>Ga0315905_10000001_pt1 | contig 404093 bp, 313 predicted proteins | sample LakEriMetagenome_5_FD_203522 | JGI IMG/M metagenome (GOLD analysis project Ga0315905, IMG submission 203522) | Freshwater fungal communities from buoy surface, Lake Erie, Ohio, United States - Buoy 4 MA121 | ecosystem: Environmental > Aquatic > Freshwater > Lake | place: USA: Lake Erie, Ohio...
GGGATTCTTTACCACCCCATAGTGTTTTGGCGTCTAGTTGAGCAGAATGTCCGGCCATTTTAAGAGAAATTTTTGTGCAAGTTTAGTGAATAAAAATCAAAAAGACGAGTAAATACAACCACAAAAGCCCTAAAAAATGCCAGAAAATGCTACTCAATCTAAGTGAGAGGGTGTCTTGTGAAGAGAACTTGCCTGTAAATGAAGCAATTGCAACTTTGACAAGATAAAGTAAAGCAATGAGGACATGCAGCAGGTGAACAAACGTGATGAGGTATAAATAAGCGGATGCGGTGTCTGCGGCTTGCATAGCAGAGAGTTGCATGTGGGGCTTGAGTACAGTACCGTTATATTGCAATTGACGGTTTTTGTACGCGAGCGCTTTTCCTGCATAGTAAATAGTGAAGTCTTTGCCGTAGGTGCCGTGGGCAAAAAAGTCTCCACGATGGTCTCTGATGTTTATGGCGAGTTCGCTCAGGCGTAGTTCATCGGAGTAGGTCATTTGTGTGCTGTCGTTCGTGTAAAGCATATTGTCTTTGATGACGACAGGGCTTCCGTTATAATAGAGTTCGATGTCTTTGTTGGTTTGCTGAAGTTTAAATGCAGCAGATCGATTGATGCCCTCAAATTGCTTGAAATAGGCTTGAATTTTTTTGAACTCGTTGGACGGAATGGCTTTACCATTGATGAGGTAGTCATTGCCGTCTACCGCCACGAGGTTGCCTTTGTATTTAAATTCGTAATACTCACCATAGCGACCATTAGTTACGAGCATGTCATTCACAGGGTTAAGACCCTTTTCTACAAGTTGATTGTATCCTTGGAACTGAAAATAAAGAAATGCTGCCCCAAACAAAAGCGTTGCAGCCATTGCGCCTTTTAGTTGGCCTTGCTTGTCTTTTTTAGCTCCTTGGATGGCCCACCAAAAGCTGAGTGAACTTAGTCCGATGAAAAGTGTACTCAGGTAGAAACCAGTTGGCATAGGGTATTTCAGCCAAAATGATTTCCCCATTGATACATAGTAACCCGATGTGAGTCCAGCAAAAAGCATGACAATACTGAAAATACCTACATAGACGAGGTTTTTCTTCATTTTTTCTTTGAGCTCGGGGCTCAGTTCATTTTCGTACTTCATGGTATTGTTTTTATGAGTTCAATAAAGTTTTCAGTGCGATCAAAAACATAAATGAATTGAATGATCGGTAGATAAACAAACGAAGCGAACATGAGTTTACGCGCATCGGCAGTTTCACAGCTATGATATAATTTATAGGCCAAATAAAAGAACCAAATCCCCATAATGCTTGCCGAAATGAGTGTTAAGGTTCCGGTAAAGTTGAGAAACCAAGGCATCAAGCTAAAAGGAATAAGTGCGAGCGAATAGGCCATGATTTGGAAGGCAGATGCTTTATTTTTACCGCTTTGGGAGGGCAACAAAGAAAAGCCTGCTTTTTTGTAGTCATCATAGAGCACCCAAGCAATGGCCCAAAAGTGAGGAAATTGCCATGTAAATTGAACAAAGAAGAGGATGCCTGGAATGAAGCCAAATTGATTGGTGGCTGCAATTGCGCCTAAAAAAGGAGGTATAGCGCCGGGAAAAGCGCCGACGAATACCGCCCAAGGTGTTTTTTGTTTGAGCGGCGTATAGATAAAGACATAACTTACAAATGCAAGTAAACCCAAAACGGCACTTTTCAAATTAATTAAAAAAAGCAGGTAAGTGCCGAATAAGAGAAAGAGAATGACTACTGCATAGGCTTCTTTGAGTTGCATTTGCCCAGTAGGCAGCGGTCGGCGATTGGTACGATTCATGATTTGATCGAGGTCGCGTTCCCAAATTTGGTTGGCCCCGTTCGATGCACCAGTGACGAGTGTTCCTCCAAGCATGAGGTAGGTGATTTCAAGCCAGTTTTGGCCTCCGGCAAAAAGATAACCGCTAAGCGCAGATAAAATAACGAGGAAAGAAAGCCGGAACTTGGTAAAAACCAAGTAAGTTTTGAACGTTGATGGTGGTTTTGAAGTGATTTCGGACATCGCTACAAAATTACATCAAATACACTTTGTATGATAAATAAAACAAGCCAAATGAGCAGAAATATCAAACCACATCCGATGAAAAAAGCGCCAAGCGGAATACCGATGATACCCCCCATTAAATAGAAAATAAGTCCAACGACTAAAAAAACCAGCCCAACAACCGCAAATGCGTGACCAACTGAACCAAAAAACCCTGTAGATCCCATGGCGTCTTTATTTGGAGTTTGTGGTTTTACATGAGGCGCAATGGTTTGGGTGATTTGCCGCTTAATTGTTTGAGGTCTGCGTTTAGAAGTTTCAGTTGTCAAAGGTTTAATTTCATGAGCAAGGGGTAATGCTAAAGTCGGTGCTTGTTCGGTATTGCTTGCTGCCGTTTGAGATTGAGTTTCCGCAATGTGTGTTTCAATTCGCTTTTCGGGAACCGTTAATTTCTGGTTGTTTTCTGGTGTGTATTCAGCGTGGCTTTCCAAGACGCGTTGTGGCTTGCTTCGATGTAGTAATTCTTGTGAAGATTGGCAAGCAAATAACACGCAAAGGACAAGAAGAAAACTAAATAGGTTCTTGATTTTCATGATAGTAGTCATTTTTAATAAAGTAATCAAGAAGTGCTTCTTTGAGTAAGTGTTGTTGTTGTTGGTGGTTCAGCGGCGGCAGTTTTTGGTTGAGTGTAAAGTGCGGCCAAAGGTCGGCATCACGGCCGTCGAAGGTGTAGTATCCGTAGGGCTCAAGCAGCGTGCAGATAGCAATGTGCATGAGTTCCATTTTTTGTTGCTTGGAAAAAGTTTGGTGCCCCATGCCGAGTTCATTGACGCCTACCAAAAACAAAAAAGTGGACATATCCATTCCTGGACCAAAGTCTTTTTCGAGGTGTTTTTGAAGTTTTTGAAAGCGCAATTCAATGTCGTGATCCATATTGCAAAAATACGCATAGAACGGCGATGTAAGACACAAAAAAAGGGGCCTCTTTTGAAAGCCCCTCCTTTTCATCAATCAACTTCTTATTTCTTCACAAATTGCTTGCTGCTGTTACCAGCTGCTGTTGCGATTTGGATTGTATAGATACCCGCTTTGAGGTTCTCTACATTGATTTCTTGAGTTAAACCATTTCCAGCAAATTGAGCAACTACTTTACCACTGAGGTCAAGGATGCTGATTTGTTGCATGGCGTCTGTAGCTTTAACGATCATAATGGTGTTAACCGGATTCGGGTAGATGTTCACTACTGAAGAAAGATCTTCAATGCCGCCAAGACAAGCTGAACAGCTTTCCCAACATACAGTTGGAAGCGTAGCAACACCCGCAACCACGTAGTAACGGTTGTTGAAACCATCGTTAATTGGGTCGATACAAGTAGCTGTAGCGTCAAATTGCTCTGAGTCGTTCCAGCCGTCTACAGTGAATTTGTACTCAATGTTTCCAGCAGCAAGTGGAACAGTGATGTCCCAAACGTTGTCTCCGTTGGCATCTGTCATTGGGGTACATGAACCACACCATCCGTTGAAGTTACCGTTCAAGAAAACACCTGCAGCAGTAGAACCACCAGCAGCGATATAGTCGTTCATGTCTACAGTGAATGTAACATCGTTGGTACAAACGTCGCAGCTAGCAAAACAAACGTTCGGTAAAGTAACGTCACCAGCAACCACGTGGTAGCGGTTGTTGAAACCATCGTTATTTGGGTCAATACATGGCTCTGCACTAGTGAATTCTTCTTGTGCATTCCAACCGTCAATAGTAAACTTGTATTCGATAGCTCCCGGAGGCAATGGAAGGGTAGTTTCCCACATACCGTTACCCATGTCTGTCATTGGGTTACAAGTACCACACCAGCCATTAAAAGATCCGTTCACAAATACGCCACCTGTCAAAGAGCCTGTGTATTGAGACATGTCTACGCGGAATTTAACGTTGTAATCTTGAACAGCAAGTGGAACAGTACGTTGGTAAACAAAACGCCACCATCCTGGACCGAAGTTAATATCGGCAGTGAGTGTGTTTCCACCGTTAGAGATAGCAACGTTGTAAGTAATTGAGCTGGCAGCTAAACTCGGGTTATTGATTTCAGCACCGTTGATTACTTTAGCTAATCCGATATGTGCACCCAAACCATTTACAGTAAGCGTGCCGGCTGCAGCGTCGTATGCGTAAGTTGCTGCACCGCCAACATGAGGAGCAACAGGCGCACCACATGCATCAGGGTTTGCACCTTGCCAACCTTCTAACCATGTAGCGCCATTCATGTAATGGGTCATTGTTCCGTTGGCTTCGAATTTAATAGAGTCGTCGAATAGACAAGCTCTAGTGGTAATATCACCTGCGCTGTTAGACCACCAGCTGATGTTACCCAATCCTGGGCCAACGCCAAGTGCTGCAGCTTGTGGTGCTAATTTCCATGTGCCTTCAATTTGAGCTGAAAGGCTCAAAACTGGCGCAAAAAGCAAAAAGTACAGTTTTTTCATTTGTTTAATTTTTAGGGGTTTTAGAGTTCAAATTTAAATAGAACGAGTTAAATATAGTAAAAAATACAATAAGCAAAAAATAGGGCACTTAAAGTGCTCGTTTTCAGTTAAAACAATAAGTCATTAAAAAGTTCGAAGACAACTTTATTTTCTCCACAAATGATTTCAAATGTGCCCTTTTCAGCGCGCCATTTGCTATCGGCACTAATTCTTTTCAATGTGTGCGCATCAAAAGAAAATTCAAGCGTTTTGTTTTCACCCGGGCGCAGGGTTACTTTGTAGAAATCAATCAGCCTTTTGTTCTCAGGCGTAGTACTTGCGTATAAATCGCGAAGGTAAACCGGGACTACCATTTGAATAGGTGTATTGTGGGGATTACTGACATTTACCGAAATAGAGAAAGTTCCTTTCTTTTCGTCTTTGCTTGTGAGTACCATTCCATTAACTACGCCCAAATGATAAGAAAGCCCGAAACCGAAATCCCATTGTGGGTTATAAGCTGTAAATTGACCTGATTTGGCACGCGCCACACTACCTGGGTGGTCATAGAATTCGATGACGCCGTCATAGCGTGGGTAAGTGTAAGGAAGGCGTCCGCTGAAATCTGCTTTTCCGATCAGGAGCTCTGCTAATGCAGCACCCCCGTAATCGCCAGGTAAATAGGCCTGAACAATGGCATCACACAATGGCTCGATATCGTTGATAATGCGCGGCCGCGCTTCAAGTAATACCAATACCACCTTTTTATTGGCAGCTTTGGCTAAGCGCACTAGTTCTTTTTGTTTGTCGTCGAGTTGCAAACTGCGGATATCACCTGGCTTTTCGGTAGCAGGTAGTTCGCCCACACAAATGACGATGACATCATTTTTTTTAAGTGCTTTTTTATAGTTGTTGATGTCAATATATCGCGAAGCTTCAAAGTCATTTTCTAAATAAAGATCTACGCCTTTAGCATAAGAAATAGTGGCATTTGGAAGTTGGTGCTTCAGCGCTTGATAAATATTGAGGACACCTTTTGTATTGAAACTGCTGTCCATACCTTGCCATGTATGTGTCCAGGCACCGTTGAGCATATTGATGCTCGCTGCTCCCGGACCTGCCACCAAAATCCGAACGTTGTTAGCTAACGGCAATGTGTTATTGTCATTTTTAAGCAAGGTAATTGATTCAAGGGCTGCTTGCTTGGCGATATCTTTGAATTTTTGGCTACCAAAAAGAGGATAGTTGTCTAGGTTGGGTAGCGGATTGTTGAACAAGCCTAATTGCTTTTTGACATAGAGAATTCTTCTCACGGCATCGTCTAGGCGTGTCATGGAAATCTTTCCTTCTTTGACCGCTTTTACCATGTCTTGGCAGTAGGTTTTGTATTGCGGATTTGATGGAACCATACTCATGTCCACACCAGCGTTAAAGGCCTGTATTGCCGCTTCTGAGAGCGATGCAGCTGTGCGGTGAACGGTATGAAGCATGATGAAGTCTTCCCAGTCCGAAACCACGAAACCTTTAAAGCCCCAGTCTTTTTTGAGTGTTTGGGTAAGCAGTTGGTAATTGGCATGGCCTGGTATGCCATTCACGACACCAGAATTGATCATAAGCGTGAGCGCACCTTTCTCTACAGCAGCTTTAAAAGCGGGCAAGTAGAGTTCTTGCATATATTTTTCTGGAATGAAAGCAGGCGTGCGGTCGCGGCCAGTGAAGCTGGCGCTGTAGCCAACAAAGTGCTTTAAGCAAGCAGCAGCATGGAATTCATCAACTTGTGCTCCTTTACCTTGGTAGCCTTCTACAATAGATACGCCCATTTGGGTGCCTAGAACGGGGTCTTCTCCCAGTGTTTCAAAGTGGCGCGACCAAAGCGGTTGGCGCCCGAGATCCAATACCGGTGAAAAATTCCACGGTATCCCTGAGGCCCTGCATTCATAAGCGGTTACTTCGCCCATTTGGCGAGCAAGGTCTGTGTTCCAAGTGGCAGCCAAACCGATTTCTTGTGGAAATAACGTGCCGCCAACCGTATAATTCACACCGTGAATGGCATCAATCCCATAAAGTATCGGAATGTTTTGTTGTTTCTTGAGGTAAGGTGCATGGATACCCGTCATTATGGACTTCCATTCTGCGCTTGTCAAAGTGTGCCAGCCAACATTCAGAACCGAACCGACATGATAAACTTCAAGGGCTTCTTTGAGTTTCGCTTGATCGATGCGAGCAGGTGCCAAAGCACCACCTTTCTCATCAGCTTGGTGAATGGCATCCAGGGTAATTTGACAAGTTTGTCCTACCTTTTCCTCGATGCTCATTTGCGAAATAAGCACTTCAATATCTGCCTCACTTGGATTGGTAAAATATAGGGATTCAGAACCTTTTAGTCCGAGAAGAATAAGCAATAATGCTAAAGCAGAAAGTATCCTCATGATTGGAATAGAATTTTATTGGAAAACGCGAACGTAGTCGACATACATTTTTTGTGGAAAAACAGTAGTTGCGTCTGGAGAGCCAGGCCAATTTCCGCCCACAGCGACATTCATGATGATGAAGAATTTTTCTCTGAATTCAGCCATGTCTGCAGGGCTTGTATCGATGCTATGGTACTCGACGTTGTCCAGTAACCAATGAATTGAATTGGCGTCCCATGTGATAGAAAATACGTGAAAATTGTCGGCAAATTTCCCCGATGGAAGCGTTTTACTGCCGCCGTATTGAGCATGTGTTCCGTTGTTGCTCCAATGCACGGTTCCATGCACTGTGCGGTCATTTGCACCAGCGCCACCGATCAGCTCCATAATATCGATTTCACCGCATGCTGGCCAGCCGGCTGAAGTAATATTGTCTCCGAGCATCCAGATCGCTGGCCAAATGCCTTGTCCGTAGGGAAGTGCTGCACGAACATCAATACGGCCGTATTTCCATGATTTGATGCCTTGAGTTTTGATACGGCTCGAGGTGTAATTGGAGGTGTTGAAGTTCTCGTTTTTAGCGGTAATGGTGAGGATGCCATCAGCCACTACAGCATTGTCTTGTTTGTAGTATTGCAATTCGTTGTTACCCCAACCCCAACTACCGGTCCCGATGTCGTAGGTCCAGTCTGAGGAAAGGCTTGCACCGTTGAATTCATCTTGCCATACCAAATTCATGTTTGGATAAGTAAGCGGACTGATATAACCGGAAGTCGGTGCGCCCGTGTTGCCGGTACTGATTTCAATAAGCACTTCTTCTACTTTTTCGATATAAGAAGTTTGAAGCGTATGCGCTCTAGTTCTGATTTTATAGGTCCCAGAAGCATTGTAAATGTGCGTGGCTTCGCCGTCCTGTGTTTCTACAGTAATGGTATCGTTGTTATCGTAGAAAGTAACTGTATAAAAATTAGCACTGTCCGCAGAGGCAATTACGTGTACTTCACCGTTGGTGATGGTGAGTTGTGTGTTCAGGTTGCTAGGCAGTCCGGGCGCTTTAGGTTCATCGGGCTGACAAGCCAGGAGCGTCAAACTCAACAAAAAGAAGGTTATCATTTTCATGGGGTTGAATTATAAAGTCTTGAGTTTGAGGTACCATTTGAGTCCGCCGGCATGATGCCCATATTGCAAATGCATTGTGGAATCGGTGATAGAAAGTATACGATAAACGCGAGGCCCGGTGAAAAAGCCCATAAACGCATTGCCAGAAATAGTGATCGTGTTATCCGTTCCTTCAGTGAGCAACCAACTTTGGTCCATTTGGTTGTCAAAAGGTGCTGTGAAATCGCCTAGGTTTTGAAAAGAACCAGGAAAAGAAGCAGCGAGGCTGTTGTGAATATAAACATCGCCATTAGTAATCATGTCAAATTTGAAGGCATTGAGATGAAAAATGTATTGGTCGTCGTAAAGACCACATCCTGGTTTTTCGCCAGCACCTGCAGCCCACCATTCTGGCGTTGCGCCTAAGGCACTTTCAGGGTCTGGTCCAACGCCCATGTGTCCGGCTGCTGCTGAATCTACAATCCAGACTTTGTAACCCGGGCCACTAACGCCACCCGTAAGCATGGTGTAAAAAGGATTGTTCAATAAGCCTAAGTCATCATTGGCAATAGTGACTTGTTGACTTGAACTGCGGCTACCGCCTTTTGCAAAAACAGTCAATTTGATGGTGTAAGTGCCTGCATACGGATAGGTGGCCGTAACGTTGGCGCCTTGCGCTTTGGTTCCGTTGCCGAAATCCCAAACACATTGAATATTTGGGTTACTTGCGCTGAGTTCAATTATGTTGGGATTTGTCGCAGAAGGGGCCATTGTAAATTGGGCATCTGCATCAGTTGGCGCAGGCCCAAGACTAGGTTCGTATTTCTGACAGGCTACTAGCGCAAGTCCGATACTTAAAATGCTTAGCAATAGTGTTTTCATGGTCTTTTTCTTTAAAAAATTAATAACCAGGGTTTTGCGTCCAATTCCCTCCCGCTAAGTCGATTTCAACTTGCGGAATAGGGAAGAGCTCGTGCTTACCAACAACAAATCCAGGGATATATTGTGCGGCTTGTCCGGTACGAACAAGATCAAAAAAGCGGTGACCTTCGCCAGAGAGTTCTAAACGGCGCTCAAGGTATACTTTTTCGATAGCATTTACAGAGGCTCCAGGGATACCAGCGCGTTGACGTATTTGATTGACAAGCTGGGTAGCGCGAGTAGGGTTGCCAATTTGGTAATTTGCTTCTGCGGCCATAAGAAGCACATCGGCATAACGCAACACACGGTAATTAACCGGACTTGTTAAGTCGTTGTCAGGCAAGCCGATTTCACCTTGTCGTTTGATGTATTTGTTGTTGTAATAACCGGTGTGGCCACCTGCACCTACTGCATATGAAATGGCAGCTGGATTGGGCTGTGCTGCTATGAATGCCTCGATATCGAGAACGGTGGCTGCTCTGCGCGGGTCAATTGGTGAAAATGCAGCATAGAGTTCAGGCGTAGGTAAATTGTAAGAGTTGCCATCGCCATAAACGGGGCCGTTGTATTGGCGGATGCCTTGGAAACCAACCGCTGCATTGCCTTCTAGACAAATCAAGCAGCCATAGCTGCCGCCTTCGAGACCCGTATATTCGATGTCAAAAATAGTTTCAGGATTTCCTTCGGCAGCGACACTGAAAAGTTGGCTGTAATCTTGGTAGAGACTGTACTGACCAGATGCGATGACTTCTTCTAAAATAGCAGCAGCTTCCGTGAATTTATTTTGATATAAGTATACTTTACCAAGTAATGATTTTGCGGCCCCACGAGTAGCACGGCCTTTTTGCGCCGCCACTGGATTGAGAACCGCAGCTGCAGCAATGAGGTCAGCCTCAATTTGTGCGTAAACTTCTGCTTTAGGTGAGCGTGGAATGCTGCGCGCTTCTTCAATACCAATGCGTTTGTCAATGATGAGTGGAACGTCTCCGAAGAATTTGACAAGCTCGAAATAGTAGTACGCGCGCAAGAATTTAGCTTCTGCTAAAATGTGTGCTTTACCAGGAAAATCGATGTTGTCTTGGTGTTCAAGGATGTAATTGGCACGTGTGATTCCAGTGTAATTCCAGCGAAACAAACTGCGTAATTCGGCGTTTACACCGCCGTGTGTCATGTTGTCGATGTCGTGTAGTCCTTTGCTGTCGTTTACGCTTTCACCGCCAGCAATTGCGTTGTCTGAGGCAATTTCGCCGATCCACAACGATAAAAAGGAGCCTTGCAAAAGGTCATAGGCACCCACGAGTGCGCGCTCAAAATCTTCTGGAGTTTGGAAGAAGTTTTCTGCATCTTGCGCGTACGGCGGATCTACAGAAAGGAATTTTTCGCATGACGGCAGCGCAACAATGGTTACGAGCGCCAAAAGGGTATAAATGAATTTTTTCATGATGACTTTGCTTAAAATTTGATTTGAAGCCCGCTCATAATTGAACGCGCTTGTGGATACATACCATAGTCTACGCCAGCAGACAATACATTTGAAGCGCCCAAATCAGGGTCGAAGCCCATATAACGTGTAAGGGTAACAAGATTATTAGCTGCAACATATACACGCAGAGATTCTACATGAATTTTGCGCAATACAGCACTTGGTACCGTATAGCCAAACTGGATGTTACGTAGGCGAACAAAAGATCCATCTTCGACATAATAGTCAGAGAAGAGGTTGTTGTTGGTTGGTCCTGTTGTAAGGCGTGGATGTTCGTTCGTAGATCCTGGGCCAGTCCAACGGTCGATGACGTAAGCAAGTTGATTGGCATATGGTTGTTGACGCTCGTAGTTACGGATAATTTCTTGACCTAATGCGGCATAAACGTTACCCGAGAGGTCAAAACCATGTAGTTTAAAATTGAAAGCAAAACCCATTGTAAGGTCTGGAATGGCAGAACCTAGGTAAGTTTTATCGGAGTCATCCGAAAAATTGATTTTACCATCGCCGTTTTGATCAACAAAAATGAGGTCACCTGGCTGTGCGCCTTCTTGGATAACGGCTGCGTTGTCAATTTCTTCTTGCGTTTGGTACACACCAGCTGTTTGGTATCCGAAGAAATAACCGATTTCATAGCCTTCTTGGAAACGCGTTGCGACATCGCCACCCACGCTAAAAGCAGCCCCTGGAATATACTGGATGCCTTCGGGCACACTCACCACCTTGTTATTTATGGTTGTGAGGTTGAAGTTGAGGTTGGTTTGAAGGATGTTTTTGCGATCAGATTGATAAGCGAGTTCGAATTCCCAGCCTTTGTTGGAAACATCGCCAGCATTAATGATCGGCGGGTAACCCCCTGGGCCGTAAGAACCAAGAAGCGCTGATACATCTGGCTGGAACAAAAGGTCATTGGTATTTTTGATGAAGTAATTGGTCGTGAAATTAATGGCTTTTAACCAAGTGAGGTCCAATCCTATGTTTAGCTGACGTGTGGTTTCCCATTTGAGGTCGGGGTTGGCTGGTCGGCCAATTGCGACACCTTGAGTAATGAGGTCGTCAAACACATAAACACCTTCTCCATTGAGCAAAGCACGGTAGGCGAAATTTGGAATTTGGTCGTTACCAGAAACGCCGTAGCTGACGCGCAACTTAAGGTAATCGATAGATTTACTCTTGAAAAATTCTTCTTCTGATAGCAACCATCCGCCGGAAATAGTTGGGAAAATACCCCAACGGCTATTAGGGCCAAATTTGCTAGAACCATCGCGACGCAAAATACCAGAGACGAGGTATTTTTCTTTGTAGGCGTATTCTGCACGCATGAATGCCGACAACAAGCGCTCCTTGAATTCCCAAGAATTGACGTTGTTGAGGTAGCCGCCCTGAGCCGTATTTGCCGATATATCTGCGTAGTCTAATGAGTTGTTGGGAATGCCAAAAGCCACGCCATTCAAAGACTGTCCTTTGCGCTCAAATACAGACACACCCAAAGTTCCTTTGATTTTGTGAACTTCGTTGAATGTTCTGTCGTAGTTCATGAAGGCCTCGTAGGATAAATCCAAAAAGGTGGAGCGCTCTTCGTAAACAGCAGCGCCTCTTTCAATGAAAACGCTATCGGCAATTTCTACCTCTGGAGACTCGAGTTGTGCATTGGCAGCTGTATTGGCATATTTACCATCTCCATACCAAACAAGCGGGGAGAATACTTTGGCGTCTACGTTTGCATAATTGTAATTGAAGCGATTGGTAAGCGATAAGTTTTCATTGAATTCGTAGATAAACTCTTCTTTTCCAACGAATTTATTGGCGGTGCTCCAGTTGTATTGATTCATCATTTGGGCAATAGGATTGATGATGTCGCTGACTTCCTCCATGTAAGAGAAGGTACCTGGGCTGCTGTAAACAGGCTCATTAGGAAACGCGTTGATGGTATTGTAAAGTACGGAGCCAATACCGTTCTCAGGTAGCGTGCTGCGCATATCGGAAGAAAACAACAAAACCGAATTGAGTTTGAGTTTTTCAGACATGTCAGTTGCAAAGTTTAAGCGGGCGTTGTAACGTCCGAAGTTGGCTTTATCGGCACCAACAATTCCTTCTTGGTTAAAATAGCCGAGGCCAATTGAGTAACGCGTATTGAGTGTTCCGCCATTTAAAGATAAATTGTGGCTTTGTACTGGTGCAGAACTAAATACAGAGTCTTGCCAGTTGGTTCCGGTTCCTAGGTTGGTATTCGAAAAGGGCATGGCCTGACCTCCAAATGCGAACGCTTCGTTTTTAATAACAGCGTATTCTTCGGCAGTAAGTAAGTCGAGCTTCCGAGCGGTTTGCTGAATACCATAATAACCGTTGTATTCAATGCTTGGTTTGCGGTTAATAGCGCCATTTTTGGTTTCGACAATAATGACACCATTTGCAGCCCGGACACCATAAATACCTGCTGTAGCGTCTTTTAAGACGTTAATTGACTTGATATCTGATGGGTTAAGGGCATTGAGACCCTCTGAGTCATAGACGACGCCATCTACCAAGATTAACGGGTCGTTGTCTCCGAATGTAGACAGGCCACGGATGCGGATATTTGCCGATCCACCCGGAGAACCGGAGTTACTGGATACGGTTACCCCCGAAACTTGCCCTTGTAGGGCTTGGTCCATACGGGTCATGTTCATTTTTTCGAGGTCCTCACCTTTTACTTTTGAGGTTGCTCCAGTGAGTTCTTTTGATTTGGCTGTGCCGTATCCCACAACAACAACGTCTTTGGTGTCTTGCGAGATCTCGAGCATCACAACCGTTAAGTTGGTTCTGCCTTGGACGGGTACCAACTGTTTTTGGTAGCCCATGGCAGTCAAGACAAGGGTATCCGAATTTAAGTTGCTGACGTTTACTTGAAAAAGCCCCTTTCCATCGGCAAGAAAAGGTTTATTGGTGCTTTTTACGGTGATTTTTGCATAGGGAATGGCCTCAGAGCGTTCGTTCATGACGGTTCCGCTCACAGACTGCCCGTAGACTTGTGCAATACTGATACTGCACAGCAATGCCAGGACTAGATTTCTGATCATGTTGTTGTAGTTTTAGAGTGGGATAAATATAAGCAAAAATTAAATTATTGTACAAATAACAATAAGTTTTAGTAAGTGTTTGAAAAACAGAATAATATAAAAAGAGAAACGGAGACACTCTTCTCCGTTTCAATTGATTATTAACCTGTGTAACGCCCGACAATGAGTGAAAGCGATGCTCGAAGATACAAACATTATTGTAAAATATACAATAAGTCATCTTTTTTTACATTTTGAAGCTGTATTCTCCTGCGGCGAGCTGCTGTAGATAGCTTTCTCGATCAAATTTGAAGAGCTTGGCTGGTCTATGCTTCACGTTTTTTTGCTTTTCGTTGAGCGCCATTAATGGAATATGCTTGATTTTCTTGCGGAAATTGGCTTTATCTAATTCTTGCTCGAAAGCAAATTCATATAATTGTTGGAATTCATGAAGCGTAAAACGTTCTGGAAGCAAATCGAAACAAACGGGTTCATGATGCAATTTTTGTTTGAGCATTTCGTAGGTGCTCTCTAAAATATGATTGTGGTCAAAGGCCAAAGAAGGCATTTCATTGAGCGGAACCCAGCTGATGTCTTCTGCCCACGACGATGCCTTTACTTGAAAGTCTTCTATACGGACCAATGCAAAATGTGCGATAGTGATTACCCGGCCTTGTGGGTGTCTTTTTGGATGACCAAACGACTGCGATTGGTGCATTTGTATATGATCTAATCCGGTGAGTTCCTTGAGGATGCGTTCAGCGGCAACCGGGAGGTCTTCGTCGGGGTAAACCAAGTCTCCTGGGATAGCCCAATAATTTTCATAGGGTTCCATGGCCCGTTTGATCAATAAGGCTTTGATTTGCCCGGCTTCATAACCAAAAATAATGCAGTCGACAGAGAATGCTGCCGTAAAGAAGTCGTGAAATTCAATTTTATAAATTCCCATTAGTGTCCGCTTGATGCAGCATCAAAGGTATGAATTCCTTTGTTTTTGAGAATAGCAGCAGTGCGAATTGCAAAGTAAATGAGGTAGGCAAAGCATGCAACCCCAACCCAATATGAGTTTTGGATTCCCAACAAGGCATCGTCTGAAAGCCAACCCTGCGTCACCGAAACAACGCCACCGCCCATAATCATGAGGATCATTAAACTTGAGGCAATATTGGTTTTGGTCCCCATACCGGCAATGCCAAGGGTAAAAATACAGGGCCAAAGCGTGCTGCAAAACAAACCCACTGAAATAAATGCAAATACACTTACATACCCGGTCGCAAAAATGCCAATTATGAGGGCTGTAATGCCCAAACCGGAGTACAAGATGATTTGGCGTACAGGATTGCCTTTTGAGATGAAGTCTGCTGCAATAAGCACGAACACCAAGCCAATATACGGCATAAATGAGGAGACATCAGAGCCGCCAATGGTATTTGCAAGTGCAAAAATGCCAAATGCGACAAGTGGCAAGAAAATGCCCATTATGCGGTTAAACAATGCGGATTTTTCGAATACGCCGGCAGCCGAAGCCCAGCGCCCAATCATCATTGAGGCCCAAAACAAAGACACAAAAGGAGCGACTTCGCTTTCTTCTTTTCCTAGATGTTGTTTCATAAATTCTGGCAAGTTACTCTGTGTAGCTACTTCTACACCAACATAAAGGAAGATTGCGATCATAGCCAGCAGCACCTGCGGTTCGCGCAGCGTACTCAGAAGCTGACCTGTTTCGTTTTGTGAGTCATCGCCAATTGAATCTGGAACAGAGGAGAATTTGAAGAAAAGTGCGGCCAAAACAAAGGTAGCGCCAAGGATGAGGTAGGGCATTTGAACGGCAGTGAGGTCAAGGGTGGTTTCACCTTTTGGGAGCCCACCAAAAATAGCATAAGAGATAATTACCGGACCAATGGTGGTGCCGAGGTTGTTGATTCCGCCAGCCATACTGAGTCTGACATTCCCTTTTGCGGGGTCACCCATTTGAATGGCCAATGGATTGGCAGCCGTTTGTTGTAGGGAAAATCCGAGGCCCACAATAAATAAACCGCCTAAAAGAAGCGGAAATGAACCTCCATTTGCCGAAGCCGGTATAAATAAAAGCGTTCCGGCTGCCGAAATCAGTAAGCCAAGAGCAAGGCCGTTTCGGTATCCGATTTTGTTAAGGATGTCTTGTTTGAGGACACCCGAAATCGAGAAATAAAGTAATGATCCTACTGTGTATGCGACATAAAAAGCAAACTCAATGAGCTGAGATTGCAATTGGGTTAGCGTAAGTGCTTTTTTAAATACAGGAATGAGAATGGAGTTTGAAGCAGCTACAAAACCCCAGAAGAAAAAGATGACAATGAGTGTCCCGAAGGCACTGTAATTTGTTTTTTGCATGGTAGTCGTTAAAGTTTTGGTCCAAATTACAATAATTTGGTTTTAACCGACGTGCTGCTGCGTAATTTTTTCTTTGTTGAGTTGAAATAGGTCTGAAATTGTCTTCACAATTGCGGCTTCATCGAAACCGCAATCTGCCCAAAGTTCTTCTTGGGTGCCGTGGTGAATGTACTCGTCTGGAATACCCAAGCGAATGACATCGGCTTTGTATTTTTGATCGACCATGAATTCGAGTACCGCTGAACCGAACCCTCCCATTAGGCAACCGTCTTCAACGGTGATGACTTTGTCAAATTTGCTAAAGATTTCATGCAAAAGCAGGGTGTCCAAAGGCTTGACAAAGCGCATGTCGTAGTGTGCAACAGAGACGCCAGATCCTTTGAGTTGTTCGATGGCTTTTTGTGCAAAATTACCGGGATGGCCAATACTGAGAATAGCGATGTCGTCTCCAGAGGTCACCTTACGACCTTGTCCAATTTTGATTTCTTTAAATGGCGTTTTCCATTCGGTCATGACACCGTTTCCGCGCGGATAACGAATGGAGAACGGCCCTTGGTTGGGTAATTGAGCAGTATACATTAGGTTGCGCAGTTCTTCTTCGTTCATTGGCGCAGCAACGACCATATTAGGTATCATGCGCATGTAGGCAAGGTCATAGGCCCCGTGGTGCGTTGCGCCGTCGGCTCCTACTAGGCCGCCACGATCCAGACAGAAAACGACATTGAGATTTTGTAATGCGACATCGTGCAGGACTTGGTCAAATGCACGCTGCATAAAAGAAGAGTAAATATTGCAGAACGGCACTAAGCCTTGGGTAGCCAAACCAGCGCTGAACGTAACGGCGTGTTGTTCGGCAATACCGACATCAAAAGCGCGTTTTGGCATGGCTTGCATCATGATGTTGAGTGAGCAACCCGAAGGCATGGCTGGCGTCACACCCATGATTTTGTCGTTTTTTTCTGCGAGCTCGACAATGCTGTGGCCAAATACGTCTTGGTATTTGGGTGGCTCTGGAGATTTCGGAACAACCTTAACGATTTCACCGGTTTCTTTATTAAAAACCCCTGGCGCATGCCATTTTGTGGGGTTGCCTTCTTCTGAGAACTTATAACCAGCGCCTTTACGGGTAATGCAATGAAGAATTTTTGGACCAGGGATGTCTTTGAGGTCTTCTAGCACTTTAGCCAAACCAACAACGTCGTGGCCGTCTACTGGGCCAAAATAACGGAAATTGAGTGCTTCAAAAAGGTTGGATTGTTTGAGTAGGGTGCCTTTGAGTGCGTGTGAAACCTTGGAGGCAATCGTTTGGGCATCCGGACCAAACTTTGATATTTTGCCCAGAAGCTTCCAGACTTCGTCTTTGACTTTGTTGTAAGTATGTGAAGTGGTGATATCCGTAAGGTACTCTTTGAGCGCTCCGACATTGGGGTCAATGGACATACAGTTGTCATTGAGGATAACCAAAAGGTTGGCATCTTTCTCGAAGCCAGCATGATTGAGGCCTTCAAAAGCGAGTCCGGCGGTCATGGCGCCATCGCCAATAACGGCAATGTGCTGGCGTTGTTTTTCACCTTTGTATTGATTGGCAACGGCCATACCAAGTGCGGCCGAAATAGAGGTGGAGGAGTGACCCACGCCGAATGTATCGTACTCACTTTCAGAGCGTTTTGGGAAACCAGAAATACCGCCTTTGAGTCGGTTGGTATGGAAGCGCTCACGGCGGCCAGTAAGGATTTTATGGCCATAAGCCTGGTGCCCTACGTCCCAGACGAGTTGGTCTTCAGGGGTGTTGAATGCATAGTGTAAGGCAACAGTGAGCTCTACAACGCCCAACGAAGCACCGAAATGAGAATTGCCTATTTCTGAAATAACATCGACGATATATTGGCGCAACTCTTGGGCTACTTGGGGCAGCTGTTCTTCGGTAAAATTTTGACGCAAATCGCTCGGAACTTGAATTTGAGAGAGGTACGGACCGGGCTTGTAAGGATGATTTGACATATAAGCAAAGTTAAGCGTTTCAGTAGCTTATCAAACACCCTAACGGCTTTTTTGTTCAATTAGTGTGTGGCGCTAGACTTTAGGTTGCTTTTTTCCATCACAAATGCAAACCCAACAAAAAGCAAGACCAGCAAATTATGTAAGAAATGATTGATCAAGGCTTTGTCAAAATGGATTTGCTGCCCTATCCAATATACAAGCAAGCTACTGCTGAGGTATAAAAAGAACTTTTTTAGGTTGTAGGGAATGGGATAGTGTCGCTGCCCCAAGAAATAAGATAGGGTCATTTGTGTGGCATAGACAATGAGTGTAGCCCAAGCACTTGCCATGTATTGGTATTGAGGGATGTAGTACACATTGATTGCAATTGTGAGAAGGGCACCCACAATTGTGATGTAGGCACCGTATTGTGTTTTTCCGCTTAACTTATACCAAATACTCTGATTGTAGTAAATACCCAAACAAACATTGGCGAGCAGTAAAATAGGCACTACTTTAAGACCTTCCCAATATGCTTCTTTTTGGATAAAATGTTTGAATAGGTCCAAATTGAGGCTCACAACTAAAAAAACAGCACAAACCATCGCAATGAAAATGTTCATGACGCGTACATAAACCGTATTTCGGTCTTGATTTTGCATTTGCTTGAAAAAGAAGGGTTCGGCCGCATACCGATAGGCTTGTAAGATGATCGTGACCAACATGGCCAATTTGTAGCACGCGCTATAAATACCCACTTGTGACTCTGCATAGCTGAGCGAGTCCGGAATATTCGGATCGTAAAGTATGTGCTTGATTAAAATGCGGTCAAAAGTTTCGTTGATTATACCCGCAAAACCTGCAATAACCAATGGTATTGCATAACGCCACATCCGTTTGTAGAGGCCCCAATCTTTAACAAATACGACATTGAAAATGCTATCGTAAAGTAAAAGCGGTTTAGCGAGCGATGAGATGAGGTTGGCTAATAGAATGAACAAAATGCCTTCTTCAGGTCTTTCGGCACTAAAGAAGAAGACCATTGCAATGACATTTAACGCTATGTTGAGCCCGATGCTCGTCATTTGGATTGTGGCAAAACGCAGTGCTTTTTCTTCGGCGCGCAAACGCGCTAGTGGGAGCGCGGTAATGGCATCAATCATGACGATGGTGCCTAATAGAACGACATACTCGTTGTGCCCTTCGAAGAGCAGTGCAGTAGCAATATCGTTATTAAAGTAGAGTAAAATCAGGTAAAACAAACCATTTATGCCTACTACCGACCAAAAAGCAGCACCGTATGCTTTTTGCTTATCGCCTTCATTTTGTAGAAAGCGAAAGAAAGCGGTTTCCATGCCGAAAGTAAGCAGCACAATCAAAAAGGCAACCCATGCATACAATTCGGAGATGACGCCGTAGTCTGCGGTTTGTGCGAAATAATAGGTGTGTAATGGAACCAGCAAATAGTTGAGCAAGCGCCCTACAATTGAAGGGAGCCCATAAATGGCTGTTTGGCCAACTAATTTGCGGATGGGATTGCTCATATTAGCCTCGGAAGTTCGGCTTGCGTTTTTCTAAAAATGCGGTGGTGCCTTCTTTGAAGTCTTTGGTGCCAAAACACTTGCCGAATTCTTCGATTTCGGTGTGGTAGCCATTGACGCCACTTTGAAAACCAGCATTGACACAACGAATAGCCGCAGCTATTGCCATTGGTGAGTTATTGCAGATTTTATCGGCCATTGCCTCAGCGCTTGCTAATAAGTCGGCTTGTTCTACCACGGCATTGACTAATCCCCATTGTAGTGCTTCTTCGGCTTTGAGCATACCGGCCGTGAAAATAAGTTCGTTGGCTTTGCCGCGTCCGACCAATTGTGCCAAACGTTGGGTACCGCCGTAGCCTGGAATAACGCCCAAAGAAGTTTCTGGCAAGCCCATTTTAGCATTGGCACTTGCAATACGAATGTGCGCAGCCATGGCCAATTCCAGGCCGCCGCCCAGCGCAAAACCGTTAACCGCTGCAATAACGGGCGTATTCAGTTGTTCGATGAAGTCAAAAAGAGTGGCTTGGCCGCGCTGGGCCAACTCACCACCTTGCGCAATATTGAAGTCAGCAAACTCTTTGATGTCGGCGCCAGCCACAAAAGCTTTTTCTCCGCTGCCTGTCAAAATAATTACCCCCACATTTGGGTCTTCATTGGCCGTTTTCAATGCGTCGTGAAGCGCTTCAATGGTTTGTTTATTGAGGGCATTAAGTTGCTGTGGGCGATTGATGGTGATGAATGCAATTTGTTTGCGGATTTCAGTAAGTACGAGCGCTTCCATATATAAAAATTAATACGATAAAGATAGGTAGAATAATCTTTGTGGGGCCTTAGTGCGGTATGCTGATTCGAAAAGTGGTTCCTTTGTCGGGAGCAGAATGAAGCACAAAGACTTTGCCTTTATGGTATTCCTCTACTATCCTTTTGACAAGTGTAAGACCGAGTCCCCAGCCTCGTTTCTTGGTAGAATACCCGGGTTCAAATATTGTTTTGAATTGTTTGGGTGTCAAACCTTTTCCAGTGTCTGAGATATCAATATGAACCCATTCGGCTACTTCGCGAATCTGAATGCGCAAAGTGCCTATTCCTTCCATTGCATCGACGGCATTTTTACAGATATTCTCCACAACCCATTCTATTAGTGATGCGTTATGAAGCGCCATTAAAGGGCGTTCTCCTTCTAATTCAAAATGCATTTCAACTTTTTGAGACAAGCGGGCTTTGAGATAGTTGAGGTTGTTTTCAATGGTGGCGGCTAAATCGCCTTCGGTGAGCTTTGCACCAGAACCAATTTTGGAAAAGCGATCGGTAATTTTCTCGAGTCGTTCGAGGTCCTTGTGCATCTCTTTTGGGATCATGGGGTCAATGTCTTGTTGCTCGAGGTGCGCCACCCAAGCCATCATAGAAGACAGTGGAGTGCCGAGTTGATGCGCGGTTTCTTTGGCCATTCCGGCCCAAACTTGGTTTTGTTCGGCTTTTCTGTACATTGAAAAAAGGAGGTATCCGACCAAAACGAGCAATCCTAAGACGCCAAATTGCAGATAGGGCAGCCAATAGAGTTGTTTAACCTCCTCGCTGTCCTTGAGATATAGCAACTTCTGCTTTCCTTTAATCGTTAGCGCTATTGGTTTATACGCCAACACCATTTCATTGATAGTTGCCTTTATTTGAGCGGGAGCTAATGCGTTTTCAGATAAATTACTGGCCTCAACTAGTTTTGTATGAGGGTCATAAAGCAATACCGGCACAAGGCCTTTTTGATCGGTTAGGTCTGCATTGAAAGAGCGTATTAAGGAATCGGTTTGCGTTTGCAAGCGCAATAATTCTTTGGAAAAACCATAGCAGAGGGTCATGTACATGTCTTCAAATACCTGGATTTTATAACTCCTTCCTTCTTGGATCCAGTTTTTTGCGAGTTGAAGCATCATCTCTTTTGAGGTGGCTTGGACAAGATTTCTGGATTGTGATACACTGCCATCATCGTTGAGCAAGATAAAGGGAATGTCCTTGTTTGCCTCAATAATTTGAAGTGCAAAATCGACATCTTGACTTACGTTAAGGTCAGATGCCCCAAGCAGCGTGCGGTTGGCTTGCACGACCAACTCCATTTTTTGCCGTTCTTTTTCTTGTAGTGCACCAAATATTTGGCTGCTCAGCTCAACGAGCTCTGCTTTTTTGCGCAACGCCAATGCCCATTGTTTGGCTTTGCTGCGTTCGCGACTTCCAATTTTTTGAATGCTTTGATTGGAATAAAATAAGGATGCCCCCACCACTAACAAGGCGAGAATTACAAGCAAAAGTTTCCAACGTTGTTTGGATGCGTATAAGTCCATTGAACGAATTTACTGAAAATTCGGCGCGGGAAGGCCCAGCACGTCTTTTTCTATTTGTGCGCAAACGCGGCTGAAGTCAAAATGTTGTCTGAATGCTGTATTTTCTAAAGCTGGGAAGTCGCCATCAAGTAGAAGATCAAGGCACCTGTTTAAGTCCTGCACATTGTGACTTTCAAAACACCTGCCGCCTCCAAATAATTCGATTATTTCTTTGCTGCCCCCGCTATTGGTGCCAGCAACTACGCATCCATGTTGTAGTGCTTCTAAAGTGGCCATGCCAACGGTTTCAAAATGGGAAGCCATGATGACCAGATCGGCACCAATATAAACGGGCTCCATATTGTTTTGAAAGCCCGCCCAAATAACTTGTGTATGTTTCGGATGTTGGTCAATGGTTGCTTTTAGGTTTACTGCATAGTCATTGGGTTCGTCAAGGGTGTGAGCTCCTACAAACACTAAAAGTTCGTTGGGGTCTTCCCTTTTTGAAAACGCATCCCATATGAATGTCTGTTGCTTTTTTGGATCAATTCGCCCGGGAACTACAAAAATAGCGACACCTAAAGGCCATCCCAATGCTTTGCGGGCTGTTTCTTTGTTGAGACTTGCAGTTGCTTTGAATTCAATTCCCGAAGGAACCTCTTTCACTTTAGAAATAGTTATTTTGGTGTTGGACTCTACTTGATGTTTTAGATAGGGAAGGGGGCACACCCACGATTCGAAAAATGCATAGCGCAGTGATCTAAAAAACTGTGTTCGTTTTCCGCCGAGTGCCATTTCCATGAAATAGTGCACTTTTATTTTTCCTGCGGAAAAAAAAGCAAGAGAAGCAGCAATGCTTTGTTCGCGGGAGTTTCGGAAAATGAGTTGCGTGAAATTTTCGCGATTCAAATAGCGGCATAACTTCCACGCAAATCGCCATTGATAGTGTTTGGCTTTTTGTGCTACTATATATAAAGGTATATTTAGTGCCAGGGCTTCCTTGGCTATCGGGCTATTTGCATTTGCGATACACAAAACGGAATGACCGCGCAGGTGCATTTGTCGGGCATTTCTGAGCTGATTCATTTCTAAGCCCCCCCAACCTTCAGACAAACATAGATAAGCAATGCGTTCCATAGAGCCCAGCGAAATTACCTAGATTTCACCTAAATTTGCACAATGAAAGATTTCAAAGCGCTTTTACTCAAACCTTGGTTTGTTTTTGTATTCAGTTTTATATTGATCAGTGGAACGCTCATTGTGGTTAGCCCTAATTTGTTTGAAGGAGAAATAGTGTACACTCAAAACGGCAAAAAATACGTTTTGGAGGCACCGCTTAGTTTAGCGTATTTTGTAGGATTGGGTTACGATCAAGCCGACATGAAGCAAGTTGTTGATTTCTATTTAACGCGTCGGGGATACATGCTTGCGGCAAGCTTACTGTTTGGCTTCCCAACCTTACTGGCTTACCGGTCTTTTCTTGCAAAGAAGCAAAAAGAGGGTTTCACTAAAAGATAGGATTACAAACTTTTGGTGCGTCCGCCGTCTACAGGCACATTTATACCGTTTATATAAGACGCCGCTGGCGAAGCCAAAAAGGCAACAGCCGCAGCTACCTCTTGCGGCTCGGCAATTCTTTTCATTGGGCTTTCTTGTCCCATTTCGTTCAGAATGTCGGCAACGCTTTCACCTGTTTTTTCTGCTTTGGCTTTCGCAATTTCGGTAAGGCGTTGGGTGTTGGTGGCACCGGGTAATACGTTATTAACGGTAATGCCAAATGGCGCCAGCTCGTTTGCAAGGGTTTTGGACCAGTTGGCCACAGCCCCGCGAATGGTATTAGATACCCCCAAGTTAGGTAGCGGTTGTTTGACCGAAGTGGAGATGATATTGACAATGCGGCCATAACCTGCGGCTTTCATGCCTGGAACCACGGCCTGCATTAAAATATGGTTGCAAATGAGGTGTTGATTAAAAGCTGCTAAAAATTCAGAAGTTTCGGCAGTAACAATAGGTCCGCCTTTTGGCCCCCCTGTATTATTGATCAATACATGAATCGGGCCATAATTTTCTATAAAATGATGTATTGCGTTTTTTAATTGATCAGGTTGGCTAAAGTCTGAAACAAAAGAACGGTGTTTTTGTCCTTTGCTGTCCTCAAGAGTTGACAATGCTTCTTTTAACTTGGCTTCGTTTCTCGCGGTAATAATAACAGAAAATCCGTCTTTTGCAAGTTGTTGGGCAATAGCAAGTCCAATGCCTTGGGTTGAACCACAAACGAGTGCATTGAGGGTAGTTGAAATCATTTGTTCTGAGAAAGTTATTTTTTGTACAAATAAAATTTTATTTACATTTGCTAAATTACGAATACTAAAGTTATAACTATGAAAAGTTTTACAAGAATAATTCTTACGACTTTTGCACTACTGACAATCGCCTTGAGCACCGCTTGGGCGCAGGTTTCAGTTACTGCAACTGGAGGTACTGCTAGTGCAACTTACACCACGGTCAGCGAGGCGTTTGCAGCTATCAACGCAGGTACTCACCAAGGTGTCATTGATATCACCATCACGGCCAATACAACTGAGCCAGCAGCCGTTACTGCGTTGTTGGGAAGTGGAGGCACATCAAATTACACAGCTGTTAATATCAAGCCATCTGGCAACGTTACAGTCAACTCAGCCGCCACGCCCACTGCAAACAGAGGTTTAATTGAATTGAATGGCGCTGACAACGTAACCATTGATGGTGATGACTTAGCTACACCTGGTGCTCGCAACCTCACTCTTCAGATGGCAACAAGCACCAACATAACTGCGGTAGTTCGCATTTCCTCGACTAGCATCACAGGAACAACAGGTGCTAATAATAATACGGTTAAAAACTGTATAATCATTGGTTCTCGTCCATCTGGTGTTGCTACAACAATGAGTTATGGTATCAATGCATCCAACTACTCCACTACAAGCTTGTCCACAGGTGCATACGGCAACCTGAACACCACTATTGATAACAACGAAATTCGCCGTTGTTACCGCGCTGTTCACCTTAACGGTGCGTCAGCAACAATTCCTAACACTGGAGTATATGTAACTAATAACATTATCGGGTCCGCAACACTTGCCGACAACGTAGGTCAGTGTGGTATTTTTGTCTCTTATTCAAACATCACAGGTGGCACAACACTCTCCTTAATAGAAGGTAACGATATACGTTGTGGAGATGTGAGTGCTTCAGGTGCAGGTTTCTCAACAACTGTTTCAGGCATTGATCTTGGAACCGTGAACGCAGGCATCCGCGTTTTACGCAACAACATACATGATATCATTCAACCTACAACTTTTGGATATGGTGCAAATGGTATTAATATTTCTGGATCCGCACAATGTGACAACTTTTTAATTGCCAACAACATGATCAATAACGTTGTTGCATCTAAATATTCAACTTCACTAACTACGTCTTTCATCGCCAACGGTATCCGTTTTTCTGCTGGCGCAACAGCGGCGAGAGTTATTAATAATACTGTGGTCGTAAACGCGGCTGTAAACGGTACAACTGCGAACTATGCGCAACATGGCGTATATTTAGTTAGCACAATGACTTTAGCACAATTCTTAAACAACATTATCATCAACAATGGTGTAGGTGCCGGCTCTTATGCGATTTACTCAGCGGCTGTTGCTAATATCGCTACTGCAACGGTAAATAATAACGATTATTTGGCCCCAACAGGCTTAATAGGTTATTATAACGGTGCAACACAAACAACTTTAGCTAACTGGCAGGCTGCAACAGGTCAAGATGCCAACTCATTTAACGTAGCACCAAACTTTGTGAGTGCCAATGACCTACATATAACCTCCGCACCAACTCCTTTAGAGTCTGCAGGTGCAGGTGTTGGTGTTACTTTAGTAACAAACGACATCGATGGTCAAGTACGTCCAGGTCCAGTAGGATCATTAAACGGTGGTGGCACTAACCCTGATATCGGTGCGGATGAATTCGATGCAACGCCAATTTTTGCGCCGGTTGTTGTTTTGGGTTCAATAACACCAATTAACTGTACTACCGCAGCTTCGCACCCTGTTTCGATATCTGTAACTGCAGGTTCAGGAACAGTATCAAACGTAGTTTTGGTATACGCATTCAATGGTGTAGCACAGACACCAATTACCATGACCAATACGAGTGGTTCTACTTATGAAGCAACCATTCCAGTTGCATCACCGGTAAATGCCACCGTTACATGGGGTGTTGTTGCAACCAACAGTTTTGGCTTGGCTACGCCATACACAGGCGCTGCTTACCAAGACCAAAGCTTATTGGGTATAACTGCTGTAGCCAACAACTCAGCGTCTCCTGTCTGTGCAGGTACTGCCTCAAACCTTTCGGTAATTCTTTCTGGTTTGGCTGCACCCAACTATACACTTCCTGTTGTTACTTCTCCACTTGCTGACGAAGACTTAGGTAATGTAACTATTTCTCAAGGCGGTGTTGACATCATCAATAACACTTCTGTTATTAACAGCTTGAATGGTACAATCGGCACCGCAACCGGTACAGCAGGTAGTTACAGCAATTATACTGCTTTCGGTCCTTATACATTAAACGCGGGCCAGACATACAATTTCAGTTTATCAAGTCTTACTACAGGAATAGCCTATAACAACCACATGCGCATTTACATTGATCTGAACCGCAATGGCGTATTTACCGATGCAGGTGAGTGTATGTATTTTCCTGCAGCCAACGTATCTGGTGCACATACAGAAACTGGATCATTTAGCATCCCAGCAACTGCATTCAACGGATTAACCCGCATGCGCGTATTTTGTTATGAAGGCTTACCTGCAGCAGCTTACATTAACACCTTTGGTTACGGTGAGTTCGAAGACTACATGATCAATATGGTTTCTGCAAACAGCGGTGGCGGTTTTGTTCCTGCTATCACCGCTGCTTCATGGTCTGACGGAACAACAACCATAGGCACTGGAAACCCTTACACTATTAACCCAACCGCCACGGCAACTTATACTGCAACTGTAACAGCTGCCGGTTGTACAGTAGTTTCTTCACCAACAACAGTTTCTGTTCTTGCGCTTCCTTCTGCGGTAACTGCAACCAACAGTTCACAATGTGGATCAGCAGTGCCAACTGCTTCTGTAGTATCTACAGCTGGTGCTTCCGGAACGGGCTCAATGTTCTGGTACAGTGCTCCAACAGGTGGCACACCAGTTCAGTCACCTCCTCAAACACCAATTCCCGCAACTTCTTGTGCATACACTTTTAACCTTACCGACTCTTATGGTGATGGTTGGAATGGTGCAACCATGCAGATTTTGAATGGTGCAACAGTTGTGGCAACAATTGGTACGGCGTTTACCACTGGTTTCACTGCAACCCAAACAGTGACCCTTCAGTCGGGCACTACCTATACATTGTTCTGGAATGCCGCTGGTGCATACCCTGAAGAAGTCGGCGTGGCAGTTGTAAACCCTGCTGCTGTAACTATTTATACAATGGCTCCTGCATTCCCGAATCCAAACGTTAATACTACCCTTACTACAATCATTGCAGATTGTTCAGCTGCACCACCAAGTGGTGTGACTAATGGAGTTGGTTACAATACCTTCCAAACGGCTGTAGCTGCAACCACAACATTCTATGTTTCCGAATTAGGAACAAACGGTTGTTACAGTACGCCAACACCAGTTGTTGTTACTGTATCGAATCCAGATCCAATAGTGTTTACTGCTGGTACCAACCCTTCAATTTGTATTGGTGGCTCATTCAGCACAATAGCTTCTTCAGCAAATGCCAATTATACTTACACATATGCTTTAGCAAGCTATACTGGTTCGGGCTTGAGTGCGAACGTTACTACACCAGCACTCGCAACCACACCAACGGCAACTGGCGTTTATAGTTTTACAGTTACAGGTACTGATGGTATTTGTACAGCGGTACAAACGATGCCATTGACAGTGAACGAACTTCCTGTTATTACATCAGCAACAGCAACCCCAACAACAGCATGTCACAATGCAGTTGTTGATTTAGTTGCATCTAGCATTGTATCAGGTCCACAAACATTGCCTTCAGGATATTGTACTACCAACAACTCGGGTGGGACAGGCTCTATGATAAACAACGTTGTTTTTGGCTCTATTAGTAATAACTCAGCAGCAAGTAATCCTACTGCGGCTCCAAATTATACCAATTATACATTGGTTACAAACTTGCAGCCTGGACAGTCTTATCCATTGAGCGTTACAGTTCAGCCTGCAGGAATTTATACCGGCGCAATTCTTTCATTATGGATCGATTATAACCGTGATGGTGTCTTGGCCGCTACCGAATGGCAACAGGTTGCTGTTAATGCTGCTGGAGGGACAACAGCCACTATTACTGTTAACGTGCCACTTAGTGCTCAAATGGGGTTAACCAAAATGCGCTTGCGCTCAAGAGGAGCGGGCAACATAAATGGTGCAGGAGATGCTTGTACGTTTATGGGTTCTGGTGAAACTGAAGATTACCTCGTTAATATTCAAAGTCAACCAGCAGTTCCTTACAACTATACATGGAACTCACTTCCGGTTGTAAACACCATGGTAGGTACAACAATTGCTACAAATACAACTTCTGCTCCTATCACTCAAACATGGACAGTCACTGCTACTGAGGCCGCTACGGGTTGTGTCAACACAATGACTACTGCTCCTGTAACTATTCAGCCAGCATTCCTTTCGCCGGTAGCTACAAACAGTGCGCATTGTGGTATTCAAGTTCCAACAGCTTCTGTTTCGGATCCAAATAACTTTACTACACCAACTTTCAATTGGTATACAGCTCCAAGTTCTACTACGGCTCTTCAGTCAACAACATCCAATACATATAACACAAGTGTTGGAACAACGACAACTCTATTCGTTACAACTACAAATCCAGCTACAGGATGTCAAAGTGATGCTACACCAGTTGTCATTACTGTAACAGCTGCTCCAGCCTTGACTTTGTCTGCGGCTACAGCGACGAACTGTTCTACTTCTCCTTCTGGATTGGTTACCATGATTGACGGTGCAACTACTTATGACAACTTTACTTGGACAAATGCAACTACAGTAGCGGGGTCTGCTACCGCTGGTTATACGTTTAACCCTGCGAATGCTACACCAAATGCGCCTGCTACAACAACAACATATGTATTGACAGCAGCACAAACTACAGGTTTACTTTGTCAAAACCAAGCTACAGTTGTTGTTACAACAAATTCATTGCCTTTAATTTCATCTACTGTTGCCAACCCATCTGCGGTTTGTTCAGGTGGTACTGTTAACTTAACGGCCGCGAGTTCTACACTCACACCAATTACTGCGGTACCTGGTCCAGCAAGCACTGGTGCGAATACAACTACTACCTATCCAACTCCGTTTGGAAACTGGTACTGGGGTGCTAAGCAACAGTTCTTGTATACGGCTGCCGAATTAACTGCTGCTGGTTTTGCTGCCGGCACAATCAACTCTTTAGCCTTCAACGTGACTACACCTGTAACAACTACCTTGACTGACTATACCATTTCAATGAAGAACACAAGCGTAACTGCTTTGACCACGACTTTTGAAACAGGTTTAACACAGGTATTCTACAGCGCGGCTTATACGCCATCTGCATTGACTGGTTTTGCTAATAACACGTTTAATATCACACCATTTACTTGGGATGGTACTTCAAATGTGGTGATTGATATCTGTTTCAACAATACTGCATACACAACCAATGCAGTAGCGACATGGGCGAATGCGTTCACGGGTGCTGCACACTACTACAATGCTGACGCAGCAGGTGTTTGTGCCTCAACAACAGCTGGTTTGGTAGTAAGCAACAGACCAATGATTCAAATGACAGGGGTAATAGGCACCAACTACACACCAACATTGGCGTGGACATGGCCAGCCTTGAACCAAAACGGTCCAACTGCTTCTACTGTTGTTTCAAATCCGGGTACTACCAATACAACAGCTACCTACACTGTTCAAGCTACCAATACTGTTACTGGTTGTTCAACTACCAATACAACAGCTCCGGTAACTATTTGGGCCTTGCCTACAATTAACGCAGGTAACGATATCTTGATTTGTACAAACAATGCTACACAACAAGCTACTGTCACCGCAACAGGTGCAGGTCCAACTGGTTCTTACGTTTGGTCTGGTCCAGTAGCGGGTGTTCAAAATGGCGTTCCATTTACAGCTTCAGCTACAGGCACATTCAGTGTAATCGGTACTGACGCGAATGGCTGTATCAACTACGATACTTTGTTATTGACTTATTCGGCTGTTCCTCCTGCAAGTGCTGGTCTTGACCAAGCAATTTGTATTGGTCAAACAGCTACATTCAATGCGACAGGTTTAGCACCTTACAACTGGTCAATGGCTAACTATGCAAACAGTGGTTTGACAGGTGCCGTAACCAACAGCCCTGTGATCGTAGTTACCCCAACGCAACCGGGTACTTATACTTACCAAGTGAACGTATCTAATGGTGTTGGTTGTACCAACAACGACCAAGCTACACTTACGGTTTATGCTTTGCCGGTTGTAAATGCTGGTGTAGATCAAACCATTTGTAATGCTTCTCCGGTAATCTTAGCAGGTTCGGGTGCGTTGTCCTACGCTTGGAACAACGGTGTAACTAACGCTACGCCATTCTTCCCGTCTGCAACTGCAACTTACACTTTAATCGGTACAGATGTCAACGGATGTCAGAACCAAGATCAGGTTGTTGTAAACGTTTTACCACAACCAATCGTAAATGGTGGACTTGACCAAACAATCTGTGCGGGCACACCAATTATCTTGAACGCGACAACAACATCTGCAACACCAACATCAGTTACTGGTTTCCAGTGGAGCAACAACGTTCTTAACAACACACAATACGTTCCAACAACAACAGGTACGTTGACTGTAACGGCAACTGGTGCTAACGGATGTACAAACCAAGATCAGATTTTGGTTACAGTATTGGCGTTGCCAACTGTAAATGCTGGCCAAGACGTAACAGTATGTGCTGGATTAAGCGCAACACTTACAGCAACAGGCGCAGTATCTTACGCATGGACTAACGGTGTGACACAAGGCATTCCTTTTTACCCATCAGCAACTCAAACATATACAGTTGTTGGTACAGGAGCAAATGGCTGTACAAATAATGATCAAGTGGTAGTGAACGTTTCAACAGGTCCTGTTGTCAATCTATCAGCACCTCAAACAGTTTGTGCGAACGCTCCAGCGACTCTGAGTGCTGCAGTTCAAAACAGTTTAGGTGGCTACTGGACAACTACAAATGGTTTAGGTGTTCTTACACCAAACGTAACGAACAGTACTGTAACTTACGTTCCGACTGTAAATGACCCTGTTGTAGTTAACTTAACTTATGTAGCAACTAACGCTTGTGGATCAGCTTCACAAAACACAACTGTAACTGTATTGCCAATTCCAGTAGTAAATGCAGGTCCTGACTTTGCGGTATGTTCTGGTTTGCCAGCAACGCTTACCGCTACAGGTAACGGTTTCTTGACTTGGACAACACCAAACGTTACAAACGGTGTGTCATTTGTTCCTGCAACAACAGCAACCTATACTGTAGTAGCTACAGGTTTCAACAACTGTACAAATTCAGATCAAGTAACAGTTACTGTTCTTGCCCTTCCTGATGTAAACGCTGGTGCTGATCAAACAATTTGTTCAGGCGAATCTGTAACGCTTAACGGTGAAGGCGCAGTGTCTTACAACTGGAATGGTGGTGTTTCTAACAACGTAGCATTTGCTCCTGCTTCAACTGCAACCTACACCGTAACTGGTACAGGTGTTAACGGTTGTGAGAACACGGACCAAGTAACTGTTGTAGTGAATGCTACTCCTGTTGCAACGATTTCTGTTGTGAATGATATCACTTTAGCTGCATCTCCTGCAGGTATGAACTACCAATGGATCAACTGTGCTTCTGGTACAGATGCACCAAACGGATCAACTGCGAACTTTACGGCTATCGCAAATGGTTCATACGCAGTTATCGTTACTTCGCCTGAAGGATGTTCTGATCAATCAGATTGTGAAATCATCGATGCAGTTGGTCTAGATCAATTGACAACTATTGAAATGTCAGTTCAACCGAACCCTACAGCTGGTGAATTAACAGTGAATATGCCTTCTGAATTAACAGCACAAGTTCAAGTGTTTGATGCTCAGGGCAAATTAGTTATTGATAACGCAGCTGTATCAAATGGTTCAGTATTGAATCTTTCAAACATGACGACTGGTGTTTATATGGTCCGCATTACTGCTGCTGACTCCGTTCAAACATTCAGAGTAGTTAAACAATAATTCAACTACACCTAATATTCGAAGGCCACCCCTTGGGGTGGCTTTTTTGTTTGTGATTGGCTATCTTTGGGAACCTTAAATTTCACACATGAGAAAATTCTACGTTCTGACTTTATTATTCATTTTCTTTGCTTCTTTTGCACACGCCCAGTTTGTACAAATAGGCACGGGTACTGCTTCTTCGTCCTATTTATCAGGGCCGTATTATAGGAGTTCAGCCACTTCAACTTTTAACTTTTCAAAGTACGCCTATATCTATATTGCTACAGAATTGGTTTCTATACCTTCTGGCTCAATGATTACCCAGATAGAATGGCAATAATCGGCAGGGACTATAACTGCGCCAAGTAATTTTGAAATCCTCTTGGCAAATAATTCTGCTACAACGTTGGCAACCGGCACTACTTGGGGAGCACTCACTGCAGGGGCAACGAATAGCAGTTATCAGGCCACACAAACCGCAGACACCTGGTACCAGTGCATCGTTACTTGCACGGCATCAGGTTCAATTGACACTTCAACTATCGTTGGGGTTACTACGAACAGCTTTTTTAATTGTTATTGTACGAGTGGCGCCACCGCTACTACCTATGGTGATATTCAAAGAGTCGAGTTAAATACCATTGACAATAGTTCAACGGCTTGTAACGGCACCTACTCCGATTTTACGAGTATATCTACTTTGCTATCTCCTGGGGTTACCTACCCAATGGAATTGGATTTAATGAATTGCAGTGGTGGAACCTATAACTATGGCACTCGTGTTTGGATAGACTTAGACCACAATGGGTTATTTGATACTTATGAATTGCTTTACGACGCGAGTAATTCGCTACCGTCTTTGGTTTCGGTGAATGTGCCGTTTAATATTACTATTCCACCAACCGCACTTACCGGCATGACACGCATGCGTATCGTTATTATTGAGTCGAATGCAACTCCACCACCGTGCGGTACTTATACATGGGGAGAGACAGAAGACTACATGGTCAATATTTCTGCTCCACCAACTTGTCCGCAACCTACTTTAATTAATGTGGTGAGTGCTACCTTGAATGATGCCACCATCGATTGGACACCTGGCGGCTCAGAGACACAGTGGCAGATTGAATGGGGTCCACAAGGATTTGTGCCAGGAACAGGAACGCTTGTTTATACAACTGCTCACCCATATACAATCGGTTCATTAACGCCATACAGTTTTTACCAAGCGCGTGTGCGTGCAGTATGTACGCCAGGAGACTCTTCTTATTGGTCACCAATGGTATCTTGGAATACGTATAACCAAGGCCAATATATGGAATGGGACAACACGTGCCCTACTGGTGGTTTTCTAGATCTGAGTACGAGCACCACTGCGACTTATAACAATATTGCTTATCTCGGAGAAATTGGCATAACACTTCCTTTCCCTTTATTGTTCCAAGGCAACCTATTTACCACCGCTACTATTGGGGCTACAGGTGGCGTAAAATTAGGTACTACAACCGCTGCATTGAATTATGTCATGGAGCCAGGTAACGGCTTGTATCCTTACATTCAGCAATTGGCGCAGTCATATGCTGTAGGCGGAGGCATTTACTACGAGCAGGTTGGTACTTCACCAAATAGTAAATTTGTGATTCAATGGAAAAACCTACCACATTGGAACTCGCCCATTTTCCCTGACGGCGCCACCTTTGAGCTCATCATCGACGAAGCGACCCAAGAGATCTACTACGTTTACGACGACGTGATTATGGGCAACCCGACAAGTTGGGACTACGGTGCCGATGCCGAGATTGGTGTTCGTGGCCCTCAGAACATCAATGTTTCGATGAACAACGCCACATACCTTCAGAACAACAGCTGTGTGCACTTCTATTACGTGAACTGTCCGAACCCTGTTGCTTTGACGACTTCTTATTTATTCCCTAACGAAGCGGCGTTCACCTGGACGGCAAGTGCTGCAGGTGAAACATCTTGGACAGTCGTATACGGCCCCGCAGGTTTTGACCCCTTAACTTCAGGTACAACCCTAACAGTTACTGCAACTTCTGTTCAACTATTGAACCTTATTCCACTTGCAAACCCCACCGATTTGTTCTAATCCAACGAATCTGAGCTGTGTTGCAGGTCTAGATAGCCTAATGAGCAGTTGGAGTTGGTCACCATACACTTCTTTCTACCCATCAACGGGCTTCAATATGCAGATTACCGCTCAGGGCGCAGGTTTGTATACTGGAAATGTTTATGCTGTGGGCAACAACCTGATGGACACCATGGTCAATGCGGCGTGGTACCCAGGTCAAACGATGGATGTATATGTTCAGGCAGTATGCGGTCAAGACACCTCTGCTTATGTAGGCCCGATCACCATGATGATGCCATTGAGCAATGACCACGCTTGTGGTGCACACGAGATTATAGTAGGCGCCCCAGGGTTGTTGTACAACAACACCGGCGCTACGGTTGCCATTGACGAGTTGGGCATTGTGCCACCAGTAACAGGCGCACAAAGCACAACGGGCTGGGCCAATGACAACCTGAACCACACAACATGGTTTAAGTTCACGGCACCTGCATCGGGCAATGTACGCATCGATGCAACAGGCGTGGCCTACGACGGTCAGATAGCGGTGTACTACGGTGCAGACTGCAGTATCTTGCCAAGCTTTACATTAGAAGGCGCCAACGACAACGAGATCGACGGCACGTCAACAGCGCCAAACTTTACGGTGTGTGGCCTAACGCCAGGCGCTGAGTACTACCTGATGCACGACGGTTCTGGTACCGTTGGCGAGTACACCATTGAGATTACTGAGGTGAGTGTATACGCTGGCGTAGAGGGCGAGGTTCTTGAGATATGCTACGGTGAGAGCGTGAATTTATTCACAGGGATAGCCAATTACACACTAGGAGGGGAGTGGTTAGCTACTTCTCCTGCAGTGGTATTGCAGGGCAACACCTTCAACTCTCAAGACTACGCTTCACAGACCTACACGTTCAACTACCAAGTGAGCGACGGCTGTGCGGTAGATCAAGCGACAGCTACTGTTGTGGTATATGCTGCACCAAGCGCTGGCCAAGACGGTAGTATCACTGTTTGCCTCAATGAGCCGTTTGATTTACTGATGGGTCTTGGCGGCAATGTAGATCTAGACGGGACTTGGTACAACCCGAGCAACCAGGCTATACCATCAAACCTCGATACATCTGGTACGCTAGCCGGTCAATACAACTATGATTATGTAGTAACAAGTACAATTTGTCCAAACGACACATCAAATGTCATTGTAATTGTCGATGGCTCTTGCGATTATACAGCTATTGTTGAAGAGTTGAACGGTCAATGGTATGTATATCCCAACCCGGCTGTCAATAACCTCACAGTAGAGAATAACACTGGCCTTATGCTCAATTCAATAGAGATATTGGATATGAATAGCAAAGTCATCCGCACAGTCAAAGTCAATAGTTCAATTTACAATGAAATTGAATTAAATGAGCTGCAGACCGGGATGTACTTTTTGAAAATGAAACTCGAAGGTCAGGAATTGACCAAACAGTTTGTTAAACACTAGGACATTTATAAAAATTATAGTGTTCATAAGGGGGGCTTAGGCCCCCTTTTTTGGTATTTGAAAAAATAGTACATATGAGATGTCTAAAACTATAAATTCTTAACTATGAAGAGAAAACTTTACCTCAAACTGTTCTTTCTCGTATTCTCAGCGCTAGGTTCGACTGCAATTGCGCAGTACTGTACACCCACTTTTTCAAGTGGATGCTTATTTGGAGACCAAATCCTGAATTTCAATACCACAGGAGGTGTGAGCAATATCACCAACAACAACTCTGGTTGTAGTCCTGGTTATTACCAATATTTTGCTGGCCAAGCGGTTTCTCAAATTCAAGGCCAAGACGTAACCCTGAATATGCAAGCAGGCCCAAATTGGGGTCAAGGCTTCAAAGTTTGGGTTGACTGGAACAATAATTTTTCCTTTGCAGACGCGGGTGAGTTGGTTTATACCTCTCCTGGTTCAGGCATTGCTGTAAACAGCGCTGTCGTTACTGTTCCTTTCTCTGCCAACACCGGCACATTGCGCATGCGTGTTTTATGTAATTATGGAAGCGTTCCTTCCGCAAATGACGGTTGTCCAGTGAATCAATTCTATGGCGAATGCGAAGATTATGATTTTGTCGTTTTAGGTGCCACTTCTTGTAGCGGAATGCCTACAGCTGGAACAGCAGTTTCTTCAGCTACTGCAATTTGCCCAAGTGTGAACTATACGCTTTCTCTATCCGGAGCAACAATGGCTGCAGGTCTTACTTATCAGTGGCAATCTGCCCCAAGTGCAACTGGCCCTTGGACAAACATCCCTACAGGCACATCTCCAAGTTTCATCACTTCTCAAACAGTCGATACCTGGTATCAGTGTATCGTGACCTGCTCTGGTCAAAGTGCCACATCTTCAGTCGTGGGTGTAACAACGAATTCATTCTTAGCTTGTTACTGTACCAGTACAGCTACCTCGACTTTCGATGAAGAGATTTTGAATGTCACTTTAAACACGCTTAATAACTCTTCCACTTGTGGTGTAGCTGCGCCGGGTCCAGGCTCTACGCCAAGTATGTATTCTAATTTCACAACCTTGACACCAACTACCCTCTCTCCAGGTGTTGTTTATCCGTTGTCTGTAGAAATTGGAACTTGTAATGGAAGTTATACCAACTGCACAAAGGTTTGGATTGACTTTAATCAAAACGGTTTATTTACTGATCCAGGAGAAAATGTTTACACCTCAGCTGCTGCAGTTCCCGGCCCGCATTTTGAACTTGGAAACGTTACTATTCCAGCAAACGCGCCTTCAGGGAATACCATGATGCGCGTGGTGAATGTAGAAACTTGGGACCCTGCTAACATCAACCCATGTGGAACCTACACTTGGGGAGAAACCGAAGACTACCTCGTTAATATTTCTGCGCCACCAACGTGTCCGCAACCCACAAACTTCTCGTTGATTCAAGCAAACAACAGTAGTGCCCAATTAGAATGGGTTGCTGGTGGTTCAGAAACCCAATGGCAAATTGAATACGGCCTTCAAGGTTTTACACCAGGTACTGGAACTACTGTTATTGTAACGACTAATCCTTGCACCATCACAGGTCTTACGACTAACTCTTTCTACACAGCATATATTCAAGGAATTTGCAGTCCTGGAGATACTTCATACATGACACCTCCTGTTTCTTGGAATACCTATAACCAAGGCCAGTTTGTTGATTGGGACAACGCTTGTCCAACCAATGGTTTTGAAGATATTTCAGGTTTTGCTACGAATGCCAATTTAAATGACGACGCTGAGTTAGGCGTTACTTTGCCATTTACCTTCCTTTATCAAGGAGCTTTGGTCAATACCATGACCATTGGAGACAACGGAGGCGTTTTACTAGGCACAACCACAGGTCAAGTTGGTTATGCAATGCCTGGAGGTGGCAACGGATTGTATCCATATATCCAAGATTTATGGACTGGCGCCAATGCAGGACAAGCCATTTACTATGGTCAGGTAGGCAATGCGCCAACTGCTAAGTATATCGTTCAATGGAGCAACGTTCCGCATTATGGCTTCCCGGGGTCCACTAACGGAGCCACATTCCAACTTGTGATTGACCAAGCCACAAACGAAATCTATTATGTTTATGAAGACGTAGACATGGGTAATCCGGCTTGGAATTTTGGTGCTGATGCAGAAATTGGTTTGCGTGGCCCTAACAACGTCAATGTGTCAATGAACAACCCGAGCTATTTACAAAATAACAGCTGTGTTCACTTCTACTACACAAACTGTCCAAAACCGACCAGCTTTGCTACTAGTTATGTTGCCCCAGACGAAGCCATGCTTACTTGGAATGCAGGCGCTGCCGCTGAAACCAACTGGACTATCATTTATGGACCGGCAGGTTTCAATCCGGCAACTGGTGGAACAACCACGACGGCTACCACAAACAGTGTGGTTCTTACAGGGCTCTCTCAATTGACAGAATATGATGTATACATCTATGCTGATTGTGCTGTCGGTCTTCAAAGTTTGGCCTTGGATGGTAACTTCACCACACCACCTTTCTGTGCCAACCCGACTAACTTGTTCGCTAGCACTGCCATTGACAGCCTTATGTCTTCTTGGTCTTGGACGCAATATTCAGCACAATATCCATCGACTAGCTTTAACCTACAATTGGTATTGCCAGGTGCGCCACTCTATTCTGGCACTATTTACAACCTAGACAACAATACCACAGACACCACCTATGACAGCGAATTCATGGCAGGTCAAACCTTTGATGTATATGTTCAGGCGGTGTGTGGCCAAGATACTTCATTTTATGTAGGCCCGGTAAATGTGGTCTTCCCGCTTACCAATGACACCCTTTGTGGTGCTGAAATGATTCCTGTGAACGGTCAGATGTACATGTTTAACAATACTGGCGCAACTTTTAACGCTGCAGAACTTGCAATGGTGCCGCCGGCAACAGGTGCACAAACCACAACAGGTTGGGCCAATCAAAACTTAGAAATGACCACCTGGTTTAAGTTTGTTGCACCACCTACAGGAGCCGTTCGCATTAACTGTACAGGTGTAGCTTACAATGGTCAAATGGCGGTTTATGGCGCACCTGGTTGTAGTAACCTTGCTAGCTTCCAAATGATGGCTGCCAATGATGACGACCTCGGTGGCATGAACCAAGCGCCAAACTTTACGGTTTGTGGCATGACACCAGGAACCGAGTACTATATGATGCACGATGCTTTTGATTTCACCCCAGGCAACCATGCCATCACACTCTATGAAATCGATTTAGACGCTGGTGTTGAAGGTGAATTGCTCGAGGTATGTTATGGCGATACCGTTAACCTTTTCTTGGGTATTGCAAATTACCAATTAGAAGGAACATGGTCTGAAACAACACCAACGCTAGGTCTGAATGACAACCTATTCAATACCAATGGTTTGGCATCAACTATGTACGAATTCACATACACAGTTCAAGATGGCTGTGCTTCCGATGCATCTAATGCCTATGTTCAAATTTATTCTGCGCCAAACCCAGGTGTAGGTGGCACACTCAACGTTTGTTTGAACGAGCCATTTATCTTGGTATCTGCAATCAGTGGTTTGGTAGATTTAGATGGTGTCTGGTACGAAAACGCTGCAGGCCAAAACTTACCAGGATCTGTTGATACTTCTGGAACAATTGGAGGCAACTTTACTTATACTTACACGGCAAGTAATGGCGTTTGTCCAGATGAATCCACTACAGTAACAGTTGTTGTAGATGCGGGTTGTGACTTTACTGCAGGTATAGAAGATTTGATGTCCTCTTTTGAAATGGTACCAAACCCTACAAACGGATTGGTGTCAATTTCTTGGACAAATACTTCAAATGCAGCCATTTTATTGACAGATCTAAATGGTAAAGTACTTCAAAGTAATGTAGTTGCCGGTCAAAATACAACCCTTGACTTAAGTAACTACACACCTGGAGTTTATTTGGTAACCCTGCAATTTGGCGAGCAAGTTCTTACGGAGCGCATCATCAAACAATAATCAAGGCTTAAACGCAATCATATGAAAACTAAAATTCAATCATTACTCGCAGCTTTGTTGCTCTTGATAGGAGCAGCGAATAGCCAATGCCTCATGACAAGCCCATACGGAACGGCTACGGCACCAACTTCGGGGAGCATCAACATTTCTACTTGTTCATTTTTTGGTGAATACTCTACGATTAATTCAGTTCAAGCAGCAACAACCTACATTTGTTCGGTTGCTGGTACTGGTTACGTAACCATTACCCAAGGTTCACCTACAGGTCCAATTATTGCATTTGGAGTTGGCCCGCTTACCTGGAGCTCAACAGTAGCCGGAACTTACTACGCACACTGGGCCATAGATGCCAATTGCGGAACGTCATTTGCTTGTCAAGTTTCAACTATTGCATACGTTGGTCCGGCTTCGGCTTGTACCAATCCAGTGACAGCAGGCGCTGCACAGTCTAGCCCAGCGTTGGCATGTCCGGGTCAAAACTTTAACCTGACATTAACCGGGGCTTCATTAGGCTCAGGTCTTACATACCAATGGCAAAGTGCTGCTACCTCTGGTGGTCCATGGACCAACATCGCAGGCGCTACAAACGGAAGTTACGCAACAACCCAAGCAGCCAACACTTATTACCGTTGTGAGGTAATTTGTAGTGGTGGTACGCCGGCCTATTCTTCAGAAGTATATGTAGCCATGAACTCTTTTATGAACTGCTATTGTACCTCTGTGGCAAGCCAGGCACCATGGGACGAAGAAATCTACAATGTAACAGTTAACGGCGGTTCCACAGACCCACTTTATGCCAATGCCAATGGTTGTACAACCGTTGCTCCGGGCCCTGGATCGGTTCAAGGTGGCTATTCAAGCTTTACGACCCTTGCTCCAATTACAACCGTTACAACAGGTCAAACTGTCGCATTTTCAGTCGAACAAGACGAATGCGATGGCGCTCCTTATTACGCCAATGGTATCGGTATCTGGATTGACTTCAACCAAGATGGCACCTTCGACAACACGACCGAGTTGGTTTACATGGATCAAACAACAGTAGTAGGACCAAGAACAGTTAATGGGTCAATTACAATTCCTCCAACGGCTTTAACAGGCAACACTGTGATGCGCGTAGTATGTGCAGAAGGGTATTCAGCTACTTCATGGACACCTTTAACTCCTTGTTTGGCCTATGGCTACGGCGAGACCGAAGACCACCTAATCAATATCATTGCAGCCACACCATGTGCCGGAACGCCAGACGCTGGATCAGCCTTGGCTTCATTGTCAACGGCGTGTGCTACAACTCCAGTGAATTTATCACTAGACAGCGCAACTGTTGCTTCTGGAATTACTTACCAATGGTTGAGTGCAGCTAGCGCTACTGGTCCTTGGACTGCCATTACCGGTGCCAACAATGCCACATACAGCACAACAGTAAGTGCAGACACCTACTTTGCATGTGTATTGACTTGTACGGCTTCATCTGCGGCAGATACTTCTACGGCTGTTCAGGTATTATCCACTCCGTTCTATCAGTGTTACTGTAATACTATAAATGCCGGTGGTTTAGGTTCATTGATGAACAATGTTGCTTTCTCTTTTGGCGGCGCCAACTTCTGGAACAACAACACTTCTACAAGCAATCCAACGGCTAGCCCATATTATACAGCATTTACATCCGGACCATCAGTCATTCAAGGCATGGAATACGGAATGGGTGTTACGATTGACCCGCCACTTGCTTATACAGGAGCAATTGTATCAGTTTGGATCGACTATGACCACAGCGGTTCTTACGAGCCAACTGAATGGACACAAGTCGGCACAAATATACCAGGCAATACGACGGGCACGGTAAATATCACCATCCCGATGACCGCATTGACAGGCAATACGGGTATGCGTGTTCGCTCAAGAGGGGCATTCAATCAAAACGGCGCAGGTGATGCCTGTACCAACATGGGTTCTGGCGAAACCGAAGACTACGTCATCAATATTTTGCCAGCACCAGATTGTGCCAACCCAACGAATATTACTGCTTCTTCTGCTGTCGATAGCATCTTTACCAATTGGAACTGGGCCCAAACCTTGTTGCCATTAACCGGATACAACTACCAGTTAGTAGAGGCAGGTATGCCGTTCTCGACTGGTACAACTTACACCATTGATGCCAATAGCAATGACACCCTTGTGGATCCTTCATTTATTGCTGGCCAATCATTTGAGGTTTATCTTCAGGCGGTTTGTGGTCAAGACACCTCATATTTTATAGGTCCAGTACCAGTTATATTGCCAATGACCAACGACATGATGTGCGACGCAGCTGAAATCCCGGTAGACGGCCATGCCTATATTTTCAATAACACAGGTGCTACTGTTGACCCATCAGAAGTTGCAGTTGTGCCACCAGCAACTGGTGCGCAAACCACAACAGGTTGGGCTAATCAAAACTTAAACTTAACGACTTGGTTTATGTTTACAGCACCGCCATCAGGCAATGTTCGCATCAATTCTACCGCTATGGACTACAACGGTCAAATTGCAGTATACGCAGCAACAGACTGTTCTATCTTGAGCTCTATCACCATGGAAGCCGCCAATGACGACGACCTCGACGGTGCAAATGCGGCGCCAAACTTCACCATTTGCGGGCTCAACCCTGGCGACACCTATTACATCATGAATGACGCCTTTAACAATACAGCTGGCAACTATGCAATCGCTATTTCTGAGATTGACTTGTATGCCGGCGTAGAAGGGGAGGTCCTTGAGGTGTGCTACGGCGACACCGTCAATTTATTCAACGGGATTGCCAACTACCAATTGGGCGGAACCTGGACACAAACTATTCCAACGCTTGGTCTTCAAGGTTCTAACTTTGTAACTACTGGTTTGGCCACAGTTATGTTTGAATTTACCTATGAATTAGTAGATGGTTGTGCCTCAGACGACGTTCACGCTTATGTAGATGTCTTCCCGCCGTCTAGTGCTGGTGAAAACGGTACATTCACTGTTTGTAAGAACGAACCATTCAATCTAGTTGCTGGCCTTGGTGGCACTGTAGATATGGGCGGTTATTGGTTAGACCCAAGCAACAACCCTCTATCTGGCAGTATAGATACCGCTTCTAACATTCCAGGAAACTTCAACTACGACTACATTGTGAGCAACGGCGTTTGCCCTGCTGACACCGCAACTGTTCTGGTTGTCGTAGATGGAAGCTGTGATTTCACCGCTGGCATGGAGACCCTAGAAGGCAGTTTTGCGGTTTATCCAAACCCTAGTTCAGACCTCATAAACATTGAAAATGGTTTGGGCTTAACCATCGATAAAATTGAGTTATTAGACATGAGCGGAAGAATTGTATTTGTTGCCAATAAAGGCGCCTTTAACAACGCTTTAGCAGAGATATCTGTTCGCAACCTGACTACAGGGGTTTATACCCTCCAATTAACAGCGGGTGCCCAAATCTTTACGAACCGCATCATAAAGCAATAGTCAAAACTAAATTCGAATATAAAAAGGCGTGCCGAAAGCACGCCTTTTCATTTTGTTAACATCCGCAAATACCCTTATTCACAATTGATGTTGTATTTATTTTTTTGCAAATCAAATCATTTTGTATACATTTGTTCGATACCGATTTTAATAAATTGGTGTACTTTATATTGTTTTAAGTTAACGTGAATGCATGAAAATCAACTAATTGTACATAAATAAAGAATTTGAGATTTTCTATTAATTTATATTACAAGCCAACTATGAGACTTCAAAACCTAACAAGCCTCTCTACAATCCCTACCCAAATGAAGAATGTTATAGCATTAAAAGGTTACAAATCGAACTTTTTAACCTTCTTGTGGTCTGTGCTCTTGAGCATTGGCGTTAGTGTGCAAGCTTTTGCACAGAATACAATCACGGCACCATTTAACACGAACAGTGAAGGGTTTGTTGGTGATGTAAGTAATGGTAATTCGGCGTCAAGCTGTGTTTCTCCGGCGTCTTTGGGTTGGAGTAACTTCTATTTCTCTCAAAACTCCTCGACTAATATTTTTGTTGCACAAGGTAATGATATCATAGGCAATATCATTATAACAGATAATTCAGGAGTTGTGCATAGCATTCCAGGATATTTAAAGTGGCGCACACCAAACGGAAGTATCTCGACGTTCGTTTATCAACCCACGGCTGGAGTTTCTGAGGTTTTGGCTACAAACGGATCAAATGGATCTGCAACCTATACCATCACAAATTTAAAATATATCGGTTTAACAAAAATCGGCTATACTTTATCTATCCCAGGCAGCGGAAACATCAGTGGTAACGCTGCCAACACAATGCTCAATGAGCTAAATGCATATTTATCTGAGATTCCATCTATTAGTATTTCGAATCAGTCTGTAAATGAAAATGCAGGTACAGTTACTATAACCGCAACGTTGTCAGCCACATCAACCAATACAGTAACTGTCAATTACGCAACTGCAGATAGCACAGCCCAAAACGGATTGGATTACACTGCTACTTCAGGCACTTTGACATTCGCGCCAGGTGAAACAATTAAAACTATCACTATTCCAATTACAAATGACATTCTATTGGAAAGTGCTGAAAAGCTCAAGCTTATCTTCACCAACCCTGCTTTCGCTTACGTACTGAACTCGCAAGTTTTGATCACTATTATTGATGATGAAACAAACAATACGCCTCCAAGTATTTCATCCATTTCAGATCAAACAGGATGTGGTAGTTTTGGACCTTTAAATTTTACCATCGCTGATACAGAAACTGCAGCCGCAAATCTCGTTGTTACTGCCTCAGCTGTAGATCAAACTTTATTACCAAATGGCAATATAATCATTGGCGGTACTGGAGCGAATAGAACTATTTCTTTCAACACAGTTACAGGAGTCGCTGGCTCAACAGATGTCAATGTAGTTGTAGAAGACCTAGATGGTGCGCAAGCTTATATATCCTTCATGGTAACTGTAGACTTCACTATCGACGCAGGTCCTGACCAAACAATTTGCTCTGGAAGCAGTGCAAGTTTGAATGCTACGGTAACAGACAATACCACTTCTGCTCCTCCGACAAGTACCACGACAAGCTATAATTTTAATACCGGCTGGCAAGGCTGGAGTACTGGATCATTTGGAAATACTGCCGCAGGTTGGGTAGCAGGACCATCTTTATTTACAACGCAATCTTTCGGCAATACGACCAATTCACTTGGAACACCTAATACTGGTGATCTTGGCCCTGAGCATTCTTACATAGTAAGTCCTGTACTTAGTTTTGGCAACTCAGTAACTTTAACATTTGATAGTTATTCCAATAATGAAAGTGCGAGCTACGATTACGAGCACATAGAATATTCTCTTGACAATGGATCTACTTGGATAGAGTTAAATTCTAATCTTTCTCCATCAGGCATTGAGTTATTGCAGAATGACGCAACTTGGAGAACTTATTCAGTTTCATTTGCAGTTTCACCCTCGGCTTCTAGTTTATTGCGCTTTCGATATGATACTGCAGATGATTGTTGTGGAGGGACAGGCTCTAATAATGGTTGGTACATAGATAATGTCTCAATAACGACTCAAACTAATCCTGCTCCGTCGTACGCTTGGACGCCATCGGCTACACTTTCATGTGACGATTGCTTTGCACCAACAGCAACCCCGACAACCACTACAATGTATACCTTTACTGCAACTAGCGCAGCGGGCTGTGTAATCACAGACTCAGTATTGGTTACAGTTAATACAACACCAAATGTTGCCAATGTATCTAATCAAACATTGTGTGCAGGCGCGTCAACAACGGCAATAAATTTCACGAGTACTTCAGGTGCAACTGGAATCGTTTACAATTGGACAAACACGAATGCTTCAATAGGATTAGCAGCTTCCGGATCAGGTGATATTGCAGCCTTTACAACAACAAATAGTTCGAATACAAACGCAACCGCTGCAATTACGGTAACACCAACTGCAAATGGCTGTACTGGTTCACCAATGACATTTAATATAAATGTTAATGCTGTACCAACCGTTAGTGCGACTTCTAGCCAAGTAGTTACAGTTGGTACTGTTGTCCCTGTAGTAAATACCGTCGGCAATAATGTTGCTGGAGCTGTTTACAATTGGACGAATTCAAATACCGCAATTGGTTTGGCAGGAAATGGAATCGGCAATGTCTCCTCTTTTACAGCAACCAACACAACCTGTGCCCCAATTTCAGGCACCTTCAATGTAAGTGCAACTGCTAATGGCTGTACCGGTCCAAGCCAATCATATACAATCACAGTAGCTCCTGTTCCACAAATTGCCCCAATCTCTAATCAAACAATATGTGCAGGAAGTTCTACAGCTGCAGTTGCTTTAACTGGATGTACAGCAAACACCTCTTATGTTTGGACAAATAACACACCTTCTATTGGTTTGGTATCTTCAGGTTCAGGTAATATCGCTGCATTCAATGCTACCAATACCTCAAATTCACCAGTAACAGCAACGATAACAGTAACACCTCAGGCTTATGTTACACAAGGATATGTTTGGGGTGCAATTTCAGAAGATGGGTTTTTAACGTTGACAGCTCCTGCTGGAAAAATATTCACTAGTGTAGATTTTGCATCTTTTGGAAATCCAACAGGTTCATTGGGTAATTATACAATTGGTTCATGCCACGCGACAACTTCAACTTCGGTTATTTCTGGTTTGGCATTGGGTAATTCATCCATGACCGTTCAAGCACATATTTCAGTATTTGGAGATCCTTGCTTTGGTACTGTTAAAACTCTCGCCGTTAAACTAGGTTATGGGGTATTGACTTCAGGTACTCCAGAAACATTTACTTACACGGTTAATCCGACTCCATCAATTACGGCGCAAGCGGCTACAATTTGTTCGAGCAGTAGTTTTTCTGTGACACCAGCAAATGGTTCTGGTAATATCGTTCCTGCCAACACAACCTACACCTGGACAGTTGCAGCAAATGCAAATGTATCAGGACAAAGCAATCAAACTGTTGCTCAATCCAGTATTTCGCAGACGTTAACAAACTTAACAGATGAAGACCAGACTGTAGTTTATACAGTAACACCTGTGTCTGCTACTGGTTCATGTACAGGATCGACCTTCACGATTTCAGTTACTGTGTTGCCAGCAATGAATATTGCCAATGTAAATTCATCAATTTGTACCGGATCTACTTTTTCTATTACTCCTGTAAATGGTGCGGCAGCAGATATCGTACCTTCTGGGACGCTCTACACTTGGCTGGCTACACCTAATGCGAATATTGCAGGTGCCTCTAATCAATCAAATCCACAAGCAAACATTTCGCAAACAATTGCAAATAATGCAGCTACAACAATTCAACAAATTTATTCTGTAACGCCCGAGTACACCGCAGCGGGCTTGACTTGTTATGGCGCGCCATTTACGATTACACTTGATGTTGTTAGCGGCTTGCCTTCAGTTAATGTTGGTGCTAATCAAACTATCTGTAATACAGGAAATGCGTCATTTACAGTGAGTGCTTCCAATGTTGAAACTGGCTATTGGGTAACATCTGGCAACGGTACTATTACGCCAAATGTAACCAATATACCAACAATTACTTACGAGCCAGCTCTTGGAGAATCAGGAAATATCAATGTAATTTACGTTGCAACTAATCTTTGTGGCACTAATTCAGACACGGCAGTATTGTCAATAACCGCACAACCAAGTGCAGGAGTCATCTCTGGCACTACAAGCGTTTGTGCTGGTTCAAACACCATGCTGACTAGTTCAGTTACCGGTGGTACTTGGAGTTCATCTAATACGGCAATAGCTAGTGTCAACTCAGCTTCAGGAGCACTTTCTGGGATTACACAAGGAAGTGCTGTGGTAACGTATACAGTATCTGTAGGTGGATGTAGTACATCTACAACAGCAGCTGTTACTGTAAATTCTTTACCTGTAGTTTCTGCATTGACAGGTTCTACCAATGTTTGCCAAGGAGCAACTACGACCCTAGCAAGCGCAACTTCCGGTGGTTCATGGTCTTCAAGTAATAATTCGGTTGCAAGCGTTAATGCGAGCGGAGTAGTTACGGGTGTCGCGCCAGGAACCGCAACGATTAGTTATACAATAACAGGTTCAAATGGATGTTCTTCAACGTCTTCAGCGTCTGTAACTGTAAATGCAGTACCTACGGCTTCAATTACAGCCGGAGGCTCTACTACCTTCTGTCAAGGTGGATCTGTAACCTTAACTGCAAGTTCAGGTGCTAGCTACCTTTGGTCAAATGGAGCACAAACACAATCGATTACAGTATCTAGCGCAGGTTCTTACACAGTTATGGTAACCAATGCTGCCGGATGTTCAGTGACATCAGCTGCAACCACAGTTAGCGTGAATTCTTTACCAACTGCAAACATATTAACCAACGGTCCGCTTACCTTCTGTCAAGGTGGATCTGTCACTTTAACGGCTAGTCCTATTGTTGCAGGTAACACGTATCTTTGGTCTAATGGTGCTACTACATCAAGTATCAATGTTACTTCTAGTTCTACTGTCACATTGACGGTTACAAATACAAATGGTTGTTCAACAACTTCTATTCCAACGTCGGTTAATGTCTTCACGAACCCTACATCTACTATTACAGCAACAGGTTCAACTACATTCTGTCAAGGGGGTTCTGTAGTTCTTACAGCTAATGCTGGAACTGGTTACTCTTATCAGTGGTCAAATAACAACAACAACCAAACTGTAACTGTATCAACAGCAGGTTCTTACACAGTGACTGTAACAGATGCAAATGGATGTTCAGTAACTTCTGCTCCAACAGTTGTTACGGTTAACCCACTACCAACAACAGCAGCGATCACCGGTACATCTTCTGTATGTATTGGCGGCACAACCCTTCTTAGCACAACAGCTACAAACCCAGTTTGGTCTTCTGCTAACACAGCGGTGGCAACAGTTGCGCCAAACGGTCTTGTAACCGGAGTAAGTGCTGGCACAGCCGTCATTTCTTATTCAATTACCAATGCTAACGGATGTTCTAATACAGCAAGTGTAACTGTTACAGTTAATCAATTGCCAACTGCTGCAATTGCTACTGTAGGTGCAACGACATTCTGTCAAGGTGGTACAGTCACATTAATTGCTTCTAACGCTCCTGCTGGTATGACTTACACTTACCAATGGCGTTTGAATGGCACAGCCATTACTGGTGCCACTGCAAACACTTATGTAGCGAATGCATCAGGAAACTATTCTGTTACCATTACAACAAACAGCGGATGTGCGGCCACATCGGCAGCAACTACAATTACGGTTAATCCGCTTCCTGTACTTGCAGCGAACACTGGCGCAACATCAGTTTGTGAAAATGGAACAGTAACCCTAGCGAATGCACAAGCGGGTGGTTTGTGGTCAACGGCTAACAACACCGTTGCTGCGGTAAATACTGTAACAGGCGTTGTAACTGGAATTAACCCTGGAACTACAACATTAACATACACATACACGAATGCAAATGGCTGTACAAATACAGCATCTACTAACTTCACAGTTAACGCCTTACCTTCAGCTGTTATTTCGGCTAACGGACCAACAACTTTCTGTCAAGGGGGTTCTGTAACGCTTACCGCAAGTTCCGGCTCTTCATATTTGTGGAGTACAGGTGCTACAACGCAATCAATTACAGTTAACAACACACAAGATGTTACTGTAACTGTTACGAATGCCAATGGATGTTCAGCTAGTTCAGCAGTAACTTCAGTAGTAGTAAATGCCAACCCAGTTGCAAACATCACTTCACTTAACGGTAACACGTTCTGTCAAGGTGGTTCTGTAACATTGGTTTCTTCACCAGGAGCATCTTACGCTTGGTCGAATGGCGCCTTTACACAATCTATTGATGTTACTTCTACATCTACGCTAACAGTTACCGTTACCAACGCAGACGGTTGTTCAGCTACTTCAGCTCCATTCACGGTCACTATGAACGCTGCTCCAGTAGCTACAGTAACTGCTAACGGACCAACTACATTCTGTGCAGGCGGTTCAGTAGTGCTTTCGGCTCCAGCAGCAGCTTCATACTTATGGAGCTCTGGAGAAACTACACAGACAATTGTAGCTTCAGTTGACGGTCCGTACACTGTTACAATTACAAATGGTAACGGCTGTAGTGCTACTTCAGCGAACATGAACATTACCGTTCTTGCATTACCAACTGTTCAAGCTATTGCAGGTTCGAATGCACTTTGTGTAGGATCTACGACTACTTTAACAAATACAACAATTGGCGGTGTTTGGTCTTCAGACAACACTTCGGTTGCTACAATTGCTGCAAATGGCCAAGTTACAGGTGTTTCTGCAGGAACAGCAACAATGACCTACACAGTTACTAATGCAAATGGCTGTTCAAATGCAGTTAGCTTCACAATCAATGTGAACGCAGCGACTGTCCTTACACCAATTGCTGGTACAGCAACAGTATGTGAAGGCGCAACAACCACTTTGGCAAATGCTCAAGTAGGCGGTACATGGTCTTCTTCTGACGTCGCAATTGCCACTGTAGCTGCCAACGGGGTTGTAACAGGAATTTCTGCTGGTTCAGCTACAATTTCTTACACCTTCACCAATGCTTCTGGTTGTACCTCTAGTGTAGGTCAAGCACTTGTAGTGAATGCACTTCCAGCTGCAATTGTATCTGCAAGTGGTTCTACTACATTCTGTGCAGGTGGATCGATTATTTTAACTGCTCCAGCAGGCATGACCTATGCGTGGTCTACAGGTGAACCTACACAATCAATTACCGTATCTACAACAGGTAACTACTCAGTTACTATTACCAACGCAAATGGTTGTTCTTCAACTTCTGCGCCAGTGGCAGTAACAGTTAATGCATTACCGAGTGTATCAATTGCGAACATTGGTGCTACCACATTCTGTGCCGGTGGTTCTGTAACCTTGATCTCTCCATTGAATTCAACATACGCTTATGCTTGGAACAATGGTGCCAATGCGATTACAGGAGCTTCTAACAATACTTATGTAGCATCGAGCACTGGTTCATATTCACTCACGATCACTGATGCAAATGGTTGTACAGCAACTTCTGCAGCAATTCCTGTGACGGTGAACGCAGTTCCTGTTGTTACAGCTGCTGCAAACGGCCCAACAACGTTCTGTGCTGGTGGTTCAGTTACGCTTACTGCTTCTGGTGCCGCAACCTATGTTTGGAGCACAGGTGCAACTTCACCTTCAATTACAGTGAACGCGTCTGACGTAGTAAGTGTAGTTGGAACTACTGTTGATGGTTGTTCTTCTACAAGCAACGCAATTACTGTAACAGTGAATGCGTTACCGGTTGCGACGATTACGTCATCTGGTTCAACGGCTTGTCTTGGTTCTACAGTAACATTGACCGCAAATGGTGGTGCTACTTACTCTTGGAGCAACAACGCAACTACCCCAAGCATCAGCGTAACAGCAGCAAACACTTATACCGTAACGGTAACAAGTGCTGCTGGTTGTACATCTACTGCTTCTGAAACTGTTGTATTCAACGCCAATCCAGCAGTAACCGTAGCGGCTAACGGCCCAACGGTCTTCTGCCAAGGTGGTTCATTGACCTTGACTGCAACTGGAGGTTCAAACTATGTTTGGAGCAACGGTGATCAAGGAGCTTCCACAACTGTTACACAATCAGGTTCATACTTCGTAACTGTAACAAATGCTGCAGGATGTACCACTCAATCATCTATTGTAAATGTCACTGTTAATGCTGTTCCAGTTGTTGCTTCTATCAACGGTACCAACTCAGTTTGTGAAGGTGGCAATATGACACTCACTTCAGCAACACCTGGTGGTGTATGGGCTTCAGCGAATAACTTCATCGCCACTATTGATGGAGCTGGTAATGTAACTGGTTTGAACGCTGGTTCAACTACAATTACCTACACGGTATCTGTTAACGGCTGTACCGCTTCTACTGTGGCTCAAATAAATGTCTTGAATAATCCAGTGACGCCTACCATTACTGCAAGTGGTGCAACGAGCGTATGTCCTGGCGGTTCAGTGGTATTATTTGCTTCAAATGCCGCAAACTACCAATGGAGCAACGGACCACAAACACCATTTATTGTTGCGACCCAATCAGGCGCCTATACTGTAACGGCTACTGGCCTTAACGGATGTTCAGCTACGTCACTTCCAGTGAATGTATTTATCGGTGACAATACAGCACCGGTGATTACTGCTCCGTTGAATGTAACCGTAACGCCAAACTTAGGATGTGAGGCAATTGGTGTAACACTAGGAACGCCAGTAACTTCTGATAACTGTAGTGTGGCTTCAGTTACAAACGATGCGCCAGCTATCTTCCCAATTGGTACTACAACCGTTACTTGGACTGTAACCGATGGATCTGGAAACGTAACTACGGCTAATCAATTGGTAACTGTTGTTGACCAAACTGCTCCAACTGCATTTGCACCAGCTAATGTTACAATTGCTTCAAATAATTTCTGTGAAGCAACAGGTGTAGATTTAGGTTTACCAATAGCTACAGATAATTGTACCAATAACCTCGCTATTTCAAATAATGCGCCGTCAACCTATCCATTAGGGACAACAATTGTTACTTGGACAATTACAGATGGAGCAGGTAATATAACTACGGTAGAGCAATCAGTAACTGTAACGGATGAAACAGCACCTACCGTTTTGCTTGCCAATACCTCAGTAATACTCAATTCAGAAGGTTTTGCAGTGGTTGCTTTTGAAGATCTTGACAACGGTTCTTCAGATAACTGTGGAATCGCTTCGGTTGTGATTAGTCAATCGACATTTGACTGTTCCAATGTCGGAAATAACCTGGTATCTGTTACAATTACCGACAATAGCGGGAACCAATCTAGTGCACAAGTAATGGTTACTGTCATTGCATCTGATGCTTGTGGTGGTTCAAACTGGGCAGGCCCTTCGGTGCCAGATGCATTCACACCAAATGGTAATAACTTCAACGATACATGGGTAATACCAGGTCTTGAGGGTTACAACACCAAAGAAATGACAGTATACAGCCGTTATGGAACACTTGTTCATTACAGCGACAAATACAATAACGATTGGGATGGTACCTTGCTCAATACCGGTACTCCAGTACCGGATGGCACGTACTACTATATTCTCAATCTTGATGGGGGTAAACAGCTAAATGGCTATGTCTACATCAACCGAGTTAAACAATAAGAAGTCTTAGACAGTTAGATATGAAAAAGATCAATAGCATCATTTTATCATTAGGCGTCGTGCTTGTGAGTTTCGAGTCACAAGCACAAGACCCTAATTATCGTCAAAATCAGTTCAATGCATTAATGTTGAATCCTGCACAAGCCGGAGCCAATTCTTATAATGACATCACTACTTTGGCAAATACCCAATGGACCGGCCTACGCGGTGCGCCAAAAACCATGACATTATCGGGTAATTTTAATGTTTTGAAGAACTTCGGAGTAGGTGTTTCTTTGTTACAAGATGAATTGGGTCCGGTTAAATCAACTCAATTTGCGGTAAATGGCGCCTATCATTTAAAGTTAAGTAGTAATTGGCGCTTGTCTATGGGCTTACGAGCTATTGCAGGTAATACAACGGTAAACTTATCTGATTTGGTGACAAACGTGCCTATGGATCCCGATATGTTAACGAATATGACAACTGGTCTTCAGTTTAATGCTGGCTTTGGTTTTCTATTGTACCACAAAAATTTTTATTTAGGATTTTCTCAACCGCGTGTTGGTGAAACTTACTTTAAGGATCGTAACATGAATATGTACGTAGACACTAGAGGTGGGTACGTAGGTTACATGGGTGGTAATGTGAAGTTGGGTTCACAAGTAACCCTTCGTCCTAATGCTGTTGCCCGTTACATGGAAGGTCTTCCACTTACGCTTGACATGAATCTTATTATGTCCCATAAAGTTGGGTTTGATTTCGGACTTTCTTATCAGTTAAATAGTGCTGTTGGCGCAATTATAGGTTATGATTTTGGCAATAAGTTTTACTTAGGTTATTCTTATACCTATCCGCTAACCACCATGAACACTGTTGCTATTCAATCACATGAAATCGCCTTGCGTTACAAGTTTAATAATAGCGCAAGTCGTTGTCAGGGTCCACGTTTTTTCAATTGATTTAAATGACTGTAATTCGTCAGTTTCTTTTCTTTTTTGCAATATGTGTTGTAAATGACGTAGCGTTTGCCCAGACTACAAAGTCTTTTGAGCAATACGATATCTCACTTACGCCGTCATGTTTCAACACACCCTATGACGACTTTGCAACGCGTAAGCTAGGTGATAAACTATTTGTTTTATCGGCAGCTATTAACGCTTGTGAGGACGTTGATATGGATGAATTCGCAAAAAAACCTTTCTCTGATCTCTACGAAGTAGATGGTTGTCAATTGAAGAATCCTTCTATTCTTTCCGAAGAGACAAACGCACTTATGCTGATCAATACGTGTTACTACGATGGTCCAATAAGTTCAAATTCAAAAGGAGACCTACTTTTCTTCACTAATAATCATGGCTCAGATAAAAACGAGAAGCTTACGATTTATTATTCAACTAAAAATGCTGCAGGTGCTTGGTCAAAACCTACGGCAGTTCCGTTCAACAGTGATAAATACAATGTAACGCATCCTTTCTACGATGAAAAAAATAAGTTACTGTATTTTTCATCTGATATGCCAGGGGGGAGCGGAGGCATGGATATTTACAAATGTACTTTTGAAAACGGTAAGTTTGGTGCCAAAGAGACGGTACGCTTTGTAAACACAGACAAAAATGAAATTTTTCCTTTGGTTTACAAAGATAAATTATATTTTACCTCACAGGGTCATCAGTCCAAAGGTGGATACGACCTCTTCGTGATGGAAAATTTTGAGGTGTTAACACTTGGCGCTCCATTCAATTCTACCTATGATGACCTCGCTATCTTTTTTGTAGACGATAAAAATGGTTATATCACTTCAAACCGAGGGAGTTCAGGCGCTACAGACGATATTTATGCATTTAAGTTAAAAGAGAAATTTGTTGATTTGCCTCTTGACTATGTTGTAACTGATGCGCAATCAGGTGCGCCGGTCTCCGATGTTGCGGTTAGAATCGTTGACGACTCCACGGGAATGGTCTTATTCTCTGGTGTTACAAACGATTTGGGCTTGTTGTCACAAGTGCTGGATAGCTTGCCATTGGAATCAAAATTAAGGCTTAAAATTTTCCTTGACAAAGAAGGATACGTATCAAAAGAAGTGGAACTTGTTTGGGTTGTAAAAGATTCTAATCGTGTAGAAGTTGGTTCAGTAATCGACTTGAGCATGGAACCTTTATCACCAGAACAAGAAATCACTGCGCTGTTAGGATTGAAATCAATTTATTATGATTTTGATAAAGCCGATTTACGTCCAGATGCAATTATCGAATTAGATAAGGTGGTGCGTTTCATGAACAAGCACGCAAAAATTGAAGTTGAGTTGGGCTCACATACAGATTGTCGAGGACCAGCCATTTACAATCAGGATCTTTCCGATCGACGTGCGATGAATGCCGCTAACTATATTAAATCACGTATTTCAAACCCTGATCGCATTACTTATAAGGGTTATGGCGAAACGCAACTTAAAGTAGATTGTCCTTGTGAGGGCTTGGTACGCACAAAATGTTCAGACGAAGAAAACCAATTAAACCGAAGAACAGAATTTATCATCAAATCACTGAATATTTCTACTGGTTCTGCCAAAGTTGCGCCAAAAGGTGGCATCCAAACGCAAAGCGGAAATGTCAATTTTATCATTAAAGACGAAAACAAAGCAGATTATCGTCTTAAGGATCTCGAAGACACCGAAGAGCTGAAAGGTATTCATTTTAGAGTCCAGGTTGAATCAGCAACTAACCAGATCCCGAATGCCATTGGAAAGTTTAAACGAGAAGATGTATATGAATACGAGCACAATGGTCAGTTTAAATATTGTTTAGGGTCTGATTTACGCAGTTTAGAAGAAGCGGTCAAACTGCAGAATGAACTCCGTTTAAATGGTTATCCTGATGCCTTTGTTGTTGCTTTTAACAACCGCTCGCGAATTAGTCTAGAACAAGCGAAAAAGTTACTTTCAGGTCAAAATTAAAGCAGTGCTTTCTAAGCTTCCACATGTAGGCACCACTATTTTTACGAAGATGTCGGCATTGGCTCAAGAATACAATGCGATTAATCTAGCTCAGGGCTTCCCTAATTTCCATATTGATGTACAATTGCAAAATGCACTTGTCGCTGCGGCAAATTCAAATGCACATCAGTATGCCCCGATGGCTGGTCTTGCAGAACTAAGAGAAGAAATCGTTCGTCTTGTTGCCCGGCAATACCATAGGAATATAACGCTCAACGACATTTTAATCACAGCCGGGGCAACGCAGGCCATCTTTACAACCATTCAGGCTTTGGTTCATTCTGGTGATGAAGTACTTATTCTGGATCCCAGTTACGATTGCTACGAATCGCCTGTAATCTTAAGTGGAGCAAAACCGATTCGACTACCGTTGAAATTTGATTTCAAACCCAATTGGGATTTGATCAATTCCAAAGTAAGTACAAAAACACGCTTGTTGTTGATTAACAATCCGCACAACCCGAGTGGCACTATTTGGGATGAAGCAGATTTTATAGCGCTGGAAAAATTGATGGCTGCTCATCCTCAATTATTGCTGTTATCAGACGAAGTATATGAGTTTATTGCTTTCGAAGAACACCAATCCATACATCAGCGTTCCGCATTGCGCGATCGTGCAATTATTATTTCATCCTTTGGAAAGACCTTTCACATTACAGGTTGGAAAATTGGATACCTCGTTTGCCCTCCTGAAATAATGGTCGAAATTCAAAAAGTACACCAATTCTTGGTGTTCTCTGTGAATAGTATTGCTCAACTTGCATTGGCTAGTTACTTAAAAGAGATAGACATCAATAAACTGAAAATATTCTATCAGGAAAAGCGCGATTTTTTTAGAGCGCAGTTGGAGTCCTCTCGATTTGAATTATACCCTGCTCAAGGTAGTTATTTTCAGCTTGCTTCGTATGCGCACATTTCGGATGAACCAGACACAGATTTCTGCATCAGATTAACTAAAGAGAACGGCGTCGCCGCAATCCCACTCTCGGTATTCAACGCCAACGGCGAAGACCGTAAGTTAGTTCGTTTTTGTTATGCAAAAACCAATGAAACGTTACAATTAGCGCTAGATAGGTTATGCAAGATTTAAAAGTTGGCATTTTACAATTTAATCAAGTTTGGCAAGATAAAACGGCCAACTTTGACCGCATTGTTTCATTTTCACCTGATTTTAAAAGTCTAGATTTGCTGTTGCTTCCCGAAATGTTCCACACCGGCTTTAGTATGGATGTTTCTTATGCAGACGACTGGTCTAATTCCGAAGGCATACGGTTTTTACAGGATCTTTCATGTAAGTGGGACATAGCGATTTACACCTCTATGATGGTCAGTGACGGCCATTATTACAACCGAGGGGTTTTTGTGCGCCCGGATGGCCATATTCATACCTATGACAAACGCAAGGCTTTTGGCTTGGGTGGTGAAAACCTTCATTATTTAAGCGGAAATGAAGAAACAATCGTATGCTACAAGGATTGGAAATTTAACCTTCAAATATGCTATGATTTGCGTTTCCCTGAGTTGGTGCGCAACAAAATAACTGAGGACGGTAGTGTCAAGTATGATGTGCTTTTATATGTAGCAAATTGGCCTCAAACCCGCATTCAACATTGGGATATTTTACTGGGTGCTAGAGCAATTGAAAACCAAAGTTATATTTTAGCCTGTAATCGGGTCGGTACCGATGCGAACGGATTAATTTACAACGGACACAGTCAAGCAATTGATTTGTATGGCACTCCATTACTTGCGCCCACAGAACAAGAAGGATTATTTGTTGTTACACTAGCGTATCAGGACTTACACGACGGAAGAAATCGCTTGCCTTTTTTGAAGGACGCATAGAATTCACTATATTTATTACCTAAATTCTAGACAATGAAAAAATTATTACTCTTTGTTAGCGCCATTGCTTCGGTAGCCTATGCTCAAAAAGCGCCGCGCATTCAAACTTTCCAGGAGCTTGTAAAGGCCCCTAAAGAAACTACCAAGGCTCCTGCCGATGAGAAAATCCTCGGTGTTACACTTTGGTCAGATGACTTTACCAACGCTGCCAACTGGACAATCGACAACTCTGGTCAAAGCGGCATTGAGTTTGGTTGGAATATCAATGCAACTAATGACGGCTGGTGGGCATCGAGTGGCATTAATTCTACCTCTGGCGGAAGCTATGCTGAGTTGGTAAATGGAGATCCAACTGCTACTCCCGGCACCCAGGCTTTGAATGTCACTTACACCCTAACAACCGCCCAACCAATAGATATTGCTGCACTTGGTGGTAGTAATCAAGTTTCATTGCAGTTCCAGCAATATGGTGCACGTTTCAACGACCTTCAAGAAATTCAAATTTCTACAAATGGCACCACTTGGGTAACAGTTGGCAACAATCTTGACAAGCCCGTGCTTTCTGCGGCTGGCGGTTCTGCTTATGCCAACCCAGATACCAAAATCATCAATTTAGCAACTTTCCTAACCGCTAACCCGAGTCCAATTTGGGTGCGTTTCTCTTGGACAACTAATTATCCTGGTTCAGCAACCAATCCCAACGTATGGGTAACCTATGGCTGGTATCTTGACGACGTTAAAATCGTAACCAACCCAACCAATGACTTATCTGTAACTTCTTCTTACTGGGGATCTCTAGGTTTACCATATTTCCAAATTCCTGATGAGCAAGTTACAGAAATCGAATTTGCGGCCGATGCATTCAATGGTGGCGTCAATGCCCAAACAAACGTAAAACTTAACATCAACGCCAATAACGGTGCTTGGACAGGATCTTCGGCCCCTGTAAGCATTGCCTCTTTGGATACGGTTGCCCTTGAGTTAACAACTTTCTACACACCACCAGCTACGCCTGGTAATATCTCCATTTCTCGTAACATTACAGCAGATTCAACAGACGATATCCCTGCTAATAATGCCATGTCCAATATTGATTTCGCCATTACAGATTTCATTTATGCCCGTGACAACGGTACGCCTGCAGGAAGCACTTCTAACGGTACCGATGGCTTTGAAGTTGGTAACCTTTTTGATATTTATCAAGATGCCACATTGAAGGCCATTAACGTACGTTTGCCAGGTGGCGCTTCTGGTGCAACTGTAGGTACTGAAATTTTTGTTAAACTCTATTCTGTAGACCCAACTACCGGAGACTTCATGTTTGAGTCTGAATCCGCACCGCTCGTATTGGCTTCTAATAACCTCAATACAATTCTTGTGATGGAGTTAGAGCCATATATCGATGTAACTGCCGGTACTACTTATTTGGCTGTTGTTGGTTCTTTCACAACAGGTCTTCGCGTTTCAAATGCTGGTAAGTCTGAGCCACAAACATCATTCTTCCTTGATCTTGCCGACAACACATGGTACTACACTACCAATACACCAATGGTACGCATGAATTTTAATCCAATTTTGAGTGTTGCAGAACAAACCGAAATTACACAAGCTGTTGTTTTACCTAACCCTACAACTGCCGCTTCAACTTTGCGTTTTGAATTGCAAAATACAGCTGATGTGAATGTCGTAGTAACCGATGTTTCAGGCAAAGTAATGCAAAACACAACCCTTAATCAATTGGCCGCTGGTGCACAACAGCTCACTTTGGCATCAGAGCAATGGGCAGCTGGTATTTACACTGTACATATCACGTCTAATGGCCATGCGCTCACTAAAAAATTCGTCAAGCGTTAAGCTTCACTAGAAAATTTGAAAAGCCGGTTTCCCGGCTTTTTTTATACCTATGACTTTTGAATACGGATATTTAGGCTTGTTTTTAGCCAGTTTTTTAGCCGCTACGATCTTGCCAGTGGCATCAGAACTCATCCTGACTGGCATGCTTGTTTATGGTTTTGAGCCCTGGGCTTGTATTGCAGTTGCAACGACTGGCAATACACTTGGTGCTTGGTTAAACTATGGCATTGGTTATCTTGGACATCCAAAGTGGTTGCAAAGACTTGGCGCAACACCCCAGGCCATTTTGCGGTGGCAACAACAAATACATCGATTTGGTAGCGCTATGGCCCTCCTATGTTGGCTTCCGATAATAGGAGATTTAATTGGAATAGCGCTCGGATTTTTTAGAGCCCCTTGGCTACCCACATTTGTATTCATGGGCATAGGCAAATTACTGCGCTATATTTTAGTTTGGGCTGGTTATTATTTTTGGTGACTTTTGAGGTAGCGCATAAAAGGATCGCGCCGTTCCAAAATATCTTCTCTGGTCGCTTTTAATGGCACATCTGGTTCTATGGGTGCCAGAACGCGTTCTTGGATGTGTAGAGGCGTAAATTTAAGCGTTGAGACCATGACATCTATTTGCGAATGATCTAATGTGATTACAGCCGGATTTCCAAATGTGCCGCCCATGCCACCCATGCAGGTAGCGCCGAGAATTTCACCGCGTTGGATGTGCCTAAACCATCCGGCAAACAGAACTGAAGCAGACATCGAGTTGGCATTAAGAATGAGTTTGCAGTCACCATAAAAGGTGTAGTTGAGGTTGTTCTCTGGAATGTAGTCGTAAAGGATTGTATACGTTGACCCCTTTGGTAATTTATAAAAGTCGTATTCTTTGGAAATAAGCCCATTTGGGTAAACAATTTTCGCTCGATTGACGAATTGCATCTGCTGAATGGGAGAAAGCAGGGCAAAGCGGTCGTAGTCGGAGCGTTTATAGAGGTAATTGGTTTGAATTGGCGTTTTATTCGTATTGATGTAGCTATACAGGTATTCTTCTGCCCTGAGTAATCCACCGAGGTTGTTTCGCAGATCGATGTAGACAGTTTGGCAATTGCGTAGTTTGACCTCACTAAAAAAAGCATCTACCTGTTTTTTAAAATGACTCAGAGAAAGGGGTTCGAAAGAATCAATAGTCAGTATGCCATTGTTTTGCTCATCAAAAATATAGCTGACGTTATCCTCCTTGCCTTCAAATAATGCACTCAAGAAGTATTTCCAAGAAGCTGTAAAGGGTATGGTTTGCTGAATGGTGTCCCCTTTTAAATCTACGCTGGTTACGGTTGCCGAACGCGGTGTGTTTAAGCTCATCGTAAGTAAATTATAAGCAACACTTATGTACTCGCTGGCAATTTCATCACGAGCGGCCGTTGCATTTCCTTCGTTGAGGCTTAAGGCTTTACCTATTTCGTATAATTGGGAAACACTGAAATCATCAATTTGCAGCAGTTCTGCACCAATTATAAAGTCTGGATGGTGCGCAGAGCTCAAGTAAAAGTGTCCGTCAATTTGCTCTACAAAAAAGGGCAAAACTTGTCTGTTGAGATTGACAGTGTAAAGAAATTGTTTTGGATTAATGCCTGAGTGCGAGTCCTTTAAAACACTTAGATATTTATTAATGACGAGTATAAAGTCAAAAACACTCAGCGGTTGACTGATGCTTGCTTTGGCATTTTGAAAGGCGTTACTCAGGTCATTGATTTCACCGTAATAGGTAGGGTTTGGGTGTGTTTCAAGGATATGCTTATGCAATTGAGTTAAATCTTGGTTCATGGCCTCCGGACACAAAAGAGTCGAAGCAACCAATTGTTTTTTAGCAATAAAACTACTGGTGCAGTCTTGTGCATGACCGATACAAAAAAGGACCAAAATAAAAAATAAAGAAGTGAGGTAATGCATGTAGATTTCTACGAATATGTTTTACTTTTGTTCTAATGAAAGTACTAAAATTAGCCATTTATTTGCTTAGCTTATCTGCTCTATTGGGCGCTTGTTCTCAAGCCGATAAAACGCAGTGCGAATGCCTCAGCCAAGCTCAAAAAGTGAATTGGTTAAGTACTAAAATTTGGTCGGCCAAGGCCACACAACAAGACTCAATTTTACTTAAAGAAGCTTTGATAAAAAAAGAAAAATTGTGTAAAGCGTTACAAGAAGCAGCACCAGAATCCGTTCAAAAGCTAAAAAGCACATGTCAATAGTAAGAGACGATATGCCAACGGTGCTTATTGCAGGCGGATCTGGTCTAATTGGTGGCCACCTCACGCGTCATTTCAAAGACCGCGGCTTCCGCGTTTACAAGCTTTCCAGAAAACCACGCAAAAAAGGTCATATTTATTGGGATCCAAAGTCGCAAAAAATGAGCTCCTCGAAGCTGCATAAAATTGATGTGCTCATCAATCTCGCCGGTGAAAACATCGGCGCGAGCCGTTGGACGGCTAAGCGCAAAGCAGCTATCCTTGCATCTCGTGTCGAAAGCACCCAATTTTTGGCTTCCATGATACCTCAAATGCCGAAACTAAAATATTATATCGGCGCATCCGGAATCAATTGCTATGAGAATATCCCGGGTAAAGTTTTTACCGAAGCAGAGCCTTTCGGCACAGATTATTTGGCATTGGTTGTTAAAGAATGGGAGGCCGCTCACCAACTTGTTCTCAAGCAAGTGAAAGGCTCGATTCTCCGCATTTCTATGGTGCTCTCGCGTCATGGCGGTTCTTTGCACCTCATGAAGCAGCCTGTTTATTTTGGCCTTGGTGCAGCAGTTGGCTCCGGACAACAATCTAGCCCCTGGATACACATCGATGATCTTTGCAAACTGATGCTTTTTGCATTTGATAAACAATTAGAAGGGACATTCAACGCTCTCGGTAACAACGACACCAATCTCGAAATGACCAAACGCTTGGCCAAATGGCTTAAGCGCCCTTTATTTTTGCCAAATGTGCCCGCATTTATCCTCAAACTCTTGCTCGGAGAACGCGCCATATTGGTGTTAACGGATTTGCGTGCGAGCAATTTAAAAATCAAAGAAGCGGGCTTTACATTTAAATACACCAGCCTAGACAGCGTCTTTAAGTCCTTCTTTAAGAAAGCTTAACCTTCATTTTAAATTAGCCACTTACTTTCACCGCAATTGATTTTTCAAAAAGAAAAATCTGTACATTCAAACAAAAAAGCGGATGAGAAAAAAGGAAAAAATCTTTGTGCTCGATACTTCGGTTTTATTACACGACTTCGATGCCATTACCAACTTCGACGAACATTTTGTTGCTATTCCAATAACCGTCTTAGAAGAGCTAGATAAGTTCAAAATAGGCAACGATACCAAGAATTTTTCGGCACGAGAAGTCATTCGCTTCATTGATAAATTATCTGGGAGTGGCTCTCTACAAGAATGGATTCCGCTCGGCAAAGGGCTAGGTAAGTTTAAGGTAGCTATGGACGAGCAGCCATCAGGCCTGAATGCCGAAAAAGTCTATGCCATGGGCAAAAATGACCACAAAATCATCAATGCGGCATTGCATCTCATGGAGTTAGAACCCAAGCGCGTTGTCATCTTGGTTACAAAAGATATTAACTTACGCATCAAGGCAAAGGCGCTAGGTGTAACAGCAGAAGATTACCAGACGGGAAAAGTCGACTCCTCTGAAATTCAAACGGTTGGCAAATACGGTGTAGATGGCATTGATTCTGAGGTAATACGCGAAATTTTTACACGAGGTAGCATAGAAGAAAATGGCTTACTTGGCGAGAAAAAAGTGACCAATGGCTATTACATTCTCAAAAACGGCAAAACTTCTTCGTTGGCTTTTTATAACCACAATACGGATCAGTTAGAGCGTATAGAAAAAGAGTTTGTTTATGGTATCAAGCCCAAAAATGCCGAACAAGCATTTGCTTTTCATGCCTTATTGAATCCAGATGTCAAGCTAGTTGCCATGCAGGGGGTTGCAGGTACAGGTAAAACGCTGCTTGCTTTGGCTTCTGCCCTCGAGCAAAACAAAAAATTCAATCAGGTTATTTTGGCCAGGCCCTTAGTGCCACTGTCAAACAAAGAAATCGGCTTTTTACCCGGTGATGCCGACGATAAAATTGGGCCCTACATGGAACCACTTTGGGACAACCTCAAGTTTATCAAGTCACAGTTTGGTGAAAATGAAAAGAAATACAAAGCTATTTTGGAAATGGAGCAGACCAAGCGCATTGTCATCACGCCACTTGCGTTCATTAGGGGCCGTAGCTTGAGTAACATCATGTTTATCATCGATGAAGCTCAAAACTTAACACCCCATGAAGTCAAAACAATCATTACCAGGGCGGGGGAGAATACTAAAATTGTCTTTACTGGCGACGTTCACCAAATTGATACGCCGTATCTTGATGAAAATAGTAATGGTTTAGCCTACCTGATTGACCGTTTGCAAGGGCAGCCGCTTTTTGCACACGTACGCTTAGAAAAAGGGGAGCGTTCGGAATTGGCGAATTTAGCCAACGATTTATTGTAATTCACTTTTGCCAATGCGCAATAGCTCTCCGCAATAAAGCGACTTTTCGGTTTGGCTTTCTAAATACAAGCCACTTTGCTCATGAGGCCGACCCTCGAAGTACATTTCTGCTAGCTCTGCTAATAAGGAGGCTTCTATGGATGGAGAGTAAGTGTTGAGTGTAAGTTGCCCGTGAGGGTTTAGAATTTGCGCACAAGCGGCAAAAAGTTGGTCAATTTTGTCCTCGAGTTTCCATTTTTCGCCTTTGGTTCCATTACCCCAAGCAGGCGGATCCATAATGATATAGTCGTAAAAATGACCTCTTCGGGCTTCTCTTTCTGCAAATTTGAGTGCGTCTTCTAAAACCCAATGGATATTCAGTAAACGACTTGCATCCATATTTTGTCGTGCCCAATTCAGGACAGATTTAGAAGAGTCAATATGGAAAGTATCGGCCCCTTTTAGGCGCGCCATACAACTTGCGGCACCCGTGTAAGCAAATAAATTCAAGAATTTATCGTCTGGGTTTAGGTTGGCATCGATATGCGTCCAATTAATGGCTTGTTCTGGAAAGAGACCGACATGTTTAAAGGTCGAGGTGCCAAGTATAAACTTGAGTCGACCGAAAGTAACTTGCCACTCGGTGGGGGCATCTGTTTTGAGGGACTTCCATCGACCGTTTTTACCCGGAGTTTCGACAAATTCCCAATGGGCTAATGTGCGCCATTCGGAAAAGGGCTTGCCACTATGAAAATAAGCTTGGATATCAGGCCTTATGGTAATGATTTTTCCCCAGCGCTCGAGTTTTTTGCCGCCTCCTGCATCGAGTAATTGGTAGTCGGGCCAAGAAGGGGCAATGGTTCGGGGTGCAGACATTTAACGCATTTTTGGTGTTTTCTTGCGCCCACCCATCATTTGGGCCATGCGCATTTGGTTTTTGGATGGGGCCATTTGTAGTTGCTGTTGCAACATCTTTATTTGATCCTTAAGCATGCCGTTTTTGTCGTGCTTTTTGGCATCGGCTAAGAGGTTCAGCGCTTCTTGCCGTCGGCCAGTTTGTGCGCAAATGCCAGCTAAGTGCATTCTGGCTACTGCATTGTCTTCGTTGGTGCGCAGGCCAAGTGCCAATGCTTTGCGCAATAGTTGTTCGGAGGCATTGAAGCCCAACTCTTGAGCGCCCAATACGGCCTTCAAGTAAAGCACATAGGCATGTTGCTTTTTGGGAAGTAAATGCGGATGGCTGATCTTATTAATATAGGCTTTCGCTTTATCTTGATTGCCAACGCGCATTTGGTTGAGGGCAAGAATCATATTTTCATTTCTAAAGAAAGAAAGAATGATTAATGCAGTGATGAAAATAAAGAAAATACCCCAGCCCCAATGTCCAGAAACAAACAAATAGACATTAAATGAGGAGGTAACGAGTGCAAGGACGATGCGAATGATAAATGCGGTCATAGATTAGGATTCAATAGTGGCTATACATTTGAGTTCAATGGCAATAGGCGTAGGCAACGAAGAAATCTCAACGGTAGTTCTACATGGTAAATTTTCTTTGAAGTATTCGGCGTACAACTTATTGTAGGTGTGGAAATCACGTTTCATATTAACCAAGAAAACAGTCACATCGACGAGCTGCTCCCAAGATGAGCCCGAGGCTTCTAAGATATTTCTGACATTGTCAAATACGCTTCTGCATTGGGCTTCAAAGTCGAATTCAATGAAGTTTCCGTTGTGGTCAAGCTTGAGGCCCGGAACCGAAGAATCGTTGGCATCTGAACCAGCAACGCGCGGCCCAACTCCAGATAAAAACAACAAGTTTCCTACGCGGCGCGCGTGTGGATACAGACCTACTGGCTTTGGCGCTTTGTCTGTAGAGATACGTTCATTTGCGGACATTTCACGGAATTTAGGCAAATATAGGGAAAAGACACGCGATTAAAGCCTAACTCAGGTGTAAACCCTAAGGAAAAGAACAGATTATTCACTAATTTCGCTGTGCATGAATCGTTTGACGCCCATAGAAATTTCCATTGTTATCCCTACTTACAACGAAGAGGGGAATGTGCAGGTTTTAGCAACGCAGTTGCAGGACGTCCTGGCCTCTCAAGGCATTGTCTCCTATGAAATTATCTTTATAGATGATGGCAGTACTGATCAAACACTCTCGAACATTCAAGCTCTGCAAACCACCCAAAACCAGATTCATTACATTCAATTCAGCCGTAATTTTGGTCATCAGCATGCCCTCAAAGCTGGCCTTGACCACGCCAGAGGCAGTGCTGTAATAAGTTTAGATGCAGATCTTCAGCACCCACCAGCGCTTGTTGCAACCATGATCCAACTTTGGAAAGAAGGCGCACAAGTTGTTTACACGCGTCGCCAAGACAAACAGCACGTTGGTTTTTTCAAGAAGCTAAGCGCAAAGGCATTTTATTGGCTTGCCAATCGGCTTTCAGAGGTCCCTATAGAAGAAGGCACCGCCGATTTCCGCCTATTAGACCGCAAAGTGGTCGATACCATCAAAAATTTTAAAGAATCCCATTTGTTTTTACGTGGGCTTATTCCTACGCTTGGCTTCAAACAAGTTGCTTTAGATTATCAACCAGCTGCGCGTTTCAGCGGCAACACCAAATATTCTTTAGCCAAAATGTTTCATTTTGCCATCAACGGAATTACTTCCTCGAGTGCAAAACCGCTGTATTTTTCCATTTACCTAGGCCTCTTTTTTGCTTTGCTTGCGTTTTTATACGGATGCTACGCTATATACATCGCTATCTTTACCGATGCCGCCATTACAGGCTGGACTTCCTTGATCGCGTCTGTTTTATTTATTGGCGGCATTCAAATGATACTCATCGGTATTGTAGGCATCTATTTAGGCAAGCTTTTTGTTCAGAGCAAACAAAGGCCAACCTATATTATTCAAGCACTTACTTTACCATCAGAACTCTCCAATGAAGCTTAAGCATTTTACTTTTTTTGTCGCGTTGTTTATTGCTTCATTGGTTGGCGCTCAGATCCCCATGGGCACTTGGAAATTCCACGTAGCTAGCGCTAAAGCCATCGATATCACCACCGACGGCGAACGTATTTTTACAGCCCTCGAAAACGGGCTTTACATTTACAATCCGTATACCGAAGAAGGCGTACTCAAAACAGCGCTCAACGGCTTATCCGATATTCAAATTTCTTGTTTGTACTACGATACGCAAGATGCCGCACTTTACATTGGTTACCAAAATGGCAACATTGACAAATGGAAATCTGGTTCAATAACCAATATTCCGGCAATCAAGTTGGCTCAGGTCAATGCCTCCAAGCGCATCAATCAATTTGTCCGCAATGGCGCTTACGTCTATGCTGCCAATGATTTTTCAATCGTATTGATCGACGCTGCCAAAGAAGAAATCAAAGACACCTATTACCCGACCAACGGCATCTTACCAATTGTTGGCGTCGCATTTACGCAAGACTCCATTTTTGCCCTGTCGCCTTCCGGAATGGTCAAAGGCTTGCGCAGTAATCCGGCTTTGCCTGATTTTTCTCAATGGGACCGCGATCTTCGTTTTCCTTTTCAGACAGAAAATTTGTACGAAGAACTTGCACAATTCAATGGTCAAATATGGGTATTGCGGTCCAACGAAGCCTACGGCCAAGATTCCGTGTTTCGGCTTTTCAATAATTCATTGATCAACGTAATCAACGAACCGTTTAGCTACCAAATCAATAGCATTCAGCTTACCACTAATGAATTGTGTGTATCAACAGATGGTGGTTTTTTGATTTACAATCAGCAAGGTCAGCAAATCACTTCTTATTCAGCGAGCTTACTAGACCGCTGGATCAACCCTTCTCGGGTTTGTAAGTTGGGGGCCTCATACTGGAGCGCCGATCAAGCATGGGGCTTGCAAGAACACATCAATCCATTTACTTGCAAAAGATATCCCATAGAGGGCCTAGCTAATCCATTCGTTTATGCGATGGATTGCCAAGAAGGCGTGTTAGCGGTTGCTTCTGGCCGCTTAGAGGCAGAAATTGCGCCTGCTTTTACAAGAAATGGCATTCATATTTTAGAAGAAAATCAATGGCGTTTTGTCGATATGAACAAAATGTCAGCCATTGACATCCAAAACACCTGGGATTTCATAGCCACTGCCGTCAATCCGAAAAACCCAAAACAAATTGCTGGCGCAACCTATTCAGGATTTCCATTGGTTGTCATGAATGAAACTGACACCCTAGCCTACAATAAGAGTAATTCACCACTAGAACAAACCAGTATTGGTAATACTTGGCATTTAGTATCTGCGCTCAAATATGATGACAAAGAACGCCTATGGTGTCTGAATGCCTATGCATCTAGACCGTTAAAGTGTCTCAAACCAGATGGCACATGGCAACAATTTATGCCGGGCAGCACAATGCTTCTGAATAAAATGACCACTAAAATGGAAATCGACTTTCAGGGCAATATTTGGATGGGTACTTATGCGAATGGATTGGTAGGTTACCAACACCAAGGCACCATAGACGACGCCTCAGATGACCGAAGCGTACAGCTCACCTCAGGTGAACTACTTGGTAACTTACCTTCAAATAAAATTACTGCTTTGGCCGCAGATTTCGATGGCGAGCTCTGGATTGGTACAGACGCCGGCTTTGTCGTACTCTATAATGCCAATGCTGCCTTTGAGGCCAGCCCTGGTAATTACGATGCCCAACGCATTAAAATTCCTTTTGAAGGGAACTTTGAAGAGGTACTTGGCGACGCAAGCATTACCGATATCGAGGTCGACGGCGGGAACCGCAAATGGATGTCAACCGCAAATGCCGGGTTGGTCCTGCTTTCGCCTGACGGCACAGAAATCATTGCCCAATACAACACAGATAACTCGCCTTTGATTTCCAACACCATATACGATATCGAACTCAATCATTTAACAGGGGAGCTCTACATCGTCACCGACAAAGGGCTGGTTTCATTCCGTATAGACGCAACTTACGAAGATCCTACTTATGAGTCATTAAATGTATTTCCAAATCCTGTAACACCAGACTTCAATGGTCCAATTACGGTTCAAGGTTTGCGCTATGACTCAGATGTCAAGGTAACCGATGCCGCTGGCAACCTGATTTACAAGACACAATCCAACGGTGGCACCGCTACCTGGCATGGGCTCAACCTTAACGGTGAAAAAGTGCCAACTGGGGTATATTTTTTCTGGACAGCAAACAATTATCAAGGTGGTGAGCGTAAGGTAGCTAAGGTTTTAATTGTTCGTTGATATGATCGCTTTTGATTTTTTAACGCCATTACTCGAGTTAGTTGCTTCCATTCTTGGCTTTGTTTATGTCTTCTTGATTGCAACGCAACGTTCAACTGGCTGGATTTTTGGCATCGTGAGTGCGTTCTTTTTTGCCGTGTTTTTTTATCGCATGCAAACTTGGGGGCTCTTTAGCCAACAAATTGCCTACATTATTCTTGGATTTTATGGCCTTTTCACTTGGTCAGCTAAAAAAGAAGACTTGCCCATTCGCTCATCGGGTAAATCCATTTGGATATGGATTTTAGGGTCTATACTATTGGGCTTCATCTTCTTTATTTCATTCACAAGCCTTCCCAATTGGCGTTCTTTTTTAGACGCCCAATTTTTTGTTTTTTCATTGATAGCTACCTTACTTACCACGCGTAAAATTTTAGAAAACTGGCATATCTGGATAGTTGTCAATGTAGTCGGCACAATCTGGTTTGCTTATGAGCACTGGTGGTACACCGCTGCTTTATATTTGGCTTATCTGGTTTTGGCTATAAACGGTTTGCGTAAATGGAAAAAAGCACTCTCCGCATAGCTTTTACTGGCCCTGAATCCAGCGGAAAAACGACCATGGCTACTTGGTGTGCGCAGGAGTTTTCTTTAATCTATATTGATGAATTTGCAAGAATCTATTTAGCGCAGCAATCAAGTTATGTGCAAAAAGATTTGGATGTCATGGCCCACAAACAGGTAGCGCTTTGGCCCAAAATGGGTTTTGTAGCTGATACCGAAATGCATGTCTTTCAAATTTGGTCTTTAGAGAAATACGCTGAGGTCAGTCAAACCATTCAAAACCTGCTTGCCGAGCAAGAATTTGATCATTATTTTTTGTGCGCACCAGATATTCCATGGGAAGCAGATCCGCTCAGAGAGAACCCGCACGACCGCGAGCGCTTATTTGCGCTATATATCGATGCACTTGAGCAATTGAAGCGCCCTTATACCATTTTGAGAGGCACGTTGGAAAATCGCAAAGAACTGATTAAAATCAAGATTTTCAGTCTTACGAATGCCTAACTTTGCTGCATGAAACGCTTGTTGTTTATAGGACTTTTGCTGTTGGTGGTTTTACCGATTGGCTATTACTATTTAAATCCCTCTCGTCATGAACAGCCATTACCTGTTTTCAATCCTGTCGATGTACAGGAGGAAATGGTAGACCCTGAAATGCTGCGCATTGGCAAAGGACATCGTGTGGGCGCATTTCGCTTTGAGAATCAAGATGGTCAGTGGATAAGCCAAAAAGACATGTTGGGTAAAGTAAGTGTTGTTGAGTATTTTTTTACGACTTGCAAGAGCATTTGCCCTATCATGAATACCCAAATGCAACGCGTGCAGCGCAAATTTGCCAACCAGCCACAAGTTGGTATTTACAGTTTTACGGTAGACCCCGAAACCGATTCGGTGGCCCAGATGAAGCGCTACGCTACGGCGCATCAGGCTAAAGCTGGTCAATGGCATTTTTTAACGGGCGCCAAATCAGATTTGTATCGCTTGGCGCGCCGCTCCTTTTTTGTACTCAAACCCGCTGAGGCACAAAATCTTGGCGATGCAGGCAGCGATTTCATCCACACCAATAATTTTGTCCTCGTAGACAAGCAATTGCGGATCAGAGGATATTACGACGGCACAAATCCAAAAGAGGTAGACCGTTTGCTCATCCACATGCAGCAGCTACTCGACGAGCCCAATTAAAGCAACTCGTTTTTACGTATCTTTGTAGTCAAATGAGAACTCCAAAGAAAACGGGTACCAAGCCCAAAGCAAACGGTATCAAGCCCAAAACTGCAGCTGCCAAAGATGCGCCAAAGGTGACCGCCCGTGACAAACGTAAATACATCGACTATAAAATCAAAGTCAAAAAAGGCGATCCACTTCCAAGTTTTCGTGAAGACGCCATTCGGCTCAATAAATTTTTATCAAATGCAGGAATTTGTTCTCGCAGAGAGGCTGACGTCCTGATTGATACCGGCGTGGTTTCCATAAATGGTGTAATTGTGACCGAAATGGGCTACAAGGTGAAGCCCGGAGATGTCGTTCAATACGATGGTCAAACCATTACTACAGGCACCAAACGCTATGTCTTGCTCAATAAACCAAAAGGCTACATTACGACCCTCGACGATCCGCGAGGCCGTAAAACGGTCATGACACTCGTAAGCAAAGCGTGTCGTGAACAAATTTTTCCGGTCGGCCGCATGGAACGCGACACAACCGGCCTGATGTTATTCACCAATGATGGCGACATGATGAAAAAACTGCTTCACCCGCGCTATCATGCCCGCAAAATTTATCACGTTGAAACCAATAAATCTGTTTCAAGAGAAGACCTTGAAAAAATGACACGTGGTGTCGATCTCGAAGACGGTCGATTTAGAGCTGAAGAAGCAAGTTTTGTCGATGGTGGCAGCAGTAACGAAATTGGCATTGAAATCAAATCAGGCAAAAACCAAGTGGTACGTAGGTTACTTGAGGCGTTAGGCTATGAAGTCATTAAGCTTGACCGCGTCATGTATGCAGGCCTCACCAAAAAAGATTTGCCTAGAGGCTATTACCGCCACCTCACAGAACAAGAAGTTGCGTTTTTAAAAATGTCAAAATGAAAAAGTGGGTTAAGCGCTTGATTATCGTTGTAGCAGTTGTTACTATTGGCTTTGTTGTTAAAAGTCAACTAACGAGTAACACTTTTACTTATTCGAGCATTAACCCAAACGCTGCTTTTTTCTATCCGCTAGATACCGTTCCTAAAATTTATCTTTACCGCGATGTGGCAAGTGGTTTGGAGGAAGAATTTCACCGCATTTATACAGTAGAAGATGCAGCTGGCCCTCACCTTATTGTGGAAATTTATGCCAGTGACGGGCGCTTGCAAGAGGCCATTAATTACAATATCGACTCTTTAGTGGTTCAAGACCACATGGTTGTTAATCGCTTGCAGCAAAAAGAAAAAGCGTTGCTCTATAAAAATCAATTGTTTCCGTTTGATCTTCAAAAAGAAACATGGTTTGCTACAAAGTTTAGCGGCGTTACGGATAGTACGGTTATTTTGAATGAAGTATTTAGAAAATTGAAGAAAAGACGCGTTGCTTCATTTCTGAAAAACCAGCAAGCAAACGCTTTGTTTTTCACGGATAAAATTCGCCGCACTGCACTCAATCCATTTACGCGCACAGAGAAAGAAGGAGTAGGGGAGCAAACAAGTGTTTTTGCCGAAGGCTATGGTTTGGTGGCATGGTATAACCGTAACAAATCACTACATTTCCGTTTAGAACGCATTCTTTCGCAAAAAGAGTGGGTAAAAATTATTACCAGATGAAACACATATTGACCTTACTTTTAATGGGGTTTATAGCTCAATCTTCTATAGCGCAATACCTCAATCAAAAAAAATCAACCGGACCCGGCACCCTCTTTTTTTATTGGGGCTATAACCGCAGCGTTTATACACCAAGTAATATCCGTTTTATTGGACCAGGTTACGATTTTAAACTTAAAGGAGTTGAGGCCACGGACAGACCTTCTACCGACATCAATGAATACGTTAATTTCAACACATTTACTGTTCCCCAATTTGATGTAAGAGTCGGCTACAATTTCAAGCGGAATTGGGCGGTTTCCTTAGGCTATGAACATATGAAGTATGTCATGAAACACGGCCCAACATATTACCTTAGCGGCACTATCAGTCCGGGCATCGATCAAGGCAATGGTTGGTCGGGGACCTACAGCGGTGACTCAGTTACTACCAACGAAAACACATTTCATTACGAAAATACAAATGGCTTGAACTACATCAATGTCCAACTCACCAATGTTTTTAAAGTATATCAGACCGAGAAAGGGCGTTTTGCGTTAACCACCATGATGGGCGTTGGTGCTGGCCCCGTATTATCTTACAATGACTTTACGTTTGCTGGCGAAAAATCAATGGAAACAGTTTCGCTTTCTGGCGTAGGGGCTTCTGGGCACTTCGGCTTACGCGCAGAGTTCTTCAAGCATGTTTTTGTTGCAGCAAATCTTCAAGGCGGTTTTATTGGCCAATACCGAGTCAAGACACGCCCCAACGACTACGACTCACATGCCAAGCAAGCTTTTTTATATGGCCAAACGGATGTCGTAGTGGGTGCGCTTTTTTACTTGAAGCAAAAAGATAAATGCAATTCTTGTCCAAACTGGTAAAATGAAATTTCTCATCGTTGGTTTGGGCAATCCTGGTTCGGAGTACGCAGAAACCCGTCATAACATAGGCTTCAAGGTTTTGGACGAACTCGCCTCAGATCTAGGCACAAGCTTCTCCTTGGATAAAGCTGCTTTTCGAGCCGAGGCCAAATTCAAGGGCCGTCAATTGGTGCTCATCAAACCAATCACCTACATGAATCTTTCAGGAAAAGCAGTCAATTACTGGCTGCAGACTGAGAAAATTCCGATTTCAAATTTACTGGTAGTAACCGATGACATCGCTTTGCCCTTTGGTACGCTGCGCATGAAAGGAAAAGGCAGTGATGGCGGCCACAACGGCTTAAAAGATATTCAGGCGTTGCTCAAAACACAGGAATATGCGCGTTTGCGTTTTGGCGTAGGAGCAGATTTTAACAAAGGACGTCAGGCCGACTATGTGCTGGGCACATGGAAAAATGAAGAGGCACTTGCTTTACCCGAGCGCCAACTTACTGCGGTTGCGGCTATCAAAAGTTTCGTATTTGACGGCTTGGCCATGGCCATGACCAACTGGAACAACAAGTAAGGATGCTATATTAAGATTTTGTTAAGTGGGGTTTTTTCTATACTTTTAGATAAACTACTACTTCATGAAACACAGTTATTTACTGCTACTTTTCCTGTTTCAGCTTAAAATATCTGCACAATATTGCACCAATGTTGGCCCCTCTAGCACGGTCGATTCCAACGTAGAAAGCGTGATGCTAAGCGGTGTTGTTGGCACCATTAACTATACCGGTTGCCCCGGTGTTGTTGGGCTTCAAGACCTCACTCAAAGCGTCAATGTTTCACTCAATGCCGGCGCCTCTTATACTATTTCGGTCAAATTTGGAACATGTAACGGCAATTATGCAGGCGCAGGAGAAGCTTGGATAGATTTTGATCAAAACGGCAACTTTGACCCTTACGAAAGTTTAGGAACCTGGACAGGCACCCCTCCAGCGCCTATCCAAAACTGGACATTCACAGTACCGCCAAATGCCGTAAATGGTGTAACTCGCTTACGTGTCATGCACCGCGAGGGCGGCAGTATTCCGCTCAATCCTTGTTCTACCTTTCAATGGGGTTCAGTCACAGATTTTGGCATTACACTTACTAATGGGCTCGACTGCAATGGTTATATCGGCGATGATCAAGGCGATGCAATTGCTGTCAGCGCATTGCCTTATTCAGATACCAGATCGACGGCCATCTGCTATTCAAATCAGAACTATGTCTATCCATCTCCAGACATCTACTATTATTTTGAGCCTAATCCGCTAATGGAACAAGTGAATGTATCGGTTTGCGGTGCTAATTTTGATACCTTTTTAAGCGTTGTTGACATGAACGGAAATGTGATTGCGTACAACGATGACCATATTGAATGTGCACCCCAATCAGCACTTAGTTTTGATGCAACTGGCTTGGGCCCCGTACACATTATCGTTGAGGGTTGGGGTTCTTTGAGCGGTGATTACACCATACAAATCAACGCCAGTTATGTTGGCTTAGAAGATACCTCACCAAATGCATTTAAGGCTTATCCCAATCCGAGTAATGGGGCTTTGCATCTTACAAGCAATTCAGGGGTTTACCAGTTATTTAATACGAATGGACAATTGCTCAGACAACTGGATACCCAGGCTGCGTCTGCTTTTGATTTGAAAGACCTCGAAGTGGGGGTTTATCTCCTAAAGAACACACAAACAGGACAGGTCCAGAAATGGCAGAAAATATGAGAGTACTGATTCTTTTTTTCTACCTAATATGTGCCGCGGGACTTTTTGGTCAATTTTGGATCCAAAAAGCGAGCTTTGGTGGCGTGGGTAGGCACCGCGCTACCGGTTGTGCCAACTCTCACAGAGGTTTTATGGGTCTTGGGCATGTGAACGGCACAGGTCAAGACATCTCCTACAAAGACTGGTGGGAGTACGACCCATCTTCAGACACCTGGACACAACGCGCGGACTTCCCTGTAAGCACACACGGAGCAGTTGCATTTGTTGTAGATAACTGCCCAGTGGTTGGAGGCGGCTCTGCGCTCAGTACGCAATTTTATAAATTTGACCCCTCTTTAAATACCTGGACGCCTATTGCTAATTGTATACTGCCAAACCCCGGAGACAGCCAAGGCTTTGCAATTAATAATCGTGGTTTTGTATACCAAGGAAATCAACTTGCTAAATACAATCCGAACACCAACAGCTGGTCTATGTGTGCCACAGCACCCATGACTTTTGGTCAATGGACTTGCTCTTTTGTTGTAGAGGGAAGTGCTTTCATCAAAGGAGGCCTACAACTTTGGGAATACAAGCCCCTGCACGACCAATGGTTGCAGCGTGCCAGTTTTCCGGGTCAATCTACTGGTGGCAGCTCCGGATTTGCCATTGAGCAGCATGGATATGTAACCTCGGGCTATGTTGGCAGCTTATCTGTAGTTACAGATCAAGTATGGTCTTTTCATCCCGCAACAAATACATGGCAACAAGAAATCGAATTTGACGGTGCAAAACGCCGCTTCCCGGTTGCATTTGCTATCCATGATCGCGGGTATATAGGTACCGGAACCAATGGCGTCAACTTCAACGATTTCTGGCAATTTAATCCAACAGACAATACGATAGGAATCGAGGAATCGAGCACTGGCTTAGTGGTTTATCCAAATCCAGCCAGCGACTTTATAACCGTTTTTGGGAATCCGACTTTAACTGCAAAACAAGAAATTACAGTTTATGGCTTAGATGGCAAACTCCTTTTGAAAGAACCACGTCTATTATTTAAACAAAATGTTGCTGTTTCTCATTTACAGTCGGGCACTTATTTGCTCCGAATAGAACAAGAAGGCCAAATATTGTATCAAGAAAAAATAGTCAAACGATGAGGTTCCTTTTTCTTCTGATTTCAATGCTGCCTTTTTTTGGGCATGGTCAATACAACGCCTGGACCAAACTTAATGACGTCGGAATGGGCAAGCGCGAGCGCGCCACAGGTTTTGCAATTGGCAGCATCGGTTATTTATGCGGTGGTTTAGACACCGCAGAGGTCATTCATAAAGACCTATGGTCCTATAATCCTCAGACAGATGCCTGGAGTCAAAAAGCAGATTTACCTGGTTCAGCCCGTCGCGATGCCGTTTCTTTTGTGATAGACAACTACGCTTTTGTAGGGTCAGGAATGGACAGCGTATCAGGTCCTACCGGTAATACATTAAAAGATTTTTGGCGCTATAATCCGCAAACCAACACTTGGTCTGCAGTTGCTGATTTTCCGGGAGCTGGGGGCCAAGGCATTTATTTTGCAACTGGTTTTTCGGTAGCTGGTAAAGGTTATTTGTGTGGTGGAAAAACAGGGCCAAATTTATACAGCAGTCAGCTTTGGGAGTATAAGCCAAGCAACAATCAATGGATACAGCGTGCTAATTTTCCGGGCGGTGTGCGCTATCAAATGATTTCATTTGTGGTAGGTGCAAAGGCTTATGTCGGCATGGGTACGGACCAGAATATCTATAAAAAAGATGTCTATTGCTATGATCCTGGAGCCAATACTTGGCAAGTTATCGCGCCATTCCCGGCTTATGAGCGGGCGGCGGCAAGCACGTTTACATTAGAGGAGCGCGGCTTTGTGTGTTTGGGTAATAATGGCGGTTTGTTAGCAGATTTAATTGAATATAATCCAAAAACGGATACCTGGACACTGAGGTCCGCGTATGGTGGTAGTGAACGCAAAGGAGCCATTGCTTTTGTAATTGACAACAAAGCCTATGTGGGTACAGGTAAAGGGGCGTCGGGAAAAAAAGACAGTTGGTACGTTTATGAGCCTTCTAATTATGCAGCTCTAGAAGAATTGGAAGCTCAAATTCAATTTTATCCGAATCCGGTTGCGTCTTTTCTGACTATAAGTGGTTTAGACGCACAAATAATGTACTTAACAATTTATAACCCAATGGGCAAATTGATTCAACAATACAATTTTCAAGCAAATAATGTAGAATCAATAGACTTAACTACTTTACCCCAAGGAGCGTATATTTTGTATTTGCAACGCAATGACGGTCAATTTATTACAAAAAAAATCACGAAGCTATGAGCAACAAGCAATTCATTTTAGCTTTGTTTATTTGCTTGATTACCAAAGCGTTTACACAAGATTATTGGCTACAAAAAGACACCGTTAATGGTGCGCCGAAGTCGGCAGCAAGCGCTTTTGTAGTGGGTAATCGGGCTTATGTAGTTGCAGGCACCGACGACTTCGAATACAAGCGCAAGATGTATTCTTACCGTGCTGATCAAAATGATTGGGATGATGAACTTTCTCTTGGAGGCGTCGGCGGCGAAGGCCTCGGTCGTATTGGCGCCACCGCTTTTGCCTTAGAAAGTGCAGGCGAGACGAAAGGATATATTTGCCTTGGTCAGACCCAAACGATTGCTTATATGAATGATTTATGGGAATACAATCGCAGCACAGAAGCCTGGACCCAAAAAGCAAATTTTTCAGGGGCGCCTCGCCGAGAAGCAGTTAGCTTTGTTGTCGATAACATCGCCTATGTGGGCACAGGCAGTAGCGCCTCAGGCCTAAAAAAAGACTTTTTTGCTTACGACCCAAGCACAAATAGCTGGGAACAAATCAGTGATTTTGCCGGTACAGCTCGTCGCTGTGCAGTAGCCTTTTCAATGGATGCGTATGGTTTTGTTGGCACCGGAGACGACGGCGTTTTACGTCAAGATTTTTGGATGTATCAACCGCAAACCGATCAATGGATTCAAAAGGATAATTTTCCCGGCGCCCCACGTTCTGGGGCTTGTGGATGGGCCGCCTTCCCTGTTTGCTATTTAGGGACAGGAGAAGATGCCAATCATACTTTTTACAAAGATTTGTGGGAATATAACTATTACCTCAATAGCTGGACCCAGCGCGCGAACTTGCCGGGCCCGGGCCGAAAAAATGCTGTTGCCTTTTATTTAGATGGTTGGGGCTACATTGGTACAGGATACAACAATGGTGTATTTTATGACGATCTCTGGGCTTACAGCGGAACAACTTCTCTAGAAGCCACCGAACCATCCAAAATGCTTGTTCACCCCAATCCAACTGCAGATTTTATACAAATAGGCGGATTGTCCGAATCTGCCACCATTCGTATTAGCTCGGCTTTAGGTGTTCAAATGCAAAAGCCGTTGTTCGTTCAAAAAGATGCTCAGGTCACGATCGATGTCAGCACCTTTCCTGCCGGCACTTATTTCTTGACCTATGAAGCCGGACAAACAGCGTATCAAGCTACCTTTGTGAAATGCAAATAATTGTTAAGACCCTGCTGCTTTTCGTTCTTTTAGGGGCCTGTCAAGAGGCGCCTCAAGTTGTGGTGAAAAAACAAAGTAGCGAGGATTTAAAAAGACAAAGTGTTAAAAAAAGCGCGAATAATAGTACTGGCTATTCAATCAACACCTTGCAAAATGCCAATGGTTGGGGTTATCAAATTCGTCAAAACGGCAAATTAATGCTCGATCAACCTACTGTTCCCGGCAGGCCCGGCATGGCGGGTTTTCAGACCCAAGAAGATGCCCAAAAGGTGGCAGAGCTCGTGAAATCGAAATTACAGGCCAAGATCTTTCCTCCAACTGTCAGTGAAGACGAGTTAAAGAATTTAAACATTCATTAACTTTGCAACATGAAAAGAATTCGTATTGCGCAAATTTTGAGCAACCCTGAGGCGTTGCTTGGTCAAGAAATCACGATCAAAGGTTGGGTGAGGGCCTTTCGTTCCAATCGGTTTGTTCAGCTCAACGACGGTTCTTGCATGGCCAACTTGCAGGCAGTCATCGATTTTGAAAAATGGGATGAAGCCTTACTAAAGCGCATTACAACAGCAGCCGCTGTGTCTTTAACGGGCCAATTAGTCGCTTCTCAAGGAGCTGGCCAAGCAGTGGAATTACAGGTAAAGCACATCGACATTTTAGGTGATGCCCATCCAGACGACGTTCAAAAAACGGTGATGCAACCCAAGCGCCATAGCTTGGAGTTTTTACGCGAGCAAGCGCACCTGAGATTCAGAACCAATACGTTCGGTGCAGTTTTTAGAATTCGCCACGCGGTGGCATATGCCATTCATCAATTCTTTAATGAGCGCGGCTTTTATTACTTGCATACGCCTATTATTACCGGATCAGATGCCGAAGGTGCTGGTGAAATGTTCCGAGTAAGCACACTTGATCCTAAAAATCTACCCCTTACCGAAGACGGTCAGATCGATTTCAAGCAAGATTTCTTTGGCAAGCCCGTTAACCTGACCGTTTCTGGCCAACTAGAGGCAGAGCTAGCCGCAACAGCATTGGGGCAGGTCTATACTTTTGGTCCAACTTTTAGGGCAGAAAACTCCAACACCTCGCGGCATTTAGCAGAGTTTTGGATGATCGAGCCAGAGGTGGCTTTCAATGACCTCCAAGACAACATGGACCTCACCGAGGATTTTCTCAAATATATTTGTGCTTATGTTCTTGAAAATTGTGCAGAAGATGTTCAGTTCTTACATGAGCGCGATGCACAAGAGCAAGCGCAAAAACCTGCCAATGAGCGCCATGAAATGGGTCTTATCGAGCGCCTTCGTTTCGTCATAGAAAATCCGTTCAAAAGGCTTACTTACACTGAGGCTATTGATTTATTATTGAATTCCAATCATTACAAGAAAAAGAAATTTAAGTATCCAGTAGAATGGGGAATTGATTTACAAAGTGAACACGAACGCTATCTCGTCGAAAAAGAGTTCAATTGCCCGGTAATTCTTACCGATTACCCTGCCAAAATCAAAGCGTTTTACATGCGCCTCAATGAAGACGGAAAAACTGTTGCCGCCATGGATGTACTATTCCCTGGAATCGGAGAAATTGTAGGTGGTTCGCAGCGCGAAGAACGCCACGATGTTTTGCTTCAAAAATGCGAAGAGTTCGGTATACCAGCCGAAGAACTTTGGTGGTATTTTGACACCCGAAAATTTGGAACTGTGCCTCATGCCGGTTTCGGCCTCGGATTTGAGCGCATGGTGATGTTCGTTACCGGGATGTCAAACATCCGGGATGTCATACCTTTCCCACGTACGCCATTGAACGCTGAATTTTAAATGACTTAGTACAAAAAAACCGCAAGTAAATACTCACGGTTTCATTTAAAATGTTTGTGGAATTGTAAATTTATTTTGGATCAAGAACCCAAACATCGTTGTCAGAATCAATGAGTTCCAGTTTATCTTTTTCATAGGTTAATACAGATAATACCTCAGATGATCCGTCAATAACAAAAATGATTTTCTCACTACCTACTGTATAGGTAAATGGGGTGGTGTATGACCCATTGCTCCAAGTTTCAGTAATTGTTCCATCTCCTGTTAATTTATCATCTTTGATAAACTTAAATGTAATGCTCTCGTCAACGTCTAACGGCATGCCTCCAAGTGTGATGACTTTCCATTCACCATCAATTCTACGATTGATTTTGGCGTCTTTTGAGCAAGAAAGTGTTATTGTTACAACAATAGCAAGTAAGATTAATAGGCTCTTTTTCATTTGTTTCAAATTTTAAAAAATAAATATACAAATGAATTTTTTCTTACACGCACATGGATTAACAATTATTAGAAGCATTGAAGCCAAGATTAGTTGTATTTAGCGCATGCTTCCCAGCAATGAATCCGGTGGTCCAGGCGGCTTGAAAGTTGTAACCGCCAGTTATGCCATCTATATCTAATAACTCTCCGGCAAAAGACAGCGTTGGAAATTTTTTGCTTTTCATGGTTTGAAAGTCAATTTCTGACAAGCAAATACCACCAGCCGTAACGAACTCCTCTTTAAAGGTGGTTTTGCCTTGAACTTCATAGCGGTCGTTCAGCAAAGTATTGACTAATTTATTGATGGTTTTTTTACCGAGTTCGGCCCAACGTTGGTCAGCAGAAATCTCTGACCGCAAGAGCAGATGATTCCACAAACGATTGGTGAGTGGAGTAGGGTTCCAATTACTCAATTTCTTTGCGCCATGGGTGCCCATGGTAGATAGCAATTCTTGTCGTAAGTCGTCTTCTTTCTTTTGATCTAGCCAATTGACTAAAATGGCAAAATCGTAATTTTTATCAGCGAGTAAACGCGCTCCCCAAGCTGAAAGCAATAATATGGCAGGCCCGCTCATGCCCCAGTGTGTAATGAGTAAGGGGCCTCGTCCACTTAATTTACCGCCTTCAATTTTGACACTTGCCTCTTGTACGACGGTTCCCATAAGTTCACAGATTGGGTTTTTGGGCATGTTAAAAGTAAATAGCGAGGGCAATGGGTCTATAACTGCCAAGCCGAGCACTTCAAGCCAGTGCAAGCCACTTTTTTTGGGTTGCCCGCCAGTACAAATAATGACATGATCAAAATGCGTCAATTGTTCGTTTATGGTTAAAACCACCTCGTTGGCTGTGGGCTGAATTTGGGTAATGTTTTGCTGCATTTTAATTTCAACGCCAAGTTGCTGGCAGTTTTTTAAAAAACAATCAATGATCATTTGTGAATCATTGGCAACCGGAAAAATACAGCCGTCTGGGTATGTTTTAAGTGCAACACCTTTTGATTCAAACCATGATATGGTATCGTTGGCGGCAAACTGATGAAAAGCTTTGCGCAATTGTGAGCCGCCTCTTGGGTAGGCTTTGGCAAGTTCTGAAATATCTCGACAGTTATGCGTGACATTACAACGCCCGCCTCCCGAAATCTTGACTTTTGAAAGTACTTTATTGCTTTTTTCGAGGATGCACACAGTGGCCTTTGGCCAATGTTGTTTGGCGGCAATCGCTGCAAAAAAGCCAGCAGCTCCTCCTCCGATTACGGCAATTTTTTGTGCTTTTTTCATCAGAGAATTAGTTGAATTTGCCAAACCTTTTGGTTAAAAGTGGCTTGCTCATTTACTTTCTTTCCTTTTAAGGCCATAAATAAGGGAGCTTCCGGACTCAAACAAAAATAATTTGTTTCGTCTAGTTTAATTTGGCCAAACGCGATACTACAGTAATACCAATTTTCATCTATTTTGAATAAGGCGCCATGTAGCACTTGTGTATTTTCCTGTCTGGGATCTAGTTTATGAAGCACTGCTAATTGTTGTTGAAGCAGCACAATCTGCTTGTCTAATTTCTCCACTTCGAGTTGTGCCATAGCAATTCCTATCTCATGTTTGTCACCAGCAGACCCTTTGCCACTTTCCGAACTTTCAACGCTCAATTGGTTTCTTTGAGCTTGAAGTGTCGATTTTCGACTTTCGAGAAGTGTAAATAAATGATTGTGTAGCCTTGTTTTGAGGTCCATATCTTGCAAAAATAGCCCGATTTGTCGTAAATTCGCGTCTTTACAAAGCAAACGTTCATGAAAGCAAAATATCCTGAATACAAAGGATTAAACCTCCCCAATATCGCAGCCACAGTTCTTGAAAAATGGCAAAAAGAATCCATTTTCAAGCAATCTGTTGACCAGCGAAACGGAGCGCCTTCGTTTGTTTTTTATGAAGGCCCCCCATCAGCCAATGGTTTGCCTGGCATTCATCACGTCATGGGGCGCGCCATCAAAGATATCTTCTGTCGTTACCAAACACTGAAAGGCAAACAAGTCTATCGCAAAGCAGGTTGGGACACCCACGGCTTGCCTGTTGAGCTCGGTGTAGAAAAAGAATTGGGCATCACCAAAGAAGATATTGGCCATAAAATTTCGGTTGACGCCTACAACGAAGCTTGTAAAGAAGCGGTTATGCGCTACACCGATATCTGGAACCAGCTCACCGAAAAAATGGGTTATTGGGTCGATATGCAAGATCCATATATTACCTATTCGCCCAAATACATGGAAACGGTCTGGTGGCTTTTGGCACAGCTTTACAACAAAGGCTTGCTTTACAAGGGCTACACCATTCAGCCGTATTCACCAAAAGCAGGAACAGGTTTGTCTTCGCATGAACTCAATCAGCCGGGCTGTTACAAAGATGTCAAAGACACCACTGTAGTGGCTATGTTTGAGTTATTAGCAGACCAACAATTGCCTTTCGAAGCTGCATTTAGTGCCAAAACACATTTACTTGCCTGGACCACCACCCCTTGGACCCTTCCATCCAATACAGCCCTTACTGTTGGGCCGCAAATTGAATATGCGCTGGTTGCCACTTACAACCAATACACTTTTGAGCCCATTCAAGTTGTACTTGCCAAAAACTTGGTGTCTTATCAGTTTTCTAAAGGATTTACCGCCGTTGAAGACAGCGCCGAATTAAAAAACTACGAAGCGGGGGCCAAGCAAATTCCCTACCTTGTTTTGGGAACTTGCTTAGGCAAAGACCTAATTGACTTACGCTACAAACAACTGCTTCCATTTGCGCAGCCTGCAGAAAATGCACAGGCCGCTTTTAGGGTTATTGGCGGTGATTTCGTGACCACCGATGACGGCACTGGAATTGTACATACCGCACCAACATTTGGTGCCGATGATGCCCGAGTGGCTGCCGAAGCTGGGGTGCCCGGGCTGCTCGTCACGGACGATCGTGGCAATCTTGTCCCACTCGTTGACCTTCAAGGTCGTTTCAGACCAGAAGTAGGGCCTTATGCCGGCATGTATGTCAAAAATGAATACTACGACGAAGGTCAAGCGCCAGAGCGCTCCGTTGACGTCCAAATTGCCATCCAACTCAAAGAAGAAGGCAAAGCATTTAAAGTAGAAAAATACGAACACGCTTATCCGCATTGTTGGCGAACCGACAAGCCAGTTTTGTATTATCCACTCGATTCTTGGTTTATTCGGGTTACTGATCAAAAAGAACAGTTGGTTGCACTCAACAAAGAAATCAATTGGAAACCCGAGGCCACAGGCAGCGGCCGTTTTGGCAAATGGCTCGAGAACGCCAATGACTGGAACCTCTCTCGTTCGCGCTATTGGGGAATTCCAATTCCAATTTGGTCCACCGAAGAAGGCGATGAACGCAAGTGCATTGATTCCATTGAAACACTGCAACATGAAATCAACCTCGCGATTTCGGCAGGCTTCATGACCCAAAATCCTTTTGAACATTTTAAACCTTCGGATTTTTCGGCGGCCAACTACGATCAAATTGACTTACACAAACACAAAATAGACCCGATCATTTTAGTCTCAGCTTCTGGCAAACCCATGAAACGAGAAGCAGACCTCATCGATGTTTGGTTTGACTCCGGTGCCATGCCTTATGCGCAATTGCACTATCCTTTTGAAAACCGCGAGCTCATCGACAACAATTTGGCTTTCCCTGCCGATTTCATCGCAGAGGGCGTCGATCAAACACGTGGTTGGTTTTATACTTTGCATGCTATTTCCACAATGGTATTTGGTGCCAAAGCTTATAAAAATGTGGTGTCTAACGGGTTGGTCCTCGATAAAAATGGCCAAAAAATGTCCAAGCGTTTAGGAAACGCCATTGACCCATTTACGACCCTCGATCAGTACGGGCCAGACGCGACACGATGGTACATGATTACCAATGCCCAGCCCTGGGATAACCTCAAGTTTGACCTAGAAGGTATTTCTGAAGTACAACGCAAGTTCTTCGGAACACTTTACAATACATATTCTTTCTTTGCGCTTTATGCCAACATTGACAGCTTTACCTACAGTGAAGCAGCAATTGCTTTGAATCAAAGACCAGAAATTGACCGTTGGGTTCTTTCCAAACTCAATTCATTGATTGCTGAAGTCGACGCCGCTTACACTACCTATGAGCCTACCAAAGCAGGTCGTGCCATTCAAGATTTCGTCACCGAACAGCTTTCTAATTGGTATGTGCGTTTGTGTCGTCGCCGTTTCTGGAAAAACGACGATGCCCAAGACAAATTGGCTGCCTACCAAACCCTCTACACTTGCCTAGAAACAGTTGCGCTATTGGCTGCGCCTATTGCACCGTTTTTTATGGATCAGCTTTATACGGACTTGAATTCAACAAAAGGAAGTACGCAGACACTTTCAGTTCATTTAGCTGATTTTCCAACAGTGGATCAGGGGGCTATTAACACCAACCTAGAGACTCAAATGGAATTGGCACAAAGAACCTGTTCGCTCGTGTTGGCATTGCGTAAAAAGCAGCATATTCGGGTCCGTCAACCATTGCAGAAAATCATGATTCCTGTGCTGAACGCCCAAGAAGCAGCCAATTTCAAGCACGTGAGCAACCTGATCTGTGCTGAGGTCAATGTCAAAGAACTCGAGTTGCTCTCTGATACCGGCATTTTAGTGAAATCCATCAAACCTAATTTCAAGACCATTGGGCCTAAGTATGGCAAGCAAATGAAAGCCATTAGTACTTTGGTTCAGCAATTCACCGCTCAAGATATTGCACAAATTGAGCAGCAAAAAGGCTGGACAGGTCAGATAGATGGCGATACCATTGAACTCGACATAGAAGATTTCGAAATTCAGGCCCAAGATATTCCAGGTTGGTTGGTTGCCAATGAAAATGGCCTCACTGTTGCGCTCGATGTCACTATATCTGCTGACCTCAAAGCAGAAGGCTTGGCCCGCGAAGTCGTTAACCGCATTCAGAACCTACGTAAAGAAAGCGCTTTTGATGTCACGGATCGCATTTTGGTTCAGATCGACACCACGGCTGCTATTCAAGAGGCCATTACAGCCCATAAAGACTATATTTGTACAGAAGTATTGGCCAACGACATTCAATTTTGCGCATTGTCTGTAGCAAAAACAGAAGAAATAGAAGCCGCTGCCGATACTGCAATTCAACTTTCAAAATAGACACCATGAACAACTGGTTTTTAGATAATCAAGCGACCCAAACACTAAGTGGTGCAGCGGTTAAATGGCATGACCACCGTTTTTTTGAAATCAAATTTGAAGGCAAAAAGTTTCACGGCGAGTTGGTAGCCGATGATTCAGAAACCGGCCAACTCACTATTCGCATCAATCACCGGACATTTCAAGTTAAAAAAGCACATCCTTTGGATGACCTTATCGCGGCAATGGGTCTAGACAAACCTAAATTGCGTAAACTCAAGGAAATGCAAGCACCCATGCCAGGCAGGGTTACCGCTATTCATACAGCAATTGGCCAAGAAGTGCAACCAGGCGATGCGTTACTTTCTCTAGAAGCCATGAAAATGGAAAATGTGCTGAAGGCCGAAGGCGTTGGTGTGGTGTCTGCAATTGTCGTTCAAGACGGAGATGTCGTTGATAAAGGCGCTATTTTAATACACTTCGAGTAAGCTCATTTGATCCGAACCTGGCATTTTTTGTCGCGGTCCAAAACAATTTTGGCGGCACTAAAGCTAGGTGCTGAGAACGTTTCTCTGGCATTATTCGAAAATCCATAAGCCTCTGTTGGCGCGCCAAATACATTTTTGTCGAGTTTGCCGTTTTTATTTTCGTCGTGGTAAATAGCAAGTGCATAATTCCCTTGAGGTAGGTTTTTGAACCGATACACATGGCTTTTGCCCTCATGGACCACCACCACACCTTTATATTGTTTGCCGTACTCTGGAAAGCTTGCACTTGAATTGAAAAGACCAATGAAAAGCGTTCCTTTGGTATTTGGAATACCGTCTACTTGTACCTCTAGGTCATAGGAAGCTCCTAAAAAGCATAATAAGAAAAGAATCAGAAGGAGTTTCATAGCTGTATTAACAAACTTACGCGAAAGCTGTTCAGCAACAATAGATTCAGCTAACTTTGTTATATGAATAAATATGTTCTTGTTACCGGCGGTGCCGGTTATATTGGCTCACACACAGTTGTCGCCTTGTATCAAAAAGGGTATGTTCCGGTGCTTGTCGATGATTTTCGCAATGCCAACGCCATAGTTCTAGATGGTTTGCAGATTATATTAGGGCAGCAACCCATTGTTCATCGCATCGATGTCTGTGATAAAATTGCTTTGAGCTGCCTTTTTGAGCAGTATGCTTTTGACGGCGTTATCCATTTTGCAGCGTATAAAGCAGTAGGTGAGTCCGTAGAGCAACCACTTGCGTATTACCAAAATAACTTAGTTGGTTTGATCAATGTTCTCTCGTTACTTGAACAATACCGAGTGCCTAACTTTGTTTTTTCTTCTTCGTGTACCGTTTATGGCGAGCCCAAAGGAGCAAAGGAAGTCAGTGAGCAAACCCCCAAGCAACTGCCTGAATCTCCGTATGGATACACCAAATGGATGGGCGAGCAAATCATCGCTGACTTCTACAAGAGCGCCAGCCACCTCAAACTCATGAATTTGCGTTATTTCAACCCGGTTGGAGCGCATACTTCTGCGCGCATCGGCGAATTCCCGATAGGCAAGCCCAATAATTTGTTGCCGTTTGTGACCCAAACCGCCATCGGCAAGCAATCCCAACTTACCGTTTTTGGCAATGATTATCCAACCCGAGACGGTTCTTGCATCAGAGACTATATCCACGTAATGGATTTGGCCGAGGCACATGTAGCCGCACTCGCTTTTTTAGCAGACCAAAAAGAAGGCCTCCTCGAGGCCGTGAATATCGGAACGGGCCGAGGCACGTCGGTATTGGAAATCATCGAAGCCTTTGAACGCAATACCGGAAAAGCATTACCCCACGTAATTGGCCCTCGACGTGCCGGCGATGTCATTGAAATTTATGCGAATGTTCAAAAAGGACAAGATTTACTTGGCTGGAAAGCACGCCTTACCATAGAAGACGCGATCCGAGATGCGTGGGCCTGGGAACAATATCTGGCTACCCTATGATCATCGATACGCATTCTCATTTGTATGCCGAGGAATTTGATGTAGACCGCAACGAAGTACTCACACGCGCCCTACAGACAGGCGTAGCGGCCATTTTGCTGCCGAACATCGATGTGCAAAGCATTGGTGCCCTCGAACAATTGGCCGATGAACAAAGTAAATGTATCCCAATGATGGGCTTGCATCCTACTTATGTCAAAGAAAATTGGCAGCAAGAACTTGCCGCTATAGAGGCGCAGCTTTTCGCTGCGCCCGAACGCTATTGTGCAGTTGGTGAGATTGGCCTCGATCTCTACTGGGACGACACCTTTTTGGCAGCGCAACAAGAAGTATTCAAAACCCAAGTGCGCTGGGCCAAACAACTCAAACTGCCAATAGCCATACATGTACGCAAGGCTTTTGAACCACTTTTTGAAATTCTAGACCAAGAGTGGACCCCCGAACTACGCGGTGTATTTCACTGTTTTACCGGGAGCAAAGAGCAAGTGCAACGCATTTTAAAATACGAGCATTTCTATTTCGGAATAGGAGGCGTTGTTACCTATAAAAATGCCGGATTGGCCGAGGTAGTCAAGGAAATCCCTTTAGATAAATTGCTGCTCGAGACCGATGCACCTTACCTTTCTCCGGTACCGTATCGAGGCAAGCGCAATGAACCTGCTTATCTAATAGAGGTGGTGAGTAAACTTCAAGAGGCATTGGGTCTAAGTGCGGCCGAAATTGAGGCGCATACCAGCCGCAATGCCATAGAATTATTCGATTTGGAAAAATTCCTTACTTTCGAACATGCGTAAAATCTTACTTATTTATACTGGCGGCACTATTGGCATGATTACTAATGCCCAAACAGGCGCACTCGAAAGTTTTGATTTTGCACATTTGTATGCACATATTCCCGAACTAAAGCGTTTTGAACTCGAGATTGAGGTCCGCAGTTTTGAAACGCCACTCGATTCCTCTGAAATTGGTCCAGCTCATTGGCAGCAAATTGCCTCTTGGGTTGCCAACGCCTATGAGCAGTTCGATGGCTTTGTGGTTTTACACGGAACCGATACCATGGCATATACAGCCAGTGCGCTTAGTTTCATGCTTCAAGGCCTAAAAAAACCTGTTGTTTTTACGGGCTCTCAACTGCCAATTGGGATCATCAGAACCGATGGAAAAGAAAACCTGATAACCGCAATTGAAATAGCCGCAGCCACCGATGAATCAGGAGAACCCATTCTGCAAGAAGTAGCCGTTTATTTTGAATACGCACTTTTTAGAGCCAACCGCAGTTCAAAAGTATCAGCTCATCAGTTTGAAGCATTTGCCTCGCCGAATTATCCGCTTTTAGCCAAAGCGGGTGTACAGATAGAATGGTTCAAAGAGCGCTTGTTTCGAACGCAACGCCCCCACCTAGAACCGCTTCTCGACCTGAACAACGACGTATTGATCTGGCGACTCTATCCGGGAATGCCAATGCATCTTTATGCCCCTGCGTTGCGCTATCCTACTGTTCAGATTCTCATCCTCGAAACTTTCGGAGCAGGCAATGCTTTTAGCAACAAAGCGTTTCAGGACCTACTCACTGCGTTTATTACAGCTGGTGGCTTGGTTTTGAATATCACGCAGTGTCAGAGCGGACCTGTTCGCCAAGGCGCTTATCAGACAAGTACGTTTTTTGAAAGAATAGGGGTAATAAGTGGTTCAGATCTGACTGCCGAGGCTGCCATTACCAAAGCAATGTTTGCTTTAGCTCATCTTCCAAAAAATGAACAAGCTGGATTTTTAAAAGCAAATATAGTAGGTGAGTTGACTGCTTTGTCTTGAGCAATTATGTCCGCTCGACCAAACTGCCGTTGAGTACCTCTAAGATTCTTCCTGGAAAAGATTGTATCATTTGCATGTCGTGGGTGGCCATCAGTACGGCTGTATGCTCCTCTTTTGCCACCGCCAATAATAATTCCATAATTTCCTTGGAGGTTTCCGGGTCGAGGTTTCCTGTGGGTTCGTCCGCTAAAATAAGTGCAGGCTGATTAAGCAGCGCTCGGGCAATCGATACGCGTTGTTGTTCACCGCCAGAGAGCATATGCGGAAACGCTTTTGCTTTTTGTTCGATACCGACAAGCTGCAGACAGTTGAGCGCACGTTGTTCCATTAGTTTTTTATCCTTCCAACCAGTTGCGCCCAAAACAAACTTTAAGTTATCGATGACATTTCGGTCAGTCAATAATTGAAAGTCTTGAAAAACAATACCGATTTTTCTGCGCAAGAATGGGATTTGTTTGCGCTTAAGACCCTTTAATGCAAAGCCACAAACTTCGCCTTCACCTTCTTGGAGCGGAATTTCGGCGTAAAGTGTTTTGAGCAAACTACTTTTACCACTTCCGGTTTTTCCGATAAGGTAAGCAAAGGACTGCGCAGCAAGTTCGAGTTGCACATTGTCTAAAATGAGCTGCTCTTGCTGGTAAATTTTGGCTGCAGAAAGCGTAATGACGTTCGACACGGATACAAATTTTAGACAAATGTGTCCAATAAGTCGTAACTAAACATCAAAATGAACGATTTTATCTTAACAAATTCAGGTTTAAAACTTTTGACCCTAGCAAGCGCGTTGGGATCTTGCCCCTCTTAATTTTACATTCTATGAATCGTAATTTGCGTCATCTCGTCTTGCTTTTGTGCTTCCCTGTTTTGTTTTGGGCACAAGAGACCGCTAAATACAGCGGAGAAAATGCGGCATTTTTTAATGCCGAAGACTTATTTACCAAAGCACAATATGCAGCTGCCAAACAAGAGTGCCGACTCTTTATTAATAGCTGTCAGGCGCAGCAGCGCAATGAACATGACCCTTACCTCATCAAGGCTTATTACTATGAGGGTATGTCTGCGCTCAAACTTTACGCAAACGATGCCATACCATTGCTCGAACAATTTAATAAAACCTACCCCGAAAATAATTTTAGAAATGAAATCGCAATAGGCGTAGGGACTTATCATTTTCAGGCAGAAGATTACCTAGCTGCTCAAAGCGCATTTGCTCAAATTAATTTAACTGGCTTAAGCAGCGCGCAAAAAGAAGAGGTTTTGTTTAAACTAGGTTATTCGGCTTATCAAAATGAAGATCAAGATGCAGCTTATTTGGCTTTTAAAGATATCAAGGACGGCAGTACACAATATGCCAAACCTGCGCTATACTATTACGCGCATATCAGTTATGTGCGCTCTTCTTTACAAGAGGCGCTTGAAGGCTTTCAGGCTTTACAAAAAGATTCGACATTTTGTAGTGTTGTGCCGTACTACATTGCACAAATTCTATACAAACAAGGGAAATACCAAGAAGTTATTGATTTTGCCCCAACAGTACTCAATTGTGGTTTTGTCAACAATGAATTTGATATTCAGCATATCATAGGGAATGCTTATTACATGATGGGCAAATATGATTTGTCTTTGCCTTTCTTGGAGCGCTATCATCAGAATGCGCGCGGTACCCGCGACGACTATTACGAATTGGGATTTGCCTATTACAAAACCAAGCAATACGAAAAAGCAATTAAAAACTTTGACCGTGTCACGCGTTCCAAAGATAGCCTTTGTCATATTGCGATGTATCAAATTGGAGATGCCTATTTACAGCTCAACAAGCTGCTGCCGGCGCGTAGCGCCTTTGAACGTGCTGCCGAAATGAACTTTATGCCACAAATTCAAGAGGACGCTTTGTTTCAGTTTGCAGTGCTCTCCTTTAAAGTGGATATCAATCCGTACGATGAATCTGTTCGCGCCTTTGAAAACTACCTAAGTCAGTATCCAGATTCAAAAAGAAAACGCGACGTCTACCAGTATTTGGTCAATGTGTACACGAATACATCCAATTATGCGAAGGCCCTGGAATCTATTGAAAAGCTACCGTCTAAAGATGCCCAGCTGAAGAAAGTATACCAAACCGTTGCATTCAATTACGGGGTAGAACTTTTTCAGAAAGGCCAACTCGACGAAGCTTATAACGCGTTTAAGCGCGTCGACACCTATCCAATGGATCCTCAAATGGTGGCGTTATCGCGCTACTGGATGGCAGATATCTCATTTAGGAAAAAGGAATTAGCTGCCGCAATTAACACGTACAGAGATTTCATTAATTCGCCAGCCTCGAACAGCTTACTAGAAAAGATCGATGCCTATTACAACATTGGCTATGCCTATTTGGAGCAAGGTAAAAGAGAGGAAGCCATCCAGTCTTTTAGAACGTATTTGCAACTCAGTCCAAAAAATGAGTCTAAAGTCGTTGATGCTACTTTCCGAATTGCAGATGCATATTATGTCGGCAAACAAAATTTACAGGCCATTCAGTATTACCAGCAGGCCTACAACCTCAATTCTCCGCTCAATGATAAAGCTTTGTTTTACTTAGCAAAAGCGCAGGGTTTTAATGGCCAACTTCCAGAAAAAATTCAGACGTTGAGTAAACTACTCAAAGAGGAACCGGTTTCAAAATACCGCATGAATGCCCAATATGAATTGGCTAGAACGTATATGTCTCAGCCAAATTACGACGGTGCACTGACTGCCTACCAGGACTTTTTAGCAGAGTTTCCAAAGTCACCTTACTTACTTGATGTCAAATTAGATATTGCAGATATTTACTATAAAAAATGGGAATACGCTAAATCAGAGGCAGCCTATCTGGAGATTTTAGCCACCTATGAACAACAACGTGAAGTCTGCAAAGAGGTAGTTCTTAACCTCATAGATGTTTATAATGCACAGAAAAAGCCAGACCTCGCCTCAGAAGTAATTGACCGCTATCCTTGCGCCAACATTTCTACAGAAGAGAAGGAGAATATCTTTTACACCCCTGCATTGGCGGCTTACCAAGACACCAATTACCGAGAGGCAGTTGAGAAGTTTGAAGTCTATTTGACGAAGTTTCCGAATGGCCGTTACCTCAATGAGACTTATTTCTATTACGGAAATAGTTTACTGAAAACCAAAGATTCCGCTGCTGCTATTCAGCAATTTGAAAAGTACTTGGCTTCAACGGTCAATACTTATGCGGAATACGCAGCCTCCAAAACGGCAGCTTACTATTATATCAAGAAAAACTACACCAAGGCATTGCAATACTATCAACTCATGGAGAGTGCAGCCTCGAAACCAACCACTACTTTCGAGGCCAAGCTCGGTATTATGCGTTGTGCGTTTATGGAAAACAACTATACATTGGCCAAAGAGAATGCTAAGTTCGTCATGGAAAATGCCGCATTAACACCACAAATTAGAGTCGAGGCGGAGTACGCCACAGGACTTTCTAATTACCATCTGAAGCAATTTGAAGCTGCTAAACCATCGTTGGAGTGGTTGGTGAAAAACACCACAACCGCAATGGGCTCGGAGGCAAAATACCTCTTAGCAGATATTTACTTCGGTCAACAAATGTACGACGAGGCAGAAACAGAAGTCAAGGCGCTACTGAAGATGAAACCAAGTTATAATTATTGGGTAGCAAAAGGCTTATTGCTGCAAGCGCGTGTGCACATTAGCCGCGAAGATTTATTCCAGGCAGAGCAAACCCTCAAATCTGTGCTCGATTTTTATCCAGATCAGCAAGACGGTGTGTTGGCAGAAGCTTCTGACTTATGGGATGAACTCATGCAGCTCAAAAACCCGCCGGTAAATGACGCCCCTCAACCAGAAATGAAAATTGAAATCAATAACGAAGAATAAGCCATGAAAGTATTGTTCAGCACACTCGTATTTTTCTTGTTTGCACTCAATATTTGGGCACAGCAAGGCGAGAATAATTTTACACTTTATACCATTACCAATCAGCAGGTAGAGCCAGCCAGTCGTATTTTAGAATATCCCAAAATTATTGACTCTGTCAAGGCAGCCGCGGTAAAAGAGTATCCACTGATGTTCTTTCAGGCCGAAACAAAAATCCTGTTAGATACCATTCAAGCAGCTACCGTTGAAACATCCGAGCAACTTGCCAAATTGTATCCATTTTATGTCAAGGCAGGGATTGGTTCGGTGCTGATGCCACTCGGTGAAATATATTATACCTCAGATCGATCGCGCAACATGCTTTATGGTGCGCATATCAAGCATTTGAGTTCTTTTGGCGACATCAAAGACAGGTCTAAAACTATTTATGCACCTGCGCAATACGATCGCACGTCTGCAAATGCTTATTTTGGTTTGAATGAACGCAACTATCAGTTTAAAGTAAATGCTTCATACAGCAACAATGGCTTTCATTACTATGGCATTCCGGTTGATACCATTGTTGCCGATAGTATAGCTCAACGCTTTCAGTTGGCAAAAGGCAGTGCAGAATACACTTGGTTGCGCGGAGATTCTGCGAAACTCAATTTGGCTTTTATTGCCAATTATCATTTTTTCAATGCCCTCCCTGATGACAGCGCGCAACTTTGGCGCAGCGCAGAAAACAACTTTAGCTTCAAGACTAAAGCATGGTACAACTACAAAAACGAACATTTCTATGCCGACCTCAGTTTGCGTTCCAATTACTATAAACGTGGCATCTTGGATAGCGTTTATACGGCAACAGACACTGGCTTTGTGGCCAACAATTACATCATTGATTTTAAACCTGGTGTTTGGACACAAGCTTTAACAGATAAATTAAAAGTGGAGCTCGGCGTGGTCATTACCGCTGATATCAGTAAAACGGGTACGGTTCCTTATGTTTATCCGAATGCAGAGTTTAAGTATGCCTTGTTCAATAATATTTTTATTCCTTACATAGGTTTACGCGGCGGTTTAAAACAGAATACTTTGCAGGGACTCACACAAGCCAATCCGTTTATCAGGACCAATGTGGCGCTGCGCAATGAGCACAACCAGTACGATATTTATGGCGGCTTTAAAGGTTCTTTGAGTAAAACACTGAGCTTCAATTTAGGAGTACATTTTATGCACATCGAGAACAAAGCCTTTTTTGTAACCGATACAAATTTCTTCTACGACAATTACCTCACTGTTATTTACGATACACTGAACCAAACTACATTCGAAGGCTCCATGACATACCAAGCCGCTGAGAAGTTAAAAATAGATGTTTTGGGTCGCTATAATTTGTACCAATTGTACCATAACGCCTACGCTTGGAATTTACCTGATCTGCAGTTCACAGCCCGAGGTGCTTACAATTTATATGATAAATTTTATGCACAATTGGATGCAAATGTAGAAATTGGCAGAAAGGCTTTGGTAGATGCAACTGCACCAAATGTGCAATTTGAAGGCACGCAAGCTTATGTCAATCTGGGGACAATCGTGGATGTTAATCTAGGTTTGGAGTACCGCTACACACCCCGAATTTCTATATTCTTACAAGCCAACAATTTAGCAGCACAGCGCTACAACCGCTGGTACAGCTACCCCGTTCAGCCTTTCCAAGTAATGGGAGGTATTACAGCCAGATTCTAATGCGCACAGAAGCATTTGTACTAAAAGCGTTTGGCGAGCCCCAGCACGCCTTTGCTTTGCAACACGTGGATTTAGACCCCCTAGAACCCGATGAGGTATTGATCAGTTCAGAAGCATTTGGCTTGAACTACGCCGATGTCATGGCGCGCTTGGGTTTGTATCGGGAGGCGCCCCCAAGACCTTGTGTGCTCGGTTATGAACTGGTTGGGCGCATAACCGAAGTTGGTGCTGAAATTGACCCAAGTTGGATCGGCCGTCGCGTGCTGGCTTTTACGAGATTTGGTGGATACGCCAAGCAGGCCAAAACACGATTTAATGCTGTCGTTGCTATCGAAAACATGCCAGCAGCGGAGGCACTGCCATTTGCCACCCAAGGTGTAACTGCCCACTACATGGCAGAGGTGCTCTCGCCAATTCAAGCGCATGACAACGTTTTGATACACGCTGCAGCTGGGGGCGTGGGCAGTTTTTTGGTGCAACTGGCCAAATTAAAAGGCGCCACTGTTTTTGGGAAAATTGGCAAAGCTGACAAAAAGGATTATCTGCTTTCTTTAGGGGTTGATTTCCCGATTAACTATAAAGAGGAGCCATATACCGCGCAAATTCAAAAGGTGCTGGGAAGCGAAAAACTAAGCGTTTCTTTCAACGCAGTGGGGGGTAGAACAGCCAAACAAGACCTTCAAATGCTCGGGCCGGGTGGCCGACTTTTTTTGTTTGGTGGCGCTGATTTAGGCACCCGAAAAGGCCTATTTGGCAAACTTTCATTTTTGTGGGAAATGGGCCTTATCTTGCCTGTTGGCCTCATGATGCAATCCAAAAGTTTGCTCGGTGTAAATATGCTCAAAATTGCTGACGAACAACCTTTGGTTATTCAGCACAGCATGAAGCAAATGCTCGAATTGTATGCGCAAGGGCAAATCATCTTACCGCATATCAATTGTTTTTCGCAATCAAAATTCTACGATGCCCACGAAGCCCTAGGGAATGGGACTACCACAGGAAAGGTGGTGGTTTTTTGGGATTAAGCTTTGGCTTTGAAAAGACCCTTTACAAAGTTGAAAATGGGCTTGCGAAACAAAAATAGCAGGATGAGGTAAGGGATCAGCATTAAGTATATAATACCCCCATTGATATTTCCAGCAAAATTGTTTTCGTCGAGGCCATGTCCTTGTTCGGCAAGTAGCTTACATTGTGAACATTGTGCTGAGAAATTTTGTATTCCGCTTAAAAGAATAACAACAAGAAAAATACTATGCTTCATGGCCTTAAATTACGTTACAAAATTACGCAAGATAGAATCCAAATCAAAATCTTAATTTTGTGCTATGCGCATTTCTGTTACTCTTTGTTTATTTGGCCTTTTGTTCGCAGTTGGTTGTAAGCCTGGGCCCCAAGAAACCAAAAAACAATCACTAGATCAATTGCTGGCAGCTCATCCAGATTCAGTCCCTCTTTTGATTCAAAAAGGAAACGACTTAATGGACTCACTGGCATTTGATAAAGCCCTCACATTTGGCGCGAAAGCCTTTCGCTTAGATTCTAGCAACTTAGAAGCGCGTATTTTATACGCTGAGTGCCTGATCAATAAACCCAATCGGAGCGCCGACGACATCTTTCGTGCCTTTACGATGTACAGAAATTTGGTAGTGAAAGCGCCAAAAAATGTCAATGCACTCATCGGCCTAGCCAACACGCTTGTCATGTTAAATGATCACGATAACGCGTTTAAATACATCAATAAAGCATTGCGCCTCGATAAAAACAACCGCGATGCGTACATCCTTAAAGGCACCATTTACAGAGAAGAAGGCAATCTCAAATTGGCCATTTCTTCTTACGAAACTGCAGTCCAGCAAGATCCTGATTACTACATGACTTACTTACAACTAGGTTCTCTTTACGAGTACCAAGAAAATCCCATCTGTATAGAGAAATACATGACGGCCTACCAATTACAACCCAAAAACATAGAGGTTATTTACGCATTGGCATTTGCGAAAGAAAAATTTGGTGAAGTGAAATCTGCACAAAGACTTTATCGCAAAATGACGAAAGTAGATTCCACCTTTGCCGACGGTTATTTTCACTTAGGCTACTTAGCGCAGTTTACTTTTAATCAGCCAGATAGCGCCATGTTTTATTACAAAAAGGCGGTAAGAGTCAATTCGCAACACATTCCGTCATACCACAACATGGGTTTGCTCTATGAAGACCGTAATGACCTAGCCAATGCTTTATTTAGCTACGGCAAAGCATTAAAAGTGGATTCTACATATCAAATTTCCAAAGACCGCGTCAGCGTTTTGCGCAAAAGAATATGAGAAAAGCACAATTAGTCAGTGAAATACTCGGAGAATTTCTCTTTCCAATTTTAGGTTATCTATTTTGGGGTTGGGACCTCTATTTTATTTTACTGTTCATCCTTTTCGATTATGCCATCCGCCTTTTGTTTGCTGTCTACAGACCTCAAACAAGAAGCTTTCAGCATTTGCTTCGGCCACTCATCTTCTTTTTAACTTTCGCCGTAACCAGCCATTTTTACATGGTGCTTACCGAGCCAACATGGCGTTTTGTAACGGCGTTGTCTGACTTCTTTTGGTATGCGGATTTTTTTATTCCACAAGGCCTGCTTCTTATTCCGTTGTTGGTTTACACTGAAAATTCACGCCAAAAAATGGAACTCATGACAACAGGCGCTTTTGATGCCATTAAACAAATAAAAAAGACGGGCGCTCGCCTGCTTTACGGCACGGTCATTTTTATGCTCATGTCTATATGTTTGGCCCTCTTTTCTTGGGAAGAAACGGTTGAAATCACCTTCTTTTTAGTTGCTTGGTTGGGGCTCATTTTGCTAGAGCACAAAGACGCTTTTTTAAAGCCTTAAAATCCCTTATTTTTGTTGTTCACTCGTATTATGGCAAAAGAACAACTCCTCCTCGACAAAAGACAAGCACTCCAACAAGGCGGTGGTGCAGAGCGCATTGAAAAACAACACCAACAAGGTAAATTAAGCGCTCGCGAACGCATCTCGCTCTTGTTGGATGAAGGCAGTTTTCAAGAAATTGGTGCGCTCGTCGAACACCGCTCCACTAATTTTGGTCTTGACAAACAAAAATTTCCTGGTGACGGCGTCATTACGGGTTATGGTACCATTCATGGCCGTCTGGTTTATATCTATTCCCAAGATTTTACCGTTTTAGGTGGTTCTTTATCCGAAACACACGCTGCCAAAATTTGCCGTATCATGGATATGGCCATGAAAAATGGCGCACCAATTATTGGCATGAACGACTCAGGAGGTGCGCGTATCCAAGAAGGTGTGGTTTCATTGAGCGGTTATGCAGATATCTTTTTTAGAAACACACGCGCTTCGGGAACCGTTCCGCAACTTTCTTTGATCATGGGCCCTTGCGCTGGAGGTGCTGTTTATTCTCCTGCCCTTACAGACTTTATTTTCATGGTAGAAGAAACCTCTTACATGTTTGTTACGGGTCCGAATGTAGTAAAGACCGTTACCCACGAAGAAGTCAGCTCCGAGGATTTAGGTGGTGCCAAAACACACGCAGAGAAATCAGGCGTCAATCATTTTACAGCCGCCAACGATGTAGAATGTATCCGCAAAGCACGTGACCTCATTACGTATTTGCCACAAAATGCAAATGAAGAGGCGCCGCTTACGCCCGTATTTCAATTTTCGGAAGCAAAAAACAAGCAAATCGCGCAAATTTTGCCTGAAAATGCCAATATTCCCTACGATATCAAACGTGTCATCGACTGCTTAGTTGATGACCATAGTTTCAGAGAAGTCCACGAAGACTTCGCCAAAAATATCGTTGTGGGTTTTGCGCGTTTGGAAGGACGAACCGTCGGTATCGTGGCTAACCAGCCTGCGGCTTTAGCGGGCGTTTTAGACATCGATGCCTCTCGCAAAGGTGCACGTTTTGTGCGTTTTTGTGATGCTTTCAATATTCCTTTACTTGTTTTGGAAGATGTCCCGGGCTTTTTACCCGGAACCGACCAAGAATGGCGTGGCATCATTACTCACGGTGCTAAATTACTATATGCGTTTGCTGAGGCAACGGTACCCAAAATTACCGTTATTACACGCAAAGCTTACGGCGGTGCCTATTGCGTTATGAATTCAAGAAGTTTGGGTGCAGACCTGAGTTTTGCTTGGCCAAGCGCGGAAATCGCGGTAATGGGTGCAAAAGGTGCGGCAGAAATTATCTTCAAGCGCGACATCGCGGCTGCAGCAGATCCGTCCGAAAAATGGCTCGAAAAAGAAGCTGAATATGCCGATACTTTTGCCAATCCATATCGGGCCGCTGAACGCGGTATTATTGATGAGGTTTTATTACCCTCTGAGACCCGGTCAGCCTTGATTTCTGCATTCAAAATGCTCGAGAAAAAAGCGGAGGCATTACCTCAGAAAAAACACGGTAATATTCCACTTTAATAACTCCCCATGTTAATTTAATGTGAAAAGGCAACCTTGATAGTGCCTTTTTCGTTATAATCAAGCTGTTAACTCTCCAAAAATAAGCATGATAGACTACTACCAAAGCAAAACACCTTCGCTCCTTCGCTTCGTTTTAGCAATTGCTATAGTTTTCGGGGGTATCCAATATTATTCTGCACAGTTGGTTAGTCCGTTTACAATCAGACATCAAACCCAACAAAAAGGAGGGATTCGCTTCATAAGCAATGTTTCAGTGACTTGCAACTCATCCACAAGTTGTGCTGCTGCCCAAGCCCAAGCGCCACCCACCGGAACAGGCCAAAACAATAGCTTCACGATGTCATATGTGGATATCGATACTGATCCAACCACTTTTATGTCCTCTAGTGACAGCTTAAATTTGCCGAATTGTTCTGAAATCACATGGGCCGGATTATATTGGGGAGGAAAAATCACGACTTCAACGTCCAATTATGTCAATCTGAGCAATATTAAATTAAAGGTAAATAACGGTTCATACCAACAGCTCACCGCAGATCAAACCATTAATAATACGTCAGTCGCGGTGTCGTATTTTTGTTTTAAAAATATTACAAGTATTGTTCAGTCCGCAGGAATCAAAGCCCGCTTTACGATTGCCGACCAAGTTCAGCAGGTCAACAGTTCGAACTTATTTGGCGGTTGGACCATCGTAGTAGTTTACAAAAACATTTCCCAACCTTATAAAAACTTAACCGTGTTCGATGGTTTGGCTAATGTAAGTCAAGGGAGCTCTTCGAATACCGTTACCATCCCTATTTCAGGGTTTTTAACCCCATTATCTGGCGCTGTTTCTTTTGAACTTGGGGTTATTGCTTACGACGGTGACCGTTCCCAGACAGGAGATCAACTCTTATTTAACGGTGTAGGGACCAACTATGTTCAGGTCAGCGATGGCCTGCACACTGCAACCGACATGTTCAATAGTACCATTGCATACAACGGGGTCCTTACACCTTTTAGAAACCCAAGTTACAATAACACGTTGGGTTATGACGCAAGCATATTCATCCCAAATAATGCCACTCAAAATTACTTAAGTAATGGTGCGTCATCCGCAAATATCAGAGTCACAACAACTTCAGAAACGATCCTGTCAAGAGTTATTACCTCAGCCATAGATATTTATGAACCTGACCTTAGGGCAACCGTTTTTGTGAATGACCTAAACGGCGGTTCTGTTATGCCCGGTGATATCCTCGAGTACACAGTTTCGGGTAAAAATATTGGTTCAGACGTCGCGGTCAACTGCTTTATTACAGATACCCTCGATATCCGAACGAATTACGTTCCGAATTCACTCGTCGTTTTGAATGGTCCAAATGCCGGAGCCAAGACAGATGCTGCAGGAGATGACCAAGCCGAGTATGACGCCGCAAACCGTTTTGTCAAATATAGAGTAGGAACGGGAGCCACCGCTAGTAGCGGCGGAAGCATGATGAATTCCACTACGGATAGTGTTCTCGTCAAATTTCAAGTACAAGTATCCAATGATTGCCTTATTCTCAAGTGTGACTCCACATTAGAAAACAAAGCTTACATTTTTGGTACCGGAACGCTATCAGGTAATACGGTAACCAATAACGGAACTTCTGATGTCTACGATGCCTTTGGCTGCCCTACATCTGCCAACAATGAGGTTACTATTTCAACGGCAGCGTGTCCACCAGTTGATTTTACTTTTAACGGTCCACTTTGTCCGGGCGACACCTTATTTTTGAGCACACTCAATTCCACTTGGGCCAATTACTTTTGGTCTGGGCCACAAGGCTTTACATCTACCGTTTACAATCCTTTTGTAGCGAATATTGGAACAGTGAACTCAGGAGTCTACGAGCTTGACGTAACTTTTAACGGATCGACGTGTTTATTTAGTAATGTTACCAACAGTATTGTAGTCAATCCTGAGCCAACTATTTCACTCGTATCACTCACCAATGTTTCTTGCTATAACGCAGCTAACGGCATTATTGCTACAAGCGTTACGGGGGGCTTACCAATTACCTATCAATGGACTAGCGGGCAAAACACACCAACTATTTCCGGTCTGAGTCCAGGACTTTTCACGCTTCAAGTCACCGATAATTTTACCTGTGAGTCAGACACAAGTTTTACCATCACTCAACCGGACACCTTAATTGTTGCACTTCAGATTACCAGTGATTATAACGGTCAAAATATTTCTTGTTTTGGCGCAGCAGACGGTAGTATTTCAAGTACTGTCACTGGTGGAACAGCGCCTTATACTTATTCATGGAGTAATGGTGCCTCAACTACCTCTTTGGCCAACCTTCCGATAGGCACTTATACCTTGACCGTAACGGATGCAAACGGATGTGTAAGTTCTTCCAGTGTGACGCTAACACAACCACAAGACATCGCATTGACCGCAAGCCCAACTGCAGTTTTGTGTTTTGCAGGAACAAACGGAGCCGTTTCAACAACACTCTCCGGGGGCACACTGCCCTATAATTTACTTTGGAGTAATGGGCAAATCACACAAAACCTTTCCAATTTACAAGCGGGCACCTATGAATTAGTTCTGACCGACGCCAACAACTGTAAAGATTCCATAGAAACAGTGGTCACACAGCCTGCTCAACCGCTTTCTGTTACGCATACGCAACAAGATGTGCTTTGTTATGGAGACGCAACCGGTTCTATAGACATTACTGTAGTCGGCGGAACGCCAACTTATGCTTACAATTGGTCATTTGGCGCTATTTCTGAGGACATTTCAGCTTTACCTATAGGCACTTATAATGTACAAATTACGGATGCCAATGGCTGCTTGATTACCTATGGCGCTACCATTCAACAACCTGTTGCTCCGTTGTCCATGTCAGGTCTTGTGACGCCAATTGCTTGTTTTGGAGACAACATAGGTGCTGTAAATATTGCAGTTTCTGGTGGATCTGTTCCATATAGCTATAACTGGAACAATGGCTTGGCCCTAACTCAAAATATCAATACGCTACCTGCCGGTACCTACAGTGTATTGGTAACAGATGATCACTTGTGTACGATTACGCAAACGTTTGTAGTTACCCAACCGCAGGCGCCTTTAGCACTTTCCGAAACACACGAAGACGCCGGTTGCTCTGGTCCTGGATCAATTGACCTTTCCACTTCAGGTGGAACAACACCATACTCTTATTTATGGAGCAACCTCACCTTTAATGAAGATGTAAATCCAGCCCCAGCGGGCGCATACACAGTAGACGTTGAAGATGCAAATGGTTGCTCAGCAACCCTGTCAGTAACCATTGTCAATTTGGCAATTCCTATTTTTACCTCAATCACCGGGACAAATATCTTGTGTCTCGACGATTCAACTGGAGCTATAGATTTTACTGTTACTGGGGGTGTTGCACCTTTTAGTTTTTCTTGGTCAAATGGCGACACCACAGAGGACATCAGTGGATTACCTGCAGGGACTTACACCGTTACCGTTACAGACGCGAATAATTGTGTAGAGTTAGATAGCATTACGCTTACGCAGCCCTTGACTTCCATGACCATAACCGAAACGCACACCAATGCGAATTGTCTAGACTCTATTGCAGGGTCAATCAATGCAAGTGTTACAGGCGGAACACCAGGTTATACCTACCTCTGGAATAATGGCGCCACAACACAAGACATCAGTGGCATTCAAAATGGACTGTATTTGCTCACGGTTACCGATGCAAATGGCTGTCAAGAAGCCTTGCCAGTTCAAATTTTGGACCCATCAAATACAGTAATGGTTGCAAGCACAGTTTATCCTGTTAATTGTTTTGGCGGTGCCGACGGCTGGATTGACCTCGCACCTTCTGGCGGTATGCCGGGTTATGTTTACGACTGGGGGACTGGGGCCATCGAACAAGATATTACCAACCTTGCGCCGGGTCAATATTACGTAAATGTAGAAGATGTTTTAGGTTGCGGTATGTTCTTGAGTTTCAATGTGACGCAGACTGTAGGCCCACTTACCATCAACGGAACGGTATACGATGTCGTATGTTTGGGCGATACAAATGGTATCGTAGATTTAACAATTACTGGAGGCACTAGCCCTTACAGCTATCAATGGAACAATGGCGCTACTTCGCAAGACATCTACGACCTCAGCGCTGGCACTTATTCTGTGATTGTCACAGATGCTAATGGCTGTACAGCCACTTATTCAGGCATTGTTACCGCACCTGGTAGTGCGTTAGCCGTCACCCTCTACCCAACAGCTGCCTTGTGTTTTGGCACGCCAACGGGCAGTATTGATTTGAGTGTAGCTGGCGGTGTTCCGGGTTACACGTATAGTTGGAGCAATGGCCAGACGACACAAGATTTAAGTGGTGTTGTAGGAGGTCAGTACACGGTAACGGTCCAGGACGACAATGGTTGTTTGTATGCGGACACAGTTATAGTTGGTCAGCCATTAAGTGCATTGACCTTAACACAAGCCACGACCAACATTAGTTGTAATGGTTTGAGTGACGGCTATATCAACTTGATCGTAAGCGGTGGTACGCCTGGACACACTTATTTATGGAATACGGGTGCCACTACCCAAGATTTATCGAATGTTCCTGCGGGCAGTTATGATGTATTGGTAACAGACGCAAATGGTTGTACAGGCACATTGACGGTATTGGTTACCCAGCCGAGTGCGCTAGTTGGCGTAAGTGGTGTGGCCAATGATATTTTATGTCATGGTGCCGCTACAGGAAGCATTTCAGCACAGGGTACTGGAGGTACAGGTGTTTATACCTATTTATGGAACAACGGCTCTACAACAGCTACCTTAAGTGGTGTACCTGCTGGCATTTACAGCGTTACGGTCAGCGACAACAATGGCTGTTCTGCAAGCCAAAGCTGGACCTTAAGCCAGCCTACGCCAATTACCTTACAGAGCACCAATACGAATATTTTGTGTTATGGCCAGACATCAGGCTCAATCAGCACGAGTGCGAGTGGAGGAGTTGCGCCCTATACATATTCTTGGACCAACGGCCTTTCAGGTGCCACAATAGTGAACCAAGCAGCAGGTCCCTACTTTGTAACGGTTACGGATGGCAATGGCTGTACGGCAACATTCTCAGACACGATTTACCAACCTCAGAGCGCACTTACCTTAACGACAGTCGTCACGGACAACATTTGTTTTGGCGTAAATGCGGGCGCTATCGACAACACGGTAACGGGCGGCACAGCGCCCTACAGCTACCAATGGAATACAGGTGCCACCACCCAAGACCTTCAGAACTTATTAGCGGGTACGTATGTGGTTACCATAACCGATGCCAACGGCTGCTTGCTATCAGACACCATGTCGGTGGCCCAACCGCCACAGAGCATGAGTGCTTCCGAGACCCATGTAGATGTCAGTTGCTATGGCGGTGCCAATGGATCCATCAACCTTACGGTAACAGGTCCGGGCTTCCCATTTACTTATCTTTGGAGTAATGGTCAAACGAGCCAAGATATTGATTCTTTGACTGCAGGGATTTATACGGTAACTATTACTGATGATGATGGTTGTACCCTTGCACAGTCGGTTAATATTGCACAGCCTGTTTCTGGGATGAACGTACAAAGCATTATTACGGATGTAAATTGCTATGGCGCACAAACAGGTGCAATTGCCGTAACAGTAACGGGTCAAACACCTCCTTTCCAATATAGCTGGAGCAATGGTGCGGGTTCAGCAACCCTCAATAACATTCTTGCGGGTGCTTATATCTTGACAGTGATTGATAACAATGGATGTCAGCACGTTGACACACTTGTTGTGCAACAACCAACAGCTCCTTTGAATTTGGTATTAAACACGACCAATATTCCTTGTTACAATCAACTTTCAGGCGCCATCGACCTCATTGTTACGGGCGGCACGCCGTCGTACAGTTACCTATGGACGAATGGTTCTCAGTCACAGGATTTACTTGGTGTGGGGACTGGTTTATATGGGGTAACGGTAACAGACGCGAACGGTTGTACGTCAAGTGCTACAACGTTTTTAACACAACCAACGATGGCCTTAACGGCGAGTGCTGCTATTAGTGGTGTGAGTTGTTTTGGTGGCAACAATGGTTTGATTGACGTGAGTGTAGTGGGCGGTACTGCGCCATACAACTACATTTGGAGCAATGGTTCGTTTGACCAAGACATCGATACTTTAACAGCAGGCACGTATGTATTAGAGATCTACGACGACAACGGTTGTTATTTACAACAGACGTATCAGGTGACGCAAAGTGCCTCGCCATTGGTATTGAGCAGTTCAATGACGCCAGTGGGTTGTTATGGAGGCACGAACGGTGCCTTGAACTTAACGGTAGTTGGCGGAGCGGGCTCGTATACATATGTATGGAGCAATACGTTTGCTGGCCAAGATTTATCGAATATTACAGCGGGTATTTACAGTGTAACGGTAACAGACGCCAACGGCTGTGTTGCGACCTTACAAGACACGGTTACCCAGCCGGGTGTTTATGCCTTAACGACCCAGATTACACCGGTAGCATGCTTTGCTAGTGCTACAGGAGCTATAGATGTAACGGTTATCGGCGGCACCGCCCCATATACTTATGGTTGGAACAACAATCAATTTACGCAAGATTTAACGAACTTACTAGCGGGCACCTACAGCGTAGTGGTGACTGACGCGCAAGGCTGTCAGGCGAGTGGCAGTTATGTGGTGAGCCAACCAAGCGCGGTGCTGACACTCAATGCAGCCATTACCAACGCCAGTTGTACAGGAACCACCACAGCCACCATAGACCTGACGGTCACGGGAGGAGCAGCGCCATATACCTATGCTTGGAGCAACCAAGCGGTTACGCAAGATTTAGTGAGTGTAGGCGTTGGCACCTACACAGTAGTTGTGACGGATGCCGGAGGATGTCAGGCCACTACAAGTATAACGGTTACGCAACCAGCACCACTTTCATTGCTTGTAACGCCAGTCAATCCATTGTGTCCGAATACGGCTACCGGAAGTGTTGACCTCACGGTAAGCGGTGGCACGAGCCCATACACCTACCAGTGGAGTGGCCCGAATGGCTATACAGCCATTACGCAAGACATTGGCTTTATTCCGATCGGCTTATACTACGTTATTGTCACCGATGCGTATGGCTGTAGCGGAACGCAAACCACGTCATTGAGCAACCCGACACCAATTAGTGCGACATATACGAGCACACCGGTACAGTGTTATGGTGGTTCGAACGGCACCGTAGACGTCACGGTGAGCGGCGGTACAGCACCATATACCTACGCCTGGAGCAACGGTGCAATAACCCAAGACATACAAAACCGCCCTGCAGGAAACGATACGCTTATCATCACTGATTTTGTCGGTTGTACACATATTTTGATCACTTCGGTCTCACAACCGGCTCAGCTGACGATAACAGATACTGTTCAAAATGTAGGTTGTTTTGGCACCTTAACTGGTGGTATTGATTTAACGATTTCAGGTGGAATAGCACCTTATACTTATCAGTGGTTGACCGGGCAAATCACTCAAGATTTAAATGGTCTAGGTGCTGGAACCTATACTGTTAATGTTACGGATGCAAATGGTTGTGTAGTAACCGATAGCTTTGCCATCACCGCACCAACAACCCCAATGTTATTAGCACTTTCTGGTGTAGGCCTTACTTGTTTCAACTCATCGACAGGTAGTACAGACCTCACCGTAGTTGGAGGTGTAGGCCCCTACACATATAACTGGAATACAGGTGCAACGACCGAAGATTTATCCGGTTTACCAGCGGGCACTTATGAAGTATATGTAGAGGACGTCAATGGTTGCCTCGACTCAGCTGAAATTACTTTAAATAACCCAACCGCACTTTTGTTCTCGGCAGTGGTAACAAATGTGCAATGTTTTGGACAGGCAACCGGTGCAATTGACCTCTCTGTAACAGGAGGAGCCCAGCCTTATTTTTATGCGTGGACCGGTGCTAATGGGTTTACGGCAACAACAGAAGATATCACGAACCTGCCATTGGGCACCTACGACGTGACCATCACAGATTTCAATGGCTGTGTGGTAACTGGCGCTTATTTTGTCAATCAGCCAACCTCTGAAGCCGTCATCACCTCAACAGTCAATAACATATTATGTTACGGCGCAACGACTGGATGGATCAACGCGAGTGTAGTAGGAGGTGCTTTACCGTATCAGTATTTATGGATAGGTCCAGGAGGTTCATTAGCGGGCACGAATGAGGATTTATTTGGTATTGGCGCTGGTTGGTACGAGTTATTTGTAACGGATGCGATCGGTTGTACGACGAGCGATAGCATTTTAGTGAGTACGCCACTTCAGATAGTATCAGCAGCCCAGATCACGAATGTAAGTTGTTTTGGTTTTGGCAATGGTTCTATCAACGTCACGACTACGGGTGGGGTTCAGCCATATGGTTTTATGTGGAGTACGGGCGCACCAAGTGAAGACTTGAGTGGTTTGAACCCGGGCAACTATACTTTGACGGTAACAGATGCCAATAACTGTGTTGTGAGCACGACGTATACGGTTACGCAGCCGGCTGCGCCACTTACGCTAAACTTAGCTCAGGTGAATGTAAGCTGCTACGCTGATTCTACTGGTTTTATCGATTTGATTCCAAGTGGCGGCACAACGCCATACACCTATGCCTGGACAGGTCCTAACGGATACAGCGCCACGACCCAAGATATTTTGAACTTACCGATAGGCATGTACGGAGTTTTGGTAACAGATGCGAATGGTTGTACAGAGACGACCCAAACGACGATTACCCAACCACTGGCGCCATTAGGCTTAAGTGAGACACACACCAATGTGAGTTGTTATGCAGGATCCGATGGCACCATTGCGATTTTAGCCCAAGGTGGCACACCGAGCTACCAATACTTATGGAACAACGGCCTGACTACCGCTACGGTGACGGGTCTTGTTGCGGGTCCATATACGGTATTGGTGAGCGACAGCTTGGGTTGTACAGCCACCATGAGCGTGACGCTCACCCAACCACAAGCACCGGTGAGCAGCAGCGCGGTAGTAACCGACTTGATATGTATGAACGACGCGACGGGTGTTATCGACTTAAGTGTAGCTGGTGGCACACCGGGCTATACCTACTTGTGGAGCACCGGCGACACGACCCAAGACATCGACAGCTTGGAGTCAGGTTCGTTTATCGTGACGATTACCGATACGCTAGGCTGTATTTTGATCGATACAGTTGTTGTGAACAACCCACCAAACCCAATGGTGGTAACGCCAACGCAGACGAATATCACTTGTTACAACTATGCTGACGGTTTATTGACCTTAGGCATCAGCGGTGGCTTACCAGCCTACGACATCCAGTGGAGCACTGGCGACACCATTGCCGTACTGGATTCTTTAGACGTAGGTGTCTATAGCGTAGTGGTAACTGACGCCCAAGGTTGTGATGAAACCCTCAGCTTTGAGATCACGCAGCCAGCCCCTATTGTAGCGTACTTTAACCCAAGTGTAACGTTTGGTTGTTCACCACTCAGTGTGACGTTCACCAACAATAGTAGCGGCCCATATACCAACAGCCTTTGGGACTTTGGCAATGCGGTTAGCTCAACGGCTCAAAATGCGACTACCGTATTGAGCAGCCCTGGCTGCTACGACATCAGCCTCATTGTATACAACGCGGCAGGTTGTGCCGATACCTTAACGATGGACAGCTTGGTGTGTGTTGTGGCTGGCCCTCAGGCGAGCTTTACAGCGAATATGGGCGGCATAGATTACTTCACGGGTCAGTTGGAGCTCAACAACACCTCATTGGGTGCCATCACGAGCAACTTCTGGACGTTTGGCGATGGCAGTCCGAACTCGGTATTGGAGAGCCCTGTGCACTATTACCCAGACCAAGAGCCTGCGGATTACTTAGTGACGCTCACGGTAACAGACACCAATGGTTGCCAAGATACGGCAAGTTATGTATTCTCCTTGATCGAGTTGTTGAACGTCTATGTACCAAATACGATCACGATAGACGGCGATGGCTTAAACGATGTATTCTTACCGGTTTTCTCTAATGTGGATATCATCGGCAACTATAGCATACAGATATTCAACCGTTGGGGCGCGTTGGTCTGGGAGACCGACAACCCATCGCAAGGATGGAATGGCCGCTACAAAGACAGCAAAGATGTCCAACTGGGGCTTTACAACTGGAAGATAACTTACACCGATAACAAAATGGTGACCCGAACCATAGCGGGTCATGTCAATGTACTGAGATAATGAATAAAATGAAAATATTTTTAATGGTAGCAGCCTTCGTACTTACGGGGGCTCTTCCTGTTTTTGGACAATGTATTACTTTAACTACGAATAATATACCTAGTTCATGTGTAGGGCTACCAAATGGAAGTATCAATTTAGCAGTTGGCGGTGGTACTGGAAATTATTCCTATAACTGGGCTGGGCCAAATGGTTTTAGTGCAACAACTGAGGATATCTCAAATCTAGAGGATGGCACTTACACATGTGTAGTTATGGATGGAGCATGTTCGGAAAGTATAACAACTATTCTCTCCTCTCCTCAAATCATGACACTAGAAAATGTATCGGTTAATATTAATTGTTTTGGCAATAACAATGGCTCATTAACGGCAGTTGTCAGCGATGGTGTTAATCCTTATTCTTATCAATGGTCAAATGGTGGTATAACAGCAGCTATTACTAATTTAGCACCAGGCCCTTACAACTTAACTGTTACCGATAATAACGGCTGTCAAATTTCTGGTTCATATGTCATCACACAACCTCCAGCCTTACAGATTACCACAACACATACAAATGTGCTTTGTTTCGGTCAGTTCAATGGAACTATAAACACTTCTGTTACTGGCGGAACAGGATCTTATTCTTATGCTTGGTCTAATGGTTCGAATAATCAAAACCTCATCAATCTGGACGCCTCGACGTATAACCTCACTGTTTTGGATGCCAATAATTGCTCGGCAACAGCTTCGGTGATTGTATCCCAACCGGCTCAACTTACGGCGACGTCAACTCAAACCAACGTGGCCTGTTTTGGACAAAGTACAGGTGCAATCGATGCAACAATCTCAGGTGGTACAGCGCCTTTTAATTACAGTTGGAATAGCGGTCAACTTACAGAGGACATTTCTGGTCTAGCACAAGGCAACTATACCTTAAGTGTTACAGATGCTAATAATTGTGCGACGAGTATCACCCGAACAATAACACAGAATGCGCAAATTATGGTCGGGCAAACGGTCAATAATGTGTTGTGTAATGGCCAGAGTAATGGTTCGATAAATATTACGGCAAGTGGCGGGATAACCCCATACAGCTATTCGTGGGCCGGCCCAAATGCATTTAGTGCTGCAACAGAGGATATTAGTGGTTTGGCCGCAGGGCTTTATTCTTTGACACTAACTGATGCATTGGGTTGTAATAGCACGAATAGCTATACTTATAATGTCACACAACCTCAGACCCTAAGTCTTTCGCAGACCAACATCGATATTTTGTGTTTTGGTGGAACGGGCAGCATCGATTTAACGGTCACGGGAGGTACAACACCTTATGCGTATAACTGGAGTAATGGCGCCACAACCCAAGACGTAAGTAACTTGTTGGCTGGAGATTATAATGTAACTGTAACGGACAACAAAGGCTGTACCGCCAGCTTAAATGCCATTAATATAGCGACTGCGCCAGCTGCGTTGGCTCTTTCAACTGTAATTACAAACGCCCAATGCTATGGCCAGTTAAGTGGCGCTATCGATTTAACAGTTACCGGTGGTGTTGGTCCTTACACTTACTTTTGGTCAAATGGGCCAACTACCCAAGACATTACTAGTATCAGCGCAGGAAACTATACTGTCTCTGTTACCGACGCCAACAATTGTTTTATTAGCCAGACATTTGTAGTTACAGAACCTGCTTCTGCACTCACCGTTAGCGAAACGCATAATGATGTTGTTTGTGCAGGTACGGCTTCAGGGTCGGTAAATTTAACAGTGAGTGGCGGAACAAGCCCTTACAGTTTTTTATGGAGTAACGGACTTACTGTTGAGGATCCAACTGCCATCGGAGCTGGGGCTTATACGGTAACAATTACAGATGCCAATTCTTGTACAGGGACTATCAATTTATCCGTTGCTGAATTGTTTGCGCCTTTATCTGCCAGCACCGCAATTACAAATGTGGCCTGTAATGGCGGATCAAATGGTTTTATTAATTTGACTGTAACCGGCGGTGCTTCACCCTTTACTTATCTTTGGTCCAACGGAGGATTTACGCAAGATATTGGCGGTTTAAGTCAAGGTACTTACAACGTAACGATTACGGATTTTAATGGTTGTCAGGCTACATCTTCAGCAACTGTTGCTCAACCCGCTACGGCTATTTCAGTTTCTGAAACCAATATAGATTTACTTTGCGTTGGGTATACAACTGGCTCAGTAAATGCATCCGTAACTGGCGGTACAGCACCGTACACCTATAGCTGGACCGGTCCGGCAGGATACACTGCCAATACTGAAGATATCTCAAACCTTGGCGTTGGTAATTATACATTTATCGCATTTGATGCAAATAATTGTTCTGATACTGTTGTTGCCTCTATCAATAATCCAGTTGATGGATTAAATATTTCTGCTATTGTATCGAATGTAAGTTGTTACAACGGTGCCGATGGCGCCATTGACCTTGCTATAAGTGGCGGTACTCCTGGCTATGTTGTTACTTGGTCTAACGGGCTCCAATTACAAGATTTGTCTAACCTTACAGATGGTAGTTATACTGTAAGTGTAACAGACAATGCGGGTTGTGTGCTTCAACAAACCTATACGATTACAGAACCAGAAGCGCCTTTGGCTTTTATTTCGAATATTGTTCCGGTTTTGTGTTATGGTGATACAACCGGAGCTGTCACATTAAATGTAACAGGTGGTACAACGCCATATTTCTTTGCGTGGAGTAGTGGCGATACCACTGAGGATATTTATAACTTACCTGCAGGCATTTATTCAGTGACGATTACCGATAACAACGGATGTACGGCAGTATTTAGCGGAAGTGTACTTCAGCCAAATAGCGCCATGAGCGTCACCCTCTACCCAACAGCTGCCTTGTGTTTTGGCACGCCAACGGGCAGTATTGATTTGAGTGTAGCTGGCGGTGTTCCGGGTTACACGTATAGTTGGAGCAATGGCCAGACGACACAAGATTTAAGTGGTGTTGTAGGAGGTCAGTACACGGTAACGGTCCAGGACGACAATGGTTGTTTGTATGCGGACACAGTTATAGTTGGTCAGCCATTAAGTGCATTGACCTTAACACAAGCCACGACCAACATTAGTTGTAATGGTTTGAGTGACGGCTATATCAACTTGATCGTAAGCGGTGGTACGCCTGGACACACTTATTTATGGAATACGGGTGCCACTACCCAAGATTTATCGAATGTTCCTGCGGGCAGTTATGATGTATTGGTAACAGACGCAAATGGTTGTACAGGCACATTGACGGTATTGGTTACCCAGCCGAGTGCGCTAGTTGGCGTAAGTGGTGTGGCCAATGATATTTTATGTCATGGTGCCGCTACAGGAAGCATTTCAGCACAGGGTACTGGAGGTACAGGTGTTTATACCTATTTATGGAACAACGGCTCTACAACAGCTACCTTAAGTGGTGTACCTGCTGGCATTTACAGCGTTACGGTCAGCGACAACAATGGCTGTTCTGCAAGCCAAAGCTGGACCTTAAGCCAGCCTACGCCAATTACCTTACAGAGCACCAATACGAATATTTTGTGTTATGGCCAGACATCAGGCTCAATCAGCACGAGTGCGAGTGGAGGAGTTGCGCCCTATACATATTCTTGGACCAACGGCCTTTCAGGTGCCACAATAGTGAACCAAGCAGCAGGTCCCTACTTTGTAACGGTTACGGATGGCAATGGCTGTACGGCAACATTCTCAGACACGATTTACCAACCTCAGAGCGCACTTACCTTAACGACAGTCGTCACGGACAACATTTGTTTTGGCGTAAATGCGGGCGCTATCGACAACACGGTAACGGGCGGCACAGCGCCCTACAGCTACCAATGGAATACAGGTGCCACCACCCAAGACCTTCAGAACTTATTAGCGGGTACGTATGTGGTTACCATAACCGATGCCAACGGCTGCTTGCTATCAGACACCATGTCGGTGGCCCAACCGCCACAGAGCATGAGTGCTTCCGAGACCCATGTAGATGTCAGTTGCTATGGCGGTGCCAATGGATCCATCAACCTTACGGTAACAGGTCCGGGCTTCCCATTTACTTATCTTTGGAGTAATGGTCAAACGAGCCAAGATATTGATTCTTTGACTGCAGGGATTTATACGGTAACTATTACTGATGATGATGGTTGTACCCTTGCACAGTCGGTTAATATTGCACAGCCTGTTTCTGGGATGAACGTACAAAGCATTATTACGGATGTAAATTGCTATGGCGCACAAACAGGTGCAATTGCCGTAACAGTAACGGGTCAAACACCTCCTTTCCAATATAGCTGGAGCAATGGTGCGGGTTCAGCAACCCTCAATAACATTCTTGCGGGTGCTTATATCTTGACAGTGATTGATAACAATGGATGTCAGCACGTTGACACACTTGTTGTGCAACAACCAACAGCTCCTTTGAATTTGGTATTAAACACGACCAATATTCCTTGTTACAATCAACTTTCAGGCGCCATCGACCTCATTGTTACGGGCGGCACGCCGTCGTACAGTTACCTATGGACGAATGGTTCTCAGTCACAGGATTTACTTGGTGTGGGGACTGGTTTATATGGGGTAACGGTAACAGACGCGAACGGTTGTACGTCAAGTGCTACAACGTTTTTAACACAACCAACGATGGCCTTAACGGCGAGTGCTGCTATTAGTGGTGTGAGTTGTTTTGGTGGCAACAATGGTTTGATTGACGTGAGTGTAGTGGGCGGTACTGCGCCATACAACTACATTTGGAGCAATGGTTCGTTTGACCAAGACATCGATACTTTAACAGCAGGCACGTATGTATTAGAGATCTACGACGACAACGGTTGTTATTTACAACAGACGTATCAGGTGACGCAAAGTGCCTCGCCATTGGTATTGAGCAGTTCAATGACGCCAGTGGGTTGTTATGGAGGCACGAACGGTGCCTTGAACTTAACGGTAGTTGGCGGAGCGGGCTCGTATACATATGTATGGAGCAATACGTTTGCTGGCCAAGATTTATCGAATATTACAGCGGGTATTTACAGTGTAACGGTAACAGACGCCAACGGCTGTGTTGCGACCTTACAAGACACGGTTACCCAGCCGGGTGTTTATGCCTTAACGACCCAGATTACACCGGTAGCATGCTTTGCTAGTGCTACAGGAGCTATAGATGTAACGGTTATCGGCGGCACCGCCCCATATACTTATGGTTGGAACAACAATCAATTTACGCAAGATTTAACGAACTTACTAGCGGGCACCTACAGCGTAGTGGTGACTGACGCGCAAGGCTGTCAGGCGAGTGGCAGTTATGTGGTGAGCCAACCAAGCGCGGTGCTGACACTCAATGCAGCCATTACCAACGCCAGTTGTACAGGAACCACCACAGCCACCATAGACCTGACGGTCACGGGAGGAGCAGCGCCATATACCTATGCTTGGAGCAACCAAGCGGTTACGCAAGATTTAGTGAGTGTAGGCGTTGGCACCTACACAGTAGTTGTGACGGATGCCGGAGGATGTCAGGCCACTACAAGTATAACGGTTACGCAACCAGCACCACTTTCATTGCTTGTAACGCCAGTCAATCCATTGTGTCCGAATACGGCTACCGGAAGTGTTGACCTCACGGTAAGCGGTGGCACGAGCCCATACACCTACCAGTGGAGTGGCCCGAATGGCTATACAGCCATTACGCAAGACATTGGCTTTATTCCGATCGGCTTATACTACGTTATTGTCACCGATGCGTATGGCTGTAGCGGAACGCAAACCACGTCATTGAGCAACCCGACACCAATTAGTGCGACATATACGAGCACACCGGTACAGTGTTATGGTGGTTCGAACGGCACCGTAGACGTCACGGTGAGCGGCGGTACAGCACCATATACCTACGCCTGGAGCAACGGTGCAATAACCCAAGACATACAAAACCGCCCTGCAGGAAACGATACGCTTATCATCACTGATTTTGTCGGTTGTACACATATTTTGATCACTTCGGTCTCACAACCGGCTCAGCTGACGATAACAGATACTGTTCAAAATGTAGGTTGTTTTGGCACCTTAACTGGTGGTATTGATTTAACGATTTCAGGTGGAATAGCACCTTATACTTATCAGTGGTTGACCGGGCAAATCACTCAAGATTTAAATGGTCTAGGTGCTGGAACCTATACTGTTAATGTTACGGATGCAAATGGTTGTGTAGTAACCGATAGCTTTGCCATCACCGCACCAACAACCCCAATGTTATTAGCACTTTCTGGTGTAGGCCTTACTTGTTTCAACTCATCGACAGGTAGTACAGACCTCACCGTAGTTGGAGGTGTAGGCCCCTACACATATAACTGGAATACAGGTGCAACGACCGAAGATTTATCCGGTTTACCAGCGGGCACTTATGAAGTATATGTAGAGGACGTCAATGGTTGCCTCGACTCAGCTGAAATTACTTTAAATAACCCAACCGCACTTTTGTTCTCGGCAGTGGTAACAAATGTGCAATGTTTTGGACAGGCAACCGGTGCAATTGACCTCTCTGTAACAGGAGGAGCCCAGCCTTATTTTTATGCGTGGACCGGTGCTAATGGGTTTACGGCAACAACAGAAGATATCACGAACCTGCCATTGGGCACCTACGACGTGACCATCACAGATTTCAATGGCTGTGTGGTAACTGGCGCTTATTTTGTCAATCAGCCAACCTCTGAAGCCGTCATCACCTCAACAGTCAATAACATATTATGTTACGGCGCAACGACTGGATGGATCAACGCGAGTGTAGTAGGAGGTGCTTTACCGTATCAGTATTTATGGATAGGTCCAGGAGGTTCATTAGCGGGCACGAATGAGGATTTATTTGGTATTGGCGCTGGTTGGTACGAGTTATTTGTAACGGATGCGATCGGTTGTACGACGAGCGATAGCATTTTAGTGAGTACGCCACTTCAGATAGTATCAGCAGCCCAGATCACGAATGTAAGTTGTTTTGGTTTTGGCAATGGTTCTATCAACGTCACGACTACGGGTGGGGTTCAGCCATATGGTTTTATGTGGAGTACGGGCGCACCAAGTGAAGACTTGAGTGGTTTGAACCCGGGCAACTATACTTTGACGGTAACAGATGCCAATAACTGTGTTGTGAGCACGACGTATACGGTTACGCAGCCGGCTGCGCCACTTACGCTAAACTTAGCTCAGGTGAATGTAAGCTGCTACGCTGATTCTACTGGTTTTATCGATTTGATTCCAAGTGGCGGCACAACGCCATACACCTATGCCTGGACAGGTCCTAACGGATACAGCGCCACGACCCAAGATATTTTGAACTTACCGATAGGCATGTACGGAGTTTTGGTAACAGATGCGAATGGTTGTACAGAGACGACCCAAACGACGATTACCCAACCACTGGCGCCATTAGGCTTAAGTGAGACACACACCAATGTGAGTTGTTATGCAGGATCCGATGGCACCATTGCGATTTTAGCCCAAGGTGGCACACCGAGCTACCAATACTTATGGAACAACGGCCTGACTACCGCTACGGTGACGGGTCTTGTTGCGGGTCCATATACGGTATTGGTGAGCGACAGCTTGGGTTGTACAGCCACCATGAGCGTGACGCTCACCCAACCACAAGCACCGGTGAGCAGCAGCGCGGTAGTAACCGACTTGATATGTATGAACGACGCGACGGGTGTTATCGACTTAAGTGTAGCTGGTGGCACACCGGGCTATACCTACTTGTGGAGCACCGGCGACACGACCCAAGACATCGACAGCTTGGAGTCAGGTTCGTTTATCGTGACGATTACCGATACGCTAGGCTGTATTTTGATCGATACAGTTGTTGTGAACAACCCACCAAACCCAATGGTGGTAACGCCAACGCAGACGAATATCACTTGTTACAACTATGCTGACGGTTTATTGACCTTAGGCATCAGCGGTGGCTTACCAGCCTACGACATCCAGTGGAGCACTGGCGACACCATTGCCGTACTGGATTCTTTAGACGTAGGTGTCTATAGCGTAGTGGTAACTGACGCCCAAGGTTGTGATGAAACCCTCAGCTTTGAGATCACGCAGCCAGCCCCTATTGTAGCGTACTTTAACCCAAGTGTAACGTTTGGTTGTTCACCACTCAGTGTGACGTTCACCAACAATAGTAGCGGCCCATATACCAACAGCCTTTGGGACTTTGGCAATGCGGTTAGCTCAACGGCTCAAAATGCGACTACCGTATTGAGCAGCCCTGGCTGCTACGACATCAGCCTCATTGTATACAACGCGGCAGGTTGTGCCGATACCTTAACGATGGACAGCTTGGTGTGTGTTGTGGCTGGCCCTCAGGCGAGCTTTACAGCGAATATGGGCGGCATAGATTACTTCACGGGTCAGTTGGAGCTCAACAACACCTCATTGGGTGCCATCACGAGCAACTTCTGGACGTTTGGCGATGGCAGTCCGAACTCGGTATTGGAGAGCCCTGTGCACTATTACCCAGACCAAGAGCCTGCGGATTACTTAGTGACGCTCACGGTAACAGACACCAATGGTTGCCAAGATACGGCAAGTTATGTATTCTCCTTGATCGAGTTGTTGAACGTCTATGTACCAAATACGATCACGATAGACGGCGATGGCTTAAACGATGTATTCTTACCGGTTTTCTCTAATGTGGATATCATCGGCAACTATAGCATACAGATATTCAACCGTTGGGGCGCGTTGGTCTGGGAGACCGACAACCCATCGCAAGGATGGAATGGCCGCTACAAAGACAGCAAAGATGTCCAACTGGGGCTTTACAACTGGAAGATAACTTACACCGATAACAAAATGGTGACCCGAACCATAGCGGGTCATGTCAATGTACTGAGATAATGCATCTACCTATTGTCAAGGTCCAAGATCTTGGTCTAATTGATTATAAAAAAGCTTGGGATTTCCAAGAAGACTTACTCAAACAAGCGGTTGATCTTAAAATAGAAAACCGCAAAAATGATACAGCAGTATTGCCAGCGCAATACTTGCTGTTTTGTGAGCACCCGCATGTCTATACTTTGGGTAAAAGTGGCGCTGAATCCAACCTATTGTTAGATCAAAATCACCTAGATCAGATAGAGGCACAATTTTATAAAATCAATAGAGGAGGAGACATTACTTATCATGGCCCAGGGCAATTAGTGATGTACCCCATATTAGACCTCGAACAATTTTTTACGGATATTCACAAATACATGCGATATTTGGAAGAAGCGGTAATCCTTACCTTGGCACATTTTGGAATTGAAGCCACTAGATACGATGGACTTACTGGTGTTTGGATAGATGCTGAGCGACCGAACGCTAGAAAAATATGCGCAATGGGGGTGAAGTGTTCTCGTTGGGTTACGATGCATGGCATCGCATTAAATGTTGACCCCAATTTAGCTTATTTTGGAAATATTGTCCCTTGTGGTATTCAAGATAAAGCGGTCACCTCTATGTCAAAAGAACTAGGTAAACCGGTCGATTTACAAAAAGTTAAAGAGATTCTTTGCCAGCAAATGGCGACAGTGTTTAACTTTGACGCGCAGCAAATCAGCTAATCAAAAACAATGAGAGAGGAATTATTAGGCCCTAAAGTAGAGCATGTCGCATTAGCATTAGTAGAACTACCCATCGAAGGCGCTGAGCCAGAGTATGTTGTTTTTTTAATCAATAACCGAGATGACATCATGGAAGGGATTATTGTCGCTTCGAATGGTTATGGTCTAGACCCTGTAACGGGCGAGCAAATTACCACATCGACTTTGCGCAAAGGCATAGAAGTTATGATGCCAGGTGAAGCCGCAAGAATTGAACCTATGATGCCTGATTTATTTCAACTCAACAATGAGTTTTGGGTCAGTTTCTGGGTGCATGAAACCATGTTTGACAAACGTTTCGTTTTTGAAGCAGGCACTTTAAACCCCGAAAAGTTTGAGTTCATCGCGCAATTGAACGCACGCGGCGTAATTTTAGAATAAGCTTTTACCGGTCATTTCAGGAGGGCAATTGAGTCCTATTAGTTTGAGAATGGTCGGTGCCACATCGGCAAGGATACCATGTTTGAGGACGGCTTGCGCTGCGCAGTTTTGAACCCAAATGATAGGAACAGGATTCAGGCTGTGTGCAGTGTTTGGGCTGCCATCAGCGTTGAAAGCTACATCGGCGTTGCCGTGGTCGGCTATAACAATGAAGTCGTACCCCAAAGCAAGCCCTTTGTCAATCACTTTTTGTAATTGTGTGTCCACTGTTTCGACGGCTTTGATAATGGCATCATATACACCTGTGTGCCCTACCATATCAGGGTTGGCAAAATTCAAGCAGATGAAGTCGGGTTGCTTGCTTTCCATATGGGCAATAAGGGCGTCAGCAACTCCAGGTGCACTCATTTCAGGTTGGAGGTCGTAGGTGGCTACTTTTGGTGAAGCAACTAAGATGCGCTCTTCATTTTTAAATGCGGTTTCGCGTCCACCATTAAAAAAGAAGGTAACGTGTGGGTATTTTTCAGTTTCGGCAATGCGCACTTGACTGAGTCCGGCAGCGGCTACTACTTCACCAAGTGTTTGCTGCAGTTGGTCTTTTTCAAATAATACCTTTATGTTATTGTACCGCTCATCATAACTGGTCATGGTATAAAAATGCAGACGAAGCGGTTTCATATCTTGATCAGGGAAAGCCTCTTGTGTAAGCGCTGTTGTCAGCTCTCTTGGACGATCTGTTCTAAAATTAAAGAAGACAACAACGTCATTTTCTTTGATACAGCCATCGGCATCAATGAGGTGGGGCAGAATAAACTCATCGGTGACGCCAGCTTCATAAGAAGCAGACATAACAGCACGCGCACTTGGCATGGCTTGACCCGAGCCGTTGACCATGAGGTGATAGGCTTTGGCAATGCGTTCCCAACGATTATCGCGGTCCATTGCATAGTATCTACCAATGATACTCGCAATTTTGCCATTGAGGGGCTCAAGTTCGTTTTCAAGTTGAGAAATGAAGCCTAAACCACTTTTTGGGTCACAATCTCGGCCATCAGTGATGGCATGTACATAAAATGGGCCTATTTGCGCAGCATTGGCTAATTGACAAAGCGCGTGAAGATGTGCTTGTGAGCTGTGTACACCACCATCTGATACCAATCCGATGAAATGCAAACGAGTTTCTGGGTTCGAAGCTTTTTGAAAGGCCTCCTGGAGTACAGGATTTGTAGCGAGGTCACCCTCTCTAATACTCTTGTTGATTCGGGTGAGTTCTTGGTAAACGACACGCCCAGCGCCAATATTCAAATGCCCTACTTCGGAATTTCCCATTTGCCCGTCAGGCAAGCCCACTGCTTCTCCGGAGGTTTGCAGGGTGGCATTTGGATATCGCTGCATTAATGCGTCAAAAAAAGGTGTTTTGGCGTTAAAAATAGCGTCGGCTGCGGTACGGTCACCGAGTCCCCAACCATCGAGAATAACAAGTCCTGTTTTTTTATTCATATGGGCAGTATAATTTCAAAAATGCTTCCTTTTGGTTTGTTGTCTAAATAGCGAATACTCCCGTTGTGTAAGCGCACGTATTCGGACACAATGAACAAGCCCAGGCCACTGCCTGCTTTTTTGCGGATTTCTTCGGACCCCACACGGTAGAACTTTTCGAAAATGTGCGGTTGTTCATTTACCTCTATACCAGGGCCTTCATCCGAAATTTTGATCGCAACTAAACGGTCGAGTTGTTCGATTGCAATTTGAATTTGTTGCGCAGTACCGCCATATTTGAGTGCATTTTCAATGAGGTTAACTAGGATGGCCTCTAGCATTTGCTGATCGGCATGGCAAATGAGTTTACTTGGTGCACTTAAAGCAAGTACATCTTGGTGATATCTCGCGCGGTAGCGCTCAATAATTTCTTGACAAAATCCGACGATTTCAATGGCTTGCTTCTGAAGTTGAAATTGCTTGTTTTCTGCTTTTGAGGCATTCAAAATATTTTCAATTAACTGACTCAAACGCTCGTTTTCATCCAAAGCACCTTTAAGTATACTTTGTTTTTTATCGTTAGGTAAGTTGTGTTTTTGTAGTGTTTGTATATATAATTTGAGTGCAGCAATTGGGGTCTTGAGTTCGTGTGTAATTGTCAAGAGGAAGTTTTGCTGTTGCTGTTGAAAAGCCATTTCTTTCGAGATGGATTTTCTGATACGGTAAATTCCAAAAGAAAGGATGAATAAGAACACTGCACCTTCGCCAAATACCATACCGATGCGTTTGGAGAGCTGGGCGTCTTCTTGAGGTAAATTGGCACTAAGTTGAATCAGGTGGTAACCCCACCAAATAAATTGAATGATGACGTAAGCACCAAGGAAATAGAGCCAATATGCTGATTTACTTTTTTTCAATTTAATGAACAGCTTTATTTGTTTTTCCGAAAGATGCTTCCAACTTCTCGGCTGATCTTTTGGATGGTTTCTACCCCTGCCACAAGCGGTGCCGCATTGATGTCGTCATAGTTAGAGAAGGCAGGGTCATTGCCCACAGAGCCAGGATATATCAAAAGGTAGTCGTTTTTATCAAATGCGACCTCCACATTTTGAACCACAATTTCCATTTGAGAATCAAAAGAAACACTACCCGTTCTACAAGAGACTACGACAATCAAATCGCTGTTTCTTTTTTGAAATGTGGGATAAAAAGTATCAAGACTGGCAAGTTCTTCAAGACTAATTTCTGAATCAATTTTATTGGCAATGGCTACTTTTTCAAGACGTTCATGTGTGCTTGAGCCACCGTAAAGTACAACGGGAATTTTGAGCTCTTTACCAAGGCGAAGTATGCGCTCTGACCATAAAATGAAAGTTTGCTCCAATTCAGCAAGCAGTGGGGCAACAATAACTATGCGCTCGTAGTCTACACTCGGTTTGGTTAATGAACAAAAGAATACGGTTTTTTCGCAAGTGGCAAGTAGGTGTTCACGGTCGTCGCCAACCATTCGTTTGATCAGATTTAAATCGCGGGAGTCATTTACGAGTACGATATCAGCCACGAGTTCTTTGGATACCCTTGAGATCCCTGAGGATAAATTGTGGTCAATTGTGGCGATGGTATTCAGTTTGGCTTCATGACCAGAATAATGTTTCACAATTTCTTCAAGTGATTTTCTGGACTTTCGAATCATGCGTTCGGCATTTTCGTTGTCTGGGTAAACGCTCACTACAGAAATGGGGTTAATTACTTGTGGATCAGAAACCATTAGTGCGAAATCGAGTAGTCGTTCGTTGCCTTTGAGTTCGTTCATAGAAACAACCAAATGTTTGTTCCTTAGGCGCATTTCATTTTCTTCGAGATCGCTATTTTCAGAAAGATCTAGAAGCAAGCGTTTTCCTGTATTTTCAGTAACGAAGGAGGAGGTCATGCTCGTAAATAAAATAAGTAATACCGTCCCGTTCACAATATTTAAACTCAGAATCCCATTGCCATCGTTGTAACCTACCATAATAATGGCGAGGGTTGCGGCGGCGTGTGCAGTACTGAGGCCAAAAATCATTTGGCGCTCGTTTGCGCTCAGTTTGAAAATGAGTTGCGTGGCAAATGCGGCAAGCCATTTGGAAAAGATCGCAAAAGAGGTAAGCACAGCGGCAATAAACAATGGCCATGAACCTTGAAAAAAGGCTTTGTAGTCCACAACCATTCCTACAAAAATGAGAAAGAATGGAATGAAAAGCGAATTGCCAATGAAGTCAATCCGATTCATGAGTGTAGAATGATGCGGAATCAGTTTGTTGAGCACAAGTCCGGCCACGAATGCACCTATAATGTGTTCTACACCTGCAACCTCTGCCAAAAAAGCGGCAAAGAAAACAACAGACAGGACAAATATATATTGAGAAGTTTTCTCGCTGTCCAATTTGCTGAAAAACCATCTTGATACTCTTGGAATGATCAAAAACATAATCAAAGAGAACATGAGAAGAGAGGTGAGTAGCCGAATCCAAAAACTGAAATCTAAGTGCCCTTGTGCTGCACTTGAGATAATTGCCAAGATTATCAATACAGCGGTGTCGGTAAGTATGGTACCGCCTACTGTAATGGCAACGGCTGGGTGCTTGGTAAGCCCAAATTTGCTGACAATTGGATAAGCAACCAGCGTATGGGTAGAAAACATACTAGCGGTGAGTAGAGCAGCCAACGGCGATAAATGCAGTACCTCTGTACAAAGCGGATATCCTAAGGATAGCGGAATGATAAAGGTGAGGAATCCAAAACCAATACTTTTGTTAAAATAGCGTTTGAATTGCCGTAAATCTAGTTCTAGGCCGGCCATAAACATAATGTAGAGCAAACCGATCGTCGAAAAGAGCTTGATACTTCCCTCGGCTTCCATAGCGCGTGCACCTATCAAGCCTAAACCATGCGGGCCAATCAATACACCGGAAAGAATGAGTCCGATGATGCCAGGAATCTTCATTTTGCGCAGCACAATAGGCGAGAGCAAAATGATAAATAACAAGATAGAAAATACCAACACCGGATTTTTCAGTGGTAACTGAAATTCTTCGAGTAGATGTTGGAAAAAGTACCGCATGTGTTACTGCATCATGCGGTTGGTGTCTTGTGCCTGGCCGGGCGCTGGTAAGGCATTCATGTCAATGCTTTCCGGGGCAGGTGCAGTGGGCGCAAGTTGCCTGTTCACCACGGGTGCTTTGATCAAGCCGTGGTGTTCTGCAAGCGCACCCATATAGGTTTGAAGGTTTAAGAGTTGGCTTGAATAGGCGCCTTCACCCATTCCCATTTCTCCGTTTTCGTTGGCAGCTTGTTCCAAACCAGTGTAAATGCGCGGCAATACTTTTTTATACAGTCCTTGAATGGTGCGTTCGAGGTCTTTGCTGAAAGCACTGGCTTTTGCACCATTACTAGATTGCTCCTTGAAGCTTGTACGCATCTTGAGCATGGCATCTGTCACCGCAATTAAATCTTCGGCGTTATCTGCATTTCCGGCAAATTCTACTGAGCTGTGTTCAAAATAGCCGATGACTGTTTTATAATTATCCAGGATTTTTTGACCGAGCGCTTCAGCTTTTTTGTTTTGACCCAATAGGTAGTAGAGCTGAACGAATTCATGTAGAATGCCAGCATTCAGTGGCCTGATTTCCTGTCCTTGATAGGAGAATTGGTTGTGCGCTTTATTGTAGTTAAGCGAGTTGAATGGATCGACGGGGTTGATATCACCGTAGTCCATAACCGTTTCAACTGGCATCAGTTGCATAGAGCGGTCAAGTACTTTTATGGCCTCGGCTTTGCGTCCAAGTGAATAAAGTTGTTCGGCAAGTAATAAGAAATTAGAGCGGTACTGTATGGTGTGTCTTCTGGCGTAGTAGTCAGTGAGTACATTTGGATTGGCCATATCGCCAAAAATGTAGCGTTCTAACATGTTTTTCTCCATTAGATTTACATCCATGAGCATGGGTTCTTGTTTAACTGGAGAAAGGGCATAAGCCATACCGACTTGTTTGATGAAGCCAGCGCTCAAGAGTGCGATAGAGAAGCTAGAGCCACGGTTACTTGAGAAATAAATCCCACGCTCCCAATTGTTATTAGCTACTACATCCATCATCATGACTTCTTCTCTGGAAAGTGCTTGATTGCGTTCTGGATCGAATTCAAATACGATTTCATCGACGATATTAGCTGCTTTTGTTTTTGCACTCAAAACTCCGGACTTGAGGGCATTGGCTTTATTTACCTTCAAGGCAAACTTCGTTGATGGGAAGAAGCTGAATTTGTTTTGTTCGTCGGTGATCATGTTGGCATCGTCGCGAACAAACGCCATGGCCTCTGAGAAATCAACGGCTGACCAAATACGCTCAAATTGATCAAGCAAATCTTGTAAGTCTTGGGCGCTGTTGTTTTTAAATTCAACTTGACCATTGCGTGCTGCCTCATATAAGCTGAATACTTTTTGGTATTTGTCAATGGTAGCAGCAATCATGTTGGTGGAGTCTGTGCTTGCAATTTGCGCTTTTAGCGCTTCTGCTTCTGGGGTTTTTGCAAGGACGTCAGCAAATATGACGCGTGCGCGTTGGTCGAAATAACCAGCTGCCATTTTTGCTTCGGATGGGTTGTGCTTGAGGCGTAAGTTCAAAACCTTTTTAATCAGTGTATCAGATGGATTCTGAGAGAAAAGTTGCAAGAGTGGCATGAAGTAAATTTGGTCGGTGTTGCCAGCATACATCAGAATTTGATCTTCTCTAAACTTAATGGGTAGCGGATCAGATGCATAGGTTTTGAGCTTCATCTGGTTGGTATACCAGTCTGTTCCCATTAAAGATAGATTACAAACCCGAACATCTGTGCGCTTGCCTTCTACTTCCTGTAGGTACCAAAGCGGGAAGGTGTCGTTATCTCCGTTGGTAAATAGGATGCCATTTTTTCCACAAGACTCCAAGTAGTTATGAGCGAGGTCTCGGGCACTGGTCTTGCCACTGCGGTCGTGGTCATCCCAGTTTTGAATCCCCATAAGAACCGGCACGATGAGTCCGAGTACAGTTGCAATACCGGCACGCACATTGCTGTCGGCGAGGTATTTCTTGAGCAAATCGTAAATGGCATAAACACCAATTCCAATCCACATTGCAAAGAAATAGAAAGATCCAGAATAGGCGTAGTCGCGCTCCCGTGGTTCGTATGGTTTTTGATTGAGGTAAACAACAATTGCCAAACCAGTAAAAATAAAAGCTAGCGTAATAATGAATGCATCTTTTGGTGTTTTACGGTAGTGGAAAACCAAGCCGATGAGTGTCAAAATGAGCGGCAACATAAAATAGGTATTGCGTCCTGGGTTGTTCGTTGTAAAATATGGAGCGTGTTCTTGACTGCCAAGGCGTGCTTCGTCTAGGAAAGAAATTCCAGATATCCAGTTGCCATGCATGTTGTCGCCGTGGCCTTGTAGGTCATTTTGGCGTCCTGCAAAGTTCCACATAAAATAACGGATGTACATCCAATTGACTTGGTAGCGGAAGAAATAGGTCAGGTTTTCGCCAAAAGTGGGGAGTCTTTTGCCATCGCGACCAATTTCTGTACTCGCGCCGTCGTTTTCATCGTAACCAGACCATTTGGCATAGAGTTGTTTGTGCAGACCAGCCGAACTGCCTTCACCATTGTACATGCGTGGGAAGAAGGTCGTTTGGGCATAAGTGGCAACAGCATTTTCTCGGATGCTGGCGTTGCTTTCGTAGTATTTCTCTTCGATGCTGTACGCACCTTTGTTATTACGTATCCAATTTTGGGCTTCTTTTTCAGTAGCAAAAGCTTTTACTTCGATGTCATTTTCTGTAACAACAAATCTGCGCAGGTAATAAGCAGAGAGGTTTTTCCATGCAGAACGATCTAGGATTTTAGGTCCGTCTTGGGTCATTTCTTCGCCATTGCGCAGTGAATTCCAGTAGGGGCCCGAAAGTATCGGGGCAGAACCATATTGTTCGCGCTTGAGATAAGAGTGAAGGGTGACCAAATTTTCAGGGTCATTTTCGTCAAGTGGCGTGTTTGCGTTGGACCGAATAACTATAACGGCAAAAGAACCGTAACCAATCAAGAGCATTACAAGGCCCATCATGGCATTGTAGAGTATTGTTTTACCCGTTTTGTGGGCATAGCGCACCACAGAAAGACATGCTGCAACTAAAAGCACGAAAAAGAAGATGGTTCCGCTGTAGAACGGCAAGCCCAAACTATTGACGAAAGAAACTTCGAAATTAGAGGCCATGGCAATACTGCCTGGGATAATCGCTTCTTGAATGAAACCAAGCGCAACCACCGAGATAATACCGGTAAGCAATAAGCCTTTGATATTGACTTCTTCTCGGGTTCTAAAGTAAATGGTGTAGCCAATTGCAGGCACGACCAAAATACCGAGCAAGTGAACCCCGATAGCGAGGCCTAGCATGAAAAAGATGAGCAAAAGCCAACGATTAGGTCGCAAATCTGAAAGTTTGGAGCCGTGTTGGGTTAGCTCCATTTCTTCGTCCCATTTGAGAATGGCCCAAAAGATGACAGCTGTAAACAAGGACGCCATGGCATATACCTCACCCTCTACTGCAGAAAACCAAAAAGAGTCAGAGAAAGTGTAGGCCAAAGCGCCAATAGCAGCAGCGCTGAAAATAGCAATCTGATTTCCGCCGGTGAGGCTATCGCCTTGTTTGAGAACGATTTTTTTAATCAAAAGCGTCAAAGACCAGAACATAAAAAGAATGGTCAAGGAGCTAGAAATGGCAGAGAGCGCATTGATGTAAACTGCTACATTTTCTGGAGCTGCAAAGAAAGAAAACAAGCGACCGAGCACCATAAATAATGGAGCGCCGGGCGGGTGACCAACTTCAAGTTTGTATGCTGCAGTTATGTATTCACCACAGTCCCAGAGACTTGCGGTGGATTCTATGGTCATGAGGTATACAGCCGAGGCAATAGCAAAGATGAGCCAACCAAGGTACGTGTTCCATTTTGAGTAAGTCATGAGCGCGATTTAATAGTAAATAAGTAAACGCGAATTTAAGAATAATCGGCCTAAAAATTTTTTATCTGCCTATTTGTCGAGAAGAAAAAACTTATTAACTTTGCACTCGCATTGAAAGATGCACCTTTATTGGCCCATGGTGTAACTGGCAACACGTCTGATTTTGGTTCAGAAGAGTCTAGGTTCGAGCCCTAGTGGGCCAACAAAAGCCTCCACATCGGAGGCTTTTTTTATTTAGTTAACTTTGCTCAAAATTCAAGCAATGAACGACAAACGCACCGAATTAGCAGATCTGGGTGAATTCGGCCTGATCGAACACCTCACTAAAGATATACAAACAGAACATCCCGAAACGCTGCTTGGAATTGGCGATGACGCCGCTGTTATCGCTATTGGCAATGAACTTTGCCAGATTGTCACGACCGATTTGTTGTCTGAAGGTGTACATTTTGATCTGACCTACATGCCGCTCAAGCATTTGGGCTATAAAGCAGTTGCTATAAATGTTTCGGATATCTGCGCCATGAATGCCATTCCCAAGCAAATTACGGTTGCACTCGCTGTTTCAAATCGATTTTCTGTAGAAGCCCTCGAAGAACTTTATGCCGGAATGAAAGCCGCTTGCGCAGACTATAACGTCGATTTAATTGGAGGAGATACCACTTCATCTCAGAGCGGACTCGTGATCAGTATAACGGCGCTAGGAACTGCGCCCAAAGATCAAATTTGTTACCGTACTGGCGCCAAAGAATACGATTTACTCGTTGTATCAGGTGATTTAGGTGGTGCTTACATGGGCCTTCAGGTGTTGGAACGAGAAAAAGAAGTTTTTAAAGCCAATCCGAATATCCAGCCTGATCTAGATGGACACGATTATATATTGCAACGACAACTCAAGCCACAAGCCCGACTAGATGTCGTAAAAATGCTCAAAGAATTAGGGGTTAAGCCAACTTCCATGATAGATATATCTGATGGCTTGGCCAGTGAAATCTTACATATTTGTAAGGCCAGTACTGTGGGTTGTCATTTATACGATGAAAAGATGCCCATAGATGCCAAAACTTCAATGGTTGCTATCGACTTCAATCTAGACCCGAGCATGTGTGCATTAAATGGTGGCGAAGACTATGAATTGTTGTTTACAATTGACCAAAAAGATGTTGAGCTCATTCAGTCGAATCCGAACTTCTCTATAATAGGTCACATGACAAACGTAGCAGACGGCACCTATTTTATCGATAAATCTGGTGCTGCAGTGACCCTGCGCGCACAGGGGTGGAAACACTTTGAATAAAGGTCGCTTTTTAATCGAGCGAAATGCTGGCATTAATCGATGCGCGGCAAGTTGATTTGTTCTTTGTGCACAATGGTGAGCGGATAGCGTCCACGAATGCGTTCTACCAATTCTTCCGCTTCTTTTTGTGTACGAAAATCACCAACCATTAAATTGAAATTAGGTGCCTCAAAGCGCACGTAGGTATCAATTTTAGGATACGCGGCAACAAATTGCGCGCGCGTCTGATCGATAAGTGCTTTATCTGAGTCAAAACACAGCTGAACCCTGTATCCTGGCATCTGCTTGCTATTCTTTGCTGCTACCTTTTGGTCGATGCGCGGATCGGCAATTACCTGAATTTGTGCAGCTAATTGGCTGTAGAATAAGCCGATAAATCCGATGGTAATAAATCCTTTCATGAGCACAAAGTAACTGAGAATTTTAAGGAATTCAAAATGCTTATTTAGATTCATTTTAAATTAACATACATTAATTATTTTTTGTCATGAAAATGTCATAAAATGTATTGATTCCCTTAATTTTGCTGCCGATAAAAAGCGGTTTTTCCGCACATTTTTAAAGAGTGAATTAGTAATTTTTTACATGGAAATATCTAACATTCAGTCGCTTAAGCGCATCAAAACTTTCGCTTTTGCCGCATTAACATTCAGCTTTGCTGCATTCACAAACTTTGCATCTGCGCAAGGTGAAGGGCTTTTCAAAGCCAAGTGTGCTACTTGTCACATGCCTCACAAAAACTCTACTGGGCCTAAATTAGCTGGTGTTAGAGCAAAGTGGGCTGCGGGTGGAGCCAAAGAAGGAAGCATTTACCAGTGGGTTAACAACTGGCAAACGGCTGCCGCCAATGATTCTTACGCCGCTGAGGTTTCTAAGTGGTCTCCTACCGCCATGTCTGCTTTCCCTGATTTGAAGAAAGAAGACATCGATGCAATTCTCGATTGGGTAGATGCCCAACCAGAAGCCCCTGCCGGTGGCGGTGTTAAAGATCCTACACAACCTCAAGACCCTACTAGCCTAACTCCCGCTGAAGAAGAATCTACTTCTTGGATTTGGATTGTAATGGGCGTCATTTTTGTGGTGGTCATTTTGGCTGTTGGCGGGGTGCGTCGTCAACTTAAAATAGCTACCTCAGACGACGAATCTGAGAAAATGACCTACGGCGAAGAACTTCGCGCGCTGGCATGGAAATACCGCTTACAAGTCGGATTGGTTTCTTTGGTTGTCGTGATCTCTATTTTTGTTGCTTTATTCCAATCTTTGTACTCCATCAACATTATGGAGGGCTACCAGCCATCTCAGCCAATTGCCTTTCCACACAGCCAACACGCTGGAATCAATGGCATCGATTGTAAATATTGTCACAACACCGTTACCAAATCCAAATCGGCGTCTATCCCATCTGTCAATGTTTGTATGAACTGCCACAAACAAATCGACGGTGAAGGCAAACCTTGGGCGGGTCAGATTAAAAAGATATACGCAGCTGCAGGTTGGGACAAAGCAGGTATGAAGTATACCGGAAAAACCAATCCAATTGTCTGGAACAAAGTACACGTTCTTCCAGAGCATGTCTACTTTAATCACTCCCAGCACGTAGTAGTCGGCGGCTTAGATTGTAAGCAGTGCCACGGCGACATGACTCAAATGCAAGAGACAGCAATGGTTCAGCCTGTAGAGGAGCTCAACAAAATTGAAGGCAACATCAAGTTGACACGCAAAACATTAACCATGGGTTGGTGTATTGAGTGTCACGGCAAAAAAGACGTCGCTATTGGCAATGGTAAAAATGCTTACTACGACGAAATCCACCGTCGCCTCAAAAAAGACCCTAAGCTTTACGCACAATACCTCAACAACGATGGCAAAGTAACTGTCAACGAACTCGGTGGTTGGGAATGCGCAAAATGCCACTATTAATTCAGTAATAACCATACTTGTCGAAATAAGACCATGGAAATGTCAAAAAAATATTGGAAAGGTATTGACGAACTCAAGCAAACACCTGAGTTCATTAAGCACAAAGAGCAAGAATTTCCCAATCAGCAAACAGTTGAAGATTTCTTAGCTGACGAAAACTTAGCCGAATCCTCAACTGCGCGTCGTGACTTCTTAAAGTTTTTAGGTTTCTCCGTTGCAGCAGCCACGCTTGCTGCTTGTGAGGCGCCTGTAACAAAAGTTGTTCCTTATGCAGTTAAGCCTGAAAACGTTACGCCTGGTATGCCAACTTGGTATGCGAGCACCTATTATGACGGCGCGTCTTATGCGAGCATTGTAGTGAAAACCCGCGAAGGCCGACCTATTTTCGTTAAAGGAAACAAAGACTTTGGCTTTACGAAAGGCGGTACCAATCCGCAAATAATCGCTTCTGTACTCGGCCTCTACGACTCTGCGCGTTTGGCGCATCCGTTAGCCAAAGGACAAAAAGCTTCATGGTCAACTGTAGACGCAGGAATCTCTGCTGCAATTGCAGGCGCCAAAAAGGTTACCTTACTTTCCAACACGGTCATTTCACCTTCTATTCAGCGTGCTATTTCAGAAATGGCAGCTAAATTGAACGGCGAAGGTGGATCAAAATTCGAACACATTCAATACGATGCAGTCTCTTATGCCGGTATGCGTGAGGCAAACCTTTTAAATTTTGGTGCACGTATTATTCCGAGCTATGACTTCTCTAATGCCAAAACAATTGTTTCGGTAGGAGCAGACTTCCTCAGTACTTGGTTGTTGCCAACCGAATTTGCAGTTCAATATGGTACGCGTCGTAATCCGGAAGGTGAATGGATGTCTAAGCATTTCCAATTCGAATCAGTATTAACAGTTACGGGATCGAACGCAGATGTGCGTGGCATGATTAAACCATCCGAAGAAGCTGCTGTTTTAAATTACATGATCAACGCGCTTCAAGGTAAATCTGCAACTGCAGGTGCTTGGAAAGCTGCTGCTGACAAAGCGGTTGCGGCGCTTAAAAAATCGAAAAAGGATTCAGTAGTCGTTGCAGGTTCAAACAACATAGGTGTTCAGCAATTGGCTAATCAACTCAACAACTTGTTGGGCGCTTACGGTTCAACTATCGATCTTTCAAATACAATCAACTTACACCAATCCGAAGACGCGAAAGCGCTTAAATTAGCAGCAGACGTAGCCGCAGGCAAAGGCCCAGATGTACTCATCATGATGGGCGTTAATCCGGTATACAGCCTTCCCAACGGAGCAGCATTTGCAAAAGGTCTTCAATCTATTGGAACAAGCGTTGCGATCTCTGCTTTTGAAGACGAGACGGCAAGTCTTTGTACATATGTATGCCCTGAGCATCATCAATTAGAAAACTGGACTGACCACCAAGCAAAAGCCAATGAATACGCTATCGGTCAGCCAACAATTCGTCCTTTACACAACACTTCAAGTGCCCTAGAGTCTCTTTTGGTATGGAACGGAAGCGCTACACGCGGAGGTCAAGATTCAGCGGTTGCTTACGATTACATTAAAGCAACTTTCGCTGCAATGAATCCAACTGGTGACTTCAACTACCTCACACACAACAGCTGTACTGCAGTGGCAATTACTCCAGCTGCACTAACTTACACCGCAGCTCCAATTAAAAACCTGCCTAAATCTGCGGATACAGAAGTTATTTTCTATCAAAAGCCAGCTATCGGAAACGGTCAATTCGCCAACAACCCTTGGTTGCAAGAAATGCCAGATCCGGTTACCAAAGTAACCTGGGACAACTACATCACCATGAACCCAGTAGAAATGGAAGGCACATACGCCACCACCTACGACCAAGAACATGGTTTGAATCTAGCTACTGTCACAGTCAATGGCAAATCAATTACGCTTCCGGTTTATCCATTACCTGGCCAAGCACCGAAAACAATCGGAATTGCTTTGGGTTACGGTCGTGGTGCAAACGGCGAAAATATCGGTAAAGCTGCCTTCCAAACAAAAGAATACGGTGGTCATGCCAAAACCGAAGATGGTAAATTAACACCAATCGGAGCCAATGTTTTTGGTATGTTATCTTCAGCAGCAACAATTTTATACAGTGCTGCAGCGAAAGTAAGTCCAGCAGAAGGAACCTATCCTATTGCCGCAACGCAGATTCACCACACCGTAATGGGTCGTGATTCCATCGTTCGCGAGACTACGCTATCCATATTCAAAAACAGCGAGAAAGATGCCTTCAATGAAGGACACAAACTTCAGAAACTAGACAAACACGGCGATCACGTCGAAGCGCCAGTATCTGAGTTTGATCTCTGGGCTGCACACCCAGTTGAGAAAATCGGTCACCGCTGGGGTATTTCTATTGACCTTTCTTCTTGTATCGGTTGTGGTTCATGTTTAATTGCATGTCAATCAGAAAACAACGTACCAGTCGTCGGTAAAGATGAAGTTCGTCGAGGCCGTGAAATGCACTGGTTGCGTATCGACCGCTACTTTGCCTCTGACGAAGAAGCAGCTGTCGGCACCAAAAAAGACAAAGAAACATTTAGCTATGACAACGCCGAAAAGGCTGCCTTGAATCCTTCAGTGGTTCACATGCCTTTGATGTGTCATCACTGTAACCACGCACCTTGCGAAACCGTTTGTCCGGTAGCTGCAACGACGCACTCCAACGAAGGTTTGAACCAAATGGCTTACAACCGTTGTATCGGTACGCGTTACTGCGCCAACAACTGTCCATACAAAGTACGTCGTTTCAACTGGTTCAATTATCCTTCTTACAAGAAGTTCACCGAAGTGAACCCTGCTCAAGATGACCTCGGCCGTATGGTTCTCAATCCAGATGTTACCGTTCGTACGCGTGGTGTCATGGAGAAATGTTCACTTTGCGTTCAGCGCATTCAAGCCACCAAATTGGTTGCTAAGAAAGAAGCTAGAACGATCACTGATGGCGAGTTCGCAACAGCCTGTTCTGACGCATGTCCGACAAACGCTATTGTTGTCGGTGACTGGAACGATCTCAAGTCCATGATCCGTGAGAAATCAGAAGGTGTACGTGCATACCAAGCACTCGAAGAAGTAGGTGTGAAGCCAAACGTTTGGTACCAAGTTAAAGTGCGCAACGAAGACAATTCCTTGCTCGATCATATTCAAGTAGCTCATACAGCTCATCATTAATTATTATTCAATTAAACTACTGCAATGCAAAAGGAAGCAGCAATCAGAGAGCCCCTCATCTTAGGTCACAAAACCTATCATGACGTCACAGAAGATGTTTGTCGTCCAATTGAGGACAAAGCACCTAAAATGTGGTACATCCTATTTGGAATCGCGCTTGTCATCGGTCTTTACGGTGTAGGTAGCATCATGTACCTCCTCGGTACAGGTATTGGTGTATGGGGATTAAACAAAACCATTGGTTGGGCATGGGACATCACCAACTTCGTTTGGTGGGTAGGTATTGGTCACGCCGGTACGCTCATTTCAGCAGTACTACTTTTGTTCCGTCAGAAATGGCGTATGGCGATTAACCGTTCGGCAGAGGCCATGACCATTTTTGCCGTATTCATGGCAGGTACTTTCCCGCTCATTCACATGGGTCGTCTATGGGTTGGTTATTGGGTAATGCCAATTCCAAACCAATTCGGTTCGTTGTGGGTAAACTTTAACTCGCCATTGCTCTGGGACGTATTCGCGATCTCTACCTATTTATCTGTATCCTTGGTATTCTGGTATATCGGCCTCATCCCTGACTTTGCAACCATCCGTGACCGCGCTAAAAAACCATTAGCCAAAAAGATGTACGGTATTTTATCATTCGGTTGGTCAGGTCGTGCGAAACATTGGAATCGCTTTGAATTGGTTTCTTTGGTTTTGGCTGGTTTGGCAACGCCACTTGTATTCTCGGTTCACTCCATCGTATCCTTTGACTTTGCTACGTCGGTTATCCCAGGATGGCACACCACTATCTTCCCGCCTTATTTTGTCGCAGGTGCGGTATTCTCAGGTTTTGCAATGGTACAAACGCTACTCTTGATTATGCGTAAAGCAATGGGTCTAGAGGCGTATATTCACACCAAGCACGTTGAATACATGAACATCGTGATCATGGTAACGGGTTCAATTGTGGGTACGGCATATATCACTGAGCTTTTCATTTCTTGGTACTCAGGCGTTGAATACGAGTCTTACGCATTCATCAACCGTGCAACCGGACCATATTGGTGGGCTTATTGGTCCATGATGACTTGCAACGTAATTTCTCCTCAATTGATGTGGATTCGCCGTTTGCGTCGTAGTTTGTTGTTCACCTTCTTCATTTCGATTGTCGTGAATATCGGTATGTGGTTTGAGCGTTACGTAATTATCGTTACATCTATTCACCGCGATTACATCCCAGCTGCTTGGAGTATGCATTTCCCGAGCCACATCGATATCGCTGTTTATATCGGCACTATTGGTTTGTTCTTTGTATTCTTCTTGTTGTTTGCACGTTTCTTCCCGGTATTGGCACTCAACGAGGTAAAAACGATTTTGAAAGGCTCAGGTCAATCTTACAAAGAATCTCCAGATTATCACAAACACCATTAAGTAAAGGCTATGTCAGATAAAGTTCTATACGTCATGTACGACGACGACGAAGTACTCAAAAACAGTGCTAAAAAGCTCGTCGCTAAAGGAGTTAAAATCGCAGAAGTTTTCTCTCCATTCCCAATCCACGGGATCGATCCAATTATTGGTGTTAAAAATACACGATTAGGCATCATGGCCTTCTTGTATGGTTTAACTGGACTAACCTTGGCTACCATCGGAATGCGCTTTTTTATGATCACCGATTGGCCAATGAACATTGGTGGTAAACCTAACTTTTCTTACCTGGAAAACATGTTGGCTTTCGTTCCAATTAGTTTTGAGTTTACTGTCATGTGCGCTGCTCATGGTATGGCAATTACCTATTTACTGCGCAACAAAACGCTTCCGGGTATGCCAGCACAAAATCCAGATCCGCGTACAACAGACGATAAATTCGTTATGGAGATTCGCTTGAGCGACAATCACAATATCTCTGAAGCAGACCTCGACGGCATGTTGCAAGAAATTGGCTTCCTCGAATTGGATAAAAAAGAAATTAAATAAGTACAGGGCCTCATGAAAAAAATAGTTTACACAACACTTAGTGGAGCAGCCTTGACCATGTCATTGCTTTTGAACTCTTGTGTGTCCAATGCCGACAGCCCAGGTTTAGAATATGCTCCTGATATGTACCGCACGCCGGGTATTGAAACCTACGTTGACTACGGTGAAGTCCGAGGAAGAGAGAATAAAGCATGGAAAGGCCGTTTATCAGCCATGACCCCGCCACGCAATACTATTCCTTTTTACGGTACAGATTCTTCTGAAGTAAAATTAATGCTGCCTTATTTCCGTAAGCCAAACGTAGCTTTCCGTGAAACCCACGGACTCTATGGTTGGGATTACTCTACCGCAGACGAATACACTTTAGCTGTTGCAGATAAAAACCCAATTTTACTCAATGCTACAAATGCAGAGGCGGTTATTACCAAAGGTAAAGAACTGTTCACAGCCATGTGTCAGCACTGCCATGGTGAAAAAGGTGATGGCAATGGCCCAATGGTCGCATCTGGAGCTTATCAAGGTGTGCCAAACTACGTAGGTTTAGCTGCCACAGAAGGTCAAATGTTTTATTCAATTTACTACGGTAAAGGTATGATGGGTGCACATGGTTCAATTCTTAACAAAAAAGAAATTTGGTCAATCGTTCACTACATCCGTCGTATTCAAGATGCCAATTATGGCAAATTTGATGCGAACGGCGCTGCGGTTTCAACCGTTGTTTCAGACACCACTAACGCGAAATAATCAAGAAGAGCAATGGAATTTCAAATCACCAAAAAAGCGAAAAATGTTGCATTTGGCCTGATGGGCTTGGGTGCGCTTCTTACTATCATCGGTGTTGCACTTTCGGCATCAGATCACCACTTTTTCACACGCTTCATGGCCTCTGGTCTCATAAGCGGGTTCTTTTTCTTTGCCCTTGGTTTAGGCGCTTTGTTCTTCTTGGCGCTTAAGTATGCTACCGAGACCGGCTGGTATGCTGCCGTGAAACGTGTCATTGAGGCTGTTGCCGGTTTCTTGCCAGTAGGAATGATTATCTTGGGCGTAGTATTGCTCGTACTGACAATTGCTGACGGCGCCCATATCTATTCTTGGATGGATCCAGAGGTACAAGCGCATGACGAAATCGTTCGACACAAAGCAGCTTACTTAAACAAGCCATTCTTCTGGATTCGCACGCTTGCTTATTTTATTACGTACTTCTTATTTTGGAGAGGATTTAAGAACCGCTCTTTAGAAGAAGATCGCGTAGGTGGAACAGAACTACACTTCAAAAACTACAAAAGAGGTGCTCTATTCTTGGTTTTCTTCGCTGTGTTTAGTTCTACCTCTGCTTGGGACTGGATCATGTCAATTGATGTACACTGGTTCTCAACCTTATTTGGTTGGTATACCTTTGCCGGTATGTGGTGCTCCACAATGGTTGTATTGGTATTGACTACGCTTTACCTCAAAACGTTAGGATACCTTCCTAACGTAAACGACTCTCACATCCACGACCTTGGAAAGTGGACATTCGCGACATCTTTCCTGTGGTCTTACATGTGGTTCTCGCAATTCATGCTCATTTGGTATGCCAATATCGGCGAAGAAGTTGTTTATTTCCAAATGCGTATAGCTGAGTTTAAAGTTTTATACTTCGGGATGTTTATCATCAATTTTGCTTTCCCAATGTTGATTCTTATGTCCCGAGACGCCAAGCGTAACGCAGGTATTCTTGTGTTTGTCGGCTTAATGATCTTGATTGGTCACTGGCTTGATGTTTACATCATGGTTTCTGCCGGTGCCTTAGGCGCAAACGCAAAAATTGGTGCTTTAGAAATCGGAATGGCACTTTTAATGGCCGGAACCTTCATCTTTGTTGTACTCCGCAACCTGAGCAAGGCGCCATTAACTCCTGTGAATCACCCATTCTTAGATGAAAGTAACCATCACGAAATTTAATTTGAAGACAATATAAAAAGTCATGGAAAATAAATTAATCATTTTACTTGTCATTGTTTTAGGTGCAATAGCCGTTGCCCAGCTGGTCAGAATCTATGAAATCTCAGCGAAGCTACGCAAGAACCAAGAGCATGAAATTTCTAGCCGAGACAACAATCTCAATGGGCGCCTTATGTTTGCCTTCATGTTGTTCATGTTTGGTTCATTTATTTACCTTATGAAAGCCTATGGCTGGACCGGTCGCGGATCTGCGGCTTCCATTGAAGGAGAAGAAATGGATTGGTTGTTGAATCTGAATTTCGTTATCATCATTACGGTTTTCTTCTTCACCAATTTCTTGTTGTTTTACTTTACATGGAAATACGTCAAAAAACCGGGTGTACCTGCTTTTTACTATCCTCATAACAACAAACTTGAAATGCTTTGGACTGTTGTTCCAGCAATCGTCTTGGCGGTAATTATCATCTTAGGTCTCCAGACTTGGAGTCACCTTACTGGTCCGACTAAGCCAGAGGCTGAGAAAATCGAGTTATTCTCCAAACAATTTGATTGGACAGCTCGTTATGCAGGTGCAGACAACACATTGGGTCTATATGACTACAAATTGACTCTTGACAACAATGAATTGGCTTTGTTGACCTCAAACACCATCGACTCTTCTTTGAACAATATGTTGAACGGCGCTACTGGTATTCGTAGTTTACAAAAACTCTTGAACAACCGCGATACCGTTTACAGTGACTCCACCTTAAATGTATTGCGTACTGACTTATCCCGTAAAGAAAGATTGTATCGCTTCCTTAACCAAATGAAGCAAAACCACAACAAAAGGTTAGATGCAAGCGCATGGGATGACATCATCCAAAAGGATACACTTTATTTATGTAAAGGTCAAGAGTACGAAATCGCACTACGTGCCAAAGATGTCATTCACTCTGCTTACTTCCCACATTTTCGCGCTCAAATGAATGCGGTTCCAGGTATGGCTACCCGTATGAAATTCACGCCGAACAAAACCACCGCTGAAATGCGCGCTGAAAAGAATGACGATAATTTCAATTACATATTAATGTGTAACAAAATTTGTGGTGGAGCTCACTACAAAATGAAAATGGTTGTTGTTGTCTTGGATCGTCCTGCCTATAAAAAATGGATGGATGCCAAGAAAAAAGCGACATTCAAAGATCAATATTTCCCTGCTGCAACGACTACGCCAGCAGCCCCAGCTGATACTACTGCTGTAGCAACAATGAATTAATTTTTAGAAACGATAAAAAATAATATAATGGCTTCACACGACGCACACGCACACGGACATCATGACGAGCACCATCATCATGAGGAGCATTTTATCTCTAAATACATCTTTTCGCAAGATCATAAAATGATTGGCAAGCAGTTCTTAATGACTGCTGTTTTCATGGGTCTTGTCGCAATGATGTTATCTATTCTCTTTAGGATTCAATTGGCTTGGCCAGGAGAAAGCTCTGATTTCTTGTCATTTTTCCTTGGCGAGAAATGGGCTCCAAATGGGGTTCTTAAAGAAGATATGTATCTTGGTTTGGTTACCATTCACGGTACCATCATGGTCTTCTTTTTGCTCACAGGCGGTTTGTCTGGTACGTTTTCTAACATTCTCATTCCATTACAGCTAGGTGCCCGCGATATGGCTTCTGGTTTCATGAACATGTTATCGTACTGGTTCTTTGCACTTTCTTCTTTGATCATGCTCGTGTCATTGTTCGTAGAGTCAGGGCCAGCAATGGCCGGTTGGACGGTCTATCCACCACTTTCGGCGCTTCCTCAAGCAGTTTCAGGTTCAGGACTTGGAATGACACTTTGGTTGGTATCAATGGCAATTTTTATCGCATCGTCTTTGATCGGTTCTTTGAACTACATTGTAACCATTATTAACTTGCGTACAAAAGGCATGACAATGACACGCATGCCGCTTACCATTTGGGCGTTTTTTGTTACCGCCATTCTAGGTGTGTTGTCTTTCCCAGTATTGTTATCCGCTGCACTACTCTTAATCATGGACCGCCTCATGGGCACGTCTTTCTACTTATCAGACATAATTGTAGGTGGCGAAATGCTGACCAATCACGGTGGTTCTCCAATACTTTATCAGCACTTATTCTGGTTCTTAGGTCACCCTGAGGTATATATCGTATTGCTCCCTGCACTTGGACTCTCTTCAGAAATTATAGCAACCAATGCACGCAAACCTATTTTTGGTTACAAAGCCATGATCGGATCTATTCTCGCGATTGGTTTCCTTTCGTTTATTGTATGGGGTCACCACATGTTTGTGACAGGTATGAATCCATTCTTAGGAAGTGTATTCGTATTTACGACGCTACTCATCGCCATTCCATCTGCGGTTAAAGTATTTAACTACCTCACGACGTTGTGGAAAGGTTCATTGGTATTGACACCAGCAATGCTATTTGCTATTGGCTTGGTTTCTACGTTCATTACCGGTGGCGTAACCGGAATCATCCTAGCGGACTCTGCCTTAGATATCATGATGCACGACACCTATTTTGTGGTTGCTCACTTCCATATCGTAATGGGTATGTCAGCGGTATTTGGTATGTTCGCCGGTGTATATCATTGGTTCCCTAAAATGTTCGGCCGCATGATGAACACACGCTTAGGTTATGCACATTTCTGGGTAACATTGGTAGGTGCCTACGGGGTATTCTTCCCAATGCACTTTGTAGGTCTTGCAGGTGCGCCACGACGCTACTACGACTATTCTGCCTACAGTGAATTCGACAACAATTCCTTTGAATTAATGGTAGACCTCAACCAAATCATCACCACCTTTGCAATTATTGCAGCTGTTGGTCAAGCGATCTTCCTTTTCAATTTCTTCTATTCCATTTATAGAGGTCCTAAGGCGCCACAAAACCCTTGGTCATCTACAACACTTGAATGGACAACTCCTGTAGAGCATATCCATGGAAACTGGCCAGGTGAACTTCCAACCGTACACCGCTGGCCTTACGATTATTCTAAGCCTGGTGCGGCAACTGACTTTATTACGCAGGTCACGCCGCTCGAAGAGGGTGAAGAAGAGCATTAATAGCTATAACACTACGCAAAAGGCCCGAATTTCGGGCCTTTTTTATTTGCTACCAGCTTATGGTTAAGCATGTAGTTGTCAAATTGCTTAGTAACCTTTATCGAGTTCCTTCGAAACCACTTCCAATTCTGCATAAAATTCTGGACCAAAAGCCCTGATCAGTGGCTCTTTTAAAAACTTAAATACGGGCACGTCTAATTTTTCTCCGCAGACACAAGCGGGTTCGCAGATATCCCATTTTTCGTAATTGAGCGCTGTATAATCATTGAATTGCTTGGTCCGAATTGGATAGAGGTGGCAAGAAATAGGTTTGATGAAATCGATGTGTCCTTCGCGCTGCGCTTTTTCAATAGCACATTTAGCGGTATTGTTTTGGTCAAAATAAACAAATGCACATTCATTCCCATCTACAAGTGTCGTTTCAGCCTCAAAGGCATCATCTATTAGGGCAACCCCATTCTGTTCAACTGCAGCAATGCCTTCTGGCCGCATGAAAGGTAGAATCTGGGGTAAATGTTGTTCTATGATTTGTACTTCGTTGTTTGTTAGTGGTGCACCACCGTCACCTGCCACACAACAAGCGCCTTTACAGGCCGTAAGATCGCACACAAACTGTTTTTCAAAGATTTGTGTCGAAACAATTTTGTCTTGTATTTCAACTAGCATAAGACAAAGATACGTCTAGATTTTGTGGATTAATTTAAAATGCGTATATTTGTACCACATTTAAAGCTGTTAGAACGAGGGGACGCAAGTCCCCTCTTTTTTTCGATAAACAAAAATTAATGTTAGATCGTAAACACATAGAAGAATTAATCGCAGAACGCATTGCTGAGCTAGATAATGGCTTGTATGTTGTCGATTTGCGAATTTCTGCAACCAACGTCATTCATGTAGAGCTCGATAAGCTCAAAGGCGGGGTAAGTGTGATGGACTGCATGTCGGTATCTCGAAACATCGAACACAACCTAGACCGAGAAAAAACTGATTTTGAATTACATGTGTCTTCGGCTGGTTTAGACAAACCTGTTAGACACATCAATCAGTTTGCAAAAAATGTGGGTCGTAGTTTCAAGGTTCAGCCCGAAGAAGGAGCACCTTTTGAAGGTGAGCTCGTCAAAATGGCCGACGAAAACCTCGTTTTTAAGCAGCGCATTCAAAAACGAGACGAAGTAAAAAAGAAAAAAGTTTGGGTAGAAGAAATCATAGAACTGCCCTACAATCAAATAAAAGAAGCAAAAATTGTAATTTCATTTAAATAAGCCCCATGAACAGTTTGGAACTTGTTGACTCATTTTCGGAGTTTAAAGAACTTAAAAATATTGACAAACAAACGATGCAGCACGTCCTCGAAGACGTTTTTCGTGCCATGCTCAAAAAGAAGTTCAATACCGATGAACACATCGATATCGTTGTCAATATTGATAAAGGTGACGTTCAAATTTTCTTGAATAAAGAAATTGTGGACGATGGCGAAGTCGAAGACCCAAATACCGAAATCGCTTACTCTGATGCCATCAAGATCGAGCCCGATTTTGAAATTGGTGAAGAAGTGACAGAAGAATTTAAGTTTGCTGATTTCGGTCGTCGCAATGTCCTTGCGCTGCGTCAAAACCTGATCTCGCGCATCATGGAGCTCGAGAAAGATCAACTTTACAACAAATACAAAGAGCGCATTGGCGAAATCGTTACAGGAGAAGTCTACCAAGTATGGAAGAAAGAAATTCTCATCATGGATGACGACAACAATGAGCTTATCTTACCAAAATCTGAACAAATTCCGTCAGATTTCTTCAAAAAAGGCGAATCCGTACGTGCAGTAGTGGCCAAAGTAGACATGCGCAATAGCACACCTGTCATTATCCTTTCTCGCACTGCACCTGAGTTTCTTGAGCGCTTATTTGAACTCGAGGTTCCTGAAGTATTCGATGGCCTCATTACCATTAAAAAGATTGTTCGCGAACCAGGAGAGCGCGCAAAAGTTGCTGTAGAGTCCTATGATGATCGCATTGACCCAGTTGGCGCATGTGTGGGTATGAAAGGATCTCGTATTCATGGTATTGTCCGTGAATTACGCAATGAAAACATTGACGTTATCAATTTCACGACCAACCAACAATTACTCATTCAACGCGCTTTGTCACCTGCAAAAATCACTTCCATGGAAGTTCTTGAAGAAGACAAACGCGTCAAAGTATACCTCAAACCAGACCAAGTTTCATTGGCCATTGGAAAAGGAGGAAACAACATCAAACTCGCAGGGAAACTTTGTGGTTTTGAAATCGATGTTTATCGCGATGGCGAAGTCGATATCGAAGATGTCGATCTAGAAGAATTTGCAGATGAAATCGATGGCTGGATCATCGATGAACTCAAAGCAATTGGATGCGATACCGCAAAATCAGTTCTAGAAATCAGCGTAGACGACCTCGTATCGCGTACAGACCTAGAAAAAGAAACCATCGAAGAAGTATTCCGTATTTTGAAAGCGGAATTTGAATAACTTTAATACCAATAAGGAGCGCAACAGTACATTATGGCGGGAAAACCGATTCGTTTAGGAAAAGCAGCAGGAGAATTGAACGTAGGAATTCCGACGATTGTCGAATTCTTAGGTTCAAAAGGAATTGTCATTGATCCGACTCCAACATCTCGTTTGGAGCAGGAACACTATGAAATTTTGTGCCAAGAATTTGCTGCGGACCAAAGCATGAAAGAGCAGTCAAAGGCTGCATTGCGTCGCGAGAAGCGAGAATCTTTGTCTTTGAAAGACAAAGCCCCTGAAGAGCCCAAAGCGGCTCCTGTTCTCGAAGACGAAGACGATGAAGAAATCAATCTTGAAGAAATCAAGCGTCAGGTGCTCAATGAGACTTCACCAAAGCCGCCAATTTCTTCGCCCGTTGCACCTTCAGCCGCGGAACAGGCTGTTTTTGAAGAAGAGCGCGCAGATGCCTCAACCGAAGTGACCGAGAACAAAGTCAATGTCATCGGTAAAATAGACCTCGATGCCATCAACCAACGTACGCGTCCTGATAAACGTAAAGATAAAACACCACCTGTTTCAGCTCCGGCTGCAGAGCCTGTCCAAGAAACAGTTGCATCAACACCAGACCCTGTAGTTGAGACGCCTGCTCCTAAAGAAGAAACAGTAGAAAAGCCGGCTGAAATTGAAACCATTCGCGTCACGCGCCAAACACTTTCTGGCCCGACCGTTTTGGGTAAAATAGACTTACCTGTAGAAAGGCCTCGCACTCCAGTTGCATCTTCTTCCGACGATGCCAATTCAAAGCGCAAGCGCAAGCGCATCAAGAAAGTCGAGACGAACAACACCAATAATAATACAGCAAAACCTAAAACCGAAAAAGCTGAAATTTCAGAGCAAGATATCCAAAAAGAAATCAAGGAAACACTTGCAAGGCTCTCTAATCAAGGAGGAAAGTCCAAAGCTTCAAAAAACCGTCGCCAAAAACGAGACAACTACGCACAACGTCGCCAAGAAGAAATGGCAATGGCTGAGCTCGAAGAAAAGACACTTAAACTAACAGAGTTCGTTACTGTATCTGAATTGGCATCCATGATGAATGTACAGCCGACTCAAGTTATCTCTGTTTGTATGTCATTGGGCATTTTTGCGTCGATCAATCAAAGATTGGATGCGGAAACGATTCAAATTGTTGCCGATGAATTTGGTTTCGAGACAGAATTCATAAGCGCTGAATTACAAGATGCAATTACGGTCGTCGAAGATCAGCCAGAAGATCTAATTGCGCGTCCACCAATTATTACAGTCATGGGTCACGTCGACCACGGTAAAACATCCCTACTTGACCGCATTCGTAACGCCAACGTTACCGAAGGTGAAGCAGGCGGAATTACCCAGCACATTGGTGCTTATTCGGTGACGCTCAAAGATGGTCGCAAAATGACCTTCCTCGATACACCGGGTCACGAAGCCTTTACGGCGATGCGTGCGCGCGGTGCACAGGTTACCGATGTTGCCATCATCATTGTTGCCGCAGACGACGACGTCATGCCACAAACTAAAGAAGCCATATCGCATGCGCAAGCAGCGAATGTCCCAATGATCTTCGCGATCAATAAAATTGACAAACCTGGTGCCAATCCTGATCGCATCCGCGAGCAGCTTTCTGCCATGAACATCCTCGTTGAGGACTGGGGTGGAAAATACCAAGTTCAAGAAATTTCGGCTAAGCAAAATTTAAATATCGATGCGCTTTTAGATAAGGTCTTGTTAGAGGCAGAACTCCTCGATTTGAAGGCAAATCCGAATAAAAATGCAGTTGGAACTGTAATCGAATCTTCATTAGATAAAGGTAAAGGTTACGTGACCAACATGCTTGTTGAGGCAGGCACCATGCGCATTGGTGATGTGATTTTAGTGGGTCGTTATTACGGTCGTGTACGTGCTATGCACGACGAACACGGCGTGGCTCTCAAAGAAGCAGGTCCGGCACAACCAGTTGCGGTACTCGGCATCAACGGCGCACCAAGTGCCGGTGATAAATTCAATGTCTTAGACGACGAAAAAGAAGCCAAGTCAATTGCTCAAAAACGAGAGCAATTATACCGAGAACAAGGCTTGCGTACCACCAAGCATATTACGCTCGACGAAATTGGTCGTCGTTTGGCTATCGGAGACTTCAAAGAACTCAATATCATCGTTAAGGGTGATGTCGATGGTTCTATTGAAGCACTTTCCGACTCACTTCTCAACTTATCGACAGAAGAGATTCAAGTGAATATCGTTCACAAAGGAGTAGGGGCAATTACAGAAGCCGATGTCAACTTGGCATCTGCATCTGATGCCATTATTGTTGGTTTCCAAGTAAGACCAACATTACCTGCGCGCAAATTGGCCGAGACCGAACAAATCGACATCCGCATGTACTCTGTGATCTATAAAGCCATTGAAGAAATCAAGGCAGCAATGGAAGGCATGCTTTCGCCAGATATTGAAGAAAAAGTACTTGGTTCTGCAGAAGTTCGCGAAACCTTCGAAATCACTAAAGTAGGTACTATTGCTGGTTGTTATGTCCTTGATGGCCTGATCAAACGCAGTTCCAAAATACGCCTTATCCGCGACGGCATCGTTGTGCATTCAGGTTCTTTGGGCTCTCTCAAACGATTCAAAGATGATGTCAAAGAGGTCAAAAATAACTACGAATGTGGTTTAAATATTGATAAATTCAACGACATCAAAATTGGCGATATCATCGAAGCTTACGAAGAGGTCGAAGTGGCAAGAAAATTATAATCCCGTCTTCAAAGCTTATTTTCACTAGTTTTGTAAGACAACAAATAAAGAAATTATGGGCAAATTCGGACCAACTGAAATCATTCTCATCCTTGTCATCGTATTGTTATTTTTTGGTGGCAAAAAAATTCCTGAACTCATGCGCGGTTTAGGGAAAGGCATGAAAGAATTCAAAGACGCCTCAAAAGGAGAAGGCGCAGATACCAATACTTCTACAGAAATCTCTAAAGAAGAAAAGTAACGGTATGTACCGATCAATAGCAGCTATTCAGGATGCCTTGCATTCTGGTAAAACGGCTTTGGACCTTGTTGAAGAACACTTGGAGCGCATTGCTGCCCATGCGCATCTCAATGCTTTTTTAGAAGTTTTTACAGCGTCTGCGCGCGAGCAAGCCCGTTTGGTGGATCAAAAAATTCAAGCAGGTACTGCAGGCCGCTTAGCAGGAGTCATCATTGGTATCAAAGACAACATTTGCTACAAAGACCACAAGGTATCTGCAAGTTCCAAAATACTAGAAGGCTTTACGTCCATTTATACCTCTACAGTTCTTCAAAGACTACTCGACCAAGATGCTATAGTCATTGGACGTCTCAATTGTGATGAATTTGCAATGGGAAGCTCCAATGAGAATTCAGCTTTTGGTGCCGTACAAAATAGCTGGAAAGCAAATTATGTACCTGGCGGTTCCTCAGGAGGCAGTGCTGTAGCTGTTGCAGCTAACTTATGTACGGTTTCTTTGGGTTCAGATACCGGCGGCTCTGTTCGCCAGCCTGCATCTTGGACCGGCACATATGGCATAAAGCCAACATACGGCCGTCTTAGTCGCTATGGTTTAATCGCATATGCCTCGTCATTTGATCAAATTGGGTTTTTTACCAACGAACTCCAAGACACCCAACTATTAATTGAACTAACAGCAGGCCCTGATGCTTACGACGCAACAAGTTCTAGTAAGCCATATCAAACCCGCTCCACTTTTGCATCAAAGTTAAAGATTGGCGTTTTGGCAGAATGCCTCGCTCATCCAGGTTTGGATTCAGAAATCAAAGCCAAGTTGGACCAAACTTTATTGAATCTTAAAGAATTAGGTCATGAAATCGTCGAAGTAAGTTTCCCTTATTTGGATTACATGGTTCCCACTTATTATGTACTTACTACAGCTGAGGCCTCGTCAAACTTAGCGCGTTTTGATGGCGTTCATTATGGCTACAGAAGTGCCGATGCGAAAGGAGTGGAACAGACTTATGTCAAGTCTCGAAGCGAAGGCTTTGGACCAGAGGTTCAAAGACGCATCATGACTGGTACATTTGTGCTCTCTCATGGTTACTACGACGCTTATTATACCAAAGGTCAACAAGTCAGGCGCATACTCAAAGATCGCACCCGTGCTTTGCTCGCTGATTGCGATGTTTTACTCTCGCCAACAACGCCAACAACAGCCTTTGAAATGAATGCTGTCAAGGATCCCATACAAATGTACCTCCAAGATATCTTTACGGTACATGCAAACCTTACGGGCAATCCAGCCTTAAGTCTGCCATTTGGTATTCACTCTAACGGATTGCCATTTGGTATCCAACTAATGGCACGTGATTTTGAAGAAGATCTTCTCTTTCATGCGGCTGCACAACTTCAAGCGGCAATATGAAAAATTGGATTTGGCTTTGTATTTTTTGGTTGGGCACTCATGTCATTGTAGCACAGAAGCCAGCTCATCTTGTGCGTCCATCTGACTCACTAGATCCGGATCCTTTTGTCAATACGGTGCAACAAAGTCTCCGCTTATTTTACGCAGATTACGCCAATTCAAATAAATACGACTCCATCATTACGGCGCTCAATTACGCCCCTGGCCAAATCCCGACATTTTCAGATTCAGTTATTTGTGCACGTTTGGCTAAAATGAATGAACTCACGCCTTTTCAGCTCGATTGCAATCAAGCCACGCTTTCTACCATCAAGTTCTTTGCCGCACAGCGCCGTGGCTTCATTAGGGTGGCTTTGGGCCGTTCAGCCTTATATTTTGACCTATTTGAAGAGAAGTTAACTGAATATGGTTTGCCTTTAGAACTTCGATACCTATCCGTCATAGAGAGTGGACTTAGGCCTCAAGTAAAATCAAGGGCTGGTGCGCTTGGGTTATGGCAATTCATGTACAAAACCGGACTTTACTTTGGTTTAGAAGAAAACTCGTACATCGATGAGCGCATGGATCCCGAAAAAGCTACTGATGCCGCGTGTCGTTACCTCAAACAACTTTATGGCATCTACGGCGATTGGAATTTGGCACTCGCTGCCTACAATGCTGGTCCTGGCAACGTCAATCATGCCATCAGAAAATCGGGAGGCAAAACTACTTACTGGGAGGTTCGACCGTTTTTACCAGCCGAAACCCAAGGTTATGTTCCTAACTTTATTGCAGCTGCCTACATGATGACCTACCATGCCGAGTACAACATTATTCCTATGGAGGCAAAAATTCACAATGCTCAGCTCGACACCATGTGTATCAAGAGCGGGGTGCATATGCAGACGATTTCAAAATTAGTAGACTGGGACCTCGCTGAAATACAAAGTCTTAATCCAGTATATAAAACGACGTTTGTCCCTAAGATGACACCAGCTCGATGCATCACAGGGCCCATGGAAAAAATTGGGTTATTGGTGAGTTTTGAAGATTCTCTCTACAGTTTAGAAGAGGCGCTTTACCACCCCAAACCGGTGGTTGTTCCCCCACCCACCACCCCCCAAGATTCCACTGCCCAAGCAAGCCCTCCAGACAGCATCGCGCGCCCCGTTTCACTTCCTGACACCCTCAGTTCTGGAACGCCGAATACCAACAATCTGCAATACCACAAAGTAAAAAGCGGAGAAAACCTAAGGCAAATTGCCATGCGCTATGGTGTGAGTATCGAACAACTCATGGAATGGAATGCCTTGCGTACTACCAACATCTATGTTGGTCAAAAGCTTACTATTTACAGTGGCCAGCAACCTGTTGTTCAACAGCAGACCACACCTGCGCCGCCGCCACCGCCTGTCAAAAAATACTATACCGTTCGGGCCGGTGACACTTTCGGAAGAATTGCCCAACGTCATAACCTCACGCAAGCCCAATTGCAAAGACTGAATCCAGGTGTGCGCATCAATAGCATTGCGGTGGGGCAGCGCATCAGAGTAAAATAATTGCCGATGCAACTTTCAGGCGTCATCATTACTTACAACGAAGAACGCAACATAAGTCGCTGTTTGGCATCGCTACTCGACGTTTGTGATGAAATTTTAGTCCTCGACTCCTTTTCTACAGATCAAACCGAGGCCATTTGCCGCTCCTTTGGTGTCCGTTTTGAGCAGCATCCTTTTGAAGGCCATATTCAACAAAAAAATGAAGCCTTGCAACGCGCTTCGCATCCGTGGGTATTGTCTTTAGATGCCGACGAAGCTTTAAGTCCAGCGCTCAAAGGGGCTATTCTAGCGCTCAAGAAAAATGCGCCACAAGCTGGCGGTTTTTCGATGAATCGACTCACAAACTATTGTGGCAAATGGATTCATTACAGTGGCTGGTATCCCGACGTGAAATTGAGGTTGGTTTATAAAGCCGATGCCTATTGGGGAGGGATCAACCCGCACGATCAACTTATGTTAAAAGGAAACGCTTTTCAGCAGCATTTGAAAGGTGATTTGCTCCACTATTCTTACTACACCAAAGAAGACCATTACAAGCAGATTGCTTATTTTTCCGAAATCGCTTCAAAGGAGTTGTTTGCCAGAAAGAAAAAAACCACATTACCCCTCATTATTCTCAAGGTGGCCGCTCAATTCATGAAATCTTATTTGTTTAAATTGGGATTCTTAGATGGCATAGCGGGCTGGCACATAGCCACACGCAGCGCCTATGCTACTTATCTTAAGTATACCTTATTAAGAAAACTTTGGCAGCATGCTTGAGCCAAAAAAAATACTGATCAACAGAGCTGATGCGATTGGTGATGTCTGTCTGACTTTACCTGCTTGCATGGCTTTGCGCGCGAAATACCCCAATGCAGAATTGGTTTATTTGTGTAGGGCTTATACCAAAGAGGTCGTTGCCTGTTTTGAGCCTATAGATGCGGTGCTAACTTTAGAAGAACTCGATCAAGCTTCACATTTAACACGACTGGATTTACTTGGGAAATTCGATGTAGTGATTCATCTTTTTCCCAACAAATTGATTGCCAAATGGTGTAAGGAGGCTGGAATCAAGGTTCGGATCGGAACAGCTCACCGCTTCTTTCATTTCTTTACCTGTAATGTGCGTCCGCGCTTTACCCGAAGGCGTTCGGATCTTCACGAGGCACAGTTAAATTTCAAATTATTAGCTCCTCTTGGTATTCAATCCATTCCGAGTTTGGATCAAATGAATCGGCATTTGGCTTTTTTGCCCCATAAAATTCACGGCTTTTCTGAAATCAAAATGGATGGCCAAATTATTCTATTGCATCCCAAATCAAACGGAAGCGGGGTGGAGTACCCAATTAAAAAATACATAGAACTTGCCGAATTATTGGCTCAGAAAGGCTACACGATTTATTTTACCGGTACCGAAAAGGAGGGTGCGTTATTCAGAAATCAAATTCCAAAAGTTGCTCAAATTCACGATACTTCTGGCCAGTGGGATTTACCGACATTTATTGGCGTCATTGCACGTTCAAAAGCACTTGTGGCTTGCTCCACTGGCCCCTATCATTTAGCGGGACTGGCTGGTGTAAAAGCAGTTGGTCTATTTTCACAGAAAAAACCTATTCATCCTGGCCGTTGGGCAGCATTAGGTTTGAATGCATCAGCATTGACCTCATATGGCATATGTACCACGTGTACAGCTGGTAAAGACTGCAAGTGTATTGAAACTATTTCCATTCAAGACATTATTCATGCGATTGAAAAATAGTTTTTGGCAACAAATCTTATTGTCTGTTTATGTCATCTGTTTTGGTGCAGGGTTATTTCAATGGGCTCATATCCATCATGAGTTTGACAATCAGAACTTTACAAAAGCACTATTTCAGGGCGTGCTCATTGGGTATGTCTATTTTGGTTTTCAAACAAAGCTACATCAGGGAACAGGTTGGTTACAAAAGGTTCATTTTTTGGTGCCGATTGCACTGTATTTAATGACCTACAAAGCTGTTTTGCCTTTCCTTTGGTTTTGGACCTTATTGTTGCTGCAGTTGCTATTACTCTTGACTTACGACAACAGCAAAGTTGCCTGGAGAAGAATTCCCGTCCTCAAAAATGTACTTATTGCAGCAATGTGGTTTATTCAGCTTAACCTCATTCCAGCGCTTGCCGGGTCGGCAAATTTGGCCTTCGCGCCATTTTTTATCTTCTATTTGGCACTGAGTATACAGGTTGATATCGAGGATATAGAAGAGGATACCGGAAAAATGCAGACTTTCGCAGCCCTTTTAGGTAAAGATGCCGCTTCTTACGTGGTCGTCTTTTTACTGACCTTATTTTCCTTTATCATTGGTTTGCCATGGGTGTGGATCATGTTAGGTTTCTTGGTAATAAAACGCGAATTTACTTTGCCCAAGCGCAGCTATGACGCACTGCTCTTTGTTCTTGGTCTTTACTTTTTGCTCCGTTAAGTTCAAGCTTTGTATCTTTGTGCTTTCTAAAAGCAAACATGGACTACACATTCAACGCAATAGAGGCCAAATGGCGCCAACTTTGGCAAGAGCGCAACACATATAAAGTTACTGAAGACCCAAATAAACCGAAGTTCTATGTGTTGGACATGTTTCCTTACCCTTCGGGTGCGGGCTTGCATGTGGGGCATCCGCTCGGTTACATCGCTTCGGATATCTATGCGCGCTACAAGCGTTTAAAAGGCTTCAATGTATTGCACCCCATGGGCTATGATTCTTTTGGATTACCTGCTGAACAATACGCCATTCAAACCGGTCAGCATCCGGCAATTACCACCAAAGAAAATATCGCACGTTACCGCGAGCAGTTAGACCTCATGGGCTTTAGTTTTGACTGGAGCAGAGAAGTTCGTACCTCAGAACCAGCCTATTATAAATGGACACAATGGATTTTCAAACAACTTTTCAATGCGTACTACGATACCAGTGAAAATAAAGCCAAAGCAATTGGAAATTTAGTAGCTCAATTTGAAAAGGAAGGAAATAGCCATACAACTGCAGTAAACGATTGTCAAATACAATTTGATGCCGCTACTTGGAATGCTTTTTCTACTGCTCAAAAAGAGGCGATTTTACAGCAATACCGAATGGCCTACCTTGCTGAAAGCTGGGTGAATTGGTGCCCGGCATTAGGAACAGTTTTGGCAAACGACGAAATTATAAACGGCGTTTCAGAGCGCGGCGGCCACCCCGTAGAGCAAAAGCGAATGATGCAGTGGTCTATGCGCATCAAAGCGTATGCAGAGCGCTTATTGGAAGGTTTAGACCGCATTGATTGGTCAGACGCCCTCAAAGAGCAACAACGCAACTGGATTGGCAAATCAAAAGGCGCAAGTGTACATTTTGCAGTAAAGGACAGTCACCTACAAATTGAAGTATTTACCACGCGTCCGGACACCATCTTTGGTGTGAGTTTCATGGTGCTGGCTCCGGAACACCCGTTTGTAGGGGAAATCTGTTCAGAAGCCCAACGTTCGGCTGTTGAAGTGTATCAACAGCAAGCTGCTCTTAAAACAGAGCGAGACCGCCAAGCCGATGTCAAGAATATTTCCGGTGCTTTTACTGGTGCTTATGCCATTCATCCTTTTACTGGGCAAGCCATTCCCATCTGGATTGGCGACTACGTATTGGCATCCTACGGTACAGGCGCTGTTATGGCAGTCCCTTGCGGAGACCAACGCGACTACGATTTTGCCAAGCACTTCGGGTTGCCGATACCAAATATTTTTGCAGACATCGATATTGCTGAATCAGCTTATGCTGAAAAAGATGCCATTATTGCCAATTCCGATTTTTTAAACGGCCTTGATGTCAAAGCAGCCTCTGAAAAAGCAATTGCAGCTATTGAAAATAAAGGAATAGGTCAAGGAAAAACGAATTACCGCTTGCGCGATGCTGTTTTTTCGCGTCAGCGTTATTGGGGCGAGCCTTTCCCGGTCTATTATCAGGAGGGTATTCCTCATTTAGTCGAAGATGCAGCACTGCCGGTTACTTTGCCAGAAGTAGACGCATATTTGCCAACTGCCGATGGCGAGCCACCGCTCGCAAGAGCCTCCAAGGAGGCCTGGTCTTGTCAGCTGGGTGAGCGCATGGAATACAACACCATGCCCGGATGGGCCGGAAGTTCTTGGTATTTTTTACGTTACATGGATCCGCATAATGATGCGGCATTTGCCGACCCTACAAAGCTCGCTTACTGGAATCAAGTCGACTTATATATTGGTGGCTCAGAGCATGCTACAGGTCATTTGTTATATGCACGCTTCTGGACCAAAGTACTTTTTGACCTCGGGTTTTTACAATTCGATGAGCCATTTGCGAAGCTCATCAATCAAGGCATGATTCTCGGCAAATCCGCTATAGCCTATATCGGACCCGATCAAAAAATGTATTCTTTGGATATGCTACCCGAGCAAAAAGAGGGTTTCAGAGAAGTACGCATTCTAATCGATTTACTCCACGACGACGACAGCATTCAGCTCGAGGCCTTAAAAGCATGGCAGCCGCAATACGCGCATCAAGAATTTGTGACCAATGCAGCAGGAAAGGTAATTGTAAAAAGAGAAGTCGACAAAATGTCAAAGCGTTGGTACAACGTAGTCACCCCTGATGACCTTTGTGAAAAATATGGCGCCGACACACTCCGCATGTACGAAATGTTTTTAGGTCCCCTTGAGCAAAGCAAACCATGGGACACCAAGGGAATTACCGGTGTACATGGGTTTTTAAAGAAATATTGGCGTTTGTTTCATATGGCCGGCCACTTTGAAGTGACCGATCAAGATCCTCGTCCCGAAGCCCTTAAAACACTACACAAAACGATTAAAAAACTCACCGACGACCTCGATCGTTTCTCTTTCAATACAGGGGTTTCTAGCTTCATGATTTGTGTCAACGAACTCACGGATCAAAAGTGTAACAACCGCTATATTCTTGAACAATTGACCATCTTAATGGCGCCTTATGCGCCGCATATTTGCGAGGAAATTTGGTCGCAGTTGCGCCCTGGAACAAGCAGTATTTTCGACGCTTCGTATCCTGTTTTTGACGCGCGTTATTTGCAAGAGTCAAGTTTTGATTACCCCGTTTCTTTTAACGGAAAAATGCGCTTTAAAGTAAATCTCGATTTGGCATTGTCTGTTGCAGAAGTAGAACAAGAGATCATCGCTAGACCAGAGACCCAAAAATGGTTAGAGGGCAAAACACCTAAAAAGGTGATCGTGGTACACGGTAAAATTGTAAATATTGTCCTTTAGGAATGTGCAGCGTTTTATTTAAAAAGCGCCAACAAACTGCCTGAATTTTTGACCTCTGTAATGAGACCTTGCAGCGCGTCGCTGTGCGTATGAATTTGTGCACCTCCCGCCAGCAGTCTGACCTGTGGTGCATCGTTGGCAAGCTGCTTAAAATACCCTACAATGAAATGTTGATCTACTGCGGTTAACCAGCTGCTCAATACAACAGTTGGTTTGAGACGCTCAATGCAGTCCACAAGGGAATCGTAAGGAAGGCTTTGGCCAAGGTAATAAGTACAATAACCCTTTGATCGGAGTAAATATTGGTAGAATAGAAGTCCGATTTCATGCCAGTCGTGTTCTGGTAAAAAGAGCAGAACGCTTTCGTTATATCTGGGTGGTATAGGTAACTTATCGATTTCGGTAATGACCTTTTGTCTGATCAGGTTTGAAATGAAATGTTCCTGCGCTGCTGTAATGCTATTTACCAACCACATGACGCCGATTCGATCGAGAAAAGGGATGAGATTTTCAGCAAAGGTGGCTTCAAGGCCCTTATTTGCAATGAGGTCATTGAGTGTATTGCGGAAGAGTTGTTCGTCGAGTTCTAGTAAAGCCAAAATGAGTTTCTCTTCTGCATTATCAATAGAGGAGTTGAGTCTTATTTCTGCAACCATCTCGTGGATGGCGTTCATGCCCATGGTGGCAATCTTGGATATTTTGACCCCTTTTTTGTTGAGTAAACTTACATTGAGCAAGAAAGATAAATCGGCATCGGTGTAGGTCCGTATTTTGGTATCGGTTCTTTCCGGGATGAGCATGCCATAGCGCTTTTCCCAAATGCGTATGGTGTGCGCTTTGATACCCGTTAGGGTTTCGATGTCTTTGATTTTATATTCTGCCATGGCTGTTCTAGTCATTGCGTAACAACCTTGCTTCTAGATTGTTCACAAGGCTGCAAAAATAAAAGTTTCCCGTAACTTTGCAAGATGCAAATTAAAACTGCCGAATTCATTATTTCAAACACCGAAGTCAGTAAATGCCCCTCAGATGGCAAAGCAGAATTCGCGTTCATTGGCAGGTCCAATGTTGGTAAGTCATCCTTGATCAATATGCTGACCGCCAAAAAAGGCCTTGCCAAAACTTCTGGAACACCTGGAAAAACCCAGCTCATTAATCATTTTCTGATCAACGAGCACTGGTATTTAGTAGACTTACCCGGATACGGCTATGCCAAAGTAAGTCGGTCGCAGCGCAGTTCTTTTGAGCGTTTTATTGCGGACTACCTTACCAAGCGCGAGACACTCTACAACATTTTTGTACTTTTAGATGCCCGTTTAGAACCGCAGAAAATTGACCTTGAATTCATGAATTGGTGCGGCCAAAAAGGCTTGCCATTTTCTATGGTATTCACAAAAATAGACAAGCTTTCCAGTACGGCACTCCAAAAGAATATGGCGAAATACAAAAAAGAAATGCTCAAGTACTGGGCAGAAATGCCGCCTGTCTTTACCACTTCTAGTGAATCTGGTTTTGGCAAAGAGCCACTGCTTAATTATATTGCGCAAATCTTGGCATAACACAACAACCAAGGCTTGAATTTTCCTGTCGAATTCCTTATTTTTGCCCAAAAGTATACGCATTATGGGAAGAGCATTCGAATACCGCAGAGCAGCTAAAGAAAAACGTTGGGACAAAATGTCCAAAATGTTTCCAAAACTCGGCAAGGCCATTACCATGGCTGCCAAAGAGGGCGGAATGGACCCAACTACCAACGCAAAGCTGCGTACCGCTATTCAAAATGCCAAATCCGAGAACATGCCCAAAGACAATATCGAGTCCGCCATTAAGCGCGCCGCTCAAAAAGATATTGCATCTTTCACCGAGGTCAACTACGAAGGCAAAGGCCCTCATGGCGTTTTAGTCTACGTGGAGTGTGCCACCGACAATCCTACGCGCACGGTTGCAAATGTCAAGTCGTATTTCAATAAAGCCGGCGGCGCGGTTGTTCCCAATGGATCCATGGAATTCATGTTTGCACGCAAAAGTGTATTTGAAATTGTCCGCACGCCAGAAATGGACCCAGAGATGCTAGAGCTCGAACTCATCGACGCGGGTTGTGAAGAAATTGAGATCGAAGCGGAGCAAATCACTGTTTACGGTGACTACACCGCCTTTGGAACGCTTGCCAAGGCCCTCGAAGACATGCAAATCGAGGTTCAAAAATCGAGCCTTAAGCGCATTCCAACTAGCCCTGTTGAGTTCACCGAAGAACAACTCGTTGACATCGAAAAAATGCTCGACAAAATCGAGGATGACGACGACATCCAGCAGGTCTTCACCAATATTGCATAAATTACACACTAAAAACGCATTTTTTGCGTTATAACGCCTTTCAACATTCATGCGTACAAGCCTTTACTTCATCCTGACATCGCTGCTGCTCTTCTTGTCATGGGCTTGTTCTACCGAAAACAATACGCCGCTCAACCGCTTTTATCACCAAACGACTGCCAAGTACAACGGCCATTTCAACGCCAAAGAACTTTTGCGCGTCTCTTTAAAAACCTACCAAGACGGCCGTAAAGAAGACTTTTACGTTATCCTACCTGTTTATCCAGTTCCCAACGAAAAAGAGGTGAAAGGTATGCTACCGGCTATTGATACCGCCGTAGTCAAGTGCGCTAAAGTGATCCTCAATCATAGTATGCCAACTGCTGAGAATATGTTCTACAAAACGGTGGAATACAACAAATGGATCGATGAAAACTGGCTCACCGTTGGCGAGGCTTATTTTTACCGCCGCGATTACCAAAAAGCACTCGATAATTTTCAGTTTGTGAAGCGCTTCTTTGACAAAGACCCGAGTGCCTATATGGCCAGTTTGTGGATTGCGCGTATTCAAATCGAGCAGCGTAAATACGCCGACGCAAAGCTTATTTTGGATGCCCTCAACGAACGCGCCGAAATCCAAAACGATAAAGCACTTACGGATTACATTCCATTTCTACGCAACAAAAACCCTGAGGCAGGGCCGCCGATGTCTAAGCAGTTGCAATTTGAAATTCACCGTACCTATGCAGATTTAGCACTGCGTCGCAAAGAATACGATGTTGCTGCAGAAGGGCTAGAAATGGCTATTTCTAAATGCAACAATGCCAAAGAACGCGCACGTTTGCATTATATTTTAGCGCAGGTCAATCAGCAACTCAACAAAATGCCCGAAGCAGCTTTCCATTATGGCAAAGCCTACAAAGCTGCCGCCGCCCCAGAAATTGCTTTTAATGCCCGCTTGAACCGCGCAATTGTCAGTGGTGATGACCGCCTCATGGCCGATTTACAGAAAATGCTTCGCGATGCGAAAAATGCCACCTTCAAGGACCAAATATATTACGCAATGGCGCTTATGGAACTGAGCAAAGGCAACAAACCATTGGCGAAGTCTCACCTGACCTCATCTGCGTTTTATTCCAATAACAACAAACGTCAACGCGCCCAATCTTACGAGAAGCTCGGGGATCTCTCTTTTACAGAGAAAAACTTTGTCGCTGCCCAAAAATACTACGACTCGAGTTCCAGATTTATTACTGATGATTATCCTAATGGCGAACAAATAAAAAGTAAGGCTACCAAACTTGCAGACTTAGTCAAAGCCATTGAGGTTGCTCAGTTTGAAGACTCTGTGCAAAAGATTGCAGCGCTCTCTGAAAAAGACCGCGAAGATTTCCTCAAAGAAACCCTCAAGCAAATCAAGCGCGACGAACAACGACGCAAAGAATTAGAGGCTGCCAAATTATTGGCTTTGCAACAAAGCCAGCCTACCAACACCAACGCGAATGCCAACAAATTTGTTTTTAACAATCCGAAGCTCCGCGAAGATGGTTACAACGAATTCCGTAAAAATTGGGGCCTTCGTGAAAATACCGATGATTGGCGTCGCAGTGAGCGCATTGTTTTGAACGCCAATATTGATGTAAAGGATCAGGATAGCGCCCAAGCCCAGACCTCCGCTCAAAACAAAGATTCGCTCTCGATTGAATCTTTACTAAAAAACATTCCACTCACCCCAGAAGCCCTTAAAGCTTCTCAAGAACGTTTATTAGAAGCACTTTATACATCAGGTGTTTTGTATAAAGAAATTCTAAACGAGACAGAACTCGCAGCCGCCCAATTTGCAGCTATTTTAGATAAAAACCTAGATCACCCTACCGACCTGTCCGCAGCATTTCAGCTTTATAAAATTTATGAAGGCAATGCAAAGGCAGATGAATACAAGCAATATATTTTGCGCAAATATCCGAGTTCCGATGCCGCCAAATATTTCAAAGATCCAGATTTCTACGCCAAACAAAAGCTCAGTGCTCAAAAAGACCAAGAGGCATATTTGGCGCTCGTCAAAAAATATGAGCAGGGCTATTTTGCGCAGGTTCAAAGCGCCACACAACTCGTTATTGACCAAGACCCTTCCAATGCATACCGCGCTGAATATTTGTTGTTAAATGCGTTGGCTTTTGGTCAGCAGACTTCGAATAAAAAAGAACTTATTCCTTTGTTACAACGCATCATCGATGAAAAGCCAAAATCAGATCAAGCTGTACGTGCCAAAGAAATGTTGGAGATCATTCAAAAAGGCTATTCTAAGTTTGACGTTACAAAACCAAGCCAAGAAAAATCTATTTTTGTGGACGTGCCAAATGCAACGCAATTCGTTATTATTCTGCTCGACGAAGACGAAGATGCAGACGATGCCAGAACCACGATATCGAATTTCTCAGCTAAAGCGTTCAAAACCACAAAAGTGAAAGCAAGTGTCAAAACGACGTTGAACGAGACCAATTTTATACTTATTTCAGAATTTCCTACCGCTAAGATCGCATGGGATTATCTCAATGCCTATAAGGCCGGAACTGAGTTTTTGGATGATTACCAAAACAATAAAATCTACATTATCAACCAAGAAAATTTGAAAAAGTTGATAGAAACGTCGAAATTTGAAGAATATAAAGGATTTTTCATCGACAATTACTAAGCAACATGCTAAGAAAAGACATCTTCGGGAGCTCACAACAACCCGACAACACAGACCGAATCAATCGCATTATTGCAGGTACAGAAATCAACGGTGACCTCACTTCAGATAGCAATATTTTACTTGAAGGCGAAGTCAATGGCAATGTGTCCTGTGCGGGCCGAGTTATTATTGGAACATCCGGTAAAATCAATGGAAATCTCGTTTGTGTCAATGCCGAAATCGATGGCGCCATGGACGGCCAGTTAATGGTTGAGAATCTTTTGGTTTTGCGTTCTACAGCACGCATCAAAGGCGATATCCAAACCATGAAATTACACATCGAAGAAGGCGCATTTTTTGAGGGTGCTTGTGTCATGCGTGCTGGCTTGAGCACGCCTAAACTGGATGCAGAGGCTGCATTCAATGACTAAACCTTCGTCTAATTCATATTTAAAGCTCAGTTCAGCGGCTATTCAAATGGCCGCAGTTATTGGCGGATGCACGTGGCTTGGCCTGTTCCTCGATCAGCATTTTTATACCGATCCATTATGGACGGTCGTCTTAGCGCTTGTAGGCGTAGGAATTGGCCTTTACTTGATAATCAAAGAAGTTCAACAACTCAATCGTGAAAACTAGTTCTCGAAAGCGCATTAGCGCTGGGTCTTATTTGGCAACGCTCAGTTCCGTTCATTTTGTATTTATCATATTACAAATGAGTACTGTTTTTGAACTGCCTTTTGGTCAAATGTTGGCAGTGCAACTGACCTCCGCACTATTAGTGCTCATTTCTGCAGGTATATTATTCGTTAAAAACAATAATGACCCTGCCGCTCAGACCTTTCGCTTTCTCATTGTAAGTGTAACACAATTACTCGGTTACTTATCGGCTAGTTTGGCACTTATTTATACGGACCAATCTACCGAACTTGTTCTTTATTTGTTGGGATTGGCATTAAGTGTCTTGATACTGCAGACGAGTTACTTGGTGCGCCGCCTAAAATGATCGTACAAATTTGAGAAGCAATTGAGCCAATGGTTCAAAAGCTGCATAGCTTAATTCCTCGGCGGTGTCTTGAATATCGTGGTAGTGTTTATTTGGCCCCATCGTGTATACAAAGAATGCGGGCACCCCTTTTTCTGTAAAGAAATAATGATCTGAATTTGCAGCAGGACCTCTTGATTTCACTTGAGCAATATACTTCCCATCTTCGTTCATTGCCTTTAATTGTTGAAATTCTTTATCAAATAAGGTGGCATTGACAACCGTAATTCCTTCTTCACCGCTTCCCATGATGTCGGTATTTAATAAAAAGCGGATCTGTTTTAAGTCAAATAGTGGGTGTTCAACATAATAATGCGAACCTACAAGACCTGCTTCTTCGGCTCCAAAAGCAATAAAAACATAATTGAAATTTGGATCGTGCTTTAGGCTCAGCTCTTGGGCAAGATAAAGAAGCATCCCTACGCCAGATGCATTGTCGTTGGCGCCAGGAAAATAGGTGTCTCGCCCCATTTTACCCAGATGATCGTAGTGTGCGGTAATGACGATATATGGCTTCTTCTTGGCATTTTGAGCAGCAGGCAAGTAGCCGATTACATTATTAGCGGTAAACTTGTCAATGAAGTTACTTTCCACCTCAATAAAGGCCTTTTGTGCTTTGTTCTTGCAAGCGCTTATTAGGACTTGAAAAGCAGGGTAGGGGCTCGCAGTTTGGCTCACAGACCACGTCAGTTTTTTATCGGTGAGTTCTATTGTTGCTGCAAATTGCTTGAGTTCTTGAAGCCTAGCTAGCATAATTTTATTGGTGTCGCCGCCGAATCCTGAAGTTTGAACCACCAAAATGCGGTCTTTTGGACTGGGTTTAAATGCATTAATGCTACGATAAAGTGTTGCGGTATTGCAATAAACAAGTTGGTACTCTTGTGGCTGAACACCGGCTGAAGAGGGATCAACAAGATAATCTACACCAGGTTGAAGGGTATCATTTCCCAGCACAAAAGTACATGCACCGGGAAAGGTTTGAACGGATAAAGTAAAGGGTTGTAAAAACTTCTTTTTAAACGGCTGAAGTCCCATATTTTGAAATGCTGCAGCAATCAGGTTTGCAGCTTTTGTGGAACCTTCATCTACATAGCCTCGGCCAGCAAATTCTGGAGAACACAGCTTAGAGATGGTTTCTCTGTACGGGTATTGTTGTCCTAGGCTTGAAAAAAGCTGTAGGCAAAAAAACAGACTAAGCGCCAGCCGCATGGCGACGACATATTTTAAAAATGAAATCTTCTACAATCTCAGATTCGGTGTCCCAATTAAAGGTTTGTGCCAATTCGGCAAGCATATTGCGGGCAGCATCCATGGAGGCCAATTGGTCAAGTTGTTTGATATTGTTCGAGAAGTCGTCAGAAGAACCATCGAACAACTCATTGATAAATTGTAGTTTTTCGTTGAGTGTGAAAGCCCCAATAAGACTGTCTAATGGGTATACACTGCGGTTATCGCGGATGTTGGCTTCCATTTCGGCCATCCAAATTGGTTGGTCATTGGAAAACTGAGGCTCCCAAGGCTGCGCGGGCGCTTCGATGACCGGTTCATCTTCGATAACCGGTTCATCTTCGAAAACAGCTTCTGCTAGTTCTTCTTCTTGTTGCGCGTCTTGTTCCATATTTGCCTCCGTATCGTCTTCAATTACCTCTTCTTCAATTATTTCCTCTTCTTCAATTATGTCATCTTCGATTTCTTCTACGGAATCTTCCACAATATCTTCAACAACTTCGTCTTCTCCACTTGCAAATGTGACTTCAAATTCCGGTTCAGGGCTTGGATCGGTCAATGCGCCAAATAAATCTATGGGGGTTTCGATTTCAGGTTGGCGAAGACTTGCAGAAATTACGGGTTCGTTGACTCCTAAAACGTTGGTTTCATAGATTTTGTAACGCAAGATAATAAGCCGCTCATAGAGTTCTTTGGCGTCCTCAACTAATAATTCCATATCTTCAGGTGTTAGTTGGCCTGATTCGAGTTTATCGACACCATTTTGTAGGTGTCCGAGAATTGTTTTGATCATTAGGGAAGGACTTTTTTCTGACATTGCTGATAACTTATTAATTTCGTGCAAGCGGGCGCTCTTTGAGCAACCGAATCAAAATTAGAAAACATTTCACAATCTGATTCAACAGCATTATGTTTTTAGAGCAATTTAATCAAGAAAACACACAACAAGGTTGGATAGAAGTGATCTGTGGTTCCATGTTTTCCGGGAAAACCGAAGAGCTCATTCGTCGTTTACGCCGTGCAGCATTCGCCAAACAATCCATCGTACTTTTCAAACCGATTATCGATGACCGTTATGCCACCGAAGCGGTTGTAAGTCATCAGGGTCAAAGTTGGTTGGCCAAGCGCGTGATTTCTGCCAAGGAAATACTTGAAAATTGGCAAGGTGAGCAAATTGTTGCCGTCGATGAAGCCCAATTTTTTGATGCAGATATCATCCCGATTTGTAATGAATTGGCGAGCAAGGGCGCAAGAGTTATCGTTGCAGGCCTCGATATGGACTACAAAGGCCTGCCGTTTGGACCCATGCCTCATTTGATGGCTATCGCAGAATTTGTGACCAAAGTACATGCCGTTTGTGTGTCTTGTGGTCAACTTGCCCAGTTTTCGCATCGCACAGTTGCGCAAACCGAACAGGTTTTGGTTGGTGCCGTTGAAAAATACCAGCCGCTTTGCAGGGCATGTTACTTAAAAGCTGTGCGATGAAATTAGGGCTCACCATCGAACAATTTTCAGGCATCATAGGTGCCACATGCTTCCAGCAATCTCAGGAAGTCATGATACAAGAAGTCGCTTTCGACACACGAACAATTATTCGCAATCAAGGCGTTGTTTTTTTTGGTTTAAATGGCGCCAACCGCAATGGAAGTATGTTCATCAAAGATGCCTATCAAAAAGGCATCCGCTTATTTGTAGTTGAAAGTCAACCGAAAGATTATTTTGCAGATGCCAGCTTTTTCATTGTTGGCGATGCGCTTGTTGCCTTGCAGCACTTAGCTGCTTTTCATCGAAAACGCTTGAGTTATCCGATTTTGGCCGTCGCAGGGTCTATAGGCAAAACAACTGTTAAAGAGTGGATCTACCATCTTTTGACTCCCGAGCTAAACGTATACCGCAGCCCAAAAAGCTATAATTCACAAATCGGTGTTGCTATATCCATTTTGGAACTCCCCCTAAATGGTGATTTAGCAATTATTGAGGCCGCCGTCACAAAACCCGGTGAAATGGAAAGGTTAGCCCAAATGATTTGTCCGGATTACTGCGTCATTACCACCAAAAAAGCAAATTTTAGGCATGAATTTGATTCAGCAGAAGCCTATGCTGAGGCCCTTACGGTATTATCCAAAAATTGTAAATGGGTCATCGATGGCGATCAACCCAGTCAGGTATTTACTGAACCTATGCAAGCACTTTTCGATTGCATTCCATTCAATGACCCTATTCGTTTATCCAATGCCCGTATTGCACTTCAGAGTGCCTCTGCTTTTCACAATTGTTCACCGGCGGCTATTGCCAACCTTCCTCACTTAGCAAATCGTTTAGAAACAATTGAAGGAATAAACGGTGCTGTACTTATCAACGATACTTATACCCTTGATTTAATTGCATTTGAGGCCTCTTTGGAATTTTTAAAAGCAAGCGCCGAAGGAAAACCAACCATGGTTTGCTGTCTGCTCGATAAAAGTCAAGCTGAGCGCGTAACCGAGGTAAAAAAGCTAATTGAAACCTATGGTGTAGACCAGTTTTATATTTGGCAAGAATTACCCGCGGCTCTGCCGCTGATAGACAACCATGTCGTCCTTATAAAAGGTCAAAACGATCAAAGCACCCAATTATTGGCCAAATGGAGTCAAAAAGCGCATAGTACGGTCGTTCGCTATGACTTGTCTGCCTTACACCACAATTTGCGGCAATATCAACAAATTCTCAAGCCTCATACACAAATTCTGGCTATGGTCAAGGCGCAAGCATATGGGGCTGGACTCGATCAAATGGCACTGAAGTTACAGCAAAGTGGCGTGCAATATTTAGGCGTAGCCTACGCAGACGAAGGTGTCATGCTAAGACAAGCCGGCCTAACACTCCCGATTCTCGTTATGAACGCCGAACCGCCAGGATTTGAGCGCTGCATCGCTTTTGACATAGAGCCAGCGATCTTTAGCTTGGCGCATTTAGATGCATTCATTCGGACACTTATTGCTCAAAAAAAGTCGTCGTACCCGATTCACCTTAAGTTAGATACAGGAATGCATCGCCTCGGTTTTGCACCTGATCAAATCAATCAAGTGCTCCAAATGATAAGTGCCCAGCCAGAGGTGCTAGTTAAAAGTGTTTATAGTCATTTGGCATGTGCAGATGAACCCCAAAACCCGATGAACAGCCAACAAATTGAACTATTCAATGCTTGTTGTCAGCAAATAGAAGCGGCGTTGCCTTATCCCATCATGAAACATTTGTTGAATTCTGAAGGTGCGGCTCATTTTACACAGGCCCAATACGATATGGTTCGCTTGGGAATAGGATTATTTGGCGTCAATCACGATCCAAAATTTGAGGCAAAGCTCAAGCCAGTCATAAGCTGGTATAGCCGAATTTCTCAACTGAAAGTGGTAAGAAAAGGAGAGTGCATAGGCTATGGTTGTACCGATATTGCAGTTGATGATGTCCAGATCGCAATCATTCCGGTCGGGTATGCTGACGGCTTCAAAAGAAGTTTGAGCAACGGCGTTGGAGGCGTGTATATCGATGGACAATATTGCCCTACTTTGGGCCGGGTTTGTATGGACATGATTATGGTGAAAGCGCCAAAGGCACGGCTACAATCTGAGGTAGAAATTATTGGCCCACATCAAACTTTGGTCCATTTTGCGCTAAAGGCAGATACAATTCCATATGAGATCCTAACTAGTATTTCGCCACGTGTTCATAGAACGTACACAAACGATTAATCTTTGTAAATTGCAGCTATGGAAACCATCCAAGACCAACTTTTACAACTCATCAAAGCTAAATTGCCGCCGGGTGACGCCCTCGGACATATCCTGAGTGAAACCTTGCACATTAGTACTGACGCTGCATACCGACGCATGCGAAACGAAACAGCGTTGACCATCGATGAACTCAAGCGTTTGTGCAAAACCTTTGATATTTCTTTTGATTCGTTGATTCAACAACAAAAGACAAACGTCATTTTCCGTTACACGCCACTCAACGCCTATGATTTCTCGCTAGAATCCTATCTTGAGGGTATTCTAGAGGCTTTTGAACGCTTGCGACATCTAGAGCAACCGAAAATAATGCTCACCATTAATAACACGCATTTTTTTCAGTTGTTGAATTTTCCGCAATTGGTTCGTTTCAAACTGTTTTTCTGGGCCAAGACCCACTTACAAATTCCGGATTATAAGAATGTGCTGTTTCGTCATGAAAAAACAACAGAACGCGCATTTGAACTCGGCAAATCAATATTACAGGCCTACAACACCATTCCTTCCGTTGAAATTTTTGACCCCGAACTCATGCGTGGCTTTTTGAGACAGATATTGTATTATTACAAATCCAATCAGTTTGAGGACCCGCAATATGCACTTTTTTTATGTGATCGTTTGCTGATGTTTTCTACGCACTTGCGCGAGCAAGCAGACCACGGCAAGAAATTTATTTATGGTACTCAGGTCCCTGCAACAGGGAACCCATTTGAGATGTACCTCAATGAAACCATCAATGCCGACTCTGCTTTTTATTACGAAAGCAAAGACAAGCAAGGACTCTTTTTATCACATAACATCATGAATTACTTGCAAACCACCGACAGCCAATACGTGCAAGATGCCAAGCAAGTAATCGACAAACAATTGGCTAATTCAAGCCTAATCAGTGTTGTAAATGAAAAAGAGCGCAATAACTTCTTTGCCGACTTTGAGAAAACCATTGGCGTTTTCAGAAAGAAAATAGAGGCCGACCTCGAATTTCTCGCCTGATAGTTGCGATTTTCGCAACCGCCGTAGGAAGGCCTCCGAAATTCAGTTTTGTCGGCCTTTCAAATCCATCCAACTTTGTAACATCAAATTATATGCTATGAAAACAAAAAATTTACAAGCTATTTATTTACTAGTTGCCCTCTTTTTTAGCGGTATAGCTAGTTCTTTTGCACAAGATAATGGCACCATTGCCGTGGCTAATCCGAATGTCAATTCATTGACATTGAAGCCAGAATCTGTCGCAAAAATGATGCGCCTTGAGCTCATCAAAATCAACAAGTACCGTGTCTATGACGAATTTGACATGAACGAGGTCATCAAATCCAAAGAGGAATACCAAGTGGGTTGTTATGGCCAAAGCTGTTTGACCAAATTGGGTGAAGAACTTAAGGTCAATTACGTCATGTCTGGCTCAGTTGATGGATTGGGAAATAAGATTGTCATATCCATAAAAATAATCGACGTCAAGGGGCAGGCACTTTACAAATCTGCCGTTCGTGAATTTGACAACCAAGAACTAGAGGTTCAGCGCATGATTGAAATCGTCCTCGCCGAAATGCATGGTCTTACTGTAGACAAAGTTGTTGCAGATCGCTTGGCATTCAAAAACGAGTTGATTACTTCTAACAATGTCGGAAAAGTGAACAACTCTGGTCCGCGTATTGGTGTTGCCTATTTAACTGGAACACTCAATGAGTTCGCTACACGAGATGTACAATATGGTGGTCTAGGCATCATGCCATTTGCATCCATGATCGGTTATCAGATAGAAGGACAATATGTTGGTACTGAAAATTTCTCGGCGTTGGTCGAAGGCATTATTAACATTTCTGGTTTAGACCAAGGTCAATTCATGCCTTCAGTTTCTTTACTAAATGGTTTTCGTTGGGGAAAAGCCAATTGGGAATTTGCTTTTGGACCAAGATTAGGGATCAAATCGGTTTCGACTGGCTTCTTGGATAAAGATGGAGAGTATGGTCCGTCCGGAGCCTATTATTCTAAGGCTGAGTTTCAAGCAAATGGCGGAATGGTAAACACAAATACTGGCGAATTAATATTCGAGCCATATCAAGGTTTTTCTGAACATTTTGATAAAGATGGAATCAAGAAGATTTCTCCGACATTTTTGGTTGCATTTGGCCGCACTTTTCAATCTGGTTCTTTGAATATTCCGGTGAATATTTTTTACAGTGCTCAGCCAGGCGGTGGATTTGTAGGTGTTAATATGGGCTTCAACGTACAAAAAAGCAAGCAGCCAATTAACAAACAAAGCCCTCAGCGCTATTATTAATAGTTAAGAGCCATATCAAAATGAGATTTCGGATTTTCATTAACTCTTATCTCAGCTTAACGCTCTGCTTCTTCGGAAGTCAGAGCGTTTTTGCATAGGCGCCCCAGCAAATAGTTATTAGAGCAATTTAAATTTGGGCTTATATCAACAACTCGGCGCCGTATTGCTTATTTTTGCTTTGTATTTATAAAAACCATTCAAATGAAAACAAGTTTGATTATAGCATTGTCGTTTTTTTGCCTATTCAGTAGCCAACAAGCTTTTGCTCAGGCACCAAGCACAAGCTCACCCGCAACCGATACAACCAAATATGTTGTCACTAAAAATGATGGCAACGAATATGTTGGCCTCATTTTATCTGATGACGGCCGCGAGGTATTGATTGAAACACAAATGTTAGGCAAAGTTTATATCCCCAAGAGTGACATCAAATCTATTCGTAAATTAGATTATTCCGAAGATGTTCAGAAGGGTGGGGAAATTAATACTGCTGGTGTTTTTACAACCCGCTATCAGTTTACAACCAATTGTTTTCCTATTAAAAAAGGGGAGAACTATGCCATGATTAATTTATATGGTCCCGAGGTGCATTTTGCGGTCCACAAAGACTTTTCAGTTGGAGTCATGTCCACTTGGATTGGCTCTCCTATTGTATTGGCGCTCAAATATACCCGAGGCACAGCGAATCCGAAAATCAATTACGGCGTTGGTTCTTTACTAGGCACATCAGGTTATTTAAATTCTGGACGCGGTTTTGGAGGTTTATATTGGGGCATGATCACCTACGGTGACCGCCGTTCAAACGCAACCTTGTCTGTTGGATTTGCTCATTTTAATACAGGGAATTTGAATAATCAGACGATATACGTTCCTGGTACTTATCCTGCTATGAATGGTTTTTATCCTGAATTACCTATTTCTAATACCATTAATTCAAACAGTTTGAATGTTTCCGCCCCAATAATTGGTCTTGCTGGCCAAACCAAAGTGGGTAAAAAGGCAAGTTTCATATACGACTGCATGTATTTAATGGGCACCTCAACAGAAAATGGAGGTAATCAAAGTGTAGATGATCAAATAGGCCTAAATGGTCAACTTTTACAAGTAGTGGTTGGCCCATGGGTTCCTACAACAACGGTTTTAAGTAATCGCAATGTATTAATTGTCATGCCGGGCATGCGCTTTCAGCGTTCGGATAGCAAAGCCTTTCAGATCAGTTTAGCTGGAGTTATTACCCAAGACATGTCTTTCCCTTTTCCAATGGCGAGCTGGTTTTATAAGTTTTAATGAGCTTATCGCTATTCATCTTTCAATCGTGGTGGCTGTCTATTTTGGCAGTCACTCTTTTTTTATTCGTTGTGTTGGTATTTATCCGCCGACGCATTGAAACTTCGCGTAGAAATCAAGTTCGTTTAGAAGTAAAAATTGCAGAACGGACCAAAGAAATCCGTTTACAAAAAACAAAAATTGAGGAGCAAAAAAGACTGATTGAAGAAGAAAAACACAAAGTTGAAGAACAGCAAGCTTTATTACAAAAAGAAAAGGACCGAACAGAACAATGGTTACTCAACACGCTTCCGTCTCAGGTTGTAATTGAGTTAAAGCGCAATGGCAAGGTAAAAGCCCAAGCATTCAAGCAGGTTTCCATCATGTTTACCGATGTTGTCGGCTTTACGCGTATTTCTGAGTCCATGGCCCCGAGCCGCATTGTGTCTAAACTAGATGTCCTATTTCAAAAATTCGATGAAATTATCCAGGCCAATAATCTGGAGAAAATCAAAACGATTGGCGATGCCTACATGTGTGCAGGAGGCGTTCCGGTAGAGAACTCCACCAATCCAATAGATGCTTGTTGTGCTGCATTGCAAATTCAGGCTTTCATGGAAAAACTTAAATACGAAGCCATAGCCGACCACGAAGACTACTGGGAAATTCGTTTGGGAATCAACACAGGCCCAGTAATTGCCGGAATTATTGGCAATATTCGTTTGGCTTATGACGTTTGGGGTTCTTCGGTTAATCTTGCCCAACGGATGGAAATGCTCGGCGAGCCTGGCAAGGTCACTATTACGGGCAATACTTTCCAACACATCGAACCCTATTTTGAATGCGATTACAAAGGCAAGGCACTCACCAAATCGCGTACAAAGGTTGATATGTACGTCGTGCAGCGCATCAAGCCAGAACTTTCTTTGAACGGTGAAGGATTGGTGCCAAATTCAAGGTTCGAAGAAATCAAAAAACTCCATCATTACAGCTCGATTAAATATTACAAAACGGAGCATCATGTGATGGGTATTCTACAAAAGAGTCTATCACCGAGTTTGTATTACCACTCTATCAAACACACCAAAGATGTTGTCAAATCAGTAGAACGCATTGCCCTCTTGGAAGGTGTTACCGATGAGGGCTTGTTTTTGTTGAAAACGGCGGCTATTTTTCACGATGCTGGTTTCATTGAACAATATGACCACAATGAGGGCATTGGTGCGCGTATGGCCCAAGAAATTCTGCCAAAATATGGCTACACAGAACAACACGTTAAAACCATTGTAGAACTCATCCACGCGACGGAAATCCCTCACAAACCGATCAATAAATTACAAGAAATTATTTGTGATGCCGACCTCGATTATTTGGGTCGTGATGACTTCGAGGAAATTGCAGATAACTTGCGCAAAGAGCTAACCGAAATGGGGAAAATTAAGTCCAGAAAAGAATGGGACGAAATTCAGGTTAAATTTTTGAATCAACATCAGTACTTTACCGCAACTGCCTTGGGTTCTCGTCAGCAGAAAAAACAAGAAAATTTGGAAAGGGTAATAGAGCGCCTTTCCTCAAATATGTATTCTGATGGCCTATAAGAAATGTGGTGATCTTCGCGGAACTTCTTTTTGTTTGCCTTTTTCTTGTCCAAAGCTATAGCCGTAAGAAAAATTCAAAATGGCTCTATTCAAAGCGCCTGGGCTGTTGATGCGCTGGTCATACAAATAGGCTATATCAAAAGAATGATGCGCATCAAATGTGTAGCCCAAACCCACACTCCAGCGAATCCGGTTGAGGTGGTATCCGTTTTGGCCATCCATTGGACTATTGAAAAACTCTGCAGCTACTTGCGGCTCCAGATCAGTTTTCTTGATATCGTAAGAAAGACTTGGTTTGATTCGAAATGCCTGTCCAAATTCTGGTTCAAAATTATCTGCCAATCGATTTGCCGAATATTGATAACGCAAACGAAGACCTAACTGCAATCGGTCTATGTCATACGCCAATTGGAGGTTAGCGTTGAGCCGATGCTGAAAAGTAAAATTGCCTTCCAGTGTTCGACTGCCAATATAGCGGTAGTCGATAGATGGCCGAATGTATTTATTTACTTTGTAACGGTAAGAAAGCTGCGGAAAAAAAGTTTGAATTCCACCTGCGCCATGTCGGGTTGTAAGGTCAAAGGCAAGACTCTGTTTTTTATCTAACTTGTAACTCAAGCCTAATTCATTCCAAACCTGGAAAACAGTGCTATTTTGCCCCCAAGTAAATGCGGGTAAAAAGAGCAGTACAAAAATGAAGTTGCGCATTATCTAATGACCGTAATTTCACCTAAATCTACCGTCTCATTTTTACCAACTTCTACGGTGAATTTCACTGGTACTTTCGTGTAATAGTCGTCGTCATTGTTGGTAATGGAATTGCCTGTGTTGAATACTTCGTTGTATGCAAAAACGGTGTAAGTTCCTGGGAATAAATAGTTAAAACTAAAAGACCCATCGTAATTGCATTCGATCTTATCGTCGAAAATGCTGTCTTGGGTACCATAGACAATGTAAACATCTTCTGTAGCACCAGGATAGCTAACCGTTTGGGAGAGTGCGCCGTTTATATACAGCTTCTCATTAACAGTGATTTTACCAGTGATTTTACTGCGGCCACCTTCGCCTTCATATTTTTTACAGCTCGTGAAATTCAATGCTATAAATGCAATCATTAAGAGGACAGAGATACGTTTCATTTTCTTTTTTTTGGCAATGTTAAGAAAAAAACAACTTTTCTGGAGTTATTGCGTCTGTTTGTTTGGATAAAAATCGATATTTCAGTAATATTGGTACCGCTAAACCAAGCAAAATGAAACACTTACTACTCTCCTTCATTATTCTCTTTCCACTGCTCTCATTTTCGCAGGTTGTTATCAACGAATATTCTTGCTCTAATGTGACCGGTCCTGCCGACGCCTATGGCGAAAGAGAAGACTGGATCGAACTTTACAACACCACTGCTGCTGCTGTTGATCTTACAGGTTGGTATCTTTCTGATAAAGCAACCAATCTTACCAAATGGCAAATTCCGAGTGGCAGTATCAACGCCAATGGTTTTAAAATGGTATTCTGTTCTAAGCGCAATACGGTGAATGGAAACCAATATCACCCTAATTTTAATTTATCGCAAACAGAAGGCGATTGGATCATATTATCGAATCCATCTGCAGTGGTTGTGGATTCCTTTAAAATTGTTCACCTTACCAAAGCGAATCACTCTGTCGGACGTTCGACAAACGGCGCCAATGATTTCAAGCTTTTCACCACGCCAACACCCAATGCCAACAATACGGGTGCGGTCAACTTTTACCCACCAAAGCCTGTATTTAGTTTGGCTCCAGGCTTTTATCCAAGTGCACAAACAGTTTCTATCACTTGTGCCGACCCAACTGCAACCATCCGTTATACCTTAGATGGCAGTGATCCAACTGCAACCTCAACGGTTTACAGCGCCCCAGTTACTATTCCAACAACAAAAGTTTTACGCGCCACTGCTTTTGGCACAACCCTTTCCTCTTTTACCGAAACCAATACGTATTTTATTAACGTAACTCACACAATTCCTGTAGTTTCAGTCTGTAGCCAAGGTGTTTATTCTTTGGTGGCTAATGGCAGCCAAAACCCAGCAAACCGCATTGGTTCTTTTGAGCTTTTTGAGCAAGATGGCTCTTTCAAAGACGAGGCAGAAGGTGATTTTAATAAGCATGGCAATGATTCTTGGGCCTATGCGCAACGTGGTTTTGATTTCATTTGCCGCGATCAATATGGCCACAACGGAGACATCGAACACGAAATCTTCCCTGAAAAAGACCGCGATCGCTTTCAGCGTCTCATCATGAAACCAGGAGCCAGCGACAACTATCCTTTTGAACAGGGGGCTCATATTCGCGATGCCTTTATTCATACCCTTTCTATCCGCGCCGATATGAAACTCGATGAACGCACCTGGCGCCCGGCGGTTGTCTATTTGAACGGAAATTACTGGGGTGTATACGAAATTCGCGAAAAAGCCGATGACCACGACTACACCGATGAATACTACGATCAAAATAAATACAACCTCCATTACCTCAAAACTTGGGGCGGCACATGGCAAGAATATGGTGCACCCAATGCACAACCCAGCTGGAATGCCCTACGCAATTATATCCTAACGAACAACATGTCGAATCCTGCGAACTTCAATTATGTTGATTCGCTGCTCAGCTGGAAGTCATTAGCAGATTACTTCATGATCAACTCCTATACGGTGAACCAAGATTGGCTTAATTGGAACACCGCTTGGTGGCGAGGCTTAGACACCAATGGAAATCATAAAAAATGGGGATATGCACTTTGGGACATGGACGCCACATTCGGTCACTATATCAACTATACAGGTATTCCGGATCCAAGCGCCAATGCGGACCCATGTAATGCAGAAAATTTGCCAAATCCGGGCGGTCAAGGACACACAGATATACTCGAGAAATTAATCAATGAAAATCCTGCCGTAGAACAATACTACATCACCAGGTACATCGACCTCATCAATACTTCGTTTAGTTGTGCCAGCATGATTGCCTTGCTAGATAGTATGGTTAATGAAATTGAGCCAGAAATGACCGCACACTGTGCCAAATGGGGAGGCAGTTACAATGGCTGGCAATCCCGTGTTACACAACTGCGCAACTTTGTAAACCAACGCTGTTTGGCCCTCGAACAAGGGCTCATTGATTGTTATCAATTGTCAGGTCCGTTTGCCACTACTTTTGACGTCAGCCCAGCTGGTGCCGGAACCATTCAAGTCAATTCAATCAATCCACCGACATACCCTTGGACCACCAGTTATTTTGGCGGTATACAAACTTTACTTGAGCCAACTGCAAATCCAGGCTTCATGTTTAGTCATTGGACCGTAACCACTGGCCCACTTGGTTTGCCGAGTACAACCGCGAGTAACTTCATCAATATTAATGGACCAGAAACTATTGTTGCTGTTTTTGTTCCTGATGTTCCTGACCTCGATGGCGATGGCTGTCTGAACGTCGATGAAATTGCGGTTGGAACAAACCCTAATTTGGTAGATACTGATGGTGACGGTGAAAACGACTGCGCCGAAATTGGCAATGTAGCTAACCCAACCGACACCGATGGCGACGGCATCATAGATGCGCTCGAATCTTCAATTATAGACACCGATGGCGATGGCGTTATGGACGAACTCGATCCAGATAACACCAATCCTTGTATTCCAAATGCAAACGCAGGTCCGTGTGACCAAGACGGCGATGGCCTCACCAACAGTCAGGAAAATGCTGCGGGCACGAGCCCAACCAACCCAGATACCGATGGCGATGGCCTTACCGACGGCGCTGAGGTTACCAACGGTTCAGACCCACTCAATCCATGTGATCCCGATGACACCCTTCCTGGTTGCCAAATTGATACCGACTTTGACGGTCTTACCGATGCGCAAGAAGGAGTTCTTGGGACCAACCCAAATAATCCGGATACAGATGGCGATGGCATTAACGACGGCACTGAGGTAACTAATGGTTCGAATCCGCTAGACCCTTGCGACCCTGATGGCAGTAGTCCTGAGTGTGCCACAGGCATATTCTTCCCAACTGCATTTTCTCCAAATGGCGTCGGAAACGGGCTCAATGAAGTCTATCAAATAATTGCCGGAAAAGATGTCGCATCTTTGAACTTTAAAGTCATTGACCGTTGGGGTAATTTGGTCTTCTCATCGACCAGCAAGACTTTCAAATGGGATGGCGCTTATAAAGGCAAACCTTGTAACTCTGGGGTCTATGCTTATGTTTGCGATGTCACCTACGAAAACGGAAGCACTAAGAAATTCACAGGTAATATCACCTTAATCCGATAGGTTATGCGATTTCGTTTGCGAAACTTCTTTTTTGCACTCCCGATTGGTTTGAGCTTACAATTACAAGCCCAAGATTTTCATCTGACGCAAGCTGACCGCAGTATGCCATTCTTAAATCCGGCGTTTGTCGGTGCATACAAGGGCTATGAGAAATTCACCATGCTCAACCGCAACCAATGGATCGGTTCAGGTACTCAATTTCTAACAAGCTACGGAATGGCCGAGTTTACAGCCGGCCGCTCGCGTCAAAATGACCGCGCATATGCAGGAATAGCGGCCTCTTATGGCAACGATGTCGGTGGTGATTCCCGCATGTCTCAAAAATCTTTTGGTCTCACAGCAAGTGGGCATATCCCATTGGCAAAAGGCCATTGGCTTGACGCTGGTTTGCAAACAGCTATACAACAGCGCTCGGCAGATTTCAGTAAGTTGCTATATTACTCACAATGGAATGGCACAACACTAGACCCAAGTGTCTATTCCGGAGAAGAAAACGATTTTGTCAATTTTGCGTTTGTCGATGCAGGGCTTGGTGTAGCCTATCGCTATGAACCAAATCAACGTGGAGAACTCCGCGACGGTCAATGGTCATTGCTAACGGGCTTGTCTGTTCAACACGTCAATCGCCCCCGTTTGCAGTACAATACGCTTTCTGCTGATCGACTCTATCAAAAATTGGTTGCTTACGCTTCCTTTTCACTGGGACTCAATGAGGTTTCTTCTTTGCAATTTTCCCTAACACACCTCAGACAAGGTGGTCATACAGAAAGTATGCTCGGCGCTTTGTATCGTATTCAGCTCAGAGGAAGCTCGCAAATCACCAATGAGGTCAGTACCCGACTGCTCACCACAGGGCTTTATTTTAGATCTTCAGCGGCAATTGCACCATATGTATCTATCGATTTTGGCGCATTTGACTTTGGGGTATCTTACGACGCCGATTTAGGCGCTGCAGCAGCAGTTTACCGACACTCCATCGAGTTAAATTTAGCGTATACTTTCTTGAAAAAGTCAGCTTTTAAAGGTAGCCGTTTGCACTAAGATACGCTGTCCAACGATCGGCTTGCTGTTTATTCATAACCCTTGGCATTTTGTTTTGCGCGCCAAGTTTGCCTATACTTTCTAAATATGCATAAAAAACAGCGGTAGGAAGCACTTTTAAGCTCGGCAAGGGCATACTGTGCTTTCGAACATAGGCGTAGTCATCGTTGGTTGCCTGAAGCGCTTCATCGATATGATGCATCAGTTCCTCGGCTGGCAGTTCGGTATCGCAACCCACATACCAACAGTGTTTTAAGTTTTGCTCATCTGCATGAATCGTATATTCCGATATCGATAGCTGCCGTGCTTGACTGACCCGCACGAGTGCTTGATTGATATTATCCAATGAAAGGTGTTCACCGCAAATGCTCAAAAACTGCTTGATTCTTCCGGCAATAATAATTTCATGGGTGGTTGTGTCGACAAAGCGAATGAGGTCACCGAGCATATAGCGCCACAAACCCGCATTTGTTGTAATTACCATTGCGTAGTCGATGCCGGGCTTAACTTCAGAAATGGTATACGCTTTGTACTTATTTTTAAGTTCCCCAGATTCGTCAAAATATTCAGCATTAAACGGTACAAACTCGAAAAAAATACTGTTGTTCATGAGCAGCGTCATGCCTTTTTTCCTAGGGCTCGTCTGATAAGCGAAATAGCCCTCACTTGCTAAGTAGGTGTCCAATAAGATCACGGGTTTACCTGAAACCTTTTTCAGTCTTTCTACAAAAGGATCCATATAGACTCCACCATGCACATAAACTTGAAAATTAGGCCAGATGTCGTGGATGCTCTTTAGTTGGTAATGGGCGACTATTTCTTCAAGTAAAAGAATACACCAGCTAGGTATTCCGGCCATAATGCCGATATCCCATTTGGGCGCCTCTTGGACCATTAATGGGAGTTTTGCTTTCCAATCTTTCAGATTGGTGATTTTCTTATTTGGTTTGGTAAATGGCGTCGCAATTAAAGAAGTGTGCTTTTTGAGGATGCCGCTCAAGTCGCCTTCAAAGTGCTGACCAATTTTTTTAAGTTTGGTCGAACCGCCAACCGCAAGAACTTTGGCACTGTAAAAAGAATCTGAAAGATTGAGTTCATGGAGAACCGAAAATTGCCTAAGTGATACCCGCTGAAATGAGCGAATCATTTCGGTGCTCACAGGTATTCGTTTACTTGGTGCACCGGTAGTACCCGATGACAGTGCAAAATATTTAATGCGTCCGGGCCAGGTATGGTCTTTTTTGCCTTTGATGGTTTCGTACAACCAATTTTCGTAGAATGCATCGTAGTCGGTGATTGGAACACGCTGCTGAAAGCGCGAGACAAAATCACTTTTTTGCAAAAGGGTACTAAAATGATGTTTCTGGCCGAAAGTTGTTTTTTTGGAAACATCAATGTTTTGACGCAAAACTTCTAACTGTTGTTTGTAGTCAGCACGCGCGCGTGAGATGCGCTTAAAGCTAATGGCTGTGCTGCGTTGAATAAGCTTACCTATAATGGGCATTTTTTCAGAAGCTTTTAAGTGTAGGCTTCACACAAAAATAAAGAGAAAACTAGTGCGTTCTTACTGCACTTTATTTTAAATTTGTAAAAAACTCGACTATGCAAACTAAAACCTTCATTGTTCCTCACGACTTTACCGCAGTGGCCGACATCGCCCTTCAACACGCCATTGCAACTGCAAAGCCACTCGGCGCCCGTATCCAAGTGTTGCATGTCGTCTCCAAAGACGCACAAATTCCAGAAGCTTTAGCCCAGTTAGAAAATATCATAGGGAGTTTTGAAAATGAAGGAGTTCAATTGTTGCCGAATGTAAGAATCGGCAGTATATTCGAAGATATCGGTGCTTTTGCTGCCGAACACCAAGCCGAACTCATCATTATGGGAACACATGGCGCCCACGGTTGGCAACACATTACGGGTAGTCATGCCCTAAAGGTGGTTACTAGTTCTCAGGTTCCATTTATCATTGTTCAAGAAAAAGCAGTCAAGGCTAGTGGCTATGACTCCATTGTCGTGCCAATGGACCTCCACAAAGAAACCAAGCAAAAGTTATCGATTGTAGCAAACCTTGCGAAGTATTTTAACTCAAAGGTACACGTTGTAACCCCTGACGAAACCGACGAATTCTTGCGCCATCAAGTTATTTCAAACATCACTTTCTCTGAAGGTTTCTTCAAAGACCGTGGCATTGAAATGACCAGCGCTGTTGTCCCAAGTTCAGGTTTTGACAAAGAAGTTGTCAAATATGCTGTTAGCGTAGATGCCGATCTTATCGCCATCATGAACCTTCAGCGCAACAACCTCTTTACTGCACTGACCAGTAACCACGAGCAATACATCATCACCAACGACGCCTTGATTCCAACGCTTATCGTCAATCCAATTCACCTTGGTTCGGACTACAGCAACATGTTCTCAATGTAAGCATGTCCAAGCTCGTTACCCTTCACGAATTTATTGTCCGCAAACAAAAAGATTTTCCTTTTGCCAGCGGAGAACTTTCACGCCTACTTAATGACATCGCTCTTGCGGCTAAAATAGTCAGCAATGATGTCAGAAAAGCAGGTCTCGTGGACCACATTCTCGGCGCTCAAGGCGGTCAAAATGTCCAAGGTGAAGACCAACAAAAGTTGGATGTAGTTGCCGACCAAGCTTTTATCAATGCTTTTCAAAATGGCGGCGAAGTCTGCGGTATTGCCTCTGAAGAAAACGACGACTTTCTTGCCTTTGAATCCGAGCGTGCACAAAATGCCAATTACGTGGTCCTTTTTGATCCGCTCGACGGCTCTTCCAATATTGATGTCAATGTCTCGATCGGGACTATCTTTTCCATTTATCGTAGGTTGTCTCCTTGCGGAACCAAACCCAATCTACAAGACATGTTGCAACCTGGCACAGCTCAAGTAGCTGCAGGCTATGTGCTCTATGGTTCTTCTACGATACTAGTTTATTCTACCGGCAACGGCGTGAACGGCTTTACACTCGATCCAGCCATCGGTGAGTTCTTTTTGTCTCACCCCGACCTCAGAATGCCCGAAAACGGCAGGCTTTACGCTGTCAATGAAGGCAATCTCAATGATTTTGATCCACAATTACGCGCCTATTTGGCATATTGCCAATCTCACGAAAATCAAACAGGCAAACCTTACTCTGGACGGTATATCGGTTCTTTAGTCGCCGATTTTCATCGAAACCTGATCAAAGGTGGAATTTATATTTACCCTGCTGTTCCTGCTGCACCACAAGGACGCCTGCGTTTATTATACGAATGCAATCCGTTGGCTTTTATTGCCGAACAAGCAGGTGGGCTCGCCACAGACGGCAAACAACGCATTTTGGACATCCAACCTACTGAACTACATCAGCGCGTTGGGTTTTACATCGGTTCCAAACTAATGGTAGAAAAGGCCATGGGCCTTTAATTGCGGGCTTTTAAGTCAAAAGTGTAATTCATCTCAACTATTCCTGCACCAGGGTCCTTGTTGTAACGGACTTCCCTTTTGATGCGTTCCATGATATTATTGATGGTACGGTCATCTGTACAGGTAGTAAGTGACTTGATTCTTCTCACGCCAATTACTTCACCTTCGGCATTCACCTGGACTTTGAAGCCAATTCGGCAATCGAAATCACTTTCATAACTTGGCAAGCTCACATTGTTGAGGCGCACGCGTCCTTTTCCTGACCCGCGGCCATTGCCTTCGCCATCGCCATCGCCGTTTCCGTTACCCGGGCCGCCGAAAGGCCCGTTTCCAGAACCATTTCCGCTACCATTGCCACCGTTTCCAAAAAAATTGGTACTGTGTGTTGTCGTAGATGTTCCGTTGTTGCTATTGTTTGAATTATGGTTGTTTGAATTGCCACTGCTGTGTGAAAAGTCACTGCGGCTGGCGGTTGCAACGCGTTCGGTTTGTTCAGCAGGTGGTGCAATACGACCCGAACCAGGTGCACCGCCTCCTCTGGATCCGCCAGAATTGTCTTCTACAGTCACGTTATCGATCTGAAATTCTTCGATGACCTCATCAGAACGCAGCGGTGGCGTATCTACAAGTTGGTCCGGACGCGCATCGAACTTGATGATGAAGGTTAAAAGCAACAAACACAACAACCAAATGCTGCTGTATATCAGTGATTTTTTGGCGTCTTGTTTGGCTTGAAGAAAATCTAATTGAAGTTGATCCATGAATGTTTCTTTTGCTGGGTTTATCCTTCTTTGGTGGCAATGATCATTTTGAGGTCATTGAGCATACCAATCTTGAGTAAATCAACGAGTTCTTGCACTTGGGCGTCAAAAGGTAAACGCAAAATAACGGTGTTGTCTCCGAGTTTTTTGGTTTCACTAATGAGGATACCTTCCAATTGATCGAGCGCAAATTCATCGTTGTTGATGTAAAAATGGCGCTGTTGATTTTCGTCAAACTTAACCGTAAGGGTGACGTGCTGTTTTTGTGTCTTTTCGTTGGCATCTGACTTCGGAAGCGGCACTTTAATGACGTTCGGGTTGGCCAAAGTAGAGATGATCAAAAAGAACAATAACAAGAAGAACATGATGTCGCTCAATGCTGAGGTAGCCACCTCGGCATGGAACCTTCTATTACGCTTTATGGCCATCTTTTGAGCTGATTAATTTGACGAATTCAAGGTTGATTTTTTGAATGGCAAGGGCATAATTATCAATGATGCCATTTAAAATGTGGTAAGCCGTAAATGCTAAAATACCCACAACCAATCCAGAGCCGGATGAAATCATTTTTTCGTAAAGTCCGCCTGAAATATTACCTATCGAAACATTCTCTGAGATGGAAATATTGTAGAAAATTTTAATAACCCCTGAAATGGTACCAATGAATCCTAAGGTTGGGGCAATCCCTGCAATAAGACCCAGGTGATTGATGTTTTTCTCCATTTTACCAATTTCAATATTGGCTACTTTTTCCATATTCGCTTCAATTTGCGGAACAGGTCTACCGATAGACTGAACACCTTCCTTTACCACCGAACCAAATGCGGTTTGGTCGCGGTTTGTTACATCGAGTGCGCCCTGCATATTACCAGCATTGAGTTGTGTTTGCAGTTCATTGAGCAACAACATGTTTTGCTTGGTCATGCGGCGGATGTATAAATAGCGCTCAACGGCAATATAAGTCGTGTAAAACAAGAGCAAAGCAATTGGAATCAAGAAGACGCCACCTTTCATGAGGAAGTCGATGGCTGAGATTTCTTCTACTGTTTTGAAAGATTCTTCGGTGTTGGTCTGTGCAACTTGGGCATTTAATAGGCCTGCGCTTACTGTAAACGCTGCAACGAAAATGTGTTTAACTGAAAACTTCATAATGGGGTTCTATTTTGGTACGCTAAAATTACGAATTGACTTAAGGCAACTTGAAGCCATGATTTGGAGATATTCACACTGAATTGTTATTTGTAACGCCACCTCATGAAAAGGTCACATTTATTTTCGCTCGGCGGATACTTTGCTTAATTTTGCAGCCCCACATGGAACTGACTCAATTCATCAAATCCCTTGCCAAACATCCGGCTGTAGATCGCAGTGCTGCTGCGCTGCAAGTAGCAAATGCGCGTTTGCATTGGAAAGGCATGGTTGGGTCTGCCAAATCCTTACTTTCCTTAATGGTTGCACAGCAAGTGCCGGGGACGCATCTTTTTATCCTTTCGGACAAAGAAGAGGCTGCCTATTTTTTAAATGATTTTGAAGGTGTTTTTCCTGAAGACAAGCGCATACTTTTTTATCCGGCTTCTTATCGGGTTCCGTATCAGCAAGAGCAAACCGACAATGCCAATGTAGTTGCACGGGCAGAGGTGCTCGAACAACTCAGCGCCAAACAAAATGCTTGGATTGTCACTTATCCTGAGGCACTTTTTGAGAAGATACCCACTAAGAAAAACTTGGTAAAGCACACCATGCGTTTAGAGGTCGCTAAAACTTACAGCACCGACTTTTTGAATGAACTGCTTCTCGAGTACCAATTTGAGCGCGTAGATTTTGTTTACGAGCCAGGTCAGTTCTCCATTCGAGGAGGTATTCTAGACGTATTTTCATATGCCAATGAACATCCTTTTCGGATCGAGTTTTTTGGCGATGAGGTCGAAAGCATCCGCACCTTTGACGCCGCAAGTCAATTATCGATAGCAAGCCATCAGTTTTTTAATGTGGTGCCCAATATACAGTCTGGTCAAAGCCTCGAAATTCAAGAAACATTCTTGGGTTTTACAGGGTCAGATTCTATCTGTTGGGTAGCGGATATTAATCGCACATTTGAGGTGCTCAAACGCGAATACGAGCGCGCCGTTGAGCTACACAGCAAACACGACGGCCCAGTAGCCTATGCCTTACCGCAAGAAAAATATGCATCGCACCTCGATTTTGAACAACAACTCAAAGCGCATCGGGTGGTGGAGTATGGACCCTTATTTCATTATAAATCCAGCCATGCTGAAACATTTGATTGTATTCCACAACCGAGTTTCAACAAAGATTTTGAGCGTCTAAATACCGATCTCAAAGCGAGAAAGGCAGAAGGATTTCAGAATTTAATTTTTTCAAATCAGCCAAGGCAAATTGAACGGCTCTATCAAATCTTTAATGATATTGGTGAAGAAGGCGAGTTCAGCGCATTGCCAATTGCTTTGCATGAAGGCTTTATCTTTCCGAGCCTCAAATTGGTTTGCTATACCGATCATCAATTATTTGAGCGCTATCATCGGTTTAGACTCAAAGAAGGATTCAAACAGGCCAAGCAAGCCTTAACTATTAAAGAAATATATCAGCTCCAGAAGGGTGACTACGTGACGCACATTGACCACGGCGTTGGCCAGTTCTCAGGGCTAGAAACAATCGACGTCAATGGCAAACCCCAAGAAGCCATTCGCCTCGTTTACAAAGATGGCGACGTTCTTTATGTCGGTATTCACTCTTTGCACCGCATTTCTAAGTTTACTGGCAAAGAAGGAAGTGCGCCAACGCTCAATAAACTCGGTACCCAGGCTTGGTCTAATCTAAAAAACAAGACCAAAAAGAAAATCAAAGAGCTGGCATTCGATCTTATTAAATTGTATGCCCAGCGCCGCAGTAAGCCGGGCTTTTCTTTTGCGCCGGATAGCTACTTACAAAACGAACTCGAGGCTTCGTTTATGTTCGAAGACACTCCAGATCAATATAAAGCCACCCAAGATATCAAGCGTGACATGGAAGCGCCGCGGCCTATGGACCGTTTGGTTTGTGGCGACGTCGGATTTGGCAAAACAGAGGTGGCAATCAGAGCAGCGTTCAAAGCAGTCACAGACTCCAAACAAGTCGCTGTTTTGGTCCCAACAACCATACTTTCTTTACAACATTACCGCAGTTTCAAAAACAGGTTGGCCAGTTTTCCAGTTACGGTTGACTATATCAATCGTTTCAAATCGGCAAAAGAAATAAGCGAAACGCTCAAAAAATTAGCAGCAGGTCAAATAGACATTCTAATCGGCACACATGCCATTGTAGCAGAGAGGGTCAAATTCAAAGATCTGGGGCTCATGATTATCGATGAAGAACAAAAATTTGGTGTAGCTGTCAAAGATAAGCTCAAGACTTTGCGTACTTCGGTCGATACGCTAACGCTCACCGCAACTCCTATACCACGGACGCTGCAGTTTTCTTTAATGGGTGCCCGAGACTTGAGTATCATCAATACCCCACCGCCTAACAGACAGCCAGTGCTTACGGAAATCATTTCTTTTAACGAAGAGGTGCTGCGCGACGCCATTTCTTATGAAGTCGGCCGCGGAGGTCAGGTTTTTTTCGTCAACAACAGACTCTCCAATATAAAAGAACTTTCCGGCATGATCCAGCGTTTGTGTCCGGGGGTTCGGGTAGGCATAGGGCATGGTCAAATGGATGGCAAGCAACTTGAGAAAGTGATGCTCGATTTCATTGAAGGCGCCTACGATGTCCTCATTGCCACTACCATAATTGAATCTGGTATCGATATCTCGAACGCCAATACGATCATTATTAATGACGCACATCAATTCGGACTCAGCGACCTACATCAGTTGAGGGGCAGGGTAGGGCGCAGCAATAAAAAAGGTTTTTGCTACCTCATTGCGCCTAAGTTTAGCATCATGACTTCTGAAGCGCGCAAGCGCTTAGAGGCATTGGTTCAATTTTCTGATTTGGGCTCAGGATTCAATATTGCGATGAAAGACCTCGATATCAGAGGAGCGGGCAACATGTTGGGTGGCGAGCAAAGCGGTTTCATTGCCGAAATAGGTTTTGAGATGTATCAAAAAATCCTAAATGAGGCCATGCAAGAATTGCGTGAAAGCGAGTACAAAGAACTGTTTGATGAGCGCGTTACTGATCAGTTTAATGGTTTTGTTCAAGATTGCATCTTCGAAACCGACATGGAAGTCAGGATCCCTGATCAGTATGTCAACCAAGTTGCGGAACGCCTCAGTTTGTATCAGGCCATGGATAACCTTAAAAACAAACAAGAACTCGATGCATTTAGCGAACAGCTCAAAGACCGCTTTGGGCCACTTCCAAAAGAGGTCAAAGAACTTTTGTTTTCTTTTGAGCTACGTTGGTTAGCTGAATCTTTAGGTTTGGAGCGTTTGGTCCTAAAAGCCGAAAAACTGGTTGGTCATTTTATTGCCAATCCGCAGTCACCTTTTTACGAAACCGAACAATTCCAGCGTTTATTAAATCAAATATTGGCTCAGCCAGCCGGTTACCGTTTGGTTCAAAAAGACGATAAATTGCGTCTTGTTATTGAGCCAATCCGCCATATCAAAGATGCTTTTCAAAAATTACAAGCACTCCAACAAGCTTGAATTTGATTACTTGACCTACGTTAAGTAATTTTAGTGAGAACTATTGCAACTTTGCATGCAATTAGTTGTTTAATCATCAAACTTAAAATTTTAAAAACATGAAAAATTTAGCAATCGGATTAGTTGGCGCTTTCGCCTTGTTTTCATTTGTAGCATCGCAGGCCGGAATGTGGTCAGTAGATGGTGCACACTCTCGTCTAGGGTTCACCATTCTCCACAACGGAATTACAAATGTTCACGGCAACTTTGGTAAGTTCACCATGGAGGTTACCACACCTAACGAAGGTTTCAATGGCGCAACCATCACCCTTAATGCAGATGCGGCATCTGTAAACACTGGTATCGAAGCCCGTGACAATCACTTACGCACTGCAGATTGTTTCGAAGTTGAAAAGTACCCAAACATTACTTTTAAAAGTACTGCAGTGAAAGCGGCTAAAGATAAAGGGACTTACACTGTAGAAGGAGACCTCACGATGCACGGCGTTACCAAAAAAGTAATTTTCAATGGTGTTCATACGGGTAACGGTAAAAACTACAAAGGAACTGAAGTTGCTGGTTTACAAATCTCTGGTGTTGTTAAGCGTTCAGAATTTGGCATGGGTGAAGTTAGCCCAGGTCTTTCTGACGAAGTGAAACTTCAGGCAGATTTAGAAATCGTCAAAAACTAAAAATAGCTATGAAAAACGCTTTGTTTTTGTTTTTGTTGTGCAGTTCGTTTTCTGTTTTTGCACAGCAATACAAGGTCGCTGAAGGCTATAAAATTGCTTTTTCCAACCCAGATGTAAGCGGAACCTTTGATGAATTGAGTTCATCAACCTTGATTTTTGACGAAGCCAAATTGGCAAGTGCTAAATTGAGTTTTAAGATTGAGGTTGCGTCTATCAATACTGGAAATGGTCTTCAAAACAAACATGCCCGCGGAGAAGAATGGTTCAACGCCGATAAATACCCTTACATTGAATTCAATTCCACAAAAATTGAAAAAACCACTGAGGGCTTCAAAGCAACAGGCAAATTACAAATGCATGGCGTTAGCAAAGAGGTAACCATTCCATTTACTTTTTCTAAAAAAGGAAATAAAGGAACTTTTATTGCTAAATTTAGCGTAGACCGCTCTGATTACCAGGTCGGCAAGAAAAATAGTGGTGTTGCTGAAACCATTAAAATTACAGCTACCATACCCGTCATAAAAAAATAAAATTATGTTAAAGAAAACCGTTTGGGCCCTTACATCGGGCATTTTGGCAGGAGGAGTTTCCTATGCTTATGGTGAAACCTTCGAGAAACAACTCATGGAAGATTATTCCAATGTTGTGCCTACAGCAGCAATTTTCATCTCGTGTTTAGTTGGAACCATTATGGCAACCATAGGTCATTGGTTACTGACAAAACTAATTCCAATGTTAGGTGAGTTTATTTTTGCACTGCTCTTTGCGGCTTTAACAACGGCAAGTTTAGTCGGAGTTTTAGGTTTTACGTTCACCGATGACTCCAACGAACTACATCAATTTATTTTTTACGGATATGCCATGCCAATGCACTTTTTTCCTTTTCTAGCCTGGTATGTTTTCAAACCATTATTTGATAACAAATAAGCCATATTTTGGCACAATACTTGAAAAGGATGCTTCGGCATCCTTTTTTTTTTTGAAAAAAACAGTCAAAAAGGACAACGAAATGCCTTGATTTACGTTAATAATAAGATGCTGCAACGCTTTTGCTTTCTGCTTTTTTATATCGGGATTTCCATCCCCGTGCTTCTGCGTGCGCAGCTCTTAACGAATAACGCATTAAATCCACAAGGATTGGTTCAGAATGTCTTATTGGGAAATGGTGTAACTGTATCCAATGTGACTTACAATGGTAGCCCAGTTGCAATTGCTCAATTTACAGCTGCAAACACTACACTTGGTATCAATAGCGGTATTGTACTTACGACAGGCACCACATTGCCCAATGGCGATGGCCCACATGGTCCCAATGACGCCTCTGGAGCGGGTGTAGATAACAATATGGGCGGCTTTAGTTTACTTTCACAAGCCATCAACGGAACCCAAACCTATAATGCTGCTATTTTGGAGTTCGACTTCATACCTTACGCAGACACCGTCCGTTTTAAATATGTTTTTGGTTCAGATGAATACCCTGAATTTGCGCCACCAAACAATACAACCTACAACGACGTTTTTGGATTCTTTATTTCGGGACCCGGAATAACTGGTTTTCAGAATATTGCCAAGTTACCAAATGGCGCGGTAGTTTCGATCAATAATGTCAACAGTATTACCAATCCCTTTTATTTTGTAAATAATGGCGATGGCAATATGGCCCCCTACAACCAGAGCCCGCAGTATATTCAATACGATGGTTTCACCAAGGTATTAGAAGCGGTTTCTCAGGTTCAGTGTGGTCAAACCTATCATTTGATTATCGCTATTGCCGATGTCGGTGACGGCCAATGGGATTCCGGAATTTTCCTTGAAGCGGCTAGTTTGTCCACACTCACACCGGTCCAAATAAGCCACACGCTTTCTCAACAAGTTTTTGCCAATCCAGACTGGATGGCCGAAGGTTGTGTGAGTGCTACCGTAACCCTGGAAAGACAGGCCAACCTGAATCAAAACCTTACGATTCCAATTCAGTTAAGTGGTACGGCCACCAATGGAATAGACTATTCAGGCATTCCCACTAGTGTTACTTTCAGCCCAGGCCAAACGACTTTTAGCTTTACCATCAATTCCTTAACTGACGCACTGTTAGAAGGCCTTGAAACCTTGACGCTGACCTTCCCAATTACAGACCCATGTGGTAACATCACACCGTTGGTTTTGGATTTATGGATTCAAGACAACCAGCCTATGGAATTGAATCTGAGCACCTCGGCAGTCAGTTGTCCTGGAGATCCTGTTACGATTACTTCCCAGATTACCGGTGGCGTTCAGCCTTACACTTATCAATGGAGCACAGGTCAGAATACGTCTAGTATTTCTTTTACGCCTACTTCCTCACAAACTATTTCGCTAACAGTCATCGATGCTTGTTCAGGAATACCGGCCTACGACACCATCATTGTAAGCGTTCCTGTATTTGAACCGTTGCAATTGCAAACCAGTGCAGATATCACCGAGATTTGCCCATACATTGAAGCCATGATTGGCGTAAGCGCAATAGGTGGTTCAGGTCAGTACAACTACCTCTGGACTACAAATGGTGTAATAAGTGGCACCACCGATTCTTTGCTCGTCAACCCAGGTTCAACCTCGACGTATCAAATTGTGGTTACAGATAATTGTGGCAACACCATTCAAGATTCAATTATATACACCATTCTGAGTCCGCCATTGGTTGTCCAGACAAACGGCCCATTTGAAACTTGTCCAGGAGATAGTGTTTTACTCACCGTAACCGCGAGTGGTGGCTACGGTAATTATTATTATTTATGGTCTAATCAACAAACCACAAATCAAATTTGGGTTGCTCCTCAGGTGTCATCTTCTTATTTTGTCCAAGTGAGTGATGAATGCCAAACATTTTCTGTAGTTGGGGTTGCTCAGGTTCAGGTAGTGAAGCCACTTGCTAATTTTTATATACTAAGTCAAAATCCAATGCAAGGTTTACCGGTCCAATTTGAAAATGCATCGGCCAATGCGTGGTCCTATACCTGGTCTTTTGGAGATGGCAACGGTTCGTTTTTAGTAAATCCAAGCCATACATTTACCCTACCAGGCGCCTACGAAATCACTTTGATAGCCACTGATCAAAAAGGTTGCGTGGATAGCATTTCTAAATGGATCAATATTGCCCCCGAACGCTTCATCTATTTACCGAACTCATTTACACCAGATGGCGATGGCCTCAATGAATATTTTTACGGACGTTTTATTGGCCTAATGAGTGCGCGCTTCTATATTTTCAACCGTTGGGGAGAACAAGTCTTCTTTTCAGATCAACTCAATTTTGTTTGGGATGCCACTTACGAAGGCACACCCGTCCAAGACGGCACCTATACATGGTATCTCATTTACGAGATAGAGAAAGGCATCTTTGAAGACCTATCAGGTCACGTCAACGTGATCCGATAAAATCAAGACCACTTATTCGTTGGAAATGATCTCAAACAACTCGTTGAGATTTGGCGAAATGATGATTTCGATGCGTCTGTTCTTGGCTTTGTCGGCCGGATCTACCGGATGATACTCACTTCTTCCGGCAGCCATGATTTGTGTTGGAGCCATATTTGAATTGGCGAGCATGAGTTCAACAACAGATGTTGCGCGCAGTACTGACAATTCCCAATTGTTTTTTGGAGATACGCTGCTATTGAGTTTATCGGTGTCAGTATGCCCCTCAACAACGATTTCTAAATCGCGTTCGGTTTCGAGCACCCGCGCCAATTCTACCAATGCTTTTTTCCCTTCTTCTTCAACTTTTGTAGATCCTGATTGGAAGAGCAATTTAGCCTCAAGACTCACATAAATTTTACCATTTTTTTGGACTACAGTAAGTCCTTGGTTTTCAAAGTTTCGGAGTGCATTGGCAACACGGGCTTTAAGTAATTGAATTTTCGCGTCTTTTTTACGGATGGCTTCTTCGAGCTCATTGACCCGCTTTTCGCGCTCCACCAACAAGGCTTGTTTGGCCTGCAGCTCTTGATCTAGTTTGAGTAGTGCATCTTCTTTGCGCTGAAGTTCTTTGGTTTTTTGTTCGAGTTCCGTCTGAAGCGTAGCTGTTTCTTTGGCACTCAAGTTCTTGAGTTTATCAAAAGAACTTTCGAGCGCTTCGTATTGCGCTTCAATCGTTTCTTGTTCGCGTTTGAGTAAGCGAATCTGATTACCAAGGTTATTGGTGTCTCCTCTCAAACGGCTCACTTCTTTGGCTGCTAAATCATATTTAGTTTGAAGGTCTTTAGATAAGACTTCGTAGTCACTGCTGCTTTTTTTATACTTTGCTAGTTCTTCACTACACGCTTTTTCGCGTTCGAGGAGTTCGTTGTATTTTTTTGATGGCACACAAGCACTCATTATTGCCGAAAACAACAAGGTAAGAAGGAGCATTTTTTTCATAGATTCCGCTTTTTTACAAAGTTGAGTGATAAAAACATAGTCATTTCGTGTTTTTCCTGATTTTATAAACACTTAATATTGTATAAAGTAACACATTTGCTCAAATTATCGGCCATAGCGCTCGAATTGCTTACCTTTGTGTCATGAGTGCTGCCAAGACCAATCAAAAAAAACTGCAAGAGGCTTTTGAACTTCTTGAGCGAAAGGACCACGCATCTTTAAGTGCTGCTTTAACCATCTACAAAGAATACGGTACCCCATCAGTATTACCAAGCCTTTTTAAAGCATTGCATGGTCGTGAGCGTGCCCAGCAGCAACTTATTTTAGGTTTTTTGGCCGATGTCAACGATTCCGATGCCGTTTCTGTATTTGTAGACTACCTCCAAGATGAACCAGATTCAGAATTACGCAAACTTGTTCTATCTGCCATTTGGAATTCAAAATTGCCTTTTGATGCGCACTTGCCTTTTTTTGTCATGTTAGCCACCCAAGGAGATTATTTAGAGGCACTAGATTGCCTGACGATCATTGAAAACATGGCGGGCCCATTTGAAGAGGCCCAATTGCTCGAAGCGCAACTTTTACTGAAAGAATATATAGAAGAGCGTGCACCACAAAGCGATCAAAAAGCCCAAATCATGAGCGAAATTGCTTGGTTTGTGAAAGAACAAAACGAAGGAATAGACGCTGACCTATTAATTGACAACGACTAAGCCATGAATTCAACCGCACTGCAATCCATGACCGGTTTTGGCAAAGCCAATGGCCATTTCCGCGATAAAAAAATAGCTGTAGAAGTACGCTCCCTAAATTCAAAGGGACTCGACCTCAATTTAAAGATACCATCTCTATATCGCGACCTCGAGGCACCGATTCGTAAATTGATCACCGATTATTTACTTCGTGGAAAGATGGATTTGGGTATCTACATAGAAAGTCAAAATCAACAGCTTTCTGGCCAAATAAATGAACAAGTCGCCACTGCATATTTCGAAAAGTTCAAGTCGCTAAATGACAAATGGCAAACCAATACCCAAGATTATTTGGCGCTTGTTTTACGAATGCCCGATGTCTTGAGTAGTCAACAAGAAGAACTCGACGAAGCCGAAAGTCAATTCATACTGAGTTTAGTGGCTCAGGCATGTGCGCAATTACAAAAATTCCGCCAACAAGAAGGCGCTTCACTTGCCACCGATTTACTATCCAATTTAGCTCAAATTCAGCAAGAACTTGGTGCAATAGTCCCCTTTGAGCAAGAGCGTGTACAACAGGTTAAAGATCGCATTCAAAAAGGATTGGCCGCTATTGACGAAAACCGCCTTGATGCCAACCGCTTGGAACAAGAAATGATTTTTTACGTGGAGAAACTCGACATTTCAGAAGAAAAACAACGCCTCCAACAGCACCTCAACTATTTTACAGAAACACTACAGCAAGAGGCTTCGGGTAAAAAATTGGGTTTTATCGCCCAAGAAATGGGTCGTGAGATCAACACACTTGGTAGCAAGTGCAATCATTCAGAGATTCAACGCCGCGTAGTGATCATGAAAGACCACCTTGAAAAAATAAAAGAACAAGTTCTCAACGCGCTGTAATGAATACCAATCCCAAAAGCATCGTTATTTCGGCACCTTCCGGCGCAGGTAAATCAACGATAGTTGGTGCTTTGTTAGCCAAATATCCGCAGCTTGCATTTTCGATATCTGCTTGTTCAAGACCACCTCGGGGTCAAGAACAAGATGGCGTACATTATTATTTCTTAGGCCCTGAATCGTTTAAAAAACGGATCGAAGCAGGCGAATTTTTTGAATGGGAAGAAGTATATCCTGGCATGTATTACGGCACTTTAAATTCAGAATTAGAACGTCTGTGGTCTGCGGGCAAGGTTGTTGTTTTTGATGTCGATGTTATTGGCGGCCTGGAGATTAAATCCAAACTCCAGCAAAATGCACTTTCGGTTTTTATTCAGCCACCTAGTATTGAAGAGTTAGAAAAAAGATTGCGCAGTAGGCAGACTGATTCAGAAGATAAAATTCTATTGCGCTTATCAAAGGCGGTTGAAGAATTGAGCCATGCGCATCAATTTGATCATGTTGTTGTCAATGACAATTTAGAGCAGGCTATTGAAGAGGTAGAACGACTATTTTTGAAATTCATAGCCTCATGAGGGTTGCATTGTATTTTGGCACCTTCAATCCGATTCATGTTGGGCACTTGATCATCGCAAATCATATGGCCCAACAAGACCAAATTGACCAAGTTTGGCTAGTCGTTACACCTCATAATCCGCTCAAGGATAAAACCACTTTATTATCAGATCAACTGAGACTTGATATGGTACGCGAGGCAATTTATGAGCACCCTAATCTCAAAGCCTGCGATGTAGAATTTCAGCTTCCAAAACCCAATTACACGATATCTACCTTGACACACCTCCAAGAACAGTATCCAACTTACACATTTTCGTTAGTGATGGGTGCTGATAACTTAAGGTCTTTTCACAAGTGGTACAACTGGGAACAAATCTTGGCCCACCACTCCATTTTTGTTTATCCGCGAATTGCCGAGCAAATGGAGTCTACCGAACAAGAAAAGCTGTTGGGCGGCCATCCCAATATTTCAATGATCAAAGATGTGCCAATATTGGGAATCAGTGCAAGTCAAATTCGAGCAAAATTAGCAGCAGGTCTAGATTGTTCTTTTTTACTTACTGAGCCCGTACTGACTTATATTTCCAAGGGCGGCCTCTATCAATAAAAAAGTTTATTGCATAAAAAAGGGGAGCATTGCTCCCCTTTTTTATGCGTTTGTATGGCATTAAAGCTTTACAAATTTTTGTTGTTGGGTGCCGAAAGCATCAGACAATTCAATGATATAAGTACCCTCGGCAAGTTTTTGTAGATCAAAAGTTGCTGTTGCACCTGTAGTTTGAATTGTTTGGATGTTTTTACCGCTGAGGTCACGTAAGATCAGTTGAGAGTTGCTACCACCTACTAAACCACTCACTTCTATACTTGATTGAGCCGGATTGGGTTGAAGGCTAATGGGGTTGATGATCTGTTCGATAGTACCACCTGACCCGACTACGATTTTGTATCCGTCAAAAGATACGGTTTGGGTTACTGGTGTTGGCGGTAAACCAGGGAACAACACAACCAATACAGTTGCTGTAACATCTACGGTAACTGGAAAAACAGCAACGGAGTCTGTGGTGCCGAAGATATTAGCGCAGCCATTTGCACCACCTAAATAAGTGCAATTGCTCACGTTACATGCGAAATCGAATCCTGGAGGCAGGCCTTGAAGTGCATCTACGGTAAATTGTTGAATGACTGAACCGACAAATTGGCCACTAGGGTCAATTTCTGCAGTTACAGTTGATGGAACCTTGAAGTTGATATCTGTTGAGTAAGCAACGTTCGGAAGGGCTGGCGGCAAATTTTGAGTGGTATCAGGCCAGATGCCATAGGTAGAATCTACAAAGTTTGCACCAGGGGTACATGATTGACCCCAAGAGATGAGGTAAGTCATTGTAAATAAAGAAGAAAGTAATAGTTTTTTCATGGTGAATGATTAATGTTTAGAGTAAAAGTACAATTATTTTGTTTGAAATAACAACGTAAATTTCCGGACCAATTTCAATTTTAGCTGCATTCCAATGCTTTGGCTACCTTTGTCATATGGTAATATACAATGTAACGGTTAGTATTGATCAGGCCGTAGCAAATGAATGGCTTAGTTGGATGCGTTCAAAACATATCCCGGATGTTCTTCAGACAGGTTGCTTTTTGGAATGTAGACTTTCTCGAGTAAATGGTGAAGAGGAGGGAGGAGAAACCTATTCAGTAATGTATTTAGCACCTGATCAAGCACATTTAGATAAGTACCAAGCTCAGTTTGCACCTGCGCTTCAAAAAGACCACACCGATCGCTACCTGGGGAAATTTGCTGCCTTCAGAACTACCCTTGATCTTATTGAAGCTTTTAAACCATGAGTGTTAAACCCAAAAAGCAACTCGGTCAGCACTTTCTCAAGGATGCAGGCACTTGTCAAAAGATTGCCAATCAGGTCATTTGGACAGATGATACTAGAAAAGTACTCGAGATTGGCCCAGGGATGGGCGCCTTGAGCAAATACTTATGGGCACTTCCTGAAATCGATTTGTGGCTGCTCGATGTAGATATTGAATCTATTGATTACCTCAGGGCCAATTATCCTGAACAAGCAGAGCGCATTTTGTTTGGTGATTTTTTGCGGTTGAATCCAGCGGATCTATTTGGTCAAGACGCGTTTATTGTAGTCGGCAATTTCCCATATAATATTTCGTCTCAAATTTTATTTAAGTGCCTTGAGTACCGCAACCAAATCCCGCAGATAATGGGAATGTTCCAAAAAGAGGTAGCAGTCAGGGTGGCTCAAAAACCAGGTTCAAAAGAGTATGGAATTATTAGTGTATTGTTGCAAACCTTCTACGATATACACTACTGTTTTACCGTAGATGAACATGTGTTTATTCCGCCGCCAAAAGTTAAAAGTGGCGTCATCAGATGTGTGCGCAACCAAAGAAGCGCTTTACCCTGCGATGAAAAATTGTTTTTTCAAGTGGTGAAAGTAGCCTTCAATCAGCGTCGTAAAACATTGCGCAACTCGTTGCGCGTATTGCTTAAAGATGCGCCGTTACCTGAAAAATTTGAACAACAAAGGCCAGAAAGACTAAGTGTAGACGATTTTATCGAATTAACTTGTTTTATTGAACAACTTGCCAATCAAGGCTGAAAACCGTCTTGGCGTTCACCACTGATCTGTTGACCTTTTTTAAAGATTTTTTTACTGACCAATTGACCATTTTCATTGTAGGCTAAAAACAAGCCGTCCTTGAGCCCGTTCTTATAATTAATTTCATAAACCAATCGGCCATAGCGGTCAAATTGCTTGAAAACTCCGTGCAGTCTACCGTAGCGGTATTGCGCTACAATGGTTGGTACAACACCCCCCGGGTAGTAGTTTGTCCAGGTTCCGTGTTTGAGTCCATGGTAGTATTTACCAGTTTCTTTGACTTGATAATCTACCTGAGAATAGGATTCATAAGAGCCGTGTAGGTCAGAAACAGTTTCTTTGAGCCCCATAATGGCTATGCCATCGGCAATATTTTGTTGTGTAAAAATTTTATAGTGTTGTTTTTCTTTGAGCCTTCCGTTAGGGTAGTAACTGAGCCATTCGCTGGTTTTATTTCCGTTTTTATAGACACCTTGCGTGAGCAAAACCCCTTCAGGAGAGTAGGATTCCCATTTACCATTTAGCTTTCCATCTGTAAAAGTAGTTCGGTCTTTGAGTCTACCATTTTCCCAGTAATTAAGCCATTCCCCCTCCTCTTTTCCTGCGACATAAGCGCCTTTCATGAGCAGTGTAGAATCTTCGTACCATGTCTGCCACAAACCTGTTCGCAGGTCGTTGAGATAGCCCCCAGTCCTGTAAAGCGCACCATTAGGGTAGTAGTAAGTCCAATCTCCTGTACGCAAATCTGTTTTGTAATGGGCACGATACGAAAGTTGACCGTTGGTAAAATAGTAATGCCATACGCTATCCTGAAGTCCTTTCTCAAAAAATCCCTCCATATCGAGTGTCCCCTCTGGGGTAAACCATATCCAATAGCCTTGTTTTTTACCGGTTAAATAAGTTCCATACGTGAGGGTGTCTTTTTCATTGGCCATCACTAAATAGATTCCATCGAGCGAATCGGAAGCATAACCAACCCTTTTTTCAAGGACACCATCAAAGCGATAAAATTCCCAGAGCCCATCTTTTTTACCGTTATTAAATGCACCTCCAACTGAAAGCACACCATTAGCTGTTCGTTCTTCGAATGGCCCTGTCTTCAGGCCGTTTTGAAAAGTATAGAATTCCTTGACAACACCGTCGATATAGTAGCTGATAATTTGACCATTTCCGTCTTTGATGGTTTGTAAATGTGCGCTGTCGGCCTGCCAAAATGCTTGTAAATAAACGGTGTCGTTCTGAACTTTTTCAATGGATTTTGGGTGCCCGTCTTCGTAGTAATAATACCATAACCCTACTGGACTGCCAAGTTCAAACTGACCACTGACAAGCAGCTTTCCATCTAATGAGAATTCTTTGTAGGTGGAATCAGGAACATTGAATTGAAAGAAGGATTCTTGCTTGACTTGTTTGTTGGGGTAATAAAAAGTGCGCTTACCATGGAGTCGGTTTCTGTAATAATTTGCCTCTTCTTCAAGGCGTCCATCGTAGTCGTAGAATAGCCATTTTCCATGCTTCTCGGTAGTTTGAGGTGTAGCAGAGCTGGTAAAATAGGCGCCATAACCTTGCAAATGTTTGTTTTGGGCATCCCAATAAGTGCGCACTTTCGGGCTGAGGTTTTCTTTTAAAACCTTTAGTTCTTGTGCCAAATAGTTATCGGCAAATATCAATAAAATGAAAAGCGATAATAGGCGCATAGGCTTATATAAAACTGCGGAAAATAAAGAAGAGGCCAAAGCCGATAAATAGAATTCCGATGATTTTGTTGATTGCATTGAGTAATTTTTCTGTAACCAAATTCCTGATTTTTTTGGCCGCAGCAATTTTTATTATGTCAAAAGCGAAGTAGGTCAGTAAAATGATGCCGAGATAGAAAAATAAAAACAAATTTGTGTCGTTCGGACTTTCGCGTTTGGCTACTGATGCAACACTTAACCAATAAAATACAACGAGTGGATTGGCAAAATTGAGTAGAAAACCTTTTGCAATGAGGAGTCCAAAATTCTTTTTTGGGTCAGCACTTTCTTTTAAATGGTATTTTTCAGTGACGTCTTCTAGCTCTTGGTCCCCGTCGTGCATTTTGGTTCGTTTGAAAAGATTGACAACGCCATAAACGATAAAGATCAGGCCACCAATGCGGTCAAAGAGTTCTTTATTGTCCCCGGCAAGCAGCGAATTGATTTGCTCAACAAACAAAACAGCGAGTAAAATATAAACGACATCGCTGAGTAAAACACCGAGATCAATGGCTAAAGCGCTGCGTATACCTTTTGTGATGCTCTTCTCGAGCAACACGAAAAATACAGGGCCCGGCATTATCGATAGGATTAAGCCGATAGTAAAGGCGTGGAAAAACATATCCATACAACAAATTTAACCGATTAAACACTTGAAATGAGACTGAATCGCTAATGTTACTTACAGCGCGATGTTTATTTCAGGAAATGCACTAAATTTGTGGCTCAATTCAAACAATATGAAAACTTTGCGCGCCAATCAGAAACTGGAACAAATTATAGCCAACGTCGAGAAGAAAGGCTTAGAAGCCCCACAACTTATCGAAGACCTCAAAGAACTCAGAGAAATGGCTTTACTCGAACAAGATCCATTGGTTGTCAAGGTTTTACGTCTTACCTACGAGTTTATCCAAGAAAACGAGTGTTTTGATGTCGAAGCGCAATACGAAGAAGACGAAGAAGGCAATGAGTATCCGATCGAAATTGACGACAAAGAAAACCTATTGTATATCTTGAACCTTCTTAAGAATGCAGAGCATAAAATTAACCGAGAAGAAATCAAAGATTACCGCTCTGCGCTAAAATTAGAACTTTATTAAGCAACCCCACACCAATTCTGAACGTCTTGCCACAAAAGAGCAAGTCATTTGTTCATTTTGGTTTTAATTATCTTGCAGAAAAAACCTGGAATACCCTTCCAGGTTTTTTTATGTACAGAATTGGCAATATTTTGCCTCAGGGTTGTGCTCGAAAGGAATATCGGTGTCCAATAACTGCCCTACGAGCGCTTGCATCCCGTCTTCAAATAGTTTTGGAATCACACTCAGGTCTGTGATTTTATCGTAGCTCAATGCAAAATCTTCTGCTACATTGATCAATGATTCGATGCGCGCTTCAGCAGGAAGCTGTCCGTATTGTGCTTCAAAGAAAAGCGTATATAAACAAAGCTGTAGACCATGTTTTGGTTTGGTGAGGTTCGTAAGCGCATCGAGTTTAGAACTCATTTTTACCTCTTCGTCCTTGACCTTTCCTGACTTATAATCAATGACTCTGTAGCCATTTTGACCGATGCGGTCTATTCGGTCAATGAAGCCAACAAAATGGACAGGAATTTGTGCTTGACCCACTTGAACAAATTGTTCTAGTTCGAATCGGGCCTCAAGCTGTTCGATAAAGAGTGGTTCCTGGAGTTGCTGCACAAACGCAAGCTCTTTTCTAAGGTGTTGATTGGTTAGGTCCAGCGCCATTTCAAAGTTAAGTAAATTTTTACCGCGTTCAAACAGTGCAGCATTTTGGTCAAAGTAGTTTAGAAAGTGCTTGCGTAAAATAGCTGGATAGGCATTGAGCATTTGAGAGATGTCTTTGGCGGTAACTGGCCCAGGGGCGGACTCAATGCGTTTTCCATCTTTGCCTTTTTGGGCAAATGGGGTGTAAAGTTCTTCTAGACAAGCGTGAATTAGAGAACCGAATGTGCTTGCGGCAAGATCTTCTTCGACTTCATCTTCTTCGCCAAATTCAACTACATAACGGTAATAAAAGTCCAATGGACAATTCGCAAATTTACGCAATGCAGACGCCGAAACGCCATTCTTGAGGTAGTTCAGGATGCGATCTTGAATAGCGCTATTTTTGGGAATTGTCGCAACCTCATGTTTTTGTTGTTCAGCTGGGATTTGGTAATAAAAGGTTTGCCAATTCACATTTGGATTATCGGCGCGCCATTCCATTTCTAACTGCAGTAAATAGCGGCTTTTTTCATGACTTCCTAGAACTTCACTGGTTGTTGTATAGGTAAAAGTAAGGTGTCGTGCATGATGGAGAAGTCTGTAAAAGTGCTGGGCAAATAGGCCTTGTTTGTCGCGGTTGCTTGGCATGCCAAAAGCACTGCGTAAATCCATAGGAATAATACTCTGAATGGGATTTGTTGGCGGGAGCTTCCCTTCATTCATGCCGAGCACATAGATATGATCGAAGTCGAGCAGGCGTGTTTCGAGCAGTCCAGTGATTTGCAAGCCTTCTGTTGGACTGCCAATGTAAGCGAGGTGTGCGCGTGTCCAATGTTGGTAAAATAGTTTCTTAAAACTACTGAGTGCCATTTCGGGAAAATTGTCGTCAAATAACAATTCGAATTGCCTACAACAGGCTTCAAAAGAAAGCAACGCGGTGCGTTCAAAATCATTGGCTTCTGGGATGTGTTGAAGCAAAAATGAATTGATTTGTCTTAATTGCGTTAAGCCTTTTTGCCAGTCTGTTTGCCAGTCTGTATTGAGCAATTCCAGAAGCTCTAGGACTTTATCGGGTAGTTGCAGTTGGTCAATACGCTGAAAAACGCGGTTGAATTGCACTGTTTGCTTTTCCACTTTTGCCAATGCCGTACGTTCCTTTGAATCGAAAGCAAGCGTAATAAACGCATGGTGACAAAAGCGTTGAAAGTCTTTATAGTACAACGCTTTGGATCGAAATTTTTGGTGATTTTCTTGGAGTTGAAAACAAAGATCTATCCAGGTTCTTATTGGTGTTTGATCTAATGGAAGACCAAGTGTGATGTTTGCTTGCCCAACAGTTTTGGGAATATTGCGAATAGCGGCGTGCACCAATGATTCATCGGCAAGTAATACCAAAACTTCGCTCCAATCTGCATGCCTGTTTTGGTGTAATTCGGTTGCAAGCACTTTTACTTGTCCGATGTGTTGGGCGCATTCAATTTCCTTTACGTGATAAGTGGCTGTGCGCAAGGCGTCAGGAAGTGCTTCGGGGGCACCCAAGCCAAAATAAGCACTGTTTTTGCGCTGAAAATGGCCCGCTTCGTGATACGGGTTGTCATAATAATAACGGTCCGTATCCAAGATAAATTCAGCTTGTTTGGCATTCAATAAGTACTTGATGAGCTGTTGTTCGGCCAATGAAAGCGCATTAAATCCAGCAAAAATAAAAAACTGTTCAGGCTTAAAAAACGCGCTTGGATTGGTGGCAAGCGCTCGGTAGGCTTGGGCTTTAGTGCAAGAATGCGTCTCTGTTAAATGGGCTAATAAACCTGCGTGTAATTTGGGTATGAGCTCCCAAAACAGCATGAATTTTTTCTGCGATGCAGAGTAGCCTTCTTCGTCAATTTGCCAGCTTTCAAGGGCTTTAATAGAGGCTAAATTTTGATAAAGTTGGTGGTGATCCACCAAGTAACGATCTACATCATCGAAGTCGGAAAGGAGAATAGGCCCCCAAGTAAGGTAATCTTCAAATGAGAGCGCTTGTTCTTGAAAAAGCGTTTTGTAAATGTGATACAGCGAGAGCAGGGTGCGTGTGGGGTGCTGAATCGTTTTTTTTGTGAGGCCAGTTATCCATTGGTCGATAGTCAGGATCTGCGGTGAAATGAGCGGCCCTTGATTTATTTGGAACAGTGCATTTTGTAAATAGCGTTTTGCTCTTTCCGAGGGAAGAATAACGTATAGGTTTTGGGCTGCTACCTTTTTAGCCAGAATTTGATGCGCAAGTCGGTCTAAGAATTTCATGACGTTAGGTGCTTGGTTTAGTCAAACCAAACTTTTCCAAAAAAAGACTGCGGCCTATTGGAGTGAATGAATTTATGCCCTCCGTAGCATTTAATGACAGCAAAATGGTTGGCTCCAAATTGAATTTGGACGCAATTGAGCCCTTCTGGGTAGGTATCAGAAAGCCCTTCGAATACGGTTGAGCCGTCGTCGAGAATTTTTTTGGTGATCCGACCTGCAGCCGGTGGGTTGATATAAATACTGGCGATCTCCTCTGGGCTTATGAGTTGATCTAAGGGATGAATGACGATTTCATAGGTATTGCCTTGACCGAGTTCTCGGTATACCATTCGAAGGGTGCTATCCGGGAGCATTTCTAAAAGGGGTTTGCCCGGAAACTTGGCAACTAAACCTGAGGTGGGGTCGGTTTGAATAAATTCGGTCGGTTTTTTAAGTAAGCGCTTGCTGGGAGGTGGGGTTGCGCTTATGCTCCATTGGATGGGTCTAACCTTGTATCCTTTGGCCCGCAAGAGTTGTAAAATACCTTCCTCGCCACCGAGATGCCCTGCACCCACTGCACAAAAGAATGACTTTTGATTTTTTAGTAAGGTCAGTAGGGTATCGCGCATTTGGTAGTTGCGTTTGACGATCACTTCCTGATAAAGGCTATCTTGAACAGACAAATACGATTTCATAAATCGCTGTAATGCGTCGAGGTCTCCTCTTAAGTAGAGTTCTAATAGTTTTTCTTGAGTGAACGAATTGATTTGGTTATCGATAATTCGGCGCTCGCTCAGCTTGAATTCGTTGGACAACGCAAATTGATCCTCAAGTTTTTCAAGTGCAATGGTGTTTTTGCCAAACTGCAGGGCCAACACTTGAAAATAGGCATCCAAAAATTGAGGCATGCCGTCCTCAGAACCGTAGAGCGTTTTTGAATTCAGCGCAAAGGTCGTATATGATTTTCCTTGGTTGTCTATGCGCGTTTCGGGTAGTGTTTTACGGGTATCCATGGCCGAAAAAAGCCGATAAATATCTGTTTCTAGGACAATGTTTTCTGCTTGATCAAAGGCAATATAAGTGCTATCTGAGAGATCGAATAATGCGCGGTCGTTGGCATGGAGTGTGCCAAAAAGGTATGATTTTGTCGTGGATTTTGGATGTGAAATTTCCCACAAAAGCTCTTTGTCGGGCTCAATAATTTGCGCGCTAACGTCAAAAAATACAAAAGTCAATAAAAAGGGCAGCAGACAACGCATCAATTCAAAGTTAATTAAATAAATACACGTTGGATGTGTTTTTCTGTATAGGCATAGGCCAAATAAGCCAACGACGGGATCTCATTAGTAAGTAATATTGGCGACCTTCTGCCTAGTGCAATTCTGCCATGAGTGTGCTGCAATTCAAGGGCAGCCGCTGCATTAATAGTGAGGGCGTTGATGGCTGCTTCTGGCGTCATTTTCATTTTGATACACGCCAAAGACAACACATGCATGAGGTCATAGCTCGGCGACGAACCAGGGTTAAAGTCACTGGCCAGTGCAACTATTGCACCTGCGTTGATAAGTTCATTAGCTGCGCCATATGGTATCGAAAGAAAATGCGAACAACCGGGCAGAAGCGTAGCAACGCAATTGCTTTTTGCAAGTGCGGCAATGTCGTTAGCATCGAGTTCTTCGAGGTGGTCTACCGAAATAGCCCCCTTTTCAATTGCAGCAGCAACGCCACCTAAAACGGAAAACTGGTTGACGTGTACTTTTCCTTTGAGGCCATAGCGAAGTCCTGCTTCGAGAATTTGGCACATTTCGTCGGTGGTGAAGTAGTTGCGCTCGCAAAAAACATCGATGTAGTCTGCAAGTTTTTCTGCGGCAATTTGAGGCAGCATTTCATTGATTAGTAGGTCAATGTAGGCTTCTCGGTTATCTTTGTAGGCAAGGGGAAGGGCGTGTGCACCTAGAAATGTAGCTTTGATTTCAACTGCGCATGTAGCTTTGAGTTGTTGAATCACACGCAGCATCTTGAGCTCCGCTGCTGTACTGAGGCCATAACCAGATTTGATTTCAATTGCGCCGGTTCCGGCGGCTATCATCTTTTGAATCCGAACAGTGGCAGCGTCGAATAGTTCTTGTTCAGACATAGCAGCAAGTTTGCCGGCTGAATTGAGAATGCCGCCGCCTTTGGCTGCAATCGCTTCATAACTGAGGCCATTAATCCGGTCTACAAATTCTTCTTCTCGGCTTGCAGCAAATACGGTGTGGGTATGCGAGTCAATGAATGCAGGAAGCACGTAGCAATTGCTGGCATCTATGACCTCTACACCGCGCCAATCGGTAATGCCCGGCCACTCACTCATTGGGCCATATGCAATGACTTCGTTGTCTTCTAGTGCTAAAAAGGCGTTTTCGATCATTGGCAATACTTGCATCTGAGCTGAGCGAACTACTTCGGGTAGATTTTCACCTGCCTGAACCAAGCCTTTGATATTTTTAATGAATTGTTTGCGCATACGTATTTTCACTGTAAAGATACAGTCAATTTCGGCTTATTTTCGCAGAGATGGAAGAAAGAAATGTAAGTATGTCCCATGATCTTCTAGGGAAGTGGGGCGAGGCCTATGCACTGAATTATTTAAGCGAGCTTGGTTACACCTTAAAAGCCAGAAATTATAAGTTCAACCGCATGGAAATCGATTTGGTACTCACTGATCATGATATACTTGTCGTTGTCGAAGTAAAAACAAGGCATAGTGCTGAGCTCGGCGAACCATGGCGAGCCGTAAATCTTGCCAAGCAAAAACAGATTATTCGTGTGGCAAATTACTATACAAAGTCAATACAATGGCCGCATGAAGTACGATTCGATGTTGTCTCTATAGTGCACAACAGCAACCATACTGACCTCACCCACATCAAAGATGCGTTTAGTCCGAGGCCCTAAACATTTAGACGTGTAGTGCTCTGTTTGCAGTGGCAGCCAAGGCGGCTTCTTTCACGGCTTCTGAGTAAGTGGGATGACCGTGGCAAATGCGGGCAATGTCTTCGGCAGAAGCGCGGTACTCCATTGCGGTAACCGCCTCCATAATAAGGTCGGCAGCTCGTGGCGCAATCATATGAACCCCAAGTACTTCGTCGGTGCTGGCATCAGCTAAAATTTTGATGAATCCGCTGGTATCCATACTGGCACGTGCTCTTCCCAAAGCTTTAATCGGGAATGACCCCGCTTTGTAAGCGCGTCCTTGTGCTTTGAGTTCTTCTTCGGTTTGACCAACTGCAGCAATTTCAGGCCAAGTGTATACAACACCAGGGATGAGGTTGTAATTGATATGCGGTTGTTGTCCCGCAATATATTCTGCTACAAAAACACCTTCTTCTTCGGCTTTATGCGCAAGCATAGCACCGCGAACTACGTCGCCAATGGCAAAAATATGTTGTTGAGCGGTTTGCAAATGGTCATTGACCTCGATTTGACCGCGTTGGTTGGTCTGTAGGCCGGCATTTTCTAATTGAAGACCCTCTGTGAAGGCTTTGCGTCCGACGGCAACCAAGCAGTAATCGGCGTCTAATGTGATTTGCTCTCCTTTTTTGTTCTCAGCCGTAAGCGTGACACTTTTGCCGTTATTAACCACCCCGAGTACTTTGTGTTCCATATGGAATTTAAAGCCTTCTTTTTTCAAAATTTTGGTAAATTCTTTACCGATTCCGGCATCCATAGTTGGCAAAATACTTGGCGCAAACTCAATAACCTCAACGGCTGTGCCCAGACGCGCGTAAACAGACCCTAATTCTAGGCCGATTACCCCGCCGCCAATAACGAGCATTTTTTTGGGAATTTCTGGCATATTGAGTGCCTCAGTAGAGGTAATGATGCGTTTTTTATCGGGTTCCATTCCCGGGAAATAGTTGGGCTTACTACCGGTGGCAATAATGATATTCTTGGCACTTAATTGTGTGCTTTGCTCGCCGATTACCTCGACGGTATGCGCATCAACAAAACGCCCGACACCGTGAAAGACGGCAATTTTGTTTTTGTCCATAAGGAACTTGACGCCCGCACAGGTCTGCGATACGACCTCGTTTTTACGGGAAATCATTTGCGCTAAATTGGCTTTAAGGCCTTTGAGTTCAATGCCGTGTGCAGCAAAATTGTGTTGGGCATTGTGAAAATGTTCAGATGAATCGAGAAGGGCTTTTGATGGAATACAACCCACATTTAGACAAGTTCCGCCAAGGGTATTGTATTTCTCAATTAAAGCTGTTTTGAGCCCGAGCTGTGCACAACGCAATGCTGAAACGTATCCGCCCGGTCCTGAGCCAATTACTACCACATCAAAAGTTTCCATCTTTATATTTTTTTACAAATTTACTGTTTGTCTACGAACAACCAAAGCCTTAAATTTGCGTTGTAAGACCGTGTACAAGATAAAAATCTTTATTCTCTCCCTTTACCTCCTGATTTTCGGGTACTTGTCTGCTTCCCATATTATCGGTGGCGATATCTATTACAATTATTTAGGGAATAATCAATATCGATTTTTCATTACGCTCTACCGTGATTGCGCATCCACAGGCGCACAGTACGACGATCCTTTGTACCTTTCTGTATTTACCCAAGGAAATGTACATTACCAAACCGTTCAAGTGCCTTTTCCTGGTTCTGTGTTTTTGCCAATTAATTTCAATAATCCTTGCGCCACACAACCGTCTGGCATTTGTGTGGAGCGCGCCATCTATCAGGTTGTATTGACTTTACCTCCCATTCCCGGCGGTTACCTCGTTTCGTACCAACGCTGTTGCCGTGGGCCGAATATTACCAATCTGCAATTCCCCGACGATACCGGCCTGACTTTAGTGGCAACTGTGCCCGGCTCCAATACCAACGCTTCCAATAACAGCAGCCCTCGTTTTACAAACTATCCTCCGGTACTGCTATGCAACAACGACCAGCTCGTATTTGATCATTCAGCCACGGATCCCGACGGCGATCAACTTGTTTATTCATTAGTAACCCCGAATGCCGGAGCCAACTCGGGCAATCCGCAACCCTTGCAAATGCCACCACCGCCTTATTTTCCCGTGACGTGGCAAAATAGCTTTAATGCCGCCGTTCCGCTTGGTCCTGGTTCTTCTACCATCATTCATCCCAGTACTGGTTTATTGACAGTGAGCCCCAATCTTATTGGGCTTTTTGTGGTTGGCGTGCGCGTTCAGGAATACCGCAACGGTCAGTTAATAGGCGAAACCGTCCGCGATTTCTTGTTTCGGGTTTTTGATTGCAATATCCAGCTTGCTGCTATTTTACCCCAACAACCGCAATTGCCAAATTTCAATGGGTACTGCGACGGCCTCACCATTCAATTTGACAACCAGTCCTTCGGAGGAACCACTTATCTGTGGGATTTCGGAGTACCCGGTACAAACGCTGATACCAGTCCGTTATATGAACCAACATATACTTATCCAACCTCTGGCATATACACGGCTCAGCTCATTGTCAATCCTGGCCAGAACTGTACTGATACTGCATATATAGAAATCATAGTCAATGAAGAGTTAAGTGTTTCATGGTCAACAATTGATTCACTTTGCTTGTCGAGCAATGCCCACGATTTCTCAGCTCAGGTATCCGATCCCAATGCGACACTTAGTTGGAGCTTTCCTCCAACTGCTTCTACGTTACAGGCAACCGGAAATTTTGTGCCTGGTGTAAGCTTTAATGCAGCTGGATTTCATGTAGTTACTCTAGATGCCAACTCAACCTATTGCCAACAGAGCTATACTGATTCTGTCTTTGTATTCGGTGAAGCCATTGCCGCCATTGCCGTGCCACCTCAGGTCGAATGTTTGGGGTATACGATACCATTTGGCAATAATTCGCAAAATGCAATAAGCTATGCATGGGATTTTGGAAACGGAGTAGTAAGTGCCGCAGCAACCCCAACCATTACTTTCCCTGGGCCGGGCGTTTATCCCGTTTCGCTCATAGCAAGCTCTTCTCCGATATGTCAGGACACCACACAAGTGAATGTCACTATATTGGAACCAATCGTGTTGAATGCCACCCATTCAGACTCTTTATGTATTGATGATTTCTTTAGCTTCGATGCGCAGGTGAGTGGCCCTATTGGCACGAATTTTACTTGGGATTTTGGCCCCAATGCTACGCCATTAAATAGCAATCAACTCACAGGCAATAATGTCCTATTTAACCAAAGTGGCACGCAGCAAATCATGCTCATTGGTCAAAACGCACTTTGTGCAGATACGCTCACCGAAACGGTTCGTGTGTTTGGGCATCCGAGTATCAACTTTATGTTTCTCAACGCATTGCAATGTGCTCCATCACAAGCACAATTTGTAAATTTAAGTCAAAGTGAGGTTCCAACTATTTACTTGTGGGACCTTGGCGATGGCACCCAAATACAAGGCACCAACGTTACCCATACTTATTTCAATCCAGGAAATTATACGGTTACGCTCACACTCATTGAGCAATTTGGTTGCCTAGACACCCTATTTATGGCCCAGCAGGATTTAGTTACCGTGCATCCTTCTCCACAAGCCGGCTTTACAATAAGCCCAGACAAAGTAGATGTTTGTCAAAATGAAGCCATTTTTACAGATCAATCAATTGACGCAGTGACGTACCAATATTTTGTCGAAGACCGTACTTTTCAATATACCAGTGCTAATTTTGTCCATGCCTATGGTCGGGGAGGCACCGATTATCCAATGCAAGTTGTTTCCAATGCATTTGGATGTACAGACACAGCGTATGCCAGCATTGAAGTCGAACCGTTTAGTATTTACGCACCGAATACTTTCATCCCTGATAAAGACGGTCGAAACGAAGAATTTAAAGTTGTCACCGATTTTGGAGTTACAGATTGGTCTTTGGAGGTATTCAATCGGTGGGGTGAACGCGTTTTTGTAAGTCAAAATCCGGCAGAGGGTTGGGATGGCACCTACAAAGGAATTCCTTGTCAAGATGGTCTATATAACTATGTTCTGAAATTTAGGCCTTGTCACGAACCGTATATAAGAAGACAAAGAGAGGGAACAGTCAATTTACTGCGCTAAACTTATTACTGCGCTGATCTTAAATTTTTCTGCGCAATTCAAAGTTTTGGCCCAAATAAACTTTTCGGACTTGTTCATCGGCTGCCAGCTCTTCGGCGGTTCCTGATTTTAAAATTTGACCCTCGAAAAGCAAGTAGGCTCTGTCCGTAATTGAAAGCGTTTCTTGAACGTTGTGATCGGTAATTAAGATGCCAATATTGCGTTTTTTGAGTTCCCAAACGATCGCTTGAATATCCTCGACCGCGATTGGATCAACCCCAGCAAAAGGTTCGTCGAGTAGAATAAATTTAGGGTCTGTTGCAAGTGCTCTGGCTATTTCGGTGCGTCGTTTTTCTCCCCCTGATAGGCGGTCTCCTAAGTTTTTACGCACATGACCTAAACTAAATTCTTCAAGTAATTTTTCAAGTTTGGCCTCGCGCTCGGCCTTTGGTAAGGGGCCCATTTCGAGAATGGCCATGATGTTGTCTTCAACGCTAAGTTTTCTGAATACAGAAACTTCTTGTGGTAGGTATCCGATGCCAAGTTGAGCTCGTTTGTACATCGGCAATTTTGTGATATCATTTCCGTCGAGAAAAACGCTTCCGGTATCTGGTTTGACCAAACCGACCATCATGTAAAAAGACGTTGTTTTTCCGGCACCATTAGGACCAAGTAAACCAACGATTTCACCTTGGCTAACTTCCACATTGACGCCGTTGACAACCGTACGTCCGCGGTACGCTTTACAGATATCTTGCGTGTGTAATTTCACGGATCGAAAATACTAAAAATTTAGGGAGTAGCGCGCTTTAATCCCAATTGGACTTATGCCAGGAATTTGATGTGTGGCGCGGTAAACGACATCAATTCGAATGACTTTGAGGATGTTTTCAATTCCGATTCCGAGCTCGATATAAGGAACCCCATTAAATGGTCGCACAAAATCTGGAATCAGCATTTGATCAGCGTGTTTAGAAGATAAACTACCAAGCATGATGCGTTCTGTGGTGATGAGCCTGATTTTTGTTGCTTTCACGAGTGGAATGCGATCGAAAACAAGACCTTCCCAGCGGTTTTCGGCAAAGCCGATTACATACCGATCACTAACAAATTCGATGAAATTGACCATGTTAAAAGTACTGGTAAGTAACCAAACCGACTGATTCCCCTCATGGACTTTGAGAAGCGGGTATGCGGTACTCCCATTTATGTATCCGAGTGTGAAGCCATAGCGCATGCGCCCGAGTACGCCAAGCTGGGTATTATGCTCGTATTGAAATTCAAATTTTTGGTAGTTGTATTCGCTGCCCAAAATACCTTTTATACCCAAAACGGTTTGAAATGAAAGAATTGGGTATGGTGACCGCAATGCCGTGCGGTCAAAAGATCCAGCTAAAAATTCTTCATCTTTGGTCCAGCGAATTCGCGTTGTGAATTCGGTAGCGGTAAGATGTGAAAGCTGTATGGTATCCTGTCCTACCAGACGCTGATAGGTGGCCAAGCCCAGTGGGGTATAATTTTTCCATTCCGCAGCAGTATAGAGAATTAGGTCTTTTTTAATATCTTTTTCGAGGCTTAACCCTGCTTTTTGAACAAAAGTGAGTTTATCGAATGGTGCTGTGCTCAAGAAGGTCACAAATGAGGTGCCCATGGAGGCTGCTGTCGGCGATTGTCCAATTTGTTCGATGTCATAGTTGTAATAGGCATTGAGCATTCCTCTTTTCTGAGGCGTAATGTTGTAACGAACGCGCACGTTATATTTGAAGCGTTCATCTCCAAAACCATAGGCGATACGCCCGCCTAACTCTAGCCGTTTTGAAAAGTCGTTGGAGGTGCGCAGCGCGAGTGACATTCTGAATTTTTCTACTGGATTTACGCTTACCAAAGATGCGGCAGAGCCTAACTCTATTTTTTGAATGGGCCAGTAGCCGGTAGTCGCAAAATAAGTGAGTTTGCGCATATTTTGATAAAAAGGTTGTGCCTCCAGTGAATCGACCATAGCCTGAATTTGTGTTTCTTGGGTACTGAGTGCAACGGGTCGTAATTTAGCCCAATCCTCGGCACTGAGCTGTTTTGCATCGGCGGCAACCTCAACGGCGTTTTCTGTCCTGTAATAGGCTTCTTCTTGCGGCTGGTTCACTACAAATTCACTACGACGGCTATATTTTCGACCGATGAGGCCTAGAAATTTTGATTTTTCGGTGACCTTAAACGACAAGACCATTTTTTCTTCTGTGAGCATCCAGACCTCTTTTTGGACTTGTTCAAAGCTTTGTTCAAAATAGAATTCTTGAATGTAATTGAGGTTGGCACCCGGGGCAATATTGGCTTCAATACGTTTGACGGCATAGGTGGTGTCGTGGATCCACATATGTCCTTCAAAAACAAGGTCGCCGCTGCGTTTAGGGACAAAACGCAGTTTGTAGCACCAATCTGAACCTATAAAGGTAGAGTCATCGAGAAAAAACTGATAATAAGTGCGCGCATATGGTGCAAGTGGACTAATGAACGATTTGTTAAAAAGGTCGTAAATGTTATCGTATATATTGAGTTCTAGGTACATGTCGCCCAAAAATTGGGTCATTTGCATGTTTTCTACTCCGGTAATCTTGGTGGCTTGAACTACTTCTTTTTTAAGTTTAGGATCTTTTCGGTAATAATAATCAGATACACTTTCCGAGAGAATAACGGGTAGAAGCGAAGTGTTGTTACTGCTGTCGGTTTGCAGGTAACTTTTGACGAGGTCTAAGCGATCTACAATCGGATTATTGAGCAAGCCAGAATCCAAATTGCAGGCATCAAGCTCGATTTTATTGTAAAGGTGATACTGATAAGCACTGAGTTTCTCCTTGTTGTTGATGTCTTTGTAAGTAATGATGCGCCTGTGTAATTGGGCTCCTCTGGTTTCGGTTGGGGCTTTGAGAATGATTTCGGCAACTTCCTTTTCTTGCGCAGGCATCTTTACAATGAGTTGTTGGCTCTTGTCTTTCTCTATTCTGAAGCGTTGCGTTTGATACCCCAAGAGGCGAAAAATCAGGGAATCGGTTGGGTAATAGGTGCTGAGGTAGAAATTTCCGAGCGAGTCGGATTTGGTACTGATTTTACTGTCGAGAAATTGGATGCTTACGTAACTTAGTGGCTCTCCTTTTTTATCTGTTACAATGCCACTCACAATGGTTTGTTGTGCAATGGAAAAGCAATAGAGCAAACTGAATAGTCCGAGAACGATAAATCTCATTAATCTTGCTCTTTTGGACCGACTCTTTTTGCGACTAAAATACTGACTTCAAAGAGTAGGTAAATTGGAATAGTGACGATTACTTGCGATATAATATCAGGCGGTGTAATGACTGCTGCTAGGATAAGGATCACGACGATGGCGTGTTTTCTATATTTCACCAAAAATGCGGGCGTGAAGAGACCTATTTTGACGAGCAGGAAGGTAACAATTGGAAACAAAAAGAAGAGCCCGGTATAAAAAACAGTAGATAATATGGTGCTCATGTAAGAAGCAATGGTGATATCAGTCTTAATCTCAGGCGTGATTTGAAAAGCACCAAAAAATTGCACACTAAGTGGTGCTACTACATAATAACCAAAAAGGATCCCAAGAAAAAAGAGCAGGCTCACGTAGAATACAATTCCTTTTGCCATCTTTTTTTCATTGCCTTTTAATCCGGGCTTGATAAATGCCCATAGCTGATAAAAAATGTAAGGAAATGCAAGCACAACACCACCCATGATACTCATCATGAGGGCATATGAAAATTGACCAGCAAGGGTGGTGCTTTGAAAATCGACGATTATCTGCTCTACACAAACGCCTAGATATTGGCACATGAGTTTAAAAGTGATAAAGTCTGGATCCACCATGTTAAGAAAGATACCTTCCATGATTTCTCTTTGGTAGGTCCAGATCAAAACAGCAAATATGATGACAGCTACTGCCGAACGGAGCAAGCGCCAACGAAGCTCTTCGAGGTGATCTAAAAATGACATTGGCTGGTCTTCAGACATGCTGTAAAATTAAGCAAATTATCAGAAAAGGCGTTTTAAAAGAACATCGTAAATTGTTTACGATGTTGTATGAGAACTTTGTATCATCAAAACCGATACACCATGAAAAAGCAATTTGTAATTCAACACATTTGGTTTAATAACCAAGACGCGGCGGTCACTTTAGCAGGTCTAATGAAAGAAGATGTACTTACCTATGAGTCTAAGTTGGTCATTCGAATGGCAAGGCTTAATGCCGTAATCTCAGAAATCCAGAAACAAGCTGGTATTGAGGTGAGTGAGTATATGTGCCGCTTTGAGCTCGGTTTTATAACTGAGTACGAAATTAGTTTTCCACAAGCCGTGCAGGTTGAACTCGACTTAGAGGCTATCTTAGGGCTTGACCAACAATTGGTGAAGCGAATTGTGGCTTAAGGTTGAATGAAAACGGTTTCTTCGTTGATTTTTTCCGCCTCAATTTTGATGATGCCTTGACCCGTTTTATTGCCTTTCTGTGCCTTGATATCGAGTACTGCAACACCGGCTTGACCTAATTGATATAATTCGTTGTAATTGAAAGTAGCCAATCCGTTAAGGTTGGTGTAAGCAGTATCAAAAACAGCTACCTGTTGAGGCGTACTTTGGGTATTGGTACCATACAAAACAACCATTGCGTTCGATACACTTGCATTGGTTTCGTCTTTGACGTAGATGTGCGCAACGGTATCCATCTTTTTACGACAAGCGCTCAAAGAAACAAGTGAAGTAGCAGCAACTGCAAACAAAAGTATTTTTTTCATGGTGTTTAGTTTGGTAGGTAGATAGTTTCTACGGCAGTGGTATGCACTTTGGCACGTGTATAGCCGTAGGCAGTTTTGTTGTTGTATTTGACAATGATGTCGAAATACCCGGTCTTATTGCTTTCGCCAGCCAGCGAAAAATACGGATCCATGTCGAAGGTGGTGAAACCTGAAGAATTCGTGTAAGTCGTATCTACGTAGGCTAAAGTGGCTGGCTCAGATTGTTGGTCTCCGACGATAATCACTTTGGCACCGTCGATGAGTTGATTAGACGAGGAACGCACAAAAACCTTGATGATAGCAGGGTCTTTGGGTTCGCATCCGCCCAACAACAGGAGCAAAGACAGTGATAATAGGCTTGTTAAAATAGTTTTCATAGGTAAAGAATGTCTCAAATTTACATTTAAATTTTTGAATTTTAAAACTCTTTAAACTTGCGTTTATTGTATTTGGAGTAGGACTTGATTGCGTTCTTGTTCCGTAATTTCTGCAAGAGCCTCTCCAGTTAGACCAAAATAAAAGCCCTTCACCTTGATTTGCATAACGCCAATTTGACCGGGTTTGTAAAATTGGCTCAGATCAAAATAGGCCTTGCCGCTGAGGTCCGAAATGCTGCTATCTTGCACTGCTATGGGATTGTGAGCAGTGTCTGTAGGTTCTGCTACCAACCATACCTTCACATCAGAAAGTGTGGTGCCGTTTGCATTGACGACTGTAACTTCCAATGTTGTGGGTGGTGTCTCTTTGCATGCTGCAAAAACGAGTGCCATAAAACACAACAGTAGAAAAGCAAAAGGAGCTGTACGATACAGCTTTTTTTTCTTGTACATTTGCATGAAGACCAAGCTATTTTAGTTATTTAACAACATTCTAGCTAAAAAGGTTACAACCGTTCGCTTTTTAATGACCATGAACATACAAGATTTAGCAGCCGAATTAGAGCAAGTTAGCCTACAAGATGAACAAACACTTGAACAATTTCGCATCCGTTTTTTAGGATCCAAAAATGTGCTCAAGGATCTGTATGCTGCCATCAAAGACATCCCCAACGAACAGAAGCGTGCATATGGTCAGCAGGTTAATGGGCTCAAAGAGCGCGCAGAACAACTGTATTTGGAGGCCAAAACTGCTTTGAGCCAAACGCAAAAAACGGGGCATCAAGACGACTGGAGTAAACCCTCCGAGGATCCAAAGGTTGGAGCGCATCATCCATTGTCTTTGATCAGAAAGGAGATAATTGGCATCTTTAAACGAATTGGGTTCGAGGTTTCAGAAGGCCCAGAAATCGAAGACGATTGGCACAATTTCAGCGCATTAAACTTTCCGCCAGAGCATCCGGCTCGCGACATGCAAGACACCTTTTTTATCGAAAAGGGCGCCCAAGAGTTTGCGCTGCGGACCCACACCAGCAGCGTTCAAGTTCGTGTGATGGAACAACAACAACCCCCGATCAGGACCATTTCTCCCGGAAGAGTCTACCGCAACGAGGCCATCTCTGCTCGAGCGCATTGTTTTTTCCATCAGGTAGAGGGTCTATACATTGACAAAGGCGTTTCTTTTGCCGATCTCAAGCAAACCTTATTGTATTTTGCACAAGAGTTATTTGGCTCTGAAACGCAAATCCGACTGCGCCCATCTTATTTCCCATTTACGGAACCGAGCGCTGAGGTCGATATCTCCTGTACACTTTGTGCTTCCAAAGGATGTAATGTCTGTAAATATACAGGTTGGTTAGAGATCATGGGCTGTGGCATGGTAGATCCAAATGTGCTAGAAGCATGTGGCATAGATGCCAACCAATTTACGGGCTTTGCATTTGGAATGGGTTTAGAGCGTATTGCTCAGCTCAAATACCGCGTAACCGACTTGCGTCTCTATTCGGAGAACGACGTTCGTTTCTTGAAACAATTTAAAGCTGGTATGGCATGAGTTGGCAGCCTTTTGAAACACCCCAGCACTGGTCAGAATTGCTAGAGGCTTCCAATGATGCGCCTCAACTCGTATTCAAGCACAGCACGCGCTGTTCGATTTCTGCTATGGTCTTGAATCGTTTTGAATCGAGCGCATTATTTCAAAAAGGGCTTTTGACTTGTTGGTTTCTAGATCTAATTGCACACCGCGACCTCTCCAACATGATAGCTACCCAGACTAACGTGCAGCACGAATCTCCACAATGTATAGTATTACACAAAGGACAGGTCATTTATGCAGAAAGTCATGGCGCCATTGCTGCCAATACCATTCAATTAATGCTTACCAACCAATGAAAAAAATTCTTATTTGGGTGCTCGTTATTGGGCTACTTGCCGGATTTCTTACACCGTTGATCACCTCTTCTAATTCAGATACTGAAAGCAAAGCAGCCACTTTTGGTTTTAAAGAAAATTTAGCGGTGGTGGCTGGGCAAACAGTGGCTATTCCAATTCAAATTACAGACGGCAGTACGGCTTTAACGCTTTCTATCTCTGACTCTGTTGTCCTTAAAATTGCCAACCCGAAGAAAAAAGAGGTGTTTTTACTCGACACCAAAAAAATGAAACTCGGGGCTTATTCATTAGAATTGAAAGTTACAGATGCCCAAATGAATCGCTTTTCTGAACAGCGAAATCTACGCATTTTATCAGCCATTAAGCCAGAACGTTGGTCGGTCAAACTTGGCGCCAGCTATACCCACGACACCCAAAACTATACACAAGGTCTTACTTTTTGGAAGGGAGAACTTTTTGAATCTACGGGTGACCCCAACCAAACCGGAAGCTCCATGATTGCTAAAATCGATTTACAAACCGGAAAACCCATTCAAAAGGGGGCAACTGTTTTTAAAAAGCAGCTTGACGCCAGTAAATTTGGAGAGGGTATGGCTATCGTTAATGATGAAATCTTTCAACTTACCTGGAAAAATCAACAGTGTTTTGTCTACGATCTGAATTCTTTTGAGCTTAAAAAAGAGTTTGCTTACAGCGGAGAGGGTTGGGGGCTTTGCACAGACGGAAAACAACTTATGATGTCCGACGGCACCGAACGCATTACGTTCAGAGACCCTAAGAATTTTCAAACGATTCGCACCATTGAGGTTTACACTGACCAAGGTCCATTGCCACAACTCAATGAACTCGAATACATCGATGGCCTGATTTACGCGAATATCTACATGACCAACTTTGTTGCCGTTATCGATCCCACTTCAGGTAGCGCATTGGCTTTAATTGACGCCGCAAATGTTGTTGCTGCCGCAAAAGGTAACGGAGAGGTCCTTAACGGTATTGCATTTAATGCGCTCACGGGCAAAACATACATGACAGGTAAATATTGGCCAAAATTGGTCGAGGTAAGTTTCATTAAATAGGTACAATGGAAAATCAGCGCAAAGATTGGTCAGAAATCAAAAGCAACGACAGTTGGTCGATTTTTAAAATCATGGCTGAATTTGTTGAAGCCTACGACAAAATGGCCAAGGCGGGCCCATGTGTCGCCATTTTTGGTTCTGCCCGCACCAAACAAGATCATCCACACTATTTGCAAGCCGTTGAAATCGGCGAAAAATTGGCACGTGCGGGTTATGGCGTAATAACAGGCGGCGGACCAGGTATAATGGAGGCAGGAAACAAAGGCGCCAAACAAGGAGACGGCGTTTCTGTTGGTTTGAATATCGACTTGCCATTCGAGCAATTCCACAACCAATACATCGACCGTGATCATTACCTCGAGTTTGATTATTTCTTTGTGAGAAAGGTGATTTTTGTCAAGTATTCCCAGGCATTTGTGATTTTACCAGGAGGGTTTGGTACCCTAGATGAGCTTTTTGAAGCCATGACACTTGTGCAGACGAAGAAAATTGCAAGACGCCCAATTGTGTTACTTGGCAAAGCTTATTGGCAGGGTCTTTTTGAATGGGTGGCCAACACCCAACTCAAAGAAGGTTATATTTCAGAAACTGATCTTTCCTTGTACAAGATTACTGATTCCACAGACGAAGCACTCCAGTTCATCGAGGACTTCTTCAGTTCTCATGCGCTTTCTCCGAATTTCTAAGCATCTTTGTAAATAACTTAAGTACACTTTATGTTGGACAAAATCAAAAGTACACTCCGGTTAGTGATCCCGTTCATCAAGACCAAACACTTCTGGAAGCATTTAGGGTTGGTATTTTTATTTTACCTCGTAATGGTATTTGCTACCATTTTATACCTTGATTTTGCCACCAATCACGGTGAGAAAATTGCCGTCCCCAATTTTGTAGGCATGCCAGCTTCCAAAGTAAAACAACGCATCGAAGACCTCGGCCTCACGTACCAAATCCTAGATAGCATCTACGACCCAAAACTTGCCGAGGGCACCGTTGTGGAGCAACTTGTTGAGCCCACTTCTTTATCGCAAGTATACGTGAAGTCTGGCCGAATTATTGGCCTGCGACTTTCTAAAAAGAGTCAGCTTGTAGAAATGCCCAGTTTGCTCCACAAGCAAATTCAGTTTGCGCAAAGTATTCTCGAACAACGTGGCTTGCGTTACATTATTCAATATCAGCCCACTGCAGAAGCCAATGGGTCAGTCTTGGATCAACGCTACAAAGGACGCCGAATTAAAGAGGGTGAACGCTTGCCAATTGGCGCTGTGGTCACGCTTATTGTGGGGCAGAACGACGAAGGTGAGCCAATTGCTTTGCCTAATTTATTGGGCCTAACTATGTCCGAGGCGCAACTTATTTTCGATACCTTGGGCGTAAGTAGTTATTCATTTATTTGTCCTGATTGCCTCACTGGCCAAGACTCTGCAAGTGCCCGAATTTTTTCGCAGTCTCCAGAATATATTGAAGGAACTACCGTTTTCAAGTCAACTCAATTTATACTCTCCATGCAAAAAGGGGGTGGAGGACAAAATCCGTAAGCAATGAAGCGCAATACTTTACTTTTTTTCTTGGCTTTCTTGTCGACTTCAGTGTGGTCACAAGGCTTGGAAATAGGCCCAATTACAAGAAATTACGAGCTAAAGCGCTCCAAAAATAATTCTTACAAAAGTACGGTAACCAGTATCGACAGCACCTTTTATTACACACCGGATACCCTAGATTTGCCTTTTTTCGATGAGTTTTCTACCGATAAATTTCAAAAATACACGGCGCAATTCAATGATCCAGGGGTGAGTTCGACACTGTTTTATCAATTGCTAGACCCCGCAACCTTGCAGGCGCTTAACGCCAGCCAATCTTTTACAGATCAGGCCACTTTTCGCCGCACCTTTGATATCGCAACGAGTGCGTTTACGGATTCTATTTTTCCAACGACTGCTGTGAAAGTAGCCGATTTTTCGGCTTATCCGCTGAGTTATCAAACGCTTAGCTTGTATCCGCCGTATTATATCTACGATACCATAGGTATTCCCGATACACCAGATACTATTTGGGTTCAAAACCCAAGTTATTTCCAAGATTCTGTGCGCATCTTTTTTGCCACGCTCAACGACCCAAATGCACTTTGGCTCGATGACAACGCCTACCTCAATAAGCGGTTTGGGGTAGCTCCCCGATCAATGGGCGTTGTTACTTTTGATGGTTTGGATCCAACAGGTTATCCATATGCCATCGGGACAGCTTTGTCCAACACTGCTGACTACTTGCATTCCAAGCCGCTCGATCTGAGCCCCTATACGGCAGCTGACTCACTTTATTTTTCTTTTTTGGTGCAAACCGAAGGATGGGGCGACACCCCTGAGGCCAATGATTCCTTACGCCTTGAATTTTATGCAAAAGACCTCGATCAATGGTTTCAAGTATGGTCAATAGGTGGAGATACCACAACACCATTCAAAGTGGTACACATTTCAGTGAAAGATGCCAACTATTTCAAGCGTGGATTTCAATTCCGTTTCAGTAATTACAGCGCGCTTTCAGGGGCCTTGGATCACTTCCATATAGACTACGTGCATCTGCGTACTTTATCGAATATTGCCGACACACTCTTCAAAGATTTCGCTTGGGTTTACCCAATGAATTCTTTGTTACAAGATTTCACAGCTGTTCCGTGGGATCACTACAAAAACACGCCTAAGCCTTTTCGCAATGATTTTCCTATTGCCGTGCACAACGGAAGTCCTAACCCTGAAAACAATCAAATTGCAGGTCAATTTACAATTGATCAAGCCGGGACGGTTCTCAATCAGTTCAGCATCCCTGGAAGTCAGCTTTCTAACGGCGACCTGAATTACGAGCCGAACACCACTTATTTTTCCACGCACAATATCAGCACTTTTGGCACTTTCCCAACAACAGGTGGCGGTGATCAACAAGCGTTTCGTGTGAAAGGTGACATCAGCGTTCAGTTCCCAAATCTGACGCTCAACGATACCACTAGTTTTTACCAACCATTCGTCAATTTCTACAGCTACGACGACGGAAGCGCAGAAGCAGCATTTGGTCCAACTGGCGCGCAATCAAGGCTTGCTGTAGAGTTCAACGCCTACGAAGCCGATTCGCTGGTTGGCGTCTCCTTCCATTTTGTACCCTCTGTTGTCGATGTATCTAATAAATTGTTCTTGATCAGTGTTTGGTCAAACGAAAACGGACATCCAGGCACTTTGCTCTACGAAGACGACGTCTTTTTCCCTAGAACCCCATTGTACGCTGATGAACGCGGTATTTTTGTGCCTTATTATTTTACTGATACCCAAAAAGTAAGTGTCCCGGCCTCTTTTTTTATTGGCTGGAGACAACTTGACAACGAGCGCCTCAATTTAGGTCTTGACCGCAATATTGATCATGCTGATAAGGTTCAATATAGTGTAGACGGCGGTTTCAACTGGCTCACAAGCCCTTTTGTCGGTTCAGCTATGTTGCATCCTATTTTCTCAACAGCACTTGATGCCAGCTTGGGTCTAACTCCCCATAATGCGCCTTCTCTCTCTTGGTCTGTGTTTCCAAATCCTGCCACGGATCAAATCGAAGTACAGCTACCTCCGCAATTAAAGGGGGCCACCATCCAATTATATAATGCAATGGGACAATTACAAATAGCTCAAAAAGAATCCCTATTTGAGCTCGGTATGTTGCCGAATGGCGTTTACTTTTTACAGTGCCCTGATGCTCATCTAGAAGTCATTAAATTGATTGTCAATCACTAATGAGTGAGCAACCCGATATCGAATTAGAAGTAGAGGAGGCCGATTTATTTGAGCACCACCGGTTTAAAGCCGATCCTGGTCAGGAAGTCGTTCGGATCGATAAATTCCTCCTGGACCGCATGGCCGATACCTCCAGAAACAAAATTCAAGTTGCAGCCAAAAATGGCAATATACATGTTAATGGGCAAGCTGTCAAGCAAAATTACAGGGTAAAACCAGGTGACGAAATCGCAATTGTACTGCCTTACCCGGTCAGAGAAATCGAACTCATTGCACAGGATATTCCAATAGATGTCGTCTATGAAGATGATGATTTATTGGTGGTTAACAAACCGGCAAACATGGTCGTTCATCCGGGCTACGGAAATTATTCTGGAACATTGGTAAACGCGCTCGTTTATCATTTTGATCAGCTCCCTAGTAGACCAAAAGATTATTTTGGCCGGCCGGGTTTGGTCCACCGCATTGACAAGCACACAACAGGCTTATTGGTCATTGCCAAAACAGAAATTGCACTCAATGACTTAGCCAAGCAGTTTTTTGAACGCACTACCGAGCGCAGGTACAACGCATTGGTGTGGGGCGATCTCTCTGACAACGGCACTATAGAAGGTTATATTGGGCGTTCCCTAAAAAATAGAAAAGTCATGACCGTTTTTCCAAATGGAGACTACGGTAAACCGGCCATTACGCACTATAAAGTGCTTGAGCGATTTGGCTATGTGACCTTAATCGAATGCAAGTTAGAAACGGGCAGAACACATCAGATTCGTGCGCACTTGCAGTCTATTGGACACCCGCTTTTTAATGATTTGGAGTACGGTGGCAATCGCATTCTAAAGGGCACTAAATCCGCGGCTTATGAAAAATTTATGGCCAATAATTTTGAATTGCTTCCCGGACAGGCGTTACATGCAAAAACGCTCGGTTTTATTCAGCCAAGCTCCAAACAATATTTAGAGTTTGATTCTGAGTTGCCTAGCGGATTTCAGCGCTTATTAGAACGCTGGAGAACCTATTGTTCGGATTTTAAATAAAATTTCTCTATTTTTGCTTTCCTTGGTACCTTACTAAGCTAAAACTACGCTTTATGAAACAACTATTCATTGCCGCTATTTTAACGTTGATGACCACGTCGGTAAGTTTTGCTCAAAACCTTCCAGATCCGAAATTTGTCCGTCAAGCCAACGAAGTCTTTATTTCCGGCAATTATTTTGAAGCCATTAACGTGTGTCAAGATGCCTACAAAAAATTAGGTGCACGCGGTTCATTACGTCAAAAAGGCGATATGGCCTTTAAAATTGCAGAGTCTTACAGAGCGCTCGAAATCTACGACAAAGCCAATGACTGGTACGGAACCTGTATCGAGCTTAAGTATTTCGACGTAGTTCCTGAGGTATATTATTACAAAGGCGACATGCAACGCATGATGAAAGACTTTGACAACGCCATCAAAAGTTACCGCGAATACAAGCGCATTGCTCCGAAGTCTCGCACCAAAGAAGTGGACGACGCCATTATGGCCTGCGAGAAATACAAAGATTTTGATGAATTCGAAACATCGCGTTTGGTGGTGAAGCCCGAGGCTAAAATCAATACCAAGCAAATGGACATGGCTCCTTCTTTCATGGATAAAAAAGGGAAAGTCATCGTTTTTAGTTCGTCTAGAGACGAAAGCACCGGTGCAAAAAGAGACCCCATCTCTGGAGAAAAATACATGGACCTTTACATTGCCGAGTACGACGTTAACGGCAATCCGACTAATGTCAAGTCACTTGACACAAAAGGTGTCGTCAACACAACTCAAAACGAAGGCTCGGCTGTTTTTGACGCAAAACGCAAAAACATCTACTTCACGCGTTGTCCAAATGCTGAAAAAATGGATCTCGGTTGTGAAATCTGGACGGCCGTCATGAGCGGAGAAGACTTCGAAGATCCGCGAAAAATTTCATTAACTGTTTCTGATACCATTTCAGTAGGTCATCCTTGTTTGTCTCCAGACGACCAAATGCTCATTTTTGCTTCCGACATGAAACAAAGTCCAAACGGAGAAAAATCCTATGGCGGCCGCGATTTGTGGTACGTCATGTACGACAAACGCACTAAAATGTGGGATTCAGTACCGCGCAACATGGGCGCTATGTTCAATACAGCCGGCAACGAACTTTTCCCATCAATTGGTCCAAACGGACAACTTTATTTTGCCTCGGATGGCCTTCCGGGTATTGGCGGACTCGATATGTTTGTCGCAGACCAAGTCAACGGTGAGAACAAATGGACTGGCGTTAAAAACATGGGATACCCGTTCAATTCTCAGGGCAATGACTACGCAATGGCAGATTTCGATGGTAAATCTGGCTTCTTTACCTCTGAGCGCAAAACAACCAGCAATCAAGAGTATGCCCCAGAGATTTGGAGCTTCACTACGCCACCAAATCTATTTGACTTACGCGTCACTGTCTATGAGTCCGGCAAAAAGTCTAAAAAATTAGCTGGCGCCAAAGTATATGTTACCGTTTCTGACGGTACCAGCTGGGAAGGTGTAACTGACGCCAAAGGAAAAATCATTTGGAAAGAGCGACCAGACAAAAAAGGCCGCTACATCCTCGCAGGAAAAGAATACACGCTCAAAGCGGAAAAAGAAGGATACTACGAAGATAAGAAAGGTGCAAAAATCTCGACCATGGGTCTAGAGCAAAGCCAAAGTTTCCTTGTCGAGATGCCTTTGTTGCCAGTTGGTATCATTCGTACCCCGGAGGTCCGATATGTATTTGATCAGTGGGTTTTCATCAACGATGCCACTTGTATGTCTTTGGACTCACTCAAATTCCTAGACAGCATGCTCAAAGAGTATCCTAACCTTACCATTGACTTATTCTCACACACCGACTCCCGTGGTGGTGATGTGCGCAATCAAGTGCTTTCCGAAAACCGCGCCAAAGCAGTTTATAAGCATCTAGTCGAGACTTGTGGCATCGATCCACGACGCATTCGCCCTATCGGACGTGGCGAGGCAGAACCAGCAACTTGGGTAGATGAAACAGGTAAAACGGTTGTCCTCACGGAAGATTACATCAATCAGTTTAAAACCTCAGACAAAGCTAAATTCGAAATGCTGCACACCATCAACCGTCGCACAACGGCCAAGATTACCAGCACCACCTTTGACCCGAATACAGCACCACCTGCAGATCCAGAATACCGCAAGTTTAAACAACTTCCAAGATTATAAAGAAAAGGCGTCGGAAGGCGCCTTTTTGTTTGAAACCATGAGACGCCTGCTTCAAAAAATTGTATTCTTCTTTGAACTCCAATCCTTTGGGGTTTGCGAGTGGTGGGCGCGTCGTCTTGGTATCCGTACCAATAAGGTCAGATTGGGTTTCATTTACTTCAGTTTTATTGGCCTTGGCTCTCCAGTGCTCCTTTATTTAATCATGGCCTGGATTCTCGAGCACAAACATTATTTTAAATTGCAATCGAAGCGCAAGCAATCTATCTGGGATTTATGAGAATTTTAATCACGGGCAGCAATGGTTTGCTCGGTCAGAAACTTACCGATTTATGTTTGGCCAGTGAGCTTGATTTTTTGGCAACTTCAAGCGGAGCCAATCGGTATTCTATGTGCCCAAAAGAGCGTTACCAAACGCTCGATATTACCGATGAGCAAAATATCCATGCCGTGCTGGGCACTTATCGGCCAACACACGTCATCCATACGGCAGCGATGACCAACGTGGATCAGTGCGAGTTGCAACCCGAAGCTTGCGATCTGGTCAATCGGCAATCTGTACAAATGCTTGCCAAATATTGTCAGGCGCACCAAATCCATTTGCAATTGCTCTCTACCGACTTCGTTTTTGATGGCAAAGCCGGCCCTTATACTGAAACCGACCAACCCAATCCTTTGAGTGTTTATGCACGATCCAAGGTCGAAGCAGAAAAAATAGTTCAGCATGCACACGGACTCAATTACTCTATAGTGCGCACAATTATTGTCTATGGAAACGGAGAAAATTTATCGCGTTCCAATCTCATTCTTTGGGCAAAAGAAGCGTTAACAAAAGGAGATCCGTTACAAATAGTCGATGACCAATTCAGGGCACCAACTTGGGCAGCAGACCTCGCTTGGGCTTGTGTGCGAATTTGCCAGCTCAATGAGCAAGGCATTTTTCATATCGCAGGCCCCGAAACACTTTCAATTTATGACATAGTAGGGCGCGTAGCAGCTTATTACGGGCTTTCTATGGACAAAGTGAGTAGGTTGAGCAGTGCTACGCTTAAACAGCCTGCTAAACGACCGCCAAGAACGGGTTTTATCCTCGATAAAGCATATCAAAAATTAGCGTATCAGCCCCATACCCTCGAGCAAACCTTTGAGCTGCTCTAATTCAGAAAAAAATTTATCTTTACCTACCTAAAAAATCAAAATATGAGTGTTTGGAGAAAAAAACCGGTAAGTCACTTCGAGCGTGACATGAAAAAAAATGACCTTAACCGCGTATTGAGTCGCTGGGGACTCACTTCCTTAGGCATCGGCGCCATTATTGGTGGGGGTATTTTTACACTCACCGGTATTGCCGCTCACGACCACGCAGGCCCTGCACTTGCGCTTTCTTTCGTGATTGCGGGTGTGGGTTGTTTATTTGCATCCTTATGCTATGCTGAATTTGCTTCCATTTTACCTGTTGAAGGATCGGCTTATGCCTATTCTTATGGCACCATGGGTGAGCTTTTTGCATGGGTTATTGGATGGAACCTCATTCTTGAATACATGATGGGCGCCACAACTGTTGCCGTCGCGTGGAGCGGTTATTTCGAAAAGCTCTTACACCAGTTTGACATACATCCGCCCATGTGGCTCATGAACGATGCCATAACAGCAGCCGAAAAAGCGCATGAAGCTGGTATTCCGACCCCTGATTTCGCTTTTAATTTACCCGCCTTTTTAATTACATGGGTGGTAACCGCCATTTTGGTGAAAGGAATTAAGGAGGCTGCCAAAACAAATAACTTAATCGTTATCCTCAAAGTAGCAGTCGTATTGTTTGTCATTTTCGTGGGCTTCTTCTTTATTGATACTGACAACTACGTTCCATTTATTCCAGAAACAGTTCATAATGCCGATGGCTCATCGTCCTTTGGTTGGTCGGGGGTAGTTACAGCGGCTACCATCGTTTTCTTCGCTTACATTGGTTTTGATGCCGTATCTACACAAGCGGGTGAAGCCATAAATCCAAAGAAAGATGTACCGTTCGCCATTATCATGTCGTTGGTCATTTGTACGGTCTTGTATATCGTGGTATCATTGGTTTTAACAGGGATGGTTCCGTACAATGAACTCGATATCAAAGCACCAGTAGCTTCAGCCTTTGAAGGTGTAGGTATGCCTTGGGCAACCAAACTCATTACAATAGCTGCGGTGGCTGGCCTCACTTCTGTCATGCTCGTCATGATGCTCGGCCAAACCAGAATCTTCCTTGGTATGGCCAAAGACGGCCTCTTGCCGTTCAATGTTTTTGGTAAAATTCATGAAACCTATAAAACGCCGTTCAGAAGTACGCTTTTAGTAGGTGCCATTGTTTCTTTTGTTGCTGCAACGACACCTATTGACAAAGTATCAGAAATGTGCTCGATGGGTACACTTTTAGCATTTGCCATGATTTCTATTGCGGTACTCGTGATGCGCATTCGCCAGCCCGAGCTCGAGCGTCCGTTTAAAACACCTGCTGTCTGGTTTGTTGCTATTGCCGGTGCTGCTTTCAACTTTGGCCTGATGTATTTTGTGCGTCCTGATACCTGGGTTGCATTTATCATTTGGTCCACACTTGGGCTTATTGTTTATTTCTTGTATTCTCGTAAACACAGCCACCTCAACGGCTATGCTTTCGAAGAGTCTTTGAAAGGACACGACGCAATCGTAAATGCCTCTGAAGAAGACTAATGGCTAGCGAAGACAAGCGCTCGCTCGGCCTCCTCGATGCCACTTTATTGGTATCGGGATCCATGATTGGTTCTGGAATTTTTATTGTTTCGACCATCATGCTCCGCGATATCGGATCGCCGGCTTGGCTGTTGGTCCTATGGGTCCTCACAGGTCTGATCACCATTTTTGCAGCACTCAGCTATGGCGAGTTAGCCGGCATGATGCCGAATGCAGGCGGCCAATACGTGTATATTCAGCGCGCTTATGGCAAGATGGCCTCGTTCCTTTATGGCTGGACCGTATTCACGGTAATCCAGACGGGTGTTATTGCCGCTGTTGCAGTCGCCTTTGCCAAATACACAGCTATCTTTTTTCCAATACTTAATGAGCTCGTTTTAAAAGTTTCCTTTCTTTCGATCTCTTGGGCTCAATTACTTGCCATTGCCTCTATCGTATTTCTGACTTATTCGAATGCCAGGGGCGTACGCAATGGCAAAGTCGTTCAATTTGTATTCACTTTTGCCAAGCTCTTTGCTTTGGGAGCCTTAATCATTCTTGGCATCTATATTGGTTTACAGACTGACGTCTTTTCGATCAATTTTGCAGATGCTTGGAAAGCAAGCAAAACGGTGGTTGCTAATGGTGGCGAAAAGGTGTTTCAGATTCCATTAACAGGTTGGGCACTTGTTGGCGCACTTGGCGCCACTATCATCAATTCGTTGTTTTCTGCAGATGCTTGGAATAACGTCACTTTTATAGCTGGTGAAATCAAGGATCCACGTAAAAACATTCCTAAAAGTTTGTTCTTTGGTACGCTCATCGTAACTGTCATTTACGTTTTGGCCAACGTTGCCTACCTTGCGTTGTTACCAGTCCACGGAAGCCAAAGCGGCTCAAATCCTGTTGAACAAGGTATTTTGTTTGCCAGCAATGATCGGGTAGGGGCGTCGGCTGCTTATGTCATTTTTGGCGATGCGGGCATTTTACTTATGGCAGGCCTCATTATGGTTTCCACTTTTGGTTGTAATAATGGTTTGGTTTTAGCAGGCTCGCGCTTGTTTTATGCGATGTCCAAAGATGGTTTGTTTTTCAAAGGAGCAGCCCAGCTCAATCAAAACGAAGTACCAGCACGCGCCCTTTGGATCCAGTGTTTTTGGGCAAGTTTACTTTGCCTATCGGGCAAATATGGCGATTTACTGACCTACAGCACTTTTGCCAGCCTACTTTTCTATATCATCACTATTTACGGTATTTTCAGGTTGCGCAAATTAGAACCTGAAACGCCAAGACCTTATAAAGCTTGGGGTTATCCTTTTATTCCTGCTCTTTATATTCTGCTGACACTTGCTATTTGTATTGATTTGCTTATTTACGATTTTCGCAATGCGGGAATGGGCTTATTTATTGTATTGCTCGGTATTCCGGTATATTACTTAATCGAAGCAAAAAGAAAGCCTAACTAACCAATAAGGCAGGCATCCTGGCGTTGAGTCAGGCATGAAAAAACCATTTGTCTTCTTCTCTAAACGACTCGAACGCGGAACGGTGCTTTGGCTAATTGTTTGTGCCATCGTTATCTTTATTCCTCGAATAGAAGCGTATTTTTTTAGCCCCGCGTTTGATTATGAATGGACCTATATTGAAGAGAAAAAATACAACTTTCAACAAGGTGGCGCTGTGGATGATTTTCCGTCTAAAAAAAAGGATTATCAAAAACTTTGGAAGGCTTGTACACCTGAAAATTTAAGTTATACCGATTGGCAAAGACTTGGCTTGAGCCCCAAACAAGCAACTTCTATTTTGCGTTATAAAGATAAATATGGCTTAAAGTCATATCGGCAAATGCAAAGTATACGCGTGCTACCTAGTGCCCTTTTGGAAAAGATCAAAGATTCTTTGGTTTTTGATGAAGTAAAAGACAACAAATTCACGACGGAAGGTGAATCCCCAAAAATTACCAGTTCTATAACCGTAAAATCTGACCACAAAATCCAGCAACTCGATTTAAATACGGCAACTGAGGCAATGCTTGTCGCCTTACCAGGTGTTGGGGTGTATACCGCTCAAAAGATAATTGCATACCGGGAACGCCTTGGTGGCTACTTACATGTGGATCAACTGGAAGAGATTAAGGGCTTGAAAATCGAGATACTTGAAAAAATCCGCCCCTTTTTTCAAATCAGCACAACTGTTCAAAAAATGAAGCTCAATGAGGTTGGACTTGAGCGGCTCAAGCAACATCCCTATTTATCTTGGAATCAGGCCAATTCCATAATCAAAATGCGCACACAAAAAGGAAAATTCAACGCAATAGATGAATTAAAAGAATCGGTATTAATTGATGAAGAGACATACAAAAAACTCTTGCCTTATGTATCTTTGTAACATGACAGTACAAGAACAACTTAAAGCCGTAATACGAGATGTTCCTGATTTTCCTAAACCAGGCATTCTCTTTAAGGATATATCTACCATAATGCTCAATCCGACTGTATCCAATGCGGTATTGGATCATTTGGTTGCCAAATACCAAGATGCGCAGCTGGATGCCATTGCAGGCATCGAGAGCCGTGGTTTTTTATTTGGTTATCCGTTGGCTATGCGCTTGGGTTTGCCTTTTATCTTAATCAGAAAAGAGGGCAAATTACCCTATGATAAAATCAAACATGCTTATGCATTAGAATATGGCGAGGCCGTTATTGAAATGCATACCGATGCCGTTCAAAAAGGACAAAAAGTGCTCATTCACGACGATTTACTTGCTACTGGCGGCTCTGCAGCTGCAGCTGCAACACTCATTGAAAAAAGCGGTGGTGTGGTTGGGGGTTTTGATTTCTTGGTTGCCTTGTCTTTTTTAGATGGCAATAAGGCATTGTCTGCATTTAGCGATCAAATTCATTCTATCGTATCATATTAAACTTAAAAATAAAGCTCCATCATCAACAATCAACAACATGTCAACTTATTTTACTGAACAGCAGCAAATGCTCGCCCAAATGGTCCGAGACTTTGCAGAGCGCGAGATTCGCCCTCAACTCAAACACTGGGACGAACACGAAATTTTCCCAATTGATATCATGAAAAAAATGGGAGAGCTCGGTTTGCTCGGCATTTTTATTCCTGAACAATATGGTGGTTCAGGCTTTGGTTACGACGAATACGCCACCGTCCTCATGGAACTTGGAAAAGTTTGTGGAGGTGTTGGCCTAAGTGTAGCCGCTCATAACTCGCTTTGCACGGGCCATATCTATTACCATGGTTCAGAAGCCCAAAAGCAGAAATACCTGCCCAAACTCGCGAGTGGCGAGTGGATTGGTGCTTGGGGCTTAACTGAGGCCAATACAGGTTCTGATGCCATGCGCATGAAAGCAACTGCTGTTCTCGACGGCGACCATTGGGTGCTCAACGGCTCCAAAAACTGGATCACGCACGGGCTTTCCGGCGATGTAGCCGTGGTACTCATCCGAACAGGTGAGCTACTCGATAGCAAGGGTATTACGGCCTTTATTATCGAAAAGGGAACACCTGGTTTTTCAGCAGTCAAAATCAAAGATAAATTAGGGGTCCGCGCAAGTGAAACCGCAGAACTCATTTTCGATAATGTCCGAATCCCAAAAGAAAATGTCATTGGCGAAGTCGGTCAGGGTTTTGTTCAAGCCATGCAGATTCTCGATGGCGGAAGAATTTCGATTGCCTCCTTGAGTTGCGGTATCGCCAGAGGCGCCTTCGAAGCGTCGGTAAAGTACGCCAAAGAGCGCGAGCAATTTGGACAACCAATTGCACATTTTCAGGCTATAGCTTTCAAGTTAGCCGATATGGCCACTCAAATAGAGGCCGCCGAACTGCTTACTTTTCAGGCAGCAGCTAAAAAAGACGCCAAGTTACCCGTTACAAAAGAAGGCGCTTATGCGAAGTATTTTGCCTCTGAAGTCTCGGTCAAATGTGGCAACGAAGCCGTGCAAATTATGGGAGGCTATGGCTATACCAAAGAATACCCCGCCGAGAAGTTTTTGCGCGATGCCAAACTCATGACCATCGGGGAGGGCACCTCAGAGATTCAAAAATTGGTGATTTCTAGAGAAATTTTAAAATAATTTTTGTAGAATTCATTTTCTCTCGTATCTTTGCGACCCTAAGTTTAAAACAAAGAAATTAAAGCATATGTTGATCATTCCAATTAAAGAAGGCGAAAACATCGAACGCGCATTGAAAAAGTACAAAAAGAAGTACGAAAAAACCAATGTGATGAAACAACTTCGCGGTCGTAAAGAATTCGTGAAGCCTTCCGTGTCTCGTCGTCAGGAAATCATCCGCGCCGCTTATAAGCAAAGAATGCAAAGTCAGCAATTGTAACCAATTGCTACAAAATACGTATGGAAAGGAGCTTCGGCTCCTTTTTTTATGCTGCAACATTTCGAAAATTACTTACGTCAAGAAAAACGCTATTCTGCCCATACCTGTTTGGCTTACATACAGGACCTCGAGCAGTATGCTATTTTTGCCGAGTGCGAGCAACTCTCCGATTGGCAGCAACAAAACAGCGCTATTATCAGAAGCTGGATGGTTCAATTATTAGAATCCGGCCTGAGTAACCGAACATTGAACCGTAAGTTAGCATCATTGCGGACTTTTTTTAGGTGGTTACTCAAGGAGGGTAAGCTCAATGAAAATCCGATGCTGCGAATTCAGGGCCCGAAAGCGGAGAAGCGTTTGCCTGTTTTTGTAAAGGAAACAGAATTAAGTCCAGAGCGGGTTGAACCTTTATTTGGCACTGATTTCGAGGGCCTACGCAACCGCCTGATCATCGAGTTATTTTATCAAACTGGTATGCGTTTATCGGAACTCATTGACCTCAAAGAAGGTGCGCTAACCAATCAGTATTTAAAAGTGCTGGGAAAACGTAATAAAGAGCGCTTGATTCCAATTTCGGTAGAACTTGCAGACATGATTTTTCGGTATAAAAATGCAAAAAAGGCTTTGGGGCTGAGCCATCCCAACCTTTTGGTGAGAACGAATGGCGAAGCTTTATATCCGCAATTGGTATATAGACTGGTGCGCGAAGTTATAGGAACGCTCAGTGGTGTTGAGAAGCGCAGTCCGCATGTTTTAAGACATACTTTTGCGACCCATATGCTCAATAATGGCGCTGGCTTGGAAACGCTCAAAGACTTACTTGGACATGCCAACTTATCAGCCACACAAGTCTATACCCACAATTCTTTTGCGCAATTGAGAAAGGCATACGGCAGCGCACATCCACGCGCTGTTAAAACATCTTAAATTAATAGCTAAAGCGCTGAAATTACCTATCTTTGCCGCACAATTTAGAACTATGAAATTAGCAGCAGTTGGTAGTGTCGCATTTGATGCTATTGAAACCCCATTCGGCAAAACAGATAAAATCGTAGGCGGTGCCGGGACCTATATCTCCTTAGCGTCTTCCTTTTTTGTAAAAGAGCAGAGCCTCATTTCCGTAGTAGGAGGAGATTTCCCCAAAGATTTCCTGGCCATTTTGCAAGAAAAAGGGGTTGACACCTCCGGTGTTGAAATAAAAGAAGCTGAAAAAACATTTTTTTGGTCGGGTCGTTACCACACCGATCTTAACTCCCGAGATACGCTTGTCACCGAGCTCAATGTGCTCGGAGATTTTCAACCTAAAGTACCTGCCTTAGCGCAAAACGCAAGTTTTTTGATGCTCGGCAACCTCAGCCCAGCTGTTCAGCTTTCGGTTATTCAACAAATGACTACCCGCCCGAAGCTCATCGCTATGGATACCATGAATTTTTGGATGGACATCGCACTTGACGACCTCAAAGAAACATTAAAGCACATCGACGTCCTCATCATCAATGACGAAGAAGCACGTCAGCTTTCTGGGGTTTATTCTTTGCGCAAAGCAGCAAATATCATTCGTGCTATGGGTCCTCAAATTCTCATTATCAAAAAAGGTGAGCACGGCGCGCTGCTTTTCCACGAACAAAATGTCTTTTACGCACCGGCGTTACCCCTAGAAGAGGTTTTTGACCCGACCGGAGCCGGAGATACCTTTGCGGGTGGTTTTATGGGTTATCTTGCCGCAGCGCCGCAGCTTGATTTCGAAACCATGAAACGCGCTATTATTGCGGGCTCAGCCTTAGCCTCATTTTGTGTCGAAAAATTCGGTACAACGCGTTTATTAGAAATATCTCATGCCGATTTGCAACAACGTATGCAAGAATTTGTTTCTCTTTCTACCTTTCAATTGGAAGCCTAATGGAATTACAACAACTCATCGATCAAATTACAGCACTAAGCCAACAAGAAGACTTGCTTCAACTTGGCCGCACAGCCAGTGAAATCAAACAACAATTCGAAGATCAACTCCTCGAGCTCGAGCGCCAAGAACAGGTTCAACGCTTAGATGCAGCCGAACAAGGCGCTTCCTATGAAGAGGTAGATTATAAGCCTCTGAAAGAAGCTTTTTTCGAAGCCTTCACCCAATTTACAACCAAGCGCAAAGCGCAGCAACAACTTCAGCAAACTCTAGAGACACAAAATCTAAAGCTCAAAAAAGACCTCATTGCGCGCCTCAAGGAAGTCATTGACAACGAGGAAAAAATTGGCAGTGCATTTCAAGCCTACAAAGACATCCATGAAACCTGGAAAAAAATTGGGGCCATTCCAAGAGAACAACGTGAAGCCATTCAAAAAGAATATTCTAGATTACTAGAGATATTCTTCTACAATATCAAAATATATAAAGAACTCAAAGACCACGATTACCGTCGCAATAAACAACTCAAAGAAGACCTCATTTTCAAGTTGAAACAATTGCGAGTTGCCAATTTGGAACAACGCGATCTCGAGGCCCAACTACATGCGCTCCAAGACGAATGGGAAGAAATTGGCCCAGTTCAAAATGAAGAATGGGAACTCATGAAAGGCGCCTATTGGGAAGCTATTCGATCTATTTACGATAAAATAAACGAACACTACGAAGCCCAAAGACAGCTGCTCAAGGCCAATATCGATGCCAAGAAAAAAATTGTAGCCGAACTCACTTCAAGATTAGAAGAAATGAACCAATGGAATTCATTCAAACATTGGGAAACGCAAACTGCATTCGTGTTGGAATTACAGGCGCAATGGAAAACAATCGGTTCGGGTAGCAGAAAAGAGAACGAAGCTATTTATCAGGCATTCCGCGCCCAATGTGATGCATTTTTTGCAGCTAAAAAAGAATTCACAGCTGCTCAGGATGCTGTTAGCCTTGAAATTGTACAAAAGAAAAAAGGTTTAATTGAAAAAGCACAGCAACTAAGTGCTTCGACTGACTGGAAAAACACCGCCGAACAACTCAAAAAAATACAGCGCCAATGGCAAGATTTCGGGTCAGCCGGCCAACGCCACGAAAACAAGCTTTGGAAAGATTTTAGAGCAGCGTGTAATGCTTTCTTTGATGCCAGACAAGCACATTTTGAAGGTCAAGAGGCTGAAAATACGGAAAACCTCCATGCCAAGCGCGCACTCATTGATGCGTTGCTTCAGTTTGAATTACCTAAAGACAAACAAGAAGCTTTAACCAAATTACGCGATTTTCAGCAGCAATTCAACGCAATTGGCCCTGTGGGTATCAAAGAAAGGCAAACAACATACAATGCCTTTAAAAACCGCATGGACGAGCTATACAAGGCACTCAAATTAGCAGGCCAAGAAAAAGAACGTGTTTTCTTCCAAGCCAAACTAGAAAGTCTCTTGGCTTCGCCAGACAAACAAAAATTACTTCAAGCTGAAAAGCAAGACATCCGAAAACAAATCGATGCATTGCAAAAAGAAATCAACACCTTAGAAAACAACCTCGGATTCTTTGCGCGCTCAAAGGGTGCCGATCAATTGCGTCAAGAGGTGAACAAGAAAATTTCACTGGCACAAGAGAAAATTCAAGGGTTAAAAGCTAGGCTCAAACTGATTCCGAATGAATAGTTTTATCAACTTATTGCTGCTGGTCATCAGCCTACCCACCTTGTTATTGTCTGTATTTGTAGGTTTTGATTTACCAATAGATTTCTTGCATACCACCGGTAAGCGTTTGCCTTTTACCCAAGAAGTATACTTGGTTTTAGGTTTTCTGATGCTGATCATTGGGCTACGTCGTTCTGTGCGCCGCTGGATGGGTGTCAGTATGGTCAAGCAACAACAAAAGTTTGTTTGGAATCAGACCATCAGTTCCGAGCGCAAACGTCGCGTTTTTGTTTATAATTGCCTAGAGGCATTGGTATTTCTGAGTCTTGTTGTCGCACATTTGTTTTTAACGCAAAAAGCGAGTTTTGTCGCATTTTCTTACGGAGTTTTGGCTTTGGATTCACTTTTGTTTTTAGTCGTCAACAAAAATGCGTTTCGGGTAGGGCTCAGTTCTAAGGCTATCTTAGTTGCAGACCGCGAGGTGATCCTCATCTATTTGAATGGCTTGAGAAAAGTTTCCGTGAGCCAACAGACCATTTATTTTGATTACATAGAAGACCTGCAACTTTCATTTCCTTTAGATTGCATTGAACAGACGCACAAGGATGCTTTTTTTAGTTCGCTAGAAGCGCAGATCGACCGAAATAAAGTCCTTTTTCAGCACACCAAGTAGAATTTGTACATTCGTACAATGCAAGCTTCAAGCCCCAAAAGAATACTATTAGTCCGATTCAGCTCTATTGGAGATATCGTGCTTACCTTCCCGGTGGTAGCGGCAATCAAAAGTTTATTTCCTAAGTGCCAAGTAGATTATGTGACTAAAGCCCAGTATAAAGGTCTATTATCAGCATGCCCTCAAATAAATATGGTTTATACCCTGCAGGGCTCGATTCTTCAACTCAAAAAAGAAATAGATTTCAGTCAGTATGATGCTATACTGGATTTGCATCATAATTTGCGCTCTCGCATTTTATTGTTTTTTCTCTTTGGTAAGGTTTACCGTTATCCAAAGAATAACCTACAGAAATGGTTACTCACTACCTTTAAAATCAAGCCAGAGAAGCCACAACATGTTGTTGAACGTTATTTGAGCACCTTAGCTCGCTTTACCTCTTCTTGGACGCCTTTAATTGGATCCAGTACATATGTCGTTCCGTCGGCCGCGCAAATTGATTTGCAAAGGCAATTTGATTTAATGCCTAAAACCTATGTTGCTATTGCAATCGGAGCTCAATTTGCCACCAAAAGATTACCAACAGATTTACTTGTTGAGTTGGTAAACGAAGTGGCATTTCCTGTGCTATTATTGGGCGGTAAGGAAGATGTATCAACTGCAGATGAAATTCTTGCCGCGGTGACCAAAAAGAAAGTCTATTCTGCCGTTGGTTTGGCGTCTATACATGAGTCAGCTTGGTTGGTTCAAAATGCGAAATGTCTGATCACGAACGATACAGGCCTTATGCACATTGGCGCCGCTTTTGAATTGCCGCTATTTGTAATTTGGGGCAACACAACACCTGACTTTGGCATGTATCCTTATCGTCCTGAGCAAGAAAATGTCGTGCATTTTGAAGTCCCTGACCTTTCTTGTAGGCCTTGCTCTAAAATTGGGTTTCAAAGTTGTCCGAAAGGACATTTCAATTGCATGCGCAAGCACGATATTTCTTCGATTGCTGCGCATGTAAATGCACTTGGGGCTTAATCGTTCAAGAAGAGTTTTTTAAGTTCCGTAGCGTCAGCAGCTTTCATTTTTCCTGCTAAAATGAGTGCCAATTGCTTGCGTCGTAGCGCACCGTCGTAGCGCACTTTCTCTTCTTCTGATTCCGGAATGAGTGCCGGAACCTGGATCGGATTTCCATTCTGATCGACAGCTACAAAAGTATAAATGGCTTCATTGCATTTTTCTCGTTGCCCTGTTACGGCATCTTCGACAAATACATCCACAAATACTTCCATTGATGAATTAAACGCCCGCGATACTTTTGCCTCGAGTGTTACAATTGAGGCATGATTGATTGGCTTCTGAAAAGAAACGTTGTTGACCGATGCAGTGACTACAACTCTCTTGGAATGGCGATGCGCTGAAACACTTGCAATAACATCCATCCATGCCAGAAGTTGGCCTCCAAAAAGGTTACCTAAAGTGTTGGTATCGTTGGGCAATACAATCTTAGTTGTAATGGCTAACGTATCTATGGCTTTATTCGCTTTCATGGAACAAAGTTAATGAATCCGTGTTATCGATAATATTTGTGAATTGAATATAAATATTCAAGAGACTTTATTGTATTTTTACCACGAACTATCATGCTCTATAAGAAACAACTATGAAAAAATTCTCCTTTCTGGCCTTTTTCAGCTTGGCTATTTTTGCAGCCAACACGAACTATGCTCAAAAGCTACTGCGCGTGCTGGACCCCCAAAACATGCGCGAAGGTGAAGCCGTTGAATACTGTACTACACACAAAAAGCAAGCCGCTTTAGAACAGAACCCGGCTTATTTAGCTGGACAGTCAATTGTGGATGCTGAAACCAATGAAATTGCCAAAAAAGGCAGCACCCAAAAAGCGACCATCTACACCATTCCTGTTGTATTTCACGTATTGCATTTTGGCGGAATTGAGAACATCTCCGATGAGCAAATCCTCAATGCACTCTTTATTCTGAACAGAGATTACCGCAAACTGAATTCCGATACAGCCAATGTGCATCCTGATTTCCAAGGAATGCCTGCAGATATCGAGGTCGAGTTTAAATTGGCAACCATTGCGCCAAATGGCACCTGTTTTAGCGGAATTACCAGAACATTCTCACCTATGAGTTATCAGGGTGACGACGGCGGCAATCAAGTTGATGCCATTGTTGCAGGTAATAACGTATACAACGGCCAGTGGCCAGGTAATAAATACCTCAATATTTTTATTTGTGGTGATATCGGCGGGGCAGCAGGCTATACCTACAAGCCAAGTAATTGGGGTGCAACCAGCATGCAAAATGGCATTTGGATTCTTCATGACTATGTTGGTGCAATTGGCACTGGTTCGACAGGCGCTAGTCGTGCGCTCACACACGAAGTTGGTCATTGGCTCAACTTAGACCATACTTGGGGAGGAAACAACAATCCTGGTAATGCCAGTAGTTGTAGCACTGACGACAACGTACAAGATACACCAAATTGTATCGGTGTCACCGCTTGTTTGCTCAACTCCAACACTTGTAACTCTGATAACGCCTATTGGGGTTTTGACATCCGCGATAACGTGGAGAATTATATGGATTACTCTTATTGCTCTAAAATGTTCACCGAGGGTCAGCGTACCCGTATGCGCAATGCCCTACAGGTTGCAAGCACCGGTCGCGCCAATGTTGTTTCGGCAGCTAACCTTTCAGCCGTTGGTGCGTCTGGCACACCATACTTGTGTAAAGCAGATTTCTCCTCAGACAAGAACACCGTTTGTGCTGGCAACGAAGTGCAGTTTTCTGATGATTCTTACAATGCGGTAACAACCTGGAGTTGGGTAATCACACCTTCAACGGGTTGGTCTTTTGCAAGCGGTAGTTCTGCTAGTTCTCAAAACCCAGTGGTGGTGTTCAATACGCCCGGCATGTACGATGTTCAATTAACTGCAACTGATGGCACCAATTCTGATTCGGAAACCAAAACAGGATTTATTCGCGTTTTGGGAACACCAGAGACCTTACCATATTGGGAAGGATTTGAGGCTTACACTTCGCTTAATAATTTACCAAATTGGGAAATAGTCAATTCGCCAAACAACAATGCATTTGCTTTAGAATCGAATTTTGGTCATTCTGGCACCAAGTGTGCACGTCTCAACAACTTCGGTCAAGCGGCTTCTAACATCGATGAATTGATCTCAACCAACATTGATCTTTCTGGTATCGATACCGCTACAGGATCTGTGACTTTGTCATTCAGATATGCCTATCGCAAACGCACTTCTTCAGATTACGAATACCTTAAAGTATTTGTCACTGGCAACTGTGGTGAAAACTGGGCTCAACGCAAAACACTCGGCGGCAACCAACTTTCCAACCAAGTTGTTTCAACCGCTTGGGCACCTTCAAGTTCATCCGATTGGGTAACCGTTCATATGACGAACGTGACCGCAAACTACTTCACTGACAACTTCCGTATGCGTTTTCGTTTCGAGGGTGAAGGCGGTAATAACTTCTTCCTAGATGACATCAACCTCTATGCTGGTGCCCCATCTAACGATTTAGTTCTCTCAGTTCCTACTACTGCTCCGTTAACGGATTTAAATGTATATCCAAACCCAACAGACGGCGACCTACATATCGCTTTTAGTTCAGCTACAGGCGGTGCGGCACAACTACTGATTACCGATATCACCGGCAAGAAAGTGAGTAGTTTCCCATTATTTATCCAAACCGGCAGCAACCTCGTCTTGACAGACACCAACAACATGGCAAGTGGTACATATCTAATGGTATTGGAAATCAATGGCGCCCAAACTACAAGATCGTTTGTCGTAGAATAATCAACGATTTTGCTCAAAGTATTCAAATAGGAGTCGTGCTTTTGCGGCTCCTATTTTTTTGGCTATCAAATCTGCGCCAGCAGCCTTCATTTTGGAGATGGTTTTAAACTCCTTAAATAAACTTTCTATGGTTTTCGGGCCAAGGCCTTTGATTTCGTCTAGTGCAGATCCAAGCGCATTTTTACTTCTGCGCTGTCGGTGATGACTTAAACCAAATCGGTGTGCTTCGTCACGAAGTTGTTGAACGAGTTTTAGGGCTAATGAACGGCGATTTAAAATCAATGAACGCGAAAAGCCTGGTTTATATATTTCCTCAAGGCGCTTGGCAAGGCCAACGAGTTTGAGCTCGTTTTGTAGGCCAAGCTCTTGAATGGCCTCCATAGCTGCTCCTAGCTGCCCTTTACCACCATCAATGATGACTAAATCAGGAAGTGAGGCCCCTTCTTCATGGAGTCTTTTATAGCGTCTCATTACCGCTTCTTTCATGGTGCTGAAATCATCTGGGCCCTCAACAGTTTTGACATTGAAATGTCGGTAATCCGCTTTGCTTGGTAAGCCATTTTTAAATACAACGCAAGCAGACACAGGATTTGTGCCCTGTAAGTTTGAGTTATCAAAGCATTCAATATGTAAAGGGGGCTTCGCTAAACCAAGTGCAGTTTGGAGTTCGAGTATTGCTTGCATCGGTGTGTTTTGCACAGCAGTGCTTTTGTTCATGGCTGCTTTACGCGCTTGAAGCCTTGCGTGCTTCACATTATTGATGGCCATTTCGAGCAGGTGTTTTTTTTCACCAATTTTAGGAAAACTACTCTTTACATTGACGAGCGAGAGCGGTGTCTCGATGCCCACAATAATTTCTTTGGCTTGGCTTTCAAAATGCGCTTGTAATTGCGGGATCAGCTGTGCATACAAGACTTCGACCCCAACATCCAAGGGGTCTGATACTTTTGACGAATAGGCGTGTACAATATTTCCTTCGCTCACGACTAAATAACTCATCCAAGCTTCTTCTTGATTTTTTTCAACATAGCACACATCGTAGGATTGACGGTGATCAGAAACAACCATAGACTTGGCTTGGTACTTCCCGAGGGTTTCAATGAGTTCTTTGCAATTTTGGGCTGCTTCAAATGCTTCATTTGCCGCAAAATGCTGCATTTCTTTTTTAAGTCGTTGGATGAGCGAATAGTTTTTCCCTTCCAACAGAAGCCTCACTTTTTGAATGGTTTCGTTATATGCTATTTCCGTCTGTAATTGTTCGCAGGGCCCGGCGCATTTTCCAATATGGTATTCCAAACACACCTTGTATTTATTTTGCTCGCGTTTTTGGGTGCGAAGGTCCAAAGCACAGGTTCTAATTTGAAATAATTCGCGCACGAGACCAAGTAGCTGATGCATTTGTTTGACATTCGGATACGGACCGTAGTAGGTAGAGCCGTCATTGAATTTTTTGCGCGTAGGAAAAATGCGCGGAAAGGGTTCATTTTTGATGACAATCCATGGGTAGGTTTTATCATCCTTAAGTAATACGTTATAGCGCGGCCGATAGCTTTTGATGAGGTTGTTTTCGAGCAGCAACGCCTCAAGTTCATTTTGAACAACCGTAAAGCGGATGTCGGCAATAAGTTTGACTAAAGTTCTGGTCTTGCCGTCGAGGTGTTCTTTCTGAAAATACGAACTGACGCGCTTTTTGAGGTCAATGGCTTTCCCAACATAGATGATTTGCCCGCTTTGATCTAAATACTGATATACCCCGGGGTGGTGCGGAAGGGTTTGTACTTTATCGAGCAAGCGCTGATCAAATTTCATAGGCTCAAAATTAGAAACATATCGCGGATTCTGTTGCTCTTCTTATCTTTGTTAAATGCTAGATCAATTTATCAGGGCTTCATTGGCCGAAGATATTCAAGATGGCGATCATTCGTCTTTGGCTTGCGTTCCCGCAGCGGCCCGTTCAAGTGCCGTACTTTTGATTAAAGAAAGTGGTATTTTGGCAGGAATGGAAGTTGCCGAGCGTATTTGCACGCTATATGACAACTCGCTCGAATTTTCTCCCTTTTTAAAAGATGGAGATAAAGTACAGCCTGGTCAAATTGCATTTAAGTTAGCTGGTTCTGCTCGGTCAATTTTGGCTATTGAACGCCTGCTCCTTAATTGCATGCAACACATGAGCGGCGTTGCCACACAGACCGCAGCTTATGTTGCACTCATAAAAGGTACAAACTGCACGCTACTAGACACCCGGAAAACCACACCCGGCATGCGTTTTCTCGATAAATACGCGGTTAAAATTGGAGGTGGAGCCAACCATCGTTTTGGTCTTTACGACATGATTATGCTCAAGGACAATCACATCGATTACGCCGGAGGCTTAGCGCCAGCTTTGGAACGAACCCAGCAATACCTCAAGGAAAAACAACTTGATTTAAAGGTTGAGGTTGAAATACGCTCATTTGATGAACTCAACGAACTGCTTCAACTTCCAATCAGCTATGACCGCATTATGCTCGATAACTTTACGCCAATACAATTGGCAGAAGCATTGAAACTTATTCCTGCCGGTATTGAGACAGAAGCGAGCGGAGGCATTACTGCAGACACTATTTTAGCTTATGCGCAGACCGGCGTACAATTTATCTCAGTAGGCGCCTTGACCCATTCGGTGAAGGCACTAGACATGAGCCTTAAGGCTCAGCCTTGAAAAGCGCCACTGCCAAAAGCACTTTCTCCTGCTTGCAAATCCTCACTTCAAATTCTGGGTTGTCATGAGCTCTTTTGATGCATCCTTTTAACAAAACGAAGTCCTGAGATTTATCTTTGGATTGAATTTGAATTTCTTCTTTGAAGGACAAACCTTGTATATCGTAAAGTTTATAAATTGCTTCTTTTGCGCACCATAATTCCAAAGCCCAATTTTGTGTAGCGTCAAAGCATAAAATTTTTTCATCTTCAGTAGCAAATTTATTGATGATTTTTAGCGCGTCTCGGTCCTCAAGCTCGATATCGATGCCAATAGGGTAGGGTGCTGCAACCAAGCTGATCCAGCCGGGGCAATGCGAAATCGAAATATGTGAATGAGATGTTTCGAGGTAGGGCTTTCCGCTCTTGGTATATAGGATAGGATGCTTGATTTTGAGTGTATTACGCAAGTGACGCCCCCCTAAAAATTCAATTTTGCGTTTGGTATTTTGCAGTGCATTAAATTGCTGCAGCTCTTCGGGAAACAACGCAATTGAATCGAGATCTAGTGAAGTTTGCTCAACAATAGTGAACTGAAAGTCCTTTAATTGAAATTGATTGAAAAATGACATTAAAATTCAAACACGTGATTCGTTTACAAATATGCGCAAACATCCGATAGTTTTTTGATGAATTTTATGTTAAGACTATGGAATTTTCTATATTTACAATCTTTAAAAAACGAGAAATAGTAAAATTTATACGCATTCATATGGTGGGTAAACTGAAATTATTGCTTTTAAGCGCTTTATTTGTAAGCACTTATGCATTTTCACAATCGGGTCTTGGAACCCTGCGTGGTACTGTTACAGACGAGGCAACTAAAGCTCCTTTGGAGTTTAGTAAAGTTCTCTTGAAGCAAGCAGGTGCTATTCGCGGTAGTGCGCTTACCGACGAAAAAGGTAAATTCCAAATCAATGGTATTCAACCAGGCTCCTACGATGTCGAGGTTCGCAACGCCGAAGGAGGTTATCAGAACCTAACCATGGAAGGTGTATCTATTTCCCCTGACCGCATTACTTTCTTGGACAATCTGGCGTTAACAACCAAAACCCAAGAAACGAAAGAAGTAAAAGTTGTTCGATATAAAGTTCCGCTCATCGATAAAGACGGCGGTGCATCTGGTGCAACGGTTACCCGCGAAGATATCGCTCGTCTACCAGCGCGTTCTGCTACAGCAGTGGCTGGAACGGTCGGAGGTGTAAATGTAAACGAAGGTTCTGGCGCCATTTCTGTTCGTGGTACGCGTTCCGATGCAACTTACTTCTACATTGACGGTATCAAAGTCCGAGGCTCTTCTAACCTTCCAAAGTCAGCATTAGAAGAAGTATCCGTAATTACTGGTGGGGTTCCTGCCAACTATGGTGACGTCACTGGTGGTATCATCTCCATTACCACTCGTGGTCCATCTTCAATTTACTTTGGTAGCCTTGAAGCGGTTAGTTCCGGTTTATATCTTAATGGCGCAGATCCGAATGGTTACGACGGAAAAGTTTTCGGCCTTGATAAATACGGTTATAATCTTGTCGAAGGAATGTTATCGGGTCCGCTTTGGATGCAAAGAGATTCACTTGGCAACAAAACGCGTCCGCGTTTAGGTTTCCTTATTTCCGCAAACTACACTGATCAATTAGATTCTCGTCCGCTTGCAGGAGGTTCTTACCGCATTAAAAAAGAGGTACGAGATGACTTGCTTGCAAACCCATTGCGTCCAACCTCAACAGGTTTTGGTACGTTCCATAACGCTTTGTTCCTCAGAGCCGACGACTTTGAAAAAACAGATTGGCGCATGAATGCCCGTAACAGCGTATTCTCAGCCTCAGGTAAAATTGATGTCAATACCGGGCCATCAGTAAACGTTCAGCTTGGTGGTTCATTAAACTTTTTCCAAGGTACGTCCTATGGCTATGGAAGCTCGCTTTTGAATTTTACGAACTACGGTGTAAGTAAAAACCTTGATTACCGCGTATATGCGCGTCTGACCCAGCGTTTCAACAACGACCGTGAAGGATCAAGCTCTAAAATTAAGTCTGCACTCTACAACCTCATGGTAGATTACTCCAAATCTATGGGTGAGTCTTACGATCCAAATCACAAATACAATCTCTTTAATTATGGCCACGTGGGTAAGTTCGTTACCACACGCGTACCTTCTTATGAGTTTGATCCTGCGACGCAAATGTATGTACACAATGGTTTTCGCGATGTAGAAGTAGATTTTACGCCGTCAGAAACAAATGCTGCCCTTGCATCGATTACAACTCAATACTACAACATCTACGAAGGCAACCCAATTGGCCGTTATGAAAACCTCTTCCAAATTCAGCAAGGAAACGCCTTGCGCAATGGCGACCTTCCAGGAAGTGTTTATGGTATTTGGGCTAACATCGGCTCTCCTTCAAATGGTTTTGGCAAATCTGAAAACGATCAGTTCCGTGTAACAGGAGCCGGTTCAGTTGTGCTTGGAGACCATTCTATTTCGCTTGGTTTCGAATACGAACAACGTGTAGATCGCGGCTGGACCAGCGGCGACAACGGACCTGTCGGCATTTGGTCTATTGCCCGTCAGTTGGCTAATTTCCATATTAGAGAGCTCGATTTGAACTCAGGCGTCGTTACCGACTCAGGGTCTTTTAAAGCCATCACTTATGACCGTCTTAATGCTGGAAACGCATACCAAACAGGTACAGGAGAATACGGAGGTCAATTGAACAACGATCAACAATCTTTCTTCGATTACAACCTTCGCCAACAACTTGGCTATAACCCAGCCGGAACGGATTTCATCGATATCGACCAATATGATCCGAATATTTTCCAATTCGATATGTTCTCACCCGATGAACTCCTGAATAGCGGTCAGTCTTTTGTATCTTATTGGGGTTACGACCATACCGGTAAAAAAGTACGTGGTAACACAGATATCAATAAGTACTTTAATGAGTTTGATGAGAACGGTAATTACCGCCGTTTTGTTGGTGCTTTCCAACCAATCTACATGGCCGGTTATATCATGGATAAATTTGCGTTCAAAGACATCGTCTTTAACGTGGGTGTACGTGTAGATGTATTCGATGCCAACCAACCTGTTTTGAAAGATCCTTATCTATTCTATACAGCTAAAACCGTTCAAGAAGCACGCGCTCTTGCCCAAGCTGATCCAAATCAATATAGCTGGGTAGACCTACCTGAGGGTATGGGAGACGACTACGTTGTTTACGTGAATGATGTCAACAACCCTTCAAGTATCAATGGTTTCCGAAATGGTGCAACATGGTACGATGCAACAGGTGCCCCAATCCAAGATCCATCTGTGGTTCGCGGCGCTGCAGGTATTGCACCATGGTTGCAAGATCCATCATTAGAAACGCCAACTGCCGATGCCTTTGAAGACTACAAAGCACAAGTAAACGTAATGCCACGTATTGCCTTCTCTTTCCCAATTTCAGAAGAGGCCTCTTTCTTTGCGCACTACGACATTCTTACCAAGCGTCCGACATCCGGTTTCCGCTTCAACCCATATGAGTACCAATTTATTCAGTCACGAAATGCCGTTATCAATAACGCTAACCTCCTTCCAGAGAAAACCGTAGACTACGAACTTGGTTTCCAACAAGTGGTAACACGTACTTCTTCGGTTAAAATCTCTGCGTTCTACCGCGAACAACGCGATAACGTGCAGTTGATCAACGTTTTCGAAGCATATCCTGTTACTTACAAAACTTTTGGTAACCGTGATTTCGGTACTGTAAAAGGTCTAACCATTGCATACGATATGCGCCAAACTGGCAACATCCGCATGACAGCAAACTATACATTGCAGTTTGCCGATGGAACAGGTTCTGATGCAACTTCAATGTCTGCCCTTGTTAACGCTGGTTTGCCAAACCTTCGTGTCATCTTCCCATACAGCTACGACCAACGTCATGCCTTCAATGTTACTTTTGACTATCGCTACGGCGAAGGTCAAGACTACAATGGCCCAATGATCGGCAAGTTGCGCTTGTTAGAAAATACAGGTCTCAACATGATTGCCAACATCAACTCAGGGTCTCCATATTCAGCTCAAACCTTCATTACTGACGAAGGTATTGGTGCCTTGAATGCAGGTATCAATGGTACGCTTAATGGTTCACGCTTACCTTGGCAGTACCGTTTGGATATCCAAGCGGATAAAACCATCAATATTGAATATGGCAACAAAGACAACAAAAAGAAAACAGCTTTCTTACAAGTCTACGTTCGTGCAACCAACTTATTTAACCAATTCAATGTGTTAAATGTTTATCGTGCCACTGGTAACTGGGACGACGACGGTTATCTTGCCGCTGCATCTAGCCAAACGGCTATCCAAAACCAAATTGATGAGCAATCTTTCCGTGACTACTACACCATGAAGATTCAGAATCCGTTTAATATCAGTGTACCTAGAACCATCCGTTTAGGTGTCAAATTTGATTTTTAAGAAGCATTAACGAAGTATTATGAAAAAGCAATTCATTGCCGCGTTTATAGGTCTAACAGTAGCTTGCTCTCAAGCATTGGCGTACCTAGGCCCCAACGACAAAGATTACAAACCAACTGCAAAGCCAAAGGCGAACTGTAGTCCAGCAACAGCCAAGTTGACCATGAAGTTCAACGATGTCGCTGCGCTCATAGAGCAAGGTGGAAGCATGTTCCAAAACCGCGCTGCCGGAGTAGCTGCATACGAGGTTCCAAAAGGCAGTAACCGTTTTGCAATTTTCGCAGGTGCACTTTGGATGGGTGGAACCGACGTCAATGGGCAGCTTAAATTAGCTGCACTTCGCTACCGCTCCGGTAACGATTTTTGGCCTGGTCCATTAACCGTTACACCTGGTACTGGAACCTATAATCCATTGAATCCGGTTGGCGACGACGCCGTTCGTGATTTTGGTGAGGCCAACATCGATCCAGATCAGTGTATTGCCTACGATAAATTCTATACTATTCGCAAAGCGGAAGTCATCAAATTTAATATTTGGTGGGAGTGTGGTGCAGGTATTACCACTGAAGGTTGCGACGAAATTACCGCACCTACCAATGATGAGCTCAATCGCATTTACGGTTGGCCAGCACATGGCGATGTTTCTCGTGGCCAAGATTACTTCTTAGCACCTTTCTATGACCGTGATCAAGACGGAAATTATAACCCAGACAACGGAGATCACCCTTGGTACGACGACATCTTAGGTCGCGATGACATCGAATGTGGAATCGACCGTCGTATTTCGCTTTACGGTGACGAAACTCACTGGTGGGTTTTCAATGACAAAGGAAATATCCACACCGAAACAAACGGTGACCCTATCGGTATGGAAATTCGTGCCCAAGCCTTCTCTTTTGCAACAAACGATGAAGTCAACCGCATGACTTTCTACAACTACGAATTAATCAACCGCGGTACACAAACACTTTACAATACTTATTTCTCTCAGTACTTAGATGCTGACGTCGGAAACTACGCTGACGACTACACCGGCTGTGATGTGTCTCGCGGTTTAGGTTATATGTACAACGGCGACCTCATCGATGAGTCAGATGGTGGTAAATTAGGTTACGGTGAAAACCCACCTGCAATTGGCTGTGACTTCTTCGAAGGTCCTTACCAAGATGCAGACGGCATAGACAACCCTGGCCCTTACTACGATGAAGCCACACAAACCGAAGTCGTACCAACGGTTGTTGATGCATTGGCCAACAACGGTATCGTCTACAAAGGAATTGGAATCGGCTACTCAGACGGCATCATCGACAACGAGCGTTTTGGGATGCGTCGCTTTACCTATTACACATCAACTTCAGCTTACCCTTACAATGACCCAGGGCCAGCCGCGGAATACTACAATTTCATGGAAGGACAGTGGGCGAATGGCTCTGAAATGTACTACGGTGGATTAGGAACCGGTACAGGTGGTTCTTTGGTGCTTTCTGATTATATGTTCCCTGGTACCTCTGACCCATTGCATTGGTCTACTCAAGGTGAGGATATGTCTGCATCGTATCCGAATGGTTGGGACGAATCCACAAGCAATAACCCTTCCGGTGACCGTCGTTTTGTGCAGTCTGCAGGTCCATTTACGCTACGCCCAGGTGCCATTAACAACATTACTGTTGGTATTGTCTACGGACGCAGCACAGATGGTGGTTTAATGGCATCCGTAGAAGCCATGAAACGCGCAGATACAAAAGCACAAGCGCTATTCGATGCTTGCTTTAAAATTCTTTCTCCACCAGATGCACCGCGTCTGACCATTCAAGAATTGGAGAATGAGCTTATTCTTATGATTGATAACCCGGTTTCTTCGAACAACTACCAAGAGGCTTATGCAGAGATCGATGAAATCAATATTACAGATCCAACTGTAGACCGCTTCTATCGTTTCGAAGGCTATCAGATCTATCAATTGAAAGCACAAGATGTTTCTATTGCAGATATCGCTGATCCAGACAAAGCGCGTTTGGTTGCGCAGTGTGACATCAAAAATAATATCTCACGCATCATCAACTTTGAGTTTGACGAAGCCTTAGGTTTTTCTGTTCCGGTTGAAAAAGTAGACGGAGAAAACAACGGTATTCAGCATACTTTTGCTATCAAAGAAGATGCGTTTGCCCAAGGATCACGTGCGCTTGTGAACCACAAAACATACTATTATGTTGCTGTTGCGTACGCATTCAACCAATTCAAAGAATACGATCCAAACGATCCATTGTTGCTCGATGGCCAAAAGATACCTTATATCTCAAGCCGTCTCAACTTTGATGGTACCGCAATCTCACCTGTAGCGGCAATTCCACACAACCCAATGCCTGAGGCAGGAGGTACTGCGCAATTGATTTCATATGGGTCTTCGCCGCAAATTACACGCCTAGATGGTTACGGAAACGGAAACCGCAGCCTTGAATTGACATCTTCTAGCTTGAATACCATCTTAAACGATGGTTACATGGCAAACCCAACCTATGATTACGGAGCTGGTCCAATCAATATCAAGGTTGTCGATCCATTGAATTTGGCAAACGGTTACTTCACATGTAAATTCCATGACTACACGGCACCAACAATCGGTAATTCCGCTGACACCGCTAGCTGGACCATTTACCGCCATGTAAGTAAAGATGACCTTACTATCCTAGACTCTGTTACTTCTGAGCGTACAATCAAGTCAGACAACGAGCAAATTATTCCGCAATGGGGTATTTCAGTCCAAATCTACCAAACGAAGTATACGGGTATTGGAAACTTGGCTTCGAAATCGACCAACATGATCGATGCGAGCATTGAATTTGCTGACTCCTCTAAACGATGGTTAACTGGTGTCAAAGATAATGACGCTTTCTTCCCAACAAACTGGGTGCGTTCCGGAGATTACGCTCCTGAGACTGATCCGAACGCATCTGGCTATGAGTGTTTGCCTGATGGCCCAACTTATCAGAACCCTTGTAATTACCCAGACGAAGTAGGAGCTGATGCGCCTCAAGTTTTTGAGCGCGTTTTAGACGGTATTGTGGCGCCACATCGTGTGGTAGGCTACCAAGCTGACTACATGCCTTTGGCTTATTTTGGCACCTTCTCAGGTTCTAGTAAACTCAATGCATCCATTTCTTTCTTGCCGAGTGTGAATATCGTAATCACCAATGACAAAAGCCTCTGGACACGCTGTCCAATAGTGGAGCTCGGAAGAAACCCTGCCTTGAACGTAGGTGGTGCCCAACCAGGCGCTCTACGTAAGAGCCCTAGCGTGGACAAAAACGGTAATCCTGATGGAACAGGTGAAGGTATGGGCTGGTTCCCTGGCTACGCCGTAGACCTCGAATCTGGTGCCCGTCTATACATGGCATTCGGAGAAAACTCTTTCTTAGGCGGAGAAAACGGTGCAGACATGATCTGGAATCCAACAGATCGATTGGTGAGCAACGTAGGTACACCACTAATGGGTGGTATGCACCCTGTGTACGTATTTAGCTATAACCAATCAAGCACCAACGGTTTCAGTTCTGGCTTTAACTTCCCTGCTTACAACCCAGCGCTTGCTGAGTCAACAAGCGGAAATTTCGCTTACAACAAATACCTTGAGGTAGAAGCAAACAGCTCTTCAGCTAAACGTGAGCTTTATGGTTCTTTAACTTGGATTGCTTACCCATTATTGGAGCAAGATCAAGAATTACTTTCAACCGATGTTACCATTCGTTTGCGTGTCAACAAAGAATACAAAAACTTTGTAGGTTCAGGTGAAAACGCAGGTAAGCCAATGTACGGCTGGTCAATGGATAAAATTGCGACCCAAGTTGGTTCACAAGATATGCTTAAAGAGGCTTTGGCCATGATCAACGTGGTGCCAAATCCTTACTATGCCTTCTCTGAATACGAGCGCACGCGTTTGGATACCAAAGTGAAAATTGTAAATCTTCCTGAAGTGTGTACTGTACGTATCTATACTGCCAATGGTAAGTTGGTGCGCACCTTCAAGAAAGACAGTCCGCAAACTTATATCGACTGGGATTTGACCAACCATAAGGCCATTCCGGTTGCGGGTGGAATCTACCTCATTCATGTAGACGTCCCTAATGTTGGAGAACGCGTCTTGAAGTTCTTTGGCGGCATGCGTCAAGCAGATTTACAAGGTATTTAATGAAAGAATAGTTCAATCGCTATGAAAATGACATTTAAACATATTCTTTGCTGTGCGGGCCTGATGGCCTCACTGCAAGCGCAAGCAGGTAATGAAGACCGTGTAGGTTCTGCAGGTGCCTCTCAGCTATTAATTAATCCATGGGCGCGCTCTTCTGCAATGGGCGACGCTTCATACGCCAATTGCAATGGTTTAGAAGCGAGTTACATGAATATCGCTGGGCTTGCCTTTACCGATAAAACACAATTGAAGTACAACTATTCAAACTGGATGGGTAATGCCGGAATCGCACTTAATGGTGCGGGCTTGGCTCAACGTATTTCAGATTCTGAAGTATTCTCTGTGAGCGTGCAAGCCATGAACTATGGCGATATTCCGATTACCACTGTTGCGAACCCTGAAGGTAACATCGGTTTCTTTTCCCCGCGTTTCAATATTTTCAGCGTCGGATATGCCAAGGAGTTCTCCTCCTCTATATATGGTGGCATCAATTTTAAAGTCATTTCTGAAAGCATTTCGAACCTTAAAGCAAATGGTATTGCCATTGACGCAGGTATTCGTTATGTATCTGGAGAACAAGATCAACTTAAGTTTGGAATTACCCTTAAAAATGTAGGCCCAGTGATGCGCTACAAAGGCGATGGTTTGGCACAACAAGTTACATACGTAAGTACGGGTTATATCGCCTCTCTTGAGCAGCGTTCTGCTACGTTTGAATTGCCGTCCTTACTTGGTATTGGTGCTTCTTACGATTTCATTTTCAACGAGAGCAACAAATTGAATCTTGCTTTGGGCTTTACGGCTAATTCATTCATGAAAGACCAATACCGCATTGGTTTTGATTATGGCTTATCCAAAGACAACATGGCATTCAATATGCGCGCTGGTTTTGTATACGAAGAAGGCATGTTCAATGAAGAAACACGCTCTAGTGCATTTAGTGGTCCAACGGCAGGTTTTTCAATTGATGCGCTTGTAGGCGAAAACCAAAATGCACTCGGAATCGAATACGCAACACGTTTTGCAGGTGTCTTTGGCATGATTCATACCATCGGCGCTACCATTAGCTTAAAATAATTTCTTACTTTTATACTTGTCAAGAGAGCTCTATTAGGGCTCTCTTGTTTGTTTCCATAATTTTGAACAGATGTCAACTATTAATTATTATACCGCAGAAGGTCTTCAAAAATTGAAAGACGAATTACATCATCTTAAAACCGTACAAAGGCCGGCTATTTCAGAACAAATTGCAGAGGCCCGTGATAAAGGTGATTTATCGGAGAATGCAGAGTATGATGCTGCCAAAGAGGCACAAGGTATTTTAGAAATGAAAATCGCCAAAATGGAAGAAATCATTTCGCATGCGCGCTTGATAGATGAGACCCATATGGATAATAGTAAAGTGTATATTCTATCCAAGGTTTTGATTAAGAATCAAACCAATGGAATGGAAATTGAATATACACTTGTTGCTGAAAACGAAGCGGATATCAAGCTGAGAAAAATCTCAATAGAATCACCAATAGGAAAAGGTCTCTTAGGTAAAAAAGTTGGGGATATCGCCGAAATCCAAACACCGGGGGGCATTATGCATTTTGAAATCATTTCGATCTCTCGCTAATGTCTAGTATTTTTTCGCGCATTATAGCCGGCGAAATCCCTTGTCATAAGGTAGCTGAAAACGACGAGTTTTTGGCCTTTCTTGACATTATGCCATTGGCAAAAGGCCATACGCTTGTTATACCAAAAACAGAAACCGATTATTTGTTTGATATCGATAACGAAGCCTACCAACGCCTTTGGCTTTTTGCCAAAGAAGTAGCGGGCAAACTCAAACAACATATTCCATGCAAGCGCATCGGTGTAAGTGTTATCGGTTTGGAAGTACCACACGCCCATATTCATTTGGTTCCATTGCAAGCCGTTCAAGATATGAATTTCAGCAAAGAAAAAACCGCCGCTGATCCAAACGAATTGGCAGCTTTGGCAAGACTTTTGTTTGGTGACAAATAAACTAAACGTCATGAAAACGCCATTTTTTCTTTTATTGGTTTTTGTTTTGCAATTCGGAAATTACTTTTCGCAACCCATGCGTGTGTTGTTTGTCGGTAATTCCTACACTCATTATAACAATATGCCTAAGCTCTTCGAGCAAATGGCAGATAGCAAAGGTGTTCGATTGGAAGTACTCATGGATGCCAAGTCCAGTCATACCTTTGAGATGCATTCAAAAAGACCAGAACTTTATGCCAATATACGCTCAAAAAAATGGGACTACGTTGTTCTTCAGGGGTTTAGTAGAGAATTAGCTCAAGATGCATCCACTATAGATTCAAATAGTATTCCCTACCTCAAGCAATTGCTTGATTCCATTTACGCCAATAACCGCTGTACGAACGTCCTTTTATACCAAACCTGGGGCTATGACGGAGGTTATAAGGATGATTCCCTCAACATAGACTGGACCTACCAAGAAATGTCTGATCGCGTGCACCAAGGATATTTATATGTAGGTGAACAACTAAATCTTAGTATTATTCCAGTTGGCAAAGTTTGGGAAACAGTCAAAGAAAATTATCCGCAAATTCAGCTTTATCAGCCTGACAAACAGCATCCGTCAATTGCGGGTTCTTATCTCTCAGCTGCTTGCTTTTATGCGGCCCTATTTAAGACCGAGCCTAATTTGGGTTTTACCGCTACGCTTGATCCCAAACAGGCAGCCATTATTCAAGAAGTAGCCGGAACAGTTGTTTTATTAAACAAGCAACGCTACCGAATCAATCAAAATGCCATAGAAATCGATGTGCGTCTGAATCCCGATTATAAAAAAGTAGTGCATTTCAGCGCAAATTACCCCAATGCGAAAAGTGTTGTTTGGGATTTCGGTGATGGCATGACCGAAACAGCTTTCAAAACCCGACATGTTTACAGCAAGCCGGGCAACTACGAGGTGAAAGTAAAGGTTCAAGATGCTTGTGGAGATCGCTTACTCAAACGCAAAGTGAGTATCTAAACCTTGATGCCGAACAATTGGCTGCTGTATTTTTTCATTGGCCACAAAATAAAACGCAGTTTTGCGCGAATAGCGTCTATATAGTAGACAAAAACAATAAAGATAAGCCAGAACCCCAGCGTATATGGGATTACTTCATAGGGCCCCAATTTTTCGTGCAGAAAATCATTGATTCCAATACGAATGACGCTACCGTAGAGCAACATCATGTGGATAATAAAAATACTAAGCGTATTTTGGCCAATTTTAAGAAATAAATTGTCTTTCTTAATTTTTAAAACATAGGTTTCTAATCCTAAAAGAATGGCTAAAATGACCAAAACCATTCCAAATTTATCTAATAGCCAATCCATTTTATAAAATTCGATTGCGCCCAACCCAGGTATACTTTGGAGCCAAATTAAAAAGGGCTTAATGCCGAAAAAGAGCAAGATGCCAGCGGTTAGTGTCCCCATAATTACGGGTAACGATTTGACATGGTGTTTATAATGATAGAGCAAAACGCCAAGCATGGCGCCATACATGGTGTAGCCCATTCTGGGGGTAATCGGAAATTCGGAATGGGGTCCGTGAAACATATTTTGAATAAACGTAGGTGCCTGTGCAGGCCAATATTGATTTCCAAGTGAGCCAAAAAACAACTGAGATAAAAACAAACCGGTTCCGGCCAAAAAATAATAGACCCAAAGAGGAATAACTTTTAGCAAACGGAATAGACCATAGAGAAGAATAATGGTCAATATACCCACTGCAATACACTGCAGCACGTGAAAGGCATAATACTGAAGTAAGTAGCCCCAAAAAAGCAATTCAACCACTCTTTTGAAACCTTTACGGACACGCATATTTTGCCAAAACGATTGCTGTTCATTACCAAGCAAGAGGTAGGTAAAAATCAGACCAGTTACCGTTAAAAAAGTGGGCGAAGTAAAGCCCCGAATAAATTTCCATATGACATAGGCGGGGTAGGAATCGCTAGCATAGGCCGTTGCCAAGGAATCGTGAACAAAATGCCCTTCTAGCATGAGTAGAATGGCAATTGTTCGGGCCATATCAATAAAATATAGTCGCGTCTTAGGCTTATTGAGGCTAGTTGGGTTTTCCATTGATTTTAAAAAGCGAGCGAAAGTTACGAAAGAATTGACGAATCGGATCTAGATATTGCACAAGAGCAATGAAGAAACTTAAAAAGAGGAATGCACCAAAAATAGCCTCTAGTGCACTTAATTTGTTTTCTAAAAAGCTTCTGAGGCTGTAACCGGTAATAGCCCCGTAAAGAAGAATTGCATGGACAATGTAAATGGTAAAGGTTTCTTGACCAACAGCCATAAAATAAGGATGGCGCAAGCGTTCTATACCACTTAAGTAAGTGAAAGCCATTAAAAGTAGACAAACAAAAAAGGCGCGCTCAAAAGCCCACAAATATTTATAGTGAATGTATACAGGCTCTCCGCCGTACACGAAAGACAGTAACCAGCCAAAAGAGAAAAACACCAACCCAATGACCAGCAAATAGCGATAAACATTTTTATTGGCTATTCCCGTCCCAAAAGTGCATAAATAATGTCCGAATCCCGCTCCTAAAAAAACATAGCCAATCCATGGGAAGATGGAGAAACCTGTTTCTGGGCCCTGAATCATATTTTGAATATAAGTAGGTGCATTTATTGGCAAAAAACCATCTTGCATGCGGATCAATGGAGTGGTCGCAAATAGGAGGAAGGCAAGGCTCAAATAAAGTAGCCAGCTATATTGTTTGAATTTCGAAATCGCAAAACTAAAGAGCAATAAGCAAAGTAAGCCAACACCGATGCACTGTAGAATATGAAAACCCAAAAAATGTGGATTAAAATGCCCTTGTATATAATACTTGATGTATTTGAAATTGAATTGTAAAAGATAACCAATCAACAAAAGACTTGCGGCGCGTTTAAGCCCTTTGCGCACTCGTTGGAGTTGAAAATAGGGGAGCATGCCCTTTTGCCATTCCTTGTGCAATAAGTAGGTAAATACCGTTCCTGAAATCGTAAAAAATAAAGGTGCAGTGAGCCCTCGTAAAAAGCCCCAAATACTGAACCAAACATTGCCAGATGAACCGTGCAATCGTACTTCAGCCATAAAAGCGGGGTAGCTTTCGAGCGTCATTGATATGAAATGACCTTGTAACATCATGAGGATGGCTACGCTACGGCTAAAATCAAGGAAATGGATACGTTGCTTTGGAATCATTTGGGCGTAATGGTTTGGGTACGCAATTCAATGATTTCTATGCGTCTTTCTAAAGAGGCATCCTTGGAATAGACCGAGTTGCGTTGGTCGTAGTAGTTGTCGCTAACCTCTTTTTTAGCTTGAAATTCACCCATGGGTACTTCAATAAATTGTAAGCGACTTGGTGTTGTTTGCATGTATGCCGAAAATTTTCCGCCGTCGACCTCTTCAAAATAATTGATGATTGAAGCAATGCGCCGCTTGGTCAAATGTACGTTATAATCTGATTTGGCCAACGGACTTGCAAAGCCTTGAACAATAATACTTACTTGTTGCCCTGATTGTAAGGCTTGCCAAACTTGTTCTCTGAATAAAGCGAGGTCGTTCATGCCTTTATCTACTTCGTTTTCAAAGAAAGTGTATAAAGATTGCGCTTGATACCTTGCGGCACTGGTGTCCCGACCTTCCTGGACTTTTTGTAAATACAAAGGGTATTGACTTTTGTATTTTACATAGGTTTCTTCATAGGAAAATTCGGTGGTTTCAGCTGTGCTTTTTGGATTTGGATGATCATTCTCAAAATAGAGTTGAATGGGTAATTGAACAATTTGTATGGCTGTGGTACTTGTTGGTGTTTGCTTGGGTTGCGGTCTGTCTAGGTATGTGAAAAAGACATCGCTGCAACAAGTAGGGTGCGAGGCATACAAACTGCCCAAGCGATTTGAACTCAAGTATGCGGTATCACCCTTACAAAAAAAGTACAAATCGTTGGCGGGGCTATTGTATGGCATGCCCAGGTTGATAGGCGGACCAAAACTACCATCTGCTTGCAGATTACTATAGAAAATATCCAAGCCACCAAAACCGGCATGCCAAGTCGAAGAAAAATAAAGTCTCTGAAAGAGGGGATCGTACCATGGTGACACCTCGTTTTCGATGGAATTGAGCCCAGTTAGATTTTCTGTGCTCATGATTTTTCCTTTTTGATCAAGAAGCGCTATATAAAGGTCTGTGCCTCCTCGCCCTGTTGGATGTTGGGCACTGTAGGCAAGATGTAGTTTTTTATTCAGTTCAAAAATATGCGGCATACTGTAATAGTTGCCCTCCGAATCATCTATTTTGAAAGTGGAATCCACAATCCAAGCCTTTTGTTGGGGAAGAATGCGAACGATTTTACAATTTAAACCTGCTGCACTGCGTTCACATTCACTACAAAAACCGAATGTTTGATCTGGTGATATACTGAAATTACCATACTCAAATTGTGGTTTTTGTCCAACGAGTACGCCGGCATTTTGAGAATCCGTTGCGGGAAATTGGTATAAATTCAGCTTGTAGTTTTTGCTGTAAACTTGTTCTTGATCTTCGGCGAGCGAATCTGCTTTTAGCGCACTGTAAATGAGGGTGTCGTTGTAAAAATCATGTGCAAATTCAGCATCTATTGTGTTGAGGGGGTGCGCCTGCAGCGCTGCGTTCTCTTCGGCACTTAAGAATTTTAGTTGTTTGAGCACCCAAGTGCAAGCCAACACTTCTTGATTGGCTTTAGCGTAAGCAGTACTTGTTTTGTCTTCAGAGAAGACTTTTTTGACCTCCTTGAACTGAGCAAGTGCTTCTTTGTACATGGCTTGTTGCTTGAGCATGAGTGCGTACTGAAGTTGTGCTGTTGGATAGCGCTGTCCGTCAGGATCTTGTTCGTAGACTTTTAAAAAAAATCTCGCTGCGGTTTTGTAGTCTTTGAATTGGGCATTGGTTTGTGCTATTTTCCACTGTAGGTCAAGTGATGTTGGTTCGAGTTCAAGTGCTTGTTGATAATACTTGAGTGCCTCGATGTAATCGAGCGCAACCACCTGCTGATCGGCGTGTGCGATTAATTTTTGGAGTTGTTTTTGTCCCCATGTTTGCGCAGCAACTAAAAGAAAGCAAATTAGATAAAATCGGGACATATTCTATATTGTATTGGGGCAGGTCGGAATTTGCTAAAAACATAGCGTAAACTGAGTTCAAAAGCACCTCTGCCACGACTTGCAGGAACTAAAGAAGAATAATTAAAGTCATAAGAAACCCCGCAATAAAGTGGCCCTCTAGCCATTCCAAATTGCAGACAAAAAGCGTCTTGGGTACGCCACCACAAGCCACCACTCAGGAAAATATTATCTTTTTTAGAAAAGAGATAAGTCGAAGTTCCACCGATTGTAAGTTCCTTGTACGGGCCTTGAAATTGCAACTGAAAACTTGGTTCAAAAGAAAGTTCATTGGTGTAGCTGTATTGAAGCAAACTAAATAGGTTAAAGCGAATATCTCTTTGGGTATTGTCCACAAAAAAGCTCTGGTTGGGGCGCGTCAGGTTGAACATACCAAGCCCACTTTGAATGTTGATCTTAGCATTGATTTGATATTGGTGTATGAGTCCAAGCCCAAGCATGGGTTTGATCATAGAGGCCGTCTGAAAAGTTTCGTTGGTTGGGGCAGTTGGATTAAAAATATAGCCGTTGTATTGCGCATCAAAGTAAAAAGCGTTGCTGTTGAGTTGCCTTTGGTTAAATCCCAATTGAATGGCACCTCGTAATTGTTGAGACTTACTGATTTGATAAGGCCTGCACACACTGATTTGCATTTCATTGGTTTGGAATTTGCCGTCGCCAACTTGGTCGTGAAAATAGTTAAGAGCCAGTCCAAATTGCTTGTATTTGGTATCGGCAGCAATGGCGGTCGTTTGAAATGGAATACTGACACTGCGCCATTGGGTGCGGTAATTTGCTGTGAGGCGTAGGTCTTCGTTGAAGTTCCCGGCACCTGCTGGATTCAGAAAAATAGGATTGTTGTTGAATTGCGTCCAATGGATGTCTTGGGCAAGCACTGGGCTTACACAACACCAAAAAAGCAAACTCCTTAGGAACTTCACCTAACGAAGTTACGAAATTACGGGTTGCTACTTGAAACAGGAATGATTTTTCCGTTCATGAATGCGCCGGAATGCAAAGCGAAATCTGCAATAAACTGAGCCATCTGAGCTGGTTGGGTAGGGGCAATATATCCTGGGAATGCCGCTTCGAGCATTTCAGTTTGAACTGCTCCTAAACAAAGACAATTCATTTGCCATTGGGTGCGCTTGTACTCCTCAGCAAAAAGTTCTGTGAAGGCGCACAATGCTGCTTTTGAAGTAGAATAAGCTGCCAAACCAGCAAATTTAAGACTACCTTGAAACCCACCCATGGAGCTAATATTGACAATATGTGCTTGCTTCGCAAGACGCGGCAATAGAGCTTGGGTAGCTTCCATGATGCCAATGACATTAACTTGGTAGCTTTCAGTGAAGTCTGCATGCGTTAATTCTGCAAATGGCTTATTGATCAAAAGACCTGCATTATTGATTAAAATATCGATTGGCGCGGTCAGTGGAAGCTGCTGAATTTGCTGGTGAACATCGTTGGCAATATCCAGGGCGAAGCATTGTACATTGCTGTGCGTAAACTTTACTTGCATTTGAGCAAGGTTTCTGGACAAAGCAACAACATTGGTGTTCGGTAGGGCTGCAAAATGCTGCACAAGTGCCGCTCCTATGCCTTGACTCGCACCGAGGATGACAACCGTTTTACTCATCGAAACTCACGATTAATTCTTCACTTGTGGCATGTGCCTGGCAGGTAAGGATATAGCCCTCTGCCACTTCGGCATCAGTTAAGGAATGGTTCATACGCATACTGGCACTGCCCTTTAACACTTTTGCACGGCAAGAAGAACAAACCCCACCTCTGCAAGAAAAGGGAGCATCCAAGCCTGCTTTTTCAGATAGCTCGAGGATGCTTTTATCCTGGCCTTTCATTTCGAACTCGGCGATCTCGCCGTCGATCATGACCTTTACACGGCTCTTGCCGCTATAATTGGCACCTTCAATGGGCGCTTCTGCTTCGCTGACGAAAAATAATTCTTTGTGAATTTTCTGAGGGCTGACGCCAAAGAAAGCCAATGTTTTCTCTGCGCTTTCAACCATTTGTTGAGGTCCACAAAGAAAAAATGCTTCGGCTTGTAGTAAGTTCAAATTCTGTTTGATTTGAGCGCGTAGTGCTTCGTCGTCGATTCTGCCGTGTATAGCACTTTCTTTGACTTCTTGCGAGAAAAAGAATTGTGTAGTGGTATTTTGTAGAGCACGGATTTCTTCGATGAAAAGGCTACTTTGTTCAGATTTATTGCCATAAAACAAATGAAAGTCAGCGTTGGTGCCTGCCGTTTTGAGCATACTCATGATCGGCGTAATGCCAGAGCCTGCAGCGATGGCGACATTTTTTTTGTGTTCAGGTTTCCAAACAAAGTTCCCTTCGGGTTCAAATACAATGAGCTGATCTCCCGCCTTGGTTTGTTGTAGAAAGTTTGAAACTTTACCATTAGGTATTGCTTTAACCCCGATGCAAAGACTTTCATTGACACCGCTACAAATAGAGTAAGACCTACGCAATTTTTCACCCTTGATATCGAGCTCTAAAGTCAGGTATTGACCAGCCTGAAAACGAAATTGTTGCTCCAGGTTTGTAGGTACGTCAAATTCGATTTGTACAGATGCATCGGAAAGTGACTTAACGGACTTGACGTCCAAAAGGTGAGCCCCCTTGGGAAGCGTGTCTGTTTTATTTGATTTGAATCTGTCGAAAAAACCCATAATTAGTCGTCAAATGAGATAAGAATATCGTTGCTTTTTGGATGCGCTTGGCAAGTGAGAACATAGCCTTGCGCTACTTCTTCTGGTGTGAGCGCATAATTGACATCCATAGAAACTTCGCCGCGCAAAACTTTTGCTTTACAAGTACAGCAAACGCCACCTTTACAAGCAAAAGGGGCATCGGCACCTGCTTTATAGGCTGCGTCAAGGATAGTTGGACCATCGGAAGATAAATAGAAGTTGGTGATTTCTCCATCCATAATGAGTTCAATATGGGACTCGAATGCAGCTGCTTTTGGGGTGTTATCATCGGCCTTTGGCGCAATAGGCGCTGCATGAAAAAGCTCAAAATGAATTTGATTGGCCGCAACACCAAATGCAAGCAGTTCGTCTTTAACGGCAAGAATCATATCTTGTGGCCCACAAATGTAGGCGCCATCTATGGATAAATTTTTGACAAAAGCGTTTAATAAGTTGGCTGTTCGACTGGCATCTATGCGGCCTTTGAGAAGGGGCACACCGATGTTTTCTCGAGAAAAGATATGAATGAGATTCAGACGGTCCAAAAAGCGATTTTTAATGGCTTCGAGTTCTTCTCTGAATATAATTTCATTCATGCCTTTGTTGCCATAAAACATGGTCACAGTGCTTTTTGGTTCGGCACTGAGAATGGTTTTGAGGATGGAGAAGATGGGCGTAACACCGCTACCCGCCGCAAAAAGAACGTAATGGTTTTCGGCATTGGGGTTTGGCTCAAATTTGAAATTACCCATTGGGGCCATGACCTCTAGTTCGGTGCCAATATGAAGTTGATGGTTAGCGAAAGAAGAAAACTTACCATTAGGGATTTCTTTAATGGCTACGCGCCACGTTTTTTCGTGTGGTGCGCTGCAAAGCGAATACGACCTACGGATTTCTTCACCGTCTAGATTGATTTTAAAGGTAAGGTATTGCCCAGCTGCAAAGTTGAATTGGTTTTGAAGGCCCTGAGGAACCTCAAATGCTACCGAAACACACCCTTCGGTTTCGCGGCGAAGGTCACTGACAATGAGAGAATGAAACTGTGTTGACATCGTTGAAATTAATCTGGGTCAAAAGTAAGCAATATTGCGCAAGCCTCAACCAATAACAATCAATGAACAAACTGACCTCAATCATGTTTTGAAGGCGTAGTTATTTTCTATATTTGTTTCATTATAACTGTAAGTATCATGACCCAAGCAGAACAAGAACGTCATTTTAACGATAAAATCGCCAGAGAAATCAAAATTGAGCCCAACGACTGGATGCCAGATGAGTACCGTCAAACATTGGTGCGTCAGATATCTCAACATGCTCACTCCGAGATAGTTGGAATGCTTCCCGAGGGCAACTGGATTACCCGCGCACCCAACCTCAGACGCAAAGCGGTGTTGTTGGCTAAAGTACAAGACGAAGCTGGCCACGGCCTGTATTTGTATTCTGCCGTCGAAACACTCGGCACCGACCGCGAGCAAACCATCGACGATTTACACAGTGGTAAAGCCAAATATTCTTCTATATTTAATTACCCAGCGCTTACTTGGGCCGATATCGGCGCAATTGGTTGGCTAGTAGATGGTGCAGCCATCATGAATCAAGTGGCACTTTGCCGCACTTCTTACGGGCCGTACGCACGTGCAATGGTCAAAATATGCAAAGAAGAATCTTTTCATCAGCGTCAAGGATATGAATCCCTGATGAAATTATGCAGCGGTACCCCACAGCAAAAAGCCATGGCCCAAGACGCTATGAATCGTTTTTGGTGGCCAGCCCTCATGATGTTCGGGCCCAGCGATGCAGATTCTACGCACTCTGATCAATCGATCAAATGGAAAATCAAGCGTTTTACCAATGACGAATTGCGTCAAAGCTTTGTGGATGCCACCGTACCTCAAGCTGAAATCCTCGGTCTGACCATTCCAGATCCCAATTTAAAATGGAATGAAGAACGCGGCCATTATGACTTCTCCGAAATCAACTGGGATGAATTCTGGCAAGTGGTAAAGGGCAACGGTCCGTGTAACAAAGAGAGGCTTGCAGCCCGAATCAAAGCCAAAGAAGATGGCCTATGGGTCCGCGAAGCAGCAAATGCATTTGCCAAAAAGAGAGCCTTAAAGAAAACAGCCTAATCAAATCAACAATAAATGTCAACATCACAATGGCCTCTTTGGGAGGTTTTTATCCGAAGCAAACAAGGCTTGAATCACAAACACGTTGGTAGTTTACGTGCGCCAGATGCCACCCTTGCACTTGAAAACGCGCGCGACGTTTACACCAGAAGATCAGAGGGAATCAGCATTTGGGTAGTTGAGTCTGTTCATATTCATGCAACAGACATCGACGATGCGGCTTCTTTTTTTGAGCCGTCAGATACCAAAATATACCGCCATCCAACGTTTTACGAAGTGCCAGATGGCGTTAAACACATGTAATCATGCAAGAAGCTGCTCTATTTGAATACGTGTTGCGCTTGTCTGATGACAGTCTCATTTTAGGTCAACGTCTCGGAGAATGGTGTGGGCACGGTCCTATCCTTGAAGAAGACATCGCCATTACCAATATTGCCCTGGATCATATTGGGCAAGCAATCAGTTTATATGATTTTGCTGCGGCGCTCGAAGGCCAAGGCCGCAACCATGACCAATTGGCTTATTTGCGTTACGAAAATGAATACAAGAATGCACTTTTAGTCGAGCAACCCAACGGTGATTTCGCCATGACTATTGTACGTCAGTTTTTCTTTGACGCTTTTCGACTGCCGCTCTATGAAGCACTCATGCAAAGTCCTATAGAACAGCTTGCAGCAATTGCGGCCAAGTCTGTTAAAGAGACGCGTTACCATCTTAAACATACCTCAGAATGGGTGATTCGCCTTGGCGATGGCACCGAAGAATCACACCAGCGTGCACAAGATGCCATAAATCATTTATGGCGTTACACCAATGAGCTCTTCTACGAAAACGCCCACGACCAAAGTCTGCATGCGGCAGGTTTGGTTCCTAAGTTGGAAAATATCCAAGTAAAATGGAATCAAACGGTTAAAGAAGTCTTAGCCGAAGCAACACTTTCTGTTCCAACCCACAACTGGAAATTTGAAGGTGGTCGGGAAGGTCGCCACTCTGAACACATGGGTTACATCCTTTCTGATCTCCAATACATGCAAAGAGCATATCCAAATATGGAATGGTAAATCCCGATCAAATACGGTCTTTTTTGGCTGAAGTCAGTGACCCCGAAATTCCTGTATTGACGATTACCGATTTAGGCGTAGTTCAGCAAATTTATCTTGAAGACCAAACATGGGTTATTGAGCTTACCCCGACGTACAGTGGTTGTCCTGCTATGCAACAAATCGAGGTTGATTTATTGGCTAAACTCAAAGAAAAAGGCATTTCAAACGCAAAAGTGAAGCACATCTTGAGTCCGGCCTGGACTACCGATTGGATTTCCGAAGAAGGCAGTCAGAAATTGCGTATGTATGGTATTGCTCCGCCTGTCAATGAACCCGATAAAGGCGTTTTATTTGCCGATGGCCCTAAGGTAGCCTGTCCTAAATGCACGAGTAAAGATACCCGTATGGTCAGTTTATTTGGCAGTACGGCTTGTAAAGCGCACTATCAGTGCAATGCTTGTTTAGAACCATTTGATTATTTCAAATGCTTGAAATAGAGCGAGATAATTAAATAAAAAAGACGCAAATAAAGCGTCTTTTTTATTTTTATAGTACTATGTATTGCATAATACAAAATAAAACATATAACTTTGTATAAAAATTAATTTGATGAATGTAGAGAACACACAATCTCAAATGCGGAAGGGGATATTAGAATATTGTATTCTAGGGATCCTTCATAGCGGAGAGGCCTATCCTTCAGAAATACTCGAAAAATTGAGGTCTGCTCAGTTGCTCGTAGTAGAAGGAACCGTTTATCCATTATTAACGCGACTAAAGAACTTCGAGCTTTTGTCTTATCGTTGGGAAGAATCGACATCAGGGCCACCAAGAAAATACTATTGTATCACCCCAAAAGGGATTCAATTTTTTAACGATTTATCTAATACCTGGCAAGAATTACAACAAGCTGTTGCCACCCTCACTCAAAATACGAAATCATGAATAAAACTGTTTCAATTCATATCCAAGGGTTTGCATTTATCCTAGAAGACAAAGCTTATGAGCAGCTTAGTGCATATTTAAACGAATTAAATCGCGTCTTACAGCACGAAGAAGGAAGAGAAGAAATCATCCAAGATGTCGAACTGAGAATTGTCGAATTGCTTCAAGAAAAAGTTTCCGGACAACAAGTTGTTCAATTACAGGTCATTGAGCAAATTATTCAATTGCTCGGGAGTCCTGAAGCTTTTGGTGACGAAGACAATACAGCAACAGAACAAACTACATTTGAAAGTACCGATGCACAGGTTGCAGAAAAGCGCTTTTTTAGAGATACAGACCATGCAATACTTGGTGGGGTAGCCAGTGGTGTAGCTGCTTACTTTCATATAGATGTTGTCTTTGTTCGCGTCGCTTTTGTATTGTTCACAATGGTATTTGGTTCGGGCATACCTATTTACCTCCTTTTATGGATCATCACGCCTGTTGCAAAAACGGCTAGTGAAAAGCTGCAAATGAAAGGTATGCCTGTTAATGTGGAGAGCATTAAATCGGAGTTCAAAGAAGCGGCTGAGCGTGTTGAAAAGAACACTAAAAAATGGTCCAATCAGTTGCGTACCGGTTCGGGTCTGAGTCAAAGTGCAAAAAGATTAGTAGACTTTATACGCAAGGCAATTGGTGTATTTTTATTGTTCTGGGGGCTATCTATCATCGTCAGTGCCACAATCTTTTTATTTATCGATCCAAAACTTATACCTGCACAAATCAATGGGGAGTTTACTTCTCTAGGTGAATTGAGCGCACTGTTTTTTGAAACGGGTCAAATCAATGATTTCATTTATTTAGGCGCCGCTTTGATTGCTTTTTCAATTGCGTTATCGAGTATGCTTGTAGGCTTACGTTTGCTGTTGCCTATTCAAGGAAAATGGATGCGTACGTCGCTAGGGCTCTTTAGCGCCGCCTCTATTATTGGTATTGTATTACTTATTGTAGCGGGTGTTTCAACTGCAAAATCTTTTGCAATCGACGGCGGCATGAGTGCAGAAAAAGGCACTTATTTTGGGGATTCACTGCAAATTGATGTTTCTACCGAGATGCACCTCAAGGCCTTTAATCACGAAAAATTTCAAATCAACAAAGAAGGGTTTAGGCCAACAAGAAATCCGGCGCAAGGCTTGTTACTCGTAGGCAATGGTCTCATTTACAATAGTGGTATTGCCATCACGTACAAGGCTTCGCCAGATAGCCTATATCATATTCGCATCGAGAAAAAAGCCAATGGTGCTTCCTATTTAAAAGCCAATCAAAGAGCTGCGCATATATTATTTCCATGTGAGTTAGTTGGTAATAAACTGCAGATTTCGAGTGGTTTTTCTTTTCCAGCGAAAGATCGTTTGCGCGATCAAGAGGTGGTGTTGCACATTGAGGTGCCCAATGGTAAAGTGGTATTGCATCAGAACAAAGTTGTTTACCCGTATTTTTCGGAATCGGAACCAGATCAGGCCAGCGACCGCGCATACGTTTACGGTGACGGCGAATACTCAGCGTGGTAATACACTGCGGTCTTTGCGCAGTTGTTGGGCATCTAGCCAGTAAATGAGTTTAAAAGAAAAGCTATTGAGCGCGCCGTTTTGGAGGGTGCTGGAGAGGTCTTGCCAATAAGCTACATTAACAGCATCGTTATTGGAGAAAACAGCATTTTTCCAAACGATATTAATTTCACTTCCGGGCATAAATACCCAGCGATACACAAAGTCTATGGTAAACGCATTGTAGTTGATGTCGTAGGCAGATTTTCCGTCAGTCGTCAGTCCATTGAAATCTGGTAAGGGATTGAGGCTTCCATCTTCTTCTAAAAGTGAAAAGTTTTGGTATTGAAGCGTAGAACGGTAGTGCCGCAGTCTCAAGCTCAAAGACATGCGATTGGTTAAGATGTAATCTAACGAAACAAATTGAATAGTGGTATTGCGGTCGCGTTTACCGAATAAAATACCCTGATAAGTTTGGGCTGGCGTGGCAAATGGGATGGCGTATCCGAGACTATTGATTTGTAGTTCTTTCTCAAGTGAATAAACCAAAAAGAGGGCATCAGAAAGTCGGAGTCGAGGTCCAAAATTATATGCATATTGTCTCCATGGGTTGTCCCAATAAGTCACAATAGTTGCACCGATATCGATGGCAATTTTACGCTGATAATTCGAAGAAAACCAGGCGTTTAAGTATGCATTTTGAGGTATGGTGAACACAGCGCCCCATGTTCTTGGCTCAAAATAATCTTTTGAATCTTGAAGCGCACCACCTGTGCTTAGGCCAAAAGCATTGAACCTTTTATTCAGTGCAAATACATTAAAACTGAGCATATTACCGGTAAATGCATTTGGCGCATACAAATACGACTGCGAGAAATTTGCCCTGGCATTCCATCTCATGAGCTGTTGCCACTTAGGCGAGAAATTTCGGTAGGCCACACTGGCTTCAAAAATTCTGCGGTTGTTATTGTAATTGAAACCAAGGTCATTTGGGTCGTAGCTGTCGGACTCTTGTAAATAACCCAAGCCGCCAATGAGTGCACCGCGTTGCTTCTGGACATTTAAGTTTAGATTGTGTCCGAGTGTGTTTGTGGCATCGAGCTGAGCAGATACAATTCCTTTACCGTTGATATTGTAATTGTTGTCTTTGGTATTCAGGTTGAAATTGAAGGCAGATACATTGGCATCATAAAAAGATCCTGCTCGCCATACATTGGTATTGGTGAAAGTTAACGAAGAGTTATTCTTCAAATTTTGATCAAAAACGACTACATTGTAATTAGTCAAAGGAGAGACAAGCACCTCTCTTTTACTGTTATCAAGGGTGGAAACTGCTGTGCCAATTTGTTCGGCATTGACAGCATTGAAAACCCCAATACCAAGGCCATTGCTATTGCGACCAGAAATTTTAGAAGCGTTGTAAAGTTGTGAGGAACCCGGCACATTCTCGAGGTATTCATTGGGCTTGAGCATGGTTTGCGTCACCTTATATGGTGCTTGAATACCAATTCTTCTGCTGTAAAAGATGCCCGCTTTATTGAAGAGCTCCATGCCTTCAGTAAAAAATTGGCGGTTTTCATTGAATTGAACTTCAAAAGGAGTCAGGTTTAAAACCTGCTGATCAAAGACAACTTGACCGAAATCAGGAACTAATGTCAGGTCAAGGGTAAAGGCTTCATTGATTCCGTACTTGATGTCCATTCCTCCATTAAAGGAGCGCAGTAAACTCTTCGAGTTGTCTTCGTTTCTGATTTCGTCGACGTAGGCAGAAACATATGGAATAAGTGCCAAACGAAGAGGTGGACTGATATGAGTAAGGTTGGTAATATCTCCGCTCTCGAGCAGCATATTCTCGAGATCCGGGTTGACAGCTACCCAAGAAGATTCTTCCCGGAAACGCGCAATTTGCCTTCCGATGTTAATACCCCAATCTTGCACCTCTTTTTGCGGAAAACGCAAGGCAGAGTAGGGGATTCTGACCTCAGCAATCCAGCCATTTTCTACTATTTGAACTGCGCTGTGCCAGACAAGGTTAAGTTGATCATTATAGTCGTTGGCTGCAATTTTAGCATCTAGTTGAACACCTCGACTCGTGAGACCGAAATAAAAACCATTTTGATTGTCATTGTAGGTGTCTAAAAAAATCCCGATGATGTCGCAATTCGGGTTGTAATCGTCTCTTAAAGAAAGCACCTTAGAGATGGAGTCAGGTGGATCTTGACAATAAAATGCGAAATAAATGGCGTCTTGGTCGTAGCACAATTGAATGCTTGTCTGACTTTTCGAGGGTTTACCTGGTTCTGGCTTGATTTGAACAAACTGGCTGAATTCCGGATTTTTAGACCAAGCTGACTCTTGTAGCTGACCGTCTATGGTTATCTTTTCATTACAGCGAACGGCATTGAGTTGCTTTTGACCATAATAGTGAAAGCTCAGAAAGAGTAGAATAATTTGCCAACGCATGGGCAAATTTACAATTATCTACCTTTTCGGGCAACCACATGTAAGCATTCTTCTTGCTTTTCAAAAGTTACCCAGATTTTGATTTTTCTTTTGAATTCAAGGAGAATGTGAGAAATGGTGGCTTGTAGGTATTGTTTTTGGCTTTGATTGAGCGGTGCACTTGAGGCAAAACGCGCATATGAGAAATCAAAGGCATTGCCATTGAGGTGAGGGCTCTTATTAACGGCCGTTCTGTTTTTGCGCACAAGCTTTGAAACTGTATGCCGTGTGCGGGTCATGGAAGTTACAATGAGTTGGCAATCGGCAAGTGGTGTATTGGCAAGAGAATCTTTGAAAGCGCGCCCAATTTCTTTAAGTACTTGGTCTGCATATGGCGTTAGAAAGGCATAGGAATATTGAAAGGTGTCTAGTTGAAATCCAATATCGGGCTTCACTAGAACTAATTTTTTAGCACGATAGGCACGACGCAACCCGTTGGTATTTGCAACTGGCTGTATCCCTTGTTTAACAGATCTGTCCATGTATTCTACCAAGCGGTTATTGAGTTGAGCTGTGTAAATACGTGGGTCTAAAATTGGTAATTCGGCCGTTTGGCTTTGCTGTGTTTCATTATTGTTGGCAATCGACGACCCAGTGCTTGGCCAGTAAGCGAAAGCTAAAAGCAAAAACCCGAGGGCTAACAAAAACAGATTATAGAAGCGCATGTAAACAAATATAAAAATTGCTTGCTTTGGTCTGACACAAGTTCGTAATTTTGTAACATGGGAACCTTCGATGCACTCAAAGCACAACTCGAACAACAAGACTGGCCGAATCTATATATGTTCAAATTTATCGTTCCCAATGACAACCACCATTTAGCACAGGTCACCGCTTTATTCAACGCCAATAGTGAAATCAGTTACCATCATTCCGGTAACGGAAAATATGTCAGCCTGAGCGCTAAAGAAATCATGCTCTCGGCCGATGACATCATCGCAGTTTATGAACGCGCCGCGTTAATTCCCGGCATCATCTCTCTTTAATGGAAGCAATCGTTAAATTTTTATTCGTCTCTTTTCTGATTCTGCTTGCAGTTATTGCCTATCGGGCTTTACTCAGACGCTTCCAACGCGGTCAAGTCCAACACCAAGATTTTTGCGAGTTATATACCTTGGATCAGGAACCTGCCAGCGGAGAGCTTGCGTTCTATTTTGTTTGCCCTGCGCCGATTGAAGTGCGTTTTGGCATTTGGCAAAATAACCAATTGCTGGTAGAATTAGCCAATCAAGAATTTGACAAGGGCGGGCATATTTTGCGTTATGAGAGTAGCCTGCTCCCAAATGGCGTCTATTATTACGGCATAATTACAGCCGTGCAAGAGACCAAAAAACGCATGACTGTCTCTAACTAGGATTCATCTGTCGATTTCTCGACTTTGATTCTAGATGGCTTTCTAGGCAACTTGTATTTGGGCTTATGGAAGTCACTCTTATAGCCATCTGTCTTTTCTATTCTGTACACCAAACCGAGGCTGTATTGGCTGTACGACGCATTCCCCAAAATGTCTACCAGTCCAAATTTATAAACACCCTGGGCCTGTAGTCCAATTTGTTTACTCAGCCAAAATGTGCAACCTGCCGAAAGATTAACAGTAGGCGTCAACATTGGTGCGCTTTGCTTCGGGTCGGCACTGCGCAAGCTAAAGCCAAGACCGGAACCCAAATAGGGATCAATAGCGCCGCGGCCTAATTGCTTATAAAAAGAGTACTTCAGTGCTGCATCGAAATAGCCGATAAACCCATTCACACCAATCGAATCATTGACCAAACGGTCTGTTTTATAGGGTTGCGCTCCGAGAACTCCCTCGACGCTCCAGCCATTGTAAATATAGCGGTCTGCATACAACCTCGATGGAAAGGGCAAACCGTGTAATTGATCTATTGGAACAGGGTTGAGTTCTTGGCCGTCGTCATCGGTGGTGGTCCAAGCGATGCCAAATTGCCAAAAGTAGTTGTCTCGGTTGGTAATCATTTTATCGGGTTGGGCAAAAGAGTGCGATCCAGCCACAAGTAAAATAGTGCAAATGAAGAGAGAGAATGCGCGCATATATTCGTTTCTAACAACAAATTTAAACATTAAAGCAAACGCTGAACTTTCCCGTAAATAAATGAATTGACAATCTTTTGTTGATGTTCTGTTTGGCATTAAATGAGTAAATTTGAATCCAATGGGAAAAGTTAAAAAATACGAACTCACCCTCGATGACGAACAACCCTTCGAAGTTTACGGAATTTCTACTGCTTTTGCCGATTACCGACTCTGTTGGGAGCTCAATCAAACACTGGGTATTCTCTTGGAGAAACAAACCAAACGCTTTGAAATGTTTATACCTAAACTAAAAGCGCAACACGCATTTAGTTATTTTTTTTTCGAGGACCAAGAATTGCTCACGCGTTTTTACTTGATCAAAAACAAGCAAGAGCAACAACTCTTGCAAGCAGATCGCCCAATGATCGATTACTTTTTAGTGCTCAAAGAAAATTTTTCTCATGAGCCTTCAGATTTAATCGATCAACTCAGAAAAATCAACGGAGTGGTTGCCGTTTTTGAATTCAACCACGAAGAATTTGACATATTAGATTACCTTACAAGCTGACATGAAAAACACCAAAATAGTGGCCACTATGGGCCCTGCGTCACTAAAAAAAGAAGTACTTGCAGACATGATGCGTGCTGGCCTCAATGTTTGTCGTTTGAATTTTTCACACGGAAGCCACCAAGACCATGCGGGTGCTGTAGCCCTTATCCGTGAGCTCAATGACGAGCTCGGTTTAAATGTAGCCATACTCGCCGACCTTCAAGGTCCTAAAATCCGTACCCACGAAATGGAAAACAATGGCGTGCTCATTGAAGTGGGACAACATATCGACGTCGTTGTGGAAAAAGTACTTGGCAATAACCAAAGATTTTCAATTAATTATCATTTATTACCCCGCGATGTAAATCCTGGCGAGCGTATTTTGCTCGACGACGGCAAATTGGTACTTGAAGTACTCGAAACAGATAAAAAAGAAAAGATTCGTTGCCTCGTCATTCAAGGTGGTTTATTGTGTTCTAAAAAAGGTGTTAATTTTCCAAACACGAAAATATCGATGCCGTCCCTTACAGAAAAAGACATCGAAGACCTCAACTACGCACTCAAACTAGGTGTAGACTGGATTGGCTTATCTTTTGTGCGCAGTGCAAAATGTATATCAGATCTCAAAGATAGAATTGCCAAAAAGCGCAGTATTGCCAAGGTTGTTGCCAAAATTGAAAAACCAGAAGCACTGGAGAATATCGATGAAATTATCGAACTCAGCGATGCGCTCATGGTAGCCCGCGGTGACCTCGGCGTCGAAATTCCATATCAAAATGTGCCGCTCATTCAAAAAATGATTATTAGCAAATCGGTTTCTAAAGCAAAGCCCGTTATTGTGGCAACGCAAATGATGGAATCCATGCTCAATAGCCTTACACCGAGCCGAGCCGAGGTCAATGACGTCGCGAATGCGGTGCTGGATGGCGCTGATGCCGTTATGCTCTCCGGAGAAACTTCGGTAGGCCAATATCCTGTACAAGTCGTTCAGACCATGGCCAACATCATCAAAGAAATGGAGCAGCACCCAAGCATGTACCATAAAGAAGAACTGCCTCCCAAAGGAAGCCCTCGTTTTATATCTGATTCCATCTGTTTTAATGCCTGTCGATTAGCCCAACGCGTTGAGGCCAATGCGATTATCACCATGACCTTCTCGGGCTATACCGCTTATAAAATTGCTTCACAGCGTCCGGCTTCTCCTATTTACGTCTTCACGCACAATCGCAAAATTCTTACGCAACTCAATTTGGTTTGGGGCGTACGGGCATTTTATTACAACAAACGCATCTCTACCGACCACACCATTGCCGACATCAAACATATCATGAAAGAAGAAGGCTATTTAAAAGTGGGCGATGTCGTGATCAATGTGGCTTCTATTCCACTCGAAGACCTGGGCGGATCAAATATGTTGAAGCTCAGCTACGTAGATTAACGGAATCTGCACCTGCCTTTTTACTGTACTTTTAACGCATGAAAGCAAATTGGCTCTTGCGCCCAGCAAGTTCTTCATCTTCTATTTCGGCTCTTTCTTCGGTGCTGCAAGTGCCCGGGTTTATTGCCGAGATCCTTTTACAAAGAGGGATTGAAACACGGGAGCAAGCCGTTTCTTTTTTTAATCCGATTTCGCAAGCCCTGCACAATCCATTTCTGATGAAAAACATGGATGCTGCTGTCGGGCGTTTGCAAAAAGCCATCAGCAGGCAAGAGCAAGTACTGCTTTACGGAGACTACGATGTTGACGGCACCACAGCCGTTGCGCTCATGTCTGAGCAACTTCAAAAGCTTGGGCTCAATTGTGAACACTACATCCCAGATCGATACCTAGAAGGCTATGGCGTGAGTAAAATAGGCATAGAACACGCCATTCGCCATGGCATTACCCTACTCATTACACTAGACTGCGGTATCAAAGCCCACGACCAACTAGCACTGGCGCATGCAGCAGGTATCGACTGTATCGTTTGTGACCACCATCAGCCAGACAGCACGCTACCCCAGGCTATTATTCTAAATCCCAAACAGCTCAATTGTATTTATCCGTATAAAGAACTTTCTGGTTGTGGCGTAGCTTACAAATTACTACAAGGTCTTTACCAGCAACTCGGAAAAGAGGAAGCAGCCCTTGAGGAAAGTCTCGATTTAGTGGCTTTATCTATTGGAGCAGATATCGTCGAATTGCTCGGTGAAAACCGCACGCTCTGCGCAAAAGGACTGGCGCAACTCAATGCCTGTCCACGGCCAGCATTTTTGGCCATCCTCGAACTTGCTGCCAAACAATTACCACTTACCTTACGAGATGTCGTTTTTACCCTTGCTCCTAGAATCAATGCAGCAGGTAGAATTGCGTCTGGCCGGCGCGCCGTAGACTGGATGCGCAGTTCAGACCAACAAGAAATCGAGCAACTTGCTTTGGAAATCAATACAGATAATACCACACGGCGCGCCTTAGATCAACAAACCACTACGGCTGCGCTTGCTCAAATCGCAGCAAATAAGCAATTTGAGCAGCAGTATTCTACTGTAGTTTTTGATCCGACTTGGCACAAAGGTGTCGTAGGCATTGTGGCTTCAAGGCTCATAGAAACCCATTACCGCCCTACAATTGTGCTGACCGAATCCAATGGCGTACTAACGGGTTCTGCCCGTTGTATGGCGCCTTTACATCTTTACGAACTTCTCGAAAGCTGTCAGGAGCACCTCATTCAATTCGGTGGGCATCAATTTGCTGCTGGCCTTACGCTAAAGCCCGAACAACTCACCGCCTTTCATAGCGCTTTTGATGGCGCAGTTTCAGTTGCCCTGAGCCAGCAAAAGCTGGACCGCAAAATAGATATAGATGCCGAACTAAAATTTTCAGAGATGGGAAGCAATCCAGCGCTACATTTCAAGCGCGTTTTGCAAATTTTAAACGCCTTTGAGCCCTGTGGTCCTGGTAATCTTCACCCAGTCTTTCTCGCCAAGAAATGCATGATTTTAGATTATCGGATTCTCAAAGAAGCGCATCTCAAACTCAAACTCATTCAAGAAGACAGCCAAGTTGCAATAGAGGCTATAGGTTTCAATTTAGCTTCTTTGGCCGCCGAACTTGCTGTTGGCGTGTTTATCGATGTTGTTTTTCAGATCAGTGCCAATACCTATCAAAATAAAACGACCTTGCAACTCGTCATCCAGGATTTGTGCACGAGCGCCTAACTTTACGTAAGTTTGTACTATGTTTACAGGAATCATCGAAGAAGTAGGTCAAGTGCTGGCAATTGAGCACGACGCGGGCAATATCCATTTTACAATAGGATCTGCGCTTTCGTCAGGTTTTAAAATTGACCAAAGTGTAGCTCACAATGGCTGTTGTCTAACTGTTGTGGCCCAGCAACCTAGTCAACATACAGTTACGGCCATACAAGAAACACTAAACAAAACCAATTTGGGTTCTTGGGTGGTGGGTACCAAAGTCAATTTAGAGCGTTGTATGCAATTAGGCGGACGCCTAGATGGCCATATGGTACAAGGTCATGTCGACTGCATTGGAACGTGTACAGACGTTCAGGACGAAAACGGCTCTTGGCGTTTTACCTTTGCGCATCCACAAGATTTTATTACCGTAGAGAAAGGTTCTATTACGGTAAATGGCACAAGTTTAACCGTTGTGGATTCGCAAAAAGGGCGCTTTTCAGTGTGTATTATTCCTTATACCTATGAACAAACCAATTTTCATGACCTTACCGTTGGCGCTGAGGTCAATTTGGAATTTGACATTATCGGCAAGTATGTTGCACGTTACCTCAGTTTACAACAATAGTTAACTATATTACATCAAAAAGGGCGGCCCAAAGGCCGCCCTTTTGTATTTATGGAGCTGTTATTGCTTAGTTACGAACTGGAGCAGCAGGCTTTGGAGTAGCACCTGGAGTGGTTGCCGGAGCAGGATCTTTGATACCCAAAGCTTTTTTGGCAACTTGATCGTTAGGTTCTACTTGCAAAATTTGCTCAAAGTAAGACTTTGCTTTGTCGAGGTCTTTTACCGGTGATTTTGAATAATAGTCGGCAACATAGCGCAAGGACTCAAGAACAAATGCTTTTTTAGATGGTTGCGTACGGTCTTCTGGCTTTACAATCTCAGTAATTTTTAAGTAATATGGAAAGGCCATCCACTTTTCATTATTGGTATCCATTTTGAAGTTACAGCGTCCGCGGTAAGCGTAAGCAGGTACGTAAGTACTATCGTTTTTGATCACAATCTGGAAGATGCTATCAGCAGTTTTGTAGTCGTTGCGGCCAATGTAATATGCCTTACCTAAATCGTATTCTTCGGCAGCAGTCAATTTGCTATTTTTTTGACGGCGCACCTCTAAAGCACTGATGAGTTTTTCGTATTGCTTGTTTTTGGAATAAAGCTTCAAAAGTTCACCAGAAAGTTCTTTATAGGCGATGTCGTTTATACCAACCGCTTTTTCAAATTCGATTATTGCTAAGCTATCTTTGCCTTGTTTTTGAAAAATGTTACCGCGCACTTTGTAGTCTTGGTAGTTGATTTTGTCTGCTGGTACAATTGCAAAGAAACGGTCAGAAGCGCTTAAAGCATTGGCTAAAGACAATGAGTCTGTTTTTTCTGCATAAGCAAATGCGTACATACGCTCCGTGAAGAAGTTACTGAACCCATTATTTTTAAGAATATCTAATTGGCTTAAAAGCCCGTTGTATTCTTTGGCCGCAAAAAGAGCGTTTGCATAGCGGTAGCGAGACTCAATATTGTTGTTGAGCTCAAGGTATTTTTCCCAGTTTTCAATAGCTTGTTTGTTTTTGCCAAACATGAGGTAAAGCTCGGCATTGAGTCGGTATGCTGGCGCATAAGTTGGGTCAATGGTTTTTGCTTCGTTGTACATTTTGTTGGCTTCTTGTTCGTTTTTCGCACGTTGGTAAATGAGCGCTTTGCGCACAATTCCGCGTGGAGATTTCGGGTTGAGTACCAACACTTGGTTGTAAGCTTTGAGGGCCTCTGACGCATCGGAAGAATTGCGTGCGTAAAGGGCATCACCTTTGAGCAAGTAGTTGTCTTCGTTTTTTGGGTCTTTTAAAATCGCCTCTTCAAGAATAATGAGTGCTTTATCTAAGTTTTTATATGGCGCTTCGATGTAGATTTCGGCAATACCACGAATGACTTCTGCTTTTTTAAGCTTGTCTTTTTTGGTCATGAGCAAGGCCTTAGTGAATTCTGCCTCTGCTTCGGCAGTTTTGCCTTCTAACCATAGAACGCGTCCGTATCCAACGATGGGTAAAGCACGAAGTTTATCCACTTCATAACCTTTCTTCCACATCATCTTAGCAGAATCTAATTCTTCTTTTTCGAAGTAACAATCGCCGAAATAAAAATAGTTTTCACCGTTAATAGGATCTGCTGCAACTAATTTTTTGTAGTCAGCAATAGCGTCGAGGTAACGCTCGTTTTCTGTTTTGGCAATGGCTTGCTGAAGAGTCTGGGCATAGCTGAGTCCGGTAAGCAAAATAGTGCTGAGGAGTAAGATGCGTTTCATGATATTTGCGTTTTAATTTCGGGCCAAAAATAGCCTAGTTTTTTGGGATACAAAAATTGTGCCTGTTATTATTTCTTGAATTATTGCAAAACGAGCCGAACGGGTGTGAGCGCTGGCACCAAGCCCGACTTTTGAATGATGAGTTGTCCTTTGTCGTCCTTTTTCATAAAAAGAACAAAACCTGTATTCAAGCCAGAGCGGCGTCCTTTGTTGATAATCCAAATATCGCGGATGAGCGGGTATTCTTTGGTGTAGAGCATGCCAGCATAAGGCTTGTAGGCCGTTTCAGGATCTTTGTCATATACTGCGGCAACGCGTAGGCCTTCCATGAAGTCCAGAGAGGTTGGGTCGTCTTGGTCTGAAATCCAATTGAGCCCAATGACGCCAATCGTATTCGGGTGGGTTTTAACGTAATTGATCACTTCTTCATTTGAATTGAGTGCGGCTACACGGTCTGCGAGTTGTTCAATTTGCAGCATATGGGTCATGAAATTGAAATTTGCAGAACCTTTTTGGTCAAAAACAATTTGTTTCAGTTCCGCCTTTGAGGGCAAAACAGCTTTGTTGTTGGAGAGAAGCGCTTTGATTTGGGCAATGCTCAGGACGGTATCTGACATGCCGGGATGCATGATGAGCGCCACGGCATCAGTTGCAATTTTATCACTGCGGTACGATACATTTTTACTCTTGAGGTAGGCTTTTTCTTCGTCGTTGAAGTCACGGGTAATGACGATTGTTTTGGTTTTGTTGTTGTAAAAGGCTTCAATGATTTTATCCTCTGCGCCGTAATAGCCTTTAATTCTTGCTTTGGGGAATTGGCTCATAAAGGTTTCGATACACGTCGTAAAGAGTGGCTTGAAAGATTCTTCAACATATAACTGTGTTTTGCCACGCCCATGGGCATCTTTTTGATACACAAACGGATTGTTGTTGCTGTCGCAAGCCGCAAAGAGGATTGCAAAAAGCGTAAAAAACAATGTTCTCATAGTTATTGATTTGATTTAAAGGCATTATAAACGCGCCATCCGCGAAACAGACCGTAGCCGATAAATACAGCGGTGAGGATAGATCGTCTCCAGGTTTCCATTTCAAAAAGGTCCGTATACATTAAAACAATTGCAAATACAAAGCAAAGTACAACGACCAATAAGCCTAAAGAAAGTTGAACGTATTTCATTTTATGAAGGAAAAAAAATCCCCATCGAGATGGGGATTGAAAGATGATAAGTGAAGGACTATTGCGTATCGTAGATGATTGGAACGCGCACCCAGAGTCTTACAGGACGGCCAGAGGTTTTGGCGGGTGTCCAGGCGGGCATTTTATTGACCACATTGAGGGCTTCTTTGTTACATGATGGGCATTCTACAATTGGGCGCTCAACGCTGGCATTGGAGATACGTCCGTCTTTTTCAACTACGAAGCGTACCACAACACGACCTTTCACACCGAGTTCGATGGCTTCGTCTGGGTAATTTAAAGTGGAATTGATAAACGCATTGAGCTTGTCATATCCACCAGGAAATTCAGCATCTTCTTCAGCTACATCAACAACTTCTTCCTCTTGTTGTCGTGTATCGACAATACCTGGACCGTCGTCAGGATTGTCACTAGGTAACCAGCCTTCTTCACCATCATTGGTTTCAGTAGAAATGGTAATGTTGGTGAGGTCGTTTTGAGAAGGCAATTCATCTTCAACGAAGTCGTCTTCAGCCACTGGTGCCACAAACGCTTGCGTTTGTGTCATGGGTGGTGGCGGTGGAGCAGTTGGAGGTGGAGGTGGCGGAACGTCTTCTTTTGGCGTTGTGACTGTGAAGTTTTGTTCAGTGACGCGTGGCTTTTTGATTTCTTCTTTCGGTAAGTTCTTGATGATAAACGAAACGGTGAAAGCAAGACCTGCAAAAGCAACTAAGCCGGCTAAAATCAAAGACATGCGTTTGTTGTAGCCAGAGCGAAGCACGTAGGCGCCGTAGGCACGGTTGCGGTGTGCAAATACGGCTTCGTTGCGGCTTACCGAGGTAATGGCTTCCCAGTTTTTGTTGACATAGTAGTCAAACAAAGAGAAAGCAGTAACGAGTGCGACGATTACATAAATGACTGTCATGGCGTTAGTTTTTTTCTTTTAATAACTCTTTTTCTCCAGGTGACAAGTCAGTGGGGGCAATAACGCCCACATTGGCAATCTTGAGTTCGTCAACTAAATCAACGAAGCTTTTGCAAAGTGCTTTGTCGTCGGTTTTGATCAGGACCTTGACCGCTTCCCTTTTGACAGTGAGGTCATTGAGCTTGCGCTCATAGGTTGTGTCTGCAATTTGCTTCTTGTCGAGTTGCTTGTCTAGAGCCACCTTATTCTTAATAACGTATTCGTTCCAAGAAGCTAACAATTTTCTGACACTATTTTCTCCGGATCCAAAATTGGCTTCTTCTAAAACTGTAGGGCCGTTAGGTCCTGGCTTGGCTTTAGAATAGAATTCATTGCGATAGTAGTAAACTTTGTCGCCAGATAAAATAAAGGTGGCGGCATTGTTTACTTTTGGAGGCTTAAAAGTTGGATCTTTTAATTTTGCGGGGTAGTTGAGCGGCATGACCTTAGGCTTGCTAAAGGTAGAGGTCAAGACAAAGAAAGTAAGGAGTAGAAAGGCAAGATCCACCATAGGGGTCATGTCTACGTGGGTAGATCCTTTCTTGGCTCTTTTCTTCCCTTTTTTGCCGTGGTCGCCGCCGCCGCTTTCTGCGATTTGTGCCATGTGCTAATTAATTTACGGGAATTGCTTCCGCAGAGGTTACAAAATTCAGGTTATTTAGAGACAATTCTCTGAATACATCGATTACTTTCGCAGCGTCTTTATACAAAGTTTTGGAATCTACCCGGATGACGAATTTTGGCTTGAAATCTTCCATTTTGGGTTCGTCGCCTTTGAGCTTGGCTTCTTCAAAAGCGGTGCGGCCAGAATTAACGGCTGCAGCTGCAGCAAAAGAAAGCCAGTCTAAAAGTTCGTTTTTGGTAGAATCGGTGGGAATCCCTTTTGTTGGGAAACTTGCACGTTTTGCTGCTTCGGTGCTCATGTATGCAGGAAGTTCTTGCATGGTACAACCAAAGGTTGACATGAAAGAAAACTCTTCTATTTGCTCAGGCGTAAGTGTAACCTTGTATTTACCGAGCATATTGTTGAGCATTTCTTTTCTGGCTTCTGGATCCGAAAGGTTGAAGAACACGCGTCCGTCTCTGTCTAGTGTGGCCATCAAAACATTCTTTGGAATGATTTTATCGGAAATACTAGAAGGGGTTTCAACGGTAACGGGTTCTGCATTACGGAAAGAAGCCGTCAACATAAAGAAGGTCACAAGCAAGAACGCCAAGTCCACCATAGGCGTCATGTCTATGGAAGGAGTGCCTTTGGGCATTTTGATTTTTGGCATTGCTTGAGTATTAACTTAAGGTTGACAATTAGTTGTTGGCTGCAAAATCTTGAACGATCGTGAAGCTTGCTTCGTCGATGCCGTAAGTCATGGCGTCGATTTTAGTAGAGAAGAAGCCAAACGCGATGATCGCGATGGTTGAACCGGTAATACCAAATGCGGTATTGATAAGGGCCTCAGAGATACCAGTAGAGAGTTCTGCTGTATCTGGAGCACCTTGTGACATCGCGGCAAATGAACGGATCATACCAAGTACCGTACCGATTAGACCAATGAGTGTTGAAATCGATGCAGTAGTAGAAAGAACAGGTAAGTTTTTAGATAACATTGGAAGTTCTAAAGAAGTTGCTTCCTCAAGTTCTTTTTTCAAAGCCTCTAATTTTTGTTCTTTGTCCATGTGGGCGTCTTTGGTCATCATTTGGTATTTCACCAAACCTGCACGAACCACATTGGCCAATGAACCGCGCTGTTCGTCACAAGCCTCAATAGCGCCATTGAAATCTTTGGCAGCCATTAAGTCTTTGATTTTTTCAATGAATTGGTTTGCTTTTCCTTTTCCGTTTGCAAGCATAAGCGTAACCAAACGCTCAATTGTGAAGATCAATACGATGAGGTTAACCGCAACCAAACCTGGTACGATGAAACCACCTTTGTAAATTACCCCTAAAAGGTTTCCTTCAATTGGTTCTGCTTCCGGGTTTTTGTCTACGAAGTTATTCGGGTCCCCAAAAATAAATTTGTAAATTAAGATACCTGCGATGAGTGCAAGTGCAATAGCCAGAAACGCAACAATTGCTGAAAATCCCCCGGCGGTTTTTTGTTTTTTGTCCATAATGATCGTTTTTAATTTTTCATTTTTACAATTGAACGCCAAATATAAAAAAACTTTAGCCCCTTTTCAAAACGAAATTTCAATGTTTCCGGTAGGATAACGCATAATTATTGTCTTTCTAACACAAAGTAGTCCTTTTTAGGCGTATTCTAAAGTGAAAAAGTAAGTTTTCCGAATGAAACTTAATATAGATTTAACATGAAATAGAAGCACGGAAGCCGGATTTGATGAAACTTGCGATTTTCAAAAGTAAAACGCGCAATACTTGCGATTTTCAATACAATTTTCTTATCTTCAACATTTAGCTTTGCCTAGATATGAGATTTTATTTAGTAGACCGTATAGAAGAGGTTATTCCCGGAAAAACAGCCAAAGGCATCAAATGTTGGACGCTCTCAGAGGATTACTTTGCAGAACACTTTCCTGGATTCCCAATTGTGCCGGGCGTTTTGCAAATAGAATCCATGGCACAGCTCATGGGCATCTTAATCGAGCGTTCATATGCCGTTGCGCATCCAGATAAGGGGCGTTGTTATCCCATCTTAAGTATTGTACAAAAGGCCAAATTCCGAGATTCTATTATTCCCGGTGACCAAAGCTGGATAGAAGTTGTGCTCACTTCCCTCGACACCATGCGCGCCACAGGCAGTGCAAAATTGCTCGTTGAAGGCAAAGTGCGTGCCGAAGCCGATTTGAGTTTTACTATTTTAGAAGCAGAGCAGGCAAGCGCCAACCCGTTTATTGCACAGCGCGATGAATATTATTTATCACTTCAAGTCAAAGAAACACTGAAAAAACGCTAATGCTTGCCACACTAACGGCCATTGGATTTTGGGAGAGCGCACAGTTTTCTGCAAGTGGGCAATTAGGCCCTAGGTCAACTTTGCCTATAAACACTGCTCAGGTGCAACGGCAATTTGAACACCTCAATGCAGCGTTTAGGCAAATACAAATAGATCCAAATCATCCGAAATACCCGAAGCCAAGTGATTTAAAAATATTGCGCAGTGACACCATTGCCGCCTTGATTTTATGTCAAGAGATGGCAGAACAACATCAATGGGGGTCTGCTTTTACAGAAAACGGCGCCCTCCTTGTTGCGAATAGCAATTTTATTGACGACGACGTACTTGACTTCGAGGGAATTTCCTTGGCCATTGGTCAACTCCAGAATGCTCCTGATCAAGCCAGTGAAAACAAACTTTTTGGTTCGGGTGTGTCTCCGCTTCTGCCCCTCAGAACCCTAACCAATGGCGCACAGAGCTTTATTGCCCAGTACTTATCTTTTTTTGGAAGTTCAACCACTTATGGCAGTACAGGAATTGCAACTGTACAAGCCCTACACGATGCCTGTAATCTTTTGAAAATAGGAGCTTGTCAGCAAGCTCTGGTAGGCGGCGGACACTTTGCCAATTTGTTTTCTTTTGTCAATAATTGCTTATTAATTCCCGACACATCGGGTTATGCCGAAGCAAGTGCGACGAGTTTTTTTATGCTTGAGACTTATGATCCCCAAACAAAAGCGTCAACAGCGTTGCATATTGTCGAGCGGGTAGATAGCCTCAATTCACTGTCTGAGCATCAAGTTGAATGGCTCTTTTATGGCGGCGCGTTTACTCCGGCTCAGGATAGAGAATTGCTCGAATTATGCAGTCAATTGAGCTACAAAGCGTCTTTTAGTTGGTTTGCACACACGGGAAATCTCGGCGCGGCTGAGCTCGGTATGCTACTTGCAGCTGCAGTAAACTGGCTCCATACTGGTCAGACTGCCATTGTTTTGCTTAAAGATGCCTACGATGTAATGGAAATCATTAAAGTTCAAAAGGCATGAGTATAATGAAAGCGTATATCATTGATACCCATACCATCAGCCCTTTGGGTCTTGGAACAAGTGAATTATTGGCTGCTATCCAGGAGCAAAAGCAGGCAGCAGCGCGCATTGCGCAATTTGACCCTAGCGGTCTTGGGCAGCAACATGCCTGTGAGGTGGCAGAAGTCAATCAAAAATGGTTGGACCAACTGCCAGCCGAATGGCACGAGGTAGCTGTAAATGATAGAAAATTTGCGCTCTGGGCAATTGCTTTATTGAGTCGACAAAAAATGCTCAAAGAAATATTTGGCAACGTTCCGACCCATAGAGCAGCACTTTTTTTGGGTTTGGGTGCAAATGCATTTCCGGTATTGCGTATTGCCAAGGCCGTTGACAACTATTCTGCATTTGGACTCAACGAAGCCATTGCTAAACTCAATTATAATAACGGTTTTAAGGCCAATTCTATTTTCAATCATGCCGATTTATATGGCGCTTATTTTCAACAAGAAATTGCTGAGGTTGCATTTTGCCGCAACCTCATGACTGCTTGTTCGAGCAGTACCCAAGCGCTTGCTTTTGGTGCTGCACATATTTTAGCGGGTAAAGCCGATTTGGTACTTGCCGGGGGCACCGATTCGATCATCAATCAGTTTGCCTATATTTCTTTTGGAAAATTAGGCGTTCTCAGTCCAGATCGGTGCAGGCCGTTCGATGTAGGACGCAATGGAACACTAGCCGGCGAATGTGCTGGCTTTACCCTCCTTGCCTCTGAGGCGTTTGTTCTCAAACACAACCTCAAACCAAAAGCGGCGCTCATTGGCTTTGGAAACAGCATGGATGCTTATAAAATTACCGCACCTGATCCTTCTGGAGCTGGTGTGGAGCGCGCTTTACGCAGTGCAATTGGTATGGCGGGAATCCGACCTGAACAAATTGATTACATCAATGCGCACGGAACCGGAACGCGCTCTAATGACGAAGCCGAATTACGCGCAATAGAACGCTTGGTTGGCGAGGCCGCACCCAAAATTCATGTGAGCTCGACCAAAGACCGACATGGGCACGCAATTGCAGCTGCCGGAATCCAAGAATTTCATGTACTGACCACCTGTATGGAGGCAAATCTAATTGCTGCCAATCTCAGTTTTAGCAATCCTTTGCGCACCAATTTACAATTACCTTTCGGCGAAAATAAAATACAACCGATCAGATACGCGCTCACCAATAATTTTGCTTTCGGTGGCGTTAATTGCAGCCTGGTGCTGGAAAATATAAATTTATGAATCTCGACTTAAAAGACAAAGTAGTTTGCATTACAGGTGCCTCTGGCGGAATCGGCATGGCCATTGCCACGGCATTTCTAGCAGAAGGTGCTGTTGTTTGTGCTACTTACAGACAACACCAAAATAAACTGGATGCCTTTACCAAAGAATTACCGGCAACCCAACAAGCGCAGCTATTCTCTTACCACCTCGATTTGAATGACTCCAGTAGTCAGGCAGATTGTATTGCCGCAATTTGCAATGACCATGCACGAATAGACATCTTGGTAAATTGTGCGGGTTCTGCGCTCGAGAAACCTTTTTTGCTGCTTACCCCTGAAGAGGTTCAGCAACAAATTGGCACCAATTTTAGCCAGCAGGCGCTATTCACACAGCACGTAGCAAAAGTGATGCTGCGTCAACGCAAAGGTTCTATTGTCAATATATCGAGCCTTCTGGGTAAACGCTTGGGAAGAGGGGTTGCGGTTTACGCTGCAGCCAAAGCAGCTATTGATCGGTTTACCCAAACTTTGGCGCTCGAGGTAGGCAAAAAAGGCATTCGCGTCAATAGCATTAATCCGGGCTTGGTGGCTACCAAAATGAGTAAAAATATACAGGCGAATATGCCTGCAGAACTGCTCGCAATGAGTCCAATATCTAGACCGGGCACACCAGAAGAAATTGCCAATGCTGTACTTTTTTTGGCATCGGAACGCGCAAGTTACATCACAGGTGTGTGTTTGTCTGTGGACGGCGGATTGGGAATTTAAAAGTGTAAATCAAATCATTCAAATGGAACAAAACGAAGCAATCATCGAACAAATCAAACTGATTATTCAACAGTCTTGTGGGATAGACCCCGCTATTATGCATGCCAACTCTACTATTTTTGACGAGCTGAGTATTGATTCAATCGATATGGTAGATATCCTATTTCAGCTCGAAAGACATTACGACATCGAACTGAAAATTTCAGAAATAGAGCAACAATCAAAGTTGGAAATGGGTGATGAACCTTTTGAAATAGACCAGGTCATCACGCCAAAAGGCCTCGAGGTATTGCGTCGCAGAATGCCAGAAATTGATCCCGCAAAATTGACCGAGGGGTTAACCATGTTTGAAGTCATCAAGTTGATCAATATCCAAAGTATGGCCAATATGGTCGCACATCAGTTGGCTAAAAAATAAACCGATGCAAAACAGCATTTACCGCTTTGGTGCTACGGATCAACTTTTCGGATTTGAAGATCCGATTTTAGAGGTGCCAATCCTCGGACAATCCTTGGGCAGTTATCAAATGCAAGTATGCATGCAATGGGGTTTTGAGCTCATCGATGTTGCTGATCAACAGGCTATCCCAGACACCGATGAACCCTATTTTTGCTTTGATGCCAAAATGGTCTTTACGCCTCCATTTTTGAGTGCTGCTATCGATTTTGCCAATTCGCAACCGCAACAAAATATTCAATTTGGTCTGGAAGGCCAAGCAAGTGCGCAACAACACGCGCTACCAGTTGGCAGCCAAGAAGGTCCGCTTTTGTTTCCTTTTTACTATGTCGGAAAACCAAAGGAACAGACCTATTTTAAAAAGCTTTTGACGGGCAAAGAATATGAATGGGGCATCGATATGCCGACTCAGGTGATGCCCGGCGGACATTACGCGCTGAATCAGAATCCGGTTTTTGCCGCATTGCTGTTGTCGCCTTTTCATTTGTTGGGGGCCAATATGGCGCTGAACCTGAATAGAGGTCTGTCGTTGCAAGAAAAATTACCCAATTGGCTACGTCAACGCATTTCCAAACCCTTCACTAAGCTCACCTCAATGGGTTTGCGCCTCATGAATCAAAAAGGAAAAAATTGTCGGATTCATCCGAGTGCGGTTGTGGAAGGTTGTGTGTTGGGAGACAACGTCACCGTTGGGGCCAACGCGGTGCTTCGAATGAGTATGATTGGCAGTGGAAGTTTCATTGCAGATACAGCCGTGGTTAGCTTTTCTGTAATTGGCGAGAACAATTTTGTGAGTACCGGAAACCATTTGGTTAACTCCATGACTTACCCAGAAGTATTTACCATTCATGGGCCTTATCAGTACAGTATTTTTGGCAAAAATGCTGCCGTCTTTGCAACCATCAATTCAGACATCAGACTAGACCTTCAGACCATTCGTATTCCGACCGCTATTGGCGTCATTGATTCCAAACAAATATTATTAGGCGTTGCTTACGGCCATCGCTGTAAAATTGGCGGTTCGAATATCATTGCTGCGGGTCGATTGGTCCCTAATGATTATGTCTTGAATCCACCTGATTTCATCACTTTGAAGTTTGACTAAATGGAAACGCAAACGATTTATTTGATAGGTGCTTATGGCTTTACGGCAAAATTAATTGCCAAAGCGCTTTACGGCGCCCAAATTTCGTTTATTCCAGTTGGTCGCGACGCATTAAAATTGGCAGCGTTTTGCGACCAAATGCAGCTCGAACCAAATTTTATAGTGGCGGATGTTTTGTCGGAGGCCGATCTGCAATTCATCCAGTCCAAAGACATCGTGATCAATTGTGCCGGGCCGTTCAACCAATTTGCACCCACATTGATCGCCGTTTGTGTCGAACGTGGCGCACATTACATCGATTTAACTGGGGAGCAAGCGATAGTTCATGATAGTTACCTTCTCTATAAACAAAACGCCCGGCAAAAGCAGCTGTGTTTATTGCACTCAATGGCTTTTGAGTCGGCACTTGCCGATTTATTACTGAGTTGTGCGCTTACAACCTTGAAAGAAGCGGAAATTGTATCAGTGAATTCCTATTATTGGCTTGGCAGTCAGCAAATGAGCCCTGGGACCAAACTCACGATGAAACTGGCTAATTATGCGGCTAATTTCATCATTGAAGACAAGCAACTGCACCCGTTTGCACAGCAAAAAGCGGCTCCTTTAGTGGATATTCCTTTTGAGGCGGCAAGAATTGTTCCGTATCCGGAAGTCATTTTCGCTTTTCAACGATGTGCGCCCCAATCAGGCGCCTCACATTTTTTATTGGAGGCCAATAGCAACATGGCTTTTGCAGGATCAATGCTCAAAACCAACCAGCCAACCGATTCTGCACAGATTCAAACCATGATTACGCGTTTCAAACAGCTACCTCATCAGGGCCCGAACGAGGCCGTACGCGCGCAACAAGCATTTGAACTTTTTGTCCGTGTTTGCACAAAAAGTCAAGCATTTATTGGTCATTTAGAGGGTTATAATATGTACGAAATTACAGCTGCTTTGGTGCTGCTGGCTGTCCAGAAATTATTAAGTGGGAATCATCCATTTGGCGTCCTGAGCCCAGGAGAATTTCTCGGTCAGAACGGGATCAATTGGTTGAGTCAAAATCCCTTTTTTCAATTGAATCAAGTTCAAACAAATAAGGCATCATGAACGCACGTCTTCAGTTGGCTTTGTTTCCTTTGCTGCAAGTAGCGGCCATGATTGGTTTATGGGCATTGCCCTTTTTACGTGCCGATTGGTTCTTGTTGTTCGGTTTTGCCGTTTTTATTTTGTGTTGGAACCTGCACGTAAGTATCCATTATTTGGTACATCATCCGCCTAAAAATAAAGTGATACGTTTTTTGTTTTTCTTGCTTGCTACATTGCTCATTGGTCTGCCTTTCCATTACTACCAATTATTGCATCGCACCCATCATTTGTATAACAACAACCCAAGAGATTATACGAGTACCTGGAAAGAAAAAAGCGGACAACAAGTGCCGCGCTATTTTTTGGGGTACATCTTTTTTTGGTTTATACCGTTGGTGCCGTTGCCACAACAAATCAAAGAAGGACGGCAAAATGGTCTTTTGACCTCTCGAGATCGTCAATTCCTGGTACTCGAATTATTGTTTTTGTTCGTGACTTATGGGCTATTGCTTTATTTCACTCCATGGATGGCCTTGTCTTATTTTGTTCTTGTTTATTTGGGCTGGGTACTGATTTCAGCACAAAATTACGGCCAGCATTTGCCAAAGTCAGGCGCTCCGCATACGACGAGCATCCATCGAAAATGGTATAATTTTCTGACGCTCAATAATGGACTGCATGCCGAGCACCACGAACGTCCCCAAGTGCATTACCTGGACTTAAAACCGGATTTGCAACTCGAACCGATCCGTCAGGCGCATCTCTTTGCCGGATTGGCGTTTCTTAAGGTAAAGAAGTCCTTTATTTTGGTGCTTTTACTTTTAGTGGGTTCCTTGATGGCCTTACCTCGCTTAAAACTGACCGGAAGCCTCGATGGATTCGCTGCTGGAAACACACCTGTTTTTGTCGATGCACACGCTTATGATTCTTTGTTTGGTCAAAGTAAGTTCCGGTATTATTTTAGTGTTACGCCCAAAGCGCATGCTGATCTTACATTTATCAATGACGCCGCGGAATTTGAGGCAGCCATTCAAGACCTAGCACCTCAAGTTGAATTGATGAGCCGTGTATCTCAGTTGCGTCGTTTTGCGCGCTCGAGGCTGTTGAAGAATGAGCGCCCGGCTTCAGAATTGCTTGCCAGTGCTGCTGCGCATCCGCAGCTAGGCAAGCTGATCTCAAAAAACCATCAGTCTTTTTTAATCATTGCAGATTTCAAAGGCAAAAAAATCCCACTTGATGAGCTCGACGCTTTGCAAAAAATTCCGCGTCGGCACCTGAAACCCATTCGGGGTTTTGGTATGCAAGGCCTAGAAGCGGCAATAGCGCATTCCATGCAAGAAGATATTTTCAAAATCACTGGGCTGATTTTTTTGCTTTTTGGCGCCTATTTATTTTGGCGTTATCGCCATTGGACCGCCATCGTTTATTTGGTTTGCAATATGTTGCTGGCCATCCTTGTAACCGTTTGTTTGTTCCCCATATTTGGCTATCAAATGACGGTCGTGAGTATCTTGGCTTTACCTATTGTTTTGGTCTTGTCTTTGAGTGACGCCATTCATTTGTTAGGCGGCTTATCAAAAGGCCAAAATAGTACGCAAACCATCCGAAAAATTTGGGTGCCTTCTTTATTGAGTAGCCTCACCACTGCGTTGGCATTTTTTAGTTTTCAGTTCAACGATGCCCCAAATATGGTACAGCTCGGCCATATTACGGGTACAGCGGTACTACTGGAATTTTTGATTTCAATGGCCTTGGCACAACAATTTTTAGAAAAAGTCAAATTGAAAGAAGCAGAGCAACCGTTTGTCGAAAAAGTAAGTAACTGGATGCAACGACGACAAAAACAGGTCGGTTGGGGCTTATTGGGTTTGGTATGCATCGCGTTGGTATTATTGCCGCAACTCCGATTTGAAGCCAGTACCGATGATTTTTTCCCTAAAGGGGAAGAGGTTACCAAAGAACACGCTTATTTCCGAAAACAATTCAATGCCCAGAAAGTACTGCACATTTGGTTTGCGCCAAAAAAGCACCAAAAGCCAGATCCGAACTACATTGAGCAGCGCCTACAGGCCATTAAAGCTCCCCAGTTATTGCATTATGAGCTGCACGCGGCAACAGCACAAAAACCGCTTTCCGCGAGTCTCTATTTTACAGAGGTAGGTGCCATAGGACAATGTTACAGTCAACTCCACAAACAACATTTCTTTAATGATGCCCGTCTTGGTTTGCATGCCTATAGCCCTTTTGTGGTTTTCGATGTGGTCAATAAGCAAGTGGCTGGTTCTTTGTTTTGGAGCTTATTGACGGCCAGTACGGCCATTGTTTTACTGATGCTCTTTCTCACAAAAAGCCCTTTACAGGCGTTATATGGTTTTATTCCGAATTTGATTCCATTGGCTGCTGTGGTGGTCTTTTTCGTGCTTTTCGATCAAGGACTCAATATGCTCACGGCACTCACGCTCGTGGTATGTATTGGTCTGCTCGACGACGACACCATCCACGTATTGTATCATAAATACGTACTCAAAGAACCGGTTGCCCAAATGAATGCCGTGATTATCCATGCTGCTGTATTGCTTTCTATCGGTTTTGGCTGCTTTGTGGTCAGCAACTTTGAACCTACGCGCATTTTTGGCGGAGTCAGCGCGCTCGTTTTTGTGATGGGTTTACTTGGTGAACTCACACTTTTTCAATGGATTTTAAACCGCATTAAAGCTTAAAATGACGCCAGCAATTCAACATAAAAGTAAAGAAGTTTGGGCTTTGAATGGCAATGAAGCCATGGCCTATGCGGCGCTCCATGCGGGTATAGATTATTTTGCACATTATCCGGGGTCTCCTGTAAACGGCATCGAACCCAAACTTAAACAGCTCAATGACTGGCATCAGGCCGGAATTGAATTCAATGATGCGCTCAATGAACACGTAGCCGCATTGGCTGCCATGGGAGCTAGTATGGCTGGTGCGCGGTCCATGCTCGTTATGAAACACGTGGGGCTCAATATTGCCGCGGATCCGCTCAATTATGTCGGTTACTCAGGTGTAAAAGGAGGCATGCTCATTGTCGTGGGTACCGATCCTGGGGCCAACTCGAGCACAGGCGAAGAAGATGTACATTGGTATGCCAAGCAATTCAACTTGCCTTTATTTGAACCCACGAGTCCGCAAGCGCTTTACGATTGTTGTTATGATGGTTTTGCGCTGTCTGAGCGCTTGGGCTTACCGATTCTCATTTTTGCCACCGGCTTGATCTGTCATCAAAGTACACGAGTTCAGACCAGAGCGGCCGTGGTCAAAGAACGTCAATACCATTTTGAGAAAGATAGGGAACGCTACATCAATGTAGGTCAGCGTGCGGTTCGAAACCACCGCTTTTTGATCGAAAAAATGCAAGGTTTCGCGTTGGAAAACAACTTTATTGAAACGCAAGGAGAACCAAATTCTTCATTGGTTGTCCTGACGCGTGGCAACAGCAGTTTGCATTTTGCCGAAGTGAGGCAGCTGATTCCAGCACTTCAAAATGCACTTTGGATTCAGGTTCTTGGCGTCTATCCATTTGCAAAAGCCGCTTTATTACCTCATTTAATCGGTAAAAAAGAAATTTTGGTCATCGAAGACCAAGACGGGTTTTTAGAGTATTTGCTCAAAATGGAATGTTTTAATGCGCTTGAGGCAAATATCCATGGTAAAGATTTATTTCCTGCTTATGGTGAGTTACGGGTCAATGAAATCTTGGAAATTTTGTGCAAGTATTTCGAACAGCCTTACCCATTCACCGGACTACCTGCCCCAGAAATACCCGAGCGTCTAGGTACTTTTTGTGAAGGCTGCCCGCATACCGGGAGTTATTTTGCTATTGAACAAGCTTTGCCAGCTCAAACACGCATTATTGGGGGCGATATCGGTTGTTCTTCATTGCCACCTTTTCGTGCAGATTGGTTGCTTTGTATGAATGCGGGCATTGGGATCGCCCAAGGTATGTCTCCTTTCTTGAAAACCCAACAACTTGTTTCTACGGGTGGCGATGGCAGTTTTTTTCATGGCGGCTTATTGGCGGTACTGAATGCGGTTCAGAACAACGTCGATTTGGTTCATTTGGTTTTTGATAACAAAAGCGTGGCCATGACCGGGCACCAAGTTTCTGCATCCACTACGGTAGATTACCGTTCCGTTGTAGAAGGTTTAGGCGTGGCTTCATTCACAGAAGCGAGTGCATTTCATCCAAAAGAATTGGAGCGCCTTATTCAAGAAAAAGAAGCTCAGAAAGGCGTACATGTCATTTGGGTAAGCGGCGCGTGCGCACGAATTCCAGACGAACGCGCAACGTTCAGACGTGCCAATTATGCGCCTCAAATTGATGGGTCCAAGTGCAAAGATTGCACATTGTGTTACGAAGCCTTGGCTTGCCCCGCCATTGACCAAAACCCACTTGGGAATTTTGAAATAAACCTCGATCGCTGTATGCGTTGTGGTGTTTGTCATGAAATATGCCCGAATGGTGCTATTGACCTAAATGCTATAAATCAAGACACATGAGTACTGTTCTTCGCTTACTGATTGCAGGAGTAGGAGGGCAAGGCATCCATGGCTTTGTCAAAAGCTTGCAACAACACTTGCACTCAGAGGGATACACGCTCATTAGTGCGCGGTATAAAGGCGGCGCCCAAAGTTTGGGTTCTGTTCATGCCGAGTGTAAAATATTTCTTCAAGCTACGGCTCAACAAGAACAGATGAGTAGTCAAATTATTCCGGGCACACTCGATGTTTTACTCGGGCTTGAACGCTATGAAACCCTGCGTTTTCTGCCTTATTGTAATGCAAATACCTTAATTGTTTGTGACCATTACACAGAATTTCCGCCAGGAACCAAACGCCAGCCTCAACAGGCCAATATTGATACTTTTTTTTCTTCACTCAGCAACCCAATTATTAGTAAAGATTTTGTGGCGTTGGCCAAGCAATCCGGATTGGAAAAATCTAAATTACCCATTTTGTTATTTAACGAGGCTTGTACTGCTTTACAAGTCCCATTTAAACCTATACCATTAAACCCATCAGTATGAATTGGAGAGAAACTTCAAGAGAAGCCATGCATTGGCACACCAATGAGCAAGGCACTAAAATTGTCTGTGATTTATGTCCGCGACATTGTCAAACCCAACCCGGTCAGATGGGTTTTTGTAAAGTACGAGGCAATGTAGATGGCACCTTTCATACCTTTAATTTTGGTAAATCGGTAACCGCTACCCAAGAGTGCATTGAAACAGAAGCCGTGAATCATTATATGCCCGGCGCGCGTATCCTCAGTTTGGGTAATATTGGTTGCATGATGGCCTGTAGTTATTGTCAGAACTGGCAAACCTCGCAGATCAAACACCTCAACGATGCACACGTTTTTGAATACAGTCCGCAGCAAGTAATTGATTTGGCGCTAGCCAATGATATCAAAGTGATTTCTTGGACCTACAACGACCCCGTTGTTTGGCACGAGTTTGTATTGGAAACATCTAAATTAGCGAAAGCAGCTGGGCTCACTACGCTTTACAAATCGGCATTGTATATCGAACTTGCGCCACTCCGCGAATTAATTGAGGTCATCGATATCTTCTCGATTTCGCTCAAATGTATGGACGACGCCATTTACCGTAAAGAAAACAAAGGTAAGCTGCAACCCGTTTTGGATGCGATCGAACTGATTGCCGCCTCCGATCGGCATTTAGAAATCTCGCAATTGGTGGTGACGGGTCTAAACGACGACGGCACCGATGCCATCAAGACAGCGCGCTGGATGCGCGAAAAGTTGAAACCTGAGGTGCCGCTGCATTTGGTCGCGTATCATCCAAGTTTTAAATATAAAAAGCCCCGCACCGAACTGGCTACACTACTTAAGCTCAGAGAGTTGGTACTCAACGAGGGCTTGCAATACGTATATCTCGGCAACGTATATGCCGATGACATGAGCAACACCCACTGTAAGAATTGTTCCAATTTACTTGTCGAGCGCTTTGGTTTATCGGTTCATGTACCGGGGCTAGATGCCGATGGAAAATGCAAAAAGTGCCAGACGCCTTCGGTAATCCGCCATGCTTTGGCCGGCCAACCAGAAAGAAAGCAAGTGCTTGCTGATTTTGAGGCCGTACAAACCCATTCCTTTACCTGGAATGACGAGATCCGTTCGGTGCATATTTTCTTGACCAACCCGCAAAAAGAACCTGTTCAAATCAAGCTGACCCGCCTTCCGCAAGGCAGTGTCCAGTACCTTGAATTGAATGAAGGTCTTGAAAGAATTATTCTATCCAAAAGTAGCGCTGACGAAAGCGAACTGCGCTTAGAAGCTGCCTGCCAGACGCCTTTGCATATTTTACCGGTACTCGACCGTGCTCATTTCCCTGTCATTGACGAAACCAAAACTTCGAGTTATGCATAAACTGACGAAAGTTCTAAAGCACCGCGTAGACACCACCAATGCAGACCCGGTGGTTACACCAATCTACCAGAACAGTGCTTTTTCTGCCAGCTCACCGTTTTTTTACACGCGTAAAAATAATCCGAATGTCGAGGAGCTCGAGGATATTTTTTGTGCACTTGATGAGTCTGCGCATGCCATTTGTTGTTCGACCGGAATGGCGGCCATTTCAAATACCTTATTGCTGCTTAAACCCGGAGACCATTTGGTTATCAATCAACTCATTTATGGTTGTTCCTATGTTTTGTTTGAACGTTTTTGTGCGCAGTACCAAATCAAATTATCGGTTCTTGATCTTTCTTCAAAGGAGGGCATAGAGGCCATTCCAGTCGATGTTTCGATGGTATTATTTGAAACCCCTACCAACCCTTTTGTGCGCAGTATTGACATCGCAAACGTCAGCGCAAAAGCCAAAGCATATAATCCAAATGCGCTGGTTGTCGTTGATAATACTTGGGCGACACCTTTGTTTCAACAACCTTTATTGCATGGTGCAGATATTGCATTGTATTCTGCCACGAAATATTTTTCGGGTCATTCAGATGTCATGGGTGGGGTCCTCACGACCAATTCAGATGCCCTTGCACAACATTTGCGGGATGCGCGATTTTACCATGGGGCGATCTTAGATCCCAATAGTGCTTGGTTGTTGCGCCGAAGTATGCAAACATTTGAATTGCGTATGAAAGCGCAAGGCGAAGCAACAAGAATTGTTCGAGATTGGCTTGCACAACAAAAAGGGGTAGAGGAGGTATTTTATCCGACCATAGATGGCGTTCAATTGACCGGATACGCTACGCTCTTGTTTTTTACTTTAGAGGCGCACCTGAGCGAAAAGTACGATGCCTTCATTGCGGTGCTCAATTTATTTGATACCGGAACGGGTATGGCTTGTGTTACTTCTATGGTGGCGCGGCCGTATACCGGAAGCCATGCCTCGATGAACGATACCCAGAAAGCGCAAATGGGTCTCACCAAACAATTGGTGCGCTTGAGCATTGGCCTTGAACAAGTCGAAGACTTGCTTTCGGATCTCGGTCGTGCTTTTGAAATGATCCAAACCAATGAATAAAGATCGAGAAGCACTATCTTTATTGCGCTTAAAGGCTTTGGCCATCGGGGCTTTGTTAGTGCTACACCTAACGATTTCTTTTACTTGGATTCCTGGCCTGTTCGGTATTTGGCCTGTGGCCGTAAAAGCGCCAAGCATGAACCTCACTGGCTTTGCAGCCTTGCTCAATATGTTTGGTTTGGTCTTATTTTTTATTTTGTCGGGCTTTTTATTGCGTCACAAAGCGGACCAATACCCAACTTATTTATTGCAAAAATCCAAACAAAACTTAGGTCGTTTTCTGGGGTACTATATTTTGCTTTCCATCCTATTTTATTTGCTTTTGACCCTTTCGAAGGGTCGACTTTTGGGTGTTAAAGAACTGGATTTTCTAAACTCATTTTATCATTTATGGTTTTTGGTGGCGCTTGCCGCTTTTCAGTTTATTTTTTGGGTGGGTCAAAAATTAATAGGTTTTTCGGTACTGAAATTCAAAATCCCCGTTTTCATACCGATTGTTGCACATGCCATTTGCCTCTATTTGCAAGGCGGAATTTTTTTAAAGACACCAACTCAAATTGACTCATATACATTGTTGTCTTTGGTTGTATATTTCGTTTGGTTTTGTTTTGGCCTGAGCATCAATTCTGTTTTGGATTTAACTTCTAACATAAAATTGAAGACTTGGGTTGCTCCAATAACCCTGCTTGTATTTTATTTTTTGAGTAAGGCCGCCCTGATTTTTTCTTGGCCGTATGCAGCTTGGTGGCAAATTTTTGGTTCACTTATGGATCCGCTCGTGTTTTTTGCCGTTTTGGTCATTTGGTTCAAAATAGAATCGCGGTTTTTTAAAAAAGCACTAGACCCTTCGCAAATTTCATATTGGCAAGATCTGCTGCAGCGTCATCAACTCCGGATCTACGTCTTTCAGATTCCTTTGATTTTTGTTTGGATAGCGCTCTTAGAAAGATGTGGTGTGTCGGTTCAGAATGAAACTTTAATTACAGGCTTAAAACCAAATTGGAACGAAGCGTTGGCCACATGGCTTTTGTTCAACCTCACCCTCTGGATATTTGGCTTCGGGGCATGGCGGTGGTTAAAAAAACAAAAAACCCCTGCACCAAAAGATACAGGGGTTTAAGTGAGGTCTCAAGCGGATTCGAACCGCTGTAGACGGTTTTGCAGACCGGTGCCTAACCGCTCGGCCATGAGACCATCAGGATTGCAAAGATAGCAATTTTTACAGTTTCTAAAAAGGGTAAATCAGAACTTGATGAGTTTTTTTGACAACAACTGCCCGCCAAGGCGTGCCGATAAATAATAAACGCCATTTGGCAGTGCGTTCCAATCGATTTGGTCAGGACCTAACTCAAGTACAGTTGTACCGCTTTCAGGTTCCAATTTGAACTGAAGTTGCCCACTTGCATCATAGAAATAGAGTTGGTCGTCCGGCCCAAGACTTTTTGGGAAAGTCAAAGTAAGCTGTTGATCAAAAGGATTGGGGTAGGCCACAATAGAACTATTATCATGGATAGGGTAGTCATTCAAAGACGCACTGATCAGGGCCTCGAGGTCGTAGGTTTCATCACCAGGTTGGTATGGTAAGTAATGGAAATAAGTTAAAAACATTTCATCTGTGGTATTGAAACCGCTGTAGATGGTTTGTGGTGGCGAGTTTGGATTATTGGGATTATTGGCCGTGTTGTCATAGGTGCCTTCGCTTTTGAGTTTGTAACCCTGAGGTACCTTTTGCATAAATTTGAAGAAATAGAAATCTTGCCACATGAAATTCCATTTTGGAATGTTGACAAACTTTATGGTATCGGCTCCGGGTTTGTAAGCATAGGCTTTGATATTGGTTCCTGTAAGATGCATATGTGGAAAGACGGAAAGTACGGAAAAGTTTGTTGGTATTGTGCCGCCACCCGGAGGGTAAAAAGCATTGAGATCAGTGACCTGATTGGCCGGTAAACTAAAGTTGTAATTGGCCAGTAAGGGCCCTGCACTGATTTGCCGCACGTTGGTTGTTCCAACCGGATAAAAGTGCAAGATAACTTTGGTTGAGTCGTAGAGTCCGTAAGAGCCCATCGGATAATGCATGGCGAAATAAATCGAGGACCCTGGGCCGATATCGAGGCCAAGTTTGATCGGGTCGGTTGAGGGTAAAATCATGGGCGTAGCGCCTGGCGTGTAGCCGGTTATGAGTTTGGTGCTGCCATTACTTGGACTGGCACAATTCCCACCGATTGTGTCAGTACTTTCTATACTCGTTGGATCGAGGTAAACCAAACAATGATGCACGATTTCTCGGTTACCCGGCACAACTTCTACGGCTTTGATAACCCGATTTTGAGTGAGGTTGGTCGGAATATTGAAGCAAACGTAGTCATCTTGTGTGGTAGCTTTAGACATATAGGTCGGAATTTGCACTTGCAAATCGCCATTGCCTAAAAAAGTTGTTGACGTATATACTGGCGGCGGAGGTGTTTGGTTTGGGTTTCCTTCTTGGGCCCCATTATTGAGCCAACCGATAATCGTTGTTTTCTCTGCATTTGAAAGCGCGCGGTTGTGTTGGTATTGTTGGTAGTTGTTGTCGGGTGGCCATGGTGGCATCTCGCCGGTGTTGACACATTGATAAACAGCAGCGGCCAACGGGCTCACCTCTGCGTGCGTCATGAGTGAAAACGGCGCAGCGCCACCCGGATGATGACAAGCTGTACACTTGTTGTAAAAAATCTGGGCGACATCACTGCTCCAAGTTTGAGCAGATAGTAGTAATGGGAAAAGTAAAGTGGAGAGAAGGCCGATTTTTTTCATGGGTTATTTTTCGATGATGAGTTTGTTTCTCAGTAATTGCCCGTTTTCGAATTGCACCTCGATGAGGTAGATTCCATTGTTTTGCGCGTTCAAATCTATTTCAAAAATAGAGGAATACTGGTCCTTTTCTTCAAAAATGAGTTGACCTGAAATGGCATAAATACTTAAAGATTTGAACCCGTGTTCCGTTTGAATACTTACATTTCCACGTGTTGGATTTGGATAACACTGTAAGGTTTCAATAGCGCTTATGTCATTGATGCCAACGCCTGAGCAGGCCTCATTACTTGCTGATCCATCGCAATAAGTAGTCGGATACAAATACGCCTGCTGCTGCATTTGATTGGCGGGTAGTAAAGTACTACTTTGTGTGCAACCCATGACCTCAATGAGGAAGTCTCGTACAAAACGTTCTGTGCTGTCCATGTAGGCAGCGTTGCCCAAGTAGGGGACATGCGGTGCATTGTTGAAGGTGTAGAATTGGTTGCTTACTCCAATCGCACAGGCGCGCTCATGGATCATGCGGCTGCCATCTAAATACATGAGCGGCGTGCCAGGGTTAACCAAGCCGCGGTTGTAGGTAACAGTGCCATCGTTGGTTCCATGAACAGAACACAACGGTACGTCGCCAGCTTCTAACCAATTATAGCGTGCAAGTGCGCCACAACCATTGATGACCGCGTGCACTTTGGTCGAATAACCAGGATTTCCAGAATTGCCCTCTAGACCACCAAGGCTTGACAGCGCGCTGGCGCTCATGTAATCACTGAATTCACAAGGGTCGTTTAAGTATGCCACATGCAGTGCGGTAATGGCTCCGGCAGAACTGCCCCCAATGAAGATATGATTGGTATCTATTTTAAATTGATTGGTAGTTTGGGCATCTTTATAGAAATAGCGTATTGCGGCCTTGAGGTCCTGAACAGCGCGTACAACTGCTTTGACAGCGTTTGTAGAATCAAAGGGAAAGAAACCTAGTCTGTAGTCGATACTCGCACATACATAGCCTTTCTTGGCAAAATTCTCCGATAGTTTTTTGACATCAGGATCCGTTTTACTGCCACCAATAAAACTACCGCCATGCACCCAAATAATGAGTGGTCGGGCGGCGAGTGTGTCATTGGTGGGTTCGTATAAGTCGAGTTTAAGAACGGTATTTGAATTGGCCCAATTGCTGTTCTGACCATAGGTGAGGTTACTTGTCAGTGTGAACTGTGAAAAAACGGCGTCGGCATAACGTCCACTTGAGCAAGGGTCTTGTGCATAATTAAGGCCAGCAATAAAGAGCAAGAAAGTAAGAAGTGTAAATTTGAGCATGGATAGAATTTTGTTCTAATTTATAAAATTTTCGGCTGAAGACCTGAAAATCACTTACTTTGCCAAAAATAAAAAGAATGAAATATTTGTTTTCCCTCCTCTTGATCTGCAGCGCTAGTATCCTACATGCCCAAGATTTGCCTGCTTATAAAATTTATAATTCCAAAGGAAAGGAAGTTTCGTTTAAGACCCTAATAAAGCAAGCCAATACTGTGGATCTAGTGCTGTTCGGTGAGTTTCACGACAATCCTATTGCGCATTGGTTGCAACTCGAACTCACAGCGCAAATGTATGCTGCACATGGAAAAAACTTGCAACTTGGATTTGAAATGTTCGAGCAAGATCAACAAGCTGTATTAAGTGCTTATTTGAAGGGAGAAATCAAGGATGAAAACCTCAAAGATACACTCAGACTTTGGCCAAATTACCAAACAGATTATGCGCCTTTAATCCATTTTGCAAAAGACAAAGGCTTGTCTTGTGTGGCCTCTAATATTCAGCGAAAATATGCGAGTTTACTATTTAAGAAAGGAAGGGCTGCACTCGATACACTCCCGCAAATGATTAAAGAGCAAATGGCACCGCTTACATTTGCTTTTGACACCACGCTGAGTCAGTACCAGGATATGAAACAAATGGGTGCGCATATGGGGCCTGGAATGGGTTGGCGCATGGTTGAGGCCCAAGCCATCAAAGACGCGACAATGGCACATTTCATTTTGCACAATCCGTGGCGTACGCCCCAGACCATACATTTACATTTTAATGGTGCGTATCATTCTGATTTTTACCAAGGTATTATGTGGTACGTGCAGCAGGAGGCTCCACAAACCCGAATTTTAACAATTAGTACAGTGAGTCAAGAAAATGTGCTGCAATTAGACAAAGCGAACCTTGGCCGTGCAGATTTTATCATTTGTGTGCCGAGTAACATGACCTCGACGCATTAATTTATTTCAGCGGAATTCCTCTGGAACTAACCGGGCCTGTTGCTTTGCTTTTTTCCAGGCTAAATGTAAAAGTGGTTCCAATTCCTACACTGCTGCTTACTTGGATTTGTTGACCGTGAGATTCAATGATGTGTTTAACTATAGCCAAGCCAAGCCCGGATCCGCCTTCATTTCGGTTTCGACTTTTTTCAACCCGATAAAAACGTTCAAATAAACGCGGAATATGTTCAGGTTCGATTCCTGGACCGTTGTCTTTAATTTGAAGACTGTAAGTGTTGTCTATCTGGACTATGCTGATGCAAAGTTCACCACCTTCATTGCCATAAGAAATAGCATTGCTGATCAAGTTGAGTAATACTTGGGCTAATTTGTTCCGGTCGGCATTGACATAGCAAAAAGGCTCTGAGGCATCTGTTCGAAGTCGAAAACGTTTTTCTTTTGCAATCAATTCCATGGCTTCAAAAGTCTCGTTGATCAGCTCGAGCAAATCAAAACTTCGAATGTCTAATGGAATGCGCTCCAACTCTAATTTGGTGAGTTGATCGAGGTCCTCTAAAATGTGCGTCATGCGTTCGGTCGACTTGGCTGCTCTTTCCAAGAAAGTTTTAAGTACGTTAGGGTCTTCCATTCCACCATCTAACAATGAATCGATATAACCTTGAATAGAAAAAACAGGTGTTTTCAGTTCATGAGCAAGGTTTCCGAGAAATTCTTTTCGAAAGGCGGCTTGTTCTTTGAGTTTCTCAATTTCTTGGGTACGTTTTTGCTTCCAGTCCTGGACATCTTGTTCGCCTTGCGCAACGAGCGCATCTATACTTTGGTCTTTAGGCGTGTTTTGTTCGAGGCTTTGAATACTACGGTAAATGAGACTCATTCTGTATTGCAAAAAGCGCTTGATGATGTAATAAAAGATGGTATACGCAAAAATCCCGGTAACGAGCGGGATTAAGAAAATAAGCGTATTGCTTAAAGTAACAATTTGTAGATGAACGAAAAGTGTAAATAGAAAGCTCAGTATGTAGAATAAAATACTGCCACTGAGGATTAAAAAACTAGGTCTTGCTTTTCTCACTTGTCGTTGAAGGTATATCCGACGCCTTTTATGGTACGAATATACGCATCTCCGAGTTTTTCGCGCAATTTTCTGATGTGAACATCGATAGTGCGTTCGCCAACTATGGTATCATTGCCCCAAACGACTGCTAAAATTTGGTCGCGGTTGAATACTTTTCCTGGTCTACTTGCTAAAAGTTCCAATAGCTCAAATTCTTTTTTAGGAAGTTGGAATTCTTTGCCTTCCATTTCAACTACGTAACGGTCTCTGTCAATGATAAGCGTTGTGCTGCCTTCGACCCCACCCTTATTTTTGATTCTTCTCAATAAAGATTCAATTTTACTGATGAGTAAGCGCGGCCTAATTGGTTTTGAAATGTAGTCGTCAGCACCTGCTTCAAAGCCAGCAATTTGCGCGTAATCTTCGGTTCTTGCAGTAAGAAATGCAATGACGGGCTGAACCATATTGAGGTCTTTACGGATAACCTGACACGTTTCTATGCCGTCCATCTTGGGCATCATGACATCGAGGAGGATCAATGAAGGGTTGATTTGTTGCACCAAGCGCAAGGCTTCGATGCCGTTTGTTGCTGTAAAGACTTTGTAGCCTTCTTTGCGTACATTGTACGATAAAAACTCTAAGATATCTGGTTCGTCATCGACAATCAGAATGGTGTGTCCTTTTGTGTTTTCCATCGTGTCAGTTTTTAAAAAAAGAGGGGACCGAAGTCCCCTCTTGACTTGAAAAAATTATTTACGGATCAATAAGCGTTTGATGCCTACTTGATCTGCATTGATCAATTGAACAGTATAGCTTCCTGAAGCCAGTTCGCTCACATTGATGGGGAGTAGTACAGAACCAATTTCGTTGTAAGCTTGTGTAAATACTACTCGACCCATTGCATCTAGAATGTTTAAGCTGCCTGCAGTTGTATTTTCAAAAGCAACAATAATTTGCTCATTTGCTGGGTTAGGATACACCTCAAACTGCATTTGAGTTGCGTCTTCGATTCCAACCTCGATAGAAATCTCGAATGTAGCTGTGTTGGTACAGTTTCCGTTGATAGCGGTTAATACAACTGTATAGGTACCGTTTGCAGCATAGGCGTGCGCAGGAGCAGTTGCAGAAGAGTTGGTGAAGTCACCGAAATCCCAAGAGTATGAAGTAGCACCCGTTGAAGTGTTTGTGAAGGTAACAACGTTACCAGCAGTTGTGAATGAACCCGCAGCAGTTGGTGTAGCGGTGAAAGTAATATTGGTGGTTGCAGATTGTCCAACACCGTTACAAGCATTCGCGTTGGTAACTGTTACATATACAGCAGCGGTATTGGTTACCTGAATACTTTGTGAGGTTTCACCGGTTGACCATAAATAAGAATCAGCCGCAGATGCAGTAACCGTTACCACATCACCAGAACACGCTTGTGTACTAGATGCGCTGATAGTTGGAGCCGGAGCGCTTGAAACGTTCACAGAAATAGGAGCAGAAGTGCTAGAACAGCCATTCGCATCTGTTACGGTAACGCTGTAGTTACCAGTTGCAGAAACGGTTATTGTAGTCGTAGTAGCGTTAGTTGACCATACGTTTCCAGAAGCAGCACTTGATGTTAAGTCAACAGAACCACCTGTACAGAAGGTTGTAGATCCACTTGCAGCAATAGTTGGTGTTGCAGGTAACGCATTCACAACAATTGTGATGGCTACACGCATACTTTCGTCGTTACCGGCATTCGCCTGTGAAACATAATAAGTGTAGGTACCTGCTGTAGTTGTACTTGGTACAGGAGCAGTTGTAGTGTAAGTACCTCCAATTGCTTGTGTATACCAACGTAAAGTATTACCAGTTAAAGCTGTAGCAGAGAGTGCTGTTGCACTTGCACCTTGACAGTAAGTGTATGAGGTAGTCGCAACAGTTGGCATGGCAACTGAGAAGAATACCGGATTTAAGAAGGTAGCACCGTTTGCTGCTACTGAACCTGCACCTAAGCGTGCATCAGGAGTTAGGCCCAAAGCAGGGAAGAGATTAACCCAATTCACTTGAGCTAAAGTTTGAGTGGAGTCGTTGCCATCCACACCCCACCAAGAGTTATACCATGATGTTGTAGAACCACCAGAGTTAAGTACAGTATTGGTGTTGTTAACGCTCCAAGAAGGAACTGCAAAGTTGGTAAGGATGTTATTGACGAATACCATGGTATCGCCGTTGAGATTCGCCACAACAGGTGCACCTTCGATAGACAAGCCTTTTTCCCATCCCGTTACCAATGAATTCAAGACAGAAACTGCTGAATTGCGACGCAAACGGAACGCTTTTTCAAATTTTTCTCCTGTAGGAAGTGCGGTTGAGCCATTTCCTTTTGGACCAACTAAAGTAACATTAGAGAAAATAGGACGTGTTTTTGGCTGCGCTGTAGAACCAGCAGCATCGTTGTCACATTCAAACGCATTTGAATCTCCTGGCGCATCAGAAAGGTCTTTATCACGGATCGAAAGCGCAAATTGAACTTTACCACGGAAACCGAAGTCGCAGTCAAAATCGTCGTCTAGGCCGCGGTAAGCAATTAAGTGCTTGCAATTTACCGTACCACCGAACCACTCAAAAGAGTCATCACCTGAGAAAGTGACTTGCACGTAATCAACAATTGTTTGGTTACCAACCGAACCAAAAGTGATCCCGTTGATTTCTTTGTTTGGCTCGAGTGCAATACCTGCAAACTCGACGCGCACATAGCGCAAAATACCAGAGTTATCGTTGTCAAAATTACCACCATACTGAGAGTCAGTAGTAGGAACAATTCCTTCGATATTGGCAACACCTCCAGGTTGGTTATTTTTAGCCAAACCAAGTAGTACCAAACCACCCCAGTCTCCTTCGTTGCGTGCTCCAACGGCTTCATTAGAGGTAAAGACGATTGGATTTGTAGCAGTACCGTCGGCGATAATTTTTGCGCCGCGGGTAATGATGAGTGTGCCTTGAGTGAGTTTATCACCGCGGATAATGGTCCCTGGGGCAATTGTTAAGGTTGCATTGTTCTTAACGTATACTTTGTTCATCAGTTTAACGACACCACTCCAGGTTGTGTTGGTTGTGATGTCGGCAGAAACCGTTGTTACCGTTGCAGGGTAAGCGGTGTTTTCTGGATCAAAATTTGACCAGCCAGCAGTCCAGTCTGTTGCGGGCGTGTTGTCTGTTACTGGAAATGCGCCACGATACGTGGTAGGTGTCCAGAATGCATCTTGGGCCATGGCAAAAGAACCGAGGCAAAGTGCAGTTAAAAGGGTGTAAATTTTTTTCATCTTTTTAATTTTTATCTGGTACAAAGTTCTTGCGTTCTGCAGCGGGTCAAGTTATAGCGCTCTTAAGTTTGCTTTAAATGTGTGTTAATTGTTCGGAACAATTCCTTAACATTGATTTAGAACTTGTATTTGAAGTTGAGTGTAATCGTTTGTCCGAAGGTGATTTCTTGCCAAGCGCTGTCTACGCCTTTATCATAGCGTTTGTTCTTGTTGATATCCTGGAAAAAGACCAAGTCTTGGGCGAGTAAATCTGCGCAATTCAATTTGAGTTCATATTTGTCTTTCCAGGTTTTACCGATCTGAAAATCGAGTACATGACGGCCGTTTTCCCAAACACTAGGTTCTTGAATGCTTCCTGCAATGGCGATTCGCTGCCCCACATAATTATAGGAGAAGTTCAGCATGAGTTCTTTTTCACTCTCATAAAAAAGCCCCACATTCAAAATATAAGGCGATTGACCTTGCAGTGGACGCGTAGAACCCGGATACTCCTCAAGGCCTGCAAAAGCGCTGAGGTCTGCTGCCGATCGAATCAAAGAGGCATTGGTGTAAAAAGTAGTTCTGGAGAAGATAGAATTGCTATCTGCTTTGTTGAGCCAACCAAGATTCATGCGGTATTCGAGTTCCGCTCCATAACTTGTTGCTTTATCTATGTTGTTGAAATATAACTCGGGTTGTCCAGAAGTACCAGTGCGCAATAATAATTCGATGGGATTGGTAAATGTTTTGTAAAATCCAGATACACTAATGATTTGGCCTTTTCCAGGGAAATACTCTAAGCGGGTATCATAATTGTTGATAGTCGCACGCTTGAGCTGTGGATTTCCAGAGGCAAGGTTGTCATTCAAGAAATTATAGAAAGTAAAAGGTGCCAATTCTCGGAATTCAGGGCGGCTCACGGTGCGGGCTGCACTTGCTCGCCATTGAAAACGCTCCGTAATTTTATAAGTCAGGTTCAAAGATGGCAAGAGGTCTAGGACGGTTGTATCTAGGTATTTATCTTCATTTGAACCAAATTCCACGTAATGGAACTTTTGCTGGTAAGACTCCGCTCTTAAGCCTGTTACCAAACGCAATTTGGTAAATAAACGCATGTCAACCATGGCGTATGCCGCATGAAGTAAGGAAGAAGCGTCGTAGCTATCGTCTACGTTGGTTCCCTCTTCGAGTTTGAAACCACCTTGTCCGTCGGCCATTAAACCGAGGTTTTCTGTTGCAAAAATTTGATCTTCTGGTAAAAGCAATAAGCTTGAGTTGAAAGAAGAGGAGCCCGCAGGGTCGTATTTAGAGAAGCCGAGGTTGCGTGCTGCAAAATCGCGGCCGCGGTATTGATGTGACCCGCCAAATTTGAATAAATTTTTGGAGTCATCTCCACCAAACTGCTTGCTGAAGTCGTAACGGGCGCTTCCAATATTTTCGGTCATCGTAGACCAAAACATATTGCCTGCACCTAAGGTAGAAATATCGTTGTTTTGGACTACTGCAAAATAAGGCAACGTGGTATCAACTTGTTGGTAAACCATTCTGCGCAAGAATGGAATGTCGCGTGCGACGTTGCTGTATCCGGCAGTCCAGTTGAATTTCCAGTCGTCTTTCCAATTGTGCTTACCAAGGATTTGGGTTGTTAAAATATTATTTTGGGTATACCAAATATTGGTTGAACGCTCGTTGTACATGGACTCGATATCCATATCGCGCTTACCTTGACGCGTATTTACCTTGTCATCAGCTGATGCCGAATACATGGTTTTAAACTGCAACTCTGTTCGCTTTCCTAAATCTAATTTGAGATTGAGCATGCCCGTATTCAAGATAGATTTGGTGTAAGCAGAATCTTTGAGTTCGTTCTTGGTAATGACACCAGTAGCTTGTTCTTCAAATTCGCGGCGTGTCACCAAACTAAAATTATTGGTATTGCTATATGAATAAGCGAAAACATAGGATAGACTCTTTTTATCTTCCAATTTGATTTTGTTTCCTACACTGTATTGAAGACTTCCATTTGGTAGGGCTGTGCCTCTGGTGGTAGCCCAATTCGCGGGAATGAGTTGCGCAAGTTCCGCCTTTTGCTGTGCGCTCAATGCGTTGAATTCCGCAGTGGTTGGCAAGCCATCTGGTATAGCGCGGTTATTGGCACCAAATCCAAGCAGATCAGTGCTTCCACCTGTGTAAGTTCTATTTGTTTTGAGCGTGGCTATCGTATTGAAACCTGTTCCTATTTGAATGTGTTGAAAAGCTTCTGAGCGTGGCTCAACGGTTTTGATATCAATGACACCGCCGGCAAATTCACCCGGGAGTTCTGGCGTGGCACTCTTCATAATGAATAAATTTTCGAGCATATTCGATGGGAAAATATCGAAAGAGAATGCTTTGCGGTCACTTTCGGTACTCGGTAGCGGCGCACCATTGATCAATGCAAAATTATAGCGGTCAGAAAGCCCGCGAACCACAACAAATTTGTTGTCCTGAACACTTGCGCCACTCACGCGCTTAAATACCTGAGACACCCTTGAGTCTGGTGTTTTGACAAATGTGCTTTTATTGATGCCATCCACAACACCCGCCTGGTTGATTTGCATTTTTGTGACTTCCATGTCACCTTTGTTTTTATCTGTTTTGCGTTCTACCCGAACATCAACAGTTGTTTGCGACTTCGTTTTAAGTTGAACAGTCGTTTTGCTTTCAGCTCCTTCAACGACCACAATAGCCTCACTTTTGTATGATTCGAATCCAGGGGCTTTGAGTTCAAAAGTGTACGCGCCTGCCGCCAAGTTGGTGAATGCAAAGCTGCCTTTTTCTTGATCGATAATAGCTTTATTAGAGATAGATAAGCGAATGGTAAACTCCTTAATAGGATTGTTGTTTTCATCGGTTACGGTTCCGGTAATAGAACCAGTTTGACTCCATAAAACACTTGAAAATAAACCAAAGAATAAGAATTGTAGGGCAAGGGTAAAATACTTCATTTGCAGACTTTTATTAGTACTGCAAAGGTCAAGTTGTATCTTGACGCTTACATTAATCAAAGATTAATAAAGCATTAATAAGCGGTTTAAAATCCTTAACATTGGCGTAACATAAAAAAGGAGGCCCGAGAGCCTCCTTGTCTGTTAGGTCGATTTCAATTTATTCAAAGACAATTTTCATTTCGACTCGTCGGTTTTTCTGACGGCCTTCAGGGTTGTCGTTGCTGGCAATTGGTTTGGTTTCACCAAAATACTTTGTAATTAAGCGTGCTTCATCAACTCCTTGGCTTATTAAGTAAGCTTTTACCGCTTCGGCACGTTTTTTCGAGAGTACTAAGTTGAGGTTATCATCACCAACGTTATCTGTGTGGCCTGCAATTTCGAGCTTCCATGTTGTTTTCTTTTTGAGCACTTCGGCTAATTCATTAAGTGAAGGCTTTGAGCTTTCGAAAATGATGTCCTTGTTGGTCTCAAACTCAAGGTTGTCAAATGCCGTTTTAAGGACTTCAATAACAGCTTGCTCGATGACAGGGCAACCTTTGTTGGTTTTAGGTCCAGGTGTATTCGGGCAGTCGTCGTCTTTGTCGAGTAAACCGTCGTTATCCGAATCTTTGTAAGGGCAGCCCTTGTTGGCTTTTGGACCCGCAAGATTCGGGCAATCGTCGTCTTTGTCCAGTAAACCATCGTTGTCGGTATCTGGCCATGGGCAGCCTTGATTTTCTTTAGGGCCAGCAACTGTTGGGCAATTGTCGACAAAATCAAATAAACCATCTTGGTCTTGATCAGGGCAGCCCTGGTTTTCTTTTGGTCCTGCATTGTCTGGACAAGCATCCTCGGCGTCAGTAATGCCATCTGCATCTTTATCTGGACAACCTTTTAGGGCTGCAACGCCGGCCACGGTTGGGCAAGCATCTTCGCTGTCGATGATTTTATCGCCGTCGGTATCTGGGCAGCCTTTGAATTCTTGGAGGCCGGCTACAGTTGGGCAAGCATCTTCGCTATCGATGATTTTGTCGCCGTCGGTATCTGGACAGCCTTTAAATTCTTTGAGGCCAGCAACATCTACACAAGCATCCTCGGAATCTGGAATCCCATCGTTGTCGGTGTCAGGACAACCCAAGAAGGTCCAAGTTCCGGGAACATTTTTACATTCGTCCATTTTGTCAGAGACCTTGTCTTTGTCTTTGTCCTTGACGCGGTGATACAAGATGGGCAAACGCAATCCGGCATAGATGTCGATGCCGCTGATTTGACCTTTGGCACGAATGATATTCATGTCATTGAGTCCTAATATGACAGGTCCTATGCGCGTTGCTAAACCAGCCCGCCAGCCACTGTATTTGTTGTAGGCAATCGGAACATAAAGTCCAAAATAAGGACTGTCGAAACTTGGTGTAAAAGACAATTGAGTAGCAATATTCACCTTGGAATCTTTTTTCTTAGGTACCATATTGACCATTGCACTGGCATTCACATAGAAATAGCTCCACAAGTGGTAATCGAGTTGTAAGCTCATGGCTGTTGGCGTTCGCATACGAAAAGTTTGACCTGGATCTTGGAGGGAAACCCATTCATTATTGTTGGCCGCTGTTGACTCGTTGATGAGCGAGTCGATGATCATGTCAAAAGATTCGAGGTCCGTAGAAGTATTAAAGCGTTGAAGGTCAAAAAGGGAGTTGGAATTCACAACAAAGTTGCGGCTGAGCCCACCTTTTGTAAATTTCATGCCGCCCATATCCAATACGGACAAACCTACCCGCGCTTTATATTTGTTTTCGTTACGCATCCAGAGGTCCGTTTTGCCGTCCATGTCATATTTGAACTTGGCATAATTTGGCCGCCATTCGTAAACCGCACCGATATCAAGACCAAATCCAATAGAACCTGGTTTGAGGTAATTTTTGATATTATTACTATTGATTAGGCCGGCAACACCATCTGAAATAAAATCACCCACTTCTTTGGAGTAGCCGTAATCAAAAGTTCCGGCGAGGTATTGAGAGGTGTCTTCGTTAACTAGATTGTAACTGAAATCTTGAGTGTGCACATACGCACTTGCAAAACCAAGTAGCACTTTAGGTGTTACGCCTACCTTTAAAAAGTGTTGTTTGTTGTCTATGACGACTTGGCTATAATTGAATCCGATTTCGCTCCAAGTGAGGTGATCCACATTCACTAATTCCTCATTGAGCTGCATATTCCAAAGCGCAGGATATTCCAAACCTTCTTCTGAGAGGACTGCTAATTTGGGGTCCATATTATCGACATTGGTAATGGAGCGTAAATTCGCGTAAATACCCAACGAGCGTTTCTCGCCAATATGAAATGCAAGGTTAAAAAGGTCGAGTCTAAAATTGATATTGGCACCGAGCACACCCTCTGAATCTTTGTTGTAATTGTGTACGATAAGTCGGTCGATGAATGTAGAAGAAGGATAGGCCCAAGCATTGAGTAAGGCCGTGTCTGTAAAAGATTGAACCCACCATTTTCCGCCACCGCCTTGCTCGGCGCGCATGGCATCAGCATTGAAAGCACCAAAGTTTTGATAAGTAAACAAATTGACTGCAGGCAGTGCGAGGTCCATTTTGTATCGGCCATCGACAAAGGATGCCGGATTCACTAAATTGCCTAAAGCACCTGCATAATTGCTTGTACTTGTGCCGAGGTAGGCTTGTGCATGTGCTTGAAATAAGCTGAGCAAAATCAGAAGGAGAGCGCCGTATTTTTTCATTGTCTATTGTATTGAATTAAGTAGGTTCCTAAGTAGGTGGTTAGTGAGTAGGCATTATTGCCAAAAGCACTTAGTTGTATTTCTTGTTGGCCGTGTCTTTTTTGTGTATCTAGGTCTCGACCTAAGTCGTCGAGGAGGTAGATTTGGTTGCCTATGGCATCGAGAAGTGCTAATATTTGTCGTTGGTCATTTGTCAAGTAAGTTGTAAACTGACTGATTTCTACAGCATTGATTGTTTTTTCCCAGGCGCGTTGACCATCCAAGGAATAGGCGTAGAGTGCAGTGTTGTTTTTGAAAAGTAACATTTGGTTATTGCCCTGAAGATAAGACCCAATGCATTCAACGGCATTGGGCACGCCAAATTGTTTTTGACCATTAGACGAGAGCACAGTTGCCTTACTTTTACTTATCTTGACTGCAAAAGCACCTCCTTGGTTGGCCACCAAAACATAGGTAGAATCTACAGTTTGTTTGATTTGGCTACGTCTTTTTGCCACATCGATTAAATGGTATTGGTTGTCCGTCAAAATACTGACAAATGGCTTTCCGGCGGATTTATAAGAAAGCAGTTGTTTTGGTGTTTGTCCGACATTGAATTGTTTGACTAAGCCGCCGTTTTCATTGTAGAGCAATACCGAATTGGCATCATTAACACAGATGAACTCTTTTTTACCTTTATTATCCACGACTTGTATTGCAGTACCGGCTTGGTGTGAAAGACGATAAACGATTCTGCCAGTTTTATCAAAAAGTTGCGCTTCGTTGGCAAACTGTACGCAAATCAGTTGAGGAAAGGCTTTGATTTGATAAAGGCCTTTAACATCTTGTTGAACTGGTTTATCCCATTTGCGCAATCCGTTGATATAGCCAACAAGCTGATGATTTTCGGTAAACACAATTGCATTACCTCGTTGATCAAAGGTTGCAAAGTGCAGTATCCGATAACCAGGATTCATTACAAAATAGTCTCTGATTTTATCGCTTTCTTCGTTTATAGCAGCGCTCTGCTTGTAATAGTTGGTCTGTACAATTTGCTTGCCGAGTAGCGTTAGGGTTTGTTTTTGACCCGGATCTACCCATCTTGCGCTTACCTTCCGTGGCATATTTGCAAAAAAGCGTTTGGTAAGTCGTTCGTCTTGGGCAAGCGTTTGACCCAGGTTTGCAGCTGCTAATGCTTGATCTAGTAAGGCTTTATCTGGGCTTGCCAAACCAAATTGACCAAAAACAGCCACATGCCAAGTGTTTTCATTGGGATCGATTAGTTTACTAAAATGTAGGCGGTCAAATGAAGCTGTTTCGGTGTTTAATTCAGGTTTATGGAAATATTCGTTCAGCGTTTGTATGGGATTGGCATTTTCATTGAAATCAAAAATAACCAAGCTTGAGCTGTCTTTTTTGAGATGAACAAAACCACTTTTCATGCACTTTAACCAAGGGCTATTGGCAAATTTTGGGTCGAGCTGAACAGCATACGTTTTGTCATAGAAGTAGTAAGTGTTAAAAAAATCTGGAACGACCTCGCTAAATAGTGCTTGATCATCTTTTTTACTGAGTTGCGGGTTTCGATTATTGGTTTTGATGTAGCGGTAGTAACCCTCCTTTTTGCGGTAGGTCTCTGTTAGTTTAATTTGATTTTGCTCCCAACTAAACCAAGCAAAACTGGCTTTTGCACTCACTTGAATTTTGTTTTGTTGGGCAACGGGAAGTTCGCCATCATAGACGAGTAATTGATTGCCATTGAAAAGGCCATGTAGTTTCCCAAAAGTAAATTTTTTCAGGCGCCCCATTTGAAAAGGGAATAAACCATTCTGGAAAAGTGCTTTGACTTCAGTTGCGGTCCAATTTGTTTTCTTCTCAATTAACATTTTGGTGTGCTTCGAACTAAAGAATATGATGCTTGGTTCTTTAAGCTGTTTACGAAACGAAAAGTAAAGACTTTGATTGAGTTCTGTTGTGACAATTCGCTCGTTATTCCAGTCTAGTGAATTGGGGTCTTGGACTACGAAAACAGTATGATCTTGCGGTGTGAAATAATGCCTGAAATCCGTAAGATTTTCATTGGATAACACATCATAGGCACTGAATAAAATCCAGCCCAAAGAAAGCAATCCGATGCTCAAGAGAATAAGGCGTTGACGCATTCGCTTTTTTTTCAAAGTTAGTTTCCCTTTACGCGCAAAAAACGCAGCTTTTCAATTCTAATTAACAGGTCTTTGTGTACACAATGGTGTCGACGAGTCAGTCGAAAAGTGCCAGCTGATTTTGCAGTGGTAAAAGTTGAAAAGTCATACGGTGAAATGGACTAGGACCAATTGCGGCAATAGCGGAGCGATGCGCTAAAGTAGGATAGCCTTGATTGCGGTCCCAGGCATATGCTGGATGTAATTGATGTAACTCGGACATCAATTGATCGCGTTCGGTTTTAGCTAAAATACTTGCTGCTGCAATGCTCGCAAACCGCGCATCGCCTTTAACCATACATTCGTACGGAATTTGATGGTAGGGTTTAAAGCGGTTACCATCGACTAAAATAAATTCAGGTTGAATAGACAATTGGGCCAGCGCCCGGTGCATGGCTAAAATACTGGCATTTAAGATATTTATCTGGTCTATTTCAAGGTGGTCAACTATACCGATACCAAATGCGCTTGCTTTCTCTATGATTTCCAGTCGAAGTGTAGTGCGTTGTTTGGCACTTAATTTTTTGGAATCATTTAGTGCTTTAATTGGTTTTCTAGGGTCTAAAATAACCGCAGCGGCCACAACGGGCCCGGCAAGGCAGCCTCTTCCGGCTTCATCACAACCCGCCTCAACTGCAAAGGTGTGTTGATACGGTAATATTAACGTTTCCACATTGCCAAATTATTGAAATATTTCGTAGTTTTATGCGAAACTAAATTCTCAACTATGAAAAAAGTAGCGCTCCTCGCACTGGCACTAGGTCTCAACTTATTGGTTTTTGGACAAAAAACACTCAATGCCAGTGTCAAAAACAAAGCAGAATTGCAAAGTGGTATTTCCACTGGTCATATTCGCCTCACTTTACCTGAAGAGGTTACCCAAGAGAACGTCATCATGTACGCGAAATACTACACGAACATGTTTACTGTAGATTTCGATGCTAAATCTCATGTAGCTACTTTTCATATGTTGACCAACGATGCCAACTCAAGACGTGTTATCTTGCGCTTTTTGGGGGCTAATCAAATTGTAAATGTGCAAGTCGAAGACCGTCTTTACGATCTCGGTACGTTCTTCGATACGTATCTCCAATAATCCATCTTTTAAACGTTCTAATGAAGTTGTTTTTTGTCGCGGTTGCCGCTTTTGCGTTCAGTTTATCTAGTTGTAAATCAACAAAAATGGCCTACAAGCATTATGGCCCAACAGCGGTAGATTCTACCCAGGCCATTACACTTGACGAAATGGTTAAAACCTTTGCAGCGCAGCCAAAAAACGATGTTTTCACTTTTTATGCGCCTTTAGTTGGCGTTTGTCAAAGTGCAGGCTGTTGGGTAAAAGTACAACCAACTGGCAGTGAGGCTATTCGTGTCCGCTTTAAAGATCATTTCTTGATTCCACCAGTAACTGAAATCAATTCTGTGGCCTATTTTCATGGCCGTGCCTACTACGATACCATTTCAGTTGCCTTACAAAAGCACTTCCTCGAAGATGCAAAAGCCCCTCAATCCGAAATCGATCAAATCACGCAACCCAAAATTGAGTTGAATTTTGAGGCAGACGGTGTTTGGGTTAAGAAGACTTCTTCAAAGTCAAAAAAGTAAGCGTTTTTATTTTCTGAAATCATACATGCCGCCAGGTGTAAAACACAAATGCAGCGGAATATCGTCTTTATTGAGATCCGTGATTTCTACGAATTCATCAAAAAGGTGTATTCCGATAAAAATACAATCTGGTTTACATTGCTTGAGCAAGCGGTCATAAAATCCTTTTCCATAACCGACGCGCTGCCCTTCAGAACTAACAGCTAGAAGCGGGACAATCACATAATCTAGTTTACTTGCAAGAATGGTTCGACCATATTTTGGTTCGGGTATACCAAAGCTACTGACTTCCAATTGACTTGGATGTTCGTAATGATATAATGAAAGACTGTGATCTGAAAAATTTGCCTTGGATAAGACCGGATGTCCACCTTTGAGCATGATGTCCTCTAAAAGGCCATAAGTTGAGATTTCTTTTTGCTGTTCAATGGGTAAAAAAATGCTCACATATTTTGCACTAAAACGAACAGAATTCAGCACAAGTGCTTGGACTTGTGCTGATATCTTGGAAAGGTCATAGGGGCTGAGTTGTGCACGCTTTTGCTTGTAAAGCTTGCGGATCTCGGCTTTTGTCATGTTACAAACGAACGCCTAGTTCTGAAAGTTTGCGGTTGTCAACGACTTCAGCTTTTTTACGTAAACCACCCATTGCTTGGCCTTCAACTTGGTTGGCTAAGGATTGTTTGAGTTGGTCTTTTTCAGCTTGATAATTCTTAGTAGCAGGTGCTTTTGTGGTAGACTTAATTTGGATAACATAAACACCGGTTTCACCTTTTAGTGGAAGTGTGCGTTGTCCTTTTTTAAGTGCGCCTGAGAATAGATTTCCGATAATAGTTGGCTCATAGCCAGCATTGGAAATTTGAGGATTTCCAAAAGTGATTTCTGCGTCAATTACAGGTGTGTTAAAGCGCTTGGAAATAGCATCTAAAGATTTACCAGCCATTTGATTCATGAAACGTTTAGCTTTTTTCTCCTGAATGAGTTCGCGTTCCATTTGAGCGCGCACGTTTTCAAACAAAGGCTCTCCTTTTGTGCGAATGGCGCTAATCATGGCAATAATATATTTTTCTTTGTCGCGGATAGGCGCAAGGGTCATGGAGCCAACGGCTGCATCTTCTGCGTAAGCCATCTCTAATAAGCGGTCACGGGCCATTGTTGTGGTGAAGCCGTAAACTTTAGGGGCGTTGTCTTCGATTTGAATCACGCGCGGTGCGTAGTTTGCACGCGTAACGATGGTGTCGAAGAGCGCTGCCTTTTTGAACGGATCTTCTTCTTTGGAGATCTTGCGGTCAAGTTTCAATAGAATACCGTTTACTTCGCTTTCCATGTTAGCAACGGTTTCATCAGATGGCTTGAATGTAAGGCTTATTGATGCCAGTAATGGGAATTTAGAAGCAGAGCGGTCTAACACTTCCATGATGTGGTAACCAAACTCTGATTTTACGATGCCAATTTTACCGATTGGGGCGGTTGCTGCATAGGCACCGAATTCTTTTACCATATCTCCTTCGAGGAAGTCTTCGTAAACACCACCTTTGTCTTTGGATCCTGGATCTTCAGAAAACTTCTTGGTGATTTCGTCCCAGTTTGTTTTGTTGACGATTTTTAATACGCTATCTGCTGTTTTCTTTTTCGCAGCGAGCGTCTTTTCATCCATGGAAGTATTTGTTGTGATGAGGATGTGACGCACCTTAAGGCTTGCAGGAGTAAACCCAATCACTTTTGAGAGCACCATTTTCTCTTTGGAGACGTAAGGCCCAACTAATTGACCTAGTGCAGCTGTCTTGAAAATGGTATCAAGGCTCATAGGGTAAGTTTGGTAACGCTCGGCTTTAGGGTGACCCTCAGGAACGGCAGTTGCGCGTTTATCACTAAAATAAACGGGTGTCTCGCTATTCTTAGCGATGAATGCGGAGTCGTTGGTTGAGGCTGAGAAACCTTGACGCAAGGTATTCATTTTAGCCGTGAATACGGTTGAGTCTGCTTTTGACGGACGAATATTGACATCAAACATTTTGATATCTCGGCTCGGGTTGCGTACGAGGTATTTTTTGTCGCCTTTGTGTTCCTCAAAGTAAGCTTGAAGTTCTTTCTCAGTGACTTTTATATCGGCATCTGAAATTTCTGTGTAACGACGAACGACAAATGAAATCGTTTTCTTTTCGTTGTTGGCAAGATATTGGTCTTTGGCCTCGAGGTCTGTAACAAAAACACCTTGTTTAAGCAAACCAAAGTACTTTTCTGTTTTGCGGCGATCTGTATGGTAGGCTTTGAAACCATTCCATTGGTCAACAGCTTGTTTTTCTTTAGACTTTTTGAGGTTATCGAGTGTTGCTTTGAGTTTGACACGACCGTTCTCGATAGATTGAGGCGTTTGAATGCCGGTTAAGGAATCAGTAAAGAATTGTGCGAGGTCTTGAATGACGCCAAAACCGTCTTTGGCCATCCAGTATGAATCGAGCTCGCGGTCTGTTACGCCAATACCTAATTTTTCATATTCTTTGCTCAGAATGGTTGAGTCAACCATAAAGTTCCAAGCTTTGTCTGTAGAAGCCTCCATGTCGGCATCGGTAAATTCTTTGCTGTTTTGCATGGCTTGATTGCGTTCTTGCTCTTGAAATTTAGCACTTGCAATACTATAGCTTGCTGGATCTACTTTTTCTCCGAAGACCAAACCGATGCCGTATTCACCTTCACCGATGCCAAATAAACTTTGGTAGTCATTGAGAATGAATGCCAACAAAGCAATGCCGATCATTGCAACGAGTAAACCTGATTTTGCGCGAATTTTACCAATTAATGCCATGTGTATTCTATTTTAAGTCTGCGAATATATGAAGATTTGAGCAGAGTCCCAAGTATTACTGCACAAAAAAGGAGGTCTAGCGACCTCCTCCTTTCGTGGTGTTATTTTCATTGGTTTTCTGCGGCTTAGGGGCCACTTCTGTACCTGTTGGTTTTGGTGCTACCGGTTTCGGTGTAGTGGGTGCCGGGGTGGTGGTTGGTTTGGGTGTGGTCGGTGCCGGCGTTGGTTTCGGTGTTACTGGTTTGGGTGTGGTCGGTGCCGGCGTTGGTTTCGGTGTTACTGGTTTGGGTGTGGTCGGTGCCGGTGTTGGTTTTGGTGTTACTGGTTTGGGTGTGGTCGGTGCCGGTGTTGGTTTTGGTGTTACTGGTTTGGGTGTGGTCGGTGCCGGTGTTGGTTTTGGTGTTACTGGTTTGGGTGTGGTTGGTGCCGGCGTAGGTTTTGGCGCAACAGGCGTGTTCACTTTATTGGGTGTAGAGAACTGATCTTGCTTGCCTTCTTGTTGTTTATTTCCGTTTGGATTGGTCATCAAACCTTGACCGCTGCCATCATAAGTAACAAGATACGTATCTGTTGTTGTTCCGCAATCATTTGTAACTGTCAATACAAGGGTGTTGAGCCCTGGTTGTAAACTTACCTCTGCTAGAATATTACCCAAGTTATTACTGAAACCGGTGAGGAGTTCACCATTCATGCTAAAAGTAATCATCATGTTTGCCGTGTAGTTGACAATTTGCGCATTGTAGGTGAAAATGGATTGGTCGGTCGTGTGTCCGCTCGGATCCATGTTGTGAATAACTTGTGGAACGCTACAAGGCTCGTAACGTACTTCCCGTTGTTCGATGTCGCTACCGCAGGTGTTGGTCGCTGAGATTGAGATGTTGTTGATCCCTGCTTGTAAGGTCATTGGCACACTCAACTGATTGCCAATGAGCGAAGCCCCTAAAATGCCATTTCCGTTGTTGAGGATTTCAATACCGCTCACGGATGAAATTTGCGTTACAGTAGCTGTTAATATGATATCTGGATTACTTTGTCCAAACAATCCTGCTGCAGGACTGGTTATATCAATAGTAGGCTGAACGCAAGGCGCCGTGTAAGTGTATGTAATGGACTCTGACGATGACCCGCAATTGTTTTGGGCAGCAAGCGTGACCAAATTTGCGCCGTTTGCTAACTGGAGCGTTGCGGTGAGGGTGCCGTTTTGATAACCAAAAGGCTGAACTACATTATTGAGCAGTAAATTCACATTTTGAGCACTGCTGATGCCACTTATACCAGCACTGAATTGGAAAGTTGGGTTGGTGCTTGCACCTGCTGCTTGACCAAATTGAATTTGTGGCGCAACGCACGGCACGTAATTAACAAGCAGTGTTTGAGTTGTTCGGTCGCAGTCGTTTTTTCCTTGAATAACAATCGTATTCGGACCCGGTTGTAAATTCAAAGACGCTGTGAAACTTTGATTTTGTAAAGAAAATGGTTGACCAATTTGGCCGTTTAATGAGACCATAACTTGATTTGCACTCAGGCCAATTAGTTGCGCACTTAATGAAAGTGCAGAAGTACTTACCGTAGTACCATTGATGTTCTGATTACTCAAATTGATCTGAGGTGCAATACATGGTGAATAGCTGATGGTCCAAACATGAATGTCAGTTCCGCAATTGTTACTTGCGCTCAGCGCTATCGTATTCACGCCATTACTCAACTGAATGGCGGCACTTAGCGCTCCATTTTGGTAATTGAAATTGGTGGCTGTACCATTTAGCAATAAGCTAATTTGATTGGCATTGGTAACCTGACTGATTTGCGCAGCGACATTAATGGTTTGATCTGCACTTTGGAAGTTAGCCGCTGGACTGGTACTGCTGATTACAGGCGAAGTACAAGGTTGATAAGTAATATTCCAATTTTCGATATCGCTTCCGCAGCTATTGGTTGCCACCAAATTGATTTGGTTGCCACCTTGTTGCAAGTTAATCGTTGCAGCTAATTGGTTATTGCTGAAGCTAAAGTTTTGTGCTTGTCCATTTACTGTCAATTGAATTTGATTGGCAAAAGTATTGGTTAACGTAGCGGTGTACACAACAGCGCCATTGGTTGTGGTGGCGCCATTAGGAATAGCGACAGTGGTGGTAATTTGCGGCGCCTGACATTGCACATAATTGATTTGAATGGTCTTTATATCGTTGCCACAGGTATTGGCGGCCTGAATCAGAATTGCGTTGTTGCCCTGAACGAGGTTGAGTGTAGCCGATACTTGGTTGTTATTCCAGTTAAATGGCACGTTGCTACCATTCAATTTGACTTGAATATCTGAGCTATTGCTAATCTGACTCACGGCAGCTACAAAATTCAGGTTTGACGCACTAGTTGTTGTACCACTGGCGGAGGGCTGAAGTAGGGTAATTTGAGGTGCAATACAATTGTTGTAACGGACATAAATTGTTTGGCTTGCTTGTCCGCAAGTACGCACTGCTGACACTACAATCTGGTTGATTCCATTTTGCAATGAAATGTTGGACGTTAAAGTTCCATTTGCATACAGGAAAGGCACTGACATGCCATTGTTGGTGACACTCAGTCCATTCTGATTGGGCATATTTTGTAGCGTCGCAAAGAACGCAAAGTTGTTGTTGCTTACTACGATAGGATTGGTGCTGCTCGAGTTGCTGAGGTTGCTTTGTAAATTGATTGCCGGTGTTTGGCAGTCGTCAAAGGTATAACTGAAGGTTTCAACGTCTGAGCCACAATCGTTGGTGCCGGTAATGGTGATTGTATTGACCCCTAATAACAATTGTGCATTGAGTTCAAGCAGGCCATTTGCAAAAGAAAAGCCATTTTGTTCTATGCCATTGAAAATCACTTTAATGTTGTTTCTGCTGCTGACGTTGCTAATGGTGGCTCTTAATCTCAATGCTGCATTGTTGAGTGTTGAATTGACAACAGGGCTTGTAATGGCAATGGTTGGCGGCGTACAGTTTTGGAAATTAATCGAGCTGTTGATCTGATCTGTACCGCAAGGGTTGGTATAGCGCACCTGAAAATTATTTAACCCGGGGCTGAGGTTCACAGTTGCTGTGATGGTTGTTCCGTTGAGTTGCGCATTGGTCACCGCAATATTATTGTGCAAAACAAGCAGCTGACCTCCGTTGGTAGAACCATTTAAGGTGGCGCGTAAATTGAAACTGGCTTGGTTGGTTGTTGTGCCTGGTGCATTGGGCTGCAACCAAGAAAGTTGAGGTGTACGACAGTCATCGTAATTGATAGTCAACTGATCAAATGCACTACCACAACCGTTGCTGGCATTGATACGGATGATATTCACACCTGGTGTCAAAGATAGGGTTCGTTGCAATAAACCATTGTTAGGATTATAGCTAAAGCCATTGGCTGCCATATTGTTGTGTAGTACCTGAATCTGACTTGCATTGAGCTGCCCGCTGAGCGTAGCGCTAAGTGCAAAGCTAGCTTGTTGAACAGTTGTATTTGGTTGCCCGTTGTTCATGATTTGAACGGTTGGCAATTGACACGCTATTTGTTCAATTTGCAAGGATTGCGTTTTGGAACCACATGCCGTTGTTGCCGTTATGGTAAAAGTATTGATGCCCGGAACGAGGTTGACCAACGCCTCTAATCGGCCTGTTTGCGGATTGAAATTGAAAGGTAAAGATTGGTTTTGCGCATTGATGAGTTGTATTTCTTGCGAAGTACTCACGTTGGCAAGGTCAAAGCGAAGCATCAGGCTTGAAACAGATACACTTGTCTGAGGTTGCCCAACCACACTTATGATTGGCTGCGGACAATTTTGGGTGAAGTTATTGATGTTCGATACGGTGTTTGTATTTTCTCTAGGCGGTTTAGTTGTGCTTTCTCTTCCCTTGAAGTGAATTTGGATAAAACCAGAGGTGTAATGATACCAATCGTTTTTGGGGCGCGGATCCATGGAAACCAATCCGTCGAAAGAATCGGCCATTGTAAAAGTGGTTTTGTGTTCTACGCCAAAACTCACGCGACCTTTGTGATAAGCCAAACCAAAGCCCAAGCTAGGCATCCAATTTACAGCCCAATCGTTGTTTTGCAAGCCGTCAATTCTTGTTTCATAGACGTCGTCTAGTACACCCACGAGCTGTGTATTCGCTGGGAGTGATGCGTCTAATGCATTGTAATTATAAATACCCAGTGTATCGAATGCGTCGGTCCAATTTTGCTGCCAAGTGAGACCTATTCCACCAAAAATGTAGGGATCGAAACCAGTGCGCTCGCGCAAGCGACCTGCGTGCAACACCAATTCAAGATCGAGTTCGCGTACATCTGAACGAAAGTTGTGTACATACTGATTTTCACCGGTTAAATAGGAGGCAAGGAGTGGGTTAGAATTAGCTGTAAGGGTCGAAACCGTTTGGTCCTGGCCGTACCATTGACCAGAAAGGAAACGTCCGCGCAGGTCAAAAGACAAACCACGCCCGTAATCGTAATTGTAAGATCTTCCAAGGGTGAGTCCCCAACCATTATAGCGTTCAAAATCGATATCTGTGCTGTGCCAGGTCGCACCATAATTAAAGCCCCAAAACCATTTGGAACTATTGTAATTGACATGTTGTGCAGTGGCAGTGGTTACACTTATTGCAAAGAGCAAAAGGAAGTAGCTATTTCTCATAAAAATGAATTTCGGTTGCTTACCTAAATTTTATGCCAAATTTCTTAAAAATAAACGGTTTACGAAATTTTTAACGAAGTTCTTATTGTTTTGGGTAATAAGAATAGTTGGTAAAACGCAATATGCGCAACTGATTGTTGGCCACATCTTTGAGAATCAAGGACCCTAGAAAACCGGTTTTGTAGTCGTAGACAATTTGATAATCGGTCTTGAATATACCTTCTTTATAAAGATGCATCTCAATGAGGTTTCCCCATTGGTCATAGCGGTAACGCCATTCTTCGATGGGTGTGGCATTCTCGCTTTGCAGCAAGGATTTTTTGGCGAGTAAACCAGTTTCGTTGTAAGTAAAAAAGGTGGTTTGGGTCGTTTGTGAAATTCGAAAATAGGTTTGTTCTTGAGTGAGATACCCGTCGGGGTTAAAAATAGAACTCACTTCAAGATAAGGTCTTTGGTAATTGTTGTAACGTGTATAATTTTGGTTGGCATCTAAATGATAACGGAAGGTCTCGGTGCGCATTTTTACCGAAGAAATCAAGGTGTCGTTGCGGTGGTCGTAGATGTCGCGGTATAAGGCAATGCTAATGAGGCGCTCAAGAGAGTCGTATTGATAGTGTTCGCAAAGCGCCCCGCCATACGCGGCATAACGGTGCATTTGGATCAGGCCATTTTCAAAATACTTGTAATGATGAAAAGTACTATCCTTTGTGCTTCCCTTTTGAACGATTTCCATACTAGAGATGAGCTGCCCTTTTGTATTGAAACGGTATTCAAAACGGTCTGCACTCGGCTTGAAAGCTTCGTCTCCTTTTTTATAGGTGTAAAAACCACTAATGCGTTCTATGTGCGATGCAGCGATGAGTTCGGCATTGAAAAATGGCAAATCCCCAAATGCCTCACCTTTCTGATTGAGAATGAATTGAGCCTTTACGCTAGGAGTGGCTAGAATGGCACAAAACAGAAAAAATACAAGGCTTCTCACGAAAGCAGGTCAGCTAATATGCGTTTCCAACTTGCCTTGGCGGCAATGACTGCCTCGAGTTCGCTGATTTGAATGCGCTCTTGGGTCATGGTGTCGCGGTCTCGGATAGTGACAGTGTTGTCTTCTAAGGTTTGGTGATCAACAGTAATCGAGAAAGGTGTTCCGATGGCATCTTGTCTGCGGTAACGTTTGCCAATAGAGTCCTTTTCGTCGTACTGAACGCTGTATTCTAGCTGAAGCTGAGCCATGATTTCACGCGCTTTCTCTGGCAAGCCGTCTTTTTTAATGAGTGGTAGTATTGCCGCTTTGTATGGTGCCAACACGGCAGGAATTTTGAGTACAACGCGTGCCGAACCGTCTTCGAGGGTTTCTTCTTGGTAGGCGGCGCTGAGCACTGCTAAAAACATGCGATCTAGTCCAACAGAGGTCTCGATGACATAAGGAACATAACTTTGGTTGAGTTCTGGATCAAAAAACTGCAATTTTTTGCCCGAATATTGTTCGTGCTGTTTAAGGTCGAAGTCTGTGCGGGAGTGTATGCCTTCGAGTTCTTTGAAGCCCATCGGGAAATTGTATTCAATATCGCAAGCGGCATTGGCGTAGTGTGCTAACTTTAAGTGATCATGGAAACGGTAAAGTTCTGGACCCATGCCTAAGTTTTGATGCCATTTGGTGCGCAGGTTTTTCCAGTAATCGTACCATTTCATTTCTTCGCCTGGTCTAACAAAAAATTGCATTTCCATTTGTTCAAATTCGCGCATGCGGAAAATAAACTGACGTGCAACAATTTCGTTGCGGAATGCTTTTCCGATTTGGGCAATGCCAAATGGTATTTTCATACGGCCTGATTTCTGCACATTTAAGAAATTCACGAAAATACCTTGGGCAGTTTCTGGACGCAAATAAATGGTGCTGGCGTCGCCGGCAACTGACCCAAGTTCTGTAGAGAACATCAGGTTGAACTGCCGCACTTCTGTCCAATTTTTGGAGCCTGATATTGGGCAAACGATTTCAAGGTCTATGATGAGTTGGCGCACGGCTTCGAGGTCGTTTTGCTCGAGGGCATTTTTCATGCGGGTCTCGATTTGCTCGATTTTTTCTTGGTTGCGCAGCACATTGGGATTGGTAGCCCTAAATTGTGCAGCATCGAATGCCTCACCAAAGCGTTTTTGACCTTTTTCGACTTCTTTTTCTATTTTTTGTCGGATTTTCTCGATGTGCTCCTCAAGCAGGACATCGGCACGATAGCGTTTTTTGGAATCTTTGTTATCGATGAGCGGATCATTGAAGGCATCTACGTGCCCGGAAGCTTTCCAGGTAGTTGGGTGCATGAAAATGGCGGAGTCGAGCCCGACGATATTTTCATGGAGTTGCACCATTGCTTTCCACCAATAGGTTTTGATGTTGTTTTTAAGTTCGGCGCCAAGCTGACCGTAGTCATAGGTGGCGGCGAGCCCGTCGTAAATTTCTGAAGATGGGAAAACGAATCCGTATTCTTTTGCGTGTGAGATGAGGTCTTTGAGGCGGTCTTTTTGTGTTTCCATAGTTGCAAAGATACGAAAAGCACTATTTTTACTCTATGATTTTTTACCTCAACCCGACTCAATTTATAGACACCAGTTTGCCACTCGATCTTTCAATGCCTTTGCGTGCTACTTCTGATAACCCGCGTGCGTGGTATGTCGATGCACCACGTATAGATCCGGTGCGCGCCAATGGTTTTGTTGGCAGTGTAGCCGAAGGCGGCGCAGTGAATTTTAGAGATATTTATTTCAACCCGCACGGACACGGTACACATACCGAGTCATATGGTCATATTAGCCGAGAAATTTATCCGGTAAGTGCCGTTTTTGATCAATTTTTTTTCAGAGCAACGCTACTAAGTGTAGCCCCAAGAATATTGGACAACGGCGATCGGGTTGTTTTTGCCGATCAACTCGAGGCCTTGCTTTCGAGTGATTTTACGGAGGCGGTGCTCATTCGAACACTGCCAAATCGGCAAGAAAAATTGACCGCTAATTATTCAGGGTCCAATCCGTGTTATTTTGATGTGGGGGTAGTGGCGTTGCTCGATCAATTACAAACCAAGCATTTTTTGGTAGACACGCCTTCAGTGGACCGCGAAGAAGACAATGGCGTCTTGGCTTTTCATCATGCGTTTTGGAACGTGCCAGCTGACCCCATAAAAGACCGCAGTATTACGGAATTGATTTTCGTTGCGGATGAAATTACTGATGGAAGCTATTTACTGGAATTGCAGTTGGCACATTTTCAGAATGATGCAAGCCCTAGCAGGCCATTGTTGTATGCCATAAACGAAAAAAAGGACTGACGAATCAGCCCTTTTCCTAGTAGTAGACAAAACTGTCTGAGTGGTGCATGTAAAGTAAAAAGGACAGGAACCTCTTGTACATATTCCTTTCGGACGTTGACAAAAACTATTAAACTCTTATCAAACTAGAAAATGAAACTGCCTCTCCAAGCAGCTTGTCAACTGCTATGCACAAGAAGTATCCTGTTTCTCTCCTTATTTCACATTAAACTTAAAGCGAATTTTTCGAAGCTAAAGTGTCAAATGAACATCTTCTTCAATTGATTGAATATTGCCCCAATTTTTGTGAATATTGAAGTTAGCGGCTGTCGTTTATTCAAAAAATAAACGACCGTTGATCCATTCGGGGTCGAGGGTGGCGTGGTTGCGTTGGTAAAACCGGAGTGCAATACTGTTCCAATCGAGTACTTGCCAATCCATGCGGCGCACGCCCCATTTTTTGGCTGTAACAACGACTTGATCAAAGAGTGCTTGGCCGTAGCCTTTTTTGCGTTCGGATTCTTGTACATAAAAATCCTCAAGGTATAAGCAGCGTCCTTTCCAGGTTGAGTAGGAAACATAGTAAAGAGCAAAACCGATGACGTTTCCTTCAGGGCTCTCGGCCACAAGTGCTTCACATATGCGGTCTTCAAATAAATCGTTTTGCAATTGAGTAGGGGTGTTACTGACTTGCTCTGGCGCACGTTCGAAAGTAGCGAGCTCTTGAATGAGGCTAAAAATGGCCGAGACGTCTTTGGGCTCAGCCGCTCTGATGAGATGGTTATTTGAGGCCATTGAGGTCAAAACGAAGCGTAACGCCGGTCTTGAGGTTACCTGTCGGGTAGCTCAAGGATACTTTTGGCGTATTGATAAATTGTTCGTAGTAGAAAATTGCACTGAGGTACTCATTTAACTTGTAGTTTGCATCGAGCTTGAAGCTGACAGTGGTTTGCCCTGCGGTGGCCATATTGGTATTTTCAACTACTTTGCGAATAACGGTTGCGTTGTCTCTGAAAGAGAAATTCACATTGATCAGGAGGTCACTGGCATCTACGCTCTTCACTAATTTCAATTTTGGTACGTTAATGACAGTTCCGACCACGATTTCCTGACCAAGGGTTTCTGTTACTTGGTTGTTGTTGAGTGACAAAGTGGCCTGACGGTCTTTTTTGTATTCAAAATTGGTGGTGATGTTTTTATTGCCGATTTTCCAAGTAGCCAACATACCGATGAGTGGTGAAAAGCGCTCGGTTATGGTAATATTTTGTACTTGCATTGGCGCAATGAAATTGTTGTTGAGGTCAAAGGCCGTAGGTGAACCATTGGCATCGAGTGTGGCGTTTAGGTTGGTTTGCATGCCGTTTACCGATACAGACGACGAATAGCCGTGGTTGAGTTTGAATGATTTAACCACGTCTTTGGCGAATTCAAATTTGCTGAGGCCCGCGTAGTTGATCGTCCAGTTAGGTAGAGGAAGGTTGCTTCTTGGATTGATATTTTGACTATTTACTGCTGAATTTGTGTAAGCCGTTAAGAAGGATCCAATTACCACCTCCTGTTGAGTCGCAGCGTAACCGTCGTAGTAGCCATTTGGTAAAGAACTCGAATTTGCGTTGGTAGCACCAATTAACTGCGATACTTGCTGGCTGTTGTTGAGCATTTGCTGAAAGATTGGAGAGCGGAAAGAGCTGTCCATTTTGGCAAAAGCCGTTCCCCAAGAAATGGTAGTATAAGTTAAGGTACTGCTCTCAAAACGGCTTTGGTTTTCAAAAGCTGCTGTGCTTGGGTTCCAGCGGTAAAACTCGCCAGCTTGGGTGCTGTAGTTTCGGGATGCGTTGAGGTTGATGTTGAGGTCTTTGAGCGGTTCAAGTGTTGCCTTTAATTGCAGGTTCGCGGTATGATTGATCATGAACTGCTTATTGAGGTTTTCGTTTTGTACCAACCAGCTGTTATCACGGGCGTATTCGCCTACATGATAACCGGTCTCGCGTCCAAAGATATCATAGGCTTGTTTACCAAATACAAACGAACTTAGACCAAGTGTATTGGCGTTCATGCCAAGCACACTGGATTCTTGGTTGTAACCCGGCAACATGGTTCCATCTGACAGCGCATAGGTTCCTGAGATACTGCGCACACTCATGAGGAGGCGTGCTAAAGTACCAAGGACAGGGTTGATTTCTTCGTTTTCTTTGGCTTTAAGTGCTTCTTCTCTGGCTTGTTTGCGCTCAAATCGGGCAAGTTGTCGGTCGTATTCTTTGCGCTCCTTTTCAGTCATTTCTTCGAGCGGTTTTTTAGGCTTGAATTCAGGTTTTTTCGGTGGGCTACCCTTTCCTGGCTGGGCGCCGCCTGCACCTGTTTTCGCCGAATTGGTTTTTGCTCCTTTGCCATCGGCGAGCACGCGTTTAAAGTAGGGGACTTTGTTGTAAAGGGTAACGAGATTCCCTTGAGCGGTCATGTTGATTGACCGTGAGTTTTGAATGGTATTTCCAAATTCGGCCTGTCCAAGTGGTGCACGCTGCCAATTGTAAGTCCCGGCATATTTGATGTTCGATGAAAGCCATGAGGTAACTGGTAATTTATCAAATGGCAATGTATAACTCAAAGAATAGTTGTGGGTGTAGTCCATGGTGCGTCCAAAGGTGTTCATTTGGGAGCGGATGGTATCCATAAATTCTTGATAACCTTCAGGGTTGGTGCGTCGGTCGACACCGTGGTTACCTTCTTCAAAAATGGAGCGGTTGTTGGCAGTAAATGTTGTTTTGAAGGCTTTGGTGAGGTCATAACCTACTTGGTAATTGCGATTCCAATCAAAGCGCTTTAAATAAATGGGGTCAAAGTCATAATCAGGCACTACGATATTGCGCACTTGCCTTTCGTTGTAAATTCGAGAATAGTCGTTGGTGAATGTGATGTTCTTAGGTAAATAGTACAAATTGAAGTCCTTGATGGGTTTTAGCCATGGATTGTTTTGTGCGGGCTCCCATTTTTTAAATGGCTCCCATGGTTTACCAGCGAACGTGTAGTTGTAATTGAGTGCGCCCGTCCAGGTGCGTGTCATATCTGATTTGATATTGAAGTCACGCTTGACATTTTCTGCAAAAGCATAGGTTGCAGACCAGTTGGAAATACTCCAAAATTGTGGTTTGGTTCCGGCTTTTGCTTCTTTGCGCACGTTCGTGAAATTATACGAACGGCGTTCAGTGAAATCTTGTCCGAGTTTCATGCGCTCTTTACGGGTAGCGATATCGTAGTTCGATAATTTAATGTCTGGGTTGAAAGGATCGTATTCTGGATTAATGACACCAATCGAATAGCCGTAATAGAATGGCAAAGAAACGCGCGCTTGCTTGCCAAAGAATTGACCTAGCTGCATGGTAGTGCTGATATCGGCGCCCATACGTTGGTTACGTTGGCGGTCTTGAACACGGCTGTCTATAGCACCCCAGTTGATGCCAGAGTAGTTTCCTGCCGCTTGAACAGTTGCAAAATCGGCAAGTTGCAGTTGCATTTGGCCCACAGCAGCAGATCCTCCGTCGCTGACAAAATCGGTGAGGCGCATTTCGTTGACCCAAACATTGACGCACTCGGCGTCGCCGTTGTCTGGCCCCCATGTGTTGTCTGGATCAGACTTAGAGGGGTTTCTGACGCCGATCATGATGGTTTTAATTCCTTGAAGGTTCGGACTCCCTTTGACTTTAATATGGTTATTGGGGTTATTGGGATCTACGGTTTCATATTCGACAATGCTCGACACCCCAGGCACTCCTTGTTCTAGTTTGGCATTGCGTTCCATTTTGAGATCCAATAATTTATCGAATTCAATTTCGATATTATTGGCACTAGGCCAGATGAGGTCCGGATTGGTAGTGCTCCAATCCGTTACTTTCATTGGAAGCTCGTATTCGTAATAGTTATCGACGTAATCGGTACCAAGGCGCACGAATACAGTCAGTTCGTTGTCTTTGAGCTGGTTTTGAACCACAGACTCTGCGTGCACAAACATTTTGAGTTTTTTGTAGGTGCGCACATCAAATTGGACATTGCGGTACGCTGCTCGGGCATCGCCGTCCTGTAGGTTACAAACTTCTAGTACCAGCGCTTGTTCGTTCATTTGACGTTGGTACACTTGTGATGGATCGATTTCGCGGTCGATTCCAGGAGGTACTACATAATTAATTGGTTGACGCTGTGCGTTTTCTTCAATATTTAAAGCAGCAATATTGAAGGATGTGAGGTTAGGGTCTGTTTGTACGCTAAGACCAGGCTGGGTAAGGTCTTGGAAATAACGACGCCATTCGCCGCGAACAAATTCAAGCCGGGCAAAACGCAAAACAACTGGTTCATCAAAACCTTTCATGTACACGCGCATGAAACGAATAGAACGGAAGTCCTGAATGCCATTGACACGTTTTTCAAAATCGCGGATCGGGACCTTAAACTGATACCAAGTTTCTGTCTTGGTGCCGTTTTGGTAGACCTGTTTGTTGGTGATGAAGTTGCTGCCTACATTTTGTAAGTCATTTGGCCTGAGGCTAACGCGGTATTGGAAATATGCTTCTGATTCAGAAAGGTTGTTGTCTTGGTTGATATCCTCGATGTCTGGAAAGTTGGAGGCAATAGTTGGGTAGCCGATGGTGTTGGCTGTATCTGACATTTCGGTAGTAGGCGAGTTACCTTGCATTCCGTTGTAACGTTTGTAGCGCTCAAGGATATTGAGTTTGGCGTTGTCGTAGTTGTCGTCGAGATAGTAGTTGTAGTCGTCGGTAGATGGATCGGCAATCATGCGGGCTTTTGCCGACGGGCTAAGCGTGTTGTTGTTTTGGACCCAATTGACAAAAGCAGCGTAGCTTTGCGCTTCGTCGGTGTTGTCCCAGCCGTCTAGACCGACATCTTGCTTGATGCGTGACGCCGGGTCGTTGGCAAACGCATTGACGACAACTTGTTGGGTCGAAATGCGCCCCCATAATGTGGTGTCGATGTTGTCCAATAAAACAGGATCGGCATTTGGTGGTAGTCCGTGCTCAAAACTTTTGCGGGAATCGGGGAGGATGTCTTCTGATATATTGCCTAAGTTGAAGTAGAGATCACCTCCGGTCATTGGGGTGTTTGGATTTTGATTTTCGGCATCTTCGTTGAAAGGATCCAATAACCAAAATTGAATGAATTCGATATTTGCCAATTCAAAGTCATTGGTGGTGAGGCCGCGCATAATGCCGCCCCAACGCTCTTCTGGATTGGTAAAGCGCCCTAATGAATCAATGGTAGCAGTGGTGTCGTAGTTGTACATTCCGCGCTCAGCTGGATAATAAGCGAGGTCTAAAACGTTGATGTTAGTTATCGAACCATATTGTAATTGTAAGTTCGGGAAGATATCGGTCATTTGAATCAGGCGCATGCGGCTGTCATAAAGCATAGTTGGATCTTGCTTGATGTGCGCTGGTGTCAGCTGATTGCTTTGATAAAAGACGGGGTCAATGGTGTACCACGATAAATTGGCGCGTTTGTAGCCAGCGCTGAGGTCTTTTTTGGCTGCTTCTGGGAATAAATCGGGTTGGCCTTGCGGAACCGAAGCCAAACGCCAAGCAGCAATGCTCTTGAGGTCGATGGCACTTTGCGAGGCTTCGAAATCGTCGATGTAGGAGGTTCCTTCTTTGTTAATGGCGCGCGGCTGACCAGGTCTTAAGGTAGCAACCTCTCCAGACATCGAGAGGGTAGACATGGTGCTTGTGGAAATAACGGGCAGGAGGTCGACGAGTCTGGTAAGTGCGGGAACATTAGTGCGAAAAGCAAAGTCTGCACCCAGCACATTATTCTTAAATGGTTCGCTGCCAAAATCTACTTTTTGGGTAACTGGGCGCTCCATCATGCGCAACCAAGTAGCACCTACTTTGAAGTTCTCGTTGATGCGGTATTGGTAGCGGCCGCCGATCATGGAGCGTGCTTGGAAACCAAAAACAGAATTCGACTCAATAGAAATTTTAATTGGCGTGTTGGATTCAAGGATGCCTGTATTGAGGATTTTTACACGGCTAAATGCATAATCAACGGTGTAGTCGACACCTTCTACTAAGCGCATTCCACCGGCTGTCACGACAACCGCACCTTGTGGAATATTCATGACATTCAATGGAATCTCTGAGGAAATAGAAGATTGGAACTCACCTTTAAATACAAAGCGATTTTTGCTCGGGATTTGTTGGGCAGCTGTTTTGGTAGAGTCGTAGAGCTCGGTGTAAGAAAGTTGATTGACGTAGAGCGCAGGTACACCCGCTTCAGTGAGCTTTTCAGCTAGGGTTTTGCCGAAAGGCTCGACGGTGGTGAAGAAAATGCGGCCGTTCTTACGATTAATGGTACCTCCGTTATCGATTTTGTTGCCGACAACATTGAATGGCGCAAAATCGAAAACACCATCCGAAAAAGGTTGGTTGTTTTGGTTGATTTTATCCATTTCAAGCAGGGTGACAATTTGTTTTTTGTCGATGCCGTCAAATGGCAAGAAAGGTTGTAATACGGAAGTTTCGCGGTTGTTGTAATAGATATCAATTTTGAAGCCGAGCTGATCTACTTGGTAGGCGCCGATTGAGTAGACGTTTTTCATCATGAGGTCCCAAATTTTATTTTTAGGATTGGTGATGGTCGGTTTGATGAGTTTTAAAATGAGCGCCTCTTGGCCATTGGCGCCATCGGTAGAGAACTCACCCACTTGATAAGTCTGGCCGCGGTAAGTGTATTCGTAGGCAACAGCCAAGACTTCGTCGTTGTTGAGTGCGGTATTTAACGAGATGTATCCGAGCAGGGCGTTGTAGGTAAATTCGTTCTCGTTGAGTTTGCGTGCATTTTCTACTTTCTCGTAGTCGACAGCTTGGTTGAACGGCCCTGGTGAATTGACTTGGGCACTGAGTGCGAGCACCGCATTGGAGAAACCGCGCACAAGCGGTTGGGCTGCAGCCCAGTCGTAAAGGCCATTGGCTTGGTTGTCTGGAAGTTCTTGACTGCTGTAATTGCCCGGATTTCCTTGGCAATTACTTGCTTTGGCTTCTCCGAGGTCAGAGAAAGCAACGATGTTGCGCGTGTTCTCGGTGATGCTGCTGCGGTTGGTAACCCATACTTCGATACGTGTGATGTAAGTGGTTGAATTCACGACAGGCAACGTAGCCATTGCGGTGTCATAGTGCTGTTGGTGGTATAAATTCAGGAAGTAATGGCGATTGGCTTCGTAGTTGTCGGCGGTAATTTCAAATTTCTGAACTTGTGCCTTGCCAGTGACGTTGATTTCAGTCCGTTTGCCTTTGGATTGGGCTAAAATAAAGTCAACGGTGGATCGTCCAAATTTGAGTTGGGTTTTGAATCCAAAAAGGGTCTGGGAACTTGGTATAAGGGTTGTGGGCAGTTCTAAGCTCACCTGGCCAAGGGCAATTTTTTGTAGGATGTCGTCTTCTTTTCCCGTGCGTTCTAATTTGGAGATATTTTCAAAGTCAAAGTTGGCGCGGGTGTTGTATTTCATGTTCACCTTCATGTTGGTCCCGATTTGGCCGGTGATGTCCATGTTGATGTTTTGATTGAAATCAAAGCGCGTAATATTGCGCTGGCGCATTGGTAAAATAGGGTTGTCTACTCTGGAATGATTTGCTCCTAGAGAGATTTCGAGATTTCCACCAGGCGTAATGGTGATTTGATCAGAGCCAAAAAAGCTCTCAAAGGCTTTGGAACCAATTTTAATAGGTAGTTCAAAGGTGCGGTTTTCTGCGCTTTCTTCGGCTACTATTTCTTTCCAGTCTAATGTGAAACTCTTTTTTTCTTCGTAGAGAAGGTATTCTTCGAGTGTCATGGCTTGTGGCGGCCTAAAATAGGTGTCTTTGCCCATGATGTCTCGGAAGACGAAACTACCTGTTTTGGGGTCGTAGACGATGGTTTGGTTGAGGTTGGTTGGGTCGCCGAGGTCAAAACTTTGTGGGAGATTTTGAAACGGATTGAGTGGATTGGTGATCGGAAAAGGCAAGGTAGGTTCTTGACCAAATGCTTCTTCAATGGAGAATAACACCATTAAAAGCATAAGGCCAAAAGAGAAATATTTCTTCCAGTAGTTGTGTTGCACGGTTATAGTAGTCTTAGCGCTTCTTTGATCAGTTGTTCGACGGTTTGGTTTCCGGTATCTATTTTATCCAATACTTTTTCGGCTGATTTTTTGTCAAAACCAAGCGAAACTAATGCAATTAACGCATCAAATCGATTTCTATTGTTCGAAGAGAAAATATTCTCGGTTCCGAGCTCCATTTTTGACACCTTTCCTTTGAGATCGATGATGACGCGCTGTGCTGTTTTGGTGCCAATTCCTTTTATTTTTTGGATGCTTACAACGTCTTCTGACAAGATGGCTTGGGCAATTTCTTCTGGAGTCATGGAAGAAAGCATAATCAGTGCGGTGTTTGGCCCAATGCCTGAAACACTGATGAGGTGACCAAACATTTCGCGTTCCTCTTTGGAAGCAAAACCGTATAAAATATGGGCGTCTTCTCGAACAATCAGTTTGGTATGTACAATAATGGCTTCGTCGTTAGGTAAAGCCGAGAAGGTATTGAGTGATATCTTGACTTCATAGCCAACCCCTCCGCACTCAATGAGGAGGTCAGTAGGGTTTTTCTCGATGAGACGGCCGTTGAGTCTAGAAATCATTTGTCTTGGCTTTGGGCATCAATTACTGCAATTTTAATCATGCTGATGATTTCTCTTACGCTGGCACCGAGTTGCAATACGTGTAAAGATTTGCGCATTCCAAGAAGGATAGGGCCAATGGCATCATGCTCGTTGGTTGATTGCAAGAGTTTGTAGGCGATATTGCCGGCCGATAAGTTCGGGAAAATCAGGGTATTGACCTCTTTATTCGCTAAAAATGAGAATGGGAATTTTTCATTCATGAGTTCGCCATTTAGTGCAAAATTGGCTTGCATTTCTCCGTCAACAACGAGGTTGGGTTGGGTTTCGTGTAAGATCCGAACCGCTTTGGCCATCTTTTCAGGGTCTTCACCCGGAGAGGAGCCAAAGTTGGAATAACTCAATAGGGCAATGCGCGGTTGAACTTTAAGTCGTCGAATAAACTTGGCTACATTAACCGTGATTTCTGCTATTTCTTCGGCGCTTGGATTCAAGTTTACGGTGGTGTCTGCTAGAAATAGCGGGCCTTTCTTGGTGTTTAAGATGTACATACCTGCAATGGTCTTGACATCTTTTTGGAGCCCAATGGTACTGATAGCAGGGCGCAAAACGGAACGGTAACTGCGTGTGAGGCCGGTGACCATTGCTTCTGCCTCGCCCATATTGAGCATCATGGCGCCAAAATAGTTGCGTTCGCGCATGAGGCTGATCGCTTCGTATTCTGTGATGCCTTTGCGTTTGCGGAGTTCAAAAAATTCTTTGCCGTATTGGATGCGGCGCGCTTCTTCGTCATCGGATTTACAATCGATGATTTGAACATCGGGAATTTCAATGCTGTATTCGGACATGAGGTCCAGAATGCGTTGTTTTTTACCGAGCAGGATCGGAAATGCAACGCCTTCTTCGTAGGCTTGCTGGGCAGCCTTGAGAATTTTGATGTTGTCACCTTCTGGGAAGACCACCGTTTTTGGATTGCCTTGCGCTTTGGAGGTGATGTTGCGTTGTAGTTTATTGTCCAAGCCGAGTCTGCTCTTGAGCTGGTTTTCGTATTCTTCCCAGTTTTCAATGGGCTCTTGGGCTACCCCAGATTCCATGGCTGCGCGTGCAACCGCCGGCGCAACATAATAAATCAAGCGTGGATCTAGTGGTTTGGGAATGATTTGTTCACGTCCAAAAGAAATGTTTTTGCCACCATAGGCCTCAATCACTTCTTCTGGAATGGTTTCTTTGGCAAGTGCAGCAATAGCCTTGACCGCAGCCAACTTCATTTCTTCGTTGATGGTAGTGGCGCGCACATCCAAAGAACCTCTGAATATGTACGGGAAACCAAGAACGTTGTTGACCTGATTAGGATGGTCGGAGCGACCCGTGGCCATGATGATGTCTTTACGTACAGCGGTTGCTTCTTTGAAAGAGATTTCTGGTTCTGGATTGGCCAAAGCAAAAACAATCGGGTCTTTGGCCATGGAGGCAATCATTTCTTTGGATACCAAACCTGCTTTAGACAAACCTAAAAAGACGTCAGCACCCTTGAACGCCGCTTCAAAATCGAGGTCTTTATTATGGGTGGCAAAGGTTTGTTTCATGTCGTCGAGGTCCGTACGACCGGCATGAATAAGGCCGCGAGAGTCGTACATGTAGACGTTCTCTGGCTTGACACCCAGGCGATGGTAAAGCTTGATACACGAAACCGCAGCTGCACCAGCACCCGAGACAACAATTTTTATTTTCTCAATTTTCTTTTTGGCCAACTCCAACGCGTTAAGGAGTGCAGCAGCGCTAATGATTGCTGTGCCGTGTTGGTCGTCATGCATGATAGGGATGTCGAGCTCTTCTTTAAGGCGGCGCTCGATTTCAAAGGCTTCAGGTGCTTTGATATCTTCGAGGTTGATACCGCCAAAAGTAGGCGCAATGGCCTTGACGGTCTGAATAAAAAGCTCTGGGTCTTTGGCGTCGACTTCAATGTCAAAGACATCGATGTCTGCAAAGATTTTAAACAAGAGCCCTTTTCCTTCCATTACTGGTTTAGAGGCTTCTGGGCCGATATCACCGAGTCCGAGGACAGCTGTTCCGTTAGAAATAACGGCAACCAGATTGCGTTTGGCGGTATATTTATAAACGTCCGCTTTGTTTTCAGCAATGCGTAAACAAGGTTCGGCAACCCCCGGAGAATAGGCCAAAGAGAGGTCTCTTTGGGAGGCGTATGGTTTGGTAGGGATCACTTCGATTTTCCCTGGACGACCAGAGGAGTGGTAATCTAGGGCGTCTTGCTTCCTTATTTTTGACATTGTGTTTGCAAATTTTAGAAAAGCAAATATACGAAAAGCAATCCGTATTTACAGGCCTAGCAAGATTTCCATTGGGTCTTTAGAACCAAAGATCATGCGCTCAGGGTTTTCGAGCATTTCTTTGACTTTCACCAAGAAACCAACAGATTCTTTGCCGTCAATGATGCGGTGGTCGTAAGAAAGCGCTACATACATGATTGGTCTGATTTCTACTTTGCCGTTGATGGCAACCGGGCGTTCTACCACATTGTGCATGCCGAGAATAGCAGATTGCGGCGGGTTGATAATAGGCGTAGAGAGCATAGAGCCGAAAACGCCGCCGTTGGTGATCGTAAAAGTGCCACCGCTCATGTCTTCGGGTGTAATTTTACCGTCGCGGGCTTTGATCGCTAGGCGCTTGATTTCGCGTTCGATGTCGGCAAGACTCATTTGCTCAGCGTTGCGCACTACTGGCACCATAAGGCCTTTTGGCGAAGAAACGGCAATGCCGATGTCGGCGTAGTCGTGGAAAATCATTTCGTTGCCGTCGATTTGCGCATTGACAGCAGGGTATAATTTGAGTGCTTCTGTCACGGCTTTCGTGAAAAAGGACATGAAGCCAAGATTGACTTCGTGGTGCTTTGCAAAAGCATCTTTGTATTTGGCGCGGATGTCCATGATGGGTTTCATGTCTACTTCGTTGAAAGTAGTGAGCATGGCCGTTTCGTTTTTTACCGAAACCAAGCGTTCGGCAATTTTACGGCGCAGCATCGACATTTTTTCGCGACTTTGCGCACGGGTGCCGCCCCAGCCATGAGCTGCTTCGGTAGAAAAGCCGGCCGACATAGCGGCAATGACGTCCTGCTTGGTGATGCGTCCGTCTTTGCCACTCGCTTTGATTTGAGCTGCATTGATGTTGTTTTCTTTGAGCATTTTGGCTGCCGCCGGAGAGGCCGAACCCGCAGCGTAACTGGCTGGTTTTACTGGGTCCGGATTGGGTGCTGGAGCCGGGCTTGCCGCAGCTTCTGGCTTGGGCGCTTCACTTGCCGCTGGAGCCGCTGGGCTTGCACCCGCAGGGCGTGCTGCGCTGGTGTCTATTAGGCAAACGACTTGCCCCACCTTGACGACATCGCCTTCGGCTGCTTTAAGTGTGATGATACCGCTTTCTTCGGCAGGTAGTTCCAAAGTGGCTTTGTCTGAGTCGACCTCGGCAATAGCTTGGTCTTTTTCGACGTAGTCGCCATCGGCAACAAGCCAAGTTGCAATTTCAACTTCTGAGATCGATTCTCCCGGGCTCGGGACTTTCATTTCTAGTAAAGACATACTGTTCTATTTTAAGCTTACTTTGCGTAGGCAAAGAGGTCGGTGAATAATTTCTTGAGACGAATTTCGTGTAATTTTTTGGATCCTTCGGCACTGGCCGCACTTGCCGGTCGGCAAATACCCACAAGTGGCAGGTGGCGCAAGTTCATGGCCATATGCATCCAGGCGCCCATGTTGGCGGGTTCTTCTTGGGCCCACAAGATGTTTTCGGCTTTGTATTTGGCTAAAATAGCTTCGATTTGTGCTGTAGGGAGCGGATATAATTGTTCGATGCGTACAAAAGCCATGTTCTTGACACCTAGTTCAGCTGCCTTGACTTTCATTTCGTAATAGAACTTGCCGCTACAAAGCACAACGGTATCTATATTTTTTGCTACTGCTGTTGGGTCGTCGAGTACTTCTTGGAAGCCGCCTTTTGCCATTTCGTCGAGGCTTGAGGTGGCATCTGGGTAGCGCAACAACATTTTTGGTGAGAAGACCACTAATGGTTTTCTGAAGTCGCGTTTGATCTGGCGGCGCAATAGATGGAAATGATTGGCAGGTGTTGAGGTATTGACAACTTGCATGTTGAGGTCAGCACATTGTTGCAGGAAACGTTCCATGCGTCCGCTCGAGTGCTCGGCCCCTTGACCTTCGTAGCCGTGTGGTAAAAGCATAACCAAGCCACTTTGGGTAGCCCATTTGTCTTCGCCGGCCGAAATAAATTGATCGACCATAATCTGAGCACCGTTGAAGAAGTCGCCAAATTGTGCTTCCCAAATGGTGAGGCCAGATGGATTGGCAAGAGAATAACCGTATTCAAAACCTAAAACACCATATTCCGAAAGTAAAGAATTGTAAATGCTAAAAGGTGCTTGTTTTGCTTGTAACTCATTGAGCGTTAGCACTTCTTCTTCGGTGTCTTCGGTTTTTACCACTGCATGTCGGTGCGAGAAAGTACCGCGTTCTACGTCTTGACCTGAAATACGCACGGCATGTCCTTCGGCCAGAAGCGTGGCGTACGCCAACATTTCTGCAGAACCCCAATCTAGCTTATCACTTTCAATGGCTGCCAAGCGGTCTTCAAAGATTTTAGCGATTTTGCGGAAGTATTTTTTGCCTTCGGGTAGTGTCGCCAATTTGCGGCCGAGTTCCAAAAGCTGTTTTTTGGCGATGCCTGTTTCTGGCGATTTCTCGAAATCTTCGGCTTTTCCGTGGCGGTAATCTTTCCAGGTTAGGCTCAAGAAGTCGTAGACCCAAGCTTTTTCGCGGCTGCGAGAGGCCTCGTATTCATCCTCAAGAAATTGTTGATATTGCTGCTCTATTTGCTTGGCTTCTTCTGCATTCAGTAAGGCTTCGCGCTGCAATTGTTCCAAATAGATTTCTCTTGGATTGGGGTGCTTGGCAATAATATTGTACAACTTAGGTTGCGTAAATTTAGGTTCGTCACCTTCATTGTGCCCGTATTTGCGGTAACAAAGCAAGTCAATGAAGATATCTCTATGAAATGCCTGGCGGTATTCCATGGCAATTTCGATGGTGGTCACAACTGCTTCGATGTCGTCGCCGTTGACATGAAATACAGGGCAAAGCGTGGTTTTGGCAACATCGGTGCAATAGGTAGAGGTGCGGCCGTCAAGGTAGTTGGTGGTAAAACCGACTTGGTTATTGACGACTATATGTACAGTTCCACCAGTGCGGTAGCCGTCGAGGCCAGCCATTTGAATGGTTTCGTAGACAATTCCTTGGCCCGCAATTGCGGCGTCACCGTGAATCAATACCGGACAAACTTTGTCTTCGGATCCAAAAACGTGGTCAATTTTGGCCCGAGCTATCCCTTCTACTACGGTATTTACCGCCTCTAGGTGCGATGGGTTTGGCGCCAAAGTGAGTCCGATTTGCTTGCCATTTTCAAGTTCAATGTGCGAGGTGAATCCTTGATGGTACTTGACATCGCCATCAAAGGTGGTTTCAAAATCGAATTCTTTACCTTCGAACTCACGGAAGATGTCTCTTGGGCGTTTTTCAAAAATGTTGGCTAAAGTGTTGAGTCGGCCGCGGTGCGCCATCCCCATGACAAAATATTCTACACCTAGGGCTGCTCCTTTGTGGACGAGTGTATCGAGGGCTGGAATCAGGCCTTCGCCTCCTTCAATTGAAAAGCGTTTTTGCCCGACAAATTTTTTGCCGAGAAATGCCTCAAAGCCTGTAGCTTGATTGAGTTTTTCGTAGATTTTCTTTTTTCGTTTCGGGTCAAATACCGGACGGTTATTGAGTTCTATTTTGTTTCGAAACCAGTCGATGCGCTCGGGGTCGCGCATGTACATGTACTCGATGCCGATTGATTGGCAATAAGTAAGTTCTAAATGAGCAATGATATCGGAAAGTTTTGCTGCTCCGATACCGATTTGTTCGCCTGCCTGAAATAATTCATTGAGGTCTTGTTCTGTAAGTCCAAAATGCGCAATATCCAGGGTAGGTGTGTGTTTGCGTCGTTCGCGCACAGGGTTGGTACGCGTAAAGAGGTGTCCGCGGGTGCGGTAACCGTTAATGAGGTTGATGACTTTGAATTCCTTGACAAAATTCTCTGGGATGCCGCCTTGCTCATAGTTGGTTTGCGCGAATTCAAAACCTTCGAAGAATTTGGCCCAACCGATATCGACACTTGTAGGGTCTTGGCGGTATTGTTGGTAGAGGTGATCTATGGCAGAAACATCTGCATTGCCTACGTAGGAAACTTTATCCATGTTGTTATCAAATTACCTTACAAAATTACGATGTCCGTTCATGTAAGATGAAGAAATTGTGAAAGATCAAAAGCGCTATTTCTTTGTTTTTGAACAAAGCGAATTCAGGCGCGTTTGAAGCATATGAATGACGCCATTTGCCTCGTATTTCCGCAGCAGCTTTTCGAGCTGCATCCTGCCTTTGCGCATGCATCTGTATTTTGGTTGGTAGAAGACGAACTCTTCTTCAAACAGCTTCCGTTTCACCGTAAAAAATTGGCCTTTCATCGCGCTTCAATGAGTTACTACGCAGAATTATTGCGGAGTAAAGGCAAACGCGTGGTGCACTTGCGACATGACCAAGCAGATTTGAGCCAAATTTTTTCGGACTTGAAAAAACAGTGCCGGTCCGTTCATATTGTGGACCCGACTGATTTTTTGCTTGAAAAAAGAATTCGTCGGTATGCTGCTCAAAACGATTTGACCATTCGGTGGTATGAAAATCCGTCCTTTCTCAATTCAAGAGAACAGAACCAAAAATTGCTACCTGCCAATGGAAAGCGGTTTTTGATGGCGGATTTTTACAAAAAGCAACGACAGCGTCTAGGCATCTTGTTAGCGCCCGATGGCCAGCCCATCGGCGGACGCTGGAGCTTCGATACAGAAAATCGCAAAGCCTTGCCCAAAGGTATGGCCTTACCAGCGTTCCCCACCTACGCCAATGTTTGGTCAATAGAAGCCGAAGCACAAATAAACCAGGAATTCCCTGAAAATTCCGGCGACCCTGATTTAGCGAATTATCCGACCACACATGCCCAAGCAAAGGACGCACTCGCTTATTTTGTAGCACACAATTTGGCTTTATTTGGCCCTTATCAAGATGCCTTTAGTGCGCAGTCATGTTATGTATTTCATTCCAATTTATCCACAGCAATCAATGCAGGTTTGTTGTTGCCTCAAGAAGTTATTACAGCGGTCACGGACGCCTATGCAAAAGGGGAAGTGGAAATCGAAAGTGCCGAAGGATTTTTGCGTCAGGTGATCGGATGGCGGGAATTTATCCGGGGGGTTTATGAAAATGCAGGTGTCAAACAACGCACCACCAATGCCATGAATCATGAGCGCAAACTCGATTGGACGCAAATTGGTAGTTTGTCATTTATGCAAGCCACCCAACAAAAATTAGAACAGCACGCCTACGCGCATCACATCGAGCGCCTGATGCTTTTGGGTAATTTTTTCTTTCTCTCGGAGTTTCATCCAGACGATGTCTATCGATTTTTTATGACGCATTTTATGGATGCCTATGACTGGGTGATGGTCCCGAATGTCTACGGCATGAGCCAATACGCCGATGGTGGCCTAATGACCACCAAACCCTATTTTTCGAGTTCGAACTATCTCAAAAAACAAGGCTTCAAAACGGATGCCGATGGCGCAGCACTTTTCGATGCACTTTTTTGGCATTTTGTCTACAAACACCAAGAGCGCTTGCGAAAAAACTTGCGAACTGTGCAAATGGTAGCCAATTGGAACCGCATGCTACCCGAAAAAAAAGCGACCCACTTAGAGCGGGCCGCTTTGTATTTTCAAAAAGGAGTTTAATCCTTATAATTTGACGATGCGCTGCGTGTATTGCAAACCATTTTGGCTCATGCGCACTTGATAAATACCCGCCTTTAGGGTAGAAATATCAAATGTATTTAGACCGTTCTGTACTTTTTCTTGTCTGAAGACTTGCTTGCCATTGATATCTAGAATAGCAATGTTATTCACGTTTTCAAGGTCTTTTAAATCTACATAAAGCAACTCGTTGGCCGGATTCGGATAAATCGCAACTTGTGATAAAGGATTATCGTTGAGGCCTGCTCCTGACGTGATATTGATACTGTAGTCTTCGGTTTCACCGTAAGAAGACGGGCCACAAGGTGTAATGGCGCCATCTGGGCCATAAGAAATACGCACACGCATGCGTACCGTACCTGTGTATGATGCCAAAGGAATGGTAACGTTAAATACGTTTGACCAGCCGGTAGCCACCAAAACATAAGCAACTTGTTCGCCAGCGTCATTGAAGTCAAAATCATTGTTGTAATCTATCCAAGCTGCAATTTCGTCGTTGGTGTAGGCCGAAGCTTGGGTGTTGTTCACAATTGCTGGCGTAATCGTAAGCGTATAGGTAGAACCTTGCGCCAAGGAAGTGCTTGTGCCTGTAAAGTCCGTATAGCCGTTATTGCCGCAAGTAGAGGTGTTGTTAATGGTATGGAAACTTACGGTATTGATGTATTCGTCACAGACGCCGCTGGCTGTACACGGGCCGGTTACTTGTGCCACAACAATATAGTTGTTTTTGGTCTCTACATCAGAACCTTGGGCATTGGTAGCGGTAAGGCTCATCGTATACTGACCTACGTTGTTAAAGGTAATTTGTGGGTTTTGGCTGCTTGCGTTGGTGCCGCCTGCATAGGCCCAACCCGTTGCTGGGCTCACTGACCAAGCCCAAGAAGTTGGAATACCAGTCGATAGGTCTGTAAAGCTAACAGTTGTGGCCGGTGTAATATTGGTTGCACTCGCGGTAAAATTAGCAACAGGCGCAACAGGGGTTGTGGGTGTACACGGATCCGACGAACCGCCAAAAACCAACACGTTGAGGTTGGCAGGGTCGAGCCAAGGCTTGAGTTGCTCAGCAGCAGTGGTGCCGTTGTTGGTCCAGTGGAAGGCCATTTTGCCATATTGATCTGGTGCAGATTGCGCCGTGCAATATGATGCACCTCCAGTGAGGGTGCCAATGATGTTTCCGCTGGCTGCATCAAATAAAGGGGAGCCCGATGATCCGCCTTCAGTAACGCCATGCCCATTGGCATTGGCCGTCCAGGTTACGCGCCAGTGCGACCCAGTAGCGGAGCCCCATTGGGTAGAGACGGTGTTGCCTGAAAAAGTTGATATTTTTTTGATGTCTCCAGAAGGATGATGAATGCTGGCTCCGCCTGTGGTTGGGGTTGGACTGGCATTCCAACCGTTCCAATAGGCATTGAAGTTTGTAGACTTCAAATTCGTAATGACCGTATTTTCGTTGTTGGCGTTGCCCAACTTCACCAAAAGGAAGTCTGAGCCCGAGTTACCGCCGCCATCTGCTGCATCGGCAATGCGCATGCAACCCGTGATAAAGTAATTGGCGAGTGTGCCAGCTGAGGTCGGATTGGTACAAGTTGGCGCTTCGTAGCGGAAATAGAATTTCCATTGGTTCATATTAGCAGTGGTTGCATTAACGCCACAGTGTAGGGCTGTTAAAAAGTAAGGTTTGCAATTTTGAGCGGTGTTGTTTACTAGTGATCCCGAACACCATCCGGCTTGGTTGCCTTCCACCACATAAATGCGTGCCACGCCGCGCTTTTCGTCTTGCCAGGTATCGCCGACTGGTGAACAATTGACATTCACCTCGCAAGGATCAGACTCATTGATTTTTTCTTGACCTCCAAAGCCTGTCGAACGGTAGTTGTACATAATGCGATCGATGTAGATTTCGGATGGCGTTGTGTAGGCAGGTTCTGTAAGGGTTAGTACGTGGGTTGTGCCTGCGCACAAGGCTGCATTTTGCATTTGGTGTGTCTCGACGTCTGCGCTTGTGAGCAACGGATGGACGTCCTGACCATATAAGTTTTGAATGCGCAACGTGCTACCACCGTGCAATACAAAGTGCTCAAATAAATAACTAATGGCCTCTGCTCCTGAAGCCGAAACAATGACCTGCCAAGTGCGGCTTCCGTCGGCATTGGTGGTCCAGTAACCACTATTTTGTGGGCTCAAATGCGTTGGAATGGCTACGCCGATTCGGTAAAGCACGCCTTGTTTGTCGCGCATTTGGTCCTCGACGGCTAGTTCCGTGAGATTCGGTGTTTGAAGTTGAATGGTGGGAATGTTTTTCCCGAGGGTTAGCTTGGAAGTCTGGGAGAGGCTTTCTTGAGCCCACACACTGAATTGGAGGCTCAAAATGAGCAATCCGTAGCGTAGAATTTTGTGCATAGTTTGAAGAGTTTATAGTAATTTCATCAAAAATAAAATAATTCCTTCAAAAAATAATGTACCGAATCTGTTTAGTTGAAGATGAGCAAAGTTTGCGCGACATGATCGCGCTGAATTTGGAGTTAGAAGGCCATAACGTAGCCCTCTTTGATGACGGTGCTGCCGCTCTCAAGGCATTTGAGGGCCCCCTTCACTTCGATTTAGTCATTTTAGACGTCATGTTGCCGCATGTTTCGGGTTTTGATTTATGTAAAGCCTTGCGTCAGCACAGCAATGTTCCGGTTTTGTTTTTGTCAGCGAAAGGAACCACCGCAGATCGGGTCGCTGGCCTCAAATTAGGCGCCAACGATTACTTGGTCAAGCCTTTCGATCTCGAAGAACTTTTGCTCAAAGTGCAGATCCTCATCAAAGGCTCGGTTCAGCAAGAAAAAAATGCGTCGCTTCAAATTGGTGCTTATGAAGTGAACTTCAATACCTTTGAGGTCCGCAACCAGCAAGGCGAATTAGTCCACACCTTTACCAAAAGAGAGGTCCAACTACTCGAGCTTTTCGCTGAAAAGGAAGGTAAGGTTATTTCCCGCAATGAAATCCTAGACCGTTTGTGGGGTGCCGAGCAAATTCCTACTTCACGCACCATCGATAATTACATTCTCAATTTCAGAAAACGCTTTGAACAAGACCCCAAACATCCACATCACTTTCATTCGATTCGTGGTGTTGGGTATAAGTTTGTGAGGGAATAATTTTCATCCTAAACAATATTTACTTACCTTTGACGTTACTAACGTAAAGCGTTATCATGATTCAAACTTTTGGCGACAAAGAAACCCTAAAGATTTGGAGTGGAGAAATGTCAAGAAAATTACCGCAAGATATCCAAAACATAGCAAGAAGAAAATTGAGAATGCTCAATGCTGCTTTTGATATTTGGGATTTGCGAATACCCCCTTCAAATCATTTAGAAAAATTGAAAGGTGATAAAAAGGCTTACTATTCTATTCGAATTAATGATCAATGGCGTATCATTTTTAAATGGCACCAAAGATCTGCTTTTGATGTTGAAATAATAGATTATCATTAACTAAATTCACTATGGAACAATTACCTAATATTCATCCCGGAGAAATTTTACTCGAGGAATTTATGGTTCCGCTTGGAATTAGTGCATATCGTCTTGCTAAAGAGGTTTATATTCCTCAAACGCGTATTTCCGAGATAATTAAAGGACGCAGAAGAATTACTGCAGACACAGCAATTCGCTTGTCTCGTTTTTTTGGAACGTCGGCTAAATTCTGGCTGAGTTTACAAGATGACTACGATCTTGAACTAGAACAACAAGTTCTCAAAAATCAACTTAAAGAAATAAAACCCCTAAAATCCTACGCGGCCTGACGCTTCTCTTTGAAAAGGAGCATAAAGAGGATAGCCACCACCAGCGAATAAGCCGCAAACAAAAGCCAGGCGCCATGCCAATCGGTTTGTCCACTTTGTAAAATGAAGTATTTACCGATCAGAAAACTGCTGCCTACTGTGCCAATGTAAGCGCCAATACCGTTGGTCATCATGATGAACAAGCCCTGCGCACTCGAGCGAATGCTGCTGTCGGTGTTGGCCTCCACAAACATAGAGCCCGAGATCAGGAAAAAATCGAAGGCCATGCCGTACACCACACAGCTCAATACAATCAAGGCCAGCCCAAAATCGGTAGATCCGTAAGCGAAAAAACCGTAGCGCAGAACCCAAGCGATTAAAGCAAAAAACATCACGTTTTTGATGCCAAAGCGTTTGAGGAAGAATGGAATAGTCAGGATGAAAATCGTTTCCGATATCTGAGAAATCGAGTAAATGATGGTGGAGTATTTTTCGACGAGCGTACCCTTTGGAAAACTGCTGAGGTAGGCATCTCCGTACATATTAGAGAGCTGTAAAGCGGCCCCCAGTAAAATAGAAAAAATAAAAAAGAGCGCCATGCGGTAGTCGGCAAACAGTTTGAACGCATTGAGGCCTAATTGGGCTGCCAGCGATGTTTTTTCAATGGTTTTACCTTGCGGAGGACACGCTGGCAAACTAAATGAATAGAGCCCTAAGAACAACGCACCCAAACCTGCAATATAGAACTGACCGTCGTTGGCTTTGCTGCCACTGAGGTTGGTCAACCACATTGCGGCAATAAACCCAATGGTGCCCCAGACACGAATTTTTGGAAAATCGGTCTGGACATCGAGGTTGTTCATTCTTAGAATGCGATAAGACACCGAATTGGACAACGAAATAGAAGGCATGTAGGCCAGCATTCCTCCGAAAACAATCCAGTAGAGGAGTTCGTATTCGGCCATTTTTTGAAGAAAAGGCAAACTGGCTTGTAGCGAAGCTAAATTTGGAATCAGGAGTATAAACGCAGCGTAAGTAAGATGTAATATCCCATAAAGTCTTTCGGCACGTATCCATTTGTCGGCAATGATGCCAATAACAGAAGGCATGAGGATAGAGGATAGTGCCAATGTTGAAAAGATAGCACCAAATTGCGGGAAGGTCCAGCCTTTACCTTCTGTACAATAGGTTCCAATGGTGGTGAGCCAGGCTCCCCAGACAAAAAATTGAAAAAAACTTAAGAGTGTAAGTCTAGTTTTGGTAGCGGCGTTTGAGTTCATCGCGGATTTTTGAGGCAAGTTCGTAATCTTCGTTGTCGAGGGCCTCTGTCAATTGGTGTTCTAGCTCTTCTGTGGCGTAGATATCCCATTCGTTGGGGGCGTGCTCGTCGTGTTCAAAGATATCATTTTCATCGTCAAATGCCTCAAATTCTTCTAAGGTGCTAGGTGCAATGCCACTGACTTCGTCTAGAATGCTGCCGAGTGTGTAGATAGCGGCATCGAAGCGCACGCCAATAGCGATGGCATCTGAGGTGCGCGAATCGATTTCGGTAATGACCCCGTTTTGCTCGCAGATGAGTTTGGCAAAAAAGACGCCTTCCTTGAATTTGTAAATCAGGATTTCCTTGATTTGAACGCTAAACGCTTGGCTGAACGCCCTGAAGAGGTCGTGGGTGAGGGGCCTAGAGGGCACCATTTTCTCGAGCTCTACTGCAATTGCTTGGGCTTCGAAACCGCCGATAACAATAGGGAGTTTGCGCAAGCCGCCCACTTCTTGAAGGGTCAGGACATATGAGCCTGATTGTGTTTGGCTATAAGCGATACCCGTGATGTCTAGGCGGATTTTTTGCATGCGGGAGACGTATACGTAAAGCGGCGTTTAATGTTGCGCTGCTTTGAAACGCTTTACAGCCTCAGTGAAACGCGGAAGTACTTCAAAGGCATCGCCAACGATGCCGTAGTCTGCAGCCTTAAAGAAAGGCGCTTCGGCGTCGGTGTTGATCACGACAATTACTTTTGAACCGTTTACACCCGCAAGGTGCTGAATGGCGCCAGAAATACCGGCTGCAATGTAAAGATTGGGGCGAATAGCCACTCCGGTTTGCCCGACGTGTTCGTGGTGCGGACGCCAACCGATGTCTGCCACTGGGCGTGAGCATGCAGTGGCTGCGCCAAGGGCAGCGGCGAGGTCTTCGACGACTCCCCAGTTTTCTGGGCCTTTGAGGCCGCGGCCAGCAGACACAACGAGTTCTGCTTCTGGCAACGGAATAGCGCCTTCTGGTTTTTTGGTCGCTTTCACCACAATGCTGCTGCTGCCTGCTTGGCCGTCAAAGGCCTCTACGCTGCAGTTGCCGCCAATTTGTTCGGGCTGAATGCTGTTGGGTAACAAAGATATAATGCGCGTGCTGCTATTGACACGTACATAGCCAAATGCTTTTCCGGAAAACACATTGACTTTAATGCTGCCGTCGGGCTCAGGAAGCGCAACTGCACCAGCCACAAGGCCCGCTTTAAGGCGCACGCTGAGGCGTGGCGCCACGGCCTTGCCGATGAGGTCGTGTGAAAAAATAATGGTGCTTGCACCCACTTTTTGAGCGGCTGCGGCCACTAACTTAACAAGTTGGCTTGGGTCTTGGCCGTCGATGGAGGTGTCTTGTAAAACGGTGCTTGCACCGTAGTTACCAAGCGCTGTAAGTGTTTCGGCGCTGGCGTTTGCGTTGGTGACAACGGCTACATCGGCACCTAGTTTCTTTGCGTAAGTGACGGTTTCCAAAGCTGCTTTGGACAAACCATTTGCTGAATTGATGTATACGAGATTCATGGGTGTAAAGCTTAGATGACTTTGGCTTCGTTGTGCAAGAGTGCAACGAGTTCGTCGAGGTTATTTGGATCGATGAGTTTGACAGAAGATTTGGCTGCAGGCATGCTGTAGCTGCTGTAGGTAGTGAGGGCGTCTAGGGCAACCGGAGCTACAACGGTGAGTGGCTTAGTGCGCGCCGCCATGATGCCGCGCATGTTAGGGATACGCTGCTCGGCCATTCCTTTGGCACAACTCACAACGGCAGGGGCCTGAACTTCGACTTCTTGCACGCCGCCCACGATTTCGCGCTCGCCGCTAATGGTGCTGCCCGCAACGTCGAGTTTGGTGGCAATGGCGATGTAAGGCAAGTTGAGCGCCTCGGCAAGCATTCCGCCTACTTGAGAGCCGTTGTAATCGATGGTTTCTTTGCCTGTAAGAATGAGGTCAAAACCTTTGCCTTCTGCGTAAGCCGCAATTTGCATGGCGGTAAAGTAGGCGTCGGTGGCTGGCGCGTCGATGCGCACGGCGTCGTCGGCACCAATGGCCAAAGCCTTGCGGATCACTGCGTCGTCAGTGGCAGTGCCTACGGTAATAATGGTGACGTTGCCACCTTGCGCCTCTTTGAGCTCGAGGGCGCGTACGAGGGCGTACCATTCGTCGTAGGGATTGACAATATATTGAACGCCGTTTTCGTCAAATTGGGTGTTGCCATTGGTAAAGGCAATTTTAGACGTGGTGTCTGGCGCTTTAGAAATACATACAAGGATGTTCATGTGTGTTGATTTAATGCGGGGCAAAGTTAAGTAAAATTGCAAAAAGTAGGGCTGAAAAGAAGGTCAATAAAGCGACTTTTTTCAGTTCGGGATCGAGACTTGCAGGTGTTTGCGTATCGAGCACCTTTTTGAGGTGTAAAACAAAGCCCAAGGAGGGAAGGAGCGCTAAAAATAAAAAGTAATTATAAGCACTCATGGCCAACAAATAAACCGTAAAAAACCAAGTGGCTAGCCCCGTTGCCATAAGGCCTACATGGTAAAGCTTGCCTTTTTGAAAACCCATTTTGACAACCATGGTGCGCTTGTTCATTTGGGCATCGTTGTCGATATCCCTGAGGTTATTGAGATTCAGAACAGCCGTACTCCAGGCACCAATGCTGATAGCTGGAAAAAGCACAAGCCACTCAAAATCTTCGCCATAGAGCAAAAACACGCCAATCACACTGACCAAGCCAAAGAAAATAAACACCATGAGGTCGCCAAGACCGCGGTAGCCGTAGGCATTTTTACCAACGGTGTAGGTGATGGCTGCGGCTATGCACAACAAAGCGAGAAAGACATAAGTGTAAATCGCCGCCGAGGATAAATTTGGGATGCTCACCTTGATCAACAATAGGGCGCTCAGCAAGGAAAGCAATCCGACCACCCACACGCCGGTTTTCATTTGCGCGGCGCTCAATTGGCCGCTTTGGATGGCGCGCGCCGGGCCCACCCGTTGGGCGTTGTCTGTACCTTTTTGGCTATCGCCGAGGTCGTTGGCAAAGTTGGAGAGCACCTGAAAACCAATGGTAGTGAGCAGGGCGAGCCCAAAAATTTGCCCGTCGTAGACACCGAGAATGCCGGCGAGGCCTGTTCCAACAATGATTCCGGAAACCGAAAGCGGCAGTGTTCTTAGGCGCGCCGCGTGTAGCCATGCTTTGATCATTTTTTAAATATTGGCACCGTACTGCACGGCTCACCGTACATGATGCTTTTGACATAAGGTTGAAGCAAACGCACCAAATAAGACATCGCAAAAGCAGGGTCTTGGATATCGGCGCAGCCTTTAATAATGACGCGTTGGTCTCGAATGGTATCTAAGTCTATGGAACAGATTTCTTCCTGAATGAGCGCTTTAGCGAGTTCGATTTCAGAACCTACCTGGCTATATACATTTTCTTTTTGTAAGGCCGAACTCACGAGCATATAGGCCCAAGTTGGGATAATCGCATCGGTACTGCAATGAATGAAGACCGCATTACCGGCGTATTGCGCCCAGTCATGGTTTTTAATCCAGTCTCGAAAATCTTTTTCTTTCAGTACAAGGCCTTGCCAAAGCTGTTCGGAAAGATCAATGCCAACCAATTGCTGCTTGGGTTTATAGGCCGCGAGGTCGAGCTGCACAAGCCCACTTTCTTTAACTTTATTTCTGATTGCTTCCACGCGTTAAAATTAGTCGTTCTTTTTGTATTCGTAAACAACAATTGGTGGGGCTTGTTCGATTTCTTGGGTTTGGTCAGCTAGTTGTTGGGCGCGCTCGCGTTCTTCTTCTTCAAGTGCGCGGCGCAAATCGCCTTCAAAGTCGGGGGGTTCAATACCGAGTTCTTTCTCGATTTCGTACTGATATTTGGGGCGCTGCGGGCCTTGCTTGCGGTAGATAAAAGCCAACACAACCCCTACAATGAGCCCCGAGAGGTGGCCCTGCCAAGAAACCCGCGGTTGGGTAGGGAAGATGCCCCAAATCAGGGAGCCATACAGAAACACGATAAACAAAGACAGCGCTTGCAGGGGCAAGTACTTGCGCAATACGCCCGAGGTAAATAAAAAACCTGCCATTGCATAAATGACGCCACTCATGCCAATGTGTATGGCGCCGTTGGTGCCGCCGATAAACCAAAGTAGTGTTCCGGTAAAAATCCAGGAAAAGATAAAAACGCGCCAGGCAATTGCGCGATAAGACTGAAAAAGCAACGTAAGCAAAAGAAAGATCGGTAGGCTGTTGTTGAGGATGTGCTTGATGTCGTGGTGTGCGTGTATCCAGGGCATTAGAACAATACCGCGCAGGCCTTGCATGTTTTGCGCACGCAGTCCATAGCGCTGAAAGTCGGTTATAAAAAGAAAGTCGGCCCAATAACTCAGCCACATGAGCACCAAAACCAATAGGCCCGGAAGCGCTGCTCGTTTGAGATCCTTACTTGCTTGATGATTTCTAGCCATAGCGCTCAGTGGTCAACTTTAGTGCCATGCGCAATTTGCTGACATTTTGGCGGGTTGAAGCAACAATTATCCGGAAAAATACGGTGCCACTGATGAAGAAGGTCGCTTTGATTATATGTGAACTGGAAATATGACGTTTAAAGCAGAGAAATATAAATGCTCCCATTGTGGGAGCAAATAAAATACTTAAATTTGTTTGTATTGAAAAATATAATTGCACTCAGTGCATTAGTTAAACATTGGGAAAAACCAGGCCGATCAGATTCAGAACGCGCGTTAAAAGTTTGGTACTTTGAAGTTAAGAAAGCACAATGGAGGAGTCCACACGATATAAAACAGCAATTTAGGTCTGCAAGTTTAATTACGAATAATAGAGTGGTATTTAATATCAAAGGAAATAAGTACCGATTGGTTGTTGCTATAAATTACGCATCTGAATGGGTGTTTATAAGATTTATAGGAACTCATGAGGAATATGATAAAATAGATGCTAAGCACATATAAATTGATCAAATGAAACTTATTAAATCGGAACAAGACTATCAAAATGCCTTGGCACAAATGGAAACACTTTTTCATGCTATTCCTGGTACAAAAGAACACGACGACGCAGAATTATTAATGGCATTAATTGAACATTACGAGTCGAAGCATTTTCCCATTCTTCCGCCGGACCCTATTGATGTGATCAAATTTCGAATGGAGCAGCTCCAACTCAAGCGTAAAGATTTGGAAAAGTGGATTGGTACCCGAGCAAGGGTTTCTGAAATTCTCAATGGAAAAAGATCGCTAAGCCTTCAAATGATTAAAGTGTTGAGCAAGGAACTAGGTGTTCCGATAGGAAGTTTGATTCCCTAACCCACCCGAAAATGTCCCACAATGACGCCCGTCTCATTTGACATCAATGCGCTGCTTTCAAAAGGAAATTCGAGGCTGACCAGGCCGCAGGTCTTGAGCCAAATGGCTTGATCAGAGAGGTAAATAGCCAATTCACTCAGGCCTTCGTTGTGCCCCACGACCAAAATTTCTTCGGGGGTATCTAGTGCGCAAATAACACTGAGAATCTCCTGTTTGGAAGCCAAATAGAGTTCGTCTTTGAATAGTATTTGCGCATTTGGCCAAAGTGCTTGCAATTCGGCAAGGGTTTGGCGCGTGCGCTTTGCCGTTGAGCACAGAATGTATTTGGGTGAAATTGGACGCGCAGCAAAGTATTGCTTCAATTCAGTGATTTGCTCAAATGCGCGCGGCAGTAATTCGCGGTCAAAATCTTTGCCAGTCGGCGAAACTTGGTTGGTTTTAGCGTGACGAAGGAGGTGGAGTTGCATGTTTTTTAAGTTGCTGAGCCACCCCCTCCGAATACAAATTTGCGCCTTCGCAGGTCATGTGTTTTGTGTCATAGAAATGACGTGGATTTTGGAAATTTTGTGAAATGATGACTTTGAAACCACGGTAAATAGGGGCTAAGCGGAAGGTTTTGCCGAGTTCTGGATTGATGTTCAGGATTAATTGGGCACCGTTGGCTTGGCAGAGTGCAGCGATGTCGTGAATGGTTTGGAAATCGGGAACTTTTTGCACGCGGCATGCAGCGCTGAATTTGTTGAGGCCCGGTTGGTTGGAGCAGACGAAGCCTTTGCCTGTGTAGGTACCGTTGGTAGGGTCGTAGATGATATGTGTTTTGGAGGGAATGAGGCGCTTGGTATAAAAATAGAGGTAGCGCAGCAGGAGTTTGCCGTTCGGATACTTGCAGACCAATTGGGTTTTGAGCCATGGGTGGAGGCGGGAGTTGTAGATGAGGTCATGTGCAGATTCCAGGCCTTCGAGTGCAATTACATCGGGGTAGATATCTAGCAGAACGTAATCTAATTTAGTTTTTTTGAAGGCGTCTTGGAGCAGGAAGTAGCTGATTTTGGGTGGCTGGCCACTGCTTCCGTAGTTGAACCAATCGATGTGGCTGCGGTCTTGGAGAATATACGGATTGATATTGCGGTAGGCCGTAGAGCTCCCGATGATGAGGCCGCGGGCAGGGGAGGAGGCGTTTGCTGAGGTAGAGCTTGCGGGTTTTTGTCTGGCCCATTTTTCGAATTCGTCTATCCGAGCAAAACTGCTGCCCCAGTGGGTCATGTGGCCGAAGCTTTTTTGCTCGAGTTTGAGGGTGAAGTGTGTGGAGAGCGCAATGACCGACAAGCAAATGAGGAGGCCCATTGCGAAAAGCAGCCCAACTTTGAACAATCTTTGGATAAATCTGCGCATCAGAACTGAAAATAGATGAACGATTGTTGGCCGCCGAGGCGCAATAAAATGGCGATGGCCATGACAAAATAGATACCGAGCCTAATGGCGCTTTGTTTGGGTACACGCAGTTGGCGTTCGTTGTAGCGCAAATACCAATCTATAGCGATCAGCAGGGTGCCAAGTATAAGAATGCTTTTGCCGGTGATGTTGCCGAGGGCAGACCAATTACTGAGGGCTGCTTTGATGAACCCGAGCGCGTTGGGAAGGGTATCTGCGCGAAAAAATATCCAGGCGAAGGTCACGAAGGCGAAGGTGAGGAGCATTTGGCGCCATTCCTTGCCGGTTGGGAACTTTCGGTTTTGGGCTACGGTGTCGGTGTTTTGTCGGTTGCGCTTGGTGAGCAATAGCGGCAAGAACCCGCAGGCATGGATGCCGCCCCACACAATGAAATTCCAGCTGGCGCCATGCCAAAAGCCGCTTACTAGAAAAATAATGAAAGTATTGCGCACCGCCTTTGCGAGGCCAACTTTTGATCCGCCCAGCGGGATGTATAAGTAATCTCTGAACCAAGAAGACAACGAGATATGCCAGCGGCGCCAAAACTCAGCGAGGTCGCGAGAGAAGTACGGAAAACGAAAATTACTGAGTAGCTCAAAACCGAAGAGTTTGGCGGTGCCGAGGGCAATATCAGAATAGCCCGAGAAATCACCGTAGATTTGAAAAGCAAACCCAATGGCTGCTACAATGAGCGTAGGGCTGTTGTATGAATCATAAGCCGCAAAAATAGGGTCAATAACCTCTGCAATGGCATCGGCAACCACCACTTTTTTGAATAAACCCCATAAGATCAATCTACAACCCTCAATTGCCTGTTGATATTTGAAAATACGGGCTTTTTGAACCTGTGGCAAGAGATGATTAGCTCTTTCAATAGGCCCTGCTACCAATAACGGAAAGAAACTCACAAAAACGGCGTAGTCTACAAAGCTTCTGACTGGTTTTTGCAGCCCACGGTAGATGTCAATGACATAAGACATACCGTGAAAGGTATAGAAGGAAATTCCCACTGGAAGTGCCACATGCAACAGCGTCACATTAAAATGTATACCGAGCGTTTCAAAGACCTGCTGAAACTGTGTTGCAAAGAAGTTGTAATACTTGAAAACCGCCAAAATTCCGAGGTTGTTGAGGACACTCAACCACAAAAAGAGCTTGGCTTTTTTCTTATTTGGCGAGGCGACCCAAAAACCGTAGCAGTAGTCTAAAGCTGTACTGAGCATGAGCAGCCCCATGAATTTGTAACTCCACCAACCATAAAAAAAGTAGCTGGCAACTAAAATCAGTAAGTTTTGCAGCTTCAAAGAGCGCTGAAAACCAAACCAGTACAGCACAAATACAAGCGGAAGGAACCCTAAGAATTCAAAAGAGTTGAACAGCATTTCGAGCCAAAAATAACAAATATAAGCTCGGGTTGCGCAGCTTTTAAGTTTCTGTTCGCTTTTGTAAACGCTAACTCTTCTAATATGTACAGAAAAATCGTGATAATTTGTAAAGTGTAATACTTATAATATGTAAAGTGAAATTGTAATCAAATGTTTAATAGTATTTAGAATTGTTAAGTGCTATTCTTTAAAAATTATCACAAACAAAGCGAAAAAAAAATCTACTTTAAACGTTAGAAATACCTTTGACTTTAAGGTTAGGAATGAGGCCGTAATTAATCTATGTGCTTTATTATCTGTTTGATATCTATGGTTTTAATTTTTTTCGCTGGAACACCACCTATCATTATGTTTTCTTCTTCAAAGCTTGATCCAACGGCTGCATTCGCTGCAACCGCGATATTATTGGCTAAAGTGATTTCACCATAGATTTTTACTCCAGGACCAATATAAACGTTGTCTCCAATTTGAGGTGCTTTAGTTGATCCGCCCGACGCACCAATATTAGTGCTTGTTTGTATTCTGCAATTTGCACCCACTCTTGTATTTCCGTTTACCACAATCGTACCATAATGAGGAATGGCTAAGCCTGGTCCAAATACGTTTAATGGAATAGAAAAGCCTAATTCTCTCGATACTTTTCTATATTTCAAATAGAATAAGACGTATCTGATTTTGTTCTTCCGATTTTTATGAAACTCAGACATTCTCATGAGCCACATGAAAAATAATATGCGATTCTTAAAAAATAACTTCGGTAATCGCACATTAGAAAAACTAACTCCGTTGGCTCTGAAATCTTGAACTAAGTATTGCTTTAAGTCTTTTTTGTGCTGAATTGGCATTTCAAGAAATTAATGATTGGTTTTTTAAGTGTAGTTTTTCAATCGCCCTGAAGATAGGTTTTTCTAAGATTTGCTCAATAATGAGCAGATGCTCGATGCGGTGGCAATCGGTGCCTAAAAAATCGACCAAACCTTTTTGAATCAGTTCTTCGGCCATTTTCTTAACCCCAGGCCCATAGCGACCAGTGAGAGAGAGCAGATTGACCTGTATCAGGATGCCTCTTTCCCTGAGTTGCTCTACCTTCTCAAAATTACCGTGGTAATAAGGATAGCGCTCAAAATGCGCCACCACTGGTGTGTAGCCCGCCACTTGCAACTCAAAAAGCGCTTGTGCTTCGAATTGGCTCGGGCTCAGCATGCTGTATTCCATCAAAACCATATTGGCCCCAAAACTCAGGAGTTCTTTGTTCTTTATTTTAGGCATCAGGCTCTCATCGCAATAATACTCTGCTGCGGCCTCAATTTCTATCGGGATATTTAATGCAGCTACTTCTTTACGCACCTCAGCCAAGCCATTCAAGATAATTTCTGGCGTATTCGGATGCACCTCTCCAAGAATATGCGGCGTAGTCACCACCTTTCGGTAACCCATTTGCGCAAACTTATTGAGCATAGCAATGGTATGATCCATGGTGGGTGCACCGTCGTCTATGCCCGGAATAAGGTGCGAGTGCATGTCCACACCCAGACTCGATAAATCAAAGGGCGTTTGACGTTGATTGGGGCGGAAGAATGATTTGAGGAGGGACATAACTAAAATAAAAGTAGGTATTTGTTACATACCTGCAGACAACAAATTTACGTAGTCAATTTCAATTTTATACATCTAAAGCTAAATATATAAGATTTTTAATTCATTCCATTTCAGATAGATTTCTACTTATTTTATAAATCGGGTTTCCAATTGCGAACCCACTGCGTTCGCAATTGTCTTGGACACATTATCGCATACTAATCAAATTTAAAGATCCTCAAAAAGTTGAATTTTATATTGCTGGGGCCACATAACTTCTCGTCACTTTCTACACCCAATCTTGATTGACCAAACTATTTTGTAGCAATCATCTGCAATAACAACTTCCAATTTAACTTTTTTGCGTATTGAAAATTCTTGATAATTTTGGTTTATGGTATATAGAAAAGACATTGACGCTTTAAGAGCAATTTCAGTAATAGCAGTAATTTTTTTTCATCTCGGATTTTTAAAAAACGGTTATTTAGGTGTTGATGTTTTCTTTGTGATAAGTGGTTATTTGATCACATCGATTATAAAAGGTGAAATAAATAAAGGTCAATTTAGTTTTTGGAAGTTTTACGAACGAAGAATAAGGAGGATTCTCCCTGCTCTAAGTTTTACTGTTGTTGCTGCACTAATTTTTGGTTATTATTTGATGCTCCCTGATGACTTAGAAAATTTAGCTCAGTCTGTGATTGCAAGCAATCTCTCTATCAATAACGTCTTAATGTTAATCACATCTGCAGATTATTGGGCAGTTAAAAATGATTACAAGCCATTAATGCACACATGGTCCTTAGGTATTGAAGAGCAATTTTATTTGATTTATCCATTGATTATTTTTTATCTTTCAAAGTGGAAGGATACAATTCTATTGCTGTTCTTGGTGATTATTTCGGTATTGTCAGTAAGTCTATTTTTATTTTACGGCTCTACTGCGGCTAGATTTTATTTGTTACCATATCGGTTTTTTGAATTGGCACTAGGTGGGATTTTTGCGATTACAAATGTTGCCTATCCAATTTCATATTCTAACAGATTTAAGTGGTTTTTCTTGGCTGCGCTTTCATATATGCTTGTAAGTGGCTTCGGTGAAAATAGAATTGATGTTATTTTGACTGTTTTATTTTCTTTAGGTTATTTGGCAGCTTTCAACAAAGAGGGGCAAAGTCATATTCAATTTTCAGTTTTTTTTGAAAATAAAATTTTATTGTTTCTTGGGAAAATCTCATTTAGTCTTTACTTATGGCACCAAATTGTGTTCGCCTTTGCTAGATACAGTTTTGTGGAAGAAATTACCCCAATGAATCAGATTCCCATCCAGGTGCTTACTTTTTCACTTTCAGTATTGAGTTATTACCTCATCGAAAATCCGTTTAGAAATAAAAAAGTGCTCTCCAACACGTTTGTTTTTTCTGTTCTAATCATATGTATTTTAGGATCTTCTCTTTTTGCCGGTTATTTATATGCAATCGGCGGTATTCACAAAGACTTTAAATCATTGAGTTTAAAAAAGCAAGAGTTTAGTTTTCAGAAATTGAATTTACTTAGTTCAAAAGATAATATTCATATTCATTACAACGAAAAAGTAAGGGAGTTAGACAAACCGTTTTCAACTTCAAACTCAAAAAAAATCTTGGTAATTGGCAATAGCTTCGGAAGAGATATTGTTAATGTGCTCTTAGAAACTGAATTGAAAGACAGCATTGAGATTTCATATCTTGACGATCAAACTGAAATGAACTCAGAAATTGAGCAGCGCATTATTAATGCATATGCCATTTTTTATTGTGCCAAAGATTTTGTTTCAAAAAATGAATTTAAACGTAGGTATGTGCTAGATAATTCTGCCTGGAATAAGTTGATTTGTGTCGGGACTAAAGATTTTGGAAATAGTAATGGCATCCACTTTGCTCGTTATCAAAGTATTCAAAACTTCTCAAAATATTATATCAGTCCCAAAAAAGGTATTAGTCAATTGGAAAGAAAGCTCAAAAAAGAATGGGGTGCTAAATATTTAAGTCTATTGGATTTAATATCTGATTCAAAAGGGAACGTTAGGGCATTCACAGCTCAGGGTAAGTTTATTAGTCAGGATACAGTTCATTTTACGCAAGATGGCGCTCGTTATTTTGCAAACATGTTGTTTAAGAAGCTCCAATCATTAATTCTTGAAGCTCATTAACTCAATTTTTGCCATACATTTTCTCATAATAAACCTGATACTCCCCATTCGTTACTTTCTCCACCCAATCTTGATTTTCTAAATACCAATCAACGGTTTTAGACAAGCCTTCTTCAAAGGTAATGGATGGTTTCCAGCCCAATTCGGTTTCGAGCTTTGTGGCGTCAATCGCATAGCGTTTGTCGTGGCCGGCGCGGTCAGTTACATATGTAATCAGTTTTTCTGAATGGCCAGTTTCGCGCCCCAATTTACCATCCATTAATTGGCAAAGGAATTTGACTAGCTTTAAGTTGGTCCATTCATTGATGCCGCCAACATTGTAAGACTCACCTGTACGCCCTTTATGGAAAATGGCATCAATTGCACTGGCGTGGTCTTCTACCCAAAGCCAGTCTCTAATGTTATCGCCTTTGCCGTAAATAGGCAAGGGTTTTTCATTGACAATATTGTGAATCATCAGCGGAATAAGTTTTTCCGGAAAATGATGCGAGCCATAATTATTTGAGCAATTACTCATCTTGATCGGCAAACCATAGGTATGGTAATACGCCATAACAAAATGATCAGATGCCGCTTTGGAGGCAGAGTAGGGGCTGCGGGGGTCATAAGCGCTGGTTTCTTTAAATAAACCCTCTGCTCCTAAACTACCATAGACCTCATCGGTAGACACATGATGAAATACATGCCCTTCTTCCTCTTTCCAAGCTAAACGCGCTGCTTCTAATAAATTCACGGTACCTACCACGTTAGTCATCACAAACTCCATTGGCCCTTCTATAGATCGGTCTACATGGCTTTCTGCAGCCAAATGAATCACATCTGTAATGTTATAGTGTGCAAAAATCCGTTGCAAAGCAGCTGCATCGCAGACATCTGCTTTCTCAAAAGCATAATTTGGCAAATTTTCTACATCAGAAAGATTGGCCAAATTACCGGCATAGGTCAATTTATCGATGTTCACAACGCGGTACTGCGGGTAGCGGGTTAACATGCGCCGTACTACATGCGAGCCAATAAAGCCCGCACCGCCGGTGATGAGTATGTTTTTAAGGTAATTCACAATGTGAAATAATTATCAAATATACGCTTGTTGGTTTAGTTGTTCAAACCAATTTGCAATCATGTGATGGCTTTTTGGTACTTTTGTTTCATGAATATAGCTGTAGTAGGTACAGGATATGTTGGTTTGGTAACCGGCACCTGCTTTGCCGAGATGGGAAACTTTGTGACGTGTATCGATATTGATGCCGGCAAAGTAGAGAAAATGAAAAACGGGCAAATTCCCATTTATGAGCCCGAGCTTGATGTGTTGTTTGCGCGCAACATCAAAGCAGGTAGGTTGAGTTTTACCACCGACCTTGCCACAGGCATACAAGACGCAGAGGTTGTGTTTTTGGCACTCCCAACCCCTCCGGGTGAAGATGGCTCTGCCGATCTTACTTATATTCTTGGTGTATCCAAGCAGTTAGGTTCTTTACTAACAGATTACAAAGTTATTGTAGACAAAAGCACTGTGCCTGTAGGTACTGCCGAATTGGTGAATGCGGCAATTGCCGAAAACGCCAAGGTAGATTTTGCAGTGGTTTCTAATCCAGAGTTTTTAAGAGAGGGATTTGCTGTTTCCGACTTCATGAAGCCCGACAGGGTAGTGATCGGCGCTTCAGATGCGCTTGCCGCCCAAACCATGGAGCAGCTCTACAAACCTTTTGTACGCCAAGGTAATCCAATATATTTTATGGATGAAAAATCTGCGGAGCTCACCAAATACGCTGCCAATGCTTTTTTAGCCACCAAAATTACCTTTATGAATGAAATTGCCAATTTTTGTGAGGTAGTTGGGGCAGATGTCGATAAGGTGCGTATTGGCATAGGTTCGGATAGCCGTATTGGGAAGCGCTTTTTGTTTCCGGGTATAGGTTATGGCGGTTCTTGTTTTCCGAAAGATGTGCAGGCCCTACATAAATCTGGGCAAGATCACAATTATAACTTCCGTATTTTAGATGCCGTTATGCAGGTCAATGAAGACCAAAAAACCATATTGCTACCGCGCATCAAGAATTTCTTCAGAGGAGATTTACAAGGCAAAAAAATTGCTGTTTGGGGCCTGGCTTTTAAACCCGATACCGATGACATCCGCGAAGCACCCGCGCTTTACATGATACGCGCACTCTTAGCTACTGGCGCAGAGGTGCATGCCTACGACCCCGAAGCCATGCAAAACGTCAAAATTATCTTAGGGGATCAGATACAATACGGCCAGGACGAATATGCGGTGCTACACAACGCTGATGCCTTGCTCATTTGCACCGAATGGGGTATTTTCCGCAATCCAAATTTTACAGCCATGAAAGATCTGATGGCTGATGCCGTTGTTTTTGACGGTCGCAATTTGTATGAATTGCAAGAAATGAATCAAAATGGCTTCTATTACAGTAGTATAGGACGTCAAGAAGTTCTTAGGTAAATGAAAAAAAGGGTACTTGTAACAGGCGCTGCAGGCTTTCTAGGTTCTCACCTTTGTGACCGTTTTATCAAAGAGGGCTACCATGTCATTGGCATGGATAACCTCATCACCGGCCGGCTCAAAAACATCGAGCATCTCTTTGCCTTGTCTAATTTTGAGTTTTATCACCACGATGTCAGTAAATTTATACATGTGCCCGGCGAGTTGCATTATATTTTGCACTTTGCGTCGCCAGCCAGCCCTATAGATTATCTAAAAATCCCGATTCAGACCCTAAAAGTAGGTTCTTTGGGCATCCATAATTGCCTTGGCTTGGCCAAAGCCAAAGGTGCACGCCTCATGATTGCCTCCACCTCTGAGGTGTATGGCGACCCAAGTGTGCATCCACAGCCCGAAACTTATTGGGGTAATGTAAACCCCGTAGGGCCAAGAGGGGTATACGACGAAGCCAAGCGCTTCCAAGAAGCCATTACTATGGCCTATCATACTTTTCATGGTTTAGAAACGCGCATTGTGCGCATTTTCAACACCTATGGGCCGCGCATGCGCTTAAATGACGGCCGGGTATTGCCTACGTTTATTGGGCAGGCCCTCAGGGGTGAAGACCTTACTATATTTGGCGATGGCTCCCAGACCCGCAGCTTTTGTTATGTAGACGACCTCGTTGAAGGCATTGTACGTCTTTTGCATTCGGACTGCGCTGAGCCAGTCAATATCGGCAACCCTGCAGAAATTACTATTAGCCAGTTTGCCGAAGAAATTATTGCCCTCACGGGAACTAACCAAAAGGTGATCTACAAAGACTTACCCGTAGATGACCCCAAGCAGCGCCAGCCAGATATTACCAAGGCGCGTCAATTGCTCGGTTGGGAGCCGCAAGTAGACCGTGCAGAAGGCCTGCAGCGCACTTACGCTTATTTCAAAAGCCTAAGCTCCGAAGAACTATTCGAGACCGACCATTACAATTTTGATCATTACATCACTAAATAATATGCATTATTTTGTCCACCCCACAGCGGTTATCGACGACGGCTGCCAAATAGGTACAGACACCAAAATTTGGCATTTTTCTCACCTCATGAGTGGTTGTGTGTTGGGAGAGCGCTGCAATATTGGCCAAAACGTGGTGGTGAGCCCTGGTGTGGTGCTCGGGAGCAATGTGAAAGTCCAAAACAACGTAAGTATTTACACAGGCGTAAGCTGTGCCGATGACGTCTTTTTAGGCCCTTCTTGCGTATTTACAAACGTGCTCAATCCGCGCAGTGCGGTCAATAGGCGCGATAGCTACCTGTTAACGCATGTTGGTAAAGGCGCAAGCATTGGTGCGAATGCTACTGTTGTCTGCGGCCATGATATTGGCGCTTATGCCTTTATTGGGGCAGGAGCAGTGGTCACCAAGACGGTGCCTGCCTATGCATTGGTTGTTGGCAACCCCGCACGTCAAATTGGCTGGATGTCTGAATATGGTCAGCGCTTGGTTTTCGATGTCGATGGCTTTGCAGTTTGCCCAGAAAGCCAAGAGCGCTATCAATTGATTGACAAAAATGTTTCAAAAATAACAGCATGAGTAAAATCAAGTTTGCCATAGTAGGCGCAGGGCATATTGGCAAGCGCCATGCCGAAATGATACGCCGGGATGCCGAAGGCGAGCTCGTAGCGCTAGTAGACCCCAGAGGCATGCAAGATTGCGCAGCAGAAGCTTTTGAAGTGCCCTTTTTTAGCTCCATGGACGAGCTCTTAGAGAGCGGTTTGGTTTTCGATGTGGTAAATGTATGTACACCCAATGGGCTGCATGCAGAACAAGCTTTAAAAGCGCTCGAAGCCAAAAAGCATGTGGTGTGCGAGAAGCCTATGGGCCTCAGTAAAGAGAGTTGCGAGCAAATTATCTACAAAGCCCTACAGGTTTCTAAGCAGGTGTTTTGCGTCATGCAAAATAGGTATTCGCCCCCGTCTGTCTGGATCAAAGATTTGATTGACCAAAAAGTATTGGGCAACATCTACATGGTGCAGCTCAATTGTTACTGGAACCGCGATGCGCGCTACTACAAAGCAGGCGGCTGGAAAGGCACGAAAGATTTAGACGGCGGCACGCTTTTTACGCAGTTCAGCCATTTTATTGATATCATGTATTGGTTGTTTGGCGACATCCACAATATCCAAGGCAAATTTGCCGATTTCAACCACAAAGATTATACCGATTTTGAAGATTCAGGCTTTGTGAGTTTTGATTTCATTAACGGCGGTATGGGCAGCTTGAATTATTCCACAAGTGTAGCCAATCAGAATTTAGAATCGAGCATGACCATCATCGGGGAGAAGGGCTCAGTAAAAATCGGTGGCCAATACATGAATGAGGTAGAGGTTTGTAATATTGAAGGCTATATGATGCCCGAACTAGCCCCCACCAACCCAGGTAACGACTACGGCCCATACAAAGGATCTGCCGCCAATCATAATTTTGTCATCAGCAATGTAATCGATACGCTCAATGGCCGAACTGCACCTACCACCAACGCACTGGAAGGCATGAAAGTGGTGGAAATCATTGAACGCATTTATGCTGTAAGAGATTCTTCTAAAAAATAGGAGAAAATAGGAGAAAGTATCGTACTTTTGCCTTATATTTCGGTAGTGCAGGAGTTAGAACATATAGCAGAGTGGTTTGTGGTGTATACCAAAACCAACGCTGAAAAACGTGTGCAAGAACGCTTGCATGCCGCCGGTTTTGAGGTCTATTTGCCACTACAAGAAAGCCTCAGGCAATGGTCTGACCGCAAAAAAAAGGTCAAGATTCCCCTGATACGTTCTGTAGTGTTTGTGTGCTGCATGCGTACCGCCCTAAATGGCGTATATGCGGTAAGTGGTGTGCAAGGCGTGCTCAAGCACTTAGGCCAACCCGCTGTGGTGCGGCCAGCCGAAATTCAAAATCTGCAACTGCTCTTACAAGAAAGCAACGCAGTGAGCATTGCTTCGGAGCGCATCGCGCCCGGAAGCCCCGTGGTGGTGACCGCAGGCCCATTCAAAGGCATGCAAGCTACTGCAGTAGAAGAGCTCAACGCCTACAGGCTGCAAATTAGCCTCGAGGCTTTAGGCGTCGCTTACGCTGTAAGCGTCCCGAAACAATTTGTACAGCTATTGTAGCTGACAAAATTTATAAAAATGCCAGTTGCTCGGTGTGAGCGACGTTGGCGAAGCCGTAAAATATATCCCAATTATGAATAAAATTGCAGTTATCGGTTTAGGTTATGTAGGCCTCCCTCTTGCGAGGCTTTTTGCCACCAAACACCATGTGATTGGTTTTGATATTCACCAAAAAAGAGTTGATGAAATCAATTCAGGTAAAGACAGCACCAACGAACTAACCGCTAAAGTACTCAGTGCTGTTATTCAAAAAACAAATCAATTTGAAAAAGGTTTGTTCTGCACCACTTCTCTAGATGCGCTAAAAGACTGTAATTATTTTATCATTACTGTACCTACCCCTGTAGACAAACACAATAGACCTGACCTCACGCCGCTTTACAAAGCAAGTGAATCTGTAGGGCGAGTGCTCAAAAAAGGAGATATTGTGGTATATGAATCTACGGTATACCCCGGAGTAACAGAAGATGAGTGTGTGCCTGTTCTAGAACGTATAAGTGGCCTTAAGATCAATGAAGATTTTTTTGTAGGTTACTCACCGGAGCGAATCAACCCAGGAGATAAGGAGCACACCGTAGAGAAAATATTAAAAGTAACCTCAGGCTCCACCCTAGAGGTAGGTCAAAAGGTTGATGAATTATATAAGTCAGTTATTATTGCAGGGACGCATCTAGCGCCTACCATCAAGGTTGCTGAGGCTGCAAAGGTGATAGAGAATTCGCAGCGCGATATCAACATTGCCTTTGTAAATGAGCTTTCTAAGATATTTAACCTCATGGGGATAGATACCCAGGCAGTGTTAGAAGCCGCCGGTACTAAATGGAATTTCTTGCCTTTCAAGCCAGGGCTTGTGGGTGGGCATTGCATTGGTGTGGACCCGTATTACTTGGCCCAAAAAGCACAAGAGTTGGGCTACCATCCAGAAATTATTTTAGCTGGCCGCCGCATGAACGACGGTATGGGCCCTTATGTTGCCAAAGAGGTAGTGAAGCACATGATCCAAAAAGGCATTGCTCTTAAGGAAGCACGCGTACTCATGTTGGGCATCACTTTCAAAGAAAATTGCCCTGATGTGCGCAATACCAAAATTGTAGATGTGGTTGCCGCTCTCAAAGATTACGGCTTGTTGGTAGATATTTTTGACCCATGGGCAAATGCTACAGAAGTAAGACATGAATACAATCTTGAACTAGTTCAAAGCCCAAGTCCTGTGGACTACGACGCTGTGGTTCTTGGCGTGGCCCACGAAGAATTTATAAATTTGGATTTCAATCAATTCAAAAAAGAAGTTTCTGTTGTTTATGACGTCAAGGGTGTTTTAGACACAGATTTAATAGACGCCAGATTATAAAATGGAAGTGAAGAAAGTTAAAAATAAAAAAATACTCATCACTGGGGGAGCTGGGTTTATTGGCTCCAATTTGTGCGAGTATTTCTTAGCCAACGAAAATGAAGTTGTATGTTTAGATAATTTCTCTACTGGCCACAGACACAACATTGGGGATTTCTTAAATAACCCAAATTTTACTTTAATTGAGGGAGATATCAGAAACTTAGCTGATTGCCAGAAGGGTGTTGAGGGCGTTGACTATGTGCTGCATGAAGCAGCTCTTGGGTCGGTACCGAGGTCATTAAAAGATCCGATTACCACCAATGAAGTGAATATTGGGGGTTTTTTGAATATGCTTGTGGCGTCTAGGGATGCTGGCGTGAAGCGCTTCGTGTACGCTGCAAGTTCATCCACATATGGTGACTCAGAGGCACTTCCCAAAGTGGAAGAGGTAATTGGCAAGCCACTTTCACCTTATGCTATAACTAAGTATGTCAATGAATTATACGCAGAAATTTTCAGTAAAGCGTATGGAATAGAAACTATAGGCCTTCGTTACTTTAATGTATTTGGCCGACGCCAAGATCCGAACGGGGCTTATGCTGCAGTTATTCCATTGTTTGTCAAAAAGTTAATGAATCATGAGTCTCCGATAATCAATGGCAATGGCAATTTTTCAAGAGACTTTACATACATCGACAATGTCATTCAGATGAATGAATTAGCCCTGTTGACATACAATAAGAGGGCCATCAATACAGTTTACAATACAGCATTTGGCGAAAAAACTACGTTGAACGAAATGGTGAACTTAGTTAAAACCTATTTAAGCGAATATGATCCAGCCATTGCAAATATTGAGGTAAAATATGGTCGATATAGGGAGGGAGATATTTCTCATTCATTAGCGAGCATAGAGAAGGCCCTTCAACTTCTTGACTATAATCCGTCATATAATTTTCAACAAGGTTTGAAGTTGGCTGTAAATTGGTATGTAAAATCGCTGAAAAAGAAATAGAGCATGATAAAAATTTTAGTTACGGGTGCAGCAGGTTTCATAGGTTTTCATCTCACAAAAAGGTTACTTTCTTTAGGCTATGAGGTCGTTGGTTTAGATAATCTTAATGATTATTATGATGTAAATCTTAAGATGGATAGACTTAAAAATTTAGGAATTCTAAATGTCCAAGAAGGCAAATTAATTTCATCAAATATTTATCAAACTTCTTTCCAGTTTTTAAAATTAGGGATAGATAAACGAGAGGATTTATTTGAACTTTTCGCTAACAATGAATTCGATTGTGTATGTAATTTGGCAGCACAAGCTGGTGTAAGATACAGCATTGAAAATCCGTTTAGTTATGTTGACAGTAATCTTGTTGGGTTTATTAATATAATCGAAGCATGTAGATGCTTTAATGTGCCAAAGTTAATTTACGCTAGTAGCTCAAGTGTTTACGGTCTGAACAAAAAGGTTCCATATTCAATAAATGATAATGTTGATAATCCCATAAGTCTTTATGCAGCTACGAAAAAGAGTAATGAATTAATCGCTCATGCCTACTCCCATTTATTTGGAATTAAGACTTTTGGTTTGCGTTTTTTTACAGTTTACGGTCCTTGGGGACGACCAGATATGGCTATGCACTTATTTACAGATGCTATTTTGAAAGACAAGCCAATTAATGTATATAATGAAGGTAATTTATCTAGAGATTTCACCTATATAGATGATATAGTAGAAGGCATAGTAACTATAATCTTAAGCGAAAAAATAAATAATTCTTCTAATTATGAAATACACAATATTGGTAACAGTAAATCAGTAAACTTGATGGATTTTATTTGTGAAATTGAAAATGTGACTAAGAAAAAGGCAATTTTAAACTATCTTCCAATGCAACCAGGAGATGTTGAGAATACTTGGGCTGATACTGGTACTCTTGAGAATAAATTTGGTTACAAACCCTCCACAGATATAAGGGTTGGTGTAAAAGAATTCATCGATTGGTTTAAGGAATATTATAGAATGTAGATAGACACGAGGTTATTTTTAATTATTACTATCATATCAATTAATCAATCACAAAAAATCATCATTCATCGTCTAACTTTTAATTCAATTTTTAAATAGATATATCAAATGAATCAACTTTATCGAAGAGCAATAGAATCTGGTATTTTAGCAGGTGAAGCAATTATGAAAATATATGAAAAAGATTTTAAAGTTGAATACAAGGATGATTCTTCCCCTCTAACAGAAGCCGACGAAATTGCAAACTCCATTATCAATAGTTTTTTGTCTAGCACAGAAATCCCAATCATTAGTGAGGAAAATAAACAATTACCTTACAGCGTACGCAAGCAATGGACATCTTGTTGGATTGTAGACCCCCTAGACGGCACAAAAGAATTCATTAAGAAAAACGATGAATTTACGGTAAATATTGCTCTAGTAACAAATGGAATTCCGCAGTTTGGTGTTATATATTTACCCGCATTAAGAACATTATATTACGGTGACGTTGCCAATAGAAAATCTTATCGAGTGTTAATAAATAGAATAGAAGATACTTTTGAAACTATTGAACATAATGCCGTGGAAATTAATCCAAGTTCTAAAGAAAATATCTTAAGAGTAGTAGGTAGTAGATCACATATGAGTATTGATACTAAAGAATTTATCAATAATCTCGAGGACTACTCAAAAAAGGAGATCAAAATTGTATCAAAGGGAAGTTCTTTAAAGTTTTGTCTTGTTGCAGAAGGAAAAGCAGATTTATATCCTCGTTTTGCTCCAACCATGGAGTGGGATACGGCTGCTGGACAGGCTATTTGTAATGCGGTTGGATTATTAGTATTAGATGTTCACACGAAAAAAGAAATGATATACAATAAAGAAAATTTGTTAAATCCATATTTCATAGTTTCTCAATGATGAAAGGGTCCCAAAAACGACATATTGCCAAAGCATTTACATGGCGCATAGTAGGAACGATTGATACAATAACTTTGACTTGGATTTTCTCAGGTATTTCGAAGCTAGCCTTTAAAGTTGGCTTTACTGAGGTTGTTACCAAAATGATATTATATTACGTTCACGAACGATTATGGTTTAAAATAAACCTTACCAATCGGGGAAGAATATTGGAAAGTCGAAAACGACATATTATTAAATCTATAACGTGGCGTTTTTTTGGAACAATTGATACAATACTCTTAGCATGGGTTATTTCAGGCAATCCCAAGATGGGTATGAAAATTGGGCTTGCCGAAGTGGCTACAAAAATGGTTTTATATTATTTGCATGAACGTGTGTGGTATAAGACTAATTTTGGACTTGTAAATCGTAAAAGAAATGATTGACGGAAATATAATAAAGCATGACTTTCAAATAAGTAAGTCAATGCGTAATAAAAGTAATAACCATTCTTCTTTTGTGATTTGGTTTACGGGTCTTTCAGGTTCGGGAAAATCAACCATTGCGAATATGGTAGAAGAAGTTCTTTTTGAACGTGGTATTCAAACGTATACACTTGATGGCGATAATATTCGATTGGGAATAAATAAGGATTTAAGTTTTAGTGAAGAAAATCGTCAAGAGAACTTAAGAAGAATTGCTGAAATTGCAAAGCTTTTTATAGACGCAGGAATTGTTACACTTGCAGCATTTATTTCACCATTGGAAAATGATAGAGTATTTTTAAAAGAGATAATTGGGTTTAATAATGTTGTAGAAGTTTTTATTAACACGAGCCTTCAAGAATGTGAAAAAAGAGATGTCAAGGGCTTATATAAAAAAGCTAGGTTAGGAGAAATTAAAAATTTTACAGGTATCGATGCTCCATACGAAATCCCGAAAAATCCAGATGTTATAATTGATACAGAAAAAGAGAGTGTTATTTCGGCAGTAGAAAAAATAATTTCTGCCGTAAGCCATAAATTAGAAATTTAAAGTATGGGAAAATTTTATTTAAACTATCTAGATGAGTTAGAATCTGAAGCCATTTTTATCATAAGGGAGGTATGGGCACAATTTCAAAATCCTGTAATATTATTTTCAGGAGGTAAGGACTCAATATTGGTAACACATCTTGCTAAGAAAGCTTTTTACCCGGCAAAGATACCGTTTGCTTTGCTTCATATTGATACAGGACATAATTTTCCTGAAACCATTAGATTTAGGGATAATTTGGTAAATATTACAAAGACAAGGTTAATAGTTGGCTCTGTCCAAGAGGCAATTAATAGTGGCAGAGTAGTTGAAGAAAGAGGAAAAAATGCATCTCGTAATACTTTACAAATTACAACTTTGCTTGATGCAATAGAATACAATAAAATTGATTGTGCAATTGGAGGAGGTCGCAGGGATGAAGAAAAAGCAAGAGCGAAGGAACGATTCTTTTCACATAGAGACGAGTTTGGTCAATGGAATCCAAAATATCAAAGGCCAGAATTGTGGAATTTATTAAATGGTAAGCATTTCCATGGAGAGCATTTTAGAGCTTTTCCAATCAGTAATTGGACAGAAATGGATGTTTGGAATTACATTAAAAGAGAAAATATTTCAATTCCTTCATTATACTTCGCACATGATCGAGAGGTAATTTGGAGAAATAATTCGTGGATTCCAAATTCTGAATTTTTAACTGTTTCCCCAAAAGAAATAGTAGTTAGAAAGAGAATTCGCTTTAGAACTCTAGGCGATATCACTATCACGGGTGGAATTGAATCAAATGCTGATACACTCGAAAAAATAGTAGAAGAAGTTTCGACAATGCGACTTACCGAAAGAGGAAACCGTTCGGACGACAAAAGATCTGAATCAGCGATGGAAGACAGAAAAAGAGAAGGGTATTTTTAGCATTCAGTCGATTAAACTTTTATAAAAATTAGAATAGATATTCAAACCAAAAATTTGAAATATGCAGATAAATAATAACCAATTATTAAGATTTACTACGGCAGGAAGTGTTGATGATGGTAAGAGTACACTTATTGGTCGGTTACTTTACGATTCAAAATCTATCTTCGAAGACCAATTAGAAGCAATTGAATCAACAAGTAAAAAGAAAGGATTAAATACTATAGATCTGGCTCTTTTTACCGACGGGTTAAGAGATGAGAGAGAGCAAGGCATTACAATTGATGTAGCGTATCGTTATTTTACAACTCCAAAAAGAAAATTTATTATAGCTGATACTCCCGGACACATTCAATATACACGTAATATGGTGACAGGTGCATCAACAGCTAATGCAGCAATAATCCTTATCGATGCCAGACATGGAGTTATTGAGCAAACAAAACGACATGCCTTTATCGCTTCATTGTTACAGATTCCTCATATCATAGTTTGTATAAACAAAATGGACCTTATAGGTTATTCGGAGGAAACGTACAATCAAATTGTAGTTAATTTTGAAGAATTTTCATCCAAACTTAACGTAAAGGATGTTCGGTTTATTCCAGTCAGTGCATTGAACGGGGATAACGTAGTAAACCGCTCTAGGCTAATGGACTGGTATCAAGGTTCCCCATTACTTCATGTATTAGAAACAGTACATATAAGTAGTGACATCAATAAAATAGATGCTCGTTTTGCAATTCAAACCGTTATTAGACCGCAATTAGATGGGTTTATTGATTATAGAGGATATGCTGGTAGAATTTGTAGCGGAATTTACCGAGTAGGTGATGAAGTCGTTGTGCTTCCCTCGGGATTCTCTTCCAAAATCAAATCAATAAATTCTGGAGACAAAGAGATTAGTGAGGCATTTGCCCCCATGTCGGTTACAATGACATTAGACGATGACATTGATGCTAGTAGAGGTAATATGATTGTGAGAAAAAATAACCGGCCTGAAATGTTGCAGGAGTTTGATGTAATGCTTTGCTGGCTGCATGATAAGTCAGCAATAACAAGTAACAAGTACACTCTAATGCACACATCCAATGAACAACGCGCAATAATTAAGGATGTTATTTATAAAATTGATGTGAATACATACGAGAGAAATACACAAGACAAAAATCTTTATATGAATGATATTGCAAGGATTCGGATAAGGTGTGCACAAAACATTATGATAGATAAATACAGGGATAATCGCACTACTGGTAGTATAATTCTTATTGATGAGGGAACCAATGAAACTGTAGCAGCAGGCATGATTGTAGGTTAATTATGGATCAAGAAGTTGGAAATAAGACAAAAAATGGGCTTTTTTGGGATTTAATTGGAAGTTTCATCAGACAGTTTGCGTCAGTTTTTGTGACAATAATTTTAGCAAGACTTCTTTCACCTGTAGAATTTGGATTGATAGGATTAGCACTTGTTTTTGTAAATATTACCGAAGTTTTTATCGATGTTGGTTTTACTAGTGGGTTAATACAAAAAAAAGAAGTGAAAAGTATTGTATACTCGTCAATTTTTTATGTAAACCTAAGTTTTAGTATCGTGCTTTCTGGCTTAATAATCATTATTGCTCCAGCGGTAGCTGAATTTTATGGGGAACCTAAAGTGCGTATGGTTCTAATTTATTTATCCATCATTCCAATTATTTCCGCTTTTGGACGTATCCAGGCTACAATTCTAACAAAAAACATGGATTTTAAGAGTTTGACTGTTAGAACTATTGTTTCAACCGCCGTCGGAGGAATTTTAGGAATCTTAGGCGCATTTTTAGGGATGGGGGTTTATTGTCTGGTAATTCAACAAATAGCCACAGTTCTTACTTCCACGATATTATTGTGGGCATCTATCGATTGGCGACCAAAATGGGAATTTTCAAAAGCTGAAATACATTCATTAATAGGATACTCGAGTTATGTATTTTTTGATCAAGCATTACGACAAATTTTCAATAAAATAGACACGATATTTATAGCAAAAGTGTACTCCACAGCGACTCTTGGTTTTTATTCGAGAGCAGAGTCCTTAAAAGCACAAATTGATACGTACATGACTGGTAGTTTGCGAAAAGTAATGTTTCCAGCTTTGAGTTCTCTTCAAGATGACTCCAAAAGTTTTGATAGGGCATATCATAAAGCATTCAACATAATAACTGGAATAATAGTTCTATTGATGGGGCCCATATTTTTTTTGTCTGAGGATATTATTATTGGGCTTCTTGGTGTGAAGTGGCATGCAAGTATAATATTCTTTCAAATTTTAATTTTTTCAACACTTACTAGTCCGCATATCGGTTTGATGGCACAGGCTGTCCTAGCATCAGGGTTTTCTAAATTGAAATTTCAAATTGGGCTTTTACAAAGGCTACTAAAACTAATGCCTATATTTTTCGGGTTTTGGTTAGGTGTTATTGAATTTTCAATTGCTGTTGTATTTGCTTCTACTTCCGTATTCTTCGTATATGCTTATGTGGTTCATAAAAAACTAAATTTGAATTTTGGAATACAAATGAAAAATATTTTTGTACCTAACATTCTTTTTATGATATTCATTTTGTTTTTTATCTCATTTAGAGAATTTATTAATCCTTGGTTATTTTCATTAATTTTTATTGTTTCTCAGATTACGTATCTTAAATTAATTCAAAACGAAAGTTATATTATAATTAGACATGCTTTCTTCACAGTAATCAATAAAAAAATAATTAAATATTAACCATGGCATTAACAATTTCTAAAACGCGATTAAATGGCCTTGTAAAAGTAAGTGGCGCAAAAAATAGTTCGCTTCGATTACTTGCTGCATCAATTCTTTCAGAAGATACATTACAATTGACTAATTTTCCAAATGGACTTTTGGATATACAAGTACATATTCAAATGCTTGAGAAATTAGGAAAGGTAGTTTTGACCTCAGGTGATAGGGTTTCAATTAGTAAAGGGGAACAAGAAATTCAGACGCAACTTGATTGGCATGGGCGTTCGATAAGAAATACACTATTGATTCTTGGCGCACTAACTGCCCGATATGGACAAGGAAAAGTGCCATTACCAGGGGGGTGTAAATTAGGAGAAAGAAAGTTTGATTTACATGTAATGTTGCTTGAAAAATTAGGTGCAGAGGTTTGGGAGGAGGGCGATTATTTATGTGCAAAAGCAAGAAATGGCAGGTTAGTTGGCGCGGAAGTCCATTTACCTATGAGGTCCACAGGAGCAACTGAGAACTGTATTTTAGCATCATCCTTAGCAAAGGGAAAGACGGTTCTATATAATCCGCATATTCGACCGGAAATAATGGATTTGATAAGCATGTTACAAAAAATGGGTGCTAAAATTTCTGTCTATGGACAACGATCAATTGAAATAGAGGGCGTTGACTCATTATCAGGAACAACTCATACTGTTATACCTGATAATATGGAGGCTTTGACTTGGGCTATAGGTTCAGTTATTACCAAAGGTGAAGTGGAAATTGAAAATTTCCCATTTGACCACCTCGAAGTACCATTGGTATATTTGAAGGAGAGTGGAATGAAGTATTATCGAGGGGAAACAAGCTTAATTGTTAAAGGAGGAAATGCTTATCCAGTTGAGATAAGCACTGGGCCATATCCTGGTATCAATTCGGATATGCAACCTCTTTTTGCAGTTTTTGGTGCTATGTCTAAAGGAGAAACGAAAATTGTAGATTTGCGTTTTCCGGGAAGGTATGCTTATGCCAATGAGTTAGCTAAATTAGGTGTTGTATCCAAAATAGCGGGGGATATGCTTGTGATTAATGGTGGAAATCAATTGCATGGTGGCACGGTAAAAGCATTAGATTTACGTGCAGGAATAGCACTTTTACTAGCAGGAATGACTATTGACGACGAGGTCATTATTGAAGAAGATTGGCAGATTTATAGAGGTTATGAAAATCTTGAAGAGAAACTTTTAAAATTAAGTCATTAAACATTGGGACTGTTAAAGCAAATTAATAAGGATTTAGAGCATTTCGGGGGGAAAGGCACTGTTAATAATATTCTAACCATTTTGTTCAGCATTCCTTTTAGGTTAATGATTAATTATAGAATTGGCCATTATTTGTCTAAAAGAAGAAATGTCTTATTTAATCTGTTAATATTGTACTTAAAAAAAAGACAATTAAGTAGATTTTCTTGCGATATATCGTACGATGCTATTATTGGGAATAGCATAAGTTTTCCTCATCCAACGGGAATTGTAATAGGATTAGGGGTAATAATAGAGGATAATGTAAGGATTTGGCAGAATGTAACACTTGGTAGCAAAGGAAATAAAGAAAAAGAATATCCACACATAAAAAACAATGTTAAAATTTATTGTTCTGCTCAAATATTAGGTAACGTAACAGTTGGTGAAGGTTCAATTGTGGGGGCATGTAGTCTTGTTCTTGAAGATATACCCGACAATGCAATTGCAATAGGAATTCCAGCAAAAACTAAAAAAATAAATTAACATGGTACCCAATTTTATTTTAGGTGGCGCGATGAAAAGCGGCACAACATTTTTACATAGCTTACTTCAAAATCACCCAAAAATAAGGATTATTGACCGAAATATGGATTTTTCTTATTTCGATGACGACAGAATATTTCAGCGTGGTAAAAAATGGTATATAAAATTATTTTCTGATATAACAACTGATTTAGAAAAAGGAGTAATAATTGGTCAGACATCAGCTGATTGTAATTTTAATCCAGGTAGTGTTCAAAGGATATTAGCATATAATCCTGATACGAAACTCATTTTTGTTTTGCGACACCCTATTGACAGGGCATACTCCTTATATTGGCATCAATATGGAATGGGTAGAGAATTTAGACGTTTCGAAAGCGCTATAAAAATGGAGCCATACTTAATCAAAAAGTCATATTATAATTTTAAGCATTATTCATATTTAGAGCGAAGTAAGTATGATACACAATTTAAGGAAATTGTTAAAATAGTTCCTGCTGAAAATCTCCTAATTCTTGATTTTGAGTCATTAGTGAGTGAAACTAAATCTGCAATTAATATAGTCTTAGAATTTTTGGGTTTAGAAAAAGTTAAAGACTTAGAAGAACTTGATTTCAATAATTTACCAAGGAACCGAGCAAAAATCCCTACTTATCACATTATTGTAATTATTTCTTACTTTTTTCAGAGAATTGGTTTTGTCTCCTTCGGTAGAAGAATCGTTAATCTATTTAAAAAGGAAGTTCGCCCTCCTAAAATTAAAGAATGCACAAATAATATACTTAAAGAAAAATTGAATGACGATATTTTATTTTATGCTAAAATAAGGCAAGAATTTAATAAAAGAATCAATCAAGAGAAGACTCATTACAAAAATTTAGAACATTGAGAATAGAACATAATTTTGATTTATCTAATTATAATAGCTACAGGATAAAATCATCTTGTAATAGAGCTTTATTTCCAACGAGTGAATCTGATTTCATAAATATATTCAGCAATAAATCGACAAAAAAAATAATTATTGGTGGCGGTAATAATATTATTTTTTCAAAGGCTTATTACAATTGTGATATTGTAATTGTTGGTCAAAGCTTTTCATCAATTTCCTTATCAAATGATAATCTTTTGGCTTGCGATGCAGGAGCAACAACATTGGAATTAAGCGAATTTGCACTTTCACATTCGTTATCAGGCGCTGAAATATTCTATGACATTCCAAGCTCATTAGGCGGGGCAGTGGTAATGAATGCTGGCGCAAGTGGAGAAGAAATAAAGGATATTTTAATAAAAGTAAGATATCTTGATTTGGTTGACATGTCTATTAAAGAGATAAAAAAAGAAGATATAGATTATCAATATAGAAATAGTATTTTTCAACTCCAGACAGACAAAATTGTATTGAAGGTCTGGATAAAATTAGAGCCAGGTGACAAAGCTGAAATTAAGAATAAAATGGAGAATATTAAAAATCAAAGATGGGCAAAACAACCCAGGGATTTACCGAATTGTGGTAGCGTTTTCAAAAGACCGAAAGGTTATTATGTAGGTCAATTAATAGATGATTTAGGTTTAAAGGGCTTTCGTATTGGGGATGCTGAAATTTCTACTAAACATGGAGGGTTTATTGTAAATAAGGGAACAGCAACAGGCAAAGATATATTACAAATTATTGAAACTATACAACACAAAGTTTTTCAACAATTTGGGATCGAATTAGAAATTGAACAGAGGATAATATGATAAGTATTCTCTTCTTGATTGAGTCTGGAGGATTAGGTGCTGGGGGTCATTATAATTCATTGAGCATCATCTGTAATGAACTTTCAAAGCACAATAAAACAAGAATTGTACTTTTAGGTAATGGTCAGAGCAATATAATTGAATCAAACAAACATTTCTTGTGTAAAATTGATAAAACGATTGATTTAAAAAGAAAAATTATTGCGTTAAATCCTGATATAGTACACTGCTTCGACACAAACTCTTTGATGTATCTCTTGAGTACAAAAATTTTTCGTAAATTACCTAAAATAGTTCTAAGTAAATGTGGGGGCCCAAATCCCAATAACAAGTATTATTGGTTTGCTGATGCAATTATAAATTTTAGTTTAGAGAATCATTATTGGTTTAAAAAGAATTCAAGATATCATAATAGCACGATACACCTCATTCCAAATAGAATTGAGAAACCGGATGATGTTTTAAATAAAACTAATTCCACAGAGTTAAAGATTCTAAGGGTTTCGAGAATTGGCTCATATTATAAAAAGACTTTATTTTCGACGATTGAACTTGCAGAAGTGCTAAGTGATAAATACTCAATCAAATTACAAATTGTTGGAGTTGTTCAGGATATTAGTACGTTTAAAGAATTAGAGGAAAGGTTGCAAAGCGTAAGTTTCTCATTTGAGTTAATTACTGACAATCGTGCATTTTTTGGTTCAAGTTACATTCCGGACTCAGATATTGTTGTTGGAACTGGAAGAAGTTTCATGGAGGCTATGTCATTTGGTAAAATAGTTCTTTCTCCTGCGATGAATTCTAGATTTCCAGTATTGGTTTCCGACGACAATTTCTTAGAACTTTTTGAGAAAAATTTTTCTGAGCGAGGTCTAACAAAAAATTTTGAGCCAGAAAGAACATTGAAGTTATTAAATGAGATAATCCAAGATTCAGAGGAGAGAGATAAATATGCAAAAAAATCACTTGACTATTTCAATAAGTATTTTAATGTTGCTCAAATTAATGAATTGTATTCAAAAGTCTATAGGGACGCTTTGATCAGAGACCCTTCAAAGAAAGTGTTAATTTACACCCGCAATTTGCTCCAACTTATTAAATCGATAGTTAGTAAAAGAGGATGAATAAATCAATTAGATTCTATCATTTAATTCTATTGTTTATATCTCCAATTGTCTTTTTGATTTTTTCTGTTATCGAAAACAAACTATCAAAAACAATAATATTCACCATTTTTGGTGCTATTTATGGTTTTTTAATGGTTATCCAAGATGGAAATGATTCGAGCCGACATATCGAAAATGTAAGTCATTATACAGAATTAGGCTTAACATCTTTTTTGCAGATTTTAATTAAAATTTTAGTTTTCACAAAAACTGATGGGTTTCCTAAAGATATTTATGCCCACATAATGTACTGGATAACTGGATATATTTTTAAATCTAAATATTTGTTATTCCTTTTTGGGGGGGCAATATTTGGATTTTTTTACGGATGGTCAATTGAAAAAATCTATAAAACTGTCAAAATAAGTTCGCATTTAATTTTAATTATTCTAACAATCATTTTAATAACCCATCGGTCTTTCGAAAACATTCAGACTCTCAGGTCTTGGACGGGCATGTGGTATTTGTGTTCTTCTACGCTATTTTTTGTATTCACTACAAAGAAAAAAGCATTTGTATTGATTTTACTTGCACCTTTTTTTCATTTGATGTTAGGTTTGATTTTAGTACCGATATTAATTGGAATCTTTATAAAGAGAATTAATTATTTAATTTTGGTATCTCTTTACATATCATCATTTTTTATTTCATTTCAATCAGAAATATTAATTAAAATTGTTGATGATAATGAAGTTGTTCAAGAAAAAGTACAGATGTACAGTGCTAAAAATGTAGGTGGTGTTATGGTTGATAAATTAGAGGAGCGCACAAATAAATCTTCGGGCAATTGGTACACTAAGTTTGGCAAAACTGATAGTGTTTATCTTGTTACAAACCTCTTCATAATTTTGCTATTGGCTATTTTAAGATTACAACCTTTATTTATTTCTAAGGAAACGCACCAAATTATTGTAATTGGTATTTTCATTGCCATTTTCGCCAATTACATGGATTTTTCGTTTGCTTTTTATAGTCGAACTATGGCAACTGCAAGTACATTCATCTATATAGGCTCTATATTTCTATGGAGTGAAGTGTTTAAATCAAAAAATAAAAATCTTAAGTTGATCAGTAGGGTAAAGGTTGGATATTATTTAGCCTCAATTCTTATTATTCCGAAGATATTTCTTTCAATAAGTGCTTTTTTGACTTTAATGAGCTTTTATATTTTTTTTACACCGATATTATATTTTGTAACTGACAATATTTCAGTTTTGAGCGTAATTAAGTTGTTGATATAATTATTTTTAAGATTTATGTTGAACTACTACAATAAAGTAAAGTTTTGAATTCAGGTGTTAAAATCAAAAAAAAACAAATTGTTTCTGAATCTGATGATTGGGGTAGTATACGAATTCCAAATGCACTAAATCAACTCAAAAAAAAGGATTTGAGGTAGAAAAATGTCAGTATATGATGAATGATACGTTAGAATCTAACACGGATTCAGAAAACTTATTTGACGTTATTAATTCACAGAATAAGAAAATAGTGATTACCGCAAATTTTTTAACGGCAAATCCTAATTTTGAGAGAATTCGTTCCTCATGTTTTGAATATTATTATTATTTCGAGAGCGTTAAAGAAACTTATTTTGAGTTAAACGGATTATATAAATAGAGTGGTTTGGGGTTGAGAAATTTAAAAAATATAGCTTCTTCAATTTCTACCAACTTAGGTGGAAAGAGAATTGAACGAAAAATTGTGGTTATTGAGTCGGATGACTGGGGATCAATTAGAATGCCCAATAGATATATATATGACAAATTAATCAAAGATGGAATAAGGGTTGACTTAAATCCATACGAAAAGTATGACTCAATTTTAACACTTCAAGACTTAAAAGAAACATTTAGTTTGCTTGAATCCTTCAGGGATATTAGAGGTAATCACCCAATTATTACAGCAAATACTGTTGTATCAAACCCTGATTTCAAATTGATAAAAGAATGTAATTATGAGAATTATCAACGAGAAAGTGTTGTTAAGACATTGAGTCAATATGAAAATGGTCTTTTTGAGAACTGGAATTATGGCGCAAAAAAGGGCCTGCTTCAATTTCAATATCATGCAAGGGAGCATGTAAATGTTAGCCTTTGGATGAAAAGTCTTCAATTAGATGAAGATTTATCAAGATTATTTTTTAACCAAAATATGGTTGGTGGTTTGTTGTATGATGGACGTTGGTACAATCCATTTGTGGAAGCCACAAGATTTTCTAATGAAGACGATAAAGTTCTCAAAATTCAAAATTACGTAACAGGTTTAAAGGAATTTGAGAATATTTTTGGCTATTTGTCAAAAACGGTTATCCCAACAAATTATCTTTGGGATTCAACCTATGATTTTTTACTTCAAAATAATGGAGTAAACGGATTACAAGGATCTAAATTTTTAATTAATCCGCTAAATACTTCAGACATAAAGAGAAGGTTTTCATCAAAGCGATATGGCGAAGATTTTGTAGATATAGTAAGGAACTGCCATTTTGAACCTTCTATTCTTAAAAATAAAAAAAAGACACTTGATGCACTTAAACAAGAGATTAAAATCTCTTTTCATTTAAAAAAACCTGCTGTTATTTCAATGCACAGAATTAATCTATCGGGTAGGATTTTTCAACAGAATAGAGATGAGAACCTTATATTACTATATGATTTTTTTTCGTGGCTTTTAAAAACATGGCCAGAAGTCGAGTTTAAATCCTCAGATGAACTGATCAAACTATATTTATAATGTGTGGTTTTACGGGTTATTTATTAAAACAAAGTATTGAAACGAGCATTTCTACTATCGAAGAAATGCTTCAACTTCAAAAGCATAGAGGCCATGATGATTCTGGTATTATTGGCGTCAATGTAATGAATAATTCGATTTCAATTCCATTAGAAAATAATTTTCCGAATCAACCAAATTTAACTTGGGGTTTTAATAGACTGAGTATTTTGGACTTAAGCGCTGCAGGACATCAGCCAATGCTAAGCGACTCAAAAGATATCGCCTTGATGATGAATGGTGAAGTTTATAATGCGTTTGATGACAAAGATGAGCTAATCAACTTAGGATTCAGTTTCAGGGGAAAAAGTGATACAGAAGTAGTATTAAATATTTATTTAGCTTTTGATGATGCCCTGGATGCGTCTGTTAAACGCCAAATGATAAGTGATGTAAAACTTGGGTGTCAACTATCTGGAGGTGTTGATTCTTCTCTTGTCGCTGCAAAAGCTAAGGACCAGATAGAAAGCGGTAAGTTGGAATGCGTTTCTTTATTTTTTAAAGACCCCAAATTTTCTGAGAAAAATTATATGAATCAAGTAGTCAACAAGCTCCTTCTAAAATCACATCAAGTTCAATTAGACGCAGTGAACTATCTTTCATTGATTAATGAAGCTACTGGGCATTTTGAACAACCGTTAAATCATCCAAATACAATTGGCATCAAGTTACTTAGTAAAGAGGCCCGAAAACATGTTACAGTTTTACTGTCAGGTGAGGGCGCAGATGAGTCGTTTGGAGGTTACGGTAGATTTAATCCAAAAAAACTCGTCTTTTTTCAAAAAACATCATATCGGGCTTTCTCAAAAATAGAAAAAATTCATTGCAATCTTTGAACTTAATTTTGCGTAAATCTGAAAGATATATTTTACAAACAGCTTACGGCAGTGTTGAAAATGCAAGTTTATTGTTTCCGAGAATTAGTATTAATCAGGCATTTGATCAACGTAGACAAGTATTTTCTGAAACAGCAGAGAAAAGTGATTTGAAAAAACGCAAATATGAATTAATGAGCTACTTGCCTGATTTACTTATGCGTCAGGATAAAATGTCTATGGCACACTCTATTGAAAATAGGGTGACTTTTTTAGATAATGAAATGTTAGATTTTGCACTTACTCAGTCCGAAGAAGATTTATACGGACAGTATAGAAATAAATGGGAAGGAAAAATACCATTAAAAGAAAGTTGTTCAGCAATTTTCGGTAAGGATTTCTCATACCGCTCAAAGATGGGTTTCGGTATTCCGCTTAAATCGTTTTTTCAATCTGAGGTTTTTCAGGAAAGATGGAAATCTAAAATATTACCAGGTATTAAAAAACGAGGCATGTTTAATGTAAATCAGCTTGATAATTGGATGAAATCATTATCCACTTTGAATGAGCAACAAATAGACTCTATTTGGCTAATGGTTGGATTTGAAATTTGGGCCACTCAATACCTCGATTAAATGAAGATAGCGATACAAAATAGTAAAATTGGTTTCCATCCAAGATGGATAAAATATTGTGAATCCAATAACATTGCTTATAAGATTGTGGACTGCTATGCCAATGATATTATAGAACAACTGAAAGATTGTGATGCGTTGATGTGGCAATTTCATCATTTTAATCCCAAAGATAATTTGATCGCAAAACAAATTCTATTTGCCCTTGAGCATACTGGCTTTATTGTTTTCCCTAGTTTTAAAACATCTTGGCATTTTGATGACAAAATTGGTCAGAAATATCTTTTCGAATCTATAGATGCCCCGCTGGTGCCATCCTATTTGTTTTTTGATAGAATTAATGCTTTGCATTGGGCAAATCAATCAGCTTTCCCAAAAGTGTTTAAGCTGAGAGGAGGTGCAGGATCAAACAACGTTAAGCTCATCCCAGATGTCAAAGAAGCAATAAGAATTATTAATAAAGCCTTTTCGAAAGGGTTCCCAAAATATGATGCTTGGGGAAGCTTGAAAGAAAGAATATACAAATATCGAAAAGGAAAAGTTGGTATTAATGAGGTGTTTAAAGGATTCGCAAGGTTGTTTTATAAGCCTGAATATGCTAGAAAATCCTCAAACGAGGTAGGTTATGCCTATTTTCAAGAATTTATCCCAAATAATGATTCTGATATCAGAATTATCGTCATTGGTAATCGAGCTTTTGGCTTGAAACGTTTTGTTAGAGATGGAGATTTTAGAGCGTCGGGTAGTGGTAATTTTGCATGGAGAAGAGAATTATTTGATATTCGTTGTGTCAAACTCTCTTTTGAATTGACTGAAAAACTTCAACTTCAAGTAGGCGCCTTTGATTTTGTTTTTGACGAAAATAATATGCCACTTGTTGTTGAGGTTAGCTATGGCTTTGTATCTCAGGTATATGATCCTTGTGAGGGGTATTGGGATCAAAATTTAAATTGGCATGAAGGTCTAACAAGAAAAGAAGACTGGATGGTAGAGCTTATTTTGAATAGAATTCATGACAAAGACTAAAATCTGTTTGGTCATTCCTTCCCTTCAAGCTGGAGGAATGGAAAGAGTCTTGTCTGAATTGATCAATCAATTTGTCCAAAAAGAAGGACTTGAAATTCACTTGGTTTTATATGGCATTAAACGAGATATTTTCTATCCAGTTCCAGAAGGGGTAATTATTCACAAACCGCAGTTTGAATTTAATAATTCGACAAGGCTAATTTCAACAATACGCACACTCTTCTTTCTAAGAAAAACGATTAAAAATATCAATCCGGTTTCAGTACTTAGTTTCGGTGAATTATGGAATAATTTTGTTTTGCTTTCTTTGATTGGCACAGAAATACCTGTAGTAGTTTCAGACCGCTGTCAGCCGGATAAAAGTTTAGGAATCTTTCATGATTTCTTACGTAAACGATTATACAAAAGGGCGTCAACAATAGTGTGTCAAACCAAAACGGCAAAAGAGATTTATCAGCACAACTTAGGAGGGCTTAGTTATGAAGTCATTGGCAATCCGATAAGGGAAGTAAAAAGTATTGGACCTATCAAAAATGAGAACATTGTATTGTCTGTTGGTAGGTTAATTGCATCAAAAAATTTTGATCAATTAATTTCCATTTTCGCCAGAGTTGACGACCCAGATTGGAAAATGGTAATTGTTGGTGATGATGCCCTGAATCAGAAAAATAGGCCTCAACTCGAACGCCAAATTAAAGAATTAAAATTAGAGGGGCGAGTCATATTAGCCGGTAAACAAAAAGATGTAGATGCTTATTACAACCAAGCATCCATTTTTGCCTTTACATCAAGTAGTGAAGGATTCCCGAATGTAGTAGGTGAAGCCATGTCTGCGGGTTTGCCTGTAGTTGCATATGATTGTGTTGCTGGACCCACGGATCTTATTTCCAATAAGCAAACTGGCTTTTTAATTCCTTTGCACGATCAAAAAAAATTTGAAGAAAAGTTAAAGTTATTGATGGAAAATGAAGTTCTTAGAGAGGAGTTCGCATCAAATGCAAAGCAAAAAATCAAGGCTTTTGAAGCAGCAGCCATTTCTGAGCAGTTTTTAAATGTTTTAATGAGATGAAGGTACTGCAAATAAATTCAGTCATTAATTCTGGAAGTACTGGGCGTATTGCTGAAGACATAGGCCGTGTATTGATTGAAAACGGTCATGAAAGTTATATTGCCTTCGGAAGAAATGATGCAAAAAGTGCTTCTCATAAGATTAAAACAGGTAATAAATTGGGTATTTATTTTCATGTTTTGTTATCTATGATTTTCGATGCACATGGGTTTGGTTCTTATTTTGCAACAAAACGATTGGTGAGGAAAATTTCAAAGATAAATCCGGATGCAATCATCCTTCATAACCTACATGGTTACTATTTAAATGTAGGCGTGCTATCGCGATTTCTCGCAGGCTATAACAAAAAAGTTCTATGGACTTTTCATGATGCTTGGCCAATAACAGGTCATTGTTCTTATTTTGATTCTGTGGAATGTGAAAAATGGAAAATAGAATGCAATCATTGCCCGAAGTCGAAATCATATCCTTCATCATATGTGTTTGATTTTTCTATGCAAAATTTTAAAAGGAAAAAGAAGTTATTCGGTGGCATTCCCAATTTAGAAGTCATCACACCATCAAATTGGTTGGCTAAGGTTGTAAATCAATCCTTTTTAAATAAGATAAATGTAAAGGTCATTCACAATGGCATTGATCTCAGTATATTTGTAAAATTCGCAGAAAAATCTGAAAGAAAAATGGGTTCAAAGCGAATTTTACTTGGAGTTGCAAGTATCTGGGATGAGAGAAAAGGATTAAATGATTTTGTAAAGTTATCTTCATTAATGCCAAATCATCAAATAGTTTTAATTGGCCTTAGCAAAAAGCAAATTGAAAGTCTTCCTCCTCAATTGATTGGAATTGAAAGAACGGAAAATATTCATGAGCTTGTCGGCTATTACAACCAAGCCTTCGCATTTATCAACCCTACATATCAAGATAATTTTCCAACAACAAACATAGAGGCCTTGGCCTGTGGCACACCTGTGATCACATATAACACTGGCGGAAGCCCTGAGGCCATTGATGAGCAAACAGGTATCGTTGTTCCGAAAGGGGATATTCAAGGATTGAAAAAAGCCATCGAACAACTCGAACAATTGGAATACGACGAGTTATCAAAAAAATGTAGGCAAAGGGCTGAAATGTTATTCGATAAGAATAAAAGATTCTTGGATTACCTTCATATCATAGAAAAGTCAGTTCAGAAAAATGATCAATAAACAACAACTCAAACGGCATATTTCAAATTTACCAGGTTGGAGAACTAATCGCAAGATTGTTGTAATTGAATCTGACGACTGGGGTTCAATTTACATGTCTACCGTTCATTCCAAAATGGGCTTAATAAATTCGGGTTTAAATTTAAATACCCATTATTTACAATATGATTCATTAGAAACGAGAGCTGATCTTCAGAGTCTATTTAAAGTGTTGAAAAAGCACAAAGATTCGACTAATAGACCACCGGTAATCACGGCAGTTGCAAATGTGGCTAATCCGGATTTTAATGCCATAAAGGAATCTAATTTTACCACGTATAGCCATGAGTCGTTTGTTGAAACATCTAACCGATTTGAGGCAAGTTCAGGAATTTTAGAAGATTACAAAGAAGGGATTCAAAATAGATTATTTTATCCCATATTTCACGGAAGAGAACATTTGAATATTACCCGCTGGATGAAGCTTTTGAGTGAAAACAATTTTGCAATCAAAACAGCATTTAAATTTGGTGTGCCCGCACTTGGTAGGGATGAAAATGGTAAGCAGCTACCAGATTTAAGGGCCGCATTTGATTTAGATGATTTGGTTGAATTGGAAGTTCAAAAGGAGGTTCTCAAATCTGGACTTGCTTTATTTGAAGAAATATTTGGATTTAAATCTAGGTATATGGTGCCACCAAATGGCCCATTCAATTCAAGTTTGGAAGAGTATTTAAAAGAACTCGGGGTTGAATTTATTGGAACCAGCAAAGTACATTTAAGTCCGATAGGAGGAGGTAAATGGAAAAAAGAATATAGGTACTTAGGAAAAAAGAATAAATATCAGCAGGTTTATCTTACCAGAAATTGCTTCTTTGAACCCAGTAGTTGGGAACATTCAAAAGAAAAAGACTGGGTATCTAGTTGTATGGAAGAAATTTCATCTGCTTTTTTAATGAAGAAACCCGCTACTATTAGCTCTCATAGGGTAAATTATATGGGAGGTTTGGACCTCAATAATAGAGAAAATGGATTAGAAAGATTAGACACCTTGCTTGGCGCCATCATGAAAAGGTGGCCAAGTGTAGAGTTTTTAACTTCGGAAGAATTAGGTGAAATAATTGCAAAAAGTGAAAAATAAAAAAATATACATCGCAGGCCACAAAGGCATGGTGGGTTCAGCCATTTGGCGAGCACTGACTGCTAAAGGTTATCAAAATTTAGTTGGTAAAAGTTCCAAAGAACTAGATTTAAAAGATCAAAAAGCTGTTTTAGATTTTTTTGAGCAAGAAAAGCCGGATATAGTTATTGATGCTGCGGCAAGAGTAGGAGGTATTTTAGCCAACAACAACTACCCTTATCAGTTTTTGATGGAAAACATGCTCATTCAAAACAACCTCATAGAAGCATCCTTAAAGCAAGATGCCCAAAAGTTTATCTTTTTGGGCTCTTCTTGTATTTATCCAAAACTTGCTCTTCAACCTTTGCAGGAGAGCTGCTTGCTGAGTGGTGACTTAGAACCGACCAATGAATGGTACGCTATTGCCAAAATAACAGGTGTAAAAGCTTGTGAGGCCATTCGCAAGCAATTTGGCAAAGACTACATATCATTGATGCCCACTAATTTGTATGGCTCCTTTGATAACTTTGACCTTCGTACTTCTCATGTCTTGCCAGCCATGATACGTAAATTCCACGAGGCTAAATTAAATGGCCACAGCGCCGTTGAGTTATGGGGGAGTGGAAGCCCTATGCGCGAGTTCTTGCATGTTGATGACTTAGCTTCGGCGGTGGTCTTCAGTTTGGAGCGAAAATTTGAAGACAACCTGTACAACGTTGGTACTGGCAAAGATCTCACGATTAAAGCATTAGCAGAACTCATTCAGCGCATCGTTGGCCATAAGGGGGAGCTCAAATGGGACAGCACTAAACCAGATGGCACTCCGCGCAAACTCATGGACGTATCTAAAATGACCAAACTCGGCTGGACTGCCCAAATCGAATTAGAAGAAGGAATCAAAACAACCTATCAATGGTATCTTGAGAACCAAAATACCTTTAAAGAAGTTAAATTATGAAAACGGCATTAATTACTGGTATCACCGGGCAAGACGGCTCTTATTTGGCCGAACTGTTACTTGAAAAAGGCTATGAGGTACATGGCGTTAAAAGAAGAGCTTCTTCTTTTAATACACAGCGCATTGACCATATTTATCAGGATAAGCACGAGCATCACGTTAATTTTAAGTTGCATTACGGCGATCTTACAGACTCTACGAATATCATTCGAATTATTCAAGAGGTTCAGCCCGACGAAATATACAATCTTGGCGCTATGTCACACGTCAAGGTATCTTTCGACTCTCCAGAGTATGTAGCCAACGTAGACGGTATAGGAACCCTTCGTATTCTGGAGGCTGTCCGAATCCTGGGCTTAGAAAAGAAAACACGCATTTATCAGGCGTCTACCTCAGAATTATATGGTGGTTTAGCTGAAAATAAAAACGACAAAGGTTTCTACGACGAGCAATCGCCGTTTTATCCGCGCTCACCTTATGGCGCAGCCAAAATTTACGGTTTCTGGATTACTAAGAACTACCGCGAGGCTTACAACATGTTTGCTTGCAATGGCATCTTATTCAATCACGAGTCGCCAAGAAGAGGTGAAACGTTTGTTACCCGAAAAATCACAATGGCCACTGCCGCCATTGCATTAGGCAAACAGGAATGCCTATACCTCGGCAACCTCAACGCTCAACGCGACTGGGGCCACGCTAAGGATTATGTAGAAGCTATGTGGCTTATTCTCCAACAAAACAAACCTGAGGATTTTGTAATCGCCACTGGCATTACTACTTACATTCGCGATTTTGTCATCATGGCCTTTAACGAGGTAGGCATCGAGCTCACGTTCGAAGGTGAAAATGAAAACGAAATAGCAAAAGTGAAAGCCTGCCACAACCCCAACTACCAATTACCCATTGGAAAAGTTGTTGTACGCATAGACCCACAATATTATCGCCCTACTGAGGTAGACTTACTTATTGGCGACCCAACCAAATCCAAAACATTGTTGGGCTGGACACCTAAGTATGATTTACCCGCTTTAGTGAAGGAGATGGTTGAGAGTGATTTGAAGGTAATGAATTAATCATCCACAATTTGAAAAATACTATTGTCATTCTTGATCAAGCCTCTGGATATCTTCAAATAGATATGTTAGAGGCTTTATCCTTGAGATATGATAAGTGTGTAATTATTGCAGGAACCATTATTGAAAGGGAAACAAAATTACCTGACAATGTAGTTTGGCATAAGGTTATAAAATACAAAAAATCAAGTTTTCCAAAGCGAATTATTACTTGGTTACTTTGTTCATTTCAAATGTATTGGATTATTAAAACAAAGTATCGCAAGGCAAGGGTTATTGCTATCACAAATCCGCCATTAACACCCTTTGTAAGTTTGTTAGCCAGAGTTCATTTTGATGTTTTGATTTATGATTTATATCCAGATACATTTGTCAATTATAAAATAATATCTTGGAAAAATCCTGTTACAAAATTTTGGGTTTATTTAACCAAGTCTGCATTATCAAAAGCAAATAGGGTATTTACAATTACGCAGGGACTCGCTAGGGAAATTGAAAAATATACCGATAAAAAAATCGAAATTGTACCTATTTGGACAAATAATCAGTTTTTCTCGAAAATTGAAAAAAATCAAAACCAATTTTTAAATATTCATACGGACTTAAAGGATAAATTCATTATTTCTTATTCTGGCAACCTCGGTAAAACCCATCCGATAGAAAAAATCCTTGATTTAGCTGACAGGTTTAGGCAGCATAACTTAATTGAATTCGTAATTATTGGTGGTGGATATAAATTTGAATTGATAAAAAATGAAATTGTCTTGCGAAAACTACCGAACGTAAAATTACTACCTTGGCAAGATATCCAATTATTGCCTCACGTTTTACAAGCTGCTGATGTCAATGTTGTAACACTTGATTCAGATGCAGCTAATTTAAGTATTCCGAGCAAAACGTTTAATTTATTCTCTTCAGGAAGACCAATTTTGGCAATATGCTCTTCAAATTCATCTCTATCAATTCTACTAAATGAAACAAATTCAGGACGTGCATTTAATGATACCCAAATTGATGAAATGGCATCTTATATTTCAGATTTGAAGGATTCAAAAACATTACATAATAAATACGCATCGAATGCCATAATGGCGAGCGAACTATTTACAAAGAAAAACGCAAAATTATTTCTATGACAAAAACCATCCTTATCGGAGCCGGAGGCAATGCAGCCGAAGTGCGTGAGTATATCCGTTTTCACAATAAGGTAAAACCAAACGAGTCAATTGAGGTGCTTGGATATCTAGATGTAGATGATGTCAATTACAAGCGATATCAGTATGAAGAGCCATATTTGGGTACAGCAGAAGAACACGAAATAATACCAGGAGTAGCTTATATGTTTTGTTTTGGAAACTTGGCTTATAAAAAGCAGTTAGCTGAGGCTTACAAGTCAAAAGGGGCTTCTTTTTTAACTTTTATCCATCCAACGGCTCTAATTGCCAGCACCGCTAAAATCGGTGAAGGTGTACTCATTTCGCACAATGCTTCTGTTGGTCCCTTTGCAGAAATTGGTGACTTTAACATCATCAACTCAAGAGCGACAATTGCCCACGATACTATTTTGGGGTCTTATAATTTCATTAGCCCCCAAGTAGCCTTGTCTGGGAATACAACCCTTGGCAATGGCAACATGATGGGGGTGAATTCCGCAACAATTCCTGGTATTTCTATCGGAAACGGAAATACGATTGGAGCAGGCTCTGTATTAACAAAGGATATTACCAATGGTCAGTTGGTTGTCGGGGTTCCAGGCAAACCAATTAAGGAAGTACAAAATATTTTCACATCAATTTGATGTACCCCACACTCAAAAGAACCGCTGACGCACTCGTTGCTCTCATTGCATTGATCATTTTGCTTCCTGTTTTCTTGCCGGTCATGATTTTACTCAGGCTCAGCGCTGAACACAAGGTTTTTTACCGTCAGGAGCGAATTGGTCGCAAGGTACAAGTGTTTGGAATCTTGAAATTTGCCACTATGTTGCAAAATAGTGCAAACATTGGCAATGGCTTGCTTACTGTGCGCAATGACCCAAGAATTACGCCTGTGGGCAAGTGGTTGCGGTTAACTAAACTCAATGAGTTTCCACAATTGTGGAATGTATTGGTGGGTGACATGTCTTTTGTAGGGCCAAGGCCCCTAACGCCAGTGGGTATTACCCGCTATACGGACGAGGTTAGAGCTGCTCTTGGCAAGTTAAGACCCGGTATTACTGGTATGGGTAGCCTCGTGTTTCGCGACGAAGAAAAACTGGTTTCCATTTACAAAGAAAAGGGTCATGACCCAAAGGAATATTATCGTTCGCACATTTTCCCATACAAAGGGCAAATAGAGTTGTGGTACTTAAAGCATCAATCGTTCAAAGTAGACTTGCTTTTATTACTTGCTACCATATACAGTGTACTCACCAACGATAGAGAAATTGCTTTTAAGTTGTTTGCAGATTTGCCCAAAAGGCCAGAAATGCTAACTGTTCAATTTTTAGAAAAACTATAATTTTTATGATCCCCCTCTCCATACCCCACCTCGAAGGAAACGAATGGACTTACGTCAAAGAATGTCTAGACACTGGCTGGATTTCCTCGGCCGGCGCTTACGTCAACCAATTTGAGCAGCAGGTGGCAGACTACGTTGGTGCCAAATACGGCGTGGCCTGTATGAACGGTACGGCGGGTTTGCACATTGCGCAATTGTTGCTCGGAATTGGTGAGGAGGCGCATGTATTGGCCCCTAATATTACTTTTATTGCGACACTCAATGCCATTAGTTATGCGGGAGCGGAGCCGATATTGGTAGACGTAGACCCTGCGAATTGGCAGATGGATTTAGATTTGCTGGATGCCTGGTTGGAAGCGCAGACGGAGTGGGCTCAAATGGAAGGCAAACGGTGGCGCGTGTATAGCAAGACAGGTAAGCCCATTAAGGCCATTATGCCGGTGCATGTGTTGGGTAATATGGGTAACATTGATCAGTTGGTGGCCTTGGCTCAAAAATACAATTTAGAAATTATTGAAGACAGCACCGAGGCGCTCGGTTCGTTTTATAAAGGCCGTCATGCGGGTACTTTCGGAAAAATTGGCGTGTTTAGCTTCAATGGCAATAAAATTATTTCAACCGGTGGAGGAGGAGTCATTGTTACCGACGACGCTGACTTAGCCAAGCGTGCAAAACACCTCACTACTCAAGCCAAAACTTCGGCTATGGAGTATATCCATGATGAAATTGGTTACAATTACCGTTTGGTAAATGTGTTGGCTGCAATCGGTGTGGCGCAAATGGAGCGGTTTGAGGAGCTTCTAAAGAAAAAACAACGCATGGATGCCTATTACCGTCAAGAATTGGCAGGAGTAGGGGATATCGTATTTCAGGAAGTACCAGAAGGCGTATTGCCCAATGGTTGGTTGTTTACTTTTAAAACCCAACAAATGCGTGGGCTTTTGGAGTTCTTAAACGCACGCGAAATTCAGTCGAGACCTTTCTGGATGCCCATGAATCAGTTGCAAATGTTCAAAGATTGCACCTACGTGCAAACCCACAACCATTCGGCACAAATCTATGAGAGTTGCATCAGTATTCCGAGCTCTGCGGGCATTACACAAGAAGAACTCCAGACCGTTGTAGCAGCTATTCGCGAATTTTATCAAGCTTAATTATGTATTTATTAGATATTCCTTCCTTTATATCGACGCATGTTACCAAGCGTCAGACCAGCATGTTTTTGCCTGATATTATTGCGAATAAAGAGAAGTTAACGCAAAAAATCAAGGGGAAGTCTGTACTGGTAATAGGTGGTGCGGGTACCATCGGATCTTCTTATATCAAAGCAGTGTTGCAATTTGAACCAGAAAGGCTAGTTGTGGTAGATACCAATGAAAATGGTCTTACTGAACTTACCCGAGATCTTCGTAGCACCCCAGGACAATTTGTGCCCCCAACATATATCACCTACCCAATGAATTTTGGGGAGCCTGTATTTAGAAAAATGTTTATTGAGCAAGGTCCGTTTGATATTGTAGCCAATTTTGCAGCACATAAACACGTGCGCTCAGAGAAAGACCATTTTTCTATTGAAGCCATGCTGGACAACAATGTCTTCAAGGCTCAAGAATTTTTGGATTTCTTGCTAGACCACAAACCCGAACATTTCTTTTGCGTTTCTACTGACAAGGCAGCCAATCCGGTTAATGTAATGGGCGGTTCCAAAAAATTAATGGAAGAGGTCATTATGGCCTATAGTAATGAGTTACACATCACCACTGCGCGCTTTGCAAATGTGGCATTCTCTAACGGTTCGCTACTAGATGGGTATTTACAACGCTTGTACAAACGCCAACCCATATCATGCCCCGCTGATGTGAAGCGCTTTTTTGTTTCTCCGGAAGAAAGCGGACAAATTTGTATGCTGGCTTGTATGTTAGGGAATAGCGGTGAGATTTTCTTTCCGAAACTTGAAGAAGATGAGCAAGTTTTCTTCAAAGATATTACCCTCGATTTTTTCAAGGCCTCGGGCCGTGCTATTGATGAGGTGCATTCTGAACAAGAGGCGCGAAATAAATGTGCACAACTAACTGCTGAGGCACCGTATCCGGTTTTCTTCTTTGATTCAGACACCTCAGGCGAAAAGCTTTACGAGGAGTTTTTTACAGAGGTAGATGAACTTGATATGAGGCGCTATTCGAGCCTTGGTGTGATTGTCAATAGTAAAAAATTACCAAAAGCTGAATTACAAGGTGCAATCGACGAACTCAAAGGATTACTTGCCCAAGAAACCTATGATAAAGAACAAATTGTAGCCACCATGAAAAAATATTTACCCGATTTTGAGCATATTGAAACAGGTAAAAATCTTGATCAAAAAATGTAGTATGTATAAAATAGTGAAGCGATTTTTTGACTTCCTCTTAAGCAGTATTTGTCTGCTTATTTTGAGCCCCGTATTAGTACCCGTTTTGATAGGTCTTAAATTCAGTGGAGAGGGTTATATATTTTACAAGCAGGAGCGTGTCGGCTTCAAAAATCAACATTTTTTTATTTTAAAATTTGCCACTATGCTCAAAGATAGCCCGAATATGGCTGGTGGTATTTTTACTTCTAAAAATGACCCACGTTTTACACCCATGGGTCCGTTTTTGCGTAAATCGAAAATCAATGAATTACCGCAACTTTTTAATATTTGGCTCGGGCACATGAGTTTTGTAGGCCCTAGGCCTGTCATGCCAATTAGTTTTGCGGCTTATCCACAAAATGTGCAACAAGTTATTTACAATGTGCAACCAGGTTTGACGGGTATAGGTTCAATTGTTTTTAGAGACGAAGAACAACTCATTGCGTCTAAAAAAGAGGCAGGCGAGGATGCTTGGGCTTTTTATGAAAATGAGTTGTATCCATTCAAAGGTGAGTTGGAGCGCTGGTATCAGGAGCGACAATCTTTTGTATTGGATGTGAAAATTTTATTGGCTACCGCTTTGGTAGTCGCTTTACCAAAAAGCAATATTGTTACATTATTTTTTAAAGGATTACCTAAGCGACCATTTTAACAGATGACAAACGTAGACCACCTCTTAGAAAAATTTAATGTCGTTGCATCAGACCTCACCCGACCGTGGGGAGGTTTTTATGTTATAGACGAAACCCAAGCACAACTTTTTGCCGATACTTTTTTTGACGGCCTGGATGTCAATACCCTCACCATTGGCGGGAAATTAAGCCCGAAAATTTTATTGGTTGCACCTGAGCAGCGCTTGTCTTGGCAGTACCATAATCGCCGCGCCGAGATCTGGCGTGTGATAGAAGGCCCAGTGGCTGTGGTGCGCAGTAACGACGACCAAGAAGGCGAATTAGTAGTGCATCAGGCAGGCGAGTATATCAAGTTGGCACAAGGTGAGCGCCACCGTTTGGTAGGCCTCAGCGACCAAGCTATTATTGCCGAAATTTGGCAGCATACCGATGCCTCACACGCTTCCGATGAAGACGATATCGTGCGCGTGCAAGATGATTTTGGCCGTTGATATTCGGTAAACAAATCAATTTTCCATCAATATTTGCGCAATATTGCACTATTGCAGTGCAAAAAATGTAAAATATTGCACTATGGCAGTGCAAAAACATTAAATTTGTACAATTAGGTACAAATCATGGAGCAATTATTTCACAACTCTCGGCAATTAATAGCGCAAGTTGATGTCAGCTTCAAGCGCTATGTCTATACCAAAATAAATTGGAAAAATAGGCTAATTGGCCTAACTGGGCCGCGCGGTGTGGGAAAAACCACATTAGTCTTACAATATATGCAATCCGAGCTTGACCTTCAAAAGTCATTATATGTTGTGGCCGAAGATTTTTATTTTGCAAGCACGCGCCTCACCGAACTTGCAGCACAATTTGTAAAGCTAGGGGGTGCTCACCTGATCATTGATGAGATCCATAAGTACCCGCAATGGGCTACTGAATTGAAACTGATTCATGATTATCACCCACAACTTCAAGTGATATTCACGGGGTCGTCTATTCTTGATTTGAAAAAAGGCAGCTCAGATCTGAGCCGCAGGGCTGTTATGTATACGATGCAGGGCCTTTCTTTTCGAGAGTATTTGTATTTGTTTAAAGGTCTTGAATTTCCGGTCTACACGCTTGAACAGATCTTGGCGCACCAAACAGATTTCAGCAAGCTAGCGTTGCCATTGGTGGCTTTTGGGCAGTACCTGAAGCAAGGGTATTATCCATTTGCAGAAGAACCAGATTTTGAAATACGGCTGAGGCAGGTCGTGAACCAAACTTTAGAGGTAGATATTCCGACCTATGCGCAAATGAATGTATCAACTGGCCGCAAGCTCAAACAATTGCTTGCAATAGTCGCTCAAAGCGTTCCGTTCAAGCCTAACATGAGTAAAATTGCAGATTTACTTGGAATTAGCCGCAATAACATTGCCGATTATTTACTTTATTTGGAAGAAGCCGGCATGCTAGCCCAATTAAGAACGGATACTCAAGGGCTACGCGCTTTGGGAAAGGTAGATAAAGTCTACCTAGACAACACCAACCTGAGTGCTATTTTAGCTGCTGATCAGGCCAATGTTGGCAATCAGCGAGAAACCTTCTTTTTGAATCAGACTCGTGTTTTGCAACAGCCAACTAGTTCAAGTTTTGTTGATTTCACAATTGCACCCTTTCATTTTGAATTAGGTGGTAAAAAGAAGGGGCAAAAACAACTCGCCAACCACACTCAGGCCTTCGTTGTAAAAGACGGCATCGAACAGCCTTACCTGAATGTCATTCCTCTTTGGCATTTTGGGTTTTTGTATTAATTTGTAAAGTAAATTGCTACTAATTTGTAAAGTAAAAAAATATATTTCATTCAAAATCAATAGGATAATAACATGTCCCTCCCCACAACCAACCCCACCCAAACAGCCGCTTGGCAAAAGCTTCAGGCGCATTTTGCGCAAATCAAGGATGTTCGGATGCAGGATTTATTTGCTGCCGATGCCCAAAGGGCCGAAAAATTCCACATCGAATGGAAAGATTTCTTATTGGACTATTCCAAGAATATTGTTTCGGAACAAACGTTGGCGTTATTGCAAGACTTGGCAACTGAAGTTCAATTAAAAAGTGCAATTGAACAATATTTTAGTGGTGGATTGATCAATCAGACTGAAAACAGAGCGGTTTTACATACGGCTTTGCGCACCAAACAAACCGCGCCTATTTTGGTCGATGGTACGGATATTTTACCTGAAATTGCAGCCGTTAAGGCCAAAATGCGGAATTTTTCCAATAGCATTATTTCAGGTACGCACAAAGGCTATACGGGTAAGGCCATTCAGACGATTGTCAATATTGGTATTGGCGGCTCAGACCTCGGACCCGCAATGCTTGCCGAAGCACTCAAGTTTTACAAAAACCACCTTGAGGTGTATTTCATCTCCAACATAGACGGAGACCACGTACAGGATCTCCTCAAAAAAATTGATCCCGAAACCACGCTTTTTGTCATCGTTTCCAAAACTTTTACGACCCAAGAAACCCTCACCAACGCGCAAACGATACGCACTTGGTTCTTGCAAAGTGCCAGTGAGCAAGATGTGGCCAAGCATTTTGTGGCGGTCTCTACCAACTTGCAGCGCGTACAGGAGTTTGGAATTGCCCCTGAAAATATCTTCCCGATGTGGGATTGGGTAGGCGGTCGTTTTTCGTTGTGGAGCGCTGTTGGCATATCTATCTGCTTGGCAGTAGGACCTGACCACTTCGAGGCACTTTTAGATGGCGCCTATCAAATGGATACGCATTTCAAGACCGCACCTTTTGAACACAACATGCCAGTCGTGTTGGCCTTGCTTAGTATTTGGTACAACAACTTTTTTGGTGCCGAAACCGAAGCCATGATTCCGTACAACCAGTACCTACAAAAGCTGGTTCCTTACCTACAACAAGGCATCATGGAGTCAAACGGCAAGCGTGTGGGCCGCGACGGCCACCCCGTAAGTTACCAAACAGGTACCATTATTTGGGGAGAGCCTGGTACCAATTCGCAACATGCTTTTTTTCAATTGATTCATCAAGGCACCAAACTGATCCCGACAGACTTCATTGGTTTTAAGTACTCTTTGTATGGCAATAAAGAACATCACGACAAATTGATGTCCAACTTTTTTGCGCAAACCGAAGCCCTTCTTGGTGGTCGTCCAGAAGCACCCGGACTTTCTCCTTTTAAAGTGTTTACCGGTAATAAACCCACCAACACCTTTTTAATTGACCGACTTACGCCAACTAGTTTGGGTGCACTCATTGCCCTCTATGAGCACAAACTTTTTGTTCAGGGTATTATATGGAATATCTACAGCTACGACCAATGGGGTGTAGAACTCGGTAAAGAATTGGCTAATAGTATCTTAAAAGACATCGAAACCGGTGAAATTGCGGAGCATGACCCCTCAACGTCGTTTTTGTTAGGTAAGTTTTTGGGAAATTAATTTTGAATAACTTGATTAAAAAACGCCTACTTTCCTTCTTTCTTTTAGCGACAGTTCTCACCAACGCCCAACCACTCCTAACCACGCCTCAATACATGGCATGTTATGACCGTTATACAGGAGGGTTTTTTGTGCTGCCTGACAGCACGAGCTATTGGCGTTACAACCTCGAAACAAAGCAATGGAAACGCTATGCTTTGAAACTTGATATTGATATTCCCTTTGATCAATTTGCCTTGGAACATAATCCACTGCCGGTTGCTCCTGGAAAAGTCTTTTTTGTGAATAGGGGCTGTGGCACCGTTTATTTATTGCAAAAGGGGTGGCTCAGAAGAGTTGATGCGTCATTTGCACATAAAAATCAATTTGAAGGGATGCTCTATGCCTACCGAGGAAAACCCTATATGTTTGGTGGCTACGGTTTTTTTTCAGACCAAGAATGTGCATACTTATTACGAGCCGACTTTAGGAGAGTGGTTTGAATTATTTGTTCAAAAAGGACCGAAGCCAAGTGGCAGACAAGGTATGTTTGTATTGCGCGAAGGGAATAATTTATACACGGTAGGCGGTTATCAGAATGCTGAAACTGAAAAACAGGCCTTTATTCCAGAAGTATGGAAATTCAATTTGCAGCATAAATCTTGGTCCTACCTCGGCGCTCTGAGCGTGCATGTGCGTAATTTATTGGCGGGTCTGCCAATGAGCAGCATGCAAAGTTCTAAATTACTAGCTGGTGGTGCGCGCATTGTAGAGATAGATGTTATTGACAATGAATTGCGCTATTACAGCCGCCCAAGTTTTGTAAAAACCAAACGCTGGATGCTCTCAGCTGACCGCAAATGGGTCATGATGCTCATTCAAAAGGGAACACTGCCCGGGCTCAGTATAGAAGTCCAACCTAAAAATGCGTTTTTAGGCGCACCTTACAAACGAAGCAAACTCTTTATCAAACAGAGCTGGTATGAGCGTATTACTTACAAGGAGTACCTTTATATTTCATTGTTGATCAATATGTTAATTGCCGGAGCATGGTTTTACTCCAAACGCTCCTGGCAGCCTATCAAATTTAATTTTGGCAGCCCAAAACTCAAGGAAGCTGAATTTGATGCCCAAGAATGGCTTTTCTTGAAAAAATTACAGGAGTTGGGTGAAATTGAATTAGCAGCTGTCTCAGAATACATTGCCGAAGAAGGTCTTTCTTACGACGCCCAGAAAAAGCGCCGTGAAACTTTCTTGAAGAATATACGTGTCAAAATTGCCTTACAGACACAGATCCCCCTTGACAGGGTGCTCCCCGAAGGCCGCCACCAACTCGATAAGCGCATGAAAGTGGTGCGTTGGAACGCAGAACTAGTTTTGGACTAAACTATTGATTGATGAATATGTTAACCAAATATTTGTTTTCTTCACAAAAACTCAATTGTATACCAAAGATATGTTATCAACAAGAAATTATTATTTATGAATATTTTATGCATCCATAATACACAATTGAATTAAAAAGAAGAATTTTGTATAAAATAATAATTGATATGAAAAAGTTTACCGCTGTTCTATTTCACACTTCAACAAACAATGGTGTGTTATTTTCTTTACTAGCACTTATTATCTCTTTTAGTGGTTGGGGACAGGTTAATATGGCTAACACAAATAGTCATACCCAAAACTTCAATAGCTTAGCACCATCAGGATTATTAAATAACTGGTCAGATAACTCAACTATTGGAAATTGGTATTCTCAAAGAACCGGTTCCGGAATTACCTACAGAGCTAGTGACGGTACAGCAAACAGCGGGGATTTATACAGTTACGGAACGGGAAGTAATACTGAAAGAGCTTTGGGTACTATTGGTTCTAGCGGAACATCAGCAGGAAATTTTGCGCATGGTGTGCTTTTGAAAAATACTTCCGGTGTTACATTAACTGACATCAAGGTTTCGTATTCCCTTGAGCAATGGAGAAACGGAGGAAACGCTACTGCACAAGCCATCACGTTTTGGTATAAAATATCCTCCTCTGCTATTTCAGCCTTAAACCCAAACAACAATGCAGGTTGGACTCAAGTGACAGGCTTGACTTTAAGTAGCCCTGTAAATACCTCCCCAGCAGCAGCTCTAGATGGAAATGCAGTTGCAAACAGGGTGTCAATAGCTAATGTAACTATCCCTGGTTTGTCGCTTGCAAACAATAATTTTATCATGCTTAAGTGGGAGGATCCAGATCATGTTGGTACGGACCACGGATTATCAATAGATGATGTAGTTATTAACTGGACTGTTCCTACAACTCCTGCGAATATTAACATAACATACAATACCCAAGGCGGAAGTTTAATAACCAACGGAACAACAACCGTTGGCGGCTCTATTACGGCCTCACCGGGCACTCCTTCAAGAACAGGTTATTCTTTTTTAGGTTGGTTTACTTCATCTACAGGAGGTACTGCGATAACTTTTCCATATACTCATAACCAAACTGCTGATTTTACATTGTTCGCTCAATGGTCACCGAATACTTTATCTGTTACATATAACACACAAGGGGGCTCTTCGATTACTAACGGGTCTACCATAACCGGAGGAAGCATTAATTCTTCTCCCAATACGCCAACATATGCAGGTTTTACTTTCCTTGGTTGGTTTACTGCTCCGTCTGGAGGTGCTGCAATTTCATTTCCGTACACGCATGGCCAAACAGCGGACTTTACCTTGTTTGCCCAATGGATTGCTGCAAATTCACCCACCCTCCAACAATCTGCAGGTTCTTTAACGGGTTTTTCTGTGATTTACAATAACGGCAGTTCAACATCGAGTTCTGTTTCGATATCAGGAGATTTTCTCATTGGTGCTCCTGGCTTTATTTCTATTGCTGGCCTCACTAATTTTGAAGTATCAACCGATAATATTTCTTTTTCTGCCTCTACTTCTGTTTCATTTACCTCAGCTAGTTTAGGATCAACTAACTTGTACTTCCGTTTGAAGTCAGGATTATTGGTAGCTAGTTATTCGGAAACCGCAATTATTAGCGGAGGCGGTGCAGCCGACTTAAACCTCTCTCTTACCGGACAAGTCACAAAAGCAACACCGATCATTCAGAATATACCAACAGCAAGCCCCATCACTTATCTTGAGTCTCTTTCTTCATCTAATTTGTCTGGTGGCACTTCAACTGTTTCAGGAAACTTTGCATTTGAGAACAGTAGTATTATTCCATCAGCTGCAGGTGATTATACAGCAACTATTATTTTCACTCCAACAGATATATTGAACTATTCAGTTGTATCAACAACTACAGTAGTAATTGTAAATATGGCAAATCAAACTATTACCGGTTTGGCTCCTTCTGACACTAAAACGACTGCATCTCCTTCTTACACGCTTAGTGCAACAGCATCTTCAGGACTTTCTATTCAATATACCAGTTCAAATACATCTGTTGCTACCATTTCTGGTTCTACAGTAACTATTGTTGGGCCTGGTGTTACAACAATTATCGCCTCGCAAAGTGGTAATGTCAACTATAATCCTGCGGCAAGTATCAACCAAACTTTAACAGTTACGCTCGCACCAATAGTATTGGCAGGATGGGATTTTAGTTCAATTGTCAGCAACAATTCAAATCCAATAAATGCATTTGCTTCCACAACATTTAATGCTAACCTAATTAGTTCGAATGGTTCCAATAACATGACAAGAGGACCTGGTGCTCCTTGGAGTACTGCTGGTTCCTCATTCAGAACAACAGGGTTTCAGAATAATGGCATCTCTGTTACCAACACCGACTATTTTCAAATAACACTTCAGCCGGTTGTTGGCAAACTCATTTCCTTGTCTAATATTAACGCCAACGTAAATGGCACGGCATCCTTCTGTGCTTCACCGGGAGTTAATTCACAATTCGCATATAGCTTAGATGGCGTTAACTTCACATTAATTGGAACACCCGTTGTAACAATTGGCGCACCCGTCTCACTTCCAACGATTAATTTATCGAACATTGCTCAACTCCAAAATGTACCTGCGGGTACTACTATAACAATCAGATATTATGCAAGTGGTCAGACCCCAACAGGCGGATGGGGCTTTTTCTCTTCAGCTGCCGGAGTTAATGGATTGGCCGTCAATGGTTTCGTTAATAACGCTCTAACACCCCCAACCCTTAACGCCGATGTAACATCCAACACTGTTGATAACAACATCGACATTACATTTGTAGATGATCCAGCGTGGAGAAATGCAATTACTGGCGTTAAAGTAGGTGCCGTTTCTTTGAATGCAGGCAATGACTATATAATTTCTTCCGGTCAGTTACAGTTACTTCCTTCTGGATTAAATTCCGTTTTAACCACTTCTGGATCGAAAACGATTACGATCAGTTCATTGGGTTATGCCGATGCAACTTTAACTCAAATAATACAGGCTGGTATACCTACCCAAAACTCTACATCAACTATTAATTCGACTCTTTCTCCGAATAGTACAAGTACTATTACTTGTATTGCAAAAGACCAATACAACAATCTAGTAAGTGGTTACCTTTTCAAATACGATGTTTCAATCACATCGAATAACCCTCAAATTATAGAGAACTTTTTAATTGATGGGTCAACGATCAACACATCTGCAAATAACCTTGAATTAGTTTCTCCAACCAACTCATTAGGTAGTACAACATTTACAGTTTCGTTACCAAGTGTTTTAAATGAGTATGATGGTTTAACAGTTCAAGTGCAATTGTCTGATGGAATTACGAACGTTGGAAACAGTTACAGTTACTACGAATTACAAGCACAATCAATCACATTTGCTCCAATTGCCGCAGTTACTTATGGTGATGCCGGTCTATCATTAACAGCCACAGGAGGCGCCTCGGGAAATCCAGTAGTATTCACAAGTTCAAATCCGAATGTAGTAACTTGTTCGGGAACAAACGGTTCCGTAATTACTATTGTCGGAGCAGGAAGTGCGGACATCATTGCAAACCAATCTGGAAATGCAAATTTTAATCCGGCAGCGCCTGTATCGCAAGTAATACAAGTTAACCAAAAACAGCTGACTATTTCTGGGATTGGTGCAGCAGATAAAGTATATAACGGATCTGCTGCTGCTACAATAATTGGTACACCTCAGTATGTGGGTCTGGTAAACAACGAAACCTTTGCAGTTAGTGGAAACCCAATTGCGACATTCTCGAATGCAGATGCAGGGTTGAACAAATTGGTTTCCTTTACTGGATTTACGGCACCATCGGTGAATTACTTCGTAGTTCAACCAACAGCAACAGCAACAATTTCTCAAGCAACACAGCTTATCAACTTTGGGTATCTTCCAAATAGGGTTCTGGGCGGTGCAAATTTTTTGCTAAATGCAACCTCAAGTGCTGGCTTACCGATCACCTATCAGAGTTCCAATACTTCTGTGGCATCAATAAGTGGTAATACAGTGACTATTGTTGGACCGGGAACTACGTCTATTATTGCCTTGCAAACAGGCACCAATAATTTTGAAGCAGCTGCTTCTGTGAGCCAAGACCTTACTATTTTAGCACCAATTGCAGGTTGGGATTTCTATGGAGTTCAATCTCCAAACAGCTTCTCAGCAACTACGCTAGATGCCCACCTTGACCAATCGATTAGCGAAATTACTCGTGGTCCAAATGCACAGCCAAACACTGTAAATAACGCATTTAGCACTTTAGGGTTTCAAAATGATGGGGTCTCAACAAGTAATTTAGATTATTTTCAGGTTACCCTAAAAGCAGAAGCGGGTTATTTGTTATCATTATCTGCGATCAATTCAAATTTTAATGGCACAAACTCCTTTTATGCGGCTCCTGGTGTAACTTCTCAATATGCATATAGTTTAGACGGAAGTACATTTACATTAATCGGATCGCCAATTACTTCCACCGCTCTCAAACCACTACCTGTCAATTTGCAAGGAATTCCTGAGCTTCAAAATGTACCGTCAACAACTACGGTTACTTTACGTTATTACGCTAGTGGACAGACCTCAACGGGTGGTTGGCGATTAGCATCTCCTTCCTCAGGTATTTTAGGATTAGCAATAGACGGAGCTGTCAATGTTGCGTGTCCTAACGTCTCGGTTTCGACTTCAAATTCATCAATATGCTTAGGCTCATCTGCAACGTTAACTGCAAGTGGTGCTAGCTCATATAATTGGATTGGTGCGTCAAGTAATTCTGAAAGCGTTGTGGTCTCTCCGTCTACAACAACAACTTATTTAGTGGAGGGAACTCAAAATGGTTGTACTGTTAGCCAATCAATCACAATTACAGTCGATCAACCAGTTGCACCATTATTTGATCAAGTTGCAGCAATTTGTTCAGGTGCTTCGTTATCTGCATTGCCAACTACCTCAAACAATGGTATCGATGGTACGTGGTCACCAGCGTTGAATAACACAGCAACTACTCCTTATACATTTACACCAGCTGCTGGTTCATGTGCTAGCACTGCTACTATGACGATTGTTGTGAATCCTTTAGTTGTTCCAACGTTTACACAAATAGCATCTGTTTGTTCTGGTGCTCCATTAGCGGCGTTGCCAGTTACATCTACCAATGGTGTTTCGGGCACTTGGTCACCATCAACCATGAACAACACAAATACTACGACTTATACATTTGCTCCTTCATCTGGATGTAGTGCATCTACTCAAATGACGATTGGTGTGATTGCTGCACCGGTTTTAAGTACAAATGCTAATATTATTTGTACTGGTATTCCAGTAGTACTTACTCCTTCGGTGAGC